>Ga0208242_100069_pt1 | contig 148016 bp, 147 predicted proteins | sample SubbioAug_CSW13A_FD_184825 | JGI IMG/M metagenome (GOLD analysis project Ga0208242, IMG submission 184825) | Serpentinite rock and fluid subsurface biosphere microbial communities from McLaughlin Reserve, California, USA - CR12Aug_CSW13A (SPAdes) | ecosystem: Environmental > Terrestrial > Deep... | reverse complement strand
AAAGCCGATAACGAGCTGGGATCAGGTCCTGCGGCCGGAAAATTTAAAGAAGCTCGCCGACTGCGGCGTCTACATGCTCGACAGCCCGGAGGACATGTTCGCGATCGCGCTCAACTACCTGAAGCTCGATCCCAATTCTAAAAATCCGAAGGATCTTTCGCGCGCCGCCAGCCTCTTAGGAAGTCTGCGCCGCTATGTGAAGAAATTTCATTCCTCTGAATATATCAATGCGCTGGCGAACGGCGACATTTGCGTCGCCATCGGTTGGTCGGGCGACAGCCTGCAAGCGCGCAATCGCGCCCGCGAAGCCGGCACCGACGTCGATATCGCTTATGCGATACCGACCGAGGGTTCGCTCCTGTCGCTGGACAATCTCGCGATTCCAAAGGATGCACGCCATCTCGACGAAGCCTATCTCTTTATCGATTATCTGCTTCGACCCGACATCGCCGCGCGCAATTCAATCGCCACCAATTTCGCCAATGGCGTCGCGCCGTCGCGACCGCTGATTGACAAGGCGGTTGCGAATGATCCGTCGGTCTATCCAAACGACCTCACGATGCGACGCCTGTTTACGGTCACGGCGCCCGATCAGACAATTCAGAAACTGATCACCAGAATGTGGACGACGGTGAAGACAGGCCGATGAGACGGGCCGGCGCGGCCACTGCGCGCCCGTCGCCGCGTTACGCGTGAACCCAGCCAAGCCGCAATCTACTGCTCGCTCAAGATGCGCTTCAGAAGTTCGATGACTTCGGCGAGCCCTTTGTCCTTGGAGGCGAGCTCCTCGATTTTCCGCACCGCGTGCAGCACGGTAGTGTGATCGCGGCCGCCGAATCTGCGGCCAATCTCCGGCAGCGAGCGCAGCGTCAGCACTTTCGACAGATACATGGCGATCTGCCGAGGCCGCACCACATTTGCGGTGCGCCGAGACGACAGAATATCCGAGCGTGAAATATTATAGTGGCTCGCCACGAGCTTCTGAATGTCGTCGATTTTGACGCGTTTGGGATCCTGTGTGCGCACGAGATCGCGAATGGCCGATTCCGCGGTCTCGACGGTCAGCGGCGCCCCCGTCAGCGTGGTGTGGGCGAGAAGCCGATTGACGGCGCCTTCAAGATCACGGCCGTTGGTGGCGATCGTGCGCGCGACGTAGGAGATGACCTCCGGCGGCACATGGAAACTGGATTGCGACTCCTTCGCTGATGCAATGCGCGCGGCGAGGATCTTGATGCGCAAGGACTCGTCCAGCGGGCCGATGTCCACGCAAAGCCCACCCTTGAATCGCGACAGCACGCGCTCGTCGAGCGTGTCGAGCTCGGACGGCGGCCGGTCGGCGGCGACGACGACCTGTCGGCCGGCGTCAATGAGCGCATTCAGCGTGTGGCAGAACTCCTGCTGGATTGATTTGCCTTGGAGAAACTGAACGTCGTCGATGATCAGCACGTCGATGCCGCGTAGCTTCTCCTTGAACGCCAGCGACGTATGCGTGGTCAGCGAAGAGACGAAGCCGCTCATAAAGCGCTCGGCCGTCAGATAAATCGTATGGCGGCGGTTGTCGTTCGACGCATGTGCAAGCGCTTGCAGGAGATGCGTCTTGCCGAGCCCGACCGCCGCATGGGCGTAGAGCGGATTGAACATCGGAAGATCGCCGGCGCGCGCCTCCGCGACGCGGCAGGCTGCCGCGTAGGCGAGCTGGTTCGACGGCCCGACGAGAAAGGTCGAGAAGGACAGCCGACGATCGAGCGGCGAGCCGACGAATGCGTCGGCATCGTTACGCAAGGTCATCGGGCGAGCGGCGCGGCGCGCAGCGCCTTCGTTGGCTGCGTCGAGAGTCGGCGCGAATGTCGCGACGGCGCGTGCGACGCATTGCGGCGTGCTGGGCTCGACCTGATCTGCGCCGTCTTCGCGCGAGCGCGTCTTGCGCATAGGCGAACGCACGTCGATGAGGACTCGCTCTACTTTCGAGAATTCGCTTGCTACGCGCGCCTTGATGCGCGGCGCGTAGTGCGACTGCACCCAGCTTTTCAAAAATTTGGTGGGCACCGTCAGATGCACTGCGCCGCCGTCGATGCGCTCAAGTTCCAATCGCGTGAACCAGGAATTGTAAACCGCGTCGCCGAGGTCGCTCCTCAGTCTGTGTCGGACTCGGTCCCATTTCGAACGATCTTCAGCGGTTACTCCGTCGTCTGCCAATTGTTCTCTATGATCGGACATATCAGACCTTTTTTCCGAAACGAGCGCCAGAAAGGGAGCCCTCGGCGAATCTCGCCGCTGGCGCTGATCGAAAGGAACCTAGTTGGATCGAGTAATTGCCGCCGCGAACGGCGCTAAATCAGCACTCTTGTAGGCGGCCCAATCGCGAGCCGCGCGCATCTGCCGACGTTGGCCTCCTGCGTGAAACAGACGCCGCACAGCGCCGCGAACGACCGCACACTGATGCGATCGTTGACGCGGCGCGCTCCCTCGACTGTCTCGGCCAACCGCCCCTTCGCCATGGCAAAGCCTCCCCTCGTCCGGGATCAGCGAGAATCCCGGATTGATGCGCGTCGCAGGAAACGGAATTTACTCTACGCCCTTGCGAACTGATCACTTGAGTTTTCAAGCCGAACGGCTGGAAGGCGGCAATGCGTCTCGCTCTGTGGGCCCATCCGCGCCGGGGAACGCAGGTCGTTCCCCTCACTATTGCGCGCCCATGAAAAACCGACGCCGACCGCCTTTCGTTCGACCCTTCGAAGCTACACGTCAGCGCCATCACGCGCAACGACGCTCGCGATTAAATCTGTCATAATGATTGGGCTTTTATCGCGTGGCGCCGCGAGCTTTCTTCATATTCGGCGATAAGCCGATGATTCGCCGCCCTTAAAATTTCGCGGGTGACATGCGCTTCGGGGCGACCGCCGCGCGCCATCGGCGCTCCCGACAAGCGCCAAGAATAGTGTCAAGTGCCCGAGCTTTTTCCCGTTCGTGACAGCTTGATTGCAAGAGATTGAATCGGGAGAATTTTGAATGATCACGAATTATTGCTGAAAAAAAAATTCCTGATCGTGTCATCTCCGCTTCATGCGACGAATAGCCGTCGCCGTCTGCGCAATAAAAAAGCCCGGCTCTCGCCGGGCTCCTAGAATGTTGCGTTCACGCCATGCGCAGCGAAACCTCTACGCCTGTGCGGCCAGCGCCTTCACTCGCGCGGTCAGTCGCGAAACCTTTCGCGAGGCCGTGTTCTTGTGAATGACGCCGCGCTGCGCAGCGCGCATCACGATCGGCACGGCATTTTGCAGCGCGTCCGCCGCCACAGAGGCGTCGCCCGACGCGATCGCCTCCTCGACCTTTCGCACAAAAGTGCGCATGCGGCTGCGACGCGCACGATTGACCGAAGTGCGGCGGGCGATCTGGCGAACGGCTTTCTTGGCCGAACTCGTATTGGCCATGCTTTGCGTGTCCTCGAAAGTGACGGCGATGCCGCCTAAAAACCAAGCGGCCGCGAAATCGCGGCCAAGTGGCGTGTTTTATAAGCGCGGTGGTCGCCGTTCGTCAATGGCGGCCCTATCGATTGGCGAAGGCCGGCTTCCGCTTTTCCACGAAGGCGTTCATGCCTTCCTTTTGATCGCCGGTGGCGAAAAGCGAATAGAAAAGCCCTCGCTCATGCCGGATTCCCTCCGCGAGCGTCGATTCAAAAGCGCGGTTGACCGCCTCCTTGGCCATGAGCACAGCAGGAAGCGACATCGACGCGATCGTCGCCGCCGTCTTGGTTGCCTCGGTTAGAAGATCGGCGGCCGGGACAATCCGCGCGACAAGGCCGGCGCGCTCGGCCTCCTCGGCGCCCATCATCCGACCGGTTAGTATGAGATCCATCGCCTTGGCCTTGCCGACGGCGCGGGTCAGCCGCTGCGTGCCGCCGGCGCCGGGAATCACGCCGAGCTTGATTTCCGGCTGGCCGAATACCGCCGTGTCCGCCGCGAGAATGAAGTCGCACATCATCGCGATTTCGCAGCCGCCGCCCAGTGCGAACCCAGAGACGGCGGCGATGATGGGCTTGCGGGCCCGCGCCACGACGTCCCACCGGCTGATGAAATCGTCGAGGAAGGCGTCGACGAAGCCCTTGTCGCGCATCTCCTTGATGTCCGCGCCAGCGGCGAAGGCCTTCTCGGAGCCGGTGAGGACGACGCAGCCGACGCCGTCGTCCGATTCAAACTCTGCGAGCGCGTCGTCGAGCTCGGCGATGAGCTGTGCGTTCAACGCGTTGAGCGCTTCAGGCCGGTTGAGACGGATCAGTCCGACTCGGCCCTGCGTCTCGACTGCAATCGTGTCATAGGTCATGCGCGCCTCCTCGCCCATCCGGCGCCTTTGCCGGCTCGCGCGCTTCATATCTCAAAAGCGCCGCTCGCGTCTGGCCTTTCTCCAAAACCGAGCGCGACCGCGCGGGCGTGCAGATCATCGAGCGTCACGTCGTCTAATTGCCGGAGCGCGCTCTCTTCCGCTTCAGCGATGATTGGCTCCAGCACCGCCGAGAGCAGCGGCGGCGCCACGTCCGGCGCCTCTTCCTCTTCCGCCCGCAACGCGACGCGAACGATCTCGCCGACTGAAAGACGACGCCTCTCGCGCGCCAGAGCATAGCCTCCTGCTGGCCCTCGTACGCTTTTGAGAATCCCCGCTCTCACCAAGGCCTGCAGGACCGTCTCCAATCGTCGCGGAGGGAGATCGTGACGCGCCGCGAGCTGCTTTGACGACACCGGCCGGCCCCGTGCATGAAGCGCCACGTCTAGCGTCGCCATGAGCGCGAAGCGAGCGGTGCGCGGCAGAAGCTTCATCACGCGCCTTCTCCGCTCACGCCCGTCGACCCAAAGCCGCCAGCGCCGCGCGTCGTTGCGTCGAGATCATCGACTTCCTCAAGCGTCACGTGCGTCACCGGCGCGATCACGAGCTGCGCGATGCGCATGCCGCGAATGATCTCGAAAGGCTGCCCCCCGAGATTGATCAGCAGCGTCTTGATCTCGCCGCGATAGTCGCTGTCGATGGTGCCCGGCGCGTTGAGCACGGTGACTCCGTGCTCCGCGGCGAGGCCCGATCGCGGGCGAACCTGTCCCTCATAGCCCTGAGGCAACGCAATCGAGAGCCCTGTGGGAATGAGATCGCGGGCGCCAGGCTCCAGCACCAGCTTTTGCCCCGGCGCCAGCGCGGCGTGGAGATCAAGCCCCGCTGCGCCTTCGCTGGCGTAAGCCGGGGATGGCAGCCCTTCGGCGTTCGGTAGTCGGCGGATCGCGACTTTCATGACATTTCGCCGCCGATCAACTGCGCAAGGCGCGCCACGAGCCGCTCCGCGAGGTCTTCCTTGCGAAGACGCGGCCAGTCTTCGACCCCCGCTCGCGAGACGAGATGGGCCTCGTTCATGGCCCCGCCAAATACGCCGGTTCCCTCGCTGACGTCGTTGGCGACAATGAGATCACATCCTTTTCGGGCCAGCTTTTCCTGCGCGTGGCGGATAAGGTCGCGCGTTTCCGCCGCAAAGCCGACGACCACGCGCGGGCGGTTCGGTCCGCGTGAGACGCTCGCAAGAATATCCGGATTTTCAACAAGCGACAGACTCGGCGCGCCGCGCTCGCCCTTCTTGATTTTGTCGACCGCCGGCTCCGCGCGCCAATCGGCGACCGCCGCTGCGGCGATGAATATATCGGCCGGAAGCGCGGCCTCTACGGCGGCCAGCATGTCTCGCGCGCTCTCTATACGTATGGTCTCGCAGCCGGGGGGATCCGGGAGGGCGACCGGCCCCGAGATCACCGTCACGCGCGCCCCTGCGCGCGCCGCCGCCGCCGCAATGGCGTGCCCTTGCCGTCCTGACGAGCGATTGGCGATGTAGCGAACCGGATCGATCGGCTCATGGGTGGGCCCGGAGGTCACGACGACATGCAGCCCTTCGAGCGCGCCGCCGCGCATCGATAGGCCTTCGGGGGCGGGCAGCCTTGTGTCCTGCTTCAGCGCCATCTCGATCGCTTGGACGATCTCCAGCGGCTCGCTCATGCGCCCGGGTCCATATTCGCCGCAGGCCATGTCGCCGACGTTTGGCCCGACAAACCAGGCGCCGTCGCCATGCAGCGTCGAGACGTTGCGCTGGGTGGCAGGGTGAAGCCACATGCGCACATTCATCGCCGGCGCATAAAGGACGCGCGTGTCGGTTGCGAGCAGCAGAGTGGTCGCAAGATCGTCGCAGAGGCCGCGCGCGGCGCGCGCGAGAATATGCGCCGTCGCGGGCGCGACGACGAGAAGGTCGGCGTCCCGCGACAGCTGGATATGGCCCATCTCTTGCTCGTCGGTTGCGGAGAAGAGATCGTCGTAGACTTTTTCGTTCGCGAGGCTGACGAAGGCGAGCGGCGTCACGAACTCCTTGGCCGCCGCCGTCATGACGACGCGCACCCGCGCGCCGCGCGCGCGCAGCCGCCGCACGAGATCCAGCGATTTATACGCGGCGATCCCCCCGCCGACGATCAGCAAGACGCGCTTAGCCTCAAGGCTCCGCGCACAACCCACGCCCGCCACTGAATAAACTCCGATCGCCGCAGGCGGAGAATACAGATTTTATGCGTAAGGCCAAACGACTTCGCTCATCCGATCGGGAGAGCTTTTCCGCTCGCGGGACGCTTGCGCCAACATTCTCCGCTCTGCGATAAGGTCGCGCGCGACGCTTTCCGGCAAGGCCCGGCCGACAAGAACGGCCTCCCCCGGTTAAAACGCGCTTCGCTGGCCTCAAGATTACCGAAACACGCTAGGCTTCCGCGATGCGACGCCGCGTCGCGCATGCCCAACCGTCGACCTCCACGGCGAACGACATTCGATTAGACCTTTCGCAGCGCGATGCTAGTGTGCGCCGGCGCCGCATATGTCGAGTCGAAAGGAAAAGGTGTGCGCAATGCCGCTTAGCCTTGTCCCGCGTGTTCTTGCCCCGCGTGTTCTTGCGCTCGCTCTGGTCGTGAGCGCCTTCGTCACGGAGTGCGCGGCTCGGTCGCCGCCGCCGTCGGCTCAGCCCGTCATCGTCAGCCCCGACGCCACGACATCTGCTCCGGCGGAGAAACTCGCCCTCCGCGGGCGCACGCTGATTCCGCTGCATTCGACGCTCATCGGGCAAGGCGGGGTGACGCGACTGAACTTCTCCGGCGCACTGTCAATCCACAACGCCTCGGCGACGAATGTTCTCGCGATCGAAAAGATCGAATACCGCAACGGCTCGGGTCAGTTGATCGAAAGCTACCTGAATGAACCCATCTATCTGAAGCCATACGCCTCATTGCAGGTCCTGATTGCGCAAGACGACGTTCGCGGCGGCACGGGCGCCAGTTTCACGGTCGATTGGTCAAACGCCGAAGGATCGGACGAGCCCTTGATCGAAGCCATTATGACGTCCTTCACCGGACCCCACAGCTACGCCATCCTCTCGCCGGGACGCCGCGTTTCCCGCGCGCAATGATCGCCCACGCGAAGCCGTCTCGTCGCTTCGACGCGACGGCGTCATGATGACCCTTTCGACCAAGAGCGCGCCGCGCGTGCGCCGCCTGACGCTCAGCGACTTCCGCTCCTATGCGTCGCTCGATTGCCGGTTCGAGTCGACGATGATTGCGCTCTCTGGGGAGAATGGCGCGGGCAAGACCAATCTGCTCGAAGCGCTGTCGCTGTTCTCGCCCGGCCGCGGCCTGCGCCGCGCGGAACTCGCCGAATGCGCAAGGCGGGGCGGCGCTGGCGGTTTCGCCGTCTCGATCGAAGTCGAAGCCGATGGCGTGACGACGCAGCTCGGCCATGGTCTGACGCCGTCAAGTGAGCGGCTTTTTCGTGTTGATCGCACGCCTGTGAGCTCTGCGCGGGCCTTCGCCGACCATGTGCGGGTGCTCTGGCTCACGCCGGCGATGGATGGACTTTTTTCCGGCGCGGCCGGCGAACGACGCCGCTTCCTGGATCGGCTGGCGCTCGGCGTCGACGCCGAGCACGGCGCGCGCGCCAACAGGCTGGAGCGGGCGCTGCGTAACCGAAACCGGCTTCTCGAAGAAGGCGTCGCCGATCGGCGCTGGCTCGACGCCGCTGAGCTGGAGATCGCCGCGCTCGGCGTCGCCGTGGCCGCCGCGCGGCGCGAGACTGTTTCGCGGCTCGTCGCGCTGATCGCCGCAGGACGCGACGACGCCTCGCCCTTCCCTTGGGCGGACGTGACGATCGAGGGCGAGCTGGAGCGGCGCCTGGCGCTCGAGCCAGCCCTCGCGGTGGAGGAATGGTACCGCGGCGAACTCGCCGCGTCGCGCCGCCGTGACGCCGCCGCTGGACGAACGTTAATCGGTCCACAGGCGAGTGATCTCGCCGTGCGCCACGGTCCAAAAAATGAGGCGGCTCGGGCCTGTTCGACCGGCGAGCAGAAAGCCCTGCTGACGGGGCTGACTCTGGCCCATGCGAAGCTGATCAACGCCATGACCGGACATGCGCCGATTCTTCTTCTCGACGAGATCGCCGCGCACTTCGACGTGAAGCGCCGGGAGGCCCTCTACGCGGAACTCCAGGCGCTTGGCGGCCAGGTCTGGATGACTGGCGCCGACCCCGCCTTGTTTGCGCCCTTGCGCATGTCGGCCGAGCCTCTGCTTGTCACGCCCGGATGCGCCACCCATGTTTGAGGGCGCGCCGCGTGGGCGCTCGGCATGCCGCAACCAGAGAATTATAGATGATAAAAACACACGTATTACGCGAAAATTAACGAATGAAGAGGGGATTTCGCGAGATTTCGCGTCACAATTGAAAAAATTGGGGTAAGCCTCGTGGCGTGTAGAACGTGACAGCTGCGGTCTCCTGTTTCCGCAACGGACAAACATTATCGGGCAGAATGACTACCGTATTGGCGATATTCGGATTGGCCCTTGGTGTGGTCTGGCTGGCTGTCGGCGCTCTTGTCGGATTCACGGCCTGGTTTATAGGCGCCACATTTCTGATCATCGCCCTGCTCTTCGCCTTACGAGTTGACGTGGTGACGCGCGGCGTTCTCCGCCGCCGCGCGAAGATCCGCGACCGCGATCCTCCGGATGTATCCGAGGACTAAGAGTTACGTATCAAGGCGTGAGCACGACTTTCACGCAGCCGTCCTTCCGGTCGCGAAAAGTCTTGTAGAGCTCTGGCCCGTCCTCGAGCGATCCGCGGTGCGTGACGACGAAGGATGGATCGATTTCCCCGGACTCGATGCGTTCAAGCAACCGCGGCAGATAGCGCTGAACGGGAGTCTGCGCCATGCGGAAGGTGAGGCCGCGATTCATCGCCGATCCCAACGGCACTTTGTCGAGAAATCCCGCGTAGACGCCGACGATCGACACCGTTCCGAAACTGCGGCAGCAATGAATCGCCTGACGCAGCACATGCGGCTGATCGGTCCCAAGAAATGTCGCGACCTTGGCGCGGTCGATCATCGAGTCGATGCTGGCGGTCGGGTCCGGTTCGGTTCCGACCGCGTCAATGCAGGCGTCGGCGCCTCGGCCCTTCGTCAGGCTCTGGATCGCCTCGTAAACATCAACCTTACTATAGTCGAGCGTCTCCGCCCCGGCCGCTTTGGCGAGGCTGAGCCGCTCAGGCGCCTTGTCGATCGCGATGACGCGTTCGGCGCCAAGCAGGAACGCGCTGCGGATGGCAAATTGCCCGACCGGGCCGCACCCCCAGATCGCGATGACGTCGCCGGGCTTAATGTCGCAGAATTCGGCCGCCATATAGCCCGTCGGGAAAATGTCGGACAAAAACAGCACCTGATCGTCGCGAAGCTGAGAGGGAACCTTGATGGGCCCGACGTCTGCGTGCGGCACGCGCAGATATTCCGCCTGGCCGCCAGCGTAGCCGCCCAGAAGATGCGAATAGCCGAACAGACCGGCCGGAGAGTGTCCCCACAGCTTTTCAGCTTTGGCGCGGTCACGGTTGGTGCGCTCGCAAGCGGAAAAATAGCCGCGCTGACAGAAGAAGCATTCGCCGCAGGAAATGGTGAAGGGCACCACGACTCGGTCGCCGACCTTCAGTTTCTTCGTTTCCGACCCGACTTCGACGACCTCGCCCATCGTTTCGTGCCCGAGCACGTCTCCAGTATGCATTTCAGGAACGATGCCGTCGAAAATGTGCAAATCGGAGCCGCAGATCGCGCAGGCGGTGACCTTGATGATAGCGTCGCGCGGGTCTTCGATTTTGGGGTCGGGAACGCTCTCGCAGCGAATGTCGCTCTTGCCGTGGAAGGTAAGCGCTTTCATGGAAAGTGACTTTCTCTTGGCGGCCCGCGAACTTAGCCAGCCCGAAACGCGAGCGCGTCGCCCCGCCTGTGAACTAGCGGCCGCCGCAAATGGTTCCAGCCCGTCCCGAAAGGACGGCGGGGCGCCCGGCACAGGTCGCCCGTTCCCCGGCAAAAGCGCCCAATCGTCAACTATTTCCGTGCATTGACGCCGCCATTTGAGGTAAGGTCGACTGTTCGAATCATGTCTCTCAAGACCACGGAAACTTCCAAAAAATATGAGCGATAGCGACAATCGGAATGACGACCCGGCGGAATATGGCGCAGGGTCCATCAGGGTGCTGCGTGGCCTCGACGCCGTGCGCAAGCGTCCCGGCATGTATATCGGCGACACGGACGATGGCACCGGCCTCCACCACATGGTTTACGAGGTCGTCGACAACGCTATCGACGAGGCGCTCGCCGGCCACGCCACCCATGTCGACGTGACGCTCAACGCAGACGGCTCTTGTACGGTCTTCGATAATGGCCGCGGCATTCCGACCGACATCCATCACGAGGAAGGCGTTTCAGCGGCCGAAGTGATCATGACGCAGCTGCACGCCGGCGGAAAGTTCGACCAGAACTCCTACAAGGTGTCTGGCGGTCTGCACGGCGTCGGCGTCTCCGTGGTCAACGCCCTCTCCGTGTGGCTGAAGCTGCGCGTCTGGCGCGACGGCAAAGAACACGCAATAGAGTTCGCCAACGGCGACGCGGTCGCGCCGCTCGTCGTCGTGGGCGACGCGCCGGTCGTCGACGGCGCGCCCAAGCGCGGCACCGAAGTGACGTTTCTGCCGTCCTCCGCGACCTTCACGATGACCGAGTTCGACCTTGCGACGATCGAGCATCGGCTTCGCGAACTCGCCTTTTTGAATTCCGGCGTGCGCATCGTTCTGACCGACGCGCGACACGCAGAGGTCAAGCGCGACGAGCTTTATTACGAGGGCGGGCTCGAAGCTTTCGTGCGCTATCTCGACCGCGCGAAGACGCCGCTTGTCTCGGCGCCGATCCTCATTCACGGCCAGCGCGACCAGATCAACGTCGAAGTCGCGCTGTGGTGGAACGACAGCTACCACGAAAATGTGCTGGCCTTCACCAACAACATTCCGCAGCGTGACGGCGGCGCGCATCTCGCTGGATTTCGCGGCGGGCTGACGCGCCAGATCACCGGCTACGCCGAATCCTCCGGCGTCGCCAAGCGCGAGAAAGTCGATCTCACCGGCGATGACTGCCGCGAGGGACTGACCTGCGTTCTGTCGGTGAAAGTGCCGGACCCGAAATTCTCCTCGCAGACGAAGGACAAGCTCGTCTCCTCGGAAGTGCGTCCGGCCGTCGAAAATATCGTCAACGAACTGCTCGGCCAGTGGCTGGAGGAGCATCCGGCCGAAGCCAAGATCGTCGTTTCCAAAGTGTGCGAAGCGGCCGCCGCGCGTGAAGCGGCGCGCAAGGCGCGCGAGCTGACGCGCCGCAAGGGCGCGCTCGACGTCGCCAATCTTCCAGGCAAGCTTGCCGATTGCCAGGAGCGCGATCCGGCCAAGGCCGAACTGTTCATCGTCGAGGGCGACTCCGCCGGCGGCACGGCCAAGCAGGGCCGTAATCGCGAATTCCAGGCGGTGCTGCCGCTGCGCGGCAAGATCCTCAATGTCGAGCGCGCGCGTTTCGACAAGATGCTGTCGTCCGAACAGATCGGCACGCTGATCACCGCGCTCGGCACGGGCATCGGCCGCGACGAGTTCAACGTCGACAAGCTGCGCTATCACAAGGTCATCATCATGACGGACGCCGACGTCGACGGCGCCCATATCCGCACGCTGATCCTGACCTTCTTCTATCGGCAGATGCCGGAGCTGATCGAGCGCGGGCATATCTTCATCGCCCAGGCGCCGCTCTACAAAGTGATGCGCGGCAAGTCGACGCAATATCTGAAAGACGAACGCGCGCTTGAAGATTATCTGATCGAAAGTCTGCTCGACGGCGCCGTGCTGCGCACCGGCTCAGAGGATCGCGCCGGCGCCGACCTGCGTCAAACGCTGGAAGATACCCGCGCGTTCCGCAATGTGATGCTGAGCCTGCATTCGCGCTATGACCGCGCCGTCATCGAACAGGCGGCGATGGCCGGCGATCTGACGCCGCTCACGGATGCAGCGGAGGCGAAGCGCTACGCCGACGACATCTCGCGACGCCTCGATGCGATTTCGGAGGAGACCGAACGCGGCTGGACGGGCGAGGTGCGCGAGGCCGGCCAAAGCCTCGAATATGTCTTCAAGCGCACGCTGCGCGGCGTGACTCATGCCGTGACGCTCGACGCCTCGCTGTTAAATTCCAGTGAGGCGCGCAAGCTCCATGAGCGCGCCGAGAGCCTGCGCGAAATCTTCGCCGCGCCGGCGACTCTGATCCGGCGCGGGGACGAGGCCCCGCTCTCCGGTCCGCTCGCCCTTTATGATGCGATGAACTCGATCGGCCGCAAGGGCCTGACGATCCAGCGCTACAAGGGTCTCGGCGAGATGAACGCCGAACAGCTCTGGGAGACGACTCTCGACCGCGACGCGCGTTCGCTCCTGCAGGTGAAGGTGAAGGAAGCCGTGGAGGCCGACGACATATTCGTCAAGCTGATGGGCGATGTCGTGGAGCCGAGGCGCGAGTTCATTCAGGAGAATGCGCTGAACGTCGCCAATTTGGATGTGTGAGCCAAAGGCCCTCATCCTGAGGAGCGCGCAACGCGCGCGTCTCGAAGGACGAGGGCCGCTTCCAGAGAGCGCCTGTCTAAGTCACGGTCTGATGCTTCGAGACGGCGCCTTTCAGGCGCCTCCTCATCATGAGGAATGCTTGCGCAATGGCGATTGATCGCTGATACCGTCGTGCGATGGCGCAGACCCATTCCGAATTCGCCTCCGCCCTCTCCGCCGATCCCGAACTCGCTGCGGCGATCGCCGGCGAGTTGCGGCGCCAGCAAGACGGCATCGAACTCATCGCCTCCGAAAACATCGTCTCGCAGCTGGTGCTGGAGGCGCAGGGCTCGGTCCTCACCAACAAGACCGTCGAGGGCCTGCCCTTTGCGCGCTATTACGGCGGAGCCCAATTCGCCGATCGGGTCGAAGCGCTCGCGATCGAGCGCGCGAAGCAACTCTTCAAATGCCGCTTCGCCAATGTCCAGCCGCATTCGGGCTCAAACGCCAACGCCGGCGTGTTTCTCGGCCTCTTGAAACTCGGCGATGCGATTCTCTCGATGAATGTCGCCGCCGGCGGCCATATCAGCCACGGCCACCCCGCGACGCTGACCGGGCGCGATTATAGAATCATCTCTTACGGCGTCAGCCGCGGGTCCGAACGCATCGACCTCGACGAGGTGCGCGATCTCGCGCGGCGCGAAAAGCCGCGCATGATCATCGCCGGCGGCTCCGCCTATGCGCGCGCCATCGATTTCGCGTCGATGCGCGCGATCGCCGATGAGGTCGGCGCCTATCTTCTCGTCGACATGGCGCATTTCGCCGGCCTTGTCGCGACCGGTCTCTATCCCGATCCCCTGCCCCATGCGCATGTCGTGACGACGACGACATACAAATCGCTGCGCGGCGCGCGCGGCGGCATGATTTTGTGGAACGACGAAAGTCTGAGCGGCCGGATCAACGCCGGCATATTCCCCGGCGTGCAAGGCTCGGTGCTGCTGCATGGCGTCGCCGGCAAGGCGGCATGCCTTGGCGAAGCCTTGCGCCCGGAATTTACGACCTACAATCGCGCGGTGATCGACAATGCGCGGGCGCTGGCGCGCGCTCTTGCAGACGCCGGCCTGCGCATCGTCACCGGCGGCACGGATATGGGTTTGATGCTGGTCGATCTTGCCGCGCGCGAACTCACCGGCGATGTCGCCGCCAAGGCGCTGGAGCGCGCCGGCCTCGCCGTCAACAAGAATATGATCCCCTTCGATCCGCGCCCGCCCGAGGCGCCGTCGGGCCTGCGCCTTTCGAGCAACGCCGGAACGACGCGCGGCTTCGGTGTCGTCGAATTCGAAGCGATCGCGGCATGGATTGACCGGGTGCTGAAAAACCCGAGCGATGACGCGCTGATCGAAGCTGTCCGCAAAGACGTCGCGGCGCTCTGCGCGCAACACCCAATCTATTAAGCGCCGTGAACGCTCCCCCCGTTCGTCTCCTCGTCTGCGTCGGCCCGCGCTGCGACGCCGAGGGGAAAGGCCGCATGCTGCTCGCGTCGGTCGAGACGTCTTTTGCCCAGGCCTTTTCGAATGAGCTGGCTTGCGGCCGCCTCGTTATTGCGACGCGCGACTGTCTGCGGCTCTGCACGCGCGATCCCGTCGTGCGTTTCGAACCGTCAGGCGACGCCCTGTCCAGTCCCTCGCTCGACGATCTCTTGCGTCTCACCCGCGCCGCCCTTGGCGAGCAAATGCCAGCGCCATCGCGAAGTTACGATGAACAAGAAAAGCTTAGTTGAACCCGCTTTGCTTTTCTCAAGAACGGTTCTACGCTTACGACTGCGCATTACAGACGCTTAGGTGTGAAAGGATCAACATGCGTAAGCTCATTCCGCTTTCGTTTCTCTTCCCGTTTCTCTTGGCGTTCGCCGCCGCGACCTCCGCCTCCGCTCAGGGCACGTCGCAGGAGCGTTCCGACTGCATGGGCGACGCCTTGAGATTCTGCAGCTCCGACATTCCTTTCGTCGAAGAAATCGAATCCTGCCTGAGCCAAAATGTGGCGCGACTGAGCCCCGCCTGCCGCCGCGAGTTCGGCCCGACGCAGAGCACGAAGCTGCGCGAAGACCACTTCCAGTAAGTGGTGCGCCAAACACGGCCTTTTGCGCCGCTCTCGATTACTGCAGCCTGCGCAGAAGGTCGTCGAGCCACCTCTTGGGTCGGCCCAGATCAATCTTTTTTGCTTCCTGCAAGCCGATCTCTTGCGCGAAACTCCCGTCCGACCTTGCAGCCGCCGGCGTGGACTGGCGGGCGCTCCCCGACTGGAAATATCGCGCGAAGATGCGCACGACCACGTAAAACGTCGGCGTGAACGCGAGGCCGAACAGCGTCACGCCGAGCATGCCGAAAAACACCGCCGTGCCGATCGACTGACGCATTTCGGCGCCGGCGCCCTGCGCAACGGCGAGCGGCAGCACGCCGAGAATGAAAGCCAGCGACGTCATCAGAATGGGCCGCAGGCGCGTGCGGGCCGCGGTGACGGCGGCGTCGAATTTGGATTGGCCGGCGTCTTCGGCTTGCTTGGCGAATTCGACGATGAGGATGGCGTTCTTCGCCGCGAGGCCGATCAGCACGACCAGCCCGATCTCAACCAATATGTTGCGATCGAGTCCCCGTGAGACGACGCCGAGCATCGCCGCGAGAATGCACATCGGCACGATGAGGATCACCGAAACCGGCAGCAGCAGGCTCTCATAAAGCGCCGCGAGCAGCAGAAAGACGAACACCACCGCAAGGCCAAACGCGATGGCGGCGGTATTCCCGGCAAGCTTCTCCTGCAGGGCGATTTCGGTCCATTCGAAGCCGAACCCTTGCGGCAGCTTCTCCGCCGCCAGCTTCTCGACCGCCGCGATGCCCTGGCCGGAGGAGACGCCGCGCGCGAGATTGAGCTGCACCTCGGCGGCCGGATAGAGATTGTAGCGCGGCACGCGGAACGCGCCCGTCGTGTCGCGGAAAGTTGCCACGGCGCCGATCGGCGCCATCGCGCCCGACGCGCTGCGGGTCTTCAGATTGGCGATGTCGCGCAGCGTCAGGCGAAAGGGATCATCCGCCTGCGCCATGACGCGGTAAGTGCGTCCAAGGACGTTGAAGTCGTTGACGAAGGTCGAGCCAAGATAGACCGAGAGCGTCTCGAAAACGCGCGAGATCGGCACGCCGATGAGCTCGGCCTTCGTGCGATCGACGTCGGCGAAGATTTGCGGCGTGCGCGTGTTGAACAGCGTGAACGCCTGCGTGAATTCTCCCGACTGCCCCGCCGCGCCGGCGAGCGTCCACGTCGCGTTTTCGAGCGCGGGAAGTCCGCGCCCGGCGCGATCCTGCACATAGCCCTTGAGGCCGCCGCCGGTGCCGATGCCTGGAACCGAAGCCGGCGCCAGCACGAAGACGAAGGCGTCGTTCAGCTTGGACAGCTGGCCGTAAAGGTCGGCTTGAATCTGCGCCGAGGACAGCCCCTTCTTTGCACGTTCCTCGAAGGCCTCCAGCGTGACGAAGATCACGCCGGTGTTCGGCGCATTGGTGAATGTCGCGCCATCAAAGCCGGTGAAAACGACAGCGTCCTTGACGCCCGCGCGCTTCAAAATAATGTCGGTCGCGGCGCGCATGACCTTGTCCGTGCGATCGAGCGTCGCTCCCGGCGGCAATTGGAAAGCGGCGATCACATAGCCGCGATCGAGTTGGGGAATGAGGCCGGTCGGCGTTCGACGCAGCAGATCGAAGGCGAAAAAGATGAGGATCGCATAGACGGCGAGCATGACGACGCCAAGCCGCACGAGACGGCCCGTCGCCGCGCCATATGCCGTCGACACCTTGTCGAATACGGCGTTGAAGGCGTCGAAGAACCGCCGCAGCGGCGCATGCGCCCAGCTCAGCCGATGCGTCTTCTCCTCCTCCTCGACATCATGCGGCTTCAACAACACCGCCGCCAGCGCCGGCGACAGGGTCAGCGAAACAAAGGCTGAGATCAGCGTGGCGCTCGCGATGGTGATGGCGAACTGCTTATAGAAGGCGCCCTGCAAGCCGCTGATGAAGGCGGTCGGGATGAACACGCCGCAGAGCACGAGCGCGATCGCGATCAGCGCCCCGCCGACTTCATCCATGGTCTTGTGCGCGGCTTCCTTGGGCGAGAGCCCTTGCGCGAGATAGCGCTCGACATTCTCCACGACGACGATCGCGTCGTCGACGACGATGCCGATGGCGAGCACCAGACCAAAGAGCGAGAGCGTGTTGAAGCTGAGGCCGGCCGCCTTCATCACCGCGAAGCTGCCAATCAGCGACACCGGGATCGCCGCCACCGGAATGATCGCCGCGCGCCACGTCTGCAGAAACAGGATGACGACGAGAACGACGAGAACGATCGCCTCGAGCAGCGTATGGACGACTTCGTCCACCGACTGCTGGATGAATTCGGTGGGATTGTAAACGACCGTGTAATCGACGCCGGCAGGAAAACTCTTCTTGAGCCGCTCCATCTCCTGCTTGACGGCTTCAGCGGTCTGCAAGGCGTTCGAGCCGGGACGCTGAAAGATGCCGAGCGCCGTGGCAACGTCGTGGTTGAGATAGGCGTTGAGCGTATAGTCCTGCGCGCCAAATTCGATGCGCGCGATGTCGCGCAGGTAAATCTGACCGTCGGCGTCGGCGCGGATGACGATGTCGCCGAATTGCTCCGGCGTGCTGAGCCGTCCCAGAGTCTGCACCGAAAGCTGGAAAGCGCCCGCCGAGGCCGCTGGCGGCTGATTGACCGCGCCCGCGGCGACTTGCAGATTGGCGCCGCGCAGCGCGGCGATGACGTCGCCCGCCGTCAGATCGCGCGCCTCGACTTTCGCCGGATCGAGCCAGACGCGCATCGAATAGTCTCTCGCGCCAAACAGGCGCGCGTCGCCGACCCCGTCGATTCGGGCGATGGCGTCCTTCACGTAGAGCGTCGCGTAGTTCGAAATATATTGCTGGTCGCGCGAGCCGTCCGGCGACAGCAGATGGACGACCATCATCAGATCCGGCGAGGCCTTCTTCACCACGACGCCGAAACGCGTCACCTCCTCCGGCAAGCGCGGGTTGGCGATGGCGACGCGGTTCTGAACGAGCACCTGCGCGAGATCGATGTTGACGCCCGGCTTGAATACGACGTCGATCGACACGCGTCCGTCGCCGGTCGATTGCGACGTGATGTAGAGCATGTCGTCGACGCCATTGACCTCCTGCTCAATGGGCGAGGCTACGGTCTCGGCGATTACGTCCGCCGACGCGCCGGGATAGGTGGCGCTGATATTCACTGTCGGCGGCGCGATTTCCGGATATTCGGAGACAGGAAGCGAGCCTTGCGCAATTGCTCCCGCAAGCGTCAGAAGCACGGAAAGCACCGCCGCAAAGATCGGCCGCTCGATGAAGAAGTGCGAAATGCGCATAGCGTTCCTGAGCTCGACGTCTATCGGTCGCTGACCGCGACTGGCGCTTCCTTGATCTCGCCTTCCTTGGGCTGAACGGTCGCACCGGATCGAACCATGGGATTTGCGAGCCCGCCGATCACGATCCGATCCTTCGCGTCGAGGCCGGATTGGATCACGCGCAAACCCTGGTGAATGGGGCCAAGACTCACAGATTTGGCGATGACCTTGTTGTCGTCCGACACGACAAGCACAGTCTTGCTCGTCTGATCGGAGACGACGGAAGCGTCGGGAATCAGCAGCGCGGAGACGTCGCCGCCGAACAGGCGCAGGCGCCCGAAGGTGCCGGGCGTCAGAAAATAATCCTTGTTGTCGAAGACGGCTCGGCCACGGATTGTGCCGGACCGCCGATTGAGCTGATTATCCATGAAGTCCATGACGCCGCTGCGAGTCCACTCGGTCTCGTCAGCAAGCCGCACCGAAACGCGATTTTTGAACTCGCGCGAGGTCTCTTTCGGACGCTCCGCTGAGCGCGCATAGCGAATGTAGTCGGCCTCCGAGGCGTCGAAGATGAAGTGAATCGGATCGAGCGTCACGATCGTCGTGAGCAACGTCGCATCCGCCTGTCCGCCCTGAACGAGATTGCCCGAATCGACGCGACGGTCCGACACGCGCCCGGCTATCGGCGCGCGGACCTGCGTCCATTCCAGATTGAGTTCCGCGTTGCGAAGCGCGGCTTCGGCGCTCAAAACCTGCGCCCTGGCGATATCATTGCTCGCTTTGCGCTGATCGACGTCGCGCGCGGTAATCGTGCGACCCTGCGTCATCTCCTGAGCGCGGGCATAATCGCGGGTCGACACCACGGCTTGCGCCTGCGCTCGAGTGAGTTCCGCACGCGCGCTGTCGACCGCGATCTGATACGGCCGCTGATCGATGACGAAGAGGACGTCGCCGGCTTTGACGAACTGCCCATCGGTGAAATTGATCTTCTCCAAAGCGCCGGAGACGCGGGCGCGCACCTCGACCTGCTTCAAGGCCTCGAAACGACCCGTATATTCGTCCCAGCGCGGAATCGTCCTGGCGAGCGGGTGGGAGACCACCACTTCGGGGGCTGGACCGTCTGCGCGCGCGCCCACTGATTGGGCCAGAAACACCAATGCCGCGAGCGTTTTAAACAATGCTCTAGCGACTCTCCCGTGACCATCGCCGCCGCGCGCCGCCACAAAAGCCAACAGCATCTCACCTCCGGTTTTAACGTTCGCATTGAACCGGCCATTCTTGACCGGCGCATAACGCAGACGACGTAAGGACAGCGCCACCAGAAGGCAAATCGTGCTCCGCAGCGCCTCGCCCGCCCGCATTGCCAAGCTTTGCTAAAACGCGCAAACTACCGCCTCCGGACGGAGGAGCTAATAACATGCCCTTGTTCCTGGCGCAGTTTGCCTATTCTCCTGCCGCTTGGGCGACCCTCATCAAGGCGCCCCAGGATCGCGCCGCGGCTTCAGAAGCGCTTCTCAGGCACTTCGGCGGCCGCCTCATCGGATTATATTACACGCCCGGCGCAGAATATGACGGATTTGCACTCTTCGAAGCGCCCGATGAAACCACGGCTGCGGCTATTGAGATCGCGGACGTCGCCGCAGGGCATCTGAGCCGCAATCGGCTCACCAGAGTATTCTCGGCTGACGAGACGAGCGCGATGCTCCTGCAGGCGGCCACGGCCCCAAACATGACGCCTAAGAGCGCGGCGTAGTATTCCGGCGTCAGACGCTTTCCGCACGTCAATAGGCGCTGAGCAGGTCGACTTTGGCGTTGGCAAGCACCAGACGACGCGCCAATAGCGCTGCAAGATTTCGCATGATCAGCTCTCCGCTTGCTGGATGGCTCTTGCGGAACGAAGCATAAGCGCTCAGCGGCAATTCAAGGCACTGCACCGCCGTGTCGGCCCACACGTCTGCGCTGCGCTCGCGTTCGATGAGCGCCATCTCGCCGAACACCATGCCTGGCGAAATAGACGCCAATCGCGCACCGCTGCGCAATTTCACGCTGACCATGCCGCTTTGTAGAAAGAACAGCGAGACTGCAGGATCTCCGGCGGCGATGATCCGCTCGCCGGTTTTGAAAGCACGCGCGAGCCCGATCGTGGCGATGTGGTCTATTTCATCCGAACGCAGCCCAGCGAGCAGCGCCTGCTCGCTGAGATGAGTCGTCTTGGCCAGGCCTTCGAAACCGCCGTAGCGATAGATCACTTGATCTTCGGCCCATTCGATTGCGTCGTCGAGCAGCGAAAAATGTCGCAGCTTTGGCAAAACGCTGCGCTCTGCGTCTATCGCCTGCCAGAGCTGCGACGCCTTTTCAAAGCCGGCGACGATGAGGGTGACGCCGCGAGCGGCGAGGCCAGCGAGCGTCTCCGCCAGGAGTCGCGCAGCGGCGGTCGTCGCGCTCGGAACGCGTCGAAAGTCCAAAATCAGCAGCTCGCCTGGCGGCCCTTCGCCATCCAGCCTGCGCGAGACGTAGTCCATTGCGGCGAATGAGAGCGCGCCGACGAGTTCGATCACCCGAATGTCGCTTGCGCGCTCTTGAAGAATCGCCAGCTCGAAATTCTGTCGGTTGCGGCGCGAGGAAACGCCGGCTGCGTTGTAATCGCTAATGATGCAGGTGCGCACATCATCGCTGCGATTAAGCACATGCAATCCGAAATGCGCCGATAGCGCCTCGCAGACCTTCAGGCCTCGGACGCTGTTGCCATGACTGTCGAGCCGGGGGGAAAAGGTGCCGAGCCCCAGTTGCGCCGGAAGGGCGGCGATGATTCCGCCGCCTACCCCGCTCTTTGCGGGAATTCCCACCCGATAGATCCACTCGCCGGCATAGTCGTACATGCCGGAGCTCGTCATCACCGAGAGCGTACGTGCTACGACGTAAGAGGAAATGATTTGCTCGCCGGTGAGCGGGTTCCGGCCGCAGTTGGCCAGCGTCGCCGCCATCACCGCCAAATCGCGCGCGGTGACGAGCACGGCGCATTGACGAAAATAGACGTCCAGAACGGCGTCGACGTCGTCGCCGAGCACCGAATAATTGCGAAGCAGCCAGGCGATAGCGCGATTCCTGTCGCCGGTCGCACGTTCCGAGGCGAACACCGCCTCGTCAACGTCGAGTTCGCGTCCGGCGAAGCGGCCCAGCGTCCGATGGATGAGATCAAAAGCGCCGTCGCCTTCATGCTGATGGATTAAACCGGAACAGGCGATCGCTCCCGCGTTGACCATGGGATTGAACGGCTTGTTGTCGCCCGTCAGTCGAATCGAATTGAACGCCTCGCCGCTTGGCTCGACGCCGATCACCGACTCGACGCGCTCATGGCCAAGCGTTTCGAGAGCGAGCGCGAATACATAGGCCTTCGATATCGACTGGATCGTAAAAGGCGTGGAACTGTCGCCGACCTCATAAACATGGCCGTCGATCGTTGCGAGGCTGACGCCGAAATGCGCTGGGTTGGCCCTCGTTAATTCCGGAATGTAATCGGCGAGCGCGCCGGAATCGTCGACGGCGAACTGTTCATGGCAACGCTGCAAAAAGCCGCGAAGGGGTGGATACACGGCGGCTCCAAATTTTTCTCGCCTGCGGAACTGATCCCACAATCAGATTAATCGTCACAGCAAAGTATATGCCTGTCACTAATCTTCTCCGAACTCAGCTGATCGCGCGTGATCTCCAATCGATCAACTCCGCGATACTGCAGAAGTTTTTCACAACGCTTCTTAAAGACGAAGGGCGGAGCGGGCGCGTCGCTCTTGCCGAGCGGCCGCAAGAGGGGCCGAAGGTCAGGAGCGACGCCCGTTCGTCGACACGCCGTGCTGTAACCTTATTCGTAGCCGCGACGAATAGCGTCCGCAGGTTCCCAAGGAACCTGGAACGCTCGTCCTGCGAGCTGATTTTTCAAGGAGATGGAAATGAACGTCAAAACCGTTTCGGGCGCCTCGATGGCTGCCGCGGCGATCGCCCTGGTTCTGAGCGGCGCGGCCCCGGCGCCGGCGCTTGCCAAAAAAATGAGCAAGTCTGTCCATTGCGCCGGGATCAATTCATGCAAGGGGACGAGCCTCTGCAAGACCGCGAACAACGCCTGCAAGGGCATGAACTCATGCAAGGGTCAGGGGTGGTTGCCTGAAAAATCAGCAGCGGCTTGCGAGGCGAAGGGCGGCAAGGTCGCCGAGATGTAAGCCAAGCGGCGCGGACGGATGCGTTTTCTTCGTCCGTTCCGCGCCGGCCGGCAATTTCCTCGGCCGAGAAGAGCCGTCGTCAGCGGCGATGCGCTTGAAAGGAGGCGATCAACTCGTCGCGCGTGGTCCAGTGCAGGAGCGCCCGGCCGAACAGCGAGGCGATTCCCGTCAGCAGGACGACGGAACCGAACTGCCAGATGCAGACCGACACTGCCGCGTCCTGTCTGAAGGATAAACGTAGCGCCGCCGCCGCCAAGGCCGTCGAGGCGAGCGCGGCAAGTCCAATCGTCACGAATGGCGCGACGGGCGCGCCGCGCTTGACCATCGACAGGATCAAAGCCGCCGCCGGGACGCTGATGGCGAGAATGGTGGGCAAGCAATAAATGTCCGAATGCGAGAGGAGACCGGACAGGCCGAAGGCGTCAACGTCCCTCCAGCATCCAACGGCGAGCGCGCCTGCCCAGAGCAAGAAGAACAATCCGGCTGCGAGCCGCTCCCAGATCGGGCGCGCCGGACAGCCGGCGCTGAAGGCCCCAGCTGCGGCGACGACGCTCGTCAGGAACGCCGCAGCCAATTCCGTCGCAAACTGCGGGTCGGCGATCTTGGCGACAAAGTCGGGCCTCACCCCCATGACCGCCACCACGATCGCGACATAACAAAGCGAAACCGCGAACCAAACCAGCGCGCGCCAGGCAGGATGCGGGAGCGGGCGTATCGGCGCGCAATTGTCCGTCAGGGCTTTGATCAGGTCTTGGTTCAACATTCGCTAGCCAATCCGCTCCAGAGCCTGCCGCATCGCTTTGATAGCGCGATGGATTCCGACTTTCAGCGAACCAACGCTCTTCCCCGTGACCTGAGACGCTTCATCCAGCGAAAGACCTTGGATCTTGATCAGTTCAATCGCCTGGCGCTGCCCAGCCGGCAGGATCGCCATGGCTCTGCGAAGGGCCTCGCGATCGTCCCTCGTCTCTTGTTCGGATTTCGCGCCGTCGCCGTCAAAGGTTTCAGGCAAAACATCGACCGTCGTTTCGTTGGCGCCTCGTGCGTATCGACTTCGCGCGGCGTCGGCGACGCGCCGCGCCGCGATGGTCATCAGCCAGGGCGTAAACGGACGCTCGCGATCATAGGTCTGGCGCACCGTGTGAATGGACACCAGGATTTCTTGAACCACGTCCTCCGTGTCGTGCGCATTCGGCCATTTTCGCAGGACGAACCGGCGCAAAACCGGAAAGAGATCGGACAAGAGCTCGCCATACGCGGCATGATCGCCGTCCTGCGCCGACGCCATCAGCGCGCGCCAGCGGCTTTCCCGGTCGTTCGACGTGTCGCTCAATTCGCTCATGTCCACTGCGAATTTGCGTCGCTCGCTCCGCCGCTTCCGATTGGACTCCACGCAGCGCGCATCAGCGGATACGGCAGTTCTAATCCATCAAGCGTCCGCGCGCCATCTCACTCGACCCGACTTTTTCGCGGTTTTCGATGAACGCCTTCGGTTGTAACCTTTGACGCCGTCGCGACGAAATTGACCCTTGAGACGGCGATCGGTCGTCTTGAATTGCACGCCGAATACGTCAGATTTCACCGATCGCCGTTTAATGGATGAATCGGACGCAAGCAGAGGGAGATCAGAATGTCAGACAAGAAGCTTTGCGCCGCTTTTGCGATCGCCGGCGCCTTCGCGACGGCTGTCGCCCTGGCGGAAACGGCTAAGGCCGCGAACGACCAAGAAAGGTGCTTCGGCGTTTCCTTGAAGGGCAAGAATGATTGCGCGGCGGGCCCGGGAACCAGTTGCGCAGGAACGTCAAAGACCAATTATCAAGGCGACGCATGGAAATACGTTCCGAAGGGCACGTGCACGTCTATCGTAACGCCCAAGGGCAAGGGCAGCCTCGAGCCGATTTCGCACTGAGGCCAGGCATGGGCACGCGTTCCGCCCCCGAACATTGCCGCGAGCGTGCAGCGTCCTCGCTGCCCGCTTGCGCCGGCGTCGGTTTCAAGAGCGCGCATTTCGCCGACATCGAAGCCTCGGCGCGCGATGTCGGTTTTTTCGAAATCCACGCCGAGAATTACATGGGCGCCGGCGGGACTCCGCACGCGCAGCTGATGCGTTTGCGCCGAGAGTCGCCCCTGTCGATCCATGGCGTCGGCCTGTCGGTCGGCGGCGCTGAGCCTCTCGACCGCGCGCATCTTGGCCGCCTGAAGGCGCTCGTCGAACGCTATGACCCGGCGGCGTGCTCCGAACATCTCGCCTGGTCGACTCAGGGCGCGCACTTTCTCAATGACTTGCTGCCCCTGCCCTATAACGCGACGACTTTGGCGCATGTCGTCGCACATGTGGATGAAATCCAGGAGGCGCTCGGCAGGCCGATCCTCCTCGAAAACCCAGCAGCCTATCTGCGGTTCCGAACCTCGGAATACTCGGAGATCGAGTTCCTGCGCGAGATGGTGCGCCGCACGGATTGCCGGCTGCTGCTCGACGTGACCAACGTCTATGTCAGCGCAACGAACCTCGCTTTTTCGGCGGAGGACTACATTGACGCCTTCCCAATGTCCTACGTCGAAGAGATTCATCTCGCCGGATATGCCGAGGATGTCGACGAGATTGGCGACCCTCTGCTGATCGACGCGCATTGCGCGCCCGTCCCTGACGCAGTTTGGCGCCTCTATGATCGCGCGCTGGCGCGACGCGGACCGGTCTCGACGCTGATCGAATGGGACAATGACGCTCCCTCCTGGCCGACCCTCTTGGCGCAAGCCACGCAAGCAGAGGCGTTCCTTGAAAGGCGGCGGCGTGCTGTCGAAGATGGCTTAAAATCGGAAGCGCTTCATGACGACATCGGCTGACGTTGATCAAAGCGTATTTGTCCGCGCCCTGCTCGACCCAGAACTGCCGCCGCCGAACTGGGTTGAAGCAAGCCACGGCTTTCCGCCAGAGCGACGCTTCGCGATCTATCGCAACAATGTGTGCGTCGGACTGGTCGACGCGCTGGCGGAGCGCTTTCCAATTTGCTTGCAGTTGATCGGCGATGAATTTTTTCGCGCTATGGCGCAATGCTATGTGCGCGAATGCCTTCCGCGCACGCCGATGCTTTTCGAATATGGCGACGCGTTTGCGACGTTCGTTTCGGAATTTGAGCCGGCGCGCGAACTTCCTTACCTTCCGGACGTCGCGCGGCTCGAATATGCCGTCGGACAAGCCTATCACGCCGCTGACGCCGCGCCGCTGTCGTTGGATTTCCTGCGCGCCCTCTCACACGAGCGGCTAGACAACGCAACGGCTGTTCTGCATCCCTCGACACATGTTCTGGCGTCCGCCTATCCGATCGTTTCGATCTGGCGGCGGCATATGTCGGACGACAAGATGACGCCAATGGAGCTGGACCAAAGCGAAGAGGCGCTTGTCGTTCGGCCCGAGCTGGCGATCAGCGTGTCGCCGCTTCCTTCCGGCGGATCGGCTTTCGTGGACGCGCTCAGGAACGGAAGAACTTTCGGCGAAGCCATGAATGCGGCGACCGCCGTCGCGGCGGATTTTAAACTGACCGACTGCTTGCGCGAGCTTCTCTTGACTGGAGCCTTCGTGGCCATTCGCGTCGCGCACTAAACTTAAAAACGCGTTTTGGCGTGGCCGCGGCGATCATTGATGGAGCTTGAACGTGATGAATTTCATAAGAAAGATCGCACGCTGGTTGGATGCGATCCCCTATTCGCTGATCGCGCTTTTTTTGCGGATCGTCGTCGCGCATCCGTTCTTCGTCTCCGGTCAGACAAAGATCGAGGGACCAACACTAGGCCGCGAAATTTTGGGCCTTGATCTGTCGTTTCAGATCCCGATAGCGGTGCGCAGCGCAACCTTCACGCTCTTTGCCGACGAATATAGATTGCCGCTGATTTCGCCGACCGCCGCCGCCTATGTGGCGAGCGGCCTCGAATTCGTCCTGCCGCTGCTGCTTGTCCTTGGGCTTTTGACGCGCTTGTCGGCGTTGATTCTCCTGGCGATGACAATCGTCATTCAGATCTTCGTCTATCCTGATGCATGGTGGACCGTCCATGCCTATTGGATGGCGATCCTCACCGTGTTGATCGCCCGTGGGCCCGGCGCGATCTCCGTCGATCATCTGCTGTTTCGGCGTCGGAGCTAAGCGAGGCGGCCCCCTAGAACGGCGGCGATAAGCGCCGCCGTTGCAGCCGAGACGCAAGCTCCATCTGTTCGTTGCTCAAGCCTGATTCACCGCTCACGGCGCCTCGACATAGACAACAGATCCTGTCTGCTGAGGCGCGGTGTGGGCGTGAGCCAAGCCAACGCCGACTCCAAAGAAGATGACCGACCCGAGGATGGCTCCCACAATCGCGCTGGCAAAATTCGACATGACGTCCTCCTGTTGTTTTGCTGAGGAGAACGCTACCCGGTACAGAACCGTGCGAATGTGCGCCTTCGCACGCGGCCCTCACCGGGGCTGATCGTCGCCTGGCTTCTCAGCGCCCTCAGCAGGAATTGCCTCAGCGGCGGTTGACCCACACGCCGAGGACCGCTCCGCCGATCGCGCCGGCGATGGCGCACATGAATGCAACGGAAAGTCCTGCCGCGGCGACGCCCAAACCTGCGGCCAGTGCGGAGCCGATCCCGGCAAAGGCGAGTGGAGCCGTCGCGCCGCTGATGTCGTCAGAGGTCTTTGCGTCTGACCTGGCGTATGGCTTGGCGTATCTCTTAGCCGTCTTCGGTGTCTCGGCCATTGTACTGATCCTCGCTTGCGCTCAGGCCTTCCGCCTGATCACGCTCACAAGGACAGATAGGGCGCCACGCTTCGAAGGGACGAGGCGCGCAAATGTTGAAGCAGCTTAAGGAGGGAACCCTGCGCGTGGCGCGACGCCGCGCGCTATCAAGATTTTTCAATCCGACTTCAGGCGCGGCCGTCTCAGGCGCGATGTATGCGGCTCTACATCACCGGCGGCGTAACGGATAATCTTCGCTGTCGTAAAGCGGCCGAATCTCGCGGCCGAAAAAATGCTGTTCATCCACTTCCAGGGAACAGCCGGCGAGCGCTTTTGGCGTAAGCTCCTCTACGGCGAAGCGAATAGCCTCCGAGGCGTGCTCGAAGCGCCGAAAATTGAGGGACTTAGAATGCGAATTGGCCGCCTTGGAAAAATAGAGGGCGGCTTCCGTTGTATATTGCTTCGCGTCCATCGACCACCTCCAGAAACTATTGCATGAACTCTTCCCGCGCCACGAGTTCGAGAGCGGATTCTACGGCGACCCTTTCCTGCCCATCGCGTTCTCTCTTCATGCGGTATTGCAGGCCGGCGCCGGCGTCGGGCAGATGTCGCGTAACGCTGAACGAATCCGTCCCCGTCGCGGCGCCGAATTTTTGGATCACGCGAACCCCGATCGCGAATTTATGCGAGGGAGAGGCGGTGAGCCTTTGCGCCGGACGCCGAAAGCTTCGGATCGTGTCGTTGTCATTGGTCATGTGGAAGCGCTCCTCGAGTGATCGTCACGAGCGCATGAGCCCGCCATGCGCTTGACTTACCGGCGTCGCTTCGCGTCGGCTTCGCGCGCCTGGAGCTTTTCAACGGTCAGCCAGGACGAATCCTTAACGACCGCCGCCGCGCCCCCGTCGCGGGTTTTGTCTTTCTTGGGCTTTTTCGCTTCGCGATTACTGCGCCGTTGGCCTTTAGCCATGTCCGCCCCTCGTTTGAATGGGCCTCGCGCTCAACGTCCTCTGCGCTATCTTGCGCGGACGTTAAATAGTGTCTTGGTTCCACCTGAAAGGAACTTTCCCGGCCCCTGGCGATCGCCGCATTGCGGCTGGACCACCAGGGGCCGGGAAGATGATTAGGCTGCGACCTGCAGCTGATCAGCCGACGATTTTCCGCTACGACGATCGATGGCGATTTCGTAGCTGAGCTTCTGGCCTTCCGCGAGACCCATAAGTCCCGCGCGCTCAACCGCGCTGATGTGGACGAATACGTCCGGGCCGCCGGACTCCGGCTGGATGAAGCCAAAGCCTTTTTGGGCGTTGAACCATTTTACGATACCGGTCTGCATTGACGTGTCCTTTCGAGAACAGCTGTCTGCGCCATGCAAGATTGCGTGGCGCTTGGGGATCGAAGTTCTGGAGAGGAAGTCAGAAGCCGACGCGCCAAGGGAGCGGAAGCAAGATCATTCGGCCGAAACTCGATAGGCAATATTTAGCGCATATGGGCGAAAATACAAGCTGGAACGCGGGAAGAACTGAGCGAATATGACGCCTCGGCCGGCCTTCCAGGGAAAAATATTTCGGTCCCTTTGGGGACTCAAGAATACCTTGGGCTTCAACTTCGAGACGAAATAAGTCCAAATTAAAATTGCTTTCATCGGCAGCAGCGCCCATTTCGAAAACACCCTCCGGCTTCGCGGCAGTGACCACAAGGCGAAGGAGCAAGGGCGATGAGCGAACAAGTGATTCTCCGATTTGCATCATCAGCGTGGTGGGCTGAACATCCCCGCGCCCATCTGGTCGTCGTGCATGCGATTCTTTCGCTCTCCACCTATGACCGGACCGCAGAGGAGATCTGGCTCTCGCCGACCGCCGACGAGTGGCGGAAAGTTGCAGAACTTGCCGCGGACTGCTGCGATGACGGCGACTTCGCTCTGACCGGCGACAGGATGGCTTGGCGCATTCTATCGAGAACCTTTCGCGCCGACGCGCCGCCTTTCACGATCTGAGTGGCGCTGCGTGATGCGCGATCTCTGTCTCACCGTCCGCATGTTTTTTGAGGCGTAACGCCGTGACAGAACGCGGACCGCAAACGCCCCTTGAAATCTTGTTGACTAGGCAACCAAATTCAGGCAGTTTCCTAGTCAACGGAGCGCCTTTGCCAAATGACAAGCCACCATCGGATCTCCACCACCACCTCGGCTATTGGCTAAGGGCGGTTTCCAACGCTGTATCGCAAAATTTCGCACGGCAGATCGAAAAGGCGGGGGTCACCGTAGCGGAATGGGTATTTCTGAGAGTGCTCTACGACGCCAACAGCATTGCGCCGTCAATGCTCGCGGAACGCATGGGCATGACCAGGGGGGCAATCTCGAAGCTCGCAGAGCGCCTTCGAGAGAAGGGCCTTGTGGCGCATGAGGCAAATCCAACTGATCGGCGGGCTCAGTTGCTGGCTCTCACGCACGCGGGCCGAGCGATGGTCCCAGCCTTGGCGGAGATCGCGGATGCCAACGACGCCGTTTTCTTCAAGATGCTTGCGCCTGACGAGCAACGCGCCTTGAGGGCGCTTCTCATGAAAATCGTGTTGGAACGCAAACTGACGAACGCGCCGATCGACTGACATTGATCGGCGGAAGGACGCTATACACAGACGAGAAGGATGGCGCGATGCAAGCGCAGCGGATCTCTATTGCTCAAACCTGCCTGAACGCAGCCTACGATAAGACGATGGCGTTTCCCGATATCGTCGGAACGCTGATAAAGGCTGGGTTCGAGGGCTATTTCGTCGATTACCGCCGTAACGCCACCACCTATTTCCTGCTGGATGGGGAGAGCGTCGTGCTGGAAAACCGCCCGTCGGACGGGGCGATTGCCGCGCAGTTCGACGGAGCGGGCGTTTCGGCTCAGGTCAAGTGGGCGCAGACCAATCCGCCTGGCTATTCCTATGCCGCCTTCTGCAAGAACGTGAAGGCATTGGGATGCGCGGGCTACATCGTCTCCTTCTCGGGCCGCCGCGTTCTCTACTTTGGCCGCACCGCTGAAACACATGTGGAGCACTTCCCGCAGTAGAGCCTCGAAAGTTTATCGGGATGCGGCTGCACTTCGGCTTCAGGTGAGCATCGCTCACACGTTTTAAGCCATGCGAAGCTTTCGGATGCAGCGAGATTGGACAGCTGGAGGTCACCCGGCGCTTTGCCGTGGCGCGATGACAGGGCGCGATCCTGCGCGGAAAATTTTCCGGCCGCGCGACCGGCGCGCCGATTCCGCTCCTTTTCAACTCGGCCAGCGTTCCTAGTATTGCGGGTTCGCATCCGGCTGTTTGACCGGAGCGTGCGACGCGCAAGCAGTTAGCCCGAAATGCTGACGCCAATAGCAGTTTCGTCCCAATCAAGGCCTGTTCCGGCGACAGCGGGTATATGCAACATGCCGTCTACGACCTCATAGGGCTGCTTCAGGATTGGATTGACCCAGTTCTGCCACTCAAGCCAATGCGACGTTTCTGAAACCCGCATGACGTGGGCGCCGACCTCTGGATAGAGGTGCGTAGAAATGGGCGCCCCGAACGCCGCAGCAATGGCTGCCGATTTTAGCCAGCCGGTTACGCCGCCAATCCTCATGAAGTCTGGCATGACGAGGTCGCACGCCTTCATTTGAAGCGCACGGTGCAGATCCCGATGACCGTAGAAATTTTCTCCTATCTGCAACGGCGTTTTCAGTTGCGAAGCGAGGCGCGCATATCCATCCAGATTGTCGTAAACGATGGGTTCCTCGATCCAATCCAGGCCCAAGCTGTCGACCGATTGGCACCTCACGAGCGCTTCAGCGAGATCGAGCCCTTGATTGAAATCCGCCATCAAATGAACGTCGGGGCCGACCGCCGCGCGCACCGCCTCGATCGCGCGCAAATCCTGATCTGCGGTTGCGCGGCCTAGCCGGATCTTCAGTCCGGCAAATCCTCCTTCTTGGATGAGTCTCGCCGCTTCATCCGCTAATTGCGCTGGATCGCTCAGCCAAAGACCGTTGCTGTTGTATGCCTTCACCGGCCCAACCGTGCCGCCGAGGAGCATGCACAGAGGTAGATTCGCGGCCTTCGCCAAGGCGTCCCACGCCGCCATATCGAGACCCGAAACGGCGATCATGCTCACGCCCTGGTAGCCAACGAAATGTAGAGACTTGCGGGTTAACTCGAATATCTCGGTCGGCGCGACGGCATGACCACCGAGAAGCTCGCCAAAATCCTCCAGGGCGGCAACGATGTATTTCATCGCCTTTGCCGTGTACGGTTCGAGATAGCTTCGTCCGACGACACCCTCGTTTGTGAAAAGATCGATGAGGATCACAGGCCAGTCGAAGATCGTCGCTATTCTGGCGACGATCGGGCGCTCCAATTTGAGGATCAAGGGCCGAGCCCTGATGCTTTTGATCGTCAATCGGCTAATTGTCATTCCAAGACTCACATATCAGCGTATTGCGCGTCGCCGTTCCCGAACGACCAGTTCTCCTTGGGAACCTCGACGAGGCTGATGAAAACATCCTCAACGCGAAGTCCCAGGCGGGAATGAAGTTCTTTCGCCACGGCTCGAAAAAAAGATTTCTTCTGCTCGACCGACCGACCTGCATTGAGCGTGATCTGGATGAACACGCAGTCCTGCGTGCGTTTCATTCCAAGGTAATTCTCGTCGGCGATGAGGGAGTGTTGTGGATGTTCGGCGATCACCTGGAAGCGGTCGTCCTTGGGAACCTTCAAGATCTCGATCATCGCGTGATAGACGACATCGCCGACGCCGCGACAATATTCGAGGGGTTTGCCTTCGATGAGATCGATACGCACGAGCGGCATTTGATCTCTCCTATTTCGGCGATGCGAATCGAGCGCACACTTCAATGCGGATCGCTTCTTGGAAACGAGCGCCCCGAGGATTTATCGGGGCGCACGCGCGCGCCGCAGGCGCGCTTGTCAGGCCGCGTCCTCGATCTGGTCCAGCAGTTGAATGAGACGCATCACCTGTTGCAGCAAAATTCCGCCGACACCGAGCGCAAACCACACGCCAGTGACGAAACCCCAGTGAATCGGCGCTGCGAAGAACTCCTCGCGAAACCAGAAGGTGTGGCCCCACTCGTTAAATCCTACGCTCACGAAGATCATGAACGGACCGACGACCGCGAGCGTCAGAGGGAGAGAAATCGCATTGGCGTAAAGCGGCAGGCGCGTCCTCGCGTACAGCCAGGCCGAGCCGCCCATCAGGATGTAGAAGGGAAAGTTGAAGTAGAACTCGATGATGTGGTTGGCGGTGAAGGGCGTGTCGCGGACGGAAACCTGATGCCAGGAATTGTCCTGCTCCGCAAAATAGCTGCCGGCCCAATAAACAGCGAATGTGTAGATGCTGATCCACATCGTCAGCGTGAAGTAGCGCGTAATCTCCTCCTTTGGCGTAATCTTGTCGAGGTTTCGATCACGGGTGAACCAAAGATAGCCCCACAACGTCGGAAACACGATCAACAGAAATGCGCCTTCGAGGTAGAGCAATCGCATCCAATGAACGTCGAACGCGGGATCGGAAGAATCTAGGCCGGTCGAAATAGCATAAGCGCCCTGATACATCCTAAAGCCGACGTAGATGACGGTCATCACGGCGAAGGTCAGGAGATATTTCGGTAGGTCTCTCAGATACCAGGGCAGATTGAAAGGCGCCCGCGGGGTGGACTGGGAGATTGTCTGCGCGGTGGTGCTCATGGCCGCTCCTTTGGTTGGCCTGAATTGTTTTCGCGCGCGCCACGTTCTTTGCCCGGGCGCGCGAGACGTCAGTAGAATTTCGGGATGACCGGAGCGGACACGCTGGAGACATAGCGTCTGCCCGCGTTGTCATAGAGGAAGAGTAAGCCTCCCATCCGCGTATCCGCGTCGCGGATCAGGCCATCGAGCCTCTCCCGCTGCCAAAGCGAATCCTCGGCCGTGATGCGGATCGTTCTCGTCTCACCCGGCGCAATGGGATCGGCCGCGTCGATGCTCAGGCCTTCACGTGCAGCCAAAGCGGCGCCTTCGCCCTGTGGCGGCTGGATAACCGATGGGTTGAGGAAGCGCACATTCGCGGTCGAGAACTCGCCAACCCGGACCGGATGGTCGGAGCCGTTATGAAGCAGAGCGGTCATGATCATTGCACGAGCAGGCACATTGTATTCGGCGCGCTGAATCTTGACCTGCACCGCTCCGACGTCCACGGCAGGCGGCAGCGGATCGATCTGATCCATTGCGGCTTGCAGCGGGATCGCGTTTGGATATCTTAGATCCGTTACGAAGTTCGCGCCGAGCACAATCATCGGAACTGCGAAGATGATCGCCGCGCCAATCTTCCGGTCGAGCGGGGAGATAAGGCTCGCGTCTTGGCCGGCATGCAGCATTTTATAGCGTGGAATAAACAGCGGACGCCTGACCCACCAAAGCAGCCACGCCGAACCGAGCGCGATCCAGAAGCCGTGCCAGGCGACGCCATTCGCGAGTCCGTATGTCTCCATGTCGATCAGGCTGCCATCGAGCGTCTTGATCTGGTTAGTAAACGCGGAGGCATCGCCCTCGACTTCCATCCATTGGCCCGGGCCCACAACGGAGCCCGCATCATGCAGATTGACGAATGGATGAAGATGGAAGCGACCTGGAATCCTGGCCTTCATCACGATCTTGAATTCGTAGTCGCCGCCGAGTTTCAAAGCGGAGGAGCTGACGGACGATTGTCCGTTGAGGTAACGCTCGGTTCGAATGAAGACGGGGCCCGGCGCGGAGACATTCAGATAGGTCGCGTCCGGTTGCGCCACCCCGCGCGGCCAGTCCGCGTTGACGTGGAACTTACCGGTGATGACAACCTCTTCATTGACATTGAGCTTTGCCTTCGACCACGCCACATCGTACCATTGGATCGTACGCATGCGGACGAAAGGCTCCAGGGCCTTTTCGCCATGGGCGAGCGCTGCTTCGGGAGCCAGCGCTCCGGCGCATAATCCGAGGCAAGCGGCGCTGAAGAGAGTCTTGAGTGACATTTTCATCTCGTTGCCTCTCCCTCAGATATTCTCGACGTATTTTGTCGTGGCAAATGCTTTACCCAGATACCACCAGAGCGGATACATCAGGGTGCAAAGCAGCGCCGAACAAAACGCCGACAACGGCGTCGCATATTGGCCGTAGGTTCGAAGCGTTCCACGCTCGATGATGCGAAGATATTCAGGCGTCCCCGCGCGGATGTATTGAAAGCCAAAGAGGTCGGCCACAGTGAGCTGTGCACCGCCATACTCCACCGGCACATGAAACATGCCGAAAATCGGCCAATTGGTCGGATAGAAAAGCAGGGCGAAGGCCATGCCGCCAAAGATGCTGGTGACAGTCAGACTGTTGCTCAACATCAAAATTGCGTCGAGGACGAGCGCGCTCGGCAACATCGTGGCTGGCAAGACTTCGTTTATCGGGAAAAAGTTCCACATGTGATAGGCGAAGAAGCGCGTGATCCATGTGCCGATCAGCAAGCATGAGATGCAAAGCGTCGCGCCAAGCGGCAACCTGAAGTTTGGCCAAAGCACGGCCTGTACCGCCGCGGGGAAGGTGATCATCATTAGGGGCGTGATCAGCGGCCACCATTGCCGATCCTTCCAGTCCTGCCAGAAGTCCCAGTCGCCGACGGTCAGAGCAACGTGCAAGTGGAAGGCGCCAATGAAAAGGAATAGCGCGAGCACCAGGATCAGATAATCATAGGCGCGGCTCAGTCGCGCCTTTTCCCCTGTATAGGGCCGTGCTGGAATATCCAGCGATTTGCCGGTCATGCGGTCCTCCACGAAGGTTAGCTCTCTGTGCGACTCCTTCCCGAACGGCGGCCAGAATGGCGAACGACGAGAGGGCGCAACTCTCGGCAAGCCTAGGGAGCGCGAAGCGCCTCGTGAAATGGCGAGTTTTGATAGCCCTATGAATAAAAATCACCGTTGACGCATTTGCCGCGCGCGGAGAGAGCCTAGTGAGAAATGCCGTGACTGAGCTGCACAATTTCGATCTCAACCTGCTCGTGGCGTTCGATCTCCTCATGGAGGAGAAGAACGTCTCGCGCGCCGCCGAACGCCTGTTCGTTACGCAGTCGGCGATGAGCCATACCTTGCAGCGGCTCAGACAACAGTTGGACGATCCACTACTCGTCAAGACGCCGGGAGGCATGAAGCCGACAGAGCGCGCGCTGTCGCTGGTCGACCCGGTAAAGGTCCTGCTACGCGACATCAAGCGCTTGATCCGTGCGCCGGAAGAATTCGATCCTGCACAAAGCAGGCGGCGGTTTGTGATCGCCGCAACCGATTACATGGACCTGCTGGTGCTTCCTCCGCTCATCGAGCGCATTGCGTTGGGCGCGCCGGGCATCGACATCCATGTCAAGCGAACCGAATCGCCATTTCCCGAAGCGGATCTTGAGCACAATGATCTGGATGTTGTGCTGGGCTTCGATGCGATACTGAAGCCGCCGGCCTATTTGAGCAGAACGAAACTTTTTGAAGACCGGATGGCCTGCGTCGTCGGAATACAGCATATGATCGGCAAAAGCGGTCGCCTAACGCTTGAGGAATATGTCTCGCGCAAGCACATGCTGATCTCCCGTACCGGCACACGTGTTGGACTAATCGACGAGTGGCTCGCCGAGAAAGGGCTGGCGCGCCGCATCGCGTTGATCGTGCCTCACTTCCTATCGGCCCCCTTCATTGTTGCGAAGACCGATATGATCTTGTCCCTGCCGGAGCGGATCGCCACTGACTTTATCGGCCTTGCCCCGCTGAAAATTGTGTCCATCCCGATCGAATTGCCGGCCTATGACCTCGTCATGGTTTGGCACCCGCTCCATGATCTGGACCCCGCCCATCGCTGGTTGCGTGATCAAATCGTCGAAGTTTCCCGGAACCTGCGTGTTTAGCTATTTGAGCTTGACGACAACTTTGCCTTTTGCCGGTCCTGTTTTGACGTAGGCCAAAGCCTCATCTGCCCGCGAGGCCGGGGGCCATCGCTTTGACCTCGATGAGGAAATACGGCGGCTTCGACGATGATTCTCCGCCGTTTAGAACAGCGGATTTGTGCAAGCGATTAACGACGGCATAGAGCTTGCCCCCCGGCCCAAAACTCAGCGAGTCGACCCAGGACAACTCTTCGTTTTGTGCGAGCCGCTGATAACTGCGATCCTGCTTGATGACCCCGATCGCATTTTCCGCAAGATCGCCGAGGTAAATGTTGTCGTCCCTGTCGATGCTGATGCCGTCGCAGATGGGCTTGGCGCTATAGCGCTCAACCCGCGCGCCAAGCTCCGCCTCGCCGAGAGCTTCATCGGCCAGATCAGCGGCCTTTATGCGGTAAAGGCTCGTTCCGTGCATAGGACCAAAATACACCCATTCGTTCTGCAGATCTTCGGTGATCGGATTGACGCCGATATGGGGTCGCACGAGATGACCGGCAGGGTCTTTCACCTGAATGGGGCGCCCATCGATGACGAGTTCGATTTTCTCGGGCACAACGCTGGGGTGACCTTCCAACACGCGACGCGCGGCGCCCGTTTGCAAATCCACCACGATGAACGCTGCATTTGCTCCACCCGCGGGATCGGCGATGAATATCTTGTTGTGCTTGCCGTCGACGGTAAAATCGTTGACGAACGCATCTTTGGGAGCGATAGGCGGCGGCAAGTAGATAACGCGGTGCAACTTATCGGCCTTCGTATCCCAGCCGACAAGTTTTGGCGTAACTCCACTGCGCATGCCATTATCGAGCATCCAGACAACGCCATTGGCGTCGCTCCTAACGCCAAGAACAGAATCCAGCTTGAGCTCAGAATGGCTCAGCCGATCATTAAGTTCTTTGTTCGGAAAGGGCGCGAGCGAATCGTCGTCGCGATGCTCAACGACAGAGTAATTCGGCTCGTAGAACTGATGCTGGCTCATGATAATTTTGCCGCTCCCGGTGACCGTGACGTTGCCGGGCGCTTGCGCGAGCCTTGCTATGATTTCGTAGTTGGGCTGCTGCGCGGCTTGCGCTCGGCTTACAAAAGCGGCCAGCATTGATAGGAGGATTAGGCTCGCTCGCATGAGAACTCCGGGACGGCTTTGGACGCCGACGGATTCTATCCCGTCGAACGTCACCCGGCGCATGATGCTTGCTCATGGCGTCATTAATGGAGTCGATACAAAGCAGTGGGGAAGCGTGCGCCGCTGATCTTCGGCGTCTCCATGTGACCGGCGCCGAGGCCGAGGCGGCTCTGACGTTGGTTGCGATTTCCGCCTTGGATTGGTTGGCGAGCCGATTTGCCGCGCCCAAAGGCATCGCCGCTGGGAACCGACGTTCCCAGTCATTTTCGTAAATGGCGCGCCCGAGAGGATTCGAACCTCTGACCTCTGCCTTCGGAGGGCAGCGCTCTATCCAGCTGAGCTACGGGCGCAGGCGCGCTGCTTTTCTACAGGAAGCGCGCGTGCGCCGCAACGGCGGCGTCTGCCCCGAGACGACCTTTCAGCAACATGCTAAGCCGAAGCCCTATATCCTTAGCGACACCTGAATCCTGAGAGACTGTCTTGGCATTACACGACCCATGGCTCGAGCGATTGCGCAGCGCGCGCGACGCGCTTGTCGCCAATCCGCGATTCCAGCGCTGGGCGTTGAATAATCCCATTACGCGGCCCTTGGCGCGGCGCGGCGCCCGCGCCGGCCTCGATCTCGCCGCCGGCTTCGTCTATTCCCAGGTTCTCGTCGCCTGCGCCCAACTGAAGCTCTTCGACATATTGCGCGACGGTCCGCTCAGCCTCGACGCGCTCGCGACCAAACTCGCGCTGTCCGAGCCCGCGACTCGGCGCCTGCTCGAGGCGGCCGCTTCGCTGGGCCTTGCCGAGCGACGCGGCGCGAAATACGGGCTGGGAATGCTCGGCGCCGCCTTCGCCGGCAATCGCGCGGCGCTCGCCATCGTCGAACACCAGCCGCTGCTTTACGCAGATCTCGCCGATCCCGTGGCGCTGCTGCGCCAGGAAAAGCGCGGCGCGCTCGCCGATTATTGGCCCTATTCGGATGGGGACGCGCCCGAGGCGTTGTCGGCGCAGCAGGTTGCGCCCTACAGCGCCTTCATGGCGGCGACTCAGCCGATGGTCGCGCAGGAGGCGCTCGCCGCCTACGACATTTCGCATCATCGGCGCCTCTTGGACATCGGCGGCGGCGAAGGCGTGTTTCTTACCGCCGCCGCGGCCCGCGCGCCGCATTTGCAGCTTGCTCTCTTCGATCTTCCCGCCGTGGCGGCGCGCGCAAGAGACCGGCTCGAAGAGTCGGGCCTGCTCTCGCGCGCCGACATTCATGGCGGCGACTTCCTCAACGATCCTTTGCCTGAGGGCGCCGACGTCGCGACGCTCATCCGCATCGTTCATGACCATGACGACGCTTCGGCGCTGAAGCTCCTGCGCAATGTGCGCAAGGCGCTCGCACCCGGCGCGACGCTGCTGATCATCGAAGGCATGTCGGGCGTCAAAGGCGCCGAGCCGCTCGACGCCTATTACGGCTTCTACACGCTGGCCATGGGCCGCGGCGAACCACGCCGCGTCGAAGAGATCGAGGCGCTGCTGCGCGACGCTGGGTTTGGCAAATTTCGGCTCTTGCGGAATGCATTGCCGGCGCTTGCGAGCATTCTCGTGGCTAGCGCGGTGTGAGGTTTTGCCCTGGATTCCCGATCGCACGCTTCGCGCGCGTCGGGAATGACAACCCCGTATGTTCAGCAACGCGATGTCATTCCCGACAGGCCGAAGGCCTGATCGGGAATCCAGAGCAAAGGCGCGCGAAAAGGCGCGCACATCACACTCGACTCAATGCGCCCTTCTCCACGCAATCAGGCCAGCCGTCGATCCGTCCAGCCCTTGCGTAGATTCGTCCTTATTCTCGATGATTGGCGCCAAACGGTTGGCGAGCTCCTTGCCAAGCTCGACGCCCCATTGGTCGAAGGGATTGATGTCCCAGATCACCGACTGAACGAAGACCTTGTGTTCGTAAAGCGCGACGAGTCGCCCGAGCGTGCGCGGATCAAGATGTCGGTAAAGCAGAACGCTTGACGGGCGATCGCCCGGAAACGTCTTATGCGGCGCGAGGCGTGCGATTTCCTCCTCGCTCAGCCCCTGCCCGCGCAACTGCGCCTTCGCCTCTTGAAGCGTCCTGCCGCGCATAAAAGCTTCTGCCTGCGCCAGGCAGTTGGCGAACAGCAATTCATGATGGCGTTCATCGGCCGCGGTCGGCTCCGCCGCGACCAGGAAGTCGATCGGGACGACGTCCGTTCCCTGATGCAGCAGTTGAAAGAATGCGTGCTGCCCATTCGTGCCGGGCTCGCCGAAAATCACTGGGCCGGTCTCATAATCGACTGGCGCGCCCTCGCGCGTCACCGACTTTCCATTAGACTCCATGTCAAGCTGTTGCAGATAGGCCGGAAACCGCGCGAGCCGCTGATCATAAGGGATGACCGCATGCGCGGCGCATTCCATCACGTTTCTGTGCCAGACGCCGAGAAGTCCCATCAGCACGGGTATGTTTTGCTCAAGCGGCGCTTCCATAAAATGCGCGTCGATGTCGTGGCCCCCCTGCAGAAACTGCAGGAAATGTTCCGGCCCCACGCCGATCGCGAGCGCAAGGCCGATCGACGACCACAGCGAGTAGCGCCCGCCGACCCAATCCCAGAAGCCGAAGACGCGCGCGGGATCGATTCCGAATTCGGCGACCTTGTCGAGCCGCGTCGAGACGGCGGCGAAATGCGACTTCACGGCAGCCTCGCCGAGCGCGGCGACGACTCGGGCGCGCGCGCTTCTCGCATTCGCCATCGTCTCCTGAGTCGTAAACGTCTTCGATGAGACGATGAACAACGTGCGCGACAAGTCGAGATTGTGCAGCGTATCGGCGAGATCGGCGCCGTCGACATTGGCGACGAAATGCATGCGCGGACCCTCGCCGCGATAGGGCGAGAGCGCGCGCGACGCCATCGCCGGGCCAAGGTCCGAACCGCCGATGCCAATATTGACCACGTCGCTGAACGGCGCGCCCGTCGCGCCGCGGATGTCGCCGGAGCGCACCGCGCGCGCGAAGGCGAAAACCTTTCCGCGTTCGGCTTCGATCAAGGGCCGCATGTTTTCGCCGCCGACGAGAAGCGGACGCGACGAGAGATCGCGCAGCGCCATATGCATGGCGGCGCGCCTTTCGGTGTTGTTGATGACTTCGCCAGAGAACAATGCTTCGCGCCGCGCGTCGAGATCACGCGTCTTCGCCAGCGAGGTCAGCAGCGCGATCGTCTCGCGCGTCACTCGGTGCTTGGAGAAGTCGAAGAGAAAATCGTCGAGCTTGACGCTGAAATTTTTGAAGCGCGCGGGGTCCTCGGTAAAGAGATCGAGCGTTCGCGTGAGCTCCAAAGCGGAAGCGTGAAATTTCAGTGCGTCAAAAGCGACGGCGACGGCGTCCGACATTCTTTTCTCGAAGAGCAAGCGCGTTTTCCTTTGGGATTTGTACCCGATTCTTAGGCGGCGGGCGCGCAACGACTTTACGCCGCGAGGCTGGACCCTAAATTTTTACTGTATTGTGACAGAGGGATGTGAAATCCATATCCGTTACATGACGCTTTTCTGACAGCAGGACGACGATGGACGCGATTCATTTCCTCGACGTGCGCAACGGCGGCCCTGTCGCACATGCGCAGGCTCGGGTCCAGGCGGCGACCGCGCTCCGCAAGGCCTGTCTTGGCGCGGCGGCGCCGGTCGGCCGCCTGTGCCTGCCGTCGATTGACCGTATCGCCGCGAATTGGCTGAAACGCTCCGCCTCCGCCTACCGGGCGGAGCTCGAGCGCATCGTCGCCATTCTCGGCTTTCCCGGCGCGATGACGCTGAACATGTCCTATCTCTTCGCCTGCACCACGCAGGCTTACGAGGACGAGCGCGGTCTGCCGCGCCTGCGCCGCACGCTCGATTGGCCCTTCCAAGGCCTCGGCAGGGGCGTCGAAATCGCGTTGCAGTCCGGCGGGGCGGGCGAATTTTACAACGCCACCTGGCCGGGGGCCGTTGGCGTGCTCAGCGCCATGGCTCCCGGCCGCTTTTGCGCCTCGATCAATCAGGCGCCGATGAAGCGGCGCACCCAGGGCTCCCTCGGCTTCGCCTATGACGCCGTCCTCAATCTGCGCGACGCCTTGGCGAGCGAAGGCGGTTGGCCGCCGGACCATGTGCTGCGCTATGCTTTCGAACATTGCGCAAATTTCGAGGCGGCCGTCGAGTTTATCGCCAGCGCGCCGATTGCGCGTCCAACTCTCTTCACCCTGGCGGGGGTGAGGCGCGGCGAGATGGCCTTGATCGAACGCACGGAACACGAGGCCCGCGTGCTGCGCGGACCGGTCATCGTCGTCAACGACTGGCAGGAGCCGCGGGCTGGCTGGCAGGCGCGCATGAGCCATGAGAACAATGTGAGCCGCAAGGCGGCGATGCGCGACGTCGCGCCCGACGCGCCGCCCTTTTCCTGGGTGCGTGAGCCCGTGCTCAACCGCCTGACGCGCCTCGCGGTGGAAATGTGCGCCGTCGGCGTGGGCGATTTCGCTGCGCGCGGATACGAGTGCCCCTATCTGAAAGGCCAGCCGGCTCCGGTGACGCAGGATTTCTTTCTGAACGCGGCCACGCCCACGGCGCTCGCGGCCTAATCCAGTCTCGGCGCGCTCGCCCGTCTCAGCCGATCATTGATCGCCTCGCCCAGTCCTCGTTCGGGTATGTGCGCCACGGCGACATCGGCGATTTCGCGCGCGTCGAATTCCCGTAAATGGGCGAAGAGATTAGCCGCCGCCTCGACGAGATCGCCCGACGGCGAAAGATCGAGCACCACGGTCCCGGGTTCGGCGCGCGGGGCGAGCCGGCCGCCAAAATCGAGCGCCGCTTCGCCTTCCTTGAGTTCGTGCGCCTCCAGGCGCAGCCGCGCGGCAGGCGCGTAATGTGACGGCGTCATGCCCGGCGCTAGGATCTCAGCCTGCGCCGGAGCCGCAAGCTTTGCGCCCAGAATTTTCTCGATCGCCTCCCGCGCGATCGCGCCGGGACGCAGCAAGACGGGGGAGCCCTCACAGAAGGACACGATCGTCGATTCCAGCCCAGCGGCGGTGCGGCCGCCGTCCAGGATCATGTCGACCCTGCCTGAAAGATCTTGCGCGACATGCGCCGCCGTCACTGGGCTCACATGCCCGGAGCGGTTGGCGGAGGGCGCCGCAATTGGCCGTCCGAGCGCCGCGATCAGCGCTTGCGCGACGGGATGCGCGGGAACCCGAACCGCGACGCTTGGCAGGCCGGCCCGGGCGAGATCGCAGACGAAGCCGGCCGGCGCGAGCGGCGCGACGATCGTCAGCGGACCCGGCCAGAAGGCGGCGGCGAGACGCAGCGCCGGCTCAGGCAGCGCCGCCTCGCGACGTGCGGCGTCGAGATCGGCGACATGCGCGATCAGCGGATTGAACGAGGGGCGGTCTTTGGCGTCGTAGATCCGGGCGACCGCCCACGCCTGCGTCGCATCGGCGCCGAGGCCATAGACGGTCTCGGTCGGGAAGGCGACCAGTCCGCCCTCGCGCAGGATCGCCGCGGCGCGAGCAATCGCGGCGGCGTCAGCCGGCGCAACAATCGTCACGCGTTGCGGCCGCTGTACGGAGGCTTGGGGATCGCCATATGCGCCTCGCGCAGCGCCTTCGACCAGCTCTCGCGCAAATCACGAAAATACGGATCGTTCGAACCGATCCTGGTCGCCACCTCCATCTGCAGCGCGTCGCGACGCAGCAAGGCGATGTCGATCGGCGTACCGACCGAAAGATTCGAGCGCATGGTCGAATCCATCGAAATAAGCCCGATCTTCAGCGCGTCGTAAATGTCGGTGTCATATGTGACGGCGCGGTCGAGTATGGGCTTGCCATATTTGTGCTCACCGATTTGCAGATAGTTGGTGTCCGGCGTGCATTCTATGCTGTTGCCGGCGGTATAGATCATAAAAAGCCGGAGCGGCCCCCCGGCGATCTGACCGCCGAGCAGCAGGGAGACGTCGAAGCTGACGCCCTGCGCCGCGGGCTCCCCCTCGGCGTTGCCCGTCTGGACGCGTGAGAGGCGCACCGCACGCCCGACGAGCTGGGCGGCATGCAACATGTTGGGCGTGTTCATCACACTTTCCACTACGCCGCTCTCGGGATGCTCGATTCCGTCGCCGATCAGGTTCACGACGCCCTGCGTCACCGAGAGATTGCCCGAGGCGGCAAGCATCAGCACGCGTTCGCCGGGCCGCTCGAAAAGATGCAGCTTGCGGAACGTCGAAATGTTGTCGAGCCCGGCGTTGGTGCGCGTATCGGCGATCATCACCAGTCCATCGCGCACGAGAATGCCGCAACAATAGGTCATGTGCCTCCGTAGCGGTTCGCGCCAAACGCTGCAGGACTTACAAGTTTCGGGCCATGAGGCAAGTGCGGCGAGGCCACAGCGAAGGAAAATTAGTCGCCGTTTTCGCTCTTGTAGGGAAGCTCGGCCGCATGTTCGGCGGCCCATTCCGCCACCGCTGCGCGCTCGCGCGTCAAATAGTCCGAGACCGCCTCGGCGAGGCGTGGGTCGGCGAGGTAATGGGCCGAATGGGTGATCACCGGCCCATAGCCGCGGGAAATTTTATGCTCGCCCTGCGCGCCGGCCTCGACGCGCTTGTAGCCGCGGCGGATCGCGAATTCGATCGCCTGATAGTAGCAGACCTCGAAGTGGAGAAACGGCAGCGCTTCCAGCGCCCCCCAGTTGCGACCGTAGATGGCGTCGTCGCCCAGAAAATTGATCGCCCCGGCGATATGCCGCGCGCCGCGACGCGCCATCACCAGCAGGATGCGATCCGCCATGCGCGCGCCGATCTCATCAAAGAACGCGCGAGTCAGATAGGGGCGGCCCCACTTGCGCGCGCCTGTGTCCATGTAGAACTCGAAAAACGAATCCCAATGCGCCGGACGAATGTCGCTTCCCGTGAGCAGATCGATTGTGATGCCGTCGCCGAGCGCTTCGCGTCGCTCGCGCTTGATCGCCTTGCGCTTGCGCGCCGTGAGCCGCGCCAGAAAATCCTCGAAGTCCAAATAGCCGTCGTTAACGAAGTGGAACTGTTCTCCGGCGCGGTAAATGAATCCGGCGCCGCTCAGCGCAACGCATTCCTGCTCCGTGCAGAATGTGACGTGAATGGAGGACGCGCCGCTCGCCTTGCGCAATCCGTGCAAGGCGGCGATCAGCGCCTCGCGCGCGCCTTCGGGCGCATCACGCGCGATCAGCAGCCGACGCCCGGTCACAGGCGTGAAAGGGGCCGCCACCTGAATCTTCGGATAATAGCGTCCTCCGGCAAGCTCATAAGCCTGCGCCCAGCTTTGATCGAACACATATTCGCCGAGGCTATGCGTTTTGATATAGGCCGGCGCGCAGGCGACAAGTCGCCCCCGCGAATCTTCGACGAGCGCATGCGCCGGCGCCCAGCCGGCGCGCGCGCCGACCGACTTCGACGCTTCAAGCGCGCGCAGGAACGCATGTGAAACAAAAGGATTATATCGCTCGCCCACCGCATCCGGCAGGCCCGGCGGATTGGCGCAGGCGTCCCAAGCCTCAGCCCCGACGGAGTCGAGCGATTCGGCGTATCGAACCGAAAATTCTTGCGCCGAAAATTCTTGCGCCATGTGTCCAGTGGAGCAGCCGCGTTTCAAAGCTTTCTAGCACAGCGCCGCGGCGCGCTCTAACATGGCGCGAATGGCGACGTCATCCAAGCGCGACTTTTGAGCAGGCAAGAACGACAACATGAGAATTAACGGCCGTGACTACAGAACGATCTGGCTCGATTCGGACGAGCGGCGCGTTCACGTCATCGATCAAACCGCGCTCCCGCATCGCTTCGAGACGAAAACGCTCGCGAGCTGCGAAGACGCCGCTGAAGCGATCAGCGCTATGACAGTGCGCGGCGCGCCCCTGATCGGCGTGACCGGAGCCTATGGCATGGCGCTCGCCGCCCAGAGCGATCCAAGCGACGACGCCATTGCTGGCGCCTATGCCGCCCTCCTCGCGACGCGGCCGACAGCCGTCAATCTGCGCTGGGCGCTCGATCGGCTGCGCGCGCTGCTCCTCGCGGCGCCGGTGTCGGTCCGCGCCGACCTCGCCTATGCGGAAGCCGCCAAGATCGCGGAAGAAGATATCGCGGCCTGCCAAGCCATCGGCCGCGCCGGCGCCGAACTCATTCATAAAGCGCGCGGCGGCGACGGTCCCGTCAACATCCTCACCCATTGCAACGCCGGCTGGCTTGCCACCGTGGATTGGGGCACCGCTTTGGCGCCGATCTACGCGGCGGCGCGGCAAGGCGCCCGGATACATGTGTGGGTCGACGAGACGCGTCCGCGCAACCAGGGGGCGAGCCTCACGGCCTTCGAACTGCTGGGCGAAGACGTTCCGCATACAATCATCGCCGATAACGCTGGCGGCCATCTGATGCAGCATGGTCTTGTCGATCTCGTCATCGTCGGCAGCGACCGTACGACGCGCGCCGGCGACGTGTGCAACAAGATCGGCACCTATCTCAAGGCGCTCGCGGCGCATGACAATGGCGTGCCGTTCTATGTCGCCCTGCCCTCTTCGACCGTCGACTGGCGCATCGCCGACGGCGTCCGCGACATTCCGATCGAAGAGCGCGCCGCGCGCGAAGTCACCCATATCAGCGGCCGAGGCGCCGACGGCGCGACGTTCGAGGTTCAGCTCACGCCCGACGGGTCTCCGGCGCGCAACTTCAGCTTCGACGTGACGCCGTCGCGGTTTGTCACTGGGCTGATCACCGAGCGCGGCGTTTGCGCCGCAACGGAAGAAGGACTGAAGGGATTGTTCCCGGACCTCGCCGGTTAGGCGTCATTTGTGCGCGCGCGAACCTCGGTTCGTCGGGACTGACATACCGTGATTATTTCGAACGCTCGCGCGTTCCGTAAGTTTTGAAGCGTTCGACCGTGCGCATGATCTCATCATCTGAAAGCACGACGGGTTCGCCGGCGAGCGCGCCGAGGTAGAAGACTTGCGCAAGCGCTTCGAGTTCGACCGCGCGCCACAATGCTCTGCGCATCGTCGCGCCGGTGACGATGGCGCCATGATTGGCGAGGAGCACGCCGTCGCGATTCGCGAGCCCCGCCACGACGAGATGAGACAGTTCAGCCGTGCCGTAGGGCGCGTAATCGACGCAGCGCACGGTCGGGCCGCCGAAGGCCGCGATCATGTAATGCACGGCCGGAATGTCGCGCCGCAAGGTCGCGATCGTCGTCGCATAGGGCGAATGCATGTGCGCGATGGCGTTCACGTCCGGTCGGGCGCGGTAGATGTCGAGATGGAAACGCCATTCGCTCGACGGCGGCAGCGGACCGTCGAAAGCGCCATCGCTCGCAAGCGGCATGTGCGCGATCGCTTCGGGCGAGAGTTCGCGGCTTGGAACGCCGCTCGGCGTGACGAGCGCGGCGTCGCCGACGCGCAGGGACAGATTGCCCGCAGAGCCGTGATTGAGACCCAGCCGCTCCATCTCTCGCGCGGCGTCAACGATCGCCGTGCGCGCGTCATGTTCGTCCATACCAAAAGCCTTACAGGCGCGGCGCGGGCCATGGCAAGACAGACTGACGCATGCACACGGCCCGCGCGCAAGGCGAACGCGAGCGCCCGATGAGAGCGAGTGATGCAAGCCCGCGATATTGCGCGCGCCCGGCTTGCGGTATAGGACGGGCCTCCCCGTCTCGGGGCCGGTAGCTCAATGGTTAGAGCCGGCCGCTCATAACGGTCTGGTTGCAGGTTCGAGTCCTGCCCGGCCCACCAGGCGACTGATTCCGCGATGTCACAATAGTGGCGCCTTGGATGAGGATCAGCTGGGACAGAATAACAGTAGGTCGTTATTGCCGCCCACAGCTGGTGACGTAATTAGTTCGCTTCATCCCGCAGAACGAAAAGAGCGCTCATGGCGCTCTGCTTCTGGTCTGAAACGGAGGAAGCTATGCTACGCAAAGTATCCCTAGTCTTCGCACTGGCGGGCGCGCTCGCTCTGCCATCGGGCTCGCTGGCCGCACCCGGGGATCACAGAGGCGGCGACATGGGTCGAGCCGGCGACATGGGTCGAGGCGGCGACATGGGTCGAGGCGGCGATATGCGCCGTGGGGGTGGCTGGGACGCTGGTCGCGGCGGCTTGCAAGGCGGCGGCTGGCGTCATGGCGGCCGTTTGGACCGTGGCCGACACTGGGGTCATGGCGGCCAAGGGCGCTTCTGGAGAGGCCGCTGGTATCCCTATGGCGTTGGTTCTTGCTGGAGAGTGGCCCCCGGCGGTTGGGTTTGGATCTGCTAGCAGCACCGTAATCCCGCTCTGATGTCCGAACGTCCGCAACGAACTCAGGCGAACGCAAGACGATCGGAGGGCTGGAAGAAAAAACCGCGCGGGCGCGAGCCTCGGGATGTGTCTCTGGCCCGCGCTCCTCACAGGCCAGTAGATGAGGCTTCGCGCTCCTCGATTCCGATGCGCGCCGAAACCTCCATCCCCGGTTGAAGCGCCAGTTCTCGATTATCGACCTCGACGATGAGGTCGACCGGCGCACCCGACTCCGTTCGGCGCGCCTCGGTCACCTTTCCCGAAAACGTCCGGCCAGGGACCGACTCGCTTGTCACGACCGCCTCTGCGCCCGGCGCGATCGTCAGTGCGCCCTCCCCGTCCGCTTTCCCTCGAAGCCGAACGGTCTTGGCGTCGCCGATCATGAACAGCGGCGCGCCGGCTTCGACGCGCGCGCGGACAGCAGCCGTTCGCTCCAAGACGAAACCTGCGACTGGCGCGACAATCGCAGCGCCGGCTCGACCCGCTTCCACCTTCGTCACCGCCTCGCGGCGCAGAGCGACTTCCGCTTCGGCGCGTTCGACTTGCGCTTGCGCGCGCGCCAGCGCGCCTCGGGCCGCGGCAAGCGCCTTGCGGCTCGCGGCGCGACTTGCCGGACGCGACTCCAGTTTTTCGAGGTTCGCCTGCGCCCTCGCCTGTGCGCTTTGGCGCTGCGCCAATTGCCGCTCAGCGGCCGCCAGAGCGCGTTTCTCGCGCGCCAGAGCCTCGTCGGAGGAAGAGGGCGCGAGCGTCCCGCATGTCTCGCCCTTCTCCACTTGCGCGCCGACGTCGCAAGAGAGCGTCGCGACGACGCCGGCCGCAGGCGCATTGATCGGCGTCTGCGCGACCGGGGCGATCACGCCGCTGACGACGACCGTTCGACCAGCTGATGCTTCTTCACGCGTGAGACTGACGCGCGTGTGAAGATAGAACGCGCCGCTCACGACAATAATGAGCAGCCCCAATAAACCGGCGACGACAGGGCGGACCCAGTCGCCGGGCGCCACGACAGCGGCTGCGCCGGTCGCCGTCGCCGGAGACGCGCGAGGCGCTGGCGCCTTGGCGGGCAGACGGAAAATGGCCTTCTCCACCTCGACGAGCAGGAACAGCACGACGCTCGCGCCGGCGATATGCCCCCACATTTCCGGGTCGAGCGGCGTGGTGTTGAACAGCGCCTGCATAAAAGGCGCGTAAGTGAACAGCGCCTGCAGCACGACGACGATGGCGACGGAAATCAATACCGCGCGGCTGCCGAACAGACCTTTCAACGAGAACGACGACTCGGAAAGGAAACGCGCGTTGAAGAGATAAGCGACTTCGCAGGCGACGAGCGTGTTGACCGCGACCGTTCGCGCGCTGTCGAGCCCCGTGCCCCGCGCCTTCTCCAATTCATAGAGGCCGAAGGTCGCGAGCAGCATCAGGAAAGAGACGAAGACGATGCGCCAGATGAAGTAGCGGGAGAGGATCGGTTCGCCCGACGGGCGCGGCGGGCGCAGCATGACTCCCTTGGACGGCGGCTCGAACGCGAGCGCAAGGCCGAGCGTGACCGCGGTGATCAGATTGATCCACAGGATCTGTACGGGCGTTACCGGCAGGGTCTCGCCCATGGCGATCGCCGCGATCACCGTGAGACCCTCGCCGCCGTTGGTCGGCAAGATATAGAGGATGGTCTTTTTCAAATTTTCGTAGACGACGCGGCCCTCATACACCGCATGCACGATCGACGCGAAATTGTCGTCGGCAAGCACCATTTCCGCGGCCTCTTTCGCCGCCTCGGTGCCCTTGACGCCCATGGCGATGCCGATGTCTGCGCGCTTTAAGGCAGGCGCGTCATTAACGCCGTCGCCGGTCATCGCAACGACTTCGCCGCGCTTCTGCAGCGCCTGAACGAGTCTCAACTTATGTTCGGGACTGGTGCGCGCGAACACGGTCGTGGCGCTTGCCGCCTCGCCGAGTTCCTCGTCGCCTAAGGCGTCGAGGTCGCGGCCGGTGAGCACTGAATCGCACCGCTCCAGGCCGAGTTCGCGGGCGATGGCCGTCGCCGTCGCGGCGTGGTCGCCAGTGATCATTTTGACGGACATGCCGGCGGTCGCGCATGCGCGGATCGCCTCGACGGCCTCGGCGCGCGGCGGATCAATCAGGCCGATGAGACCGACAAAGACGAGCCCGCTTTCAACGTCGCCGAATGCGAGTTGCTGCTGACCCTCTTCGGCTTTCTTGGAGGCGACCGCCAAAACCCGCTGCCCGCGCGAAGCCATCTCAATGATGCGGTCGAGCCAGCAGGCGTATTCGAGCGGACGTTGCTCTCCGCGCACGTCCTGCTCCCAGAAGCACATTTCGAGCAGCCGCTCGGGCGCGCCCTTGACGAAAATATAGCCAGCGCCGTCATGGTCGTGATGCAGCGTCGCCATGAAGCGATGCTGCGACTCAAAAGGAATCTCGTCCGTGCGCGGCAACTCCAGCGCCAGCTTTTCCAGATTGACGCCGCCTTTGACGGCGGCGGCGAGCAAGGCGCCTTCGGTCGGGTCGCCCTCGACGCTCCAGGCGCCGTCAGTTTCGCGCAGCACGGCGTCGTTGCAGAGCGCAAGAGGGCGCAAGGCCGCGGTCAGGTAAATGTCCTCGCGCACCACGACATCTCTGCCATTACGCAAGAAGCCGCCATGCGGATCATATCCCGATCCGGTCGTGTCGTAGGTCCCGCCGGAGAGGACGATCGAGCGCACAATCAATTCATTGAGCGTCAGCGTGCCCGTCTTGTCCGAACAGATCGTCGTCACCGCGCCGAGCGTCTCGACCGCCGGCAGTTGGCGGATGATCGCCTTGCGCCGCGCCATGCGCTCGACGCCGATCGCCAGCGTAATGGTGATGATCGCGGGCAATCCTTCCGGGATCGCGGAAACAGCGAGCCCCACCGCCGCCATGAACATCTCGCCGACGTCAAAATTCCAGACCAGCGCGCCAAAAGCGAAAACGGCGGCGGAAACGACCAGAATGACGACAGTGAGCCAGCGTGCGAATTCATCCATGCGCTGCAACAAGGGAGTGGTAAGCGTCTCCACCTCGGACAGCATGGCGTTGATGCGCCCGATCTCGGTCGCGGCGCCCGTGGCGACAACGACGCCCGTTCCCTGACCGTAGGTCACGACGGTCCCCGAATAGGCCATCGGCGCCCGATCTCCGAGCGGCACATCCGCCATGACCGGCGCCGGGTCCTTGTCGACCGGAAGCGACTCGCCGGTGAGCGCCGACTCCTGCACTTTCAGAGATTTGACCCGGATGAGACGGATGTCCGCCGGGATTTTGTCGCCCGATTGGACATAGACGATGTCGCCAGGCGCGACGTCGTTCGCGTCGATGACGACGCGCTGCCCGTCTCGAATGACCGTCGCATGCAGCGACAGCATGTTGCGGACGGCCTCCATGGCCTCTTCGGCCTTGCCCTCCTGAATGAATCCGATGACGGCGTTGATGACGACGACCGCGACGATGACGGCGGTGTCGATCCAGTGCTGCATGAGCGCCGTGACGAAGGCGGCGGCGAGCAGCACATAGATGAGCACATTATGGAACTGCAGCGCGAAGCGCAGGAGCGCGCTGCGCCGTCTGCCGGCCGGGAGGCGATTGGGGCCATGGACGGCGAGCCGCCGCTCGGCCTCAGCCTTGCTCAAGCCCGAACGCGTCACACCCAGGCGCTCGAGCGCCGCATCGGCTCCGATCGCCCAAAATTCCTTTCCTTCGGCCGAAGGCTGCATGCTTAGGGCTCCTCCTCCCCGGCTTCCCCCACGGTCACGGCAGCCTCGCCATTGATATGGGCTGCGCACGGCCGAACCGAGCCACTAGCATATTATGGTTCGTCGGGAGGGGTTTGGCAGCGCCACGTTTATGGCGGAGCAGCGCTGCCTAGGAGGCTAGAAAGTGTCGTTTGCGATGGAGCGCACGCATACATCGCTGACAGTTTCATCGGTCTGCTTCAATCCGATCCACTGGTCGACTGCCGCCGAGTCGAAACCAGCCTCGCAATGGTCGCCGATGCGCATTAGCGGGCGACGGATGAGCACCGGATCGAGCATCATCATCACCAATGCTTCCTGCGGCGTGACTTTCTCGAGGTCGATTTCGCCGGACTTGATGCGCGGCGAGGCCGCGTTGAACCATTCCGGCAACGGCTTGGAGCCGAAATAGGGACGCAGGCTCGAGGGGCTCCAGGATTCGGTCAGAAGGTCCCGAACCTCAACCTCATGTCCAGAGGCGACGAGCAACGCCTTTTGCCGCGCATTGCCGGCGCAGCCCGGCTTTTCGTAAAAGATGACATGAGCCATCAGCGACCCCTCACATTGCGGCCCACCAGTCGCGAACGCGAGCTTAGCGCGAAATTGTGCAGCGCGATACGGCTTCAGGCGAGCAAATTACGAGCAGCAGCGCCCGCTTTCGCCGCTTCAGCAGGCAGAGTATCTAGCGCGAAAGTCCCCAGACGATGTTCACGCGCGCCGAGAGACGCTCCAGGCCTGGACGCAAAGGAATCTCGGCCGCTCCGGGAGTCCCGGCGGACTTCGCCGCATAGGCGCGCGGGCGTGCGTCGATCTCCTCGAGCGGACGGATTTCGATCACGCGGGACAGCCGCAGTCCGGCCGCCTCCGCATAGATTTTCGCCTGCCGCTCCGCATCCTTGACCGCTTCGCGCCGCAATGCGTCAAGCCGCTGCTTGGGATGCGCGATTTCGAAGTCAATGCCTTCGAAGCTGTTAACGCCCTTGTCGATCAGGCCGCCCGCGATTTCGCCGGCCTGTTCGATTCGAGTCACCCGCACGCGCAAATCGTTACGCGCGCGGAAAAACTTTTGTGATGTCTTGGGCTTGCCTGTCTTGGGGTCTCGCTCTTCGACAGTGACGGGCGTGAGCGTTACGCCCTGCGTCTGCACTTCAGCGTCGGGAACGCCTGATTTTCTGAGTTCGGCGAGAACAGCTTCGACCGCGCGCGCATTTTCCGCTGCGGCGTCGGCGGCCAGCGGCCGTTCGGTGACGACGCCGAACCGCAGGATCGCCAGGTCGGGCGCGACGTCCTCGTAAGCCTCGCCAATGACTGAAAGATTTGGAACGCCGTCCTTCAGCGTGTCGGCGTTCCCCGCGGCCGTGAACAACATCAGGCCGAGCGAAAGTGCGAAGAGCAAACGAATCATGGCATATCCTAGCAAAAGCTGCGCGCTAAAAAGCTCATCAAAGCCGTAAAACCGCCGGCTAGCGGCGCTAACCCGAACCAGCATACAGAAGCGGCGCAGCTCGTCGCTTCGCGTCCGCTCGAAAAGGCCTCATGCCCACGCTTTATCATCACCCGCTCTGCCCCCATTCGCGATTTGTCCGGCTCGTCCTGTCCGAATATGGAATAGACGCTACGCTCATCGAGGAACGCGTGAGCGACCGCCGCCCTGAGTTTCTCGCGCTTGACCCCGCTGGCCGCACGCCGGTCTTCGTTGACGATAACGGCCTTGTCGCGCCCGGCGCCAATCTCATCGCCGAATATATCGACGAGACCTATGGCGCCGAACGCGGCGCGCAACGACTCCTGCCACAGGAAATGGGGGAGCGCATTGAAACGCGTCGGCTCGTCGACTGGTTCAACGTCAAGTTTTTCGACGAGGTCACGAACTGGCTGATCAGGGAAAAGGTTTACAAGCGCTTTGCGCCTCCGGGCGGCGCGCCCGATATGGACGTGGTGCGTGTGGCGCGGGCCAACATTCGCCACCATATGCGCTACATCGGTTATCTCACCAACGCGCGCAACTGGCTCGCGGGCGATCGTTTGACTTATGCCGACTTCGCAGCAGCCGCGCATATCTCCTGCGCCGATTATCTTGGCGATGCGCCGTGGGACGAGGATGAGGCGGCGAAGCACTGGTATCAACGCATCAAGTCACGCCCCGCGTTTCGTCCGCTGCTGTCCTATCGGGCTCCAGGACTGACGCCCGGCCGCTACTATGCGGAACTGGATTTCTAAGCGTCGCTGAGCGGCGTCTGAAGGCTCAGGCGGCGTTGTCGCGAGCCGCGCTGCGGCCGCGCTTGACAACCATCGGGTGGAGTGAGGCAAGTAGCCCGCAATACGGGACCATTTGTATGAGCGCACCCAACGAGCGCGAGAGCGAAAAGGTTGAGTCGAAGCCCGCCGACGGCGGCGATCCGTCGCATGGACTGCGGCAGCGCATTCGGCAGCAGGAGATATTGGCCGAGCTCGGCGTCACCGCCCTCCAGGGCGCTTCGTTCGATCAGCTGCTCACCGACACCGTGCGATTGACGGCGCAAGGACTGGACGCGGACTTCTGCAAAGTGCTGGAGCTGCTTCCGTCTGAGAACGAGTTTCTAGTGCGCGCCGGCGTCGGCTGGAGTCTCGGCGTGGTGGGCGTCGCGAAAGTCGGCGCGGATCTCGACTCGCCTGCTGGATATGCATTGCGCAGCGGCCAACCAGTCATCTCCAATCACCTCGAAAAGGAGACGCGGTTCAGGACTCCTGAATTGCTGCGTCAACATGGTGTCCGCCGGGCGATGAACGTGATCCTGCAGGGTGACGGAAAACCTTATGGCGTCCTCGAGGTCGACAGCCGGTCGCCGGCCGATTTCAGGGAGCAGGACATCGCTTTTCTGCAGGGCGCGGCGAATCTTCTTGGCATGGCGATCGAACGCGAGCGCGAAGAGCGCAAGTTAAGAGCGGCGCTCGCGCGCAACGAAACGCTGCTCAAAGAAATGAATCATCGCGTTAAGAACAGCCTTTCCATCGTCGGCAGCATGCTCCGCCTGCAGGCCAACGACGCAGGCGACGAACAGGTGTCCGAACTTCTCAATGAAGCCTCTCACCGCGTGGAAGCGATCGCAAAGGCGCATGACCAGCTGTCTCGCGGCTCAGAAGTCGATAGCATGGACGTTGGCAAATACATCGAAGCGCTGTGTCATGATTTGGATGAAAGCGTCGCGCAATGCGACGTGCGCACCGAAGTCGAAGACGGCATCGTCATCGCAACCGATCGGGCGGTTTCGACCGCGCTGATCGTCAACGAACTCATCGCCAATGCGGCGAAATATGCTTATGAAAGCCAGTCGGGAGTTATTTCGGTGAAGGTCGCGCGCCAGGGCGCTGAGAATTTCACTGTTTCCGTGCGCGACGAAGGCGATGGAATGCCAGACGACGTTCATCCTCGCGATCGCAAGGGGCTCGGCATGCGGATCATTGCGTCGTTCACGCGTCAACTCGGTGCGACGATCGAAATGAAGAAGCACGATCCTGGCGCCGAGTTCATCGTCTCGATCCCTCTACAAGCGCCCTGCTGACATGCAGGCGCCTTTCCCGATCGTTTCCACGATGGCGCCGACAGGTCGTGAAAGTCGACGGGGCGCAGCTGCGACGCCCGAGGCGGAAATCCGCGCCCGTGCGTTCGAGCTTGGCTTCGACGTCTGCCGCTTCGCGCGGGCTGATGTTGCGCCAGAGCAGGGCGAGCGGCTGCACGCATGGCTGCGGGACGGCGCGCACGGCGACATGGATTGGATGCGCGAGACGGCCGGGCGGCGGGCCGCGCCGTGCGCGCTCTGGCCCGAGGCGGCGAGTCTCGTCATGCTCGGCCTGAACTACGGGCCGGACGGAGATCCGCTCGCTTCGCTGACGAAACCGGACTGCGCGACGATCTCCGTCTATGCGCGCAACCGCGACTATCACGACGTCATCAAGGGCCGGCTGAAACAGCTCGCCGGATTCATTCTCAGCCGCGCCGGCGCCGGCGACGCCAAGGTCTTCGTCGACACCGCGCCCGTCATGGAGAAACCTCTCGCGCAGGCGGCCGGCGTCGGCTGGCAAGGCAAACACACGAATCTCGTGTCACGCGAATTCGGATCGTGGCTCTTTCTGGGCGCGATTTTCACCACTCTTCGCCTCGAACCGGACCCGCCCGAGCACGATCATTGCGGCTCATGCACCAAATGTCTCGACGCCTGTCCGACGGCGGCCTTCCCGGCGCCGTACCAACTCGATGCGCGGCGCTGCATTTCCTATCTGACGATCGAGCACAAAGGCCCTATTCCCCTCGAATTTCGGGCCAAGATCGGCAATCGCATCTACGGCTGTGACGACTGTCTCGCAGTCTGCCCCTGGAACAAATACGCGAGCGCCGGCCGCGAGGCGAAGCTCGCCGCACGCGCCGAATTCGGCTCGCCGTCGCTTGTGCAATTGGCGCGCCTCGACGATTCGGCGTTCCGAGCGCTTTTTGCGGGTTCGCCGATCAAGCGCGTCGGACGCGACCGCTTCTTACGCAATGTTCTGATCGCGATCGGCAATTCAGCCCGGCCGGAACTTGCCGCCGAAGCCGAGCGGCTCATCGCAGACGCCGCCGCCATTGTTCGCGGCGCCGCCGTTTGGGCGCTCGGCAGACTGGCGCCGACGCAAGCGGCGGAGCTGCGCCCGGATCGGCTGGCGACAGAACCCGACGCGGCGGTCCGCCAAGAGTGGCGCCAAACAGCCTGAAACAGGCAAAAGCGCCACAGTCGCCTAAAAATCGGGGTCTTTCCCGGGTTTACTGCGTTGCGGCAGGCTACTCGCCGCCGATTTCGTTCTAATCTCTACCGAAGATCCCCTACTCAACCGCACCTCCGCCATGTCTGTCCTTTCGCGCCGCAATACCGACGAACCCGCAGAGGAGGCTTCCCGCCTTCTGCTGCGGATTGGCGTGTTTTTGCTGTTCGTGATCTCGCTCATCGCGCCCATTCTGGCGCGTCAGACGGTTTATGTGCTGCTGCCGATCGGCGCGGCGCTGCTGCTCGCCGCCGCGACACTGACTCCGGAGGAAGGGTCGGGGCGCTCCATGCGCTCGATCTTGCTCTCGCCGCCCTTTCTCGCCGCGCTGTTGCTCGCCGCCTGGACGGCGCTCTCGCTGCTTTGGACCCCGTTCGAGGGACCAGCGGAACGCTTCGCGAAAATCACGGCGACGCTCGCCCTGGTAGCGCTCGCCACGGGTTTTCTGCCGCTGCGCACCAAAACCTCGAATCTCAACCTGTTGCCGATCGGCGTCGCCGCGGCGACGATTGCGCTTGCCGCCGTCACTTTGCTGTTGAAGCCGCAGTACACGCTCGACGACATTCTCGATGTCGGACCGCTCGGACGCGCCGGCCTCGGACTGGCCCTGCTCGTCTGGCCCGCGATGGGCGCGCTCGCCGTCCGCGGCCGGTGGTATTCGGCGGCCGCCCTCGCGGTGGCGACGGTGATCGCCTGCTATCTTTCCGGCGCCCCGAACGGCGTCCCGGCGCTAGCCGTCGGAGCGGCTGTTTTCGCCGCAGCCTTCGGCCGCGCCCGGCTGATGGCCATTTTCCTTGCGGCGCTCATGACGGCGATCGTGCTGCTCGCGCCGCTCACCGCCTATGCGGCGCATCTGATCTGGCCCGAACGTCCGCCCGGCTTCTTCAGACATCTTGCCTTCTGGGGTCAGATGATCGAGGCGGACGGCTGGCGGACCTTGATCGGACACGGCTTTGGCGCGGCCACCTGGGGCGTGCTCGGCGGCTATCTGACGCCGGCGACGCCGCGCAGCCTGATCTTTAAGATTTGGTTCGATCTCGGCCTGCTCGGCGCGGCCGCGGCGGCGCTCGTCGCCGCCCGCACCAGCCTATTCGTCGGCCAGTCGCGTCCGGCGCTTGCGCCCTTCCTTCTGGGCGGCCTCGGCGCGGGATTCGCCATTTGCCTGTTCGGTCCCGCGGCCGAGCAGCTGTGGTGGCTGACCCTCGCGGGACTGGACGCCATCGCCTTCGCGCTCGTGATGCGCGGCCAATTCCGGAAACGTCGCCCGCGCCTGCCGATCGGCTGGAGCGCGCCTGCCGAGGACCATGCATCGCCGTGACGCTGTCTTCCACGCTCGTCGACAAAGTCGAACCCCTCGGGCTTAGTGAGCCTGTCGCCGCCGCGGCGTTCCTCGGCGGCGCGCCGGTCTTCGCGCTCGCCGACGGGACGCTGCATTTCGGCGACGGCGTGTCGGGACGCCGCATTCCGGCCCATCAAGACGCGGCCATCCTCGTCGTCGCGCAGGACGGCGACCGGCTCGTCACCGGCGGCGACGACGGGCGCGTTGTGGCGACCGACGCGAAAGGCGGCGTCGAAGTCATCGGCGACGAAAAGGGCAAATGGATCGACGCCGTCGCCGCGCGTGGCGGCGCGGTGGCGTGGACAGCAGGAAAGGTGGCGCGGGCACGCTCAGCCAAAGGCGACGCGAAGACGCTGGATCTGCCGTCGACCTCGCGCGGGCTCGCCTTCTTTCCCAAAGGCTACCGGCTGGCGATCGCCCATTACGGCGGCGCGACCCTCTGGTTTCCGAACGCCGGCAAGCCGGAAGCGCTCGACTGGGCCGGCTCGCACCTTGACGCCACGATCTCTCCCGACGGGCGCTTTCTCGTCACCTCGATGCAGGAGAATATGCTGCACGGCTGGCGCCTCGCCGACGGCAAGCACATGCGGATGGCCGGATATCCGGGCAAAACGCGCAGCTTCTCCTGGTCGCATGACGGGAAATGGCTGGCCACCTCAGGCGCCGACGCCTGCATTGTCTGGCCGTTCTCCGGCAAGGAGGGGCCGATGGGCCAGGCGCCGCGCGAATGCGGCGTGCATTCGGCGATCGTGACGCGCGTCGCGTTCCATCCCGCCGCTCTGGTCATAGCGATGGGCTATGATGACGGCCTTGTCATGCTCGCGCGCCTTACCGATGGATCTGAGATTCTGGTGCGCCGTCCCTCGCAGGAGGACGATCGCGCGCGGATCAGCGCGCTCGCCTGGGACGAGAAGGGGACGCGTCTCGCCTTTGGCGCGGAGAACGGCGACGCCGGCGTGCTGAGCCTGCCGAAACCCTGAGCTGCAGAAGGGGCATGCCCGCGCGGAACTCCAGTCCTCATAAGAGGTTGAAGACCTGACCCTCTTAGAACGGGACGGCCAGGAGACAGCGATGACCCTGCATAGCGACAGCAATCCGCACCAGCACGTTCAGAGAATTCAAAATCGCCTCCAGGAGACGATCAACCATCTGCGCGAGGATATCGAAAAGGTCGAGGAGCCGCAGCTCAAGGCCATGTTCGAGACCTCCGCCGAGGTTCTGACAGGATTGAAAAAGGCCTACAGCGACTACGAAGAAAAGAAGGAGCCGGCTTGGCCCGGCGGACGCGAATTGCACGGCTGATCAGCGCCGTTTGCGTTGGGCGCGGGAAGCGCGGACATTCCTGTCATGACCGCGCCCGTTCCCAAGCTTCTGTCGATCGCCGGCTCCGACCCCTCCGGCGGCGCGGGCGTGCAGGCGGACCTGAAAACCTTCTCGGCCTTCGGCTGCTACGGCATGGCGGCGATCACGGCGCTCACCGCGCAGAACACGCAGGGCGTGACCGCTTCCTACCCCGTCGCGCCAGAGATTGTCGCGGCGCAGATCGATGCGGTGCTGTCCGACATTACCCCCGACGCGATCAAGATCGGCATGCTTTCGACGCCGGATATCGCCCGGGCCGTCGCCGAGACGCTGACGCGCTATGGGGCGGGTAACATCGTGCTCGACCCGGTGCTCGTTCCGACGCAGGGCGTCAGCCTCGCGTCCGCCGGGCTGGAGGCTGCGCTGGTTGCGGCCCTCCTCTCCCTAGCGCGACTCGTGACGCCCAATCTTTATGAGGCGAGCGCGCTCACGCAAACGCCCCTCGCCACCAGCGCCGAGGAGATGGCGGCGCAGGGGCGGCTCCTCTGCGACGCCGGCGCGCGCGCCGTGCTGGTCAAGGGCGGCGATCTCGAGGGCGAACCTGTCGACGTTCTTTTCGAGGCTGGAGAGAGGCGCATCTTCCACGGAAGACGCATCCCCACGCTCAACACGCATGGAACCGGTTGCGCGCTGTCTTCCGCCATTGCCTGCGAATTCGCCAAGGACGCGCCGCTGATCGACGCGATCGCGACTGCGAAAGCCTGGCTGGAGGGCGCGCTGGAGGCGGCGGACCAGTTGCGATTGAGCGAGGGCCGCGGCCCGCCGCATCATTTCTATGCTCTGTGGCGCTAGCCCCCGGCCCTCTCCGCTTCGCGGGAGAGGGGGCCAGTTGCGCCGCCATTAACGCTGGAGAATTCTTGAAGCCGAATTCTTGTTGCAAGGCATGAATCGCGCCGCTTCCCTTCTCCCGCTTTAGCGGGGGAAGGTGGCGCGAAGCGCCGGAAGGGGGCACATGCGGCAGTCCCGCATCATGACGGAACGCGCCCGCCATTTGCGACGCGAGCCGACCAATGCAGAACGCAAACTCTGGCACGTGCTGCGTGCGCATCGGCTGGCGGGCCTGTCGTTCCGGCGTCAGGCTCCCTGCGGGCCGTTCATCGCTGATTTCCTCTGCGCCGAGGCGCGCCTCATCGTCGAAGTCGACGGCGCCACCCACTCCAGCGATGAAGAAATTGCTTACGACAAGCAAAGGGACGCTTGGCTCGCCGCCAATGGCTATCGCGTGCTTCGTGTCACCAACGAAGATGTGTATCGCCAACTCGACGGCGTGTGCGAGACGATCCTCGCTTGGGTCGGGGGGAGAGAGTAGGGAATCGCCCCCTCCCCAGCCCTCCCCCGCTTCGCGGGAGAGGGAGCAGGTTGCGCCGTCATTAACGCTGGAGAACTCTTGCAGCCTCGCGAATTCTTGTTGCAAGGCATGAATCACGCTGCTCCCCTTCTCCCGCTTTAGCGGGGGAAGGCAGCTGGAAGCGCGGGAAGGGGCGATGCGAGCCGGCTGCCCCTAGCCCGACAGCGCCGCCTTCACTGCAGCGCTGGCTTTGCCGAAGTCCATGCGGCCCGTATATTTCGCCTTGAGCACGGCGACGACCTTACCCATGTCCTTGATAGAGGCCGCGCCGGTTTCGGCGATCGCCGATTTCACGGCCTCGGCTACTTCCGCCTCGGAGAGCTGCTGCGGCAAATAAGCGGAAATCACCGCGATTTCGCCGCGCTCCTTGCCCGCGAGATCTTCGCGCCCGGCTTTTTCATAGATTTCCAGCGACTCCTGCCGGCTTTTGATCATTTTCTGGAGCAGCGCGAGTTCGTCGTCCCCGCTGAGCGTCTTGCCGGCGCCGCGCGCTTCGATGTCCTTATCCTTCAGCGCCGCGTTGATGAGCCGCAGCGCGTCGACCTTGGCGCGCTCGCCCGCCTTCATCGCCGTCTTGAGGTCCGCCGCAATCTTCTCGCGCATGTTATGTCCTTGGGGTTCCCATTTCGAGCCGAAATCGTCTAAGTATCTGCATCACTCGACGAAGCTCGCTTCCACCCTCCCCTTTAGGGGGAGGGTAGAGCCGCGCAAGCGGCTCGGGGTGGGGTGAGCCCAGTCGACAATGACACCCCCACCCGATCGCCTTTGGCGATCGACCTCCCCCCTAGGGAGGTGAGCGCGCCGCCACGACGCATCCGACCGGGCATAGAACGGACATGACCTTCGATCAAGATAACGGCTGGAAGAAACCCCTCCACACCGGCGTGCTGGTTCTCGCCGGCGGCGAAGTGATCGAGGGCTATGGGCTCGGCGCGGTCGGCGAAGCGGTCGGCGAAGTCTGCTTCAACACCGCCATGACCGGCTATCAGGAAATCCTCACCGACCCGTCCTACGCCGCGCAGATCGTCACCTTCACCTTCCCGCACATCGGCAATGTCGGGACCAACGATGAAGACGTCGAAACCGTCGATCTCGACAAAAGCGCCGGCGCGGTCGGAGCCATCTTCGGCGCGCCTTGCACCGACCCCTCGAATTTCCGCGCTCAGAAGCCGCTCGCCGACTGGCTCGCCTCGCGCGGCGTCGTCGGCATGTGCGGCATCGACACGCGTGCGCTGACGACGCTCATTCGCGAGCGCGGCATGCAGGACGCCGTTATCGCCTATGCGCCGGATGGCCAATTTGACATTGCCGCGCTCAAAGCCAAGGCCGCCGCCTGGCCAGGGATCGACGGCATGGACCTCGTGCCCAGCGTCGGCTCGAAGGAGCGCTACGACTGGCGCGAGACGATCTGGCGGCTCGGCGGCGGCTATGGCGTTCGCGACGGCGCGCCGAAATTTCGCGTGGTGGCGATCGACTACGGCGTGAAGCGCAACATCCTGCGGCTTCTCGCCGAACAGGATTGCGAAGTGATGGTCGCGCCGGCAACCGCGACAAGCGGAGAAATTCTGGCGCTGAACCCCGACGGCGTTTTTCTCTCGAACGGCCCCGGCGATCCGGCCGAGACCGGCAAATACGCCGCGCCGGTGATCCGCGATCTGCTCGAAGCGAAAGTTCCGACCTTCGGCATTTGTCTTGGCCATCAGATGATGGCGCTTGCGGTCGGCGCCAAGACGAAGAAAATGCCGCAGGGCCATCACGGCGCTAATCATCCGGTCAAGGATTTCACCACCGGCAAGGTCGAGATCGTCTCGATGAATCACGGCTTCTCGGTCGATCGCGACAGCCTGCCGCAGAACGCCGTCGAGACGCATCGATCGCTCTTTGACGGCTCCAATTGCGGCATCGCGCTTACTGACCGCCCGGCCTTCTCGGTACAGCATCATCCCGAAGCCTCGCCCGGTCCGCAGGACAGCCATTATCTTTTCAGGCGTTTCGTTGAAATGATGGAGAAAGCGAAGGCGGCGTAGTCGGGGTTGCGGCTTCCCGCGAGACTGGACACGCCCCTCGCGCCAACCGATCTTCCCAGTTGGATCACGAAGCGCCAGCGGGGAGACTGTTAGGAGCGACATGAGCGCGCGACGCGCGTTGAAATTCGCCGGAATTTGGAGCGCGGCGCTCGCTATCGCCGTCGCGATCGCCTTCGCGATCCGTCCGCCGCTGCGCCATGCGGTCGCCGCCCTGTTGAACGACCCGTCAAATCTGCCTGCGCTCGCAGGCGCAGCGCGCATTCATTATGAGCCCGAGGCGCTCGTCTGCGCGCAAGCCGTTGCGGAGATCGCGCCACGCGCCATTGCGCGGATCGAGGCCACACACGGGCGTACCTTCGCGCAGCCGCCGATCGTCGGCATTTACGCCTTCTATGAGAATTACGCGAACGCCAATGGCATGGGCGATCCTGGCATCGCCGCCGTGACGCGCGCCGGCGTAGCGCTTTTATCGCCGACGCTGTGCGGCCAAGAGCGCGATCGCCTCGAAGGCGTTCTCACGCATGAATTGTCGCATGTGCATCTTTCGGGCTGGCGACCGCTTGGCGCGCCGCGCCCGCCGCAATGGTTCACGGAAGGACTCGCGGTGATGGCCTCAAACGGCGGCGGCGCCGAAGGCGTCAGCGACGACGACGCGGCGCAGGCCATCCGCGACGGCTATCGCGTCGTGCTCGACGAGCGTCGATGGATCGACTTCGCGGCGCTCGGTTTTGAGCGCGAACCGCCGCGCGATCCAACGAAGGACGCGCTCACCCAGCGCCAGCGGCTTGCCTATCGGCAGGCGGGCATGTTCGTCGGCTGGCTGCGCATGCGCGACGAGACGGCGTTCCTGCACCTCCTTCGCGCGCTCGAAGCGGGAAAACAATTCGAAGGCGCGTTCCACTCGGCCTTCGGCGAAAGCGCGCCGCAGCTTTGGCGCCGCTTCGTTTCCGATCTCTCTCAACAGTCTAGCGCCGGCTAATCTTCAAAGACCTCACGAAGCCTAGCGAGAATCGCCGCGAGCGTAGATTCGGACGCTTTGCCCAAGCGCTTGACGAGCCGCTGCTTGTCGATTGCGCGAATTTGATCAAGCAGCACGAGCCCGCGCTTGCCCTTGAACGTCAGCGCGACGCGAAAGCCGGCGGGGCGGCTTCCCGTCGTCAGCGGCGCGACGATCGCGGTACGCAAGTGGTCATGCATTTCCGGCGGCGAAACAATCAGGCATGGCCGCGTCTTCTGAATCTCGCTCCCGACCGTCGGATCGAGCGCTGCGAGCCAGATTTCGCCGCGCTTCACCACGTCAGTTTTTCGTCGCCTTCATTGCCAAACTCCGGCCATAGAAGCGCGTCATCGCCCTGCTCGGCGATACGGCGAGCATCATCGCCCCAACCCTCGCGCACGCGCTTTTTGACTGGCGTGACGACAAGGCGACCTTTCTCGACGGTCAATTCGACGTCGTCTCCGACATCCGCCCCAATTTCGGCAAGGAACGGCTTGGGGATGATCAAGCCGGAGGAGTTTCCCATTTTTCGGAGCGCGCTGCGCATGACAGACCCATCAATGTTATAACTAAGTTATAACACTAATGGGTGGATTCTCAACCGCTCACTTCAGAAACACATAAATATCGACGTTGACGCTCGCGTCGTCGCCCTTAAAATCGGTGAGATATTCCTCGAGAATGAGATCCTTCGTATCGAGTCCCTTCTCGTCGAGATAGGCGGCGATGGCCTCATAGGTGGCCTCGATCTCGTCATAGGCGCCGCGATGCTGGAATTTGAGCGCCTTGCCGGCGGGCGACGCGCCGATGCTGACGCCGTCAGGCAGCTTGGGCTTCCCTTCCGGAGCTACCGCAAGCGGAACCATCGCCTCAAAAGCGAAGCCCGTGTCGTCGGTTTTGGTGAAGACGGCGAATGGCCGACCGTTGGCCGCAAGCCCTGCCTTTCCGACCGCCTCGCTGAGCCTGGCGAGAGCCTCGCCGACGGTCTTGCCGGCATCCTCCCACTTGCCCTGCCCCTTGATCACAGCGGCCGGCCGCGCGTCGACGGTCACGGTCTGGCTCATCATGGCCTGCGCCGCTTCGTCGTGAGCAGTGGGCGGCGCCGCGTCGCCTGGCTTTGCCTCTTCCGATTTCACATCGCCAGGCTTGGACTCGCTCGTCTCGCTGGGTTTCGTATCCGGCGCCGCATTTGGCGGGGCAGTCTTTTGCGGCGCGGCGGATTTGTCCGCCTCCTGAACGCCGCCGACGGGAACCAGCGCGCGTTCGGAGTAGATCGCGGCGCCCGCGAACAGAATGATGAAGATCGCCAGCGCACGCCAATGGCGTCGCAGGCTGTCCAGCAAGCCCGGTTCTTCTTCCATCGTCGAGCTTTCCTAAACGGCCATCATGGCCTTTTCGCGCGCAAATGCGACGCGCGTCCGGCGGGAGCCCGCAGTGGCGCTTCGGCGCAGCCTTCTCTATATACGAGCGCGTCTCCCGGAGAATAGACGAAAAGCTGGCTATGGCGCATCCGCTCGACCATCTTCCGATTCTGCGCATGAACGGCGCCGGAAACGAAATTCTCGTTCTCGATTTGCGCGTGAGCGAGCATGAGCTTGCGCCGCAGGAGGCGCGCGCCATCGCCAAGGCGCCCGGCCTGCGCTTCGATCAGCTGATGGCGCTCCACACGCCGCGCAGGCCTGGCGACGACGCGTATATGCGCATCTACAATATCGACGGTTCTCTCTCCGCCGCCTGCGGCAACGGCACACGCTGCGTCGCCTATGCGCTGGCGCGCGAAGGCAAGGACGCGCTGCGTCTGGAGACGGACGCCGGCCTCATCGAAACGCGCCGCCAAGCCGATACGGTTTTCACCGTCGACATGGGTCGTCCGCGGTTGGGCTGGCGCGAGATACCGCTGGCCCGCGCCATTGAGGACACGCGCGAGATCGCGCTCGAGCCGCCCGTCGCCGGGGCGCCTTCGCGTTTGTCCGCGGTCAGCATGGGCAATCCTCATGCCGTGTTCTTTGTCGACGACGCGACGCAGATTGATCTCGACACGCTAGGCCCGCGCATCGAACGCCATCCGCTCTTTCCCGAACGCGTCAATGTCTCCTTCGCACAGATGCTTTCGCGGAACGATATTCTGCTGCGCGTCTGGGAGCGTGGAACCGGCGCGACCAAGGCGTGCGGCTCCGCCGCCTGCGCGACGCTCGTCGCCGCGGCGCGCGCGGGGCTCAGCGAACGCGCGGCGCGTCTGCGCCTGCCCGGCGGCGATCTCCAAATCGAATGGCGCGCCGACGATCATGTGCTGATGACGGGGCCGGTCGAGTTCGAATTCGAAACCACTCTCGATCCCCAGATTTTTGAAGGCGTCGCCGCGTGAATGCGCCGCTGCGCAACGCCGAAGTCGTGACCTTCGGCTGCCGGCTTAACGCCGTCGAGTCGCAGGAGCTCGCCAAAGCGCACGCCAGCGCGCGCGAAACAGTGATCGTCAACACCTGCGCCGTCACTGGCGAGGCCACACGGCAAGCGCGTCAGGCGATCCGCCGCTTGCATCGTGAGCGGCCCGACGCCGAGATCGTCGTCGCCGGCTGTGCGGCGCGGCTCGACCCTCCCGGTTTCGCCAAGATTGAAGGGGTGACGCGGGTTCTCGCCGAACATGCGCCAAATCGCGCGCTTGCGGGCAATGAGGGCACGCGCGGACTGATTGCCGTGCAGAACGGCTGCGATCATCGCTGCACCTTCTGCATCATTCCGTTTGGCCGCGGCGCGGCGCGCTCGGCGCCGCCCAGCGAGGTCATCGCGCAGGCCGGCGCGCTTGTCGCGAGCGGCAAAAAGGAGATCGTGCTGACGGGCGTCGATCTCACCAGCTACGGCGTCGACCTTGGCGAAGATTGGACGCTCGGGCGCCTCGCGCGTCTGCTGCTGCGCCGCCTTCCAGAGCTTGAACGACTGCGTCTCTCGTCGGTCGATTGCATTGAGGTGGACGAAGATCTCGTCGAGGCTTTTGCGGAAGATCCGCGGCTTTGCCCGCACCTTCATCTGTCGCTGCAGTCCGGCGACGATCTGATCTTGAAGCGCATGAAGCGCCGCCATTCGCGACAGGACGCGATCAGCCTCTGCCGCGCGCTGCGCGAGGCGCGACCTGACATCATCTTTGGCGCCGACTTCATCGTGGGCTTTCCGACCGAGACGGAAGAGATGTTCGACGCCACGCTCGACATTGTCGACGCCTGTGGTCTCACGCATCTCCATGTTTTTCCCTTCTCGCCACGCCCGGGAACGCCGGCGGCGCGCATGCCGCAACTCGCGCCGCAGATCGCCAAGGAGCGCGCGGCGCGATTGCGGGAAAAGGGCGACGCCGCGCTGCGCCGCCATTTCGACGCGCAAAGCGGCCGAACCTTGCGGCTGCTGACCGAGCGCGGCGGCACGGCGCGCGCCGCCGATTTTACCCTTGCGCACACGCCGGGCGTCGAAGCGGGTCTGATGATCGAGGCGCTCTGCACCGGCCACGACGGGCGCGCGCTCACGACGCGGCTTACGGCGCTTGGTAGGTGATCCGATAAATCGCGCCGTTCTGGTCGTCGGTGACGAGAAGCGAGCCGTCCGCAAGTTCTGCGACGTCAACGGGCCGGCCCAAATAGGAACCGGAACCGTCGTTCCAACCTTCGGCGAAGGGCGTGCTCGCGGTTGTTCCAGCGAGAGTGACCATCACCCGCGCGCCGATAGGGACGCTGCGGTCCCAGGAACCATGCTGCGCGTAAAACAGCGCGCCCTTATATTCCTTCGGAAACATCTCGCCGCGGTAGAACATGACGCCAAGGTCGGCGGCGTGCGGCGCAGTTTCCACGACTGGAAAGACGACGCCCTTAGGCGGCTCAGCGCGCGAATATTCATTGGTGCGGACATGGCCGCCGCCATACCAGGGGAAGCCGAAGTTCAATCCTGCGCGGTCGGCGCGATTGATTTCGCCAGGTGGACGATCGTCGCCCATGGAGTCGACCTGATTGTCGGTGAACCAGAGCGATCCGTCCGTATCGAACGCCATGCCGACGGAATTGCGAATGCCCGTGGCGAAGACTTCCCGGCCTGTTCCGTCGAGATTCATCCGAATGATTCCGCCGATTCCCATTCTGTCGTAAAGCGGGAGCCTGTCGCGCGGCGCGACATTGTGCGGCTGGCCAAGCGAGATATAGAGCTTGCCGTCGGGACCTATTCGGCACACGCGGGAAGAATGGCCGCGACTCTCTTCGTTCCTTGGAATGAGATCGCCTGATCTTACGACGACCTTGGCGTTCGCCGCAGCATCGCGCCACGTGTTTTCCGCGTCGTCGAACCGTGTGACGCGGTTACGCTCAACGAGAAAAAGCGCGCCGTCATTTGAGAAGCAAACGCCATGCGGCATCGTGAAGGGCATGGACGACGCGAAGCGTTCGACCGCAGCGGCCGTCTTCTCCCCGGGCGTGATCGCATAGACGTCCTTCTCCTCGGCGCCGACAAAAATCGCCTTTCCTTCTCGCCCGATGGCGAGCGTGCGCGCCCGCGGCGCTAGAGCATAGAGCGCAATCGAGAAGCCCGGAGGAAGCTTGATGCGCTTGAGAGTGGATTCGATCTCCGCGCCGCGACGGTCTTGACCAACCGGCTGAGGCGCGGCGACGCCGCCGCCCAAAGCGCAGAGAAGCAAAAGTGCGGCGGCTCCGACGCGCATGTCCAAAGGCCTTTCGGATAATCCTTTCGACGCCATATAGGCCGCAAAAAGGGCGGAGCCAGTTACGACTCCGCCCTACCGCGGGTTCCCACTTCGGTCAAAAGACGCTTAGACGTCAGCGGTCTCTCGACATCGATGACGTCGTCGTGTCTTCCCAATAGGGGGAGGACCCGTAGTTCCTGTGCAGCCGGCTTTCCCAGTCGCGATCGCTCCAGCTTTCTTCGCCTGTGAATTCAGGAGCGTTCTGCAACTGCTCTTCCGTCACATCCGCGATGTATCCGCCGAGATTGGTGTCGTAACGGAACGCCTTCCAGGGCAAGGGATGCTCGCCTTCGCCGATGCCGAGAAAGCCGCCGAAGGTCATGATCGCATATCGAACCGAACCAGAGACGCGATCGATCATCAGGTGATCAATTGCGCCAATCTTATTGCCGGCCGCGTCGTACACGTTCGTGCCTTCGACCTTATCGCTGGAAATGAGGTTGGCGTTTGGCTGTGCCATGCCCATAGTGACCTCCTGCAGCGCGCACTTAACCGACGCCATTGTCGAACTTGCCGCGCCTTTCCCAGATGAACACAGGGTGAAGGCCCTTGTTCCGCAGGAAAAAGAAAAAACGGCGGTTACATAAGCTTAGCGACGCCTTCCTTCTTTGGCAAAATGTCGCTATTGCAAGTGCGTGATGCGCGGCGCCTGCAGATGAAAAGCTTCAGTCGTCAGATGCACGGTCGCCCATCGCCAATGCATCAGGCGGATTGCGGCGAGCGGAACCGTCCTAGCTCCGTTCGTCGGCAACCGCAGCAATGGGCCTCGCCCAGCAGGTAAAAAGCGCGCATGTCTCCGGAATTCAGCCTTGGCTGGGAAGTCTTCGAGATCATCTGGATCAACCTGCTGCTCTCGGGCGACAACGCAATTTTGATCGCTCTTGCGTGTCGGCAACTGCCCGTGCGTCAGCGACGCTGGGGCGTTTTTCTGGGCGCGCTGGGCGGCGTCATTCTGCGCATCGCTTTCACGCTCGTCGTCGTCGAGCTTATGGCGGTTCCCTATCTGAAAATTGTCGGCGCGATTCTGCTGCTCATCGTCGCGGTGAAACTGCTGATCGATGAAGCCGAGCATTCGGACGTCAAGGCCAAACCCAACCTCTGGAGCGCGGTCGGGGCCATCATCATGGCCGACGCGGTGATGTCGCTCGACAATGTGATCGCCATCGCGGCGGCGGCGCATGGCTCGACCAATCTCATCGTCTTCGGGCTTCTCGTTTCGGTGCCGATCGTGATGTTCGGCGCGGGCGCGCTGCTGAAAGTGCTGGAGAGGTTTCCGGCGCTGGTCTGGGCGGGCGCCGGCCTTCTCGGCTGGGTCGCGGGCGACATGGCGGCCGCTGACCCTGCACTGCCCGCATTCGTGCATGTCGCGAACCATAGAGCGCTCGAACTTGGGCTGTCGATTGCCGGATGCGTCCTGGTGCTGGCCGTCGCCTTCGCGATTGCGATTTACCGGCAGTGGCGCGAAGACCAGCGCGTCTCGCGAGACTAGAGCGGTCCTATTTCGAGCGATTCCTCATCGATCACATGCTTCCATGTGAGAGGGAAGGGTTCTAACCGCGCCCCATGCCCTGTTTGGCGATTGGCTGCTGCGGATCGAGCGTGAGCGCGCGCTGATAGGATTCCTGCGCCTTGGAGCGGTTGCCGCTCTTGTCGTAAGCGACGCCGAGCCAGGCCCACGCCAGCGCGCTCTTGCTGTCGACGTTGAGCGCGGCGTTGAAGTCTTCGACCGCCTTGTCGAATTTGCCGAGTTTTACCAGGCTTTCGCCGCGCGCCAGATAGGGCGCCGCCGCAAAAGGATCGCGGTCGATCGCGTTGTCGAAATCGGTCACGGCGCGCGCATCATCGCCGCGCTTCTGGTGGATGAGCCCGCGCGCATGAAAGGCCTGGGCGCTTTCGGGATTGAGGCGGATGGCCTGGTCAAGATCGGCAAGCGCCTGATCAAGGTTTCCCTGGGTGCGCAGCAGGTTGGCGCGACCGACGTAAGCCGGCGCGTGTTTGGGATTGACTTCGATCGCTCGGTCGAAGTCGGCGCGGGCGGCGTCGCTCTGGCCCATTTGGCGGAGCGCGAGCGCGCGATTGGTGTAGGCCGCCGAATTATTCGGCTCGAGCTTGATGGCCTGCGTGAAGTCGGCGACCGCCTCCTGGAACCGTCCGACCCGAGCGTAAGCGACGCCCCGGGTGTTGTAGGCCTCGGCGCTCGACGGATTGCGCCGAATCACTTCGCTGAGCGAATCAATGTTGACGGAGGCGGAGTTGGCGTCGGTGTCGGCGATCTCGGCGATGCCGCGTCCCGGCGGACGGATGCCGCTCGCGGTCTCGCAGCCCGCGAGAGCGATGATGGCGAACGCCACCGCGCCGCGCGTGAGAGACTGACCAGATAGGAGCGAAGCTTGGCGACGCGACGTCGCCGCACGGCAAAAGCCCATGCCTTCAGATCCTCCCAGCCGCAATACGACTTCCCCGTCTATCTTCTATGCGCAATTTTTAAAAAGCGCTTGCAATCGGGCGAGAATTCGACGGCTTAGCCGGATCAGCGGGCGCCGACCGGCTTCGCCTTGACCGGCAGCAGGCCTTCACGCTGGAGCTTCTTGCGGGCCAGCTTGCGGGCGCGACGGACTGCTTCGGCCTTCTCGCGCGCGCGCTTCTCGGACGGCTTTTCATAGTGACCGCGCAGTTTCATTTCGCGGAAGATGCCCTCACGTTGCATCTTCTTTTTCAGAGCCTTGAGCGCCTGATCGACATTGTTGTCGCGAACGAGAACTTGCACGTATCCATCCTGTGTTTGGGACCCGCCGCGACGGCTCCGTCGTTGAGCGGCCATAATAGGGAATAGGTATCCGGGCGCTGACGGAGCGCCTGACCCGTGCGGCACGGGATAACAGAATCGCCCTCCCCTGTCCACGGCCGATTGGCGTGAACGCGCCTCAACCTATACTTAATGCGGCGCTCCACGGCGTCTATCCGCGCGGCGGATGACTGCTTGTTCGATCTCGGCGTTATAATATAACATTGGCTATGTTCGACATGACGACCCAACATCGCGCCCTGGCCCAGCAGTTGCCCGCCAGCGCAGCCGCTGGCGCTCGAGAGGCGCGGCTCTCCGCTCTAGGAGCCTCCGCCGGCGCCCGCGTCATCGTCGCCGCGCTGCTTCTTGTGGCATTGTGGGCCGGCGCCTACTGGGCGCTGCATTGAGCGCGGCGGCCAATGCGCCGGCGATCCGGCTCGTCAATCTCACGCTCGGCTATGATCGGCGCCCCGCGGTTCATCACCTTGAGGGCGAAATCGCCCCCGGAGAAGGACTCGCCGTCTGCGGCCCGAACGGCGCGGGCAAGTCGACGCTACTCAAGGCGCTCGCGGGGCTGCTGGCGCCGCTCGGCGGCGAAATCCGTTTCGGCGGTCTGTCGCCGCGCGCCGTCGCCTATCTGCCGCAGGTCGTCGACATTGACCGCGCCTTTCCGATCAATGTGCGCGATTTCGTGGCCATGGGCGCTTTGGCGCGCGTTGGTCTTTTCGGGGCGCTGAACGCGGCCGAGCAGATTCGGGTGGGCGCGGCGATCGAAACGGTCGGACTTGTCGGCTTCGAATCGCGGACGCTCGAAACCCTGTCCGGGGGGCAGATGCAGCGGGCGCTGTTCGCGCGGCTGATCGTCCAGGATCAGCCGGTGATTCTTCTCGACGAGCCTTTCGGCGCGATCGACGCAGCGACGATCGACGATCTTCTGGCCTTGATCGCGCGGTGGCGCGCCGAAGGACGCACCGTCGTCGCCGTTCTCCATGAGCTGGACATCGTCCGCCGCGCCTTCCCGCGCACGCTGCTGCTTGCCCGCGAGTGCATTTTCTGGGGCGATACGCGCGACGCCCTAAGCGAAAAGAATCTCGTTCGCGCGCGCGCCATGTCGGAAGCCTTCGACGAGCGCGCACGCGAATGTCTTCGCGATGAGTTTGAGGCCCAAGATCAACTGCATGTTCACTGACGTCTTCGTCACGCCATTCGCCGATTATGAATTCATGCGACGGGCGCTTGTCGGCTCGCTGGCGCTTGCGCTTTCGGGCGCGCCGCTCGGCGTCTTTTTGATTCTTCGGCGCATGTCGCTTGCCGGCGACGCATTGTCCCATGCGATCCTGCCCGGGGCCGCTGTCGGCTATCTCGTCGCCGGCCTTTCTTTGCCTGCGATGACCTTCGGCGGCCTCTTCGCCGGCCTCGTCGTCGCGCTCGCCGCCGGCGCGGCCTCCCGATTTACCACGCTGCGCGAGGACGCATCGCTCGCGGCCTTCTATCTCGTGTCGCTGGCGCTGGGCGTGACGCTCGTATCGCTGCGCGGCTCAAACGTCGATCTGCTCCACGTGCTCTTCGGCTCAGTCGTCGGACTTGATGACGCGGCGCTTCTGCTGCTTGTCGGCGTCTCGACTCTCACACTCATTCTGCTCGCGGTTTTCTACCGAGCGCTGGTGCTGGATACGCTCGATCCTCTGTTCTTGCGGCAGACGAGCGCATTCGGCGAATTCACGCCCTTCCTCTTTCTCGCCCTGGTTGTGCTCAATCTCGTCGCGGGCTTTCATGCGCTCGGCACGCTGATGGCCGTCGGCGTGATGATGCTTCCCGCCGCTGCCGCGCGGTTGTGGACCCGCGATCTCGCCATCGCCCTGCCGCTCGCGGCAGGGATCGGCGCCCTTTGCTGTTACGGCGGTCTCGTCTTCTCCAACGAGACGAGCGCGCCGACCGGACCCGCCATAATTCTCGCCGCGGGCGTCGTCTACTTTTTCTCGATGATTTTTGGCCGCGCCGGCGGCGTGCTGCGATTAAAACGGCCGCGCCGGCATCTTGAAGGATAGAGCGATGCTTACACGCCGCAGCGCGCTAGCGCTTTCATTCGCCGCATTGGCCGCGCCAGCGATGGCGCAGGCGCAGAAAATACCCGTCGTCGCAAGCTTTTCGATTATCGGAGATCTTGTGCGGCAGGTCGGCGGCGACCGGGTCGCTGTCACCACTATCGTTGGTCCCGACGGCGACGCACACGTCTACCAGCCCAGTCCGGCCGATGGCCGCAATATCGCGCAGGCGCGGCTGATTTTCGTCAACGGACTCGGATTTGAAGGCTGGCTCGACCGTCTCGTCACTGCCGCCAAAAGCAAGGGCGAGGTGTTCACCCTAGGCAAAGGCGTCACTGCGCGAAAGGACGAAGAGGGGCAAGATCCGCACGCCTGGCAGGACGTCGCCAACGCCAAAGTTTATGTCGAAGCGATCCGGGAAGCGCTGACGGCCGTCGATCCCGAGGGCGCAAAGACCTATAAGGCCAACGCCGACGCCTATCTCGCCAAGCTCGACGCGCTCGACGCGGAAATCATACAGGCGATCGCCGCCATTCCCAAGGAGCGGCGCCGGGTGGTTTCGACCCATGACGCCTTCGGCTATTTCGCCGCGCGCTACGGCGTCGAATTCATCGCTCCGCAGGGCGTGTCGACAGAGGCTGACGTCAGCGCCCGTGACGTCGCGAAGATCATCGACGCGGTCAGGGCGCATAAGGTTCGGGCGGTCTTCGTCGAGAACGTCGCCGACCCGCGCCTCGCCAAGCGCATCGCCAGCGAGACCGGCGCCCAGCTCGGCGGGGTCCTTTATTCCGATGCGCTGTCGGACGCCAAAGGCGATGGCGCAACCTATATCGACATGATGCGCCACAATGTAAGAGAATTGACGAAAGCCCTGGCGCCCTAACCCCTCCCCACCCCTCCCCCACTTCGTGGGAGAGGGAGCAGGCTTGGCCCCCTCAGAGAGTTTCGCGCAAGGCCGATCATTAGGGTCGAACTGGAGTAAGCGGCATTGACCGAGAAAATCCCCGTTACCGTCATCACCGGCTATCTCGGCGCCGGCAAGACGACGCTTCTCAACCGCATTCTCACCGAGCAGCATGGCCGGCGCTACGCCGTCATCGTCAATGAATTCGGCGAGATCGGCATCGACAATGACCTTGTCGTCGGCGCCGACGAAGAAGTCTTCGAGATGAACAACGGCTGCATCTGCTGCACCGTGCGCGGCGATCTCATTCGCATCATCGAGGGCCTGATGCGCCGACGCGGCAAGTTCGACGCGATCATCGTCGAGACGACGGGGCTCGCCAATCCGGCGCCCGTTGCGCAGACTTTCTTCATGGACGCTGACGTCAAGGAGGCGGCGCGGCTCGATGCGGTGGTGACGGTCGCCGACGCCAAATGGCTTGGCGAGCGGCTGAAGGACGCGCCCGAAGCGAAGAGTCAGATCGCCTTCGCCGATGTGATCGTCCTGAACAAAACCGATCTCGTTTCAGCCGATGAGCTCGCGGAAGTCGAAGGCCGCATCCGCGCGATCAATCCCTACGCCGCTTTGCATCGGGCGGTGAGGTCGGACGTTCCGTTGCAGGCGGTTTTGGAGCGCAACGCCTTCGACCTCGACCGAATTCTGGAGATCGAGCCGGCGTTCCTCGAAGCCGAGGAGTCGAGTCACGATCATGACGATGCGCATCACGGCCATGATCACGAATGCGCTCCAGATTGCGACCATGATCATCACGACCACGATCATCAGCACGGTCATGAGCATGAGCATGGCCATGAGCATGAGCATGAGCATGAAAATCATCACGCGCCCCACGCCGGGCTGAAGCATTTCCATGACGACGAGATGCATTCCGTCTCGATCCGCCACGACGGCCCGGTCGATCCTGAACGATTCGTTCCGTGGCTGAACGATCTGATTCAGCGCGACGGACCTGACATTCTGCGCAGCAAGGGAATCATCGCCTTCAAGGACGAGCCGCGGCGGTTCGTGTTCCAGGGCGTCCATCAGATCCTGGACGGCGATTTGCAGCGAGAATGGAAAGAAGGAGAGAAGCGCGAATCGCGCCTCGTCTTCATCGGCAGGAAGCTCAAGGAGCAGGAAATCCGCGAAGGCTTCGAGAAGATCGTCCTTGGCGCGTCGGCCGCGCAGGAAAGGCTTCATTCATAAGAAATGATCTCGCGCTCGTCGCCATGCACGACCTTCGTGCGGCGGGAGTCGCCAGCCTTGCGGCGAATGAGAAATCGCGGACGACGCTTGCCCAGACTGGTCTCGCAGCGGCGGCGAGGCGAGGCGGCGGCGATCTCTTCGGCGACGGCCTCGAGCGAACGCAATGCGCCATCCTCCTCGGTGACGCGCGGCAGCCCCAGCCAGGCCGCCCAGTGACGCCAGTCCGACGCAGCGGCGCCGCAGTCTTGAGTATCGCCGAGGAGAATGTCGAGGTCCGGGTCGCGGTGCGCCAGCGAAAGAACATAGCGCGGCGATCCGTCGTCCGCGGGCTGCACCTCGAGGGCGACGCCGCAATAGGCGGTGACGGGCACCGAGATGACCATGGAGACGCCGCTGTATCGGCGGGAGATCAAGACGTCGTCCCGGGTCACACGGATGCGCCGCGCCCCGCCGTCGGCGCGGCGATCACGCTGAACGAAGACTCTTTCGTCGATCCTGCGCGCAGTATTGGCCTCAACCATCGATCGCTCCTTGCGGCTTGAATTCCGTCTCTGGGCTTATATTGCCGCAGCCTGCCGGCGAAGGCCCTAAAAAGCCTGGTGAACAGCACGTAAATCATTGCTTCTACGCATGGTTTAGGCGATGAGAGTGAAGTCCATGAAAACGAATTCGTTCAAATTGCTCCTATTCTGCGCAATGCGCCCGCTTGCGGCCCGCCGGCGCCTCACCTACTCCTCCTCATGATGGGCTCCAGCCAAGCAGAACTCGCCGCTTTTCTTCCAGAACTCGAGAGCGTCACGCGCAGGGCCGGCGATATCGCCATGGCCTATTTCCGCCCGGGCGAAACCACGACGGCCGCAGTGTCCTACAAGGGCGGCGGCTCGCCGGTCACCGAGGCCGATTTCGCCGTCGATCGGTTCCTGTTCCATGAGATGGCGCGGATCGCGCCGGAGGCGGCGTGGCTCTCTGAAGAGAGCATCGACACGGCCGAGCGACTGACGCGCAACGCTGTGATGGTCGTCGATCCGATCGATGGAACGCACGCGTTTTCGCGGGGCGACGCGCGTTGGTCGGTTTCCATCGCTCTGGTGGTTGACGGCCGGCCGGTCGCCGGAATTATCCACGCGCCGGCGCTCGGCGAGACTTATGTCGGCGCGCTTGGGCTCGGCGCCTTCCTCAACGGCTCCCCCCTCAGCGCGCCGCAGCGCGCCGGAATCGCGGGCGCGGCGCTCGTCGCGCCTCGTACGTTTCAGGATCGGCTGGCCGCGTCGCCACGGGGATTCGTGATGGCGCCGCGAACGCCCTCGCTCGCGCTGCGGCTTGCCGATATCGCCTCCGGCCGGCATGATATCGTGGTCGCCGGGCCGAATGCGCGCGACTGGGACATCGCCGCCGCGGATATTCTCCTCGCAGAAGCGGGCGCCATGTTGAGCGAGCCGGAGGGCGTCGCGCTCACCTATAATCGCGCGTCGCTCGCCCGCGACATGCTCATCGCGGCTCCGAAATCGCTGTTCGAGGATAGCCTCGCGCTGGCGCGGGAGGTCTGGGAAGGAAAATTATGAACAAAACGACGCAAGTAACCTCGGCGAAGAAAGAAAAACAGCTGTTGCACCTTGTATTTGGCGGCGAGCTGGAGACGCTTGACGGCGTCGCGTTCCGCGATCCGGGCAAGCTCGACATCGTCGGCATCTATCCGGACAACGATAGCGCCCTCGCCGCATGGAAAGCCAAAGCGCAATCCACGGTGGACAATGCGCATATGCGCTATTTCGTGGTGCATCTTTATCGGCTGCTCGATCCGGATGTGGAGGAGCTATAGGCGGCGTTCCAAAATTCGCCGGTATTGCCAGGCATAAAGGCACCTTCCCGGTTGGCTCGACGCGCGGAAAAGACGCCGTCAATTGGCGAATGTGGACCGGATTCTTAATAGATTGGAAACATGTCGCTTCTGACAGTGTACCGGCTGGCGACGATCGCGGCGACTCCCTTCGCCAGCGCCGCGCTCAATTGGCGTGCGAATCACGGCAAGGAAGATCCCGCGCGATTGGCCGAACGCATGGGCGAGTCGAACCGCCCCCGACCGCGCGGACGCCTCGTCTGGCTGCACGGCGCGAGTCTTGGCGAAAGCCTGTCGCTGCTGCCGCTCATCGACCGGTTCATTCAGCGCGGACTCGACGTGCTCGTGACAAGCGGCACCGTGTCGTCTGCGCGCGTTCTCAGCGCGCGCTTGCCCGCGGGCGCCTTTCACCAATACGCGCCGATCGACGCCCCGAAATTCGTCGAACGTTTCCTCGATCATTGGCGTCCCGACATCGCGGTCTTCGCCGAGTCGGAGCTTTGGCCCAATATCGTCGCGGCCGTGCGCGCGCGCGGCGCGCCGCTCGTTCTCGCCAACGCCCGCATCTCCCGCAAATCCGCCGAGCGCTGGCGGGCTGTTCCCGGCGCGGCGAAATCCGTCTTCGGCGCCGTCGATCTTTGCCTCGCGCAGGATTCCGATAATGCGGCCCGCTTTCTGGCGCTCGGCGCGCGTTGCGTGCGCATCGCCGGCAATCTTAAATTCGACGTGCCGCCGCCGCCGGCCGACTCTTCAAAGCTTGCCGAGTTCAATGGCGCGATCGGCGGGCGGCCGGCGTGGGCGGCGGTCTCCACCCATCCGGGCGAAGAAGACCTCGTGCTCGACGCGCATGTCGACATGGCCGCGCAAACCACGTCGCTGCTGACGGTCATCGCGCCGCGTCATCGGGAACGCGGCGCCGAGATCGTCGAAGCCGCGCGCGCCAGAGGATTGACTGCGGCCTTGCGTTCGCAGGAAGGCGAGCCGCGGCGCGACGTCGACGTCTACGTCGTCGACAGCGTCGGCGAGCTTGGCCTCGTTTTTCGAAGCGTCGGGGTCGTCCTGATGGGCAAGTCGCTGCTGCCCGGCGGCGGACAAAATCCAATCGAGCCGGCGAAGCTCGGCTGCGCCATCCTGCATGGCCCCTATGTCGAAAACTTCACGGAAGTTTATGGCGAACTCGCAGCCGCAAAAGCCGCCGCGCGCGTTACAGACGCCGCATCGCTGGCGCGGGCCGCGCATTATCTCCTCTCCGAACCATCGCGCATGCGCAAAATGGGGCGCGCCGCCGGCGAAACTGTCGAGAGACTGGGCGGCGCCTCGCGCGGCATCATGACCGCCGTCGAACCCTATCTCGCGCAAATGGCTGTCGCACAGCAATGACCGTCACGCGCCGCGCCGCTGTTTGAGATGCGCACGCCCGCCTTCTGGCGTGAAGACGGCGCGACGGCGCGGCTGCTGTCTCCGCTCGGCGCGCTCTACGGCGGCATGGCGCGCAAGCGGCTCGCGCGCGAGGCGCCGCGCGCCATTTTACCAACGATCGTCGTTGGCGGACTGACCGCCGGCGGCGACGGCAAGACGCCTCTCGCCATCGCCATCGCGCAGCGTCTCGAAGCGGCGGGAGAGCGCCCTGCCCTTCTCACTCGGGGTTATCGCCGAAGGCGCGGCGGATCGTCCTCTCTCGTCGTGGACTTGACGCGTCACGGCGCCGACGACGTCGGTGACGAAGCGCTGCTGCTTGCGCGCGCCGCGCCGACGATCGTCGGCTCTGACCGACTTGCGAGCGCAGACTTGGCGGAGCGCCAGGGCGCCACCGTCGTCATTCTCGACGACGGATTCCAAAGCCGTCGCGTGACGCCCGACCTGACGCTCATTGTCATCGACTCGGACTATGGCGCGGGCAATGGCCGCTGCCTGCCGGCCGGTCCTTTGCGCGCGCCGCTCGATGCGCAGCTTGCGGCGGCGGATATGCTGGTCGTGATCGGCGACGGCGAACGCGGGCGCGACATCGCCGCGCGCGCGAATAAACCCGTCATCGCCGCCCATTTGGCGCCCGACAGCGGAGCCGCGGAGGCGATGAACGGCGCGCGCCTCGTCGCCTTCGCCGGCATCGCAAGGCCGGAGAAATTCTTCAGCTTGTTGGAGGCATCCGGCGCCGAAGTCGCGGCGCGGGTCTCCTTCGGCGATCACCGCCAATTCACGCAAAAAGATTACGCGGCGCTATCGACGTTACGGCAGGAACAGGGCGCGCGGCTCGTCACGACGGAAAAGGATGCGGCGCGAATGGGCGGTCGCATGGCGACGCTTGGCGTCGATACGCTACCCGTCACCTTGGTTTTCGATGACGCCGCCGTTCTGGACGAGGCGCTCGCGGGCTGTGTAAGGCGCGCCGCTCTGAGCCCTAATCGGGCTTCTTGACGCCAAGACGCATCAGCTTGGCGTGTGGCCCGCTGTAAGGCTCCTGCAGATCGACGTTCCAATAGCGCAGATCCTCGAGCGGGATCGGCTCGCCCGTCACAGCGCAGCGCACATAGGCGCCGGGCTTGCGCACGCGATATTCGCCGTCGAGATATTCGACGACAGCCTCTTCAGCGGGCTGAGGCTGGCGATCATAGCGGTTCATGCGTGTTCTCAACCCGTAGCGCCGCGGGAATCGACGCCCCACCAGGCGCCTGAGCGTCGTCACAAGCGACCTCATCGGTGAAGCCGAACGCTCCCCTATCGGCGGATTAACTTCCACGAGATATAGCATCCGAAGGCATACTAGGAAACGCCCGCCGGCGGTCGTTTGCCTAAGCGTGGCGACGCTTACCAATAAACCTTGGCGCGAAGCTCAAACAGATTTGGATGCGCGCCGGTGTAATTGGCGCCGAGCAAGGTGGGGAGTGGACCACCGTTGTAAAGGTTCAATGGCGCGACGAGGTTCATCACGCGCGTCCAATTAAACTGAAACGCCAAGCCCACGTCCGGATACCAGTTTACGCCGAGCGTAAGATTCTGCTGACGGCCGCCGTTGATCCCGGCGTTCGCGATATATGTCCGCGCAAAAGGGTTCGGAGCAACCAATGTCGTCAAAGCGAGCAGGTTATAGAGAGTATTCCCGTTGTAGGGCCCGTTGTTGAGGTCAACGGAGCTGAATCGCGCAGCCAGACCCCAGGCGCCGTAGCCGCCTGCGCTGAAGGGGTTTTTGATCTTGAGCTGATTGAAGGTCGCGCCGTTCTTGTCGCGGATATCATAGGACTGCGCGCGTTCCTCGCCGGTGATCCAATAGGTGCCCTGGATGTAGTAGCCGTCGAAATAAGCCGAACGGCCTCCCGGATTGAAAGGAACCTGAGAACCGTTAACGGGAATGAGGCCCGTCGCCGCCGAAGCCGCCGTCAGATAGGTCGCCCGGTTGATCGCGTTTTGATCGCGGTTGTAAAAGGCGCCGAAATATTCCGCCTGGATGCCGAACGGGCCATGCGACGCCGCCAATTCAAGTCCGAAGGATTCGACGCTCTTGGTGCATTTGCCGGCGAAGGCGGAGCTGTTGAAGGTGTTTTGGGGTATGGGTCCGACGATCGTTCCGCAGGAAAGATCCGGCGTGCCAATGAGGCCCTGGCCGAGGATATTGGCTTCCGATCTGACGCGGTTGCCCAGCGCAAGCACCCGGTCGTTGTTCGCCGCCGTGGAATCGTTTGGCTGGTGATAGCGGCCGGAAACGCCGACATGGAGAAGATCGTGCTCATTGTGGATCGGCGCGTAGGTCAGGCGGCCTGTCAGGTCGAAATACTGCCCGCCTCCCGTGGCTTGGAACCAGGTGGTGTTAGACGGGAAAGGACCGCCGCCGCCCGCGTTGGGTATGTAAAGTCGCGGAATACCCCAGGTCGCCGGATAACCACGCGCGGGGTTCAGGCTCGCATCGCCGAAGCTGGTGCTGAATATGCCGCCCTTGAAAGTCCAATCGTCGCCGTAGGCGCCCAGTGCAAGGCCGATATGACGATCCGGCTGGAAGGTGTCGACCGCAAGCGAGCGTTCGATGAAGTCGCGATATTTTGAGGAATTGATCGCCTCGACGCTGAAGGGCTCGAACATGCTGCCGACCATGACGTAGGCCGGCTCCTTGGCGAACGGCAGCGTGAACAGCGGACTCTGGATGCCAAAGTAGGCGTCGCGAATGCCGCCGTAGACGTGATTGACGCCGGTTATCTGGCTTGTTCCGGTGAAGTCATATTGCAGCTTGTAGAAGTAGATCTGCGCGGCCTTGCCTTCGACCTCGAGCCGAAGCTGGCGCCCGCCGACCTGATTATCGAACCCGTTGAGCGGAAGAGCGATACCGCCGCCGTCGACGATGATGCGGCCGCCGACCTTGAAGCTATACGCCTTGTCTTCGGTCTCGACGAAGAGGCCGTTCTTGAAGCTGACGAACACTGGCGGCCGTGGGGGCGTATCGGACGACCCCTTGGAGCCGCCCGCATTGGCGATATTCGTTTCGCTCTGCTGTGAACGGCCTTTCGAATTCGAGCTTCGCGACGCAGATTTCGCTTGGCGCGCGTCCTGACGAAGCTTGGCGACCTCGGCTTCCAGCGGACGAAGCCTGGCGATCTCCGCTTCAAGCATGCGCAGACGCGCCTCGATGGCGCTGTCGGATGCGACGGCGCCTGTCGAGAGCAATGCCCCCATCGTCGCCAGGACGAGTGCTTGCTTCTCCCGCCGAATCGCCAAGTCCAGCCCCGCACGTCCCTTTATGTTCGGCCGCAGGGTGGGGCGTTAACCTTAATGAATTATTACCGACATCGCCTGCCGCTTAGCCCCCGTTCAACGGGCTGCTCGAGGAGGCGCGCGGATACCAAAAGAGGGAGCGTTCCCGCGTAGATCAGTCGCAGTTCTTGAATTTCGATTCCTTGCAGCGAGCGACCATGGCTTGTGCCTTGGCGACGTCTTCCGGCGACAATGACTTCGCCGACATGTCCCGCACCGCCTTCTTTTCGGTCTCGCCCATCGAAAGCGACTCCGTCGCAAGCTGCGTCCACATGAAGCCGCGCAGCAGATCGCGCTCAACGCCCTGTCCGGCGACATACATGTTGCCGAGATTCAACTGCGCGTCGGCGTCGCCCTGCTCCGCCGCGAGCCGCAGCCATTTGGCCGCTTCCTTGTAATCCTGCGCGACGCCGGCGCCGTCATAGTACATCGAGGCGATGTTCACTTGCGCCGCGGCCAATCCCTGGCCTGCGGCGAGCAAATTCCACTTCATCGCCTCCTTGTAATCCCTCATGACCACTTGTCCTTCGAGATACATGGTGCCGAGATTGAATTGGGCGGAGACATTCCCGTGATCTGCCGCCAAGCGAAGCCATTTTAACGCTTCCTTGGGATTGGCGGCGACTCCCTTGCCCGTGAGATACATCGCGCCGACGTCCGCTTGCGCGCGCGCGTCGCCCTTTTCGGCCAGCGGCTTGAGCAATTTGAACGCGCCGGCGAACTCTCCGCGTCGCGTTGCGCTGACGGCGTTCTCATAATCTTCAGCAAGCGCTGACCCTGCCAACGCCAACATGAAGGACAAGGCAATCGTCGCGATCAGCTTCATCTTTCGAGTCCTCGCACCAAAACCCAACCAAGGTCATTTCGTTATCAGACGAGCAAACGAAAGTCCCGAAATTGCAAACGCCTCCGGCGCGAACCGGAGGCGTTTGACAAGAGTTAGTCTGACCAGATGATCAATAGTTCCACTGCAGCTGCATTCTCAGCAGATCCGCCTGGAACTGCCGATAGGGCGCTGCAATCGTATTGGTGCGGTCCATGTGAGAGTAGATCGCGGTGAATTCGAGTTCCGGCAAAGGCTGGTATTCGACGCCAACGTCCCATTCGTTGACGCGGCCCTGCGGCGCGTTGTTATCGAATTTGAACCCGCCATTGTAGTATTGCCATTTGACGAAGGGGAAATACACGCCAGTCCCGAAGTCCTTATCCTCATATTTATAGCTGGCTTCGACATAGCCGCCATTCAGCCGTTTCGCCTCGATGGCGGTCTGCGTGGCGTTGAGCTGCGGCCCGACGCCCCAGTTCCATTCGGCGCGTAAACCGAAGGGCTGCGGATAGATCACGGCGGTGACGGCGACGCGCGAGTCGCGAATGCCCTCGCCGCCATTTGCCACGGCCGGTCCCCAAGTGTTGACGGCGCCGTATTGAGCAAAGTTATAGTTGCTAAGGCTGTTCCATCCCGGGCCATTCACATAAGGGACAAAGGCCGATCCGATGGTAGCGTACGGGCTGTTCAACGGAATGAAGCCCGCCCAGTTCGTCGCCATGCCCAAAGAGGGCCTGATCGCCTGCGTATAAGGCATGAAACGTCCCGTGTAACCCTGGACGCTCGCTTCGACCACCTGACCATTTTCGAAAACGTAAGGATAGGTGAAGCGCGCAACAAGATGCGTGCCCTTGTTGAGTTCGATGCGGTTGGCGCCCTGGCCGTTGTAGACGCCGAAAGCGAACATGCCGTAATCGCCCGAGCCTTTCAGATTGTTCTTCACGAGATCGCGAAAGAGATGCCGCATTTCCTTGGGCGTGTACATGAAGAAGAGACCAAGATCGCGTTCGTCCTTACAGCAGGTATTGATCGCATCGGCGCGATCGAGCGCCAGACGATTCTGCGACGACTGCAGGTTCTCGAAGCCATATGGAATTTTCGATTGACCGGCGCGGACGCGGAATTCCTTGTCCTTGTCGAAGTAGATGTCGGCGTAGAGGTCGCGAATCTGCGCGAAATTGCCGGGCGCGTTGGAGTAACTGCCGACCTGGTTGTAGCCTGGAAAGGCGAAGACGGGATTGTAGAAATAATAGACGGCCTGACCGGCGGCGTTGGTCGGAGCTGCGAAGGTCGCCGAAGTCGAATTTGCATTCGGAGGAGAACTCGCGAAGTCGTTTTGGAAATAGAGGTACAGATGATCGGAGACGTCGCCGCTCAGAATGATGCGCGCGCGGCGAATGAAGAAGTTCTGGCGGTCGCCGACCGAACGGTCGTTCGTCGTCCTGACGTCATAATAATTCGGGCCGCCACTCAGAATGTCATTGTAGCGCATCTGCGTGTAGCCGCGCAGGCTCAGCCTTTCATACCAGTGCAGCGGCGGCGGAGGCGGCGGCGGCCCCTTGTCGGCCGGGAGCGACGCGTGCACGACCCTGGCCTCGCGCCTCGCGCGGGCTTCGTCAGCTTCGAGTTTGGAGAGCCGCGCCTTGAGCGCGCGGATTTCGGACGCAGTGTCGGCTGCGGCCGGAGCGGCCGAAGCCATCGCATATAAGCCGAACGCAGCGATGGCGAGCGCGCGTTGTCCAACTCCAGGTTTCATTGGTTCCATTCCCCCGTTAACTTTCGGGGGACAGTGAAGCCGACGCTGGATGACAGACCCGTGACAAACTTTGCCCGAGCTGTAATGTGACGTTGCATGGCGCAAGAGGTGTGGCCCCGGCGCCACAGTCTTTGGCGCTGATCATTGTTTTTTGTGGCCTTACCGCCACAGCACAGGTTTTTTTCCTGAAGCGTCGTCGCGAATTTGCGGCTTTTTCGACGCGAGTTCTCCTCCGAATAGAATCGATTGGAGGCTTCTTTCAGGGTCCGCCAGTGGCATCACGCGTCACGCGTGACCTGGCGCACGCAGTCGGACCACGCTAATCCCGCCGCCCCGTCGCTCGACGCAGATTTTCGTCGCGATGCGCTGCTGGAGGGAATCGACATGGCTGATGACCCCCACCCGCCTGCCCTGCCCCTGCAGCGTCTCCAACGCGTCTATGACGACGTCGAGGGTCGCGGAATCGAGCGCGCCGAATCCTTCATCGATGAACAGCGTGTCGACGAATGAATCTCGCCCCTCGAGTCCGGCAAGCGCTAAAGCAAGCGCCAGCGACGCGAGGAAGCGCTCCCCGCCGGAGAGGGAACGCGTCGAACGGCGCTCGTCGCCAAGATCGCGGTCGATGATCTGGAGTCCCAGCGCGCCGGCCTCGCCCGAGCGCTCGAGGGCATAGCGCGGCGCAAGCAGCGCCAAGCGCTGATTGGCGAGCGCGACGAGATGCTGCAGCGTCGCGGCCTGCGCGAAACGGCGGAACTTGTCGCCGCTCGCCGATCCGATGGCTTCATTGATCTCGCCCCAGAGTTTGGCGTTTGTGCGGGCGCGTTCGAGTTCTTCGCCGAGCGCTGTCGCGCGTTCCCGCGCCTCGTCGTCCTTCGCGCCACGCTCGCGCAGCGCGCCCAGCCGCGCCGACAATTCGTCGAGGCGACCAGCGATGTCTTTCTCCTGAGCCGCCAGAATCTCACGCGACGCTTCAACCGGGGCGACCGCCTGCGCGTCATCAAAGTCCTTCTGGCGCTCCCTAACGGCGGCCTCTGCGGCGGCGCGCCCGGCTTCCGCCGCCTCGACGCCGCGACGTAGCTCCGCCTGCTCTTCGCGCGACGTCGCAAGAAGCGGCGCCGCAATCGCCTCGTCGAAGCCAGCACCCTCGAGCGCCATTGCAAAGGCCGAGCGCGCTTTCTCGGCGCGGGCCGCCGCGCGTTCCGCGGCGCTTGCGCAATGGGCGTGACGCGTCTCGCAGGCCGTTTTCGACTGCTGGGCTTCAGCGAGCCGCTGGCGCGCCTCGTCTCGCGCCGCCAGAACCGCCCTGTGGCGCGCCTCGACCCGCGACCGATGCGCGGCCGTCGCTTCTCCCTCCAGAAGCAGCGCGCGCGCATCGCGCGCCTCAGTAACGCTCCTTGCGCGCGCCCCATGGTCGCTTTTGGCTTCAACCTCACGGGCGCATGCGCTGTCTGCTTCCGCGGCAACGCGCTCCGCCTTCAGCCCGCTCGCGGCGAGGTTTGCGGCGACCTCATCCGACCGCGCCAGCGCCTCCCGATAATGCGCGCCCGCCGTCTCGAGCCGGCGGCGCGCAGAAGCGGCGTCGCGATCGAAATCGCCGGCCGCGAGGTCGCAAAGCTGCAGATAAGGCGCGAGCGACCGATCGAGTGATTCGAGACGCTCGATCAATCCCGCGCCTTCGGCTTTCGCGCGGGCGCGTGTCTCGCGCGCCGCTTCCATCGATAAGGCGAGCGCCGCACGTTCTTCCTGACGGGCGTCGAGCGCCAGTCGAACCGCGTCGCGCTCTCCGCGCAGCCGTTCGCGCTCCTCCCGCAGCCGCCGCGCGGCGAGAAGCTTTTGCGCGACGCTATCGCGCGCGGTCGCAAGCTCCTTCGTCAATGCTTGCAGCCGCGGCGAGGCGGACAGAATTGACGTTGGCGGCGCCAGCTCCGGCGCCATATTTCGCGCGCAATCCGCGCTCAGCAGCGACGCATATTCGGCCTCAGCGCACCCGCGAGCCGCTTGCGCGTGTGCCGCGCGCCGCGATGCGTCGTCGTGAAGCGCTTGCGCCTCAGCCGCCCGCGCGCTCAAGGAGACAGCCTCCTCGTCCAATCTGCTGAGCGTTCGCCGCGACTCGTCGCGCCGCGCACGCAGCGCTTCGATCAACGCGCTCGCCGCGTCATGCGTCTCGGAGAAAGGATGTTCGCGCGCGCCGCACACGGGACACGGCGCGTCGTCGTTCAATGCCGCGCGCAATCGCAGCGCATGGGGATCCGCCGCGGCGTCCGCCAACTCGCCGAAGCGTTCGGCCTCGACGCTTTGCGCCGCCTGGCGCGCGCGCTCTGAACGTACTCCCTCAAGCTTCTGTCGAACCGCCGCTTCGTCCTGCGCGTAGCGGGCGATGTCCTGATGCGCGGCAGCCGCCGCGACGTCCGACTCGTCATAGACGCGCGCGCATCTACGCAAAGCCTCGATCAGCTCGACGGCGCGCGCCAAATCGTCGGCGCGCGCGAGCGCGCCCGGTTCGTCGAGGGCGAGGAGCGCGCCGTCGCGGTCCGCGATTTGCGCTGCAAGCTTGTCACAGCCCGCTCTGTCTTGCGCGTCGCGCGCGTTAAAATTCGCAAGCGTAGTGTCGCCGCGATCGATGTCGGCGAAGGCCGCGGCGAGCGCGCCATCACAGGCGCGCTTTGCTTGTGAGATTTCGGCACGCTTCGTCAGCCAATCGTCGATGTCTCGCCAGCGTTCGCTGAGCGCCCGCGCCGGCTCGAGGCGCGCAAGATCGGCGAGCGCCGTCTCCTTCTCGCGTTCAATATCGGCGCGCCGTTCCATTGTTTCGGCGTGTTCGGCGCGCTTTTCCGCAGCACGCGACGCGGCCTCCTCGGCGACGCTCCGCGCTTTCGCTTCCTCCTGCGCCAAATTGGCGATGCGCGCGTCGAGCGCCGCGGCTTCGCTCCATATCGGCGCATATCGAGCGAGCTCCGCTTCCGAGGCGGCGACCGACTCTGCAGCCAAGAGCGCGCGCGCCTCCTGAGCGGCGAAAGCTTCTTGAGCGGCGCCTGCTTTCGCTTGGGCGTCGGCAGCCTCTTCGAGCGCCGCCTTTTGCGTTTGCTCGGCGCGCCGCATTTCGTCCCGCGGGGCGCGCAGGGGCTCGACCTGCGCCAGCGCGGCAAGCGTTTCGCGCCGCGGCGCCATCTCGTCGAACGCCCGCAAGGCGCGCTCGCGCGCCGACATCGCCTGCGCAAGTTTTGCCTTCGCCTGAGCCAATGCGTCGAACCGGCGCAGCGCATCAGCCATCGCGCTGCGCTTTTCAGCGACTTGCGCGCGTTCGACTTCGGTCGCTGCGATGGCTGCGTCGATCGCGGCGCGCTCATCTTCCGACATCACGCCGATTTCGGCGCGACGGCGTTCAACAATCGTCGTCGCCTGCTGCGCCTCGCGAGCGCGCTCAAAGGCCCGCTGCGACAGAACGCCATAGATTTCAGCGCCGGTGATTTTTTCGAGAAGTTCGGCGCGCTCCTTTGCGTCGGCGCGCAAAAAGGCGTCAAATTCGCCCTGCGCCAAAAGCGCCGTGCGACGAAACTGGTCGAAGGTGAGATCGGTCAATTCGACGACGCGGGCGTTGACGGGCTCTATGCCGCTTTCAACCGCCACGACGATTTCGCCGGCCTCATCGATTCGCCACAGCGACCTGACGCGCTTTTGCAACGCGCCCGACGCTCTGCCGCGGGCGCGCTGCAGGTCGCAGCGCGCCCGATAGCGCAGCGCGTCCTTGCCGATAAAATCGACTTCCGCGAAACCGCGTCCGGCGCCGCGGCGAAGAATTGTGCGCGGGTCGCCAGAGCCGAGCGTCTCTCCGGACGGATCTGGCGCGCCTTCGCTCGCACCGGCAGCGACGACGCGCGGGAATTTATCGTAAAGCGCCAGACAGATCGCGTCGAGAATCGTCGACTTGCCGGCCCCGGTTTCTCCGGTGATGGCGAAGAGGCCCGCCGAGCGCAGCGGCTCGCTGTCGAAGTCAATCGCGAAGCCTTCGGCGAGACTGGCAAGATTGGCGCCTCTGATCGCCAGAATGCGCAATGTCACGCCTCCTGCAGAAGACGCTCGAAACAGTCGAAATGATTGTCCGTGGGGGTTACGCCGTGCGCCTGCTCAAAGGCTTCGCGAAACAATTCCGTCGGCTTACGCTCCGCAAGGCGCAGCGGCGTCGGCGCCGCCGCCGGCGCTTGTGGCCGTTCGACGCTGGTCGAAACGACGCGCAGCGGGAATTTTTCGCAGATGGCGTCGAGCTCGGCCTTCAACCCAACAGCCGGGCCGTCGACCCTGATCGCAAGATGCGCGAAGGGCCATGCGTCCATCGGCGCCGAGGCGTCCAAATCGAGCGCCTGAAGCGCAGCCTCAAGTTCGGTTACGGACAGAGCGCCGCTTACCGGCGCCCGCAAATGACGGACGGGGCGGATGATCGGCGCATGTTGGACGACAACGGCGCCGCTGGCGTCGACATCGATGATGCTGACGCCATGCGCATAGCCGATTTCGGTCTTCGACATAGGAATGAGCGAACCGGAGTAGCGGATCGTCTCGCGGTCGACGGATTGCGGGCGATGCAGATGGCCAAGCGCAACATAAGCGATATCCGGCGAAAACATGTCGGACGGAAGGGCGTGTTCGCCGCCGACGAGAATCCGTCGCTCGGACCCTTCCGATTCGAGCGCGCCTGCGACATGAAGATGGCCGGTGACGATGAGCGGCGCCGCGCCGATTTCGCGGCGCGCGCCTTCAACCGCCTCGCGATAGGCCTCGCGCACGGCGCTGGCGCCGCCGCCGCTCGTCACGGGCAGATCCACCGCGCGCGGATAAGGCAGCGCGAGCAAATGCGCGCCAATTCTGCCGCTGGCGTCACGGATCGGCGAAAGATGCGCGCGGGCGTCGAAGGCGCCGTCGCGACGCGCAAAGGCGCCGATCGAAACGACGTCCGCCATCTCGAACAATGCGCGCGGCGCTTCGAGTCGCGCCGCCGGATCATGATTGCCGGCGACGAGTGCGATGCGCGCGTGCGGACAAGCGACGCGCAAGTCGCGCAATGTGTCGTAAAGCAGCCGCTGGGCGTCGGCGGACGGATTGAGGCTGTCAAAAACGTCGCCCGCCACGATGACGGCGTCGACCGCCCGCTCTCGGGCGATGGCGACAAGCTGCGCCAGCGCGTCGCGGTGCTCGGCTTCGCGCGACCAGCCCTGCAGCGTCGCGCCAAGATGCCAATCGGCCGTGTGAAGAAGGCGAATCACTCCGGCAGTAGGCAACAGGCCGTCGGCCGTGGGCAAGGGCCACGCCTGGGCGCGCCGGCCGGCCGACAAATATTTCGCCGATTTTCGCCCATCGGGCAACAAACGACGAGCTGCTGATAGGCGAGCGGCGACAGTCCTGCGTAGATGTCGTCGAAACAAAGACATGCCAACTACTTTAATATACAAGCCGTTGCTTGCAGCGTACTGCTTCGCCAGCGTCTATCTCTTTCGAGAGGCGGAGCGCTCCTCAGCGTCGGAAGTCCTGTCGCGGGCCTTCACAACCCTGTCGTGGTGCCTGTAAAATATGCGGCATCGCAAAGGGCTGGACCTTGGCGCGGTCCGTCAGGCCCCTCCTCAATCCGAGAGGAAGCAGGGTGACTGCACACTTTCGTCAGCAGACCGTCTCGCCGCAGGCGTGTCCCGCGCTCGTGCTCAACGCCGACTACAGGCCGCTGAGCTACTATCCGCTCTCGCTGTGGGGCTGGCAGGACGCAATAAAGGCGGTGTTTCTTGACCGCGTGAACATCGTCTCGGAATACGACAAGACCGTCAAAAGCCCGAGCTTCGAGATGCGTCTGCCCTCGGTCGTGTCGCTCAAGGAGTATGTGCGGCCGACCCGTCACCCGGCGTTCACGCGGTTCAACGTGTTCCTGCGTGATCGCTTCACCTGCCAATATTGCGGAGAACATGAGGAATTGACGTTCGATCACGTCATTCCTCGATCGAAGGGTGGCGCGACGACGTGGGAAAATGTCGTCGCGGCATGTTCGCCGTGCAATCTGCGCAAGGGCGACCGACTTCCGAAGGAAGCGCATATGTCGCCGGCGCAGGCGCCCTTTCAGCCGAGCGTCGCCGACCTGCATCGCAACGGCCGGCTGTTTCCGCCCAATTACCTGCACGAAAGCTGGATGGATTATCTCTATTGGGATTCGGTCCTCGAACCATAGCTTGGCGCGCCAGGAAAGACGGCTTCAATGATGCGCCGAATTGTGGTGATGGCTTTCGGCTTCGTCCTCGCTGTGGGCGCCGCCGCCATTTTTCTTATCGTTTCGGCGCTCCTTGATCCGGCGACGCGGGAGGCGGGATTCGCCGCCGCAACGTCCGGCCTGTTCGCCTTCGTCGAAGAAGACGCGCGCGCCGGCGGATGGAGCGAACCTCTGGCGACTTTCGGATTCATCCTTTGGTCGATGATCATCGCCACCTGCGTCGCGCCCCTCGCGGTGGCGGCGTTGATCGGCGAGATCGCCGGCGCACGCTCGCTCCTCTGGTATGCGGGCGCGAGCGCGACGCTCGCCGGCGCGTCGCCGTGGATCGCGCGCGCTGCGATGGGCCTTGATCGCGCCCACGAAGCGAGTCCGCTCGAATTAAGAATCGCGCTGTTGTTCTTTCTGACCGGCGTGGTGGCGGGGGCGATTTACTGGCTGATCGCCGCGCCGTCCGCTCGTCAGATGACGCGCCCCAAACCGTCGCGTCGTGAAGTTTAACGCGCAGGCTTCGTGGGGCTGAGGCGCCGATAGAAGATGAGCGCGGCGCAATATTTTTGCGCGAGTCATACGGCGAATCGCCGGCCATCTGAACGAGCGTCGAATCGCAAGAGTCCTTCATGCTCGTGGTTTTATCGATACTCACACGTGCGCAGGCGGGCGAATGAAGCAGAATGCGCGCTGAAGCGATCATTGGCGCCAGGAGTGCTTAATCTTCATTTTGGCGGCACATCGAGTGAACTGAGGCGCCTATGAGATCATGAGGCGCCGACGTCGCGAAATCCCCGGGTTTTCTTGGACTCTGGCGGCGTCAGGATTGACGCCAAAAGCCGGAAGTGCTCTTAACCAAACATGGCAGACTACCATTCTCTGATTGCGAGAGCGGTCGCCGCTCTGCCGCAGTCCACGCCGGACACGCGCCAAGCGGTCTATGAACGCGCCCGCAAGGCGCTGTTCAATCAGTTGCGCGGCATCCAGCCGCCGGTCGCAGAAGCCGACATTGCCGCCGAAGGCCGCGCGCTCGAAGACGCGGTCCAGCGAGTCGAAGCTGAGCTCGCCGCGAACGAGGCGCAAGCGACACAGCCTCGCGATGGAACGTCTGCGCCGCAGCGCAAGCCGCATCCGAACAAACCCGGCGAGCGCACGCCGAGCGATGACGCGGATTCGTCTTGGCGCGAGGCGCCTCACTCATCCATCACGGGCGAAGACGATGTTCCGCTGCGTGAAGCACAGAGGCCGCCAGCGCCGCTGCCGCCCGCGCCGAGGCCGCAGCGTTCGAAACGTCTCATTCTGTCCGTCGCCGGCGTTGTCGTGGCGCTCGTGGCGGTCGTCGGAACCCTCGCCTGGCAGCTTCGCGAGCAGCCTGAGGATCTGGCCAAACTGAAACCGGAGAAGTCCGCCTCCAATGGGCCCGAAGGCGGCAAGATCAACGACCGCGTCGCGGGCGACGGGCAAGCGGCCAAGACGGCCAAAGCGCCGACGCCGCGCAGCCCCGCCGTGCCGGTGGCGCAAAAGGCGGAGATGTGGGTGGGCTCGCTCGCCGAGCCCACAAAAGTCGACAAAATCTACAATGGCTCCGCCGTCTGGCGCCTTGAGAACGTCGGCGGGCCTGGCGAACCCGTGGGATCGGCCATTCGCGGCGACATCGAGGTCCCCGACGCGAAGCTGAAAATGACTCTGCTGTTTCGCAAGAACACCGACGCCACTCTTTCGGCCTCGCACACCATCAACGTGTCGTTCACGGTGGCTCCTGGCAGTCCCATCGGCGGCGTCAAGGCCATCGGCCCCATCCAGATGCGCCGCTCCGATGCACAGTCGGGAGAAAAAGTCGCCGGCATTCCCGTGCCCATCACCGACAACAATTTCCTCATCGGCCTGATGCGCGGCGACCACGAGGCGCGCAATATTCTCCTGCTGCGGTCGCTCGCGGCGTTAGACTTGCCGATGCAGCTCGCCGACGGCCGCGCGGCGACGATCAACATGGAAAAAGGCCCGTCTGGCGAGCGCGTCTTCGCCGACGCGATCGACGCCTGGGGAAAATAAATCCCAGCTTCGCTGCAAAGACAGCGACAAAAGGGCTACGTCACATGACGAGCGTCAGTCTCTTCGCAGCGCGCGTCACGCCGGTGTAGAGCCATCGCGCCCGATGTTCGCGGAAGGCGAAGGACTCATCGAAAAGCGTCACGTCGTCCCATTGCGAACCCTGGGCCTTGTGGACGGTGAGCGCATAACCAAAATCGAACTCGTCCGAGTCCTTGCGAAGCGCATAAGGAATGTCGGTCTCAGCGCCGAACAGTTGCGGAACGACGGCCACACGCTGAAATTTGGCGGCTTCGCCATCTTCCGGCGTCACCAGCATTCTCACCTTGCCGCGGCGCAGGGCTCCGGCGCTCTTTACCGTAAATAACGCGCCGTTCAGAAGTCCCTTTTTGCGATTGTTGCGCAAGCAGACGAGCTTCTCGCCCGACTGCGGCAGTTCGCCCGTAAAGCCACGCAGCTGGCGCAGGCGTCCGTTATAGGCGCGGCGCGTTTTGTTCAGGCCGACGAGCACCTGATCGGCGCCGGTCACGAGCGCCGGATCGAGCGCGTCACGGCTGATGACGCGCGTATCGCCGAAGACGCCGCGCTCGACGCTCTCGCCTGCGCGGATCGCCATTGACAGGCGGATGATCGGATTGTCCGCCGCCTGTCGATGCACCTCTTTCAGCATGACGTCGGGCTCGGCGTCGGTGAAGAAGCCGCCGCCTTTCACCGGCGGCAATTGCGCAGGATCGCCGAGCACCAGCACCTTCTTGCCGAAGGAGAGAAGATCGCGGCCCAGCTCCTCGTCGACCATCGAGCATTCATCGACCACGATGAGTTTCGCACGCGCGGCGGCGCTGTCGTCATTGAGAACGAACGACGGCTCTTCGGTCTCCGTGTCGGTCGCGCGATAGATGAGGCTGTGAATTGTGCGCGCGTCCTTGCAGCCCTTGGAGCGCATGACGAGCGCCGCCTTGCCGGTGAAGGCTGCGAAGGCGACATCGCCCTCGACATGTTCGGCAAGATGCCGCGCGAGCGTCGATTTGCCGGTTCCGGCGTATCCAAACAGCCGAAACACCTGCCGCGCGCCGGGCGTTTCAAGCCAGCGCGCGACGGCGGTCAGCGCTTGATCCTGTTCGGGCGTCCAGATGGGCATGGCTACGGTGTCGAATCCAGGCGTCACGATGGCGGAGCCGACGCCGGCGAACAAGCGCCATTATCAATCTTGTCAGGCGCTGAAGCCCGCAATCAGCAGCGCGCCGCCGAGCGCGAAGGAGATGAGCGCAAACATGGGATAGCGCTTTTCATATGCCATTCGAGAGAAAATGTCGCGCACCGTCTGCGGCGGCAGAAAGAGCGTCAGGAAACCGCTGATCAGCGTTATCCAGCCGACAAGCGAGACGAGCGCCGCGGCCGTGTCGCTCCAAATGTCGTGGCCGATCACAATGGCGAGACCGATCGCGAGTCGTATCATGCCGACGAAGGCGATGGCGACAGGCTCGCGCGAAACGCTCTCGATCATTTGCAGCGCCACGTCCCTGCGCACCAGCATCCACGCCGACATGATCAGCGCGTAAGCGCCGATCAGCTTTGCGAGAAAAAGCGTAAGCGGCGTCATGAACGCCTCCTTGCCGAATCGCCCTTCACACCGCCGAGGAATGGCGCGCTGGGGCCGACTGCAGGTAGGCGTCAAAGGCGGCTGCGACAAGGCGAACGAAGGGCTTTCCGCGTTCGGTCACGGCGAGTCGTCGGCCCTGTACGTCGATGACGCCGTCGTCCGCAAGTGCTTCGAGCGACGCCTGCGCAGCGTCGAAGGCGTCTTCCGCATAGCCGTGACGCTCAGCCACCGCGCCGTAGTCAACATCGAAATCGCACATGAGGCGTTCGATCAGATCGGCGCGGGCGATATCCTCGCGCGTGAACGCGAGGCCGCGCGTGGTTGCAAAACGTCCTGACTCGATCGCGCGTCGCCATCCCGCAAGATCGGTGGCGTTCCCGACATAGCCCTCCGGAAGCCGCCCGATGGACGAAACCCCGAACGGGAGCAGCGCGTCGGCGGCGTCAATCGTGTATCCTTGGAAATTGCGGCGCATGCGCCTTTCGCGCGCGGCGACCGCCAGCGGGTCCTCGGGACGCGCAAAATGATCGAGTCCGATCGCCTCGAATCCCGCGCGTTCAAGGGTCGCCCGCACGGCCGCCGCCTGCGCCAGACGCTCGCCGGCGCCCGGCAGCGCCGCGGCGTCGATCAGCTTCTGGTGCGACTTGAACCAGGGCACATGCGCATAGCCGAAAACCGCGAGCCTCTGCGGGATGAGCGACGCCGCGAGTGAGGCGGTGCGCGCGGCGTCTTCGACGCTTTGCTTCGGCAGTCCATACATCAGATCGAGATTGATGGCGGTAATGCCTGCGCCGCGCAGCAATTCCACGGCGCGCGCCACCGTCTCATAAGGCTGTATGCGGCCAGACGCCTCCTGTACATGCGCGTTCAGATCCTGCACGCCGAGCGACGCCCGCGTCACTCCGGCGGCGGCAAGCGCCTCGACGAGATCGGCGTCGAGAATGCGCGGATCGAGTTCGATCGCGTGTTCAGTTTCGGCGGAAAGATCGAAATGATCGCGCAGAACTGCAACGATGGCGCTGAAACGCGAAGCGCCCAGAATGCCCGGGGTGCCGCCGCCCCAATGGATGCTCGCGACGCGCCGCGCGCGCGTCGCGTCTGAGGTGAGGGAGATTTCGCTCTTTAGCGTCTGCGCATAAGACTCGAGCGGCGCGTCCTGGCGCACCGCCTTCGTGTGACAACCGCAATAGGCGCAGATGGCTGTGCAAAATGGAACGTGGAAATAGAGCGAGAGCGACGCGGAAGGCGCGAGGTTCGCGAGCCACTCACGCGCGTCGCCGTCGCCGATTGACTTGGAGAAATGAGGCGCCGTGGGATAGCTCGTGTAGCGTGGCGCGGATTTTTCGGCCAAGGCCAGGGACGCTGGGTCCATCCTACTGACTCCCTCGCCGCCGCGCGGCGCCGCTTAAATTGATAGCGCGCCTCGGCCCGGCGCGCAAAAGCGACAACCTGCCGCACTTTGACGCGGGCGCGGTGTGAATCGGCTTGGACGCAGGCCGTGAAAAAAGGCAAAGTGAAGCGATTTCACGAGGGCGGGAGCATGGCGCAAATGGCGATATTTTCTGGGCGACGACAGCAATGGCTGGGGTTCTGCCTTTTCGCCGCCGCGAGCGTCTCGGCGCCGCTCGCGCATGCCGCCGGACCGACGGAGGCCTCTGGCCGCTACTCGATTCTCCGCGAGGGAGACAAGGATACGGGCTGCATGCTGACGCTGGACGCGCGCACGCGCGGCGGCGCCGGCTTGAAGGCGCAGCTTGCTCCGGCCTGCCGCGACAATGGCGTCGTCATTTTTGATCCCATTGGCTGGGGTCTCGACAGGGGTAGGCTCGTGCTCACCGCCCGCAAGGGGCACAAGGCGCATTTTGAGAAGGGCGCCGACGGCGTATGGCGCCGCGACGCCAAGGAAGGCAAGGCGCTCGGCCTTCGCCCCCTCTAGCAAGCCTTAGCTCTTCATCCGCCAAACGCTTCCGAAAAAGAAGCCTCCCGGATTTCTCCGGGAGGCTCTCCACCGTCGCCGCGCGAGAGGGGCGGGGTGCCGGCGACGGATCGTGTGGCGTGGCCGCCGGCTAATCGCAAACTCGTACCCGGCGATAGTCGACGATCTCGCCCCACGGACCATGAATCGGCTTGCGGAGAAAATGACACTCTCCGTATCCGTAATAAGCATCAGCGTGGTCTGCCCACGAGCCACGATAGGGCTCCGGCGCGAGCCAGGCTTCGCGTCCGTCATCATAGGGATCGTAGCCATGACCAAAGCTCTCGCTTTGGTGGCGGCCATGACCAAAGCTCTCGCTTTGGTAGGGAGCATGGCGTTCGGAGGAATCGTCGCCCAGATCCTGCGCGACGACCGGGGTAGCTGCGAGCGCCAGGATGACAGCGAGGATGGAAAGCTGGCGCGACATGTTGGCTCCGGTCACTGGGAGAACAGGCGCGGGGAGAAGTTCGCAAGCTCGCCTGCCGATAGGCTCACTCTGACGCACGCCAGCTGAACCGGACATGGCCGCGCCGTTCATCCGGCAGTCAGCTTGCGGTGGGGCTTCTGCGTCTGTGGCGCGAAGCCGCAAAGCGTATCATTTTCGTCCAGGCTAATCATTTTCATGCCTGTGCCGTTTCAATAAGGAACACTTTCCGGCGTCTCGTCACCGGCGCCGACATCCAGTCGACTATGAAATCGCTGTGCATCCAGCGACCAGCGAAGGAACGGCTCAAGCGCCGCGCGTTAGCACGCAATCTGCAGAATAACGAGATATTGCGCCAAGTTGCGTCAAATTGGAACGTGCGGCGGCTACTTATCGATGCCTGAGGTGCGCATTGAAAGACAGCCATTCGGCAATGTGACCTGCCGCACTGCTGAGCAATCAGTTTCCGATGCAAGTTGCGCAATACCTCGGCCAAGCGGACAGGCAACCCCCGCTTCAGGCCCAAAACTGGGGATTAGAGCGCTGATGTCGATCGCGAATCCAAAAGAGATGCTGAAGCCCTTCGTCGCGCGCGCCAATGGCGAAGACGTCGAACATGAATCGGCGGCGCATGAAGACGGCGCACGCGGCACGCTCACGCGCGAGGACATTGCGCTGGCGATCCATCGCCGGCTTGAAGGCATGTCCCGCCGCGAAGCCAAGCGCCTGACCGACCTGGTGATCGAGGAAATGGCGGCGACTCTCGCGTCCGGCGAGTCGCTCAAGCTGCACGACTTCGGCTCGTTCATCGTGCGCACGAAACGCGAGCGCGCGGGCCGCAATCCGCGCACCGGCGCGCCGGTGCCGATCGAAGCGCGGCGAGTCATCACGTTCAAGGCTTCGCCCAATATGAAGGCGACCATCAACGGCGAGATTCCTTTGACGAAGGTCAAGAAGCGGGCCCGTGGCCGCGTCGCGCGGCAGCAAGACGGGGCCGAAGTGGTGAGAAGTTTCGCCCCGTGAACTTCCGGTAGTCCGCGCTCCTCCCTGTGAGCGGACCTGGGGCCCGATCGTTCGCCGCTCGCCCCGGCGAACCTTCGGGCCCTCTCTATTTACGGCAAGGCCGCGCGATTGAGCTTGCCATTGGCGTTGCGTGGCAGCGCGTCGAGAAACATGACCGCGCGCGGACATTTGTAGGCGGCGAGATGCTCGCGGCAGTATTCGAGGATGGCGGTCTCGTCCCGCGCCACGCCGTCGCGCGTCACGACATAGGCCTTGATGATCGTCGCGGTTGCGTCGCGCCCCGGCCGTTCCGCCGCCGCCGCTTCGACGACGCCGTTGATCTCGAGCAGCCTTTTCTCGACTTCCGCCGGCGAGACCCGGTAGCCGCCCGCGTTCATGACTTCATCGACGCGGCCGTGGCGCCACATGTAGCCGTCGGCGTCGAATTCAACGAGATCGCCGGAGACGAACCACTCGCCGCGAAACGCCTCGCGCTCCTCGTCTTCACGGTTCCAATAGCCGAGCATCATGCCCGGATCGTCCCGGCGTACGGCGAGGAGGCCTGTTTCGCCTGGCCGAAGCGGAGTCTCGCCGCCCTCTTGCGGCAGCGCCGCCACGGCCCTCCCCGGCTGCGGCCTGCCGGGCGAGTCCGGACGCACCGGCGCCGTCGGCCCGCTGGAGACGAAGGTCGAAATCTCGCTCATGCCGAAGGCTTCGAAAATCTCTTTGCTCGTACGGGCGCGCCAATCGGCGAGCAGGCTCGACGGCAGCGCCGCGCCTGCGGAGAGCGCATGGCGCAGGCTCGATAGATTGGCGCTCTCCGGCGCGCCATATTTGAGGATCTGCCGAAAGACGCCTGGCACAGCGGCGAAGATCGTCGCGCGATAGGTTTCGATAAGACGCGGCCATACCGCAGGATCTGGATGCCCGTTGTAAAGCACCGCGCTGGCCCCGGCCGACAGCGGATCGACGACGCCAACGCCAAGCGTATAGGTCCAATTGATGGCGCCGGCGTGCAACATCACGTCGCCGGGGCCAAGCCCCGTCCAATGCTCCCGCATCGGCCGTCGGCCCCAGGCGGCGCGATGCGCATGCAACACGCCTTTCGGCCGGCTCGTCGTGCCTGAGGTGTAAACGAGATAAGCGGGATCGTCGGCGCCGGTGTCGACATAGTCCGGGATGGGCGCGCTCTCGGCGAGCCGCGCCAGATCGGCGCCGCGCAAGATGTGAAAGTCTCCGTTATGCGGCTCGTTCTCGAAGGATGCGCCCAATGCGAGCACGGACGCGCCGCAATCGCGCGCCATGAACTCGGCTTCCTCGAAGGTAAGCTGAGAGGACGCGAGCAGCGCCACATAGCCGGCGGCGATTGACGCGAAATAGGCGAGCGCGGCATTGGCCTCATTGCCCATCCGGATCATGATGCGCGCGCCCGCCGGAAGGCCGAGCGACCGCAAACCGGCGGCCAGACGCCGCACCTTCAAATCGAGCTCAGCGTGGGTCCAGCGCTGCGCGCCGGCGTCGCCGACGACGGTGAGCGCCGTCGTGTCGGGCCGCAGCCGCGCATTTTCGGCGAGGCAATAGCGCGCGAGATTGAAACGCGGCGGGACGGGGTCGTGCATGAGAGAAATCTTCGCAGTCACACGGCCTTCTGGCATTCGGCGCCAGCTTGGGCAAGAGCGCGCCTTCATTTGACAAATGTCGAGGCAAATGGCCACGGAATTTGGTCGCAGCCACATCGTATCGATTTGAGATTGACGCGCGCCAGATCGCGATGCACGGCTTTGGCATGACCCGCTATGTCGCGCTGTTACGCGCCGTAAATGTCGGAGGAACCGGCAAAGTCGCCATGACCGAACTCAAGGCGATGTGCGTCGACGCTGGTTTCGATCGTGTCCAAACTTATATCGCGAGCGGAAACGTCGTCTTTAAAAGCAAAGCCTCTCCAAGAAGGGTAAAATCGGAGCTGGAGGCGAGATTGCTCGCCTATGCCGGCAGACCTGTCGCCGTGTTTGTGCGCACCGCCGATGAAATGCAGGCAGTTCTCAACCAAAATCCCTTTCCGGAAAAGCCGGCCAATTTCACCGTGGCCATTTTTCTCGATGATCCACCGCCCCCCGATGCATTAGATCGCGCCAAAGGCAAAGCAGACGAGGAAATGCATTTGGGATCACGCGAGATTTACGTTCACTATGGCGCGGGGATGGGGCGTTCGAAACTCGAAATTCCGGCTGCCATGCATGGCACGGCGCGCAATATGCGCACGATCGCAAAACTCGTCGACATGGCCCGCGAAAATTTGAGAATGCGCGCCGACGCCAAGGCAAGGCGGGACTAGTTGCTACCTGCACGCATCTCACGCGCGGATTGTCCAAACCGCCGGCGGAACGCGCGGCTGAAATGCGAGAGATCGCTGAACCCCCAGCGGTAGGCGATCTCGCCGATCGGCGCGCAAACGTCGGCGCAGAGGTCGCGGCGACAATTCTCGAGACGCCTCGCCCATACATAGCGCATAAGCGAGAGTCCCTCGGCTTCGAACAGCGAATTGAGATAGCGCGACGAGAGGCCCAGCGTCTGCGCCGCCATCGCTGGATCGATCCGCGGATCGCCGAGGCGGCTCTCAATGAACCGCTTCACCCGGCGCAGCGTGGCCTGCCGCCCTCGGTCTATCCGGTGATGTTCGCTGGGTTCTAAGAGCGACAAGGCGATCAGATCGGCGCAGTGACTGGCCATCGCATCGAAGGATTCCCCGGTCAGCTCGCCCGCATGGGCCGCGAAGGACCGGATGTAAGACACAGCCATCGCGCCGACTCCCGCGGCGCCAGCGACTCGCAACGCCGCGCAGCGGTCGACTTCGGGCGAGAACGCACGCGTCGTCGCGCGCGGCAACGAGACAAGCAGCTTGGAGAATTTTCCCGGGCAGTGAATCTTATGCGGCCGCGTCGCGTCGTAAATTGTCATATCGCCGGGCTTCAACGAGACTTGGCGTCCGTCCTGCTCCAGAAAATATTCGCCCGAAAGCAATACGGCCGCGAGATAAACATCGTGGCTGTCGGGTAGCGACGGCTGGTTGGGCTTTTCGATCAGTATGGCGTTTGAGCGGATCGACGAAAGACGAACATCCTTCCCCGCATAGATCGTCATTTCGTTGAACAGGCGTTGCGCCGGAAGAGGACGCACGTCGACGCGCGCGTATTCGCGTCCGATCACCTCGCATAGCCAGTCGCGTCGCCGATTCGGCGGAGCGTGCTCGGTCGAAAGGATCTGCGCCTTCATCATCGATAGTTTCCTTCAACCGCAGCCGACGGCCGTTTCAGACAAGTTTATCAGCCGTCCCGGTCAAGCGCTTTCTTGCTGAACGCGGCATGTATCGAGCTTCCGGCGATCGGCCGAGAAGAACCCGAGGATGTCGTGATGACGGACAACGCGCAATCGGCCGAGACGACAAACATTATTCTCCTCCGGGGCGCCGCCCTGTGGATTCTCGTCGCGCTCGCTCTGGCGTGGTGTCTGGTGTCGCTCAAAATGGAAGCGCCGCTCATGTTGGCGATTTTCCCGGGGAAATTTTCACGGGTCTTGCAGGCGCATATCGATTTTTTGCTGATGAGCGCGCTCCTGCTCGGCTTCTATGGAACGCGCATCCCGTTGGTCTGGCCCGTGCGCTGGGCGATGGTCGTGGGCGCTTTCACCAATTCGAGCCTGTTCGTCTTGCAGGCGGCGTTTCCAATCCTCGACGGCCCGCCGGCCGAAGGCTGGGGTCCGACTTCGTTCAGGCTCTATCTCATGGCAAGCATCGTGACGACGACGCTCGGCTTCGCCGGCGCCTGCCTCACCGTCCTGAGCTTCCGTCCGAAACCCTCGCGACTCGATGTCTGACTGACGCAGCTCGGCGGAATGTCTAATCGAACAGGCTGGAGACGCTCTCTTCCCTGGCGGTTCGGGCGATCGCCTCGCCGATCAGATGGCCGATCGGAATGACGCGGATGTTCGGGGCGGATTCGACCGCGGCCGTCGCGCGGATCGTGTCGGTGACGACAAGCTGCTTCAGCTTCGAGTTGGCGATGCGCTCCGCCGCCGCGCCCGACAGCACGCCATGGGTGATGAAGGCGTAGACGGAGCCGGCGCCCGCCGCGAGCAGGGCTTCGGCGGCGTTGCACAGCGTTCCTCCCGAATCGACGATATCGTCGATGAGGATGCAGTTGTGGCCGCTCACGTCGCCGATGATGTTCATGACCTCGGAGTCGCCGGCGCGCTCGCGGCGCTTGTCGACGATGGCGAGCGGCGCGTCGATGCGCTTCGCCAGCGCCCGCGCGCGCACCACGCCGCCGACGTCCGGCGACACGACCATGACATTCTTGAGCTCAAGGTGGGACTTGATGTCCGCCACAATGACCGGCGCGGCGAAGAGATTGTCCGTTGGAATGTCAAAGAAGCCCTGAACCTGGCCGGCGTGTAGATCCACGGTCAGAACGCGGTCCGCGCCCGCCCGCGTGATCAGATTGCTGACAAGCTTGGCCGAGATCGGCGTGCGCGGCCCCTGTTTGCGGTCCTGGCGGGCGTAGCCGAAATAGGGAATGACCGCCGTGATGCGACGCGCCGAGGCGCGGCGCAGCGCGTCGATCATGATCAGGAGCTCCATCAGATGGTCGTTGGCCGGCGCGGATGTGGACTGGATCACGAACGTGTCCTGCCCGCGCACATTCTCCAGGATTTCGACCCAGATTTCCTGGTCGGCGAAGCGGCGAACCTGGGCGCGACAGAGCTGAACGCCCAGGTGGGCGGCGATCGCCTCCGCCAGCGGCCTGTTGGAGTTGCCCGCCAGGAGTTTCATCGCCGCCATTTAAATCCATCCCCGCGCCTTAAACGCCGCGGGGTCATAGCAGCGATGGCGGCTGCGAACAATATGACGCAGGAATGTCGGATCTCCGAAAAACTTCGGCAGGATTGCCTCTTGGACGGGTAATGCTCTAAATGATGACAGCGGCCTCACCGATGCGCGGCGGGCCGGGGCTTTTGCGCCTTCACCCATCTCGCCCCACTTTCCGTATAAAACAGGCGTCGCTTCCGAAAATGACGAATAGCGGATCGGATCATGCGCCGCAGCCTTCCTCGCCGCGCGAGACGCGCATCGTCGTCGCCATGTCGGGCGGCGTCGACTCCAGCGTCGTCGCCGCTCTGCTGCAGGAGCAGGGCTACGACGTCGTGGGCGTCACGATGCAGCTTTATGATCACGGCGAAGCCACGCACCGCAAGGGCGCCTGCTGCGCGGGGCGCGACATCCACGATGCGCGAAATGTTGCGGCGCGACTGGGCATTCCGCACTTCGTTCTCGATTACGAGAGCAAGTTTCGCGAGAAGGTGATTGACGAATTCGCCGCTAGCTACGCCAGCGGCGAGACTCCCGTGCCCTGCGTCGCCTGCAACCAGTTCATCAAATTCGCCGATCTCATGGAGACGGCGAAGGACCTCGGCGCGCACGCGCTCGCGACCGGCCATTACATTTCCGCCCGTGACGACGGACACGGCGGCCGTGCGCTCTACCGCGCCAAGGATGCGGCGCGCGACCAGAGCTATTTCCTGTTCGCGACGACCCGCGAGCAGCTGCGGATGCTGCGCTTTCCGCTCGGCGACTATACCAAGGCCGAAGTTCGCGACATGGCCCGTCGCTTCGGACTCGAGGTCGCCGATAAGCCGGACAGCCAAGACATCTGCTTCGTGCCGACGGGACGCTATACAGACGTCGTGGAGAAGCTTGCGCCAGCTTCGGTGGTGCCCGGCGAGATCGTGCACCTCGACGGCCGTGTGCTGGGACGCCACGCCGGCGTCATCCACTACACCATCGGGCAGCGCCGTGGCCTGGGGCTGGGCGCAAAAGTCGCCGGCCGCGACGCGGAGCCGCTTTACGTCTTGCGTCTTGACGCCGCGAAGGCTCAGGTCGTGGTCGGCCCGCGCGAGGCGCTGGACACGCGCGCCGTGCAGCTACGTGACGTGAACTGGATTGGCGACGGCGCGCTCTCTTCCCTGCCGGCTGAGGGCCTCGACATCATGGCGCGCGTGCGCTCGACGCGGCCGCCAGTCCCCGCGCGATTGATTGCGAGCGGGGACGGCGGCGCGCTGGTCGTCTTCGCGGCAAGCGAATTCGGCGTCTCGCCCGGGCAGGCGTGCGTCTTCTACGACGCAGACGAAAATGAAGCGCGCGTGCTCGGCGGCGGATTTATCGCCGGGATCGAGCCTGCAGCAATGATGATGGCATCAAAGGCGCCGCCGCTGCGCGCCGCAGAAGTGCGAAGGGCGCCTCGATGAGCGAAGCAAGGAATTTTTTACGGGAAGTCGAAACACTCGACAACGGCAATGTCGAGGCCGCCTATGCGCGCTGGGCGCCGATCTACGACCTGACGTTCGACATTTTGTTGAAGCCAGGCCGTCGCGCCGCCGCCGCGGCCGCGTCCAACACGCACGGACCGATCCTCGACGTCGGCGTCGGCACGGGACTCGAACTGCCGATGTTTGCGGCCAATACGCAGGTCGTCGGCGTCGATCTGTCGGAGCCGATGCTGCGCCGCGCCGCGCAGCGCGTGCGCCGCGAGCATCTCGGCCATGTCGCCGGCCTCGTGAAAATGGATGCGACGCGAATGGCGTTCCCCGACGCGAGTTTCGGCTGCGTCGTGGCGCCCTACGTGCTGACGGTCGTGCCGGAGCCTCAAGCCATGCTCGACGAACTCGCGCGCGTGCTGCGGCCGGGCGGCGAGATCGTGCTCGTCAATCATGTGAGCGGCAAGGACGACGCCATCGCGCTGTTCGAGGCGTGGCTCGACCGCCATATGGCGCCGAAGCTCGGCTGGCGCCCGCAATTTCCCTGGTCGATCATCGGCGACTGGATCGATCGGAACCCGCAGATGAAGCTCGTCGAGCGCCGCCCTCTCGCGCCCTTCGGTCTGTTTACGCTAACGCGGATCGAGCGTCGCCCAGTGGAAAGAAAAGAACGCGAAAGGTCCGCGCCAAAGGAGTTGGCGCTCGCCTAGAGCGTTTCCCGATCAGTTTCCCGATCACATGGACTCATGTGATTGATAAGGGAACCGCAAATCGAAATGTTGGAGCAGGATCTGATCGAAAAAGTCCGTCGACTTTCTCGGAACCTGCTCTGGCGAAACTCGCAGACGCCACTGGCGCCCGGCCGCGCATAGCGCTACATTCATAGGGCGGCGCTGCGGGGTGCGTGCAGGACTATTATTCCCCGGGGCCTTATCGATCCTTATGGGAGCTGTCCCTGGCCTCGCCCGTGGGCTTGGTCATATGGCGCCCACCTACGTTGTAGGTTCCCGGGATCGATGTCCCACGGCTCTTGTGGCCCGCACTCTCCTTCCCTGTTATTGCTCTCGCATGAGCGATTTGAAAGCCGAGCTGCGGCGCCGTTCGCTGGCGCGCCGCGATCTCATCGCGCCGCACGAAGCGCATAAGGCGGCCGCCTCTGTCGCGCGCCGGGGCGTCGAGTTCGTCGCCGGCATTGCGCGCGATGTGAAACTGAGCGCGCCGCCCGTCGTTTCGGTCTATTGGCCGATCCGCAGCGAGTTGAACACGCGCCCGCTCATCGATGCGCTCGCCGCCGAAGGATACCGCGTAACCTTGCCGGTCATGCACAAGGTGCGTCAGCCCTTGGTCTTTCGCGCCTTCACGCCGGGCGACGACCTCGTCAAAGGGCCGTTCGGCCTGTCCGAGCCGTCGGACGACAAGCCGGCATATGATCCCGATATTGTATTTTCGCCGCTCGCCGCCTTCGATCGGCGCGGTTTTAGGCTGGGCTATGGCGGCGGCATCTATGACGCCACGCTCTCTACCCTTCGCGCCAAAAAGCCGGTCGTCGCCGTCGGCGTCGCCTATTCCTGCCAGGAAGCCGACCATGTGCCGATCGAACCGCATGACCAGCAGCTCGACGCCGTCATGACCGAGCAGGAGACGCTGCGGTTCGCAACCGCCGTCGCCTAGAGCGCGCTGTGAAAAGTGGGAACCGGTTTTCTCGTAGAGCGCGCTCTAAACTTTGGGAGTCGATCACGTTATCTGCATTTGGGCGATGCGCCAAATGCAGCGTGATCTAGGACGCGGAACCAATTAGAACGCAGCACGTTAACGTGCTGATGCGGACTATTTAAATTTCTTTTTCGGAGAGTTTGAGATGAAGGCTTGCTATACAGCGGCCGCCCTCACGGCGGCCCTCTTGTTTTTTCCGGCCAGCGCGCAGGCGACCTGCCGGATTTTCCAGCATCGAGACTATGGCGGCTCCGGCTACACGCTCCACAATCTTGAGCGGATGAAGATGGTGCGCGGCGAAAGTGTCGGATGCACGACGAACGGCCACGGCGCCGGGTGCGAAAGCACGATCTACAATCCGTCGTGGAACGATCATGTTTCGTCGTTCCGCGTTAAGAACGGCTGCACGCTCACACTATGGCAGCACGTCAATCAGGGCGGCCCGAGATTTCGTTCAAACAGAAGCTACCGTTACGTCGGCGACCGCTGGAACGATCAGGCGTCCGAAGCCCTCTGCATGTGCTGATTTGGCGCAGACTCGATCACAGGCGTCTCGGCGGTTCGACAAGAGCCGCCGAGAATTCACGCCATACTCCCTCGCCTCACCGCGTCGGCGCTGACGGCAGATTGACGAGCTGACCGGCGCGCAGCTTTTTCGACTTCAGATCGGGATTGCGCTCGGCGATCGCGCGCCATTTGCTTGTTGCGCCATAGAGCCGCCTGGCGATGGATTTGAACGTGTCCCCCGCGCGCGCCGTATAAACTCCAGGGTCCTTCGCCGTGGTGGCCGAGGGCTCGACAGTCGCCTGGCCAGCGGCTTGCGGGGCGTCCGCCGGCGCGCTTTCTCGGCTCTCTGTCTTCGGCTGTTCGTTGGTCGCAGACGAATTCGCCTCCGGAGCGGGCTGCTCGCTGCTCGCCGTCTCGCCGCTCGGGGCTGGCTCTTCAGTCTGCGCCTCCTGCTGCTGCGCCGAATCCGACTCCGGCCCGATATGCGCCGCTTGCGGCCCAGCGACGAGCAGAAAGGCGATGGCGATCGCCGCGGCCGCAAGTGATGCTTCTGCGAATCCGCGACGGCGTTTTGGCATGAAGAGCGGCGGCCGCTCGCGATCGTTGGCTCCAGCAGACGGCGCGGTCTCCTGCGCTTCCCGGCCGCGCAGCCAGACGAGCGCCTCGAATATGAAATACAGGAACAGCGCCGCGGTCACCGGCGGCTTTCGGAATGAGTCCGGCGCAAACATGTAAGCGACGACGCCGAGCTGGATCAGCGCCGAAAGCCAGGGCAGCCCAATCGCGCCGAGCGTCATGCGCCGACGCGCCGCAATGCCCGCCGCGAGAAGGAATAAAACGAGGTAGACCCAAAGCAGGACGCCTTGTCTCTCGAACGTCCAGCCGAAGGCGGTCGCGCCCAGTAGATAAAACAGCCCCAGTGCGGCGGCGGCATAGGACGCGTGAAGCAGTCGCTGCGGACCCAAAATCCGACTGAGATGAAAGGGCATCGCCGCCGCAAGCGCCGCCATCAAGACCACGGCCACGTAGGCGGATGAAATATTGGAGTTCATGTAACCGCGCTCCTCAGGGGTCGGTTTTGACTTCAATGCGCTGCGGATGTGACAGTTTCTTGAGGGGAAGCCGCCCTCCGTGAATCATTCCGATTTTTCCGATACGCCCGCGCTATCGAACGTGGCCATGTCGCTGTGACAGGCGAGCGCCGCTTTGATCAGGCCGATCGCGAGCGCCGCGCCAGAGCCTTCTCCCAGCCGCATATCGAGATCGAGCAGCGGGCGCTTGCCGAGCCGCGTCAGAACCTCGCGATGCGCCCCCTCCGCCGAGACATGGCCCGCCATGCAGTGGGCGATCGACTCGGGCGCGATCGCACGCAGCAGCGCGGCGGCGGCGCAGGCGACATAGCCATCAAGCACCACGGGAATGCGGTTGAGACGGGCGGCGGCGATGGCGCCCATCATCGCCGCGATCTCCCGCCCGCCGAGCCGGCGCAGGATTTCCAAAGGATCGGCGAGATCCCGCGCATGCAATGCCAGCGCAGCGTCGATTGCGGCGTTCTTGCGCGAAAGCCCGGCGTCGTCGACGCCCGTGCCCCGTCCGGTCCAGCGCGAGGCGGGCCCGCCGTAAAGCGCGGCATAGATCGCCGCCGCGCTCGTCGTATTGCCGATTCCCATCTCGCCTGGGGCCAGGAGATCGATATCGCCCTGGATCGCCTCCATCCCATAGGCGAAGGTCGCCGCCGCTTCGCGCTCGTCCATGGCGGGAGATTCAGTAAAGTCGGCGGTCGGCCGTTCAAGAGCCAGCTCATAGACCTTCAGGCCGACGCCATAGGACTTGCAGATCTGATTGATCGCCGCGCCGCCAGTGAGAAAATTCGCCACCATCTGCTGGGTGACGCTCGCCGGGAAAGCTGAAACGCCCTGCGCCACGACGCCGTGATTGGCGGCGAAAACCGCGACGAGCGGGCGCTCGATCGCGGGCGCCGCCCTGCCCTGCCAGGCTGCGAGCCATTCGACGATCTCTTCCAGACGACCTAGCGCGCCGGGCGGCTTGGTGAGCCGGCCGTCCCGCGCGCGGACCGCCTCCGCGGCTTGCAGATCGGGGCCGGGCAGCGCCGCCAGCAGGATACGGATTTCTTCGAAGGGATGAATGGCGTCAGACATGCCGCCGGCTTTACCGGGTCGCAGCGACATTGGCGAGCGCTCGCGTCATTCTGGCGCAGCGCAGGAGCCGTCATTGCGAGCGAAGCGAAGCCGACGCTCGCATTGCCGCTACGCCTCCCGCAACGACGGTTGGGCCCGCACGACCTCGAAAGCGGCGAGCGCCCGCTCCCGCGCCTGGGCATGGTCGACGATCGGATGGGGATAGGTGACGCCAAGCACGACGCCGGCCGCGCGCAACACGTCGTCTGGCGCCGCCCACGGACGATGGATGTAGCGGACGTCGAGCCCCGCGAGCTCCGGCACGTAACGGCGCACATAAGCGCCATCCGGATCGAATTTTTCGCCCTGAAGCGCGGGATTGAAGATGCGGAAGTAAGGCGCGGCGTCGGCGCCGCAGCCCGCCACCCACTGCCAATTGGCGCTGTTATTGGCGAGATCGGCGTCGACCAGCGTGTCCCAGAACCAGCGCTCCCCCTTCCGCCAGTCAATGAGCAGGTGCTTGATCAGGAAGCTCGCCGAAACCAGACGCGCGCGATTGTGCATCCAGCCCGTGATCCACAATTCGCGCATCGCCGCGTCGACCAGCGGATAGCCGGTCTGACCGTTCCGCCAGGCGTCGAGCGAGGTCTCGTCGACGCGATAGGGAAAGCGCTCGAAGGTCCTGTCCAAAGGGTGGTCCGGCAGGTCCCAGTTGGAGATCAGCAAGTGATGGCAGAACTCCCGCCAGCCAAGTTCCCTCAGATAGGCTTCGCCGCCGATGCTCCCAGGCTCGCTGATCGCGTGCCAGACTTCGCGCGGCGACAATTCGCCAAAGTGCAGATGCGGGGAAAGCCTGGAGACGCCGACGCGGCCCATGAAGTCGCGTTCAACCTTGTAGTCGCCGACATGGTGGCGCGCGAAGTCTGCAAGTTCGGCGCGCGCGGCCGTCTCGCCGACGAGCCAGACCTTGCGCATGCCGATCGCCCAATCGGGGTTTTGGGGCAGCAGCCGCCAGGCGTCGAGATCGTCGCTATCTGGCGGAAGCGGCGCGGGGTGCAGAATTTCGGGCGCCGGAAGGGGCCTCTCCGGCGGCGGCGCGGCGAGGCACGCCCGCCAAAAAGGGGTGAACATCCGGAAACTTTCGCCCTGTTTGGTGCGAAGCTTATCCGGCTCGAACAGCACAGACTCTTGAAAACAATGGGTTTCTACCGCATCGTCGGCCAGCTGCGCCTCGAGTTCCGCGTCTCGCCGGATCGCCCAGGGCTCGTAAAGCTTGTTCCAAAAGACGGCGCCGGCGCCGGTTTCGGCGATGATCTGTTCAAAGACGTAGGGAGCGCGCCCCCGGCGCAGGGTCAGCGTCAGGCCCCTGCCGGCGAGGCTTTCCGACAGCGCCCTCAGAGAATGGTGCAGCCACCAGCGCGCCGCGGCGCCGGTGCGCCATTCTCCGGGGCTTTCATCGTCCAGGATGTAAAGGGCGACGAGCGGCGCTCCCGATCGTGCAGCCGCCAGAAGCGCCGGATTGTCAGAGATACGCAAATCATTGCGAAACCAAACGATCGCCGGCGCATTCATATCGCGAGAACCCCGTTTGACGTTACGAAAGGTCACGACCCAATCATTCCGCTGCGACGAATGATCGGGACTAAGTCGTAACCTCGCCGGCCGCCAAGGGTTCCCCCGTCCGCGCTTTCAGGTCGTCAATCTCGTCGCGCGAGCCGCCTAATGGAGGCGCTTGGCGTGCTTGATGCCATACAGGAAATAGATCGCGATCCCGATCACGGTCCAGATCAGCAGCCGGAGCCAAGTGTCGAGCGGAAGCGCGACCATCAGCGCGAAACAGGACAGAATGCCGGCGACCGGCAACCATGGGATTCCCGGCGCACGGAACGGACGCCTGATTTCTGGATGCATTTTGCGCAGCTTGATCACCGCCAGGCAGACAAGCGCGAAGGCCGCCAGCGTGCCGATGCTCACCATCTCCCCGAGCACATCGAGCGGCAATAGACCTGCCGCGAGCGCAACGACCACGCCGACCAGGATCTGGCTCACGGCGGGCGTGCGCCATTCCGGGTGAAGCCTTGCGAAGATCGGCGGCAGCAGGCCGTCATGCGCCATCGCGAAGAAGATTCGCGTCTGTCCGTAGAGCAGCACCAGAATCGCCGTCGTCAGTCCGGCAAGCGCGCCGAGCTTCACCGCCCAGGCGAGCCACGAGACGCCGGTGCGATCCATGACCAGCGCCATCGGGTCCGGAACGCCCAGCTCCTTGTAGTTGACGACGCCAGTAGCGACCGCTGCGACGGCGACGTAAAGGATCGTGCAGATGATGAGCGAGCCGACGATGCCGATCGGCACGTCCCGCTGCGGATTATGGGCCTCCTGCGCCGCGGTCGAGACCGAGTCGAATCCGATGTAGGCGAAGAAAACGACCGATGCGCCGCGCACGACGCCGCTCCAGCCGTATGTGCCGAACTCGCCGGCGTTCTCCGGAATGAGCGGCGACCAATTGGCCTGGTCGATATGCGCAGCGCCGACAACGATCACCATCAGCACGACTACGACCTTGATCGCGACGATGATATTATTGAAGAGCGTCGACTCGCTCGTGCCGCGCACGAGCAGCGCGGTGAGCAACAGGATGATCACAGCGGCGGGGACGTTAAACAACCCATGCACAGCGCCGGGCGGCGCCCCAGGCGCCGTCGGATCGGCGAAAAAGGCGGTGGTCAGCTCGGGCGGCACATGGATCCCGAGCCCTTGCATCACGCGATTGAAGTAGCCGGCCCAGCCAACGGCCACCGTTGCGGCGCCAGCGGCATATTCCAGAATGAGATTCCAGCCGATGATCCAGGCGAAAATCTCGCCGAGCGTCACATAAGTGTAGGTGTAGGTGCTCCCCGCGACGGGGATGAGCGACGCAAGTTCGGCGTAACAGAGGGCGACAAAGGCGCAGGCGAGCCCCGATAGAATAAAAGAGATCATCACGCCGGGTCCGGCATAGTTCGCCGCCGCCGTGCCGGTCAGCACGAAAATGCCTGCGCCGATGATTCCGCCGACGCCAAGCGACATCAACGACGCCCAGCCGAGCGCGCGCTTGAGGCCGTCTCCTTCGGCGGCGTGATCGGCGATGATCTTGTGAACGGATTTGCGGTTCAGATAGCTCTTGCTGGCGCCCTCGAACAAGCGTCCCCCTTTCGAATTCGCGACGTGGCGAGCGCGCCGCGCCTTCGGCGGCGCCGATTATCGTTGCGGCGCCAAAACATACAAGCGGAAAGACGGAGAGAAGCGAAACGCGATCGCGGCGCGCGTCAAATAGCGTTCCAGATCCATGACTTCGACACCTTCTGCACGTCGCGGCGCGCTCCGTCCGGCTTGCCTTGCAGCAGCCTTTACTATAGCACGACGCGAGCGCGGCGTCGGCCGCCTGTTAAGGGGTCGAGCTCGAGAATGACGTCATGAGCCAGAAGCCCATCAATTATCTGCGCCTGTCGACGCTCGTCGCCGTGGCGATCTTAGTTGGCACCGAGCTTGTCGGCGCATCCTGGGCCGCGGGCTGGGCGCTGGGCGGGCTTTTTCAGCTTGATCCCCTCATCAGCCGCTCGCTCGAAATCATCTTCTCCCTCGCCGGACTAATCGGACTCTACTTCTTCATGCGGACCGCCATCCGCAATGAGCCGATTCGCGGCTAATTCGGGTCCCGCGCTTTAATGTCTCGCGCCCCCCGACAGGCTCGCGGCGGCGGTAGACCCAGGCGCGCATCTCCCAAACTTCGCAACAAGGACGCCGAGATGGTCGAGAAGCAGGATCGTCGCTCGTTTATCAAAGCGGCGGCGGCGACGAGCGCCTTGGGCGCCGTCGGCGCGCCCCGCAGCGAGGCGGCGACGAGCGTCTCCAATCTTCGGCTCGGCGAAGCGCGGCCATTCTCCTTCGAGACGCTCAAGCAGACGGCGCAGCGCCTCATCAAAGAGCCTTACCGCAAGCCGAATATCCCTGCCCCCGAGATCACCTCGCAGATTGACTACGAGAAGTGGGGACAGATCACCTACAACACCGATCACGCGCTTTTCGCCGACACCAAGGACCGCTTCCCCGTAGAGTTCTTCCACCTTGGGATGTTCTTCAAGAAGGCCGTGCGCATGAATGTCGTCGAAAACGGCGAGGCGCGCGAGGTTCTTTACGATACGAGCTACTTCAATATGCCGGCGGATTCGATCGCGCGCCAACTGCCGCCCGGCGCCGGCTTCGCGGGATTTCGCATTCAGGAGGCCAAGGACGGCGCGCTCGACTGGAAGAAAAACGACTGGGTGGCGTTTCTGGGCGCGTCATATTTCCGCGCGATCGGCGAATTGCGCCAGTATGGCATGTCGGCCCGCGGCGTCGCGCTCGATACCTGGCAGGCGGGGTCGAACGAAGAATTTCCTGATTTCACTGAAATTTACATCGGCCCGGAGACCGCCGACGGCGTCGTCCTGCATGCGCTGCTCGAAGGGCCGTCGATCGTCGGCGCCTATCGCTTCCTGATGACGCGCGGCAAGGGCGTCGTCATGGACATCGACTGCTCGCTGCATTTGCGCGGCGCCTTCACGCGCTTTGGCGTCGCGCCGCTCACCTCGATGTTCTGGTTCTCGGAGACCGCGAAGCCGACGGCGATCGATTGGCGGCCGGAAGTGCATGATTCCGACGGACTGAGCATGTGGACCGGCGCGGGCGAGCGCTTATGGCGGCCGTTGAACAATCCGAGCCGGGTCATGGCGTCGGCGTTCGGCGACAATAATCCCAAGGGCTTCGGCCTGATGCAGCGCGACCGCAATTACGATCATTATCTCGACAACGTCTTCTATGATCGCCGCCCGAGCGTCTGGATCGAACCCAAGGGCGATTGGGGCAAGGGCGCGATTCAGCTCATCGAAATTCCGACGGACGACGAGATCCACGACAATATCGTCGTCATCTGGGCGCCAGAGAAGCCGGCCGTTCCCGGCGCCTCCTTCGAATACTCCTACCGGCTGCACTGGCTTGCTGACGAGCCCTACCCGACCAAACTCGCGCGCTGCGTCGCGACGAGGCTCGGCAATGGCGGCCAGCCCGGCAGGCCGCGCCCCAAGGGCGTCCGGAAGTTCATGGTGGAGTTTCTGGGCGAGCCGCTCGCGAAACTTCCCTTCGGCGTGAAACCCGAACCCGTGTTATGGGCGTCGCGCGGAACGTTCTCCTACGTGTTCACAGAGGCGGTTTTTGACAATGTGCCGGGCCATTGGCGGGCGCAATTCGACCTGACCGTGGAAGGCTCTGAGCCAGTGGAGATGCGCCTGTTCCTCAAGAACGGCGATGACGTGCTTTCGGAAAATTGGCTGTATCAGTATCACCCGCTCTAACGCGGGCGATTGACACTCCCGCCGTCTTCAGGCCAAGACTTCGGTGAGTTGCAAAGAGGCATCATACGGAAGGCCTTCCTCGCCTCGTTCGCACCGCCTCTAAGGCTGCGGACGTTCATTCGCGAATGCGCCGGGAAATTGGACAATGACGAAAAGAATTACCGAGTGTCGCGTTAGCGGCTCCACCAATCTCGTCTCGGTTCTGGCGCTCGGCGACCAGGCGCTCACGGGCGTTTTTCCGAGCTCTCGCGAGACGCCTGTGACGGTCGGCCCTCTGGAGCTCGTCTGGTGCCCTGATTCAGGCCTGCTGCAGCTCGCGCACAGCTATGAGGCAAGCGAGATGTATGGCGAGAACTACGGTTATCGCTCGGGCCTCAATCAGTCGATGGTGCGACACCTGACCCAGAAGATCGCCCATCTGGAGCGATTCGCCGATCTCAAGCCCGGCGACGCCGTGCTCGACATCGGCTCAAACGACGCGACGTCTCTCAAGGCCTATACGACGTCGAGCTTGACGCGCATCGGCATTGATCCCACCGGCGCCAAGTTCCGACAATATTATCCAGACGATATCAAGCTTGCGCCGGAGTTCTTCTCTTCACAGGCGTTTGAAAAGCTCTCGCCGAAGCGGGCGAAGATCGTCACGTCAATCGCGATGTTCTACGATCTCGACGATCCAGTCTGGTTCGCCCGCGAAGTCGCCAAGGCGCTCGCGCCCGACGGGGTATGGCATTTCGAGCAGAGCTATATGCCGTCAATGCTGCGGCTCACCTCCTACGACACGATCTGCCACGAGCACATCGAATATTACTCGCTGGGGGTCATCGAGAAAATTCTCGGCGCGGCCGATCTCCAGATTCTCGACGTGCAGATGAACGCGGTCAACGGCGGCAGTTTCGCCGTCACCGCCGGCCACAAGAACGCGCAGCACAAGCGCAATCTCGCGGTGATCGACTGGCTCTTGGCGCAAGAGGAGCGGATGGGGCTGAACACGCCTCGTCCCTACCGCGACTTCGAAGATCGCGTATTCCGCCATCGCGAGGACCTGCGCCGCCTGCTGCGCGCGCTCAAGGACGACAACAAGCGCATCCTCGGCTACGGCGCCTCGACCAAGGGCAATGTGGTGCTGCAATTCTGCGACATCGGCCCCGACCTCGTCGAGGCGATCGCCGAGGTCAATCCCGACAAATTCGGTTGCTTCACGCCCGGCTCACATATCCCGATCATCTCGGAAGCCGAGGCGCGGGCGATGAAGCCGGATTACTTCCTCGTGCTTCCCTGGCATTTCAAGGACGGAATATTGGCGCGGGAGCAGGAATATCTCGCCAGCGGCGGCAAGATGATCTTCCCCTTTCCGGAGATCGAGATCGTCTGATCAACTCAACGCACCCATTTTGGAGTTGAAGCAATGCTAGCGGGCCTCATTGTCTCACACAAAGGCGAACATTGCGGCGTCTATCAATATGGCCGGAATTTATATGACGTCTTGACTAAAGATCGGACGATCAACTGGTCCTATGTAGAATGCGCGGGATTCGAGGAACTAAAGACCGCCGCTGACGATACGAAGCCCGACGTCATTCTCTTCAATCATCATCCAAGCACAATGAACTGGCTTTCGACGGCGCCGACGGCGGAGCTCGGCGCGACGCTCTTTGGCCTCCTCCATCAGGTGACCCAGGAAATCGCCGACAGTGCGAGTGTCGCACCATTTGATTTCCTCATTTGCCTCGATCCGACGCTCGTTCCCCGCAATCCCGCAATACTGCGCGCGCCGCGGTTTCTTCCGGCCCCTCCGGCAAATTTACCGCAGCCGCCCGAGGTCTTCACGATCGGCTCCTTCGGCTTCGCGACGCCGGGCAAAGGCTTCGATCGGCTCTGCGGGCTGGTGAACGATCAATTCGACCGCGCCGTGATTCGAATCAACCTCCCCCCGCATGATGACCCCAGCATCGTGCCTCAATCCCGGTTCGCCGAAACAGTCGAGAAATGCAGTAAAGCAATCACCAAACCTGGTATTGAGTTGCAGGCGACGAGCCATTTTTTTGACAATGCGCAGATCGTTGAGTTTCTTGCCTCGAATACGATGAATGCTTTCCTCTATGACGACATGTCGTCGGGCATCTCAAGTTGCGTCGACTTTGCTTTAGCGTCGGGACGTCCTTTCGCATTGACGCGCTCAGCGATGTTTCGCCACATGTTTCGCGTTAATCCTTCGATTTTCATCGAAGATCGCGACCTCATCGATATCGCCGAAGGCGACACGTCCATGCTCAAAGCGCTGCGCGACGCCGCTGCGCCGGAAAAAGTGGCGGCCGAGTTGAACCGGTCCATGATCGACGCAATGAAAGCGCGAGAGGCGAGCCGCGCCACGCCCGATCGACGCGGCTTCAACAAGATTCTCGACGATCGCTCGCGGGCCGCTTATAGCGACGCGATCAGCGATCTTGCACAACATGTCCCAGACATGCTCGCCCGCAAGATCGAACGCGCGAATATTCAGCAAGGCTTTGCGCTCGACGCCGCTCAGCGCTTTCTCGCCGAATGCCCCAACCCCCGCATCCTGGCGGCAGGCTCCTTTGAAGACACCGCCGTCGCGACGCTCTGCGAGCAAGGCTACCGGATCGATGAGATCGATCCGAACGTCAATGGAATGACGTTGCTCGATTTCTATCGCTCTCCTGGAGCCCAGCTAGGCTCTTATGACCTGTGCCTGAGCGTATCGGTTCTGGAACATGTGGCGGATGACGAGCAATTCGTCCGCATTATCAGCGAATTCCTCCGGCCAGGCGGACTCGCGGTGCTGACCGTGGATTTCAAGGAAAGCTGGCGACCGGGACAAATCAAGCCGATCGTCGATCACCGGCTGTACACGACTCATGATTTGCGTGACAGGTTGATCAACGCCATGGGAGAATGCGCGCTTGTCGACCCGCCAATCTGGTCCGAAGGGGTCGAAGATTTCGAGTATGAAGGCAGCGAATACGGCTTCGCGGGCTTCGTATTCAGAAAGCTCGACGCCGACACCGTTCGCATGGCGAACGCGCAACCTGTATGGCGGGAATTGCTCGCGCAGTCGCAATCGCCAGGGTCGAGCATGCCTCGAGAGGACAAGATGACCGCTATCAAACGCATTTTTGGCGTCGGGCGGTGAATTGACAATCAAATCACAGGGCAGGACTCCATGACGGCCGAAAAAGACGTGGACATCCTGGTCCACGACAAATTCTTCAAGGATAAGAGCGAGCCGGGCGTATTTGTCGAGGTTGGCGCCGCCCTTCCGGACTATCTGTCCATCAGCGCAAGGTTTCGCGACCTTGGATGGAAGATCGTCGCGATCGAGCCAAATCCGGAATTTTGCCAGGCCCATCGAAGCCGCGGGCACCAGATCTATGAATACGCCTGCAGCGACGTCGACGCCGACGACATGGATTTCTTCGTCGTCGACTCTCAGGGCGCCGATTACCTAGGCGGGTCCGTTTCTTTCGAGTCTTTCTCCTCTCTCGGCATAAAAGACGAGTTCGCCGAGCTTCACGAGACGGTCAAGAACAACACTCGCGTCAAGACGGTGCCCGTCAAAGTGAGGCGGTTAGACACCATTTTGAAGGAACATGAGCCCGAAATCGATCATATCGACATACTCGCGATCGACGTCGAAGGCTGGGAGCTGAACGTATTACGAGGACTGTCGCTGGAAAAGTATAATCCCAGCGTCGTCATCCTCGAAAACCTCTTTAATAAGGAGGAATACGTCGAGTTCATGAAAAAAGCCGGCTACGCCATGTGGAGTCGCCTTGAGCCAAATGACGTCTATGTCGCGAAAAGCTTCGCCAATATTGAGGAACCGAGAAAGCCTCTATGGACTCGCCTGTTAGGATTTGTGGCGAAGCTTAAAAAGTAACGGGTCGCGCTGAACGTGCGCGGCGCCGTTTACGGCAAGGCCCACACGGAAAAAAATCCGAGCGCTCTATTCCACCCTTTTTTCATAGGCCGCCCAAAGCCGATCGCCCAATCGCGTTAAAGACCTGGCCTTTGAGTACTTTCCGAGCGTCGACAGGGTTTCCGCGGATTTTTTTAAGACGGAGGCTGGGACGTAACGCTTGACGACTGCGGGTAGCTCTTCTGGCGCGTCGCCTGCGTTCAAGCCGGAAATCAAGCGCTGCCTTGATGGAGGCGAGTTTTCAACGAACTGCTTTGGCCATTCTGTAACGCGACCTATATGGCGCGCCCAAGCCGCCCTGTAACTACAGAACAATATGTGCTGTGTGTACCCGGAAACGTTCGAACCGCCGGCATGCACAGTGTTATGCAAAAATAGAATGGCGTCGCCTGCTTTCGCCAGTAACGTGACAGCCTCCTCCTTCAGGCTCTCCATGTCCGTTCCGGGCTCAAGGTGAAAGTAATTGTGGCTACCGGGCACGACCGCAAATGGCGCGTGCTCGAACGTCATATCACTCAGGTAGCAAGCGACATTGACCCATAAGGCGTTGGAGTTCCGGTAGTCGCCCTCGCGCTCCAAGATGCCGTAGTCAACATGCAACGCGGTTCGATGAGGGGCGCTGACGCCAGGCTTAGAAGGCTTGGGGACATAAGCGCCTTTGAAGCAGATGAAGTTGGAGCCGAGAATACTCGTGAGCGCTGAAACGAGCTTTGGATGATCAACCATCGGTGCAAAGGATGGCGCGGAACAGAAGGCTTCGCTCATATCGACTTTCTTTTCGGCGAGTCCGTACTGCTCAATTTCCTTGTGCATTAAATTGACTTCTTCAGGGGTAAAAAGCTGAGGGATCACCAAGAAGCCGTTCTTCGAAAAGAACGCGCGTTGGTCGGCCGCACTCATCGCCGCCCAGTCATACTGAAAAATGTTCTTCGGAATCTCCATCTCTACTTCTCCAACCGCTGGCTTGCTCCGCAATTTAGCGGAAAACATGTCCGACCGCCAACTCGAGGCTACGCACGACAAGAGTAGGGATAAGCGTCGTCTGACAGCGCATTTGTGGTCTTGCTCGTCTCAAAACATTGCTGCTTGCTTGAAGTGGTCATCCAGCGTGCCGTTCGTCCATCTTTCCGCTCGGCGATCTCTGTTTCTCATGATGCGCGCTGAGTTCAGGCTGTTGCCGTCTGAAGCGCTCAGCCGACATCGTCGCATAGGCGAATTTCGCGCGCAGATTGCCGATTGAAAAATCGGAATAGACCTTTTTCATCAGGCTATCCATCAGCGTGCGGCTTTCGCCGGCCGGATTGACGAAGCACATGAATTTGCCAAGCTGCATCGCCAGCGGATGGAACTCGTGTCTGATCACGCGCCGCACGTGGAAGGCCTCGATGCTGTCGTGGCCGAAGAAGTGGTCGGCGATATTGTGGAATCCGTCGATGGCGATGCGGTAGCGATTGACCATCCCGCCGCCTGCGAAGGAGTCATTGTCTGGGCGCCGGTCCAGCAGCGCGCCAGAGAGAACTTTGATGCTTAAGCCGCCGGGCATCAGTTCGAAAAAGCGCGCCACATGCCCCCAGCAGCTGCCGACGAATTCCTCATTGAGCGGCACGCGATTCCACGTCGAGCGCTTCACGATGATTCCGCCGATGAAGCTCAAGAATGCTTCGGTGTTGACCGCCTTGCTAAAATAGTTGCGGCGGCTGCGCGGATCCGAAAGCTCGAAGACGGCGCCGTCCTCACACGCGACGGTCGGATATTCGGTCCAGCTGTCGTGATAGAAATAATACTCCATGTGCTTGCACAGATAGAGATCATGGCCGCTTTGAATTTCGTTGAGCGCGCGACGCAGTGCGCCCGGCCGCATGATGTCGTCGCCGCTGAACAGCCAGCAATAATCGCCGGTCGCGGGCTCGACGGACTTCGCCATGTCGCGGTCGATGCCGCCTTTCTGAGGCTGACGCACATATTTGATATTGGGATGCTTGCGCTCATAGTCCGCGAGAATTTCCGCGGTGTTGTCGGTCGAAGCGCCGTCGAGGATGACGATTTGCACCTCAGCCCCACCGTCCTGACCAAGGATTGAATCGAGAGTTTCAGGAATGAATTTCGCGAAATTATAGATGGGAATGCAGATGGAAAGGCTGGCGGTCATCGACGCAAGATCCCTACGCGAGAGTTGAGAGCCCTCGCTGCGCTTCAATCGGCCGGAAGATAGGCGGAAGCGGCAGTTGAAGCAACGCGGCGACCCGTGACTTCATTCGGCGGCTCGAGGCGTTTGGCCAGTCCGGCGGCGTCGATCTGATAGTGATCTCCCCGCACCATTGAGACAAGACGTGCGGCCGATTGTCGCCAGGTTGTTACCGTTGGGGCCTTCATCTCTCTTACTTCAAAGAGCGCTTCACGCACGCGCTCGGCAAGTGCCGGCGCGTCGAGCACGTCGAAATAGACAGCCCCGTCGCCGCCGACTTCGCGGAAAACCGGGATATCGCTTGCGATCACCCGCGCGCCGTGATGCGCGGCTTCGATCAGCGGCATGCCGAAGCCCTCGACGAAGGATGGAAAGATCAACCCCCGCGCGCGCGGATAGAGGTGTGAAAGATCGGCGTCGCTCGCATTGTCGAGCCAGAACAGCCGGCGTCCGTATTCGCTGTGTTGTCTGATACGGCGTTGCAGCGCCCGCGTGTTCCAGCCCGGCCGGCCGACGATGACGTAACGCGTCTCGCACCCTTCCGCCCAAAGACTTTCAAACGCGTCCAAAGCGATCGGATAGGCCTTGCGCGGCTCGAGCGTGCCGACGCTCATGAAGAACGGCGCCGGCGCTGAAGCGATGCGCTCGACGGCCTTTGTGGGCGCTTCCTGAGCGCCAGCGCCAAAATCTGCGCCAAGCGGCCACCAGCCGATCCGCATATTCGCGGGCGTCGCGAGACCCTGTTCCCGCACGTAGTCCACGAGGTCCCTTGCGACGCTCTGCGAAATGCAGACGATGGCGTCGCATTGCAGCAGCACCTTCTCGAACCAGGGCGTGAAGGGCGCGCTGTTCTTCAAGGCGGTCGCGGCGGGATAACGCAAGGGGATGAGGTCATAGAGGCCGCCGACGACTTCGGCGCCAACCTCATGCGCTGCCCTCAAGAGCGGCGGATATTCCTCGACGAAGCCCCATCCTGAATCGAGCAGCAACAGCTTATCGCCCGATTGCAGTTCAACCGCGTCTGGCAAATTGTCGTGCTGAAAATGGCCATACAAGCGGCCCGCTTCCAGATAGACCGGAAGCGCTTCGCCGCTTTCGACGCAGGCGCGCGCGATTTCGCGCACCACGCGCTGGACGCCGGTATGGCCGCGAAAGCGATGCGTCGCCGTCATATCGATGAGCAGACGATTGTGCGCCGCTGGCGGTGGGATGGCGCCTTCAAGCCGCGTGCGCAGCGCCTGCGCCTTCGCAGCGTCCGGCGCGCGCCAGCGCCCGTCGTGCAGGCGGCTCAGGCCGAGCAGGCGAGAGAGCGTCCAATAAAGCTCCAACGCCTTGGCGTAGACGAGACGAATGCGCGGATCAACGTCATACTGCTCGATATCGCTCAACTCGCGATGCAACTCCTTGAGCAGATAGGCGTCGATCTCCTCCTTCATTCCCGCTCTCCGCAGTTCGCTCGCGCCGCCTTTCGCCTTGCCGCCCGTTCGAACGGATCTCGCAAGAAAGCTAAAGCGTGCGGCCAACGGCCACTCTGCTGGAAGGCATCGGAAAAATCACGATATTTCCGCCCTGCCCGGATGCGGCGATCACCGCCGCCGCGATGTCCGTCGACGCTTCGCTCACGCAGCGCCGGAAAAACGAATGGGCGGCGCCTTCATAATTCATGCTCAGCAAGTCATGGGCGCATTGTTCTGCGCGCACGAGCGAGATTTCCGCCAATGGCGGCACAGGATCAACGCTCGACAACTTGGAGAGCGCGTTCAACTCGCATTCAAGCGCTCGGCGCGCAAAATCCGGCAGCGCTGCGAGCACTTGGCGCTCAAAATGGGTCCGAAGCTTACTCGCGGCGTCTTCAAAGAATGCGCAAGCTTGGCTGTCCGTCAAAAGCTTAGCATTATTCGCATTCATCCTACATCCTTCCCGAAGCGCAAAGTCTAGGCTTTAACACGCAAGCAAGACGGCAGCTTTTTTGCTCCGGCATCTACCTCAAATACACAATTACGGCAAACAAAAGGAGACGCTAAAATTATCGAACCCGCGGGCGCTTAGGCGCGGCCCGGCTATGGGCCGTGTGGCGATAAGCCAAGCGACATCTACCGGTTGCACGAAACTGAGACGTGAACTCGAGACATGAGACTAGCCGGCGCGACGACGTTTTACGCTGGTTCGGTCGCATAGCCCGCCAGTTCGAGAAGACGCCGCACGCCGACCGGCTCTTCGCTTAGCAGCGGCACGACGGCGTAACGCCGCGCGTGGGTTGCTGCCACTTTCTCGACCTCGCCCAGTTCATTTTTGGCGCGCTGTTGCAACAAGGGAGAATGCGGACGCGACGCCGCGACGCTGTTATTGATGACCCACGCCCAAGGCTCGATCCCGGCACGGCGCAAATCCGCCTGAAGATTTGCCGCTTCGAGGACCGGCGTCGTTTCCGCGAGCGTCACGAGCAGAACCTTGGTTCTGCGCGCGTCCTGTAGCTGCGTCATCGGCGTGGTGTAATGCGCGCCCTTGGCGTCCAGCATACGGGCGACTTCGCGGTGATAGGCGCCCGTCGCATCGAGGAGCAGCAGCGTGTGGCCGGTCGGCGCGGTGTCCATGACGACGAACTTCTCGCCCGCTTCGCGGATGACGCGCGAGAAGGCCTGAAAGACGGCGATTTCCTCCGTGCAGGGCGAGCGTAAATCCTCTTCGAGCAAAGCCCGTCCCTGCGCGTCGAGGTTCGCGCCTTTCGTTCTAAGCACTTCTTGCCGGTAACGTTCGGTTTCGGCGTGCGGGTCGATGCGGCTTACGGTCAGATTGTCGAGCGAACCATGCAGCGTTTCGGCGAGATGCGCGGCTGGGTCAGAGGTGGTGAGATGGACGGGCAGTCCGCGATGCGCCAGCTCGACGGCGACCGCCGCCGCAAGCGTCGTCTTGCCGACGCCGCCCTTGCCCATCAGCATGACGAGGCCATGTCCGTCGGCGGCGATGCCATCCACCAGTTCCGAAAGGTTTGGCGCGTGCAGCTCAATCGGCTCGCCGACCGCCGCTTTGATGTGCGATGGCGTCGCAACGAGGAGCTGGCGTAACGCATCGAGTCCGACCAGATTGAACGGCTTCAAAGGCACATAGTCGCAGGGCAAGCTGCGAAGCGCATCGGGCGTCGACGCCAAAGCAGCCTGCTCGCGCGCGTAAAGGGCTGCGGCGAGGGCATCGAGCGCCGCCTCTTCCTTCGGCAGTAAACCATTCACGACGAGGAATTGCTGATTGAGGCCGATCGCCGCCAGCTCCTCATGCGTGCGCCCGGCTTCGCGCAGCGCGGAGTTTTGCGCACGGGCGACGAGGATCAGGCGGGTGCGCCGACCGTCGGCCAAAGCGGCGACCGCGGCGCTGTACTGCGCGCGCTGCTTTTCCAATCCGGCAAGCGGACCGAGGCAGGAGGCGTCGCCTTTCCCCGCCTCAAGGAAGCCGCTCCAGGCGACAGGGAGCTGCAACAGGCGGATGGTGTGACCGGTTGGGGCCGTGTCGAAGACGACATGGTCGTATGCCGATGTAATGGCCGTGTCCGTCAACAGCGCGGTGAATTCGTCGAAGGCGGCGATTTCCGTCGTGCAGGCACCCGAGAGCTGCTCTTCGATGCCCTTCACCACGGCTTCGGGAAGCTTGCCGCGCACGGGGCCGACGATGCGATCGCGATAGGCTTGCGCGGCGGCCTGCGGGTCAATCTCCAGCGCGAACAGGTTCGGCACGGCGTCAATCGCCGTGATCTTATCGCCGATGCCGACCCCAAACACCTGCCCGACATTTGAAGCTGGATCGGTGCTGACAAGCAGCACGCGGCGTCCGGCTTCAGCAAGCTCTATCGCCGTCGCGCAGGCGATCGAGGTTTTCCCGACGCCTCCTTTGCCCGTGAAGAAGAGGAAGCGCGGAGCCTGTTCAAGAAATTTCATATCGACCTTTCAGCAGCACGATGAACCGCTACAGCACGCGCCTGACTTCGCTTCCTCCACCTCTTTGACGCCCGCCCAGCGCGCAAGCTCCTCACGGTTCGGATAGCGTCCGGCGAGCGCGATCTCGCCATCAATGAGGATCAGCGGCAAAGCTTCCTGCCCCGAGCGTTCGAGAAAGCCTCTAACGGTCGCATTTTCAGCAAAGACCATGGGCTCCTGGGCGAGATTGAAACGCTCGATGTGCGCGCCGTTCTGCTTCGCCCAGTCAACGTTGGCAGAGAAGGTGACAAGCGCCTGATCGGTCTCGACGCCGCAGACCCCGGTGCTGCAACACAGGGCGGGATCAAAAACTTGAATGGTTGTCATTTTCGTCCTTTCAGGATTGAGGTTGAGCAGCCCTGCCGACGACGACGTCGCCATCTTCCTTGGTGAATTCGCCAATGGCAGGATTGGGGAGGATGTCGAGCACGGCTTCCGAGGGACGGCACAGCCGTGCGCCCTTCGGCGTTACGACGATCGGACGATTGATGAGGATCGGATGTTCGAGCATGAAGCCGATCAATTCCTCTTCCGACCACTTTGAATCGCCAAGGCCGAGCGCGTCATAGGGCGTGCCTTTCTGGCGAAGCAGATCGCGCGCTGAAATGCCCATGGCGTTGAGCAGCTCGACCAGTCGATCCCGCGTCGGCGGATCTTTGAGATATTCGATGACGACCGGCTCTTCGCCGCTTTGGCGGATCATCGCAATCGTATTGCGCGACGTTCCGCAGGCAGGGTTGTGATAGATCGTGATCGTCATCACTTAAACATTCGCTTTGCGGACGTGCTTGCGCCTGAAACGGTCTCAGTCATTCTGAGCTCCAGAACAACAGGCGGCTTCAATCGCAGGCGCTGGCTTCGCGCCGCAGCAGGCGGAGGACTCCCCCTTAGCGGCGCTCGCGCGGAATCCCGCAAGCTCTACGTCGCCGCCGTAAATCGTGCTTTCACCGGTCGTCAGGAAGGACTCCCACAAAAGCCCTTGCGGGTCGGATGTCCATGCTTTTTCTGACTTTGCGTAGCAGCAAGTCGTGGCGCCTTCTTCCAGCACAGGCCGTTCGGCCTGTTGCAGGCGCTGATAGACTTCTTTCAGCTCTTCGGGCGTCTCGACCTCGATCCCGAGATGATCGACCCCCGCCTCTCCGCCTCGCGCCGATATCGCGAAGTTCACGCGCGGATCATCCAGCATCCATTTCGCGTAGTCGGGTTTAGCGACGGTCGGCGCCGACCCGAAAAGCGCGCTGTAAAACCGGATGGACCCCGCAAGGTCATCAACGGATACGTGCAGGTGCAGGCGTTTCATGGCGTACCTTTGGCTGGCAAGTCGAAGGAGTGGCGGCCTCGCATGAGGCAGCAGCGCCTTGGCAGCAATTCTCGGTCATGTAAGCGAGCAGCGCGTTCATGACCGGATAAGCCGCCGAGTAGATCAGCGACCGGCTTTCGCGCCGGAAGGTGATGAGGTCGGCGTGCTTGAGCTGGCTTAGGTGGAAAGACAGCGTCGCCGGCGGGAGCGCGAGCCGCTCGCCGATTTGCCCCGCGGCAAGCCCCTTGGGTCCGGCCTGCATGAGCAGCCGGAAAATATCGAGCCGCGTTTCATGGCCGAGCGCGACAAGTGCGGCTAGGGCTTCCTGCTTTTCCATATTTCTAATATAATGGAAATATAGAAAGCGTCAATACCGTCGAGACGTCGATTCCCCGTTGTGCCGGTCGAGAGACTTCCGGCGCGTCGCGCTCCGTCGCACTGAGTCGAAAACGAAGGAAAAGTGTCGTATCGAGACGTTGAATGGAGCGTGCATGACGCGACCTATGCCGTTGAGACTAAATCTACAATGCTGACACATCAGCATATTAGATTCGCCGTAGCGCCGATGATGGATTGGACGGATCGGCACTGCCGATACTTCCATCGCCTGTTATCGCGCCGCGCGCGCCTCTATACGGAAATGCTCACGACGGGCGCGGTCATCCACGGCGACCGCGCGCGGCTGATGGCGTTCGATCCGTTTGAGCAGCCCGTCGCCGTGCAGCTCGGCGGCGCCGAACCCGCTGCGCTCGCGACGTCGGCGGTTCTGGTCGAAAAATTCGGCTATGCGGAGGTCAATCTCAACGTCGGCTGCCCGTCGGATCGCGTGCAAGACGGCGCGTTCGGCGCTTGTCTCATGCGCGAGCCTGCGCGCGTCGGCGACTGTATCAAAGCGATGAAGGACGCCGTCGCCATTCCCGTAACTGTGAAATGCCGCATCGGCGTCGACGATCAGGATCCGGAGAAAGCGCTGTTCGCGCTTGCCGAGGCTTGCGTCGAAAGCGGCGCCGACGCGCTGTTCGTGCATGCGCGAAAGGCCTGGCTCAAGGGGCTCTCGCCCAAGGAAAACCGTGACGTTCCGCCCTTGGACTATGCGCTCGTGCACCGTCTCAAGCGCGCGCTGCCGGACGTTCCGATCGCCATCAATGGCGGGCTGACGCGGATCGCCGAAATGCAGGAGCAGCTGCAGTTCGTCGATGGCGTGATGATCGGCCGCGCCGCCTATCATGATCCCGCGTTGCTGCTTGCGGTCGACCCACAATTGTTCGACGAGCCCGCGCCCGCCGCCAACCTATTCGACGCCGTGAACGCGTTCCTTCCCTACGTCGAGCGCGAACTCGCGAAAGGCGAGCGGCTCTCAGCGATGACGCGTCATCTGCTCGGCCTCTTCGCCGGAATGCCGGGCGCACGATCGTTCCGTCGGCGGCTGGCGCTCGAAGCCGTCAAACCTGGCGCCGGAGTCGAAACGCTGCTTGGGGCCGTGAATGAAGTTCGCACGGCCATTGCGCGCCTCGCCGAAGCGGAAGCAGGGAAACCCGCCAACGCCGAACCTGCCGAGATCGCCTGAGATCAAACCGCCGACAGTGCCGCCAAAATGGCTATCTCCGCGAGTTGCTGAGCGGCGCCAAGCACATCCCCCGTGTAGCCGCCAATCTGCTTTTTTGAGAGGTTGGTGATAAGCGCAGCGACGACGAAGGCGGCGAAGATCGCGACTGCGATCTGAATTAAGCCGGCGCCGGCGAGCCATGGCGCGAGACCAAAGCCGGCGGCGACAAGCCAGGCGCGAGTCCAAATCTCGCGCGAGGGCGCAGCGACGGTCGCGCCCAGCCCATCGGCGCGCGCCGTCGGAAGCCGCATCATCGGCGCCAGTCCGGCGACGCGCGACAAGGCCCCCGCGAAGATGAGGGCGCCGACCGCGAGCGTCCCGCTCCGCTCCAGGAGCGACGCGAGCGCGGCGACACGCAGCAGGACGGAGAAACACAACGCAAGGGCGCCATAGGTCCCAACGCGGCTGTCGCGCATAATGGCGAGCTTCGACTCGCGCGTCGCGCCGCCACCGAACCCGTCGGCGACATCCGCGAGTCCGTCCTCGTGCAGCGCGCCTGTGGCGAGCACAAGGATCGCGACCGCGACGAGCGCGCAGACGAGCGCAGGAAAATGGCAGATGCGGGCCACGAACAGACCCCCCGCGCCTGTGGCGCCGATCAATGCGCCGGCGATCGGCAGCGCCGGCGCCATACGCGCGAAATCAAGCGGCGCATGCGCGCCCTCGCCGATAGGAAGGCGCGTATAGAACCGCAAAAATTTCTGGACGTCGGCGAGGAGCGCGCGCTGCATCGGTTCTATTTTCGGCGCCGCGTCGGATTTGTCGAGAACCCGAACGCCTCCGCGCGGCTCTATATCGTCTGGTTGTAGGCGCCGACCTCGGGATTTTCGCGCAGCACGGCGTCGATCGCCGTAAACATCTCCTTCATGCGCGACGGCGAGACGGGACTTTCGACCACGACGACGAGTTCGGGCTTGTTCGACGATGCGCGCACGAGGCCCCAGGTGCCGTCGGCGACCGTGACGCGCACGCCATTGATGGTGACGACGTCGCGGATCGGCTGGCCGATGATCTGCTCGCCCTGCGCGCGCATCGCCTCAATGCGCGCCGTCACCTTGTCGATGACGCCGTATTTCTTTTCGTCGTCGCAATGCGGCGACATCGTCGGCGAGCCCCAGGTCTTCGGCAGCTCGGCGTAGAGCTCGGCCATCGACTTCGTCGGATTGCGATCGAGCATTTCGAGGACATGCACGGCGGTGAGCAGGCCGTCGTCATAGCCGCGTCCGATCGGCTCGTTGAAAAAGAAGTGCCCCGACTTTTCGAATCCGGCGAGCGCCTTCTTCTCGCTGACGCGGCGCTTGATGTAGGAATGCCCGGTCTTCCAATATTCCGTGATGACGCCGCGCGCGACGAGCTCCGGGTCCGTTGCGAAAAGTCCGGTCGACTTCACGTCGACCACGAATGACGCGTTCGGATGGACCTTGGAGAGATCGCGCGCGAGCATGACGCCGATCTTGTCGGCGAAGATCTCGTCGCCATTATTGTCGACAACGCCGCAGCGATCGCCGTCGCCGTCAAAGCCGAGGCCGACGCAGGCGCCGGTCTCGCGCACCTTGTCCGCGATGGCGTGCAGCATGTCCATATCTTCGGGATTGGGGTTGTAGCGCGGGAACGTGTAGTCCGGCGAGACGTCAAGCGGGATCACGTCGCAGCCAAGGCGCTCCAGCATCCGCGGCGCGAAGGCGCCGGCGGTGCCATTGCCGCAGGCGGCGACGACCTTCATCTTGCGGGTGAAAGGCGGCCGGCGCGTGAGATCGTCGATGTAGCGCGCGCCGAAATTTTCGATGTAGCGATAGGAGCCGCCTTCCGCCTCGTGAAATTCGCCGGCGAGAACGATCTCCTTCAGGCGGCCCATCTCCTCCGGCCCGAAGGTCACGGGTCGCCGCGCGCCCATCTTCACGCCCGTCCAGCCGTTGTCGTTATGCGAGGCCGTCACCATCGCAACGGCGGGCACATCTAGGTCGAACTGCGCGAAATAGGCCATCGGCGACAGGGCGAGCCCGATGTCGCGCACGCGCACGCCGGCGGCCATCAGGCCGCTCACCAGCGCCAATTTGATCGATGAAGAATAGCTGCGATAATCATGGCCGACGACGATTTCAGGCGCGACGCCCAATTCGCGCAGCAGCGCGCCAAGGCCCATGCCGAGCGCCTGCACGCCCATCAAATTGAGGTCGGCGCCAAACAGCCAGCGCGCGTCATATTCGCGAAAGCCGGTCGACTTGATGAGCGGCGCCTCTTCATATTCGAACGTGTTGGGGCGCAAATTCGGGACGGGCTTGGGAAACATCAACGATCCTTCACTAGTCGAGCGTCGCCTTGGCCGCCTTGGCATAAGCGAAAATGCGCGCCGCGCCAAATTCGGCCTGTGGCGATTCAATTTAGGCTTGCAGAGTGCCGCGAGCGCTCGTAGGATTTTCGGCTGCGGCTAATTTTTTTGCTGCGGCTATTTTGTTTTTTCATTTCGAGGTTTCGCTATGGCCAAGAAAATTGTCATCCTCGCCGACGGCACGGGCAATGGGCTGCTCGTCCAGGTCTCAAACATTTGTCGCATATCGAAGGCGCTCGATCTCTCCCGCGACGATCAGGTCGTCTATTACATTCCCGGCGTGGGCACGCAGAGCTTCAAGCCGCTCGCCATGCTCGACGGCGCAACCGGTCTCGGCGTTCCTTCGAACGTGCGAAAACTCTATCGGTTCCTGTCCTGGAACTGGCAGCCTGACTCGGCGATTTACTTGTTCGGCTTCAGCCGAGGCGCATTCACGATTCGAACGCTCGTCGATTTTGTCGCCAATCAGGGCTTATTGCCGACATGCGTAAACGGGCGGCGCGTTTCGCATCGTGAAATGGTTTGCAACTCCGAGGCCGCGTGGCGCGCGTATTGCGAAAAAGACCCTGCACGCAAAACGAATATCTGGGTAAAGCTTGGCGTGCGGAAGCTGCGCGACGCGCTTCTATGGGTCGGACGGCAATTGAGCCGACAACCCAGTTACGAGACGATTAAGGACGCCGATCCCCAGCGTTGTCCCAAGAATATCACGATCGACTTCATGGGTCTCTTCGATACGGTCGAGGCTTATGGAGTTCCCGTCGAAGAAATGCGCGAAGGCGTGCATCGGCTGGTCTGGCCGATCAGTTTCGGGGGCGATCATTCCATCTGGAAGAATGTGAAATGCGTTCGTCAGGCGTTGAGCCTTGACGATGAACGGCGCAGCTTCCACCCGATCCGCGTTTCGCTCAGCAAGGAAGACCTTGCCGAAAGTGGTCAAACGTTCAAACGCGTCGAGGAAGTCTGGTTCGCTGGCGTTCATTCCGACATCGGCGGCGGCTACCCCGACGATGCGACCGCCCATGTCCCGCTCCTGTGGATGCTGGGTGAGGCGACTAAATCGGCTGCAAAGAGTTCTGCTAAGCAACTCGTTTTTCAAGACGGCGCCCTGGATGAATTCCGAAAGACTGCGACGGCGTTCGGACCTCTACACGACTCGCGCTCCGGCCTTGCGATTCTTTATAGGTACGATCCGCGCGTCGTCACCAAAGAAGACGACGCCGGCAACGCGTATTTCCAGCCTACCATTCATCACTCCGTCGTCGAACGCCTCGTCAAGGGACATGAGGACTATGCGCCGATCGCGCTCGGCGCCGGGAAAGTCGCAAATGACGAACCGGAAGTGGCGATGCCCGATGGGTCCGTAGCGAAGCCCCAAACTGGCCCGGGTTATGAGCCCGTGACCCCCGCCGACGAAGCCAGCGTTCCCGCCTTTCTGCGCTCCGGATTGAAGGAGCGAATGCAGTTTGCGGAGGAGACGTTGAAACGGCTCGACGCTCCAGTCGAAGCTGATATGGAGATCGCGCGCGACTACGTTTGGCTACGGCGAATTCTTTATTTCTGTTTCTTGGGCCTGTTCCTTACGGTTCTTCTGCTGCCGATCGCCGATAACTTCATCGACTGGTTGGTTGGCTTGTTTCCGGACGTCGGCGAGTCCCTCAGGTTTATCCCGTGGCTTCGATCCACTCTCGATGCGCTCTCCAATGTCTTTAGAGGGGCGGGAGACGCAATTCTGTCGATCACGCCCGCTTGGCTGAGCGCGCATGTGCAGGCTGCGATACAGCACCCGCTGTTCGTTATCGGGCTCGTCGTCGTTTATTTTGGCCTCAGCGCTCTAAACGACAAATATCAGGACACCATTCAGTATCACGCCCGGCGCGCCTGGAACGTTCAGGGCGAAAAAAACAGGGTGGTTGCCGGCGTAGCGCCGGGGCCACTTTCGCGTCTGGTCCGCTGGCTTCGCAACAGCCCGGTTCGGCGCCAAATGGTCGCGGTAACGCGTCCGATCTTGCCAGTCGCCTACGCGCTCGCTTTCCTTGTCGTACCCGCCCTCATTCTCGCAAATCGCTCGGGGTTCAACTTCCTCGTTGGAAAGGGCTCCGTTTGCGAAGAGTCCAAAAACGCCCAGTGGCTCGGCGCGCAGGCGAGTCCCAAGGAGTTTCATACGGGGGACCCCTGCTGGGCGAGCGGCTGGTTGCTCGAACGTGGCGCTCCCTATCGCCTCACGATCAGCGTCGATCCAAGAAAGGGTCATCAACCCTGGCTTGATCAGTTGATCCTGACCGACCCTTACGGCTTCGACAGCTCCGGCTTGGCGCTTTCGGCGGCGACTGTTCTACGCCGCTGGCCTTCGGCGGCCTGGTTCCATCCGATCGCGCGCATTGGCGCCAGCGGCGAAGTCGAATGGCCGCTCGTTCCGAGCGACGGCGGCGGCGCGCTGCCCTCGCGCGGCCGACGCTGCACGCGCCTGCCGATCCGGTACGATGAAACGCCTGAGCACGCGGAATTTTGCCTGTCGTCACCCAAGGCCGTTTCCTGCACTGCCGGAAAAGCGCTGGCCGTCAGCGATCCGTTGCCGCCTGACGAACTTGACATGGCTAGGCGCGCCTGGACCCGGGACACTTTCGAACTCGATGGTCGCAGCTGCAATTCTCCGTTTCCGCGGACGACCTTCGTTTCCGATTTCATCGCGCGCGACACGGGCGAGTTGTTCCTTTTCGTGAACGATGCGGCGCACATCGCCTGGCCGGGGCGGGAACAGATTTTTTATAAAAACAACACGGGCACGGCCACGGTGACAGTTGAGCGGCTTCCTCGAATCGAGGCGTCTGCTACGACCGCAAGCACAGCGCGGTAGAAGTTTGCGTCTGACGAAAGTTTGCGTCGCCCGCGCTGCGTTGACGCGCAGCGCTCACGAGCCCCGCGGCTTGGCGCGGGTCGTCGGCTGCGCGGCCGCCGGATCGTCCGGCCAGAGATGGCGCGGATAGCGCCCTCTCATCTCCTTCTTCACCTCGCTCCAGGAACCTTTCCAAAAGTTCGGAAGATCGCGTGTCGTCTGTATCGGCCGATGCGCCGGAGAGAGCAGTTCGAGCGTCAATGGCGCGCGGCCGCGCGCAAGAGTCGGATGAGTTGAAAGGCCGTAAAGCTCCTGCACCCGCACCGCGAGGATCGGTCCGTTCTCGGTGGAATAATCGAGCGCGTGACGCGCGCCGGCGGGCGTCTCGAAATGAGCGGGCGCTTCCGCATCAAGCCTGCGCGACAACTCATAGGGGAGAAGCTGAGCGAGCGCAGCCTCGAGGTCGTCGGTCGCAATATCCGCGAGCGACGTGCGCCCCTCAATGAACGGCGCAAGCCACTCTTCGGCGCTTGCCGCCAGAGCGGCGTCGGAGAGGTCCGGCCATTCGTCGCCCTCGGCGCGGCGCAGAAAGGCGACGCGGTCGCGTCGTTGCATCTGCGACTTCGTCCAGGGCAGCCGCGCGACGCCAAGCGCGGCGACGCCGCACGCGAGCATCTTTGCGTTTTCCTCGGATGTCTCGACCGCCAGATTGCGCTCCGAAAGGCGCATCGCGCCGAGGCGCCGAAAGGCGCGCCGCCGCAGGCTGGCGCTCGCCGCGTCAAAAACGGTTTCATCGCGAGTCTCGATGCGGTCGTCGGCGATCGCCTCGACCTCCTCGGCGGTGAGCACGCAAGCCGCAAGGATGCGCGCCTGCGCCGCCCGGCCGGTGATTTCCGCGATGGCAAGAAAAGACGCGCGCGACAGCGGATCTTCGACCGGCAATACCGCGGCGCGGCCGTTCGCCATCAGGAACTCGCCGCGCGCGCCGCGCGATTTGGCGATGCGATCGGGATAGGCAAGCGCAATGAGCGCGCCGTCTGATAACTGCCCCCTCCCTGTCCCTCCCCCGCTTCGCGGGAGAGGGGACGCTAACGATCGGCCTTTCGCTCTCTCTTGATGAAGGGCCGAGTTCACTCCCTCTCCCGCGCCAGCGGCGGAGGGTTGGGGAGGGGGCAAAACGCCTGACGCCGCCATCGCCTGACGCGCCCATTGCGCGGCGAGGCGCAGCGCGTCGCGCGCGCGTTTGGCGTTTTCGCCGTGCAGGCGCTCGAGCCGATGCGACAAATCGGCGTCGGCCCCGCCGATCCCGCGCTCGGAGAGCAGCATGGCGAGTTCGGCGGCGCGCTGCGCCTCGCCGTGACTCGCCGCCTCGACGACCATTCGCGCCAATCTGGGCGCAAGCGACAGGGCCCGGATGGCGCGGCCCGTGTCGGTAAGCCGACCGTCGGCGCCAAGGGCGCCAAGCTCGTGGTCGAGCGCGACGGCTTCCTTCCAGGCCGGCGCCGGCGGCGGATCGAGCCATTTGAGTCGTCCCGGATCGCTTACCCCCCAGGCGGCGAGATCAAGGGCAAGGCCGGAGAGATCGGCGTCGAGAATTTCGGGCGCGGCGAAGGCCGGGAGCGACGCCGTCTGCGGCTCGTCCCACAGGCGGTAGCAGACGCCGGGCTCGGTGCGGCCGGCGCGGCCGCGACGCTGATCGACGCTGGCGCGCGAAGCGCGGACGGTCTCGAGCCGCGACAATCCGAGATCCGGCTCGAAGCGCTGCACGCGCGCCAGCCCGCTGTCGATCACGATGCGGACGCCTTCGATCGTGAGCGAGGTTTCCGCGATCGAGGTGGCGAGAACGATTTTTCGGCGTCCCGGCCGCGCCGGCGCGATGGCCAGGTCCTGCTCGCCGCGATCGAGCGCGCCATAGAGCGGCGCGACGTCCGTGTCGTCCGGCAGGCGCGACTCGGCGAGGCGTGAGGCGACGCGCGCGATCTCCCCCTGCCCCGGCAGAAACGCGAGGATCGAACCTCGCTCTTCGCGGAGCGCCAGCACGATCGCGCGAACCATAGAATCCTCGATGCGCGCGTTGGCGTCGCGGCCGAGATAACGCGTCTCGACGCCAAAGGCGCGCCCCTGGCTCTCGATCGTCTGGGCGCCCATCAGCGCGGCGACGCGGGCGCCGTCGAGTGTCGCCGACATGGCGATGAGCCGCAGATCCTCGCGCAGTCCTGCCTGGGCGTCGAGCGCCAGCGCCAGGCCCAGATCCGCGTCGAGCGAGCGCTCGTGATATTCATCGAACAGCACGCCGGCCACGCCCTCCAGCGCCGCATTGTCGAGAATCATCCGCGCGAATACGCCCTCGGTGACGACCTCGATGCGCGTTCGCCCCGAGATTTTCGATTCGAGGCGCATCCGCAGGCCGATCGTTTCACCAACGGTCTCGCCGAGCGTCGCCGCCATGCGGCTCGCCGCCGCGCGGGCGGCGAGACGTCGCGGCTCCAACAGAATGAGCTTGCCGCCTTTCGCCCAGTCGGCGCCGAGCAGCGCGAGCGGCGCGCGCGTGGTTTTGCCGGCGCCGGGCGGGGCGACGACGACGAGATTGGACGACGCCGCGAGCGCCGCGCGGATCGCCGGCAGCACATCGTCGATCGGCAGCGCAGAAAGATCATGCAGCATCGGAGGCGCGCGCTTCAAAAGGTCCAAATTCTACGGCCCGACGCATTGCGGACGTCGCTCAAAGGGTCAAGACGCTGGTCGCGCGGGACGGGCAATAAAAAAGCCCCTCCCTTGCGGGAGGGGCAAAAGATTGCAGCCAGTGATGAACTTACGCCGCCTGCTGAATCGCCGAGAGCTTCCACTCCTGCGGTCCGGCGCCGGCCGGTCGGCGGAAAGTCCAGGCCTCGGATGTCTCCGTCGGCCCCGGCGAACCGGGCGCGGGCTTGCCGGTGGCGCGATCCTCGATCACGTCATTGAGCGCAAAGCGCATGGCGACGGTGGCGTATTCGTCGACGCCTTCACGCCACGCCTCCGACAAGTCGCCTTGCAGCAATTTCACGTCTGAGACGCGGTTGATGACGCCCTTGCGGCGGTTCTCCTCCAATTCGTCGTCGAAATAGGAGGCCATTTCCGGCGTGGACATGCCGCGCAGCGCGCCAAGGTCCTCGCGGCTATAGGCGGCCTGCGATTCGCCGAGCAGCCGTTCGAAGGCGTTGAAGTCCTCGGGCGCAATCTTGATCGGCTTCGCCATCGCCGCTTCCGGAGAAGCGCCGGAGCCGAAGCCCGCCGCGCCGAAGGGCGCGCGCGCCGTGAAGGGCGAGGTGAAGCCGGGGCTCGGACGGTGACCCGCCCCCGCCATGGCGTTCGCATTGCGACGCGTCCACCAATTGAAGGCCATGCGGGCCAGGAAGACGACCAGCGCGATCTGCAACAGCAGGCCGATGACCGACATGAAGCCCATCATGCCGCCAAAGAGGCCATGGCCCGTCAACAGGCCGAAGAGGCCGGCGCCCAGCAGGCCGCCGGCGAGACCGCCGAGCATGCCGCGGCCGAAAGCGCCGCCAAAGGCGCCTTGCGATACCGGCCCCGCCGCGCCCGGGATAGAGCGCGGCGTGACGCTGCGCTCGAAGGGCGAGGCCTGGCCCGGCATGGTGCGGGTCGAAGGCGGCGCGGACCAAGAGCGACCCCCCCGGCTGCCAAAGCTGCCGCCGCCGCCCATACGCGCTTCAGCGATGGCGGGCGCAAGCGCCAGCAGCGTCGCAAGCGCAAGAGAAATCAGCGATCCACGCTTAAGGGCGAAGAAACGCGACATGTTTGTATCCTCGAATTGCGGGGAAACAGTCTCCCCTAACCGCGCATATATAGGAACGCCGGGATGCGCGCGCAAAGGCTAGGCCGGGGAAAACGGATGCTGGGCGCGGATGCAACCGACTTGCGCAGGCGTTGCTTCATGGACTTCATGCCAGCAAAGAGAAGCTATTTCGTGCAAAGGTAGTGCGAATTCTGTCGCCGCGTATTGCTGGTCATGATCGTGCGCGCTTCTCCAGATACTCGCGCAGCGCCGCGTTGATGCGCGATTGCCACCCTTCGCCCGCCGCGCGGAAGGCTTCCACGATATCGGGGTCGAGCCGAATCGTCGTCGAAACCTTGCGGCGCTTTGCTGGTGGCCGCCCTCGCCGAAGAGGAGCTGCGGCGAATTTCTTGCGCCACTCTTCAGTTGACAAATCCGGAGCGTCATCGCCCAAATCTGGGGGCATAGATGGCTTGCTCGCGGTCATTGGCTTTCCTCATGGAGATGATGCGTCTCGCGCCGCCGCGCTTTGTCCAAACGAGGACCACCATTCGGCCGTCGAGAAAACCGACCGAGATGAACCGCTTTTCGCCATAGTCATGGCGGTCGTCCTCGACGGTCAAAGTCGCGTCAGCGAAGACCTCGCCGGCGCGCGCCATATGAAGACCTCGCCGGCGCGCGCCATATCAAGTCCTCTGTGCTCGATCGTTGCGCGGCGTTTTGCGGGATCGAATTCGATCGGCATTGGGCTTTTTTGTTACTACAGAAACGCTCTTGGAGCAATCGTTACGTGATGAACGAGACCTGCTAATTGACTCCCACCCAGGGATCTCACGAAAAGGCGTCCAAAGGCTTCAATGCGTCAGTATCTCGACCTTCTGGATAAGGTCCTGCACGAAGGCGTGCGCAAGGACGATCGCACCGGCGTCGGCACGCTATCGCTGTTCGGCCATCAGATGCGTTTCGACCTGTCGCAAGGCTTTCCGCTGGTGACAACCAAGCGCGTGCACCTGAAATCGGTGATTCACGAATTGCTGTGGTTTTTGCAGGGCGACACCAACGTCAAATATCTGCGCGACAATGGCGTCACCATCTGGGACGAATGGGCGAATGAAGACGGCGACCTCGGTCCGATCTACGGCATGCAATGGCGGCGCTGGCCCGACGGCGACAGGGATATCGACCAGCTCGCCCATGTCGTCGAGGAGATCAAGCGCAATCCCTTCTCGCGCCGGCTGATCGTCTCCGCGTGGAATCCTGCCCAGGTCGACGACATGGCGCTGCCGCCCTGCCACTGCCTGTTCCAGTTCCATGTCGCTGAGGTCGGAGGCGAAAAGCGGCTTTCCTGCCAGCTCTACCAGCGTTCGGCCGATGTTTTCCTCGGCGTGCCGTTCAACATCGCCAGCTATGCGCTGCTCACGCATATGGTCGCGCAGGTCACTGACTGCGTTCCGGGCGATTTTGTGCACAGTTTCGGCGACGTGCATCTCTATTTGAATCATGTCGAGCAGGCGCGGCTTCAGCTCTCTCGCGAGCCAAAACCCCTGCCCCGCCTGAAGCTCAATCCGTCGGTGCGCTCGCTCTTCGACTTCAGATACGAAGACGTGAACGTCGAGAATTACGACCCCTGGCCGGCGATCGCCGCGCCGATCGCGGTGTAAGCGGCGATGGAGCCCAAGATCGTCGCCGTCGTGGCGCGCGGACGCAATGGCGTGATCGGCGTCGCCAACGGGCTTCCCTGGCGGCTCTCGAGCGACCTCAAGCGCTACAAGGCGCGCACCTGGGGCAAGCCGATGATCATGGGTCGGCGCACCTTCGAATCGATTGGACGGCCGCTGCCGGGGCGCGAAAGCGTCGTGCTCACCCGCGATCCCCATTTCAGGGCCGAAGGCGCGCATGTCGCGGCGAGTCCGGCGGAGGCTTTAGCCACGGCGCGACGGCTGGCCGGTTTGCTCGGCGTCGACGAGATCATCATCGCAGGCGGCGAAGAAATCTATCGCGCCTTTCTCGACCTCACCGACGTCATCGAACTCACGGAAGTCGCGCTCGATATTTCGGGCGACGCGCATTTTCCCCCGCTCGATCCCCGAGACTGGCGCGAGGTCGCGTGCGAAGCGCCGCCGCGCGGTCCCAAGGACGAAGCGGACTTCGCTTTTGTCACGCTTGAGCGGGTCCGCAGCCCAAGCGCCTGAAACCAGTTGCGGCGCAATCCTGCTGTGGCTATAAACCGGCCCGAAGCGGCTTCGGCCATTTCTGTCGGAGTGTAGCGCAGCCTGGTAGCGCACCTCGTTCGGGACGAGGGGGTCGGAGGTTCGAATCCTCTCACTCCGACCATTCTCAAAAAACTCAGGTGCGTTGACGCTCCGGCGGCCACTGGAACGCGGGTTATTCAGCGCGCATCCTGGCAAAACCTCCCGGCCAAGCACCTGAACGCGCACTGATTCCTTCAGCCTCGACGAAGCGCGCCAAGAATGCGAGGTTTGCACGGCTATAATGGCGTGCGGGCGCCGTCCTACTGTGCCGCAGCCCGCGTCATCGCCCATCGGCGCTGAGAAAGAAAAAGCCCAGCCGCGAGGGCTGGGCTTTCCTGGGCCGTCTGGCTTGAATGATCGAATTAGTATTTCGCCAACACCGGCGCCGAAGAGCCGAAATTGAGGTGGTAATTCACGCCAAAGCGGATCGTGTGGAAGCGCGTGCGGTTGTTGACGTTGTTCAAGTTGAAGCCGAAATTGAAGCCGTTGTTGTTGTTGCCGCTGAGCTGCGTATAGAGATACTCGGCCTTGACCGACCAGTTCGGCAGCGCCACGAACATATATTCGGCGCCGCCGCCGGCGGTCCAGCCCGTCTGCACCGTGCTGTTCTGGTTCAACCAGCCGTTGCGTTTCACTTCGCCATAAGCGAAGCCGCCTGTGCCATAGACCAGCAGTTGCGGGCTCAGCAGGTTGACGCCGACGCGGCCACGCACAGTGCCGAACCAGTTCAGAGTCGCGGTGGTCACCGGAGGGACGCCAAAGAGCCAGGCGTAGGTGTTGCCGCCTGCGCCGGAGCCGATGCTGGTGCCCTGGAAATCGGTCTCGACGCCGACGACGAACATCGGCGTGATCTGGTAATTGTAGCCAATCTGACCGCCGCCGACGACGCCCGCCCGGCTGCCGCCGTGATTGTTTACGCCCCACCCCCAGGCGTTGGATGAATTTTGGGCGTAAAAGCCGACGCCGAAGTTGAGACCGGCATAAAAGCCCGTCCAGGTCATGATCGGCGGCGGGGGCGGCGGCGGCGGCGCCTTGTAGGACGGAAGGTCCGCGGCCATGGCTGAACCAGCCGTCAGCGCGAGGGCAAAAGCGGCAAAAGTTGCCTTCTTCATTATAGCTTCTCCTAAAGCTTTAAACGGCTTGGGCCGAATCCCCGCACCAAAGGCGGCTTCCAGGTAAAAAAAGCGACCAGCCCTGCACAGTCAAAGCAATTTCGAACCTATTCGGCCCTTCAGGCGCGCTTTCCACCCGACTGTGGCGGCGGCGCCACAACGTGAAGCGGGTTTCCATCCAAATCCGTCAAGCTTTTCGGAACCTTAGGCCGCAGAGGATGCGCGCCCACGTTTCGAGATTGGGCCAGATCGACCTTTGTCCAACCTGCCCCGCCGCGCCTTACGCCCTCAGTGTCCGTCATTGGAAAAGTGCTGATAGTCGACGCTTCTCTTCCAATGTCCGCCCCAGCGCCAGCCTTGTCGCGCGAAGGCCCTGGTCACGACGTCGCCGTCGACGATGATCCCGACGATATCTCTCCTGCGCTTGGAGGGCTCGTCATAGGCGCGCCCGGCCTCAGGCTCGGTGAGGTTTCCTTCCCGGTAAGGATTTTGAACGGGATTGATGTCCACAGCCATTCCATAGGCGTGTCGCGACATCGCGCCACGATCGGTCGTTCGGCAATTGAAGGCGCTCGTATTATTCGCCGCCATCGATCGCGCGTCATCCCCTCCGAATTCATCGATCAGCGACATTCGATAGATTCGAAATTTCCCGCTGTCGTAGATGTCCTGAAAGGCGGTTGCGACCGCTTTGGCGACGCTTCTTGCGACAATCAAAGAGCCGGTCTGAGAGGCGCCGTCGAAATCCCGGTAAGGAACCCTCAACAGAACAAGTTCGTCGCGTCCCGGACAACGCAGCTCCGCCCGCCACGATCTTCCCTGCATATAGGCCCATAGGGCATCCGGAATTGGATCAGCCGCCACCTTGGCGACGCGCGCATCTGCTTCTGCGCCAGCGAGAAGCAAAAACAGAAGCGCAATCGATCCGACTCGTGAGCAGTGAATCCTCAAATTCATTTGCGCGCCAATCCGCATCTTCGTTCGGCTTCTTAGAGCTCTCTCAACGGCCTTCGATCATCGAGACGGCAACACGGTTGAATTGGCATATTCCGATGCGCGCCAAGGTAAGAAAGGCAGCGCCTCGATCGTCAGCGCCGCGATGCACACGAATTCGCCGACGCCGTCGGCGATCACCATGTCGCCGATCGTGAGTATCGCGAGTCCCTTGCATATTTCCGAGACGGCAAAAATTCCGTTTGCCCTCGCCATGCAAACCAACTTGCCGAGCGGACTGTCAGTCCGAGCAGCAATTGCATTCGCCGAAAGGAGGGCGATCTTTTTTTCTCCGGGCGACAGCCCGACAAATGATTGCGCCCGTGGAAAGCCCATGCCTCGCCTTGGTGGATGGAGGTATTGTTCCATAGCTTGAATAGGAGACCGCCAATATGGCCGACATGCGGCCCGACCTAGGCAGAAGGCGTCAGGGGATGACTGCGCTTGGTCTCCGCTGCGACGCGGCGGCGACGCGGGTCGTGGACTCTCAATAGAAACGCCCCGACTGCGGAGTGGCGGCGGGGCGTTACTTGCGTCTCATCGAACTGGCGTGTCGCTCAGCACACCCATACCCAGTTGCCGACGGAACCGCTCCACTGCCAGCACACGCCGGGGTTAGTCCGCCAGGGCGTGCTATAATCCCTCTTCTGATAGCGCCAGAGCCCGCCATAGGACTGAACATCATGAGGGTACGATTGCTGCGCTTGAGCCAAGGGCGAGAAAGCCACACTCGCCCCGATGATCAATAGCGTGAGCTTGCGCATTTTTTCCTCCAGATTGTTTGGCTGTTAGCCAGTTCAACTGGGTCAGTCGCAAGGTCATTCAACCCGCCGGCGAACGCTGACATAGTCAAGCGTATCCGACGCAGCTTATTGTTTCATCCTAGGCTTGCGCGGCGGAGGCAATCGCAAAGCTTAATGTTTTGCAAAACGCTCTATGGCGTTGATAAACGCCTCCGGCGAAGCGGCAATGCGTCGAACAAGATGCATCGGAAGTGCAATGAGCATTCGAACCGTCGCGACGGTGGCGACGACTTTCGACGCGGAAACGGGACGCTGCATTCGGCTCTCCATACTTTGTCTGCGCGGCGCTGCTGTGCGGGGAGGCATTCGGCGGCGCTAAGCGCGCGAATCCCGTAAGATTGCGAGCACGCACTTAAGCATGCCCGCGTTTCGGCTGGGTTGCCGCAATGTTGCCGGTTGTTTCGGGCTTGGGGCGATTTTATGCGGCGCATCGCCCCGCTTCGGCTATTTGCCCAGAATGTCCGCCCGCAGTCTGTCCGCGACGAGGTCGACCGCCGCCGCCACCGCCGGCGACATCGACGCGCCGATGTCAAAGGTTTCGCCTTCGATCGCATAAACGATGCAGCGCGAGGGCAGTGCGCCCAGCGCCCGGGCGAGCTCCAGAGCTTCGGCGAGGCCGAAGCCATGCGTCGATGCGCCAAAAACCGCTCGCGGAAGCGGGCCTGCGCCGACGTCAAAGCGGCGTATCTCGCCCGGCGTCGCCCCGGATACGCAGGCGTCGACAATGTAGGCGGCGTCGGCGCCCTCGAGCCGCGCCAATACGCGCGTCGCCTCCCCCTTCTCCTCGATAATTTCGACGTCGACCGGCGACGCTCTCAGCGCACGCGCGACCGCGCGGCCTGCCGCGTCGTCGCCGCGATCGGGATTGCCGATACAGAGCGCAATGATGCGCGGTCCTTCGCGCGCGCTATCCGCCCCGGTCGACATCGAGCCGCAGAAAATGCGTCGCGCAGGAAATGCAGGGGTCATGATTGCGAATGGTCTGTTCGCATCGATGGCGCAGCGCATCGTCTGGCAGATCGAGCCACGCCGTCGCGAAAATCCTCAGATCCTCTTCGATGCTCGGCTGGTTCTGCGACGTCGGCGGGACGATGCGGGCGTCGGCGATCTTTCCATCGGCATGAAGCTGATAGCGGTGATACAGCACGCCGCGCGGCGCCTCGGTCGCCGCAAAGCCAACCCCCGCACGCGGTTCGAGATCGACGGCCGGACGGTCAGGCTCTTCATATTGGTCGATGATCCGTAGCGCCTCGTCGCAGGCATAAAGAACTTCGACGGCGCGAACGATAATGCTGCGGAAGGGATTGGCGCAGACGGAACCAAGTCCCGCTTCGCGCGCGGCTTCGCGCGCGATCGGCGAGAGCGACGCCGCGTTCAGCGCATAGCGCGCCAGGGGCCCCGTGAGAAAAGCCCCGCGCGCCTTGAGATGCGCGTGCAGCGCGGTCGAATGTTCGACGTGGCTCTCTTCGAAATGTTCGTCATATTCCGCGGCGGCGATGTCGAGCCCGCGGCTTGAGACGATGCGGCCCTGGTTCAAGGGATATTCGCCGTCGCCGCGCAAGGCGACGAATTCATAGTCGCGCTCGACATCAGGAAAATCAAAACCAGCCGTCCAGCGCACGGTCGCGAGCGCTCCGTCCCGCGCACGCTTCAGCTCTTCGGCGAGCGGCTCAAGTTCGCGCCGGCGTGGCGCACGGTAAAAGCCGCCGACGCGGACATTGATCGGATGAATCTCGCGGCCGCCGAGAAGCGCAATGATCGCATTGCCGGCCTTTTTGAGATCGAGGCCCCGACGCACGATATCGGCGTGGTCGCGCGCCATCTCGATTGCGCCGGCATAGCCCAGAAAATCCGGCGCGTGCAGCATGTAGACATGGAGCGTGTGGCTCTCGATCCACTCGCCGCAATAGAGGAGCCGTCGCAGGTCGCGCAGCGGTCCATCGACGACGACGCCGAGCGCGTTCTCCATCGCGTGAATCGCGCTCATCTGATAGGCGACAGGACAGATGCCGCAGATGCGCGCGGTGATATCCGGCGCCTCGCTATACATTCGGTCGCGCAGGAAGGCTTCGAAGAATCGCGGCGGTTCAAAAATATTGAGTTCCGCCGATTGCACGACGCCGTCGCGCGCGACGACCTTGAGCGCGCCCTCGCCTTCCACCCGGGCGAGCTGATCGACCTTGATCGTCTTAACGATCATGACGTTCGCTCTCCTCGCGGAAGGCGTCGGCATTAGCGTTGAAGGTTCTGTAGACGCGCTTCAGCGCATCCTCGTCCATGCCGAGCTTGCCTAGCCATGCCGACAGCGACGGCGCGTTAGGCGTCTCCATCGGGCCGTAGCAGCCATAGCAGCCGCGATTATAGGAGGGACAGAGCGCGCCGCAGCCCGCATGCGTGACGGGTCCCAGACACGGCGTTCCGTGACCGACCATGACGCAGAGATTGCCGGCGATCTTGCATTCGACGCAGACGCTATGCGGCGGCGTTTGCGGCTTGCGCCCCGCGAGAAAGGCCGAAATCGTTTCGACGAGCTGCCGCGTGCTGATCGGACAGCCGCGCAGTTCAAAGTCAACCTTCACGTGATCGGCGATCGCGGTCGATGTCGCCAGGGTCTGGATATAGTCCGGCCGCGCATAGACGATGGCCGTATATTCGCGCACGTCGGCGAAGTTGCGCAGCGCCTGAATGCCGCCTGCGGTGGCGCAGGCGCCAATCGTAATTAAGAATCGCGACTGTTTACGGACCTCCTGGATGCGCGCCGCGTCATGCGCCGTCGTCACCGAACCTTCGACGAGGGAAAGATCGTATGGACCTTCGACCGACGCGCTCGTCGCCTCGAGAAACTGCGCGATCTCGACCTCGCCGGCGATCTCCAGCAATTCGTCCTCGCAATCGAGGAGGCTGAGCTGGCAGCCGTCGCATGAGGCGAATTTCCAGACAGCGAGTCTTGGTCGAATGCGCGCCACGTCACAGCTCCCGATAAGCGAGAAGATCGCGCACGCGATCGTAGCGGTGGACCGGCCCGTCCTTGCAGATGAACAGCGGACCGAATTGACAGTGGCCGCAATGGCCGATGGCGCATTTCATGTTGCGCTCCATCGAGACGAAGATGCGCGAATCCGCAATGCCCGCGTCTTCAAGCGCGAGCGCGGTCGCCCGGATCATCACTTCCGGTCCGCAGATCATGGCGACCGTGTCCGCCGGATCGTAGCGGAGCTTGGACAGCAAAGGCGTCACATAGCCGACGTCCCCGGTCCAATCTGGTCCGGCGCGCTCCACGGCGACGCGCAGCTGGAAGTCAGGCGTCTTCCGCCACTCTTCGAGTTCGCTGACAAAGATGAGGTCGTCCGGCGTGCGCGCGCCATAGAGCACGCCCACCCGGCCGTAAGCGGCGCGATGGCGCAGCAGCCAGTAAATCGCCGGCCGAAGCGGCGCGAGGCCGATGCCGCCGCCAATCAGCAGGACGTCGAATCCCTTGGCTTCCTCAACCGGCCAGCCGACGCCGAAGGGACCGCGCAAGCCCACTTGGTCGCCAGCCTTCAATCTGCCGAGCGCCGCGCTCACCGGCCCGACGGCGCGGATCGTATGCGTCAGCCGATCAGGCGCATCGGCGGCGCCGCTGATGCTGATCGGTATTTCGCCGACGCCGAATGCGTAGAGCATGTTGAATTGCCCCGGCGTGAACGGCGTCGCGCGCTCAGGCGCGAGATCGAAGGTGAACACCTCAGCCGACTCGCGAATGAAGCGCGTCACCGGCGTCATGCTCGGCGCCATGGGATAGGGCGGCGGCGTGCAGGCTTTAAGCGTTGGCGGCATCATACATCCCGAGCGCCTGCATGCGCGCCGACTGCAAGCGTTTGACGAGCGGCGGAATGAAGCGCTTCATCATTTCATAGCCGACGCGCGGATCCGCCTCGCATTTGCCGCGCAGACACTTTCCATCAAAGGAAATGGCGCGCGTCAGTTCGACGGCGCGCGCATCGAAGGACGAGCGGTAGGGTGGAATGAGCCAGTCGGCGCCAAGTATTTCTCCGCTCTTGACCGTTAGAAAGGTGAAAGCTCCGCGCCCCGGCACGAAAGTTTCGAGCGCCACGGCGCCATGTCGCAGGAGATAGAAGGAATCCGCCGCCGCGCCCTCGCGATGCAGATAATCGCCCGGCTGCAGGACGACATTTTTGGCGCATCCGGCGATAAGCGCCAATGTTTCTTCGTCGAGCCCCTCGGCGAAGGGATGATGTCGGAGCAGATCGGCAATGTCCTTCATGGCCAGTCCCCAGCGGACGTGTCACAGCCCCGGATGGCGCGCACCTCTTCGGTAATGTCGATGCCCACCGGACACCAGGTGATGCAGCGCCCGCACCCCACGCAGCCCGACGAGCCGAACTGATCGATCCAAGTCGCAAGCTTGTGGGTCATCCACTGTCTGTAGCGTGATTTCGCGCTGGCGCGCACGCTGCCGCCATGAATGTAGGAAAAATCCATCGTGAAGCAGGAATCCCAGCGACGCCAGCGTTCCGCGCGTTCTCCGGAAAGATCGGAGACGTCTTCCACCGACGTGCAGAAGCAGGTCGGACAGACCAAGGTGCAGTTGGTGCAACTCAGACAGCGGGTCGCCACCTCGTCCCAGCGCGGATGATCGAGATTGCTCATCAGCAGTTCGTTGAGGTCGTCCGAACGCATTTCGCGGCCCATCGAGGATGCGGTGCGTTCGATGACAGCTTCTCCGGCTTCGACCTCGCGACTTGACGCGAGCCGATGCGGGATCTCCGCCAACAGCGCGCGCCCTTCTTCGCTGCCGGCCTCGACGAGAAAGATGTGCTCGGTCCCATCGAGAAGCTCGGTCAATGCGATGTCGAAGCCCTGCTGGACGCGCGGACCCGCCTGCATCGAAACGCAGAAGCAGGCGCCTCCCGCCTGGCCGCAATTGACGGCGACGATCAGCGCGCGCTCGCGCAGCGCTTTGTAGTGCGGATCGACATAGAGATCGCCGATGAGAACCCTGTCCTGGATCTCAATCGCGCGAACTTCACAGGCCCGCACGCCGACGAAGGCGAGACGATCAGAGGGCGAGGGTTCGGGCGTGACGCTTGCGTTCTCGCCATCGCGCTCGGCCGTCCAAAGCCGCAGCTTCGGCGCGTGCAGAAATTTTTTCCACGACTGCGGTCCGACGGAATATCCAAATAGCGCATCGTCATCGCGTCTGGCCAATCTGTAGCGGCCGCCGTCCTGCTCGTCCGTCCACCCGCGGGGCAGATCGTCGACAGATTCGATATCGTCGTAAACAATCGCCTGATTTTGCACGGTGGGGCCGATGGGGCGATAACCGCCGGCCCGGATCGCCCGTAGCAAATCTTGCAGGCCCTCGACCGTGATGATCGCCGCCGCTTCGTCAGCTTTGGCCATGAGCGCTCCTAACCCAGCTTCCCTGCCCGCCGATATCAAAACGAACGACGTCGGATGTTTCGTCAAGTCTAGCCTTTGCCGGCGCCCTTGTGACGCGAGGATGACATTAGGCCGACGTCCGGCATCGCGCGCGATCGTCTTCCCCCGCCAGAGTTCACCGCCCCACGCGATCCTAGAGCCCAAGTCTACCAGCAGGCGAGACGAGCCGACCCATTTCCCACTCGCCGGTTGCTCGGTTCCCGTGCACGAACTATCTTGACCTTCTAATTCGGCCAACAGGCGCGAGGGACAAGCGGGAATAGTCGCCGCTGCGTTTGCGCTCGAACCAATAAGGATTGCTCATGTCCAATAGCCCTGATCCGGCCGAACCCCACTTGCCCGATACCTCGCCGCAACACGAGAGCTGGGCGACGTCGATCGAGCACGGCATTGAAGAGATCAGAACCCAGTCCGCCGGCGTTCTCTTCCTCGACGTCATCAAAATCGACCTCCCCTACATCGTGATGCTGTCAACGGCCGTGCTCGGCATCGGCATCGTCACCTTCACGGGACAGCCGGTCGCCTACTACTGGGAGTTCCTGACGCCGGTCTATTGCGCAATCTGCATTTATATCGGCTGGCGGCACACCGAAACGACGCATGAACGCACGCGGCTGGTCTGGACCCAAATACTGCATTGGGCGGCGTTTCTCTTCGGCATGTGGCTGATCTATTCGCCGCCGCTGCGAAAACTGATCGACGTCAACGCCGCCGGGCTCAATCTGATGGTGCTGCTGGCTGTGGCGACCTTCGTCGCGGGCGTTCACGCGGCCGCATGGCAAATCTGCGTCGTCGGCTTCATTCTGGGGATGTTTGTCCCCGCGGTGGCGATAATTCAGCGTTCATCGCTGTTCATTATCGTTTCCCTACTCGGCATATCCTTCATCGCCGCCAGCATCTACATCACGCTGCACTCCCATCGCCGAAAAGCGCGCGAGGCGGAGGAGACCCTCTAAGCAGGGTCCGAAAAAGTTGGCAGAATTTTTCGATGAGAACTTGCTTTTGATTTAGAGCGCTTCCCGATCACATGAGTCCATGTGATCGGAAGCGCTCTAAGAGGCGCGCGCCGAAGAGCTACTCGGCGCGCACTCCGATCAGGCCGAGGTCGGTTGCGCCGCCAGCGCGGCGCGGATGGCGTCGTCTTTGGACTTATCGAACGACGTCCGCAGCACCACGCCGCCGACTCCTTTCAGTCCTTCGAGAACCTTGTCGGTCGTCATCTTGCGCACGAGCAGGAACAGCGCGGCGCCGCCGGGCGGAACCGCGGCCGCCACGTCCTTCATGAATTTGTCGTCAATGCCGAAGTCGGTCAGCGCGCCCGAGACGGCGCCGGCGCCCGCGCCGATCGCGGCGCCTGCGAGCGGCATCATGAAGATCAATCCGATCAGAGCGCCCCAAAAAGCGCCGGAAACTCCGCCAAGGGCGGTTGTGTTGAAAAGCTGATTAAGCTTTATCGCGCCATCGGCATTCTTTACGGCGACGACCGCGTCGCCGAGTTCGATCAGATATTCCTTCTGCATGGTGAAAAGCTTCTGCCGAACTTCTTCGGCCTTTTCTTCAGACGGAAATGCAATCACGAGAAGATCATTCATTGGCCTCTCCTGTTCCCCGCGCGGATCTCGCGCGCCGCCATTGACGATCTAGTTCAGTGAAAAAAGCAAGACAATGCGCCGGTGAGCGGCTGAGGCGAATGAAGAGACCTCACGTCGGTCGGCGGGCTCCGCCGTCATCGCGTTCACAGCGACGCTGGCGGGCCAGCCTTCCATCAAGACAACTAATCCTCGCGACGTCGCGAAGGCGCGAATTTGCAGCGGGCGCGCTGCGAGAGCCGACGCGGCGCGGCATACAGGAAGCAGAGCGGCGAAAGCGCCGCGGCCAGCATCAGCATGACTACAACCATAGGAGCTTCTCCCTTTTGTTTTGACGCCGCCCGCCACAAAGCGGGCGGCGAAGTCTCGGATTACTCGGTCAGGAGGGCGACGCCTTCCTTGCCGATCAGGCGCTGAATGTTCATCAGCAGCTGAAGCACGACGCCGAACACGCCGA
>Ga0208242_100068_pt1 | contig 148859 bp, 128 predicted proteins | sample SubbioAug_CSW13A_FD_184825 | JGI IMG/M metagenome (GOLD analysis project Ga0208242, IMG submission 184825) | Serpentinite rock and fluid subsurface biosphere microbial communities from McLaughlin Reserve, California, USA - CR12Aug_CSW13A (SPAdes) | ecosystem: Environmental > Terrestrial > Deep... | reverse complement strand
CCCAGCCACGTCTTGCTTGACCCTTGCTTTTCAGAAGACGTGGATGCCCGGCACAAGGCCGGCCATGACGAACTTGGGCTAAGTGATCGATTTCTTGTCGGTTACTACGCCGCCGCCTTCAGCGCTGCGAAACCTCGCTCAAGATCGGCCTTCAGGTCATCGAGATTTTCCAGCCCGATGTGGAAACGCAGCGTCGGCCCGCCCGGATTCCATGTCGTCGCCGTGCGGTAGGACGAACAGTCGAACGGAATCACAAGGCTCTCGAAGCCGCCCCACGAATAACCCATGCCGAACAGTGTGAGGGTGTCGAGGAAGGCGTCGACCGCCTGCTTCGGCGCCGGCTTCAGCACGATGCTGAACAGACCGGTTGCGCCGGTGAAGTCGCGTTTCCAGATCGCATGACCCGGATCGGTCTCCAGCGCCGGGTGAATGACCCGCTGCACTTCCGGGCGCGAGGCAAACCAGCGCGCCATCTCGAGACCCGCTTGTTGGTGATGCGCGAGTCGTACAGCCAGCGTTCGGAGTCCGCGGAGAGCCAGAAAGACATCGTCCGGCCCGGCGCAGACGCCAAGCAGCCGAATCGCCTCCGTGATGAGCGGCCAGGTTTTCGCGTTGGCGGAAATGGTGCCGAACATGATGTCGGAGTGACCGCCGATGTATTTCGTGCCGGCCTGAATGCTGATGTCGACGCCCTGATCGAGCGAGCGGTGAAACAGCGGCGTCGCCCAGGTGTTGTCATCGACGACAAGCGCGCCCTTGGCGTGGGCGATGGCCGCGATGGCCGGAATGTCTGGCATCTCGAATGACTGCGATCCAGGCGCCTCCACGAGGACGGCTTTGGTGTTCGGCCGGAACAGCTTCTCGATGCCCGCGCCAATCAGCGGATCGAAATAGGTGGTCTCGATTCCGTAACGCTTGAGCAGGCTGTCGCAGAAATTCCGGGTGGGGCGATAGACGCTGTCGATGACGAGTAAGTGATCGCCTGCCTTGAGAATCGCCAGAAGAGCTGTGGAAATCGCGGCCACGCCGGACGGTGCCAGTCCCACGCCGGCGCAGTTCGGTCCCTCGAGCGCCATCAGGGCCTGCTGGAGCGCCTTTGTGGTCGGCGTGCCGTGCCGTCCGTACTGAAATTCTCCGCGATGGGCATGGAGATCTTCCGCCGTCGGATAAAGCACCGTCGAACCGCGCACGATCGGCGGGTTGATGAAGCCTTTTTGCGCAACGGTGTCGCGTCCGGACGTGACCAATTCGGTCTGCGGATCAAGCGGTTTGGAAGGGCGATTGTCTTTTGGGGAGTTCATATGACGGTCACTTGTACAAGACATCTTGCCGCAGCCGCGACGGGGGCTGCTCGACAAAAGGCAATGTGCTGCCTATGGGTCAATAAGCTGACCGCAATGGCGGACGTCAACCCCTTGACCCGTCGCGTTCGGCGTTCTGTTATGCAGACCAGATATTTAGCTAGGTATCGCGCGCTTCAGCAGGATCATTTTGCTTCTAGCGACGTTGTTCGTCGCCAGCGCCGGACACTCGGGAAAGGTCGTTCTATGAAACGGGTATCGCTCGCTCTTATTCCTGTTCTCGCAGCATTCGCCATGCAGGCTGCCCATGCGCAGTCGCAGGACAAGCCGAAGGACCGCGGAACGCTTCAGAGCATCAAGGACCGCGGCAGCTTGTCTTGCGGTGTCAGCCAGGGCCTGCCGGGCTTCTCGGCCCCTGACGACAAGGGCAACTGGGCGGGCCTCGACGTCGACCTCTGCCGCGCGCTGTCGGCGGCGATCTTCAATGACCCGACCAAGGTGAAGTTCGTGCCGCTGTCGGCAAAGGATCGTTTCACGGCCCTGCAGTCGGGCGAGATCGATGTGCTCTCGCGCAACTCGACCTGGACCCTGTCGCGCGATACCTCGCTGGGCCTGAACTACACCGGCATTTCCTATTACGACGGGCAGGGCTTCATGGTCCGCAAGTCCCTGAAGGTCAACTCGGCGCTGGAGCTGAACAGCGCATCGATCTGCGTCCAGACCGGCACCACGAACGAGCAGAACGTCTCGGACTACTTCAAGGGTAACAACATGAAGTACGAGCTGATCGCGTTCGGCACCGCAGACGAGACGGTGAAGGCCTACGAATCGGGACGCTGCGATGTATTTACCTCGGACGTCTCGCAGCTTTACGCCGAACGCCTCAAGCTCGCAGCGCCGGGCGACCACGCCGTGCTGCCGGAAGTGATTTCCAAGGAGCCGCTCGGACCGGTCGTGCGTCACGGTGACGACCAGTGGTTCGACATCGTGAAGTGGACGCTGTTCGCGATGATCAACGCCGAGGAATACGCGGTGACGCAAAAGAACGTCGATGAGATGGCGAAGTCCAGCAAGCCCGAACTGAAGCGGATTTTCGGGACCGACGGCAATCTTGGCGAACAGCTCGGCCTGACCAAGGACTGGGTCACGCGCATCATCAAGGCGACCGGCAACTACGGTGAGTCGTTCGATCGCAATGTCGGCGCCGGATCGAAACTCGGTATCGCCCGTGGCCTGAACAAGCTCTGGAATCAGGGCGGTCTTCAATACGCGCCGCCGATCCGTTGACGGCATTGCCGGAACCGGCAATGGCAGCTGAACCCCGCAAGCCTCCGCTTCAACTGGTTGCACGGCTCCGCCGCGCACTCGGCGGGCAGGCGGGGTGGGGCGGTGTGATCGTCCAGATCCTGTTCGTCGCTGCCGTTATCTGGATCGGGTATGAGATCGTCGAGAACGCGCGGGCCAACCTTCAGGCGCAGCGGATCGCGTCCGGCTTCGGCTTCCTGTCGAACACTGCGGGCTTCGCCGTCAGCCAGGCGCTGATTCCATATTCCGAGACCGACACCTATGCGCGGGTGTTTGTTGTCGGGCTGCTCAACACCCTGCTGGTCTCCATCGTCGGCATCATCATCGCGACCATCATCGGCGTGCTGGTGGCGCTTGGGCGGCTGTCGCCGAACTGGCTGTTGGCGCGGATTTCCGGCGGCTATGTCGAGGTGATCCGCAATCTCCCGCTGCTGTTCCAGATTCTGTTCTGGTATCTTGCCGTGCTGGCGACGCTGCCAAGCCCGCGTCAGAGCATATCCCTGTTCGGAACGATCTTCCTGAGCAATCGTGGACTGATCGTGCCTGACCCGGTCCCGCAGCAGGGGTTTGGCGTATTCATTGTCGCCATTGTGCTCGGTATCCTGGCGTCGCTGGCGATGCACGTCTATGCCCGCAGGCAACTGTTTGCCGCCGGCGAGAAGCTGACGATCTGGCCGTTCGTGCTGGCGATGCTGATTGGTTTACCGGCGCTGGCTGTTCTGGTCTTCGGCGCGCCGTTCGCATTGGACATGCCGCAGTTGAAGGGCTTCAACTTTGCAGGTGGCGCAAAGGTTCTGCCGGAATTTGCCGCGCTCACCATCGCGCTCTCGACCTATACGGCAGCCTTCATCGCGGAGATCGTGCGCGCGGGCATCCAGTCCGTGCCAAAGGGGCAAATGGAAGCGGGAGCGTCGCTCGGGCTGTCGCGCGGCGCGACATTGCGGCTGGTCGTGATCCCGCAAGCGATGCGCGTGATCCTGCCGCCGCTGACCAACCAGTATCTCAACCTCACCAAGAACTCATCGCTGGCGGTTGCGATCGGCTACCCCGATCTGTTTTCCGTGTTCGCAGGCACCACGCTGAGCCAGACCGGGCAGGCAGTGGAAATCATCGCGCTCACCATGGGCGTCTATCTTTTGATCTCGCTGGTGACGAGCGCGATCATGAGCTTCTACGGCTGGCGTCTGAACCGGAGCCTTGCCGCATGACGGAACAGACCGCATTCGTCCGGCAGACCATTGTTGAGGCGCGCCGCGCTCCGGTCAGGACCACGGGCGTGATCGGATTTGCGCGCGAGCGGTTGTTCAATTCGCCACTGAACATCATGATCACGCTGATTGGTGCGGCGCTGCTGTGGCTCATTCTGGTGCCGGTCATCAGGTTCCTGTTCGTCGATGCGGTGTGGACGGGCAGTGATCGCAATGCCTGTCTTGAGGCCAATGTCGGGCGCGTGGTCGGTGCGTGCTGGCCGTTCGTACACGCGAAGTTCGACCAGTTTATCTATGGCTTCTATCCGGAGGACCAGCGCTGGCGGGTCAATCTGACCTTTGCGCTTGGCGCACTTCTGCTGTTGCCGCTGCTGATCCCGCGCGCGCCCGCGAAGGCGCTGAACTCCGGACTGTTCTTCGCGGCCTATCCTGTGATCGGCTTCTTCCTGCTGCGGGGCGGCGGGCTGAAAGGCTTTGCCATTCACTGGCTGGCGGATCTCGGATCGGGACTGGCTTCCAGCTTCCAGGACGCAGGCGCGCGGCTGGCGGCCACGGCCATTGCGGGGGTCTTGGGACAGGGCCTTTCATTCATCGGCAGGGCCGTCGGGTGGATCGGCGATGGCCTCGCGATCCTGATGTGGCCGGTTCAATGGCTGCGTGATTATACCGAGCGATTCCATTCGCCGCTGTGGGCCGATCTCGCCGCGACCGCGATCATGGTCTCGTTGCTGATGTTCTTCCTGACCGGGGGATTTCGCAACGGCTGGCGTGCGCTGTTCAAAAGCATCGCGACCTTTGCCGGGATTGCCGTCGTCATTGTCGTGATGGGCCTCGACAAGGGTGGCCTGCCGATCGTTGACACCCGCTCATGGGGCGGTCTGCTGGTGACACTCGTCGTCTCGGTCACCGGCATTGTCGCCTCGATGCCGGTCGGAATGATCCTGGCGCTCGGGCGGCGCTCGACCATTCCGCTGATCCGGGTGTTTTCGATTGCCTTCATCGAATTCTGGCGCGGTGTCCCGCTGATTACGGTGCTGTTCTTCGCGACCTACATGCTGCCGCTGTTCCTGCCCGGAAACTTCACCGTCGATGGTCTGGTGCGCGTGCTGATCGGCATCGCGTTGTTCGCGGGCGCCTATAACGCGGAAGTCATTCGCGGCGGCCTGCAGGCGGTTCCGCGCGGGCAGGCTGAAGCGGCAAGCGCGCTCGGCCTGTCTTACTGGAAGACCACGGGCCTGATCGTGATGCCGCAAGCGCTGCGCAACGTCATTCCGGCGCTGGTTAACAGTTTCATCGCGCTGTTCAAGGACACGACGCTGGTGCTGATCGTCGCGATCTTCGATCTACTCGGGCAGTTGCGTGCGTCCTTCGCCGATCCGAACTGGGCGTCACCAACGACGCTGTTCACCGGATTCGCCTTCACCGGCATCATTTACTTCGTGTTCTGCTTCGGAATGTCGCGCTATTCGCTGTTCGTGGAACGGCGCCTGAATGTTCACAAGAATGTCTGAGATGAAACCATGACCGCAGACGCAATCGTCAACATCTCGGGCCTCAACAAGTGGTTCGGCGACTTTCACGTGCTGCGCGATATCGGCATGACGGTCGGGCGTGGCGAGCGCATTGTGATCTGCGGACCGTCCGGCTCGGGCAAGTCCACGCTGATCCGCTGCATCAACGCGCTGGAGGAATTTCAGGAAGGCCGCATCGTTGTCGACGGGATCGAGCTTGGGCCGAACCTGCGCCGCGTCGATGATGTGCGCCGTGAAGTCGGCATGGTGTTCCAGAGCTTCAATCTGTTTCCGCACCTGACCGTACTGGAAAATTGCACGCTGGCGCCGATCTGGGTGCGTAACATTCCGAAGAAGGATGCCGAAGCTGCGGCGATGAAATATCTCGAACGCGTGCGGATTCCCGACAAGGCGAGCAAGTATCCGGGCCAGATTTCAGGCGGACAGCAGCAGCGCGTCGCGATCGCCCGCGCGCTGACGATGAATCCGAAGGTGATGCTGTTCGACGAGCCGACCTCCGCGCTCGATCCCGAGATGGTCAAGGAAGTGCTCGACACCATGGTCGATCTGGCGAAAGAGGGCATGACCATGCTGGTGGTCACGCACGAGATGGGTTTCGCGCGCGAGGTCGCCGACCGGGTTGTGTTCATGGACGCCGGTCAGATCGTCGAGGCGAATACGCCGGACAAGTTCTTCTCGAATCCGCAGCACGCGCGGACCAAGCTATTCCTCAGCCAGATTTTGAGGTGAGGGATGTGGTCGTCCCGGCGCAGGCCGGGACCCATCACCCCTGTCGTCCGTGTTGTGAAGAGCGCTTCAATGATCTCGATGAGCTGAAAGGCCAGGGGTTGTGGATCCCGGCTTTCGCCGGGATGACCCTGTTGAGATCACGCAATCTCACACCTTCTCGAATGGCGGCTTGATCGTGCTTTTGCGCTCAAGCCATGCCGGCACCGGCAGGTTCTTCGAGCGCAGGAATTCCGGATTGAACAGCTTCGACTGATAGCGCGTGCCGTAGTCGCACAGGATGGTCACGATGGTGTGGCCGGGCCCGAGATCCTTCGCCAGACGGATGGCGCCTGCGATATTCACGCCCGACGACCCGCCGACGCAGATGCCTTCATGTTCGAGAAGGTCGAACACGATCGGCACCGCCTCGCTATCTTCGATGAGATAGGCCTTGTCGACCTTGACGTCCTCGATGATCGGGGTGATGCGGCCGAGGCCGATGCCTTCGGTGATCGATCCGCCTTCGGTCGATTTGACCTCGCCGTGATCGAAGTAATTGTACATCGCAGCGCCGCGCGGATCGGCGACGCCGATCTTGATGTCCTTCTTCTTCTCGCGCAGGAACGTCGCCGTGCCCGCGAGCGTGCCGCCGCTGCCGATCGAGCAGATGAAGCCGTCGACCTTGCCCTCGGTCTGGTCCCAGATTTCGGGACCGGTCGAGACGTAATGCGCCTTGCGGTTGTCGAGGTTGTTCCACTGGTCGGCAAAGATGACGCCGTTCTTTTCGGTCTTGCGCAACTCATCTGCAAGACGCCGGCCGACATGCTGGTAATTGTTCGGGTTGCTGAAGGGCAGGGCCGGCACTTCGACCAGTTCCGCACCGAGCAGACGCAGCACGTCCTTCTTTTCCTGGCTCTGCGTTTCCGGAATCACGATGATGGTGCGATAGCCGCGCGCGGCGGCGACGAGCGCGAGACCAATGCCGGTGTTGCCCGCGGTGCTCTCGACGACCAGACCGCCAGGCCGCAGGTCACCACGCTTCTCCGCCTCCAGGATCATCTGCTTGCCGGCGCGGTCCTTCACCGACTGGCCGGGATTCATGAACTCGGCCTTGCCGAGAATGGTGCAGCCGGTCTCTTCGGACGCGCGTTTCAGCTTGATGAGCGGAGTGTTGCCGATGGCATCGATGACGTCTTTGCGAATGTGCATGATATTGAAGGACCCGGGACCGAATGTGTCAGAAGGCAAGGGGAAAAGCGGCAGGTTCATCGTTCAACCTAGAGGCCGCCCGCCGTTCCGACAAGGGCAGCGCTTGCAGGCGTGATCTGCTCGCTTTTTGAGGAAGTTGAGGCAGCCGTCTAACCTGATTTGGCGAATACGACCTGACGCACATCGATGTTGCCGGAGAGGAATCCGGCCTCGCAGTAGGCGAGGTAGTATTCCCAAAGGCGCCGAAAGCGCTCGTCGAAACCGAGAGGCATCAGGTTCGGCCATGCCGCGCGGAAATTGTCTCTCCATGTGGCGAGCGTCTTGGCATAATCTTCTCCAAAAATACGCTCGCGGATAACAGGTACACCGAACTTCTCGCCGAGCGACTTCAGCACCTGCGGCGATGGCAGCATGCCGCCGGGGAAAACGTAGCGCTGGATGAAATCAACCTCGCGCCGGTACGCGTTGAAAAATCTGTCCTGGATGGTAATCGCCTGAATGCCCGCGAAACCGCCGGGGGCAAGGCGGTCACGGAGCTGGCTGAAATATTGCGGCCAGAACTGTTCGCCGACGGCCTCGATCATTTCGATAGAGGCAATCCGGTCATATCGTCCGCGCTCATCGCGGTAATCCTGAAACCTGATCTCGACCTTGTCGCTGAGCCCGGCGGCCTGCATCCGCTTCTGTGCGAAATCGCGCTGCTCGGTGCTGATGGTTAGTCCGACGACCTTCGCATCGTAGTTCTTGGCGACGTATTCGGCGAAGCCGCCCCAGCCGCAGCCAATCTCCAGCACGCGCTGTCCGGGTTGAAGATTGATCGCTTCGGCAAGCCGCCGGTACTTGTTGTGCTGCGCAGCAGTGAGGTCGTTGGTGCCGTCCTCGAACAGCGCCGACGAATAGGTCATGCTCGGATCAAGCCACGCCGAATAAAACGAATTTCCGATGTCGTAGTGCGCGTAGATGTTGCGGCGGGCCTGCCGCCTGGTGTTGCGGTTGAACCAGTGGCGGAGCGACTGCACGAACCGTGCGACCGGTTTGCCGCCGAGCATCGTCTGGATCAGATCGTGATTGACGCAGAAGATGTAGAGGAACTGCGTCAGATTGGGCGTATCCCACTCGCGGCGCAGATAGGCTTCGGCAATGCCGATGTCGCCGCCCCGCGCAAGCCGCCACGCGAATCCGTAGTTGTAAATCGTCATTTGCGCGGCAGGGCCGGGCTCCAGCCCGCCGCAGCGCACTGTCCGACCGTCAGGCAGGGTGACGTCAAGCGTGCCGCGCCGCAGGTTGGATGCGAACTTGATGGCGAGTCGGACCAGTTTGGGTACATCCGGCAACGACGCCTCGACAGTGTCGGGGGTCAGAATGATCAGGTCAGACATCGCGCAATTCCGTCAGTGTGATGTGGCTCTGCGTCCAAATCTTCTGCTCGCGTGTGCCGGCCGTTTATTCGCCGAACTGTCCTTCGCTGTTGGTCTTGCCACAATTCTTGCGCCCTTTAGCCAAAGACGCAAGGCCTCCCAATGAATCGCCGCCATGATTTTAAAGGTCACCAACGGCAGCGCAAAGAAGGTCCGGATTAGCGCTGCCGAGGTCAGTCGCCGCCGTTTGCCGTTGAAGGCCGCCGCCAGAAGCGGGCCGTCCGGACCGGATTCCAGAATGCGCAGCTTGACGCTGTCGCCCGGCGGCACGATCCGGAAATGATACCGCATGGCCATGTCGATGAACGGGGAGACATAGAACTGCTTGTCCTGCTCCTGCCGGATGCCGGCGTTGCTGATCTGGTCCGGCGTCACAGGCAGCGCATATGAATGGATTTCGCCGAATGTGTTGCGGACCTCGTAGACGAGCATCGCCAGCGTGCCATCGGCGCGATGACAAAAGTACACCGACAGCGGATTGAAGGTGTAGCCGAGCAACCTCGGATAACACAGCAGCAACACCTTGCCGCCGGTCAGGTCGATGCGGTGCCCGGCGGCGCGGCGCTGAATGTAATCGCGCAATGAACAACCGTTCCGTTCGCCGTGATCGGATTCATGGAAGCTGTAGAGCGCCGCGCGGTTGACGCCGAACAGATGCGACTGCCGGTCGGCGTCGTCCAGCCGGTCGAGGTCGATCAGCAGGCTCATGACCTTGTAGCTGAATCGGTGTCCCATCGGTCGGAGCCGCGCATGCATGACCTCGCCGAGATACAGCGATGCTGCCTCTTCGGACGTCACCTGCAAGCTGGCAATCTTGTCCGGCATGGTCACTCCGCTGCTTGCGCGAGTTCATCCGGCGGCGCACGCCACGGCACGGATGCGCCCAGCGCTTCCGCGATCGCGAGCCCTGACTGCAATCCGTCTTCGTGGAATCCGTATCCGGTCCATGCGCCGCAAAACCAGGTGTGACGCTTGCCCTGAATGTCCGGCAGACGCTTTTGCGCAGCGAAGGCCGCCGTATCGTACTGCGGATGGTCGCACAGGTAGCGGCCGAATGTCAGGTCCGGATCGGGTGCGAACGGTGGATTGAGGCTGACGAACAGCGGATGAGCATGGTCGAGCCCCTGAAGCGGGTTCATCCAGTAGGTCACCGCGACATCGTTGACCGGTGCGCCGTCTCGCTTCCAGCGCAGGAAATTCCACGACGCCCACGCATTCCTGCGTTTTGGCATCAGCCGCGGATCGCGGTGCAGATAGACGGTGTTGGGAGCGTAACGGATATCGCCGAGCACGCTGTGTTCGTTCCCGTCGGCGTCGGCAAGCATCTTCAATGCCTGATCGCTGTGCGCCGCGATCACCACGTGATCGTAGATGTCGGTGTGGCCGAGACTGTCTTTAACGACAACGCCATGGCCGGTACGTTCGATGGATGTGACGGCACAGCCGAGTCGCAGTCGGTCGCGGAATGCCGCCGTCAGCTTGTCGACATAGACCTGGCTTCCACCCTGGACCGAGCGCCACTTGGGGCGGTCGTATTGCAGAAGCCGGTGATTGCTGAAGAACGCGACGAAGTTCTCTGCCGGAAATTCGAGAATGCGATCGGTCGGCGCGGACCAGATCGCCGCCGCCATCGGCGCGAGATAGTCCGACAGCAGGCGAGGCGCAAATCCGCGCATCTTGAAATAGGAACCGAGCGACAAACCGGTCAGTGTACCGTCCGCATGATCCTTCACGCTTGTCTCGTTAAAGACGAGGATATCGCGCAGCATCCAGAGGTACGACGGGGAGAGCAAATTGCGTGGCTGTGCAAACAGGCCTCTGGCGGTTTCCGGCCAGGTATCGCCGCCGCCCTTCCATTCGAAGCGTCCGGCGTCGGCGGTCACCGCGAAGCTCATGCAACTCTCGACTGTTGCAATGCCGAGATGCGCCAGCAATGCCGTGAAGCCGGGATAGTTCACTTCATTGTAGACGATGAACCCGGTATCCACCGCGACCGGCGTTCCGTCATAATCGATATTGACCGTGTGACTGTGACCGCCGGGGCGAAGCTCGCGTTCATACACGGTGACCGGGTATCGCTGCGACAAGGCCCATGCGGCGGCATTGCCGGCGATTCCCGTTCCAATAATCGCGACTCGCATTCCAGGTCCCCGTGATCAACCACTGTCCGAGATACGGAGGAGTCCTGTTAAGGTTTCATATTGCTCTAGCTTCACATGAAATCTTGGTAAGGCTTTTCGCCGTTTAGGCCGATGAATGCAGGAAACCCTTTGTTTATGGGGATAACTCGGATTCGGGACCTGATACCCGGGAGGCACAGGTCGCCCTTGTCTTGGGGAGCGCAATGGAACATCCCTGTCCGCCGCCAGAACTGCCCTGTAGAATGGGATTCTGGCCCGTTGGAGAGTGCTTACGCCGGTGTTTGAGCTGCCTTTCAAGTTGCGACGTGGAGCGTTTCCGCGGCCTTCGCTCGCGCTGGGCGCGGCGCTGGCTTTGGCGGCCATGTCTGGCGGCTGCATCCTCACGGCCGACCTGCCGGACCCGGCGCTGGACGTACCAGCGGCCTACAAGGCAGCGTCGGGTGACACCGAGAGCAAGCCGCCGACGCTGGACTGGTGGCGCGGTTTCCGTTCGCGTGAACTGACCGTCCTCATGGAGGAGGCCCAGACCGTCAACCTCGACATTGCCGCCGCGGTTGCCCGCATCCGGCAGGCGGATGCGCTGGCCCAGACCGCGGGCGCTGCGTTGCTGCCGAGTCTGACCGGCACTTTCTCCGGTTCGCGGTCGCGCTCGTCGAGAACGACAGGCACGGTCACAAGCGCAACCCCGCTCACGGGACGGGGCGAAGTCACGAACCACACCGCATCGCTCAGCGCCAGCTACGAGATCGATTTCTGGGGCAAGAACCGCGACGCCCTGCTGGCCGCCGAAGAGACTGCCAACGCCAACCGCTTCGATCGCGACGTGGTTGCGCTCACGGCGCTGGTGAGCGTCGCCAATGCCTATTTCAACGTGGTGGCCGCGCAGGAGCGCATCAACATCGCAACGCGCAATATCGCCAGCGCGCAGCGCATCTACGACGCGATCAAGGCGCGGGTCGATGCAGGCACGGGCTCCGATCTCGATCTCGCGCAGCAGGAGAGCCTGCTGGCCAACCAGAAGGCGTCGGTGCCGCCGCTGCGGCAGGCGCTGGATCAGAATTCCAACATTCTCGCGACGCTGGTCGCGCGCCCGCCGGAGCGGGTGCGGCTGACCGGCGGGTCGCTGGGAAGCCTTGCGATTCCTCGCGTCACGCCGGGGATTCCATCCGATCTGTTGACGCAGCGGCCCGACATCCGGCGTCAGGAAAACCAGTTGGCGTCAGCGACCGCCAATGTCGGCAGCGCGCGCGCGCAGTTCTTCCCCAGCATTCAGTTGACGGGACAGGGCGGCTACCAGAGCGCGCAACTGGCGATGCTGTTCACCCCGCAGTCGGCCTTCTTCAATGTGGCCGCCGGACTGACGCAGCCGATCTTCGACGCGGGGCGAATTCAGGCCAATTTCGACCTGCAGCAGGCACGTCAGGACGAGTTGTTGCAAACCTATCGCAAGACCGTGGTCTCGGCCTTTGCCGACGTGGACACGGCACTCTCGACCCTCAAGCAGGCCAACGAGCGGCTGCGGCTTCAGCGCATCGTCGTGGCATCCTCCCGAAGGGCGTTCGAGCTGTCCGAGCGGCAGCTTCGCGCCGGCACAGCCGACATCGTGACTGTGCTAAACACGCAATTGACGCTATTTCAGGCTGAAGATTCGCTGGCGCAGTTCCAACTCGCCCGGCTGCTGGCGGTCGTAACTCTCTATCAGGCATTGGGCGGTGGTTGGTCGCCAAGGACGGAAGGGCCGGCGAATGCTCTTTAAGCCCGATCTGAATGACAAGGCCAAAGCGGCTGGCGAGGGAGTCGCGCGCGTGGCCTCGGGTGCACGGAGGCGAACCGTCTCGATTGCCGTGTGGCTGCTCATCATCGGCGGTCTTGGCTATCTCGGCTGGACCTATTTCAAGAAGACCGAGACCGCGACCCGCACAAGACCCGATTTCGCGATCCCCGTGCTGGCCACGATGCCCCGCGTCGAAGACGTTCCGGTCTATCTCGACGGTGTCGGCACCGTCCGCGCGCTGAACAACGTGACCGTGCGCGCGCAGGTGAACGGCAAACTGCTGTCGGTGAATTTCAAGGAAGGTCAGGACGTCAAGAAAGGAGACGTCCTGGCAGAGATCGATCCGGTGATTTACCAGGCGCAGTACGATCAGGCCGTCGCCAAGAAGGCGCAGGACGAAGCCACCCTCGCCAACGCGCGCATGGATCTGGTTCGCTATCAGCAGTTGGCAGCATCCAAGGCAGGCTCCGCACAGCAGGCGGACACCCAGAAGGCGCTGGTTGCGCAACTCGAAGCGCTGGTGAAGTCGGATCAGGCGGCGATCGACAATGCGCAGGCCACGCTCGGCTACACAAAGATCATCGCGCCGTTGTCCGGACGCGCCGGACTTCGTCAGGTCGATCAGGGCAACATCGTCCAGACCTCGGACGCGACGGGCGTTGTGGTGATCACGCAGCTTCAGCCAATCGCCATTCAGTTCAGCCTGCCGCAACAGCAGATCGTCCGCGTCAACGCCGCTTCAGCGAAGGGGCCGTTGTCGGTGGATGTGTTCGGCAATGACGGCAAGACCGTTGTCGACACCGGCAAGGTGGCTGGCATCGACAATCAGGTCGATCAGACCACTGGCACCGTGAAGATCAAGGCGGAATTTCCCAACCAGAATTTCCAGCTCTGGCCCGGACAGTTCGTCAACGTGCGCCTGAAGGTGAATACCCTCGACAAGGCCATCGTGGTCCCGACGGCTGCGGTGCAGCGCGGACCCGCGGGCACGTTCGTCTACGTCATCGGTCAGGACAATACCGTTGCCGCGCGCCCCGTCACTGTGACATTGCAGAACGAAACCATCGCCGTCATCGCGACCGGTGTCACGGTCGAGGATCAGGTTGTGACGACCGGCTTTGCCAATCTGTCCGAAGGCGCGAAGGTCAGCATCAGCAAGGACTATCAGGCTCCGACGCCGGACCTTGCGCCGCGCAGGCAAAAGGGATCGGGCGGGCCGGGCGGCGGCCAGCGCGGTGAGAAGGGCGAACGGCGCGGCGCGAGGGAGCAGGGAGCTGCACCGCAAAGCGGACAACAGGGCGGCGGCACGAAAGCGCCGCAGTGAGCCTTCGATCGAAACAGGATTTCTCACCGTCATTGCGAGGAGCAAAGCGACGAAGCAATCCAGCTTCTCATATCCAAAAGATGGATTGCTTCGCTTCGCTCGCAATGACGATGGGAAATCCGCGACTTGATGATGTTCTAGAGTCCAACCCGTGAGCGCGCGTCGATGAGCGTCTCTGAGCCATTCATCCATCGGCCGATTGCGACCTCGCTGCTCGGCGTGGCGCTGCTGATCGGCGGCGCGCTCGGATACTGGGCGCTGCCGGTGTCGGCGCTGCCGCAGGTCGATTTCCCGACCGTGCAGGTCACGACCCAGTTGCCCGGCGCCAGTCCCGATGTCGCTGCATCGCTGATCACCGCGCCGCTGGAGCGTCAGCTCGGGCAGATCCCGTCGCTGGTCTCGATGACTTCGACCAGTTCATTCGGCGTCAGCCAGATATCGCTTCAGTTCGATCTCAACCGCGACATCGACGGCGCGACGCAGGACGTGCAGGCCGCGATCAATGCCGCGGCAGGTGTGTTGCCGAAAAATCTGCCATATCCGCCGACCTATGCGAAGGTTAACCCGGCGGATGCGCCGGTGCTGACGCTGGCGATGACGTCGGAGACGTCGCCGCTGCGCGCGATGAGCGATCTCGCCGACACCATGATGGCGCAGCGCCTCGCACAGATTTCCGGCGTCGGCCGCGTCTCCATTCTCGGCGGACTGAAGCCTGCGGTTCGCGTGCAGGCCGATCTTGCCCGGCTCGCCGCTTACGGCATCTCCATGGAGGACCTGCGGACCGCGATTGCCGGCGCGAACGTATCCGGCCCGAAGGGATCGCTTGACGGCGCGCAGCAGGCCTACACCATCGCGGCCAACGACCAGATCGCCACCGCCGACGCCTACCGGCCGATCATCATTGCCTACCGCAACGGTTCGCCCGTCACCATCGGCGACGTCGCCCGCATTGTCGATGGACTCGAGAACGAGAAGACCGGCGCCTGGTATCAGGGCAAGCCCGCGGTCGTCATCGAGATCCAGCGCCAACCGGGCGCCAACGTGATCGAGGTGGTGCGGCAGATCCGCGAAGAGATTCCCAAACTTCAAAAGGCTGTTCCAGCAGGCGTGGACCTCACCGTGGTCAGCGACCGCACCGTCACCATCAAGGCGTCCGTCCGCGACGTCCAGTTCACGCTGGTGCTCAGCGTCGTGCTGGTGACACTCGTCGTTCTGATCTTTTTGCGCTCGCTGCGCGCCACACTGATCGCGGGCGTCGCGCTGCCGCTGTCGCTCATTACCAGCTTCGGCGTGATGTATTTCGCCGGCTTCAGCCTCGACAACCTGTCGCTGATGGCGCTGACCATCGGCACCGGCTTTGTGGTCGACGACGCCATCGTGATGATCGAGAACATCGTCCGGCACATGGAGGACGGCGAGGGTGTGATGGACGCCGCGCTGCGCGGCGCCAGCGAAATCGGTTTCACGGTGATATCGCTGACGGTCTCGCTGATCGCCGTGTTCATCCCGCTGCTGTTCATGTCCGGCCTCGTCGGACGGATGTTCCGGGAGTTCGCGCTGACGCTGACGATTGCGGTTGTGACATCCGCCGTGGTGTCGCTGACCCTGACGCCCATGATGTGCTCGCGGCTGCTGAAGCGGCATGACCAGGAGTTCCAGGTTCCGGGCCTGAAGACGATCAGCGGCTGGATCGATCGGATGGTCGCCTTTTACGAGCGTACGCTGCTCTGGGTGCTGCAGCATCAGCGCGCGACACTGGTCGTCACCCTTCTGACGATCATTGCGACACTGGCGCTCTATGTGGTCGCGCCGAAGGGATTCCTGCCGTTGCAGGATACGGCATCGATCACCGCGGTCACCGAGGCCGGCACCGAGGTGTCCTTCACCGACATGAAGTTGCGGCAGACCCAGGTCGCCGATGCCATCAAGGCCGATCCCGATATTGTCGGTGTCGTCTCGGTGATCGGCGCTGGCTCGGTGAACCCGACCACGAATGTCGGACGCCTCGTGATGACGCTGAAGCCGCGCGGCGAACGCAAGACGGATATCGCTGAGGTCGTCGACCGCCTGAAGCAGCGCGTCGCCGCCGTTCCCGGCATGACGGTCTACTTCCAGGCGGTGCAGGACGTTCAGATCAGCACACGATCAAGCCGGTCGCAGTATCAGTACACACTGACCGCCACTGACGCGCCTTCCGTGGTCGAATGGTCGAACAAGCTTGTCCAGGAAATGCGGCGCGATCCGCTGTTCCGCGACGTCTCGTCGGACGGGCAGGAGGGCGGTCTTCGGGCGCTGGTCAATGTCGATCGCCAGCGCGCCGGCCAGCTTGGCGTCTCGGTGCAGGCGGTCAACGACACGCTGAACGACGCTTTTGCACAGCGCCAGATTTCAACGATCTTCGGTCAGGCCAATCAGTACCGTGTCGTTCTCGAAGCGCTGCCTGAGTATCAGCGCGATCCCTCGGTGCTGTCGAAGCTGTATGTTCCGGGCGCTGCCGGTGCGTCAGGCGCGCCGACCGCGCAGGTGCCGATCGATGCTGTGGCCACCGTGATCCGGACCACGGCGCCATTGTCGATCGCCCATCAGTCGCAATTCCCTGCGGTCTCGCTGTCGTTCAATCTCGCGCCGGGCGAAGCCCTCGGCAACGCGGTGGAGCGGGTGGCCGAGATCGAAAAACGCATCGGTATGCCCGGCAACATCGTCGGCGTGTATTCGGGTGACGCCGCAGAGTTTTCCAAATCGTTGTCCGGCCAGCCGTGGCTGATCCTCGCGGCACTGGTGACGATCTACATCGTGCTGGGCGTGCTGTACGAGAGCTACATCCACCCGATCACCATTCTCTCGACGCTGCCGTCGGCGGGCGTCGGCGCGATCCTGGCGCTGATCCTCTGCGGGCAGGACCTGTCGGTGATCGGCCTCATCGGCATCATCCTTCTGATGGGCATCGTGAAGAAGAACGCGATCATGATGATCGACTTCGCGCTGGAAGCAGAGCGGCATCAGGGCCTGTCCGCCTACGACGCCATCGTGAAGGCGTGTCTGCTGCGTTTTCGCCCGATCATGATGACCACGCTGGCCGCGCTGTTCGGCGCGCTGCCGCTGGCGCTTGAAAGCGGCACCGGATCGGAACTGCGATTCCCGCTGGGCGTATCGATCATCGGCGGTTTGATCGTCTCGCAAATCCTGACGCTTTATACGACGCCGGTCATCTACCTCGCACTCGACCGGATCAACCGCCGGATCGAAGCCGCGGTGCCGCCGGATGATTCCGGCAAGCCGTCGCCGCCGATCGCGGGAGCCACGGAGGGCGTCCAATAATGGCGTCACTCTCCGAACCATTCATCCGCAGACCTGTCGGCACCACGCTGATGGCGATCGGTCTGTTTCTGGTCGGAGCGGTCGCCTACCACTTCTTGCCGGTCGCGAGCATTCCGTCGGTCGATTTTCCCTCGATCCGGGTCTCGGCATCGCGTCCCGGCGCCGATCCGACGATCATGTCGTCCACCGTCGCCGCGCCTCTGGAGCGGCGGCTCGGTGAAATCGCCGGCATCGACCAGATCACATCGACCAGTTCGCTCGGCACCACCAGCATCTCGCTTCAGTTCGCCATCGGCCGCAACATCGACCGCGCCGCGCGCGATGTGCAGGCGGCGATCAATGCATCGCTCGCCGATCTGCCGACCGACCTGCCGACACTGCCGAATTTCCGCAAGGCCAATCCCGCCGCGGCGCCGGTGCTGATCATCGCGCTGACGTCGAAGACGATGCTGCCGAGCGCGATCTATGACGTCGCGGACACGGTGATTGCCCAGCGCATCTCGCAGGTGCCGGGCGTGGGAGAAGCGACGGTGAGCGGCGCGGACCAGCCGGCTATCCGCGTTCAGCTCAATCCCGGCGCGCTGGCGACGGCGGGAATCGCCAGTGACGATGTCCGCAATGCCATCATCAACGCCAACGCGATTGGCCCGGTCGGCGCCTTCAACGGCCCGGTTCTTGGCGAGACGCTTGCGGCGAACCCGCAGATGCGCACGGCGGCCCAGTTCCGCGATATCGTGATCAAGTCTTCCAGCGGAAATTTTGTGAAGCTTGCCGATGTCGCCACCGTGCTCGATGCGACACGCAACAGCCGCTCCATCGCATGGTTCAACAAGCAGCCCGCCGTTCTGATCCTGATCACCAAGCAGCAGGACGCCAACGTCATCGAGACCGTGGACCGGGTCAAGGCGCTGCTGCCGGAACTGAAGCAATGGATTCCGGGCGGCGTGGATATTTCGATTCTTTCGGATCGGACCGGAACCATCCGCGCCAATGTCGACGACATGGAATGGACGCTGGGGGCGACCGCCGTTCTGGTCATGCTCGTGGTGTTCGTGTTCGTGCGGCGGATGACGCCGACCATTGCGGCCGGCATTTCCGTGCCGCTGGCGCTGGCGGGGACCTGCGCCCTGATGTGGGTCGCGGGCTTTTCGATCAACAACCTGTCGCTGATGGCGCTGGCGGTCTCGGTCGGCTTCGTGGTCGACGATGCCATCGTCATGATCGAGAACATGTACCGCAATCTCGAGGAGGGCATGAAGCCCTATCAGGCGGCGCTGTTGGGAGCGAAGCAGATCGGCTTCACGGTGCTGTCGATCAGCATTTCGCTGGTGGCGGCGTTCACGCCGCTGATCTTCATGGAAGGCATCATCGGTCGGCTGTTCCGCGAATTTTCGCTGACGCTGACCTTCGCCATTCTGGTGTCGATGGTGGTGTCGCTCACCGTGACGCCGATGATCTGCGCGCACTACATCAAGACTCCGGTTTCGCCGGACGCGACCTGGTTCGACCGGCTGGTCGAAGGCAGCCTGTCGCGCATTATAAGATTTTACGAGCGGACGCTGCACGTCGTATTGCGCTTTCCAATCCTCACCCTGCTGGTGTTCGTCGCGACCATCGCAGTGACGGTGACGCTCTACATCAAGACGCCGAAGGGCTATTTCCCGACCGACGACAGCGGCCTCGTGATCGGGGCGACGCGTGCATCGCCCGATGTCTCGTTCCAGGCCATGCTCGGTCTTCAGCAGCGGATCGCGGATATCGTGATGGCCGATCCCGCCGTCGCAGGCGTCGGTTCGAGCCTCGGCGGCAGTGGCGGGCCGGGCGGAGGCTCCAACACGGGCCGCATGTTCATCAGCCTGAAGGATCTCGACCAGCGTGGCGGTCTGACCACCACGCAGGTGATCGACCGTCTCCGGCGGAATCTCAGTGCCGTGCCGGGCATCCGCCTGTTCATGTTCGCGGCGCAGGACCTGCGCGCGGGCGGACGCCAGAGCGACTCCAACTACCAGTACACGCTGATCAGTTCGGATCTCGATCTGCTGTCGAAATGGGCTCCGATCGTGGCCAAGAGATTGGAGACCGTCGAAGGCATCACCGATATTTCCAGCGACCGCGACGCCGCCGGTCTGGCGCTGAACCTGTCGATCGACCGCAAGACCGCCGCCAGTCTCGGCGTGCAGGTTCAGGATATCGACAACGCCCTGAACAACGCATTCTCGCAGCGGCAGATCTCGACCATCTATACCCAGCGCAACCAGTACAAGATCATTCTGGAGGTCGATCCGCGATTGCAGGGCGATCCGACCGCGCTCGAGAAAATCTATGTCGCAGGGGCGGGCGATGCGCAGGTGCCGCTGTCGGCAGTGGTGCGGATGGAGCGCGGCCTGTCGCCGTTGTCGGTCTATCATCAGGCGTCGTTCCCATCGAACACGATCTCGTTCAACGTCCCCGATGGCGTCCCGCTGCAAACCGCGACCGACAACATCCTGCGCGCGGTCGAGGAACTGCATATGCCGGAGGGCATTCGCGGCGAGTTTGCCGGCAACGCCGCCGACAGCCAGAAGACCGCGAACCGCCAGCCGCTCCTCATCCTCGGTGCGCTGATCGCCGTCTATATCGTTCTGGGCGTGCTGTACGAGAGCCTTGCCCATCCGCTGACAATCATCTCGACACTGCCGCCGGCGGGACTTGGCGCACTGCTCGCGTTGCAGATCACCAACACGCCGCTCACGGTGATCGCCTTTATCGGAATCATTTTGCTGATCGGCATCGTGAAGAAGAACGGCATCATGATTGTCGACTTCGCCCTTGAAGGCGAACGGCAGCGCGGTCTGTCGTCGGAGGAGGCGATCTTCGAGGCGAGCATCGCGCGGTTCAGGCCGATCATCATGACCACGATGGCGGCGCTGCTCGCCGCGGTCCCGCTGGTGATCGCGACCGGGCCGGGGACGGAGCTGCGCAGGCCGCTCGGCATCACCATCATCGGCGGCCTGATCGTGTCCCAGATACTGACGCTCTACACCACACCGGTGATCTATCTGCTGATCGACAGGCTGCGCGGACGGGAAACGCCGCGGCCCCAACCGCAAGCCTCGCCTGCCGAATAGCCTTTACGGCGCTGTACCTTGCGGTGGAACTTCCCGGTTCCGCTTGCGTTGTGCCGGTATGAATAGACCGCCGATTCAAGAAGTTGTCGCAGAGACCGGTGAACCGGTGGAAGCGCCCCCGCCCGAAATGGTTGAGCCCGAACCCGGGCTCTCTCCTGAGGAACTCGAACAGCTCAAACGCGATTACCTGCTGACCCGTTTCTGGATCAGCGCCCGGGGCTTCTGGGGCCGCGGCGGCGGCCGCTTGGCATGGGTTTTGAGCATCGGGCTGCTCGCTTTGATCGTCCTGCAAATCACGTTTCAGTACGGCATCAACGTCTGGAACAGGTCGATCTTCGACGCCATCGAGAAGAAGGACTCCGCGAAGGTTTTCTATCTGACCGGAATATTCTTTCCGCTCGCGATCGGCAGCGTTGGTCTTGGCGTCGTACAGGTCTTCGCCCGCATGAACATCCAGCGGCGCTGGCGCGCGTGGCTGACAAATGCCGTGGTGTCGCGATGGCTGACCAACGGCCGCTACTATCAGCTCAATCTGGTCGACGGCGATCACCAGAATCCCGAATACCGGATCGCCGAGGATCTGCGGGTCGCGACCGATGCGCCAGTCGATTTTGCGGCCGGTGTCACGCAGGCGTTTCTCTCGGCGACAACGTTCATTGTCGTGCTGTGGACCATCGGCGGCGCGCTGACACTGTCGATCGGCGGCAGCACCGTCACCATTCCGGGCTTCCTTGTCATTGCGGCCGTTGTGTATGCGGCCATTGCCAGCGGCTCGATGGTCATCATCGGCCGGAACTTCGTGTCGGTGTCCGAGGGCAAGAACCAGGCGGAGGCGGAATACCGTTATGCCCTGACCCGCGTGCGCGAGAATGGCGAAAGCATCGCGCTGCTCGGCGGCGAGGAGGAAGAACGCTCAGGAATAGACAAGTCGTTCGGAAATGTTTTGCGGCAATGGGCGAAGCTGTGCGGTCAGCACATGCGTACGACCGTTGTGTCGCAGGGATCGAGCCTGATCGCACCGGTTATACCGATCCTGCTCTGCGCCCCGAAATTTCTCGAAGGGAGCATGTCGCTGGGGCAGGTGATGCAGGCGGCTTCGGCTTTCACCATCGTGCAGGCGGCTTTCGGCTGGCTGGTGGACAATTATCCGCGCCTTGCCGAATGGAATGCCGGTGCGCGGCGCATTGCATCGCTGATGATGTCGCTCGACGGCCTTGAGCGCGCCGAGACCGGCGAGGGGGTCAACCGCATCGAGCGCGGAGAGACAAAGGACGACGCCATGGTGCGCCTGAACGAACTGTCGGTGACGCTGAATGACGGGACTGCCGTTGTCGGAGAGTCCGAAGTGGTGATTGAACCCGGCGAACGTGTCCTTGTTGCCGGTGAATCCGGCTCCGGCAAGAGCACGCTGGTGCGCGCTATCGCCGGGCTGTGGCCGTGGGGCGGCGGCAGCGTCGACTTCCATCCGGATCGGCGAATTTTCATGCTGCCGCAGAAACCGTATGTCCCGACGGGGACGCTGCGGCGCGCGATCGCCTATCCCGGAGCTGCCGAGGACTGGACGGTCGAGCAGATGGCCGAGACGCTGGAGAAGGTCGGACTCGCGCATCTGAAGGAGAAGATCGAAGAGGATGCTCCGTGGGATCAGACATTGTCGGGCGGCGAAAAGCAGCGGCTGGCGTTCGCGCGGCTCCTTCTGCACCGGCCGGACATCATCGTTCTCGATGAGGCGACATCCGCGCTGGATGACACCGGACAGGACAACCTCATGAAGCTGCTTCACGACGAACTGAAGGATGCCACGATCATCAGCGTCGCCCATCGCACCGAACTGGAAGAGTTTCACAGCCGGAAAATCACGCTCGAACGCCGCAAGGGCGGTGCGAAGCTCGTCAGCGACATCGACCTGATCCCGCGCGACGGCAAGCGGCGTTTGCTGGGCGGATGGCTGCGCCGCCGCGGATCGCCACAGCCTCGCAAGGCGGCCTGACGGAATTGTCCCTTCGGTTCGGGTTTGACAGGTTGCCGTGATAGGGTGCGCAGCGTATAGCCGGACCCATGTCAAAAGCTCCCAAAGCCGGTCCGGCCGCCGATGCGCCCGAAGAGATCGAAGAGTGCACCCGCTGCGGCAAGCCGATGCCGCTGTGCATCTGCGACAGCGTCACGCCGATCCGCAACAAGATCGAACTTCTGATCCTGCAACATCCGCAGGAGCAGGACAGGGCGCTGGGCACCGCGCGGCTGACCGCTCAGCATTTCGAGAACGCCACTCTCAAGATCGGCCTGTCGTGGCCGAGCCTTTCCAAGGCGCTCGGGCGGAGCGTGGACCCGCAGCGCTGGGCCATCCTGTATCTCGGGTCGGCCAAGGTTGCCGATCTCGCCACCGATCGCGATCTGGTTGCGATCAATCGCAAGGGCGAAATCGAGGATCATCAGCGCGCCATCCTGGAAGACATTGAGGGCGTGGTGCTGCTCGATGGAACGTGGAGCCAGGCCAAGGCGCTGTGGTGGCGCAACGCGTGGATGCTGAAATGCCAGCGCGTGATCCTGGGGCCGGCAAATCCCTCGCTCTACGGCAAGCTGCGCAAGGAGCCGCGACGCGACGGCCTCTCGACCATCGAGGCTGCGGGCATGGTGCTCAGCAGGCTTGAGCGGCGGCCGGATATCGAGACCGAACTCAATGCGACCTTCCAGCGGATGCTGAAACAATATCGTGCGGTGCAGGCCGACATGCCGGAACTGGCGCCGAAGCCGAAGAAGCGCGACTACCGCCGTCCGGAAAATCGTCGCGGCAAGAAATCGTTGCAGTCATAAAAAAACGCCGCCGTAAGCGGCGGCGTTTTCTGAATGCGGCCACCGGTCAGAACGTGCGGCGGACGCCGAGCAGACCGGACCAGACACCCTGATCCTTGAAGTCATAGACACCGGTCGGCTTGAAGGTGCCGGTCAACTGGCCGGGATTGGTCAAGGCCTGTGAGCCGGTATGCGACTGATCGAGATAGGAGTAGAGCACTTCGGCCGAGAAGGTCAGGTTTTTGACCGGAGTCCATGCCGTGCGCTGGCCGACCTGCCAGATGCTGAAGTTCGGATTACAGGAATAACCGTTCAGCTTCGGCGACAGAGCCGTGAACGCGGCACAGAATGCCGCCGCGCCGTTCGTATTGTACTCGATGCGGGAATAGGTGCCGACGATTCCGGTCTCCCATGTTGGCGACCAGTTGTGCACGAAAGCGGCCCGGACTCCCCATCCCGAAGTCTTCTCGATCTTGCTGCCCGTGGTGTAGACGCCGTCCGTCAACGACAGCACCGCCATGGTCTGATAGCTGCCCGCGAAGTTGGGCGTGCCGCCGCCAAACGCATCGAAAGCGGTTCCTGTCACGCCGCCGATCAGATACTTGGTGGCTCCATTCACATAGGATGCATCGATCGAAAACTTGTCGCCGGGGCCAGTCGGCAGGTTCTTCAGTTGCAGGCCGCCGAGCACGGCAAAGCCCCATGCATCGCTTGGATGTCCGTTCGGTTCGACCGGGGTGATCCCTCCTGGGCCGGCATAGTAGTTGGCGCGGATGTTATGCACGCCGCCCGAGAGCTGCGCGGTGAAAGCGGTCTGCTCGACCCGGATGTTGCCGACGAAATCAGGCGTGACATTCCCGCCGTAGGAATTGGTGAAGGCGCCGTTGAATGCGCTGGTCGCCGGCTGCGTCAGGCTGGCATTGAGCAGTTGCGCGCGATTGATGACGCGGTTGTCTTCGACCGCGACCGAGGCCGACACGCCGTTACCGAACTGCCAGGTGTAGGCCACCTGCGTGATGCCATTAACGTTGTCGTAGCCGCCGAGCATGAACGACGTCAGCGTGTTGCCGCCGGTGGCGCCCCACGGTGTCTGGAAAATCGACACGGCTTTGCCGAAGGTGAAGCCGGCGAACTGAATGAAGCCGTAGTCCAGCGTCAGCACGCCGGTTTCCGGCAGAGCGCCTGAATCGAACTGGAAGCGCGGATTCATGTAGGTGCGCACCACGCCGTATTCGGTCTGGGTGCGGGTATCGATCTGAAATTCGGTGCGCACGCGGGTCACGAAGTAGTCGCGGTCGCGCGACTTGGTGCCTTCGGCGCTCGTCTGATCCCAGCCGGGCTTGTTGTAGTTGCCGCCGTTGATGCTCCAGTCGGCCCGCATGTAGCCGCTGAGCTTGATGCAGGTATCGGTGCCGGGGATGTAGTAATAGCCGACCCCATACAATGAACAGATCTTGACGTACTGAACGGCCTTGGCCTTGACCGGAAGGTCCGCTGCCGATGCGCTCGCCACCGTTGCGAGGCTGGCCGCAGCGCCGAGGAAAAACGTTCCGATGACGGATGCAGTTTTTCCGGATTGTCCGGCCTTACCAGAGATTCCCATCGACTCGGCCCCCAGCGGTAACATTCGAGGATTGTTACCAACGAAGGTTTCGGGAGCAAGACTGGAAACCCTTACGGATTACATGGCCGGGCAGTTGCGACATTTTTGTCATAATCGGGCGCAGGCCGGCTCAGCGCCATCCCGCGTTCTGGAACAGCAGCACGCCCACGATCACCGCCAGCGTGGCTGCGGTCGCCATCAGCATCGCGCGTCCGCCCATGCCGCGGCCGATCCACCACAGCAGCGCCGCGCCCATCAGGACCGGAACAATGATGTCGAGGGGTGTGCTCATTTGCGGCTTTCCATCGCGCGCGGCGCCATCAGGCTTTCCGCCCCATCCATTTGCGTTCAACCCAGCCGAGCGCATTGGCGAGCGGCAGCTGAAGGAACGGGATGTCCTGAGCGATCAGCAAAAGGCCGAGCGGCAGCATCCAGAGGCCCAGAATCGGCAGGAAGCCGAAAATGCCGCCAATGACCAGCAGCAGGGCGAGCGGGATGCGCACCCACCGCGACGACGGCTCGCGTACCCAGCGCACAAAGCGGGCGCCTTTTTCGGGGAGCCGTGATGCGATCCAGTCAAAATGACGGTCGAGTTCGGCCCTTGCTTCTGCGCTCACCTTCAGCCTGCCTGTTCCATTCCGGGAGCGCCCCGCGGCCCGTCACAGGGCTGAGCTATATACGCGGGTCATCCCGCGCAAGCTGCGCGAGGCGGGTAGGCTGGTAAGTGATTGATTTGATTGGCTCCCCGGGCTGGATTCGAACCAGCGACCATTCGATTAACAGTCGAATGCTCTACCGCTGAGCTACCGAGGAATACTGCTGAAGCAGCAATGGGGCCGCATATAACAAAGGCCCCGAGTCTTGCAAAGCCCAATCGCTGAAAAATGACAGCGGTCAGACGGGTCGATTAAGAGAGTATTGGAGGCCACGACCAGAATTGAACTGGTGTACACGGTTTTGCAGACCGTTGCGTAACCACTCCGCCACGTGGCCTCACAGGCCGGACTAGTTACAAGGGCACAGGCGCTTATGCAATCCGTCCCGTGCGGGAACAGGTCCATTGCGGCCATTTGGCCACCGAATCCGCGTCCGATGGTGAATTCGGTGCTGCGGAAGCTTCAGCCGCCGCTTTTGGCGTTGCTGGCCGCGATCACCTTCATCATGTCGGCGACGGGAAATCCGCCCCGGTTCATGGCGCAGAGCACATCGATCATCTGGTCGCTCGGCTCGTTCGCGGACATCAGGGCCGCGCGCACTTCGGCCGGCAGATCGTCGAACTCGTCCATCTGCCGCCGCATGGTTGACAGCCTGCTCGCAGACAGCTCTCCCGGCTCGGAACCGGGTGCGGATTTGCCCGCTGGCGTTGTTCGATCCTGCTTCATTTGAATGTGTTGGCTGCCACGTCGTAGGTCCAGATCAGGCGTCCGTTGGTGAAGATCACCGAGCGAAATCCAAGATCGCGCGCCTTGTTGAAGATATTCCCTGATCTTGCAAGGTTAAGGACCGTCGGCCGGTCCATCTTGAAATACTTGTAGTTCAGCACCGTCTCGTGATCGCCGGATGTGCTGATGTCCATCGCAAGTCCCCGGCGCAACATCTGTTTGCCGGTCGTGACTGCGAACTGCTTGCGGCCATCGACATTCCCGGACAGCGAATCGAGCCGGTCGCTGACGTTGGTTGCGCCGTGCTTGCGGACATAATCGCGCTCGTTCTTCTGCATCGCCGCCAGCAGCTTCTTCGCGCGCGGGGCTTCCGGAGCTGTGGAGTCGATCGACGCGAGATCGGCCTTGGCGGCGTAGTAATCCGCCAGCGCCGGGAGCTTCTGGCCGGGCTTTGCGGACGCATTGCCGAGCGCCTTGAGGACGGCGGCTGCGCGCTCGAGCATCTTCTTGCGCTTGGGCGCCTGCTGATCCGCGGTTGTCGGCGTCGTGGCAGCGGTCTGCGCAGGTGCCGGGACCATGCTCGCAAAAATCAGCAGAGCGGCCAGCGGCAGGTACAGCCCGGAGCGGAGAGGGTGTCTTGTCACTCTGTTTGTCATGGCCCCGCATAAATCGCATCAAGTATCGTTACAATTGACGGTCTCATACCATAGACAGGATTGGCCTTAGCAGACTTGCACCGGGCAGGCTTGCATCGTATGCGGCCTTGCAGCAAATATGTGCCATGCTGGCGCGGGATCGATGGACCTGCGATCCATTCGGTGTCCCTGTCTTGAGGTTATCCCATGACTGATTTTACGGCCTCTCGGCAGAACATGGTCGACTGTCAGGTACGGCCGAGCGATGTGACCGATCTGAGGATCATCGATGCGATGCTGGCCGTGCCGCGCGAGAATTTCGTGCCGGAGAGCAAGCGCCTCATTGCCTATCTGGATCTCGACATCGACGTCGCGGCGGACGGTCAGCCGAAGCGCTGCCTGATCAAGCCGGCGGTGCTCGCGAAAATGCTTCAGGCCGCAGCGATCACCGAAACCGACCGTGTCCTCGTGGTCGGCTGCGCCACCGGGTATTCGGCGGCTGTCGTGGCTCATCTTGCGGGGCAGGTGTTTGCCACTGAGCCTGATTCGGCACTGGCGGCCGGAGCGGCGAGAAGGCTGGCGGATATCGGCCTCTCCAATGTGACGGTCAGCACGGGCGAACCGGCCGACGGCGACAAGGCTCATGCGCCGTACGATGTCATCGTCATGGACGGGGCGACGGAACTCGAGCCGCACGGGCTGTATGAGCAGTTGAAGATGGGCGGGCGGCTCGTCGGGGTGTTCGCTACCAGCCAGCCGCCGCGTGCCACATTGGTTGCCCGGTCACCGGCCGATTTCGGCAGCCGCGTGCTTTTTGATGCCTCGGCACCGGTTTTGCCGGGCCTGGAGCGCCGCCCCGCGTTCGTTTTCTAGGACTACGTTCCTTCAAAATCCGCAAGTGTGGCTACAATGTCCCAGCCGAACTGTTTCGGCGGCGGCCGGGCCGAAAGGGTTTCACCCCGGCTTGGCGATGCATAGACTTACGCGGAACGGGCACAGGCGACTCAGAGACCCGGTTTTCGCGCGCCCTGATGGCGAGTGTAGAGCCGGTTTGGGGATAGACGTAATGCAAGCTAGATATCGGAAGAAACTCGGTGCGGGTGTCGCTCTGGCGACCCTCCTGTTGTGCCCGGTCATGACTGTCCCGGTTATGGCTGACACAATCGAGGCCGCACTGGTTCGTGCCTATCAGAACAACCCGCAATTGAATGCGCAGCGCGCCTCGGTGCGCGCCACCGACGAAAGCGTCCCACAGGCGCTTTCCGGATATCGTCCGCGCGTTGCCGTAACCGCCAGCGCCGGTACCCAGTACACCGAAACCCAGACCAACACCCAGGTCAGCGGCCGGCTCAGCGAAATCGGACTTCGCGGCGTCAATGCGCCGCGCTCGGTCGGCGCGACCATCAGCCAGACGCTGTACAACGGCGGCCAGACCGGCAACCGCACCCGTGCGGCCGAAAGTCAGGTGTCGGCGGCGCGTGAAGGCCTGCGCGTGCTCGAACAGACCGTGCTGTTCTCGGCTGCGACGGTCTACATGGACTACCTGCGCGACTCGGCCATCGTCGAAGTGCAGAAGAGCAACGTCCGCGTGCTCGAACAGACTCTCAAACAGACTCGCGACCGTTTCAATGTCGGCGAAGTGACGCGCACCGACGTCGCTCAGTCCGAAGCACAGCTCGCTGCGGGCCGCACCCAGTTGCTGACCGCAGAATCCAACCTGACGACGACGCGCGCGAACTTTCGCCGCATCATCGGCAACGAGCCTTCAAACCTTGCAGCCGGATCGCCCGTCGATCGTTTCCTGCCGCCCACGCTGGCGGGTGCGGTCGATCTCAGCCTTCTCGAGAATCCGAACGTTACCGCCGCGATGTACGGCATCGACGTCAGCTTCCTTCAGGTGAAGGTCAGCGAAGGCGCGCTGTTCCCGACGGTGACCCTTCAGGGCAGCGTGCAGCAGTCCTATGAAAGCACGATGGCGACCTACAAGGCGTTCGGCGCATCCGCCGTCGCCCAGTTGACCGTGCCCGTCTATCAGGGCGGCGCGGAATACTCGCTGATCCGTCAGTCGAAGGAAACACTGGCCCAGCAACGTCTGAACCTCGAACAGGTTCGCGACCAGACCCGCGCCACCGTCGCGCAGGCCTGGGGCCAGCTCGTCGCCGGCAAGGCGCAGGTGCAGTCGGCGCAGTCGCAGGTCACGGCGTCTGAAATCGCCCTGAACGGCGTCCGCGAAGAGGCGAGGGTCGGGCAGCGCACCACGCTCGACGTCCTCAACGCGCAGCAGGCGCTGGTCAACGCGCGCGTCGCGCTCGTGACGGCGCAGCATGACCGCGTCGTTGCGTCGTACAGCGTGCTGAACTCGGTCGGACGTCTGTCGCCGAGCGTCTTGAAGCTCGCCACCAACGTCTACGATCCGAGCGTCCACTATCACCAGGTTCGCGACAGCTGGTTCGGCGTACGCACGCCCGACGGCCGCTAACTTGAATTGGTATTCGCGCCGTGCCCCACATCCGGGCCCGGCGCGAATGTCGAAATCAGTTCGCCGGATCGCCGGTTAACCTTCTCTCATTAGCGCTGTGATCAACCGGCCGAGTTTTTCGCCCGTTGCTTGCAATCAATTGTTGCCATGACATACCGTTCTGAAGGATCGCGAAACGATTCGTGACGGTGGTGTGCGGCTATGGCAGGTCCCTCGATTTGACCTTGCAGCCGATGGGGTGGAGTCCAAGATGACGCAACCGGCAAAGGCGCAGGAGCCCTCGATGGAGGAGATTCTCGCGTCGATCAGGCGCATCATCTCCGATGACGAGGCCAAGCCTGCGGCGGGAGCTGCTGCCGCAGCGCCAGCCGCGTCTGCTCCTGCCCCGGCAGCGCCGCCGAAAACCGAAGTTCCCAAAGCGGAGATGTCGCGGCCTGCGCCTGCGCGGCCCGTGATGACCGGCATTCCGCCGTCCAAGCTCGCTCCCGCCAGACCGGTGCCTGCTCCTGCTCCTGCGCCCGCACCGGCACCCGCGGCAAAGAACAGCCAGGCCGAAATCGACGCGATGATGGCGAGCTTCGATGCGCCTGCGTCCCCGGCGAAAGCTGCGGAGCCGGAGGAAGACGCCGACGTATTCGAATTGACCGAGCAGATGGCGGTGCCCGAGCCGCCGCCGACATTCAACAAGATCGAACCCGAGGACGATCTGGAGTTCACCGAGTCGCCGATGGTTCAAACTTCACCTCAACGCGCTCCGGCGATGGAAGCGCCCACGTTCACCGAACGGGCGCCGCCACAGCGCGAGATGCCGACGCAGCGTGAGATGCCGACGCAGCAGATTCTATCGGGTTCGACGGTCTCGGCGGTGGAATCCGCGTTCAACACGCTGGCGAATACGGTACTCAGCAACAACGCCCGGACCCTTGAGGATCTCGTCAAGGAGATGCTGCGGCCGATGCTGAAATCCTGGCTGGACGACAATCTGCCCAATCTGGTGGAGCGGATCGTCAAGGCCGAGATCGAACGGGTCTCCCGCGGCCGGTGATTTCGGCGATTTAGGCCTAAATCCTCCATATTCCGAGTGGTTGACTTGAGCCGCGCCGGGGGCTTTCTAGGGCGCGATGAAATCGGATTGGACCGCGATTTCGTCATTGCGAGGAGCGCCAGCGACGAAGCAATCCAGCTTCCTTTGCCCAGCGCAATCCTGTCTGGATTGCTTCGCTTCGCTCGCAATGACGGCAATGTTCCAGCCCTGATCCACTCCTTTTGATTGCAGTGTGATGATCGAGAAAAACTACCAGCCAGCCGAGATCGAAGACCGTATTGCCCGTGCGTGGGAAGACGCCGGCGCGTTCAAGGCCGGACGGCCGGAGCGGCGCGACGCCGAGCCGTTCACGATCGTCATTCCGCCGCCGAACGTCACCGGCTCGCTGCATATGGGTCACGCGCTCAACAACACGCTGCAGGACATCCTGTGCCGGTTCGAGCGCATGCGCGGCCGCGACGTGTTGTGGCAGCCGGGAACGGACCACGCGGGTATCGCCACGCAGATGGTTGTCGAGCGGCAGTTGATGGAGCGGCAGGAGCCTGGCCGCCGCGACATGGGCCGTGCGAAATTCCTCGAGCGTGTGTGGCAGTGGAAGGCCGAATCCGGCGGCACCATCGTCAATCAGCTCAAGCGCCTCGGTGCATCGTGCGACTGGTCGCGCGAACGCTTCACCATGGACGAGGGACTGTCACGCGCAGTCGCCAAGGTGTTCGTCGAACTCTACGCACAGGGCCTGATCTACAAGGACAAGCGTCTGGTCAACTGGGACCCGAAGCTGCTGACCGCGATTTCCGATCTCGAAGTGCAGCAGATCGAGGTCAAGGGCAGCCTCTGGCATCTGCGCTATCCGCTCGAAGGCAAGGAGTTCAATCCCGAGGACCCGTCCACCTTCATCGTGGTCGCGACCACGCGGCCCGAAACCATGCTGGGCGACACGGCCGTCGCCGTGAATCCCGATGACGAGCGCTATAAGCATCTGGTCGGCAAGCACGCCGTGCTGCCGCTGGTCGGCCGTGTTATTCCGATCGTCGCCGACGATTACTCCGATCCCGAGAAGGGTTCGGGCGCGGTGAAGATCACCCCGGCCCACGACTTCAACGACTTCGAGGTCGGCCGCCGTCACAATCTTCCGTCGATCAGCGTGCTCGATCAGGAAGCGCGTATGTCGCTGTCCGCCAACGAGGACTATCTGCGCGGCTTGCCTGAAGCCGCGTTGATCTTTGCCGAAGAACTCCACGGCAAGGATCGCTTCGCCGCGCGCAAACTGATTGTCGCGAAGCTGGAAGAGGCGGGCTTCCTGGAGAAGATCGAACCCAACACGCACATGGTACCGCACGGCGACCGCTCCGGCGTGGTCATCGAGCCGTATCTGACCGACCAGTGGTATGTCGACGCCAAGACGCTGGCCGCGCCTGCGATTGCGGCCGTGCGCAGCGGCGAGACCGCGTTCGTGCCGAAGAACTGGGAGAAGACCTACTTCGAGTGGATGGAGAACATCCAGCCGTGGTGCATCTCGCGCCAGCTCTGGTGGGGGCACCAGATCCCGGCGTGGTACGGACCGGACGGCAAGGTGTTCGTCGCCGAGACCGAGGATGAAGCGGTCGGCAAGGCGCTCGGCTACTACGTCGAGCAGGAAGTCATCACGGCGGAGCAGGGCCATGACATGGCGCTCGATCCGGCGAAGCGCGAAGGCTTCATTACCCGCGACGAGGACGTGCTCGACACCTGGTTCTCGTCGGCGCTGTGGCCATTCTCGACGCTCGGCTGGCCCGACACCGACGTCGATGTGAAGCGCTACTACCCGACCAACGTTCTCGTCACGGGTTTCGACATCATTTTCTTCTGGGTCGCCCGGATGATGATGATGGGCATCCATTTCATGAAGGACGTGCCGTTCCCGACCGTCTACATCCACGCCCTCGTCCGCGACGAGAAGGGCGCCAAGATGTCGAAGTCGAAAGGCAACGTCATCGATCCGCTGCACCTGATCGACGACTACGGCGCCGACGCGCTGCGCTTCACGCTGGCGGCGATGGCGGCGCAGGGCCGCGATATCAAGCTCTCGACCCAGCGTGTCGAAGGCTACCGCAACTTCGCGACCAAGCTGTGGAACGCCTCGCGCTTTGCCGAAATGAACGGCTGCGCGCTGGCCGATGGATTCGATCCGGCGAAGACGAAGGAAACGCTCAACCGCTGGATCGCGCATGAGACCGCGCGCGCCACGCACGACGTCACCGAAGCCATTCAGGCCTATCGGTTCAACGACGCGGCGGGCATCATGTACCGCTTCGTCTGGAACATCTACTGCGACTGGTACCTCGAACTCGCCAAGCCTGTGCTGATGGGTCCGGACTCACCGACCAAGGCGGAGACGCAGGCCAGCATCGCCTGGGCGCGCGACGAGATCCTCAAGCTGCTGCATCCGTTCATGCCATTCCTCACCGAGGAGCTTTGGGGCGTAACGGCCAGGCGTGACGGACTCCTTGCCCTCGCCGAGTGGCCGCTGAAAGCCCCGGCCGCGCCGATCATTGAACCGGCAATCTCCGCCGATCCGCTGGCGATGCCCATCGTCGTCCTGCCAGCGCCAGAGCTTGAGCCGTTCAGCGATCCTGCGGCTGAATCCGAAATCGGCTGGCTGATCGAGCTCATCTCGGCAATCCGCTCGATGCGCGCGGAAATGAACATTCCGCCCGCGACGCTGTTTCCGCTGGTGCTGGTCGGCGCGTCCGCCGACATCAAGGCCCGCGCGGAACGCTGGAGCGATGTGATGAAGCGCCTTGCGCGTCTCGGTGAAATTTCGTTTGCCGATCGCGCGCCGGACGGTTCCGTGCAGTTGCTGGTGCGCGGCGAGGTGGCTGCGATTCCGCTCAAGGGCGTGATCGATCTTGCGGCCGAGAAGGTGCGCCTCGACAAGGAACTGGCCAAGGCCGATGCCGACATCAAGCGTGTCGACGCCAAGCTCGGCAACGAGAAGTTCGTCGCCAACGCACCGGAAGAAGTCATCGAAGAACAGCGCGAGAAGCGCGAGGAAGCCGAAAGCCGCAAGGCGAAAATCCTCGAAGCTTTGGAGCGTCTCAAGGGCGCGGAATGACCCTGCAGCGGTCATCCTCGTTCAACGCGCTCCTGCTTCTCTGGCTCGCGGGAAACGGCCTGCGGCTGACGCTGCTTGCCGTGCCGCCAGTGCTGGCGCTCATCATTCTGGACCTCAGGCTGTCCGGCACCGAGGTCGGAATCCTGAATGCGATTCCGGTTTTCCTGTTCGCGCTGGTCGCCGTACCTGGCTCGCTGCTGATCGCGCGCGTGGGTGCCGTGCCTGCGCTCATCATCGGACTTCTGATCGCGGCAGCGGGTTCGGCGCTGCGCGGTTTCGCATCCGATCCATGGTTGCTCTACATCACGACGATCGTCATGGCGGCGGGGATCGCGGTGATGCAGCCGTCACTTCCGCCGATCGTGCGTCAGTGGGCGCCGGACCGCATCGGCTTTGCCACAGCGGTCTACACCAACGGCCTTCTGTGCGGAGAAATCTTCCCGGTGATGCTCGCAGCTTTTATCGTGCCGCTTCTCGCCGGAAGCTGGCGCGCGAGTCTGGTGCTCTGGTCGATTCCGCTCGTCGCGATTGCGCTCATCATTTTCCTGTTTCAGCCGGGCGGAAAGGATGCGCCGGTCTCGCGCCATCGTCTCTGGATGCCGGACTGGCGCGATCCGTTGCTCTGGAAGCTGGGCCTCATCATGAGCGCGCCCAACCAGCTCTACTTCTGCACCAATGCTTTTCTTCCCGGTTACCTGCTGCACACGGACCGCACCGACCTGATCGGCCCGGCGCTCACAGCGCTGAATGTCGGCCAGTTGCCCGCGTCGTTTCTTCTGCTGGTCATGGCGAGCCGATGGGAGCGCAGGAAATGGCCCTTGCTCTCTGCGGCTGCGCTCGGGATTGCAGGTATCGCCGGCATTCTGGTGTCCGGACACGCGTGGAGTCTGATCGGATCGGCGGCGATGATCGGCTTTGCCTGCGCCATCACACTGACTCTCGTGCTGGCATTGCCCGCACTGCTGGTTGCACCGGACGATGTGCCGCGAATGTCGGCGGGGATCTTCACGATGGGCTATGGCCTTGCGATGACGATCTCGGTTCTTGGCGGCATCGTGTGGGATATCACCGGGAATGCTGCGTTTGCGTTTGTCCCGATCGCGGTGTGGATGTTGCCGCTCATTTTCTTCACGCTGAGAACGGACTTCTCGACACGCCGGGCCTGAACGGCTGCTGGTGAATTTGAGTCCAGCCAGGAGCGCATGGCTCGGCTGCCTGCGTTTTGATGGATGCTCTTTGGTGAGGCTGTCACGCTTTTCTGGTTATGCAGGCGACGCATGACACGTGCACGAGCTGTCGATCGCCATGTTGCCGCGAGGCAAACAGCCAAAATCTCCAAGCGCCGCCGCTACGTCACTATTCCTCCTTTTGCAGCGAAGTTCGTCACTGTTTCGCCTTATGCCGGAAACGGCTTGCTCATGAATTTCGAGCCCTTCAGTCCGTAGCGCCACGGCAGCTCCACCGCCTTGGTGATGCCGATGCGAAGGCCGCTGACGATCTGCGGTTTGCGCGTGCGTGCGTAAATCGCAATCGGCGGCGTATCGAGGGCGAGACCGTTGTGCTTGCCGGTCACAGCCATCGCCTCGCAAAGCTTGCCCGGCCCCGAACACAGTGTTCGTTCGTCGTGCAATCCGCGGCGGCGTCGCATCGCCGGGATGCTGTGGGTCGGCTCGATCGCACGGATCAGCACTGCACTGGCGGAGCCTTCCTTCTCGCAAACGAAGTTCATGCACCAGTGAATGCCGTAGGAGCGATAGACGTAGAGAAATCCTGGCGGGCCGAACATCACCATGTTGCGCGGGGTTGGTCCGTTGAACGAATGCGCTGCCGGCTCGGTGTGATGATAGGCCTCGACCTCGACGATGATGCCACCGACGCCATCCACCAGCAGCGTCGCGCCGATCAGGTCAGGCGCCACATCATGGACGCTGCGCGCGAAGAATTTACGCGTCAGCAGCCGTCCGGCAGGGGCTTGGGACTGGAGTTCAGCCATTTATGGGCAGGGGATAGGCGTGCAGGGCCATGCAGGACCGGTTGGAAACGTGATAGTCATTCCAAGGTAGCACGATGCGGACGGCTTGCGCCAAGACATTGGCGGGCTTAGGTAAGTCTAAGGAAATCGCGGACTTTTCATGGTCACTTTGATCGATACGGTGTCGCCAAATCAGGTGCGCCCACGTCATCCGGAGAAGGTCAACCGGCCCGACGCCAAGTCGCCGGCCAAGCCCGACTGGATTCGCGTGCGCGCGCCGAATTCGCGCGGCTATGCCAACACCCGCAACATCGTCAAGGAAAACGGTCTCGTCACGGTGTGCGAGGAGGCGGGCTGCCCGAACATCGGTGAGTGCTGGGACAAGAAGCACGCCACCTTCATGATCATGGGTGACACCTGCACCCGCGCCTGCGCCTTCTGCAACGTCAAGACTGGCCTGCCGAACGCGCTCGACGCGTCCGAGCCGGAGCATGTCGCGCTCGCCGTGCAGAAGCTCGGCCTGCATCATGTGGTCATCACCTCAGTAGACCGCGACGATCTCGCCGACGGCGGTGCAAATCATTTTGCGAAAACCATCCGCGCCATTCGCGCCAGTTGCCCGACGACGACTATTGAAATCCTCACCCCGGATTTTCTGCGTAAAGAGGGGGCGCTGGAGCAGGTGGTCGCAGCCAAGCCCGACGTGTTCAACCACAACCTGGAAACCGTGCCGTCGCGGTATCTGACGGTGCGGCCCGGCGCGCGTTATTTCCATTCCATCCGGCTGCTGCAACGGGTCAAGGAAATGGACCCGAGCATCTTCACCAAATCCGGTATCATGGTTGGTCTTGGTGAGGAACGTCATGAAGTACTGCAGGTGATGGACGACTTGCGTTCGGCGGATGTCGATTTCCTCACCATCGGGCAGTACCTGCAGCCGAGCCTCAAGCATCATGCGGTGATGCGCTATGTGACGCCGGACGAATTCGGCGGCTACGAGAAGGTCGCCTATACCAAGGGCTTCCTGATGGTGTCGGCGAGCCCGCTGACGCGCTCGTCCCATCACGCCGGCGAGGATTTCGCCAAGCTGCAGGCGGCGCGCGACGCGGCCAACCGCTAAGATACAATCGTCATTGCGAGCGAAGCGAAGCAATCCATCTTTGGCTGCAAGAGAAGATATGGATTGCTTCGTCGCTTACGCTCCTCGCGATGACGGTACATAACCGTCAACAACCTTAGATCGCCACTTTTGGTTTTCGATGCCGCAGTTTTCCAACAAGCGCCGCGTGCGTCACAGCGCAGAGAAGATGTTCGACCTCGTCGCCGATGTCGAACGCTATCCCGAGTTCGTGCCGATGTGCCAGGCGCTGAAGGTGCGCCAGCGCACGCAAAAGCCGGACGGTACCGAAGTCATTGTCGCCGACATGACCGTGTCGTTTCAGGTCGTGCGCGAGACCTTCACCAGCCGCGTCACGCTGGATAAGCCGAATTTGAAAATCCTGGTCGAATACTTGCAGGGTCCGTTCAGCAAGCTTGAGAACCGCTGGACCTTCGAGGCGAAGTCGGAAAACGCCTGCGATGTCGGCTTCTTCATCGCCTACGAGTTCAAGAGTCGGATGCTCGCGGTGCTGATGGGCGCGATGTTCGACGCCGCTTTCCAGCGCTTCGCCGCGGCGTTCGAGAAACGCGCGGATGCGGTCTATGGGCCGCCGCGCGTGGCCGCTTCTTGATCGGGGGCTGTGGTCCGCGGGCCATCTCCGTCAGCATTTTCAGCGCTTCGACCACTGACTGCTCGCGGACATTGCTGCGGCCGACCGCGCCGAAGCGGCATTCCTTGTGCGCGATGCGGCCATCGCGCGCGGCGACAGCCAGATGCACCAGCCCGACAGGCTTTCCGGGTGTCGCGCCGCCCGGTCCGGCGATGCCGGTGATCGAAACCGCCAGATCGACGTCGGCATGTTCCAGTGCGCCGAACGCCATCGCGGTTGCGGTTTCCTTGCTGACTGCGCCGAAGGTTTCCAGCGTCGAGGTTTCGACGCCGAGCATCGCGTGCTTGGCTTCGTTGGAATATGTGATGAAGCCACGATCGACGACGTCGGAGGAACCGGGAATTTCGGTCAGTGCCGCTGCGACCAGACCACCCGTGCAGGACTCGGCGGTCGCAATGGTCAGCTTGCGCATCCGGCACAGATCCAGCAGCGAGCGGGAGAGGGCGCGGATGACGCTGGCGCTCATGCGGATGGCCCGGCGCTCAGGGATTCGTCCCAGGGCAGGCGGATCGTTGCGGCTGCCGTCGCCGCGATACCCTCCTGACGTCCGGTGAAGCCGAGACGTTCGCTAGTTGTCGCCTTTACAGCCACGCGTGACTGCGGCAGTCCGGTGATCTCCGCGATCTTCGCGCGCATGGCCTCGCGCAGCGGGCCGATTTTCGGCGCTTCGCAGATCATTGTCACTTCGAGGTTTGCGATACGGCCGCCGCGCTGATGCACCAGACCGACCGCATGTTTCAGGAATTGATCGGACGCTGCGCCCTTCCACTTCGGATCGCTCGGCGGGAAGTGTGAGCCGATGTCGCCATCGGCCAGTGCGCCGAGGATGGCATCGACAATCGCATGCAATCCGACATCGCCATCGGAATGAGCAAGGAAACCGCGATTGAACGGCACGCGCACGCCGCACAGCATCAGGTGATCGCCGTCGGTCAGCGCATGCACGTCGTAGCCGGTGCCGGTGCGGATGTCGCCCAGCATGGCGCCGAGGCGCGCCTCCTCGCGTGCAAAGTCTTCCGGTGTGGTCAGTTTCATGTTGGCAGCATCGCCTTCAAAGGTTGCGACGGTCAATCCCGCCCATTCCGCGATCGCCGCGTCGTCTGTGAAATCGTCGCGGCCCTCGCGCGCCGCGCGGCGATGGGCTTCGAGAATGGTGTCGAAGCGAAACGCCTGCGGTGTTTGCGCGATTCGCAAATTCGCACGATCCGGTGTCGCCTGGATGGCGCCGGATCTATCGACGACCTTGATGGTGTCTGTGACCGGCACGACGGGAATCGCCGCTCCCGTGATCAGGGCGGCATCGATGGCGCGCGAGATGACCTTGTCGGTGACGAACGCGCGCGCCGCGTCGTGAATGAGCACGATGTCTGGTGCTTCGCTGGCCAGCGCTTCGAGCCCCGCGCGCACAGACGCCTGACGCGTCGCGCCGCCATTGACCGGCGTCTGATACTTAAGATGGGCCACAGCCTGGTCGAAAATATCGGCATCGTCCGGGTTGCGGACCGGCTGGACGGCAAACACAGCCGGATGGGTACAAAACGGCTCCATCGCCCTCGAAAGGACGGTTTTGCCGCCGATGGATCGGTATTGCTTAGGGCCTCCGGTCCCGGCGCGAAGTCCGCGACCGGCAGCAACGATAATGGCCGCAGTCCGTTTTTGGGTTGGCATGATTATTTGACGAACGTCCGAGCAGGGTGGCTGAGCCGATTGTTGGCAGGTTTGGGTGCTGCACTTACCATATTCGGGCAGGGAACAGCACGATTCCGCAACCCTGTGAGGAATTTGGAAGAATTGTTGCGCCGCACTTGCAAGCCGCCCGGAATTGGCTAAAGTGTAGGCATGGCTTCGATATGCTCAGAAATTAAGCTATGCATTCTCCGCAATGAGGCGGGGTTTGGCGAAAAACGAGAATTACAGTGATCGGTATGGCTCCGGAACGTCAGGCAGCGCTGACCATTGGCGATATTGAAGTCGCAAATCGCGTCCTTCTGGCACCGATGTCCGGCGTGACCGATGCGCCGTTCCGCCGTATCGCCGCTGAGCTGGGAGCCGGGCTTGTCGTCTCGGAAATGACAGCCAGCGATGACCTTGCCCGAGGCCGCCCGATGTCGGTCCTGCGCTGCGAGGCCGCCGGTGTCGGCCCGCACGTCGTTCAGCTCGCCGGCTGCGAAACGCGCTGGATGACCGAAGGCGCGAGGATCGCAGAAGCTGCCGGCGCCGATATTATCGATATCAACATGGGCTGCCCCGCGCGTCATGTCACCGGCGGTCAGTCTGGCTCTGCGCTGATGCGCGACCTCGATCATGCGCTCCGCCTCATCGACGCCACCGTCTCTGCCGTCTCCGTGCCGGTGACGTTGAAGATGCGGCTGGGCTGGGACGACAAGTCTCTCAATGCACCGGAGCTAGCACGTCGCGCCGAGGCGGCAGGCGTCAAGATGATCACCGTTCATGGCCGAACCCGCTGCCAGTTCTACAAGGGAAGCGCCGACTGGGCCGCCGTGCGGCCGGTCAAGGACGCAGTGACCGTACCGGTTGTCGTGAACGGCGACATTACGTCGTTCGAGCAGGCCGCGCTTGCGCTTGAGGCATCGGGGGCAGATGCCGTGATGATCGGGCGGGGTGCGCAAGGACAGCCTTGGCTGCCGGGACAGATTGCACGCCGTCTCGATGGCGGATCACCGGAGTCCGAGCCGCATCTCAGCGAGCAACTCGAGCATGTTTGCAAGCTCTACGATCAGGTCGTCGAGCACTACGGCGCCCGTGTCGGCTCACGTCATGCGCGCAAGCATCTGGGCTGGGCTCTTGATGTCGCGGCAAAAGGCAGTGCCGCATCTGCGGATGCTCTCAAGCGCTGGCGCCAGACGATCCTGACGGCGACAGATCCGGCGCATGTTCGCCGCTCGCTTCACGATGCCTTTGGCGAATTCTCCTGGAGCGCCGCCGCATGAGCAATGCCGCTGAAAAACGCGTTCCACAACTCGCCAATAGCGATGCAATTCTGAACGCGCTGCCCAATCCGGTCATGCTTGTGGCTCCGGACGGCAAGATCCTCGACGCGAACATTGCAGCGGAATCGTTTTTTGAGACCTCGATTCCGCACTTGCAGCGGCAGATGCTGCGCGAATTGGTGCCGTTCGGCAGCCCGCTGCTTGCGCTTATCGATCAGGTACGCCGTACCGGATCGGCTGTGAACGAATACAAGGTCGATCTCGGCACGCCTCGTATCGGAGGTGACCGCCAGGTCGATCTTCATGTTGCTCCGCTCAGCGAGCATCCCGGTCATATCGTGGTGATGCTTCAGGAACGCACCATCGCCGACAAGATGGATCGTCAACTAACTCATCGCAGCGCCGCCCGCTCGGTGATCGCGCTGGCCGCGATGCTGGCGCATGAGATCAAAAATCCGCTGTCGGGCATTCGCGGCGCCGCACAGTTGCTGGAGCAGGCCGCATCGCCGGAAGACCGCACACTGACACGCCTGATCTGTGATGAGGCGGATCGCATTGTGACGCTTGTCGATCGCATGGAGGTTTTCGGCGACGAGCGCCCCGTGGCGCGCGGCCCGGTGAACATCCATTCCGTGTTCGATCATGTGAAACGGCTTGCCCAGTCCGGCTTCGCCCGTAACATCAAATTCATCGAAGAGTACGATCCTTCGTTGCCGCCTGTGCTGGCCAATCAGGATCAGCTTATTCAGGTGTTCCTGAATCTCGTGAAGAACGCGGCCGAGGCCGTCGCGGATCTCGGGACAGACGGCGAGATTCAGTTGACCACGGCATTCCGGCCAGGTGTGCGTCTCTCGGTGCCCGGCAAAAAATCACGCGTTTCGCTGCCGCTTGAATTCTGTGTGAAGGACAACGGCCCCGGCGTGCCGGACGATTTACTGCCAAATCTGTTCGATCCGTTCGTGACCACCAAGCCGACCGGCAGCGGTCTCGGCCTCGCGCTCGTCGCCAAGATCGTGAACGATCATGGCGGCATTATCGAATGTGAATCCCAGCCACGAAAAACTGTCTTTCGCGTGCTGCTGCCGATGTTCAATCCAACAAAGAACAACAGCCACAGCAATAGCGACGGGCGCCCGGGAACGCTCTCGCATGCCTCACAGACCGCAGATGAGGAATAAATAACAATGCCCGCAGGTAGCATACTTGTCGCTGACGACGACACCGCCATCCGTACCGTGCTCAATCAGGCACTGTCCCGCGCCGGATATGAGGTGCGGCTGACGGGCAATGCCGCCACGCTCTGGCGTTGGGTAAGCCAGGGCGAGGGCGATCTCGTCATCACCGACGTTGTGATGCCGGATGAGAATGCGTTCGACCTGTTGCCGCGTATCAAGAAGATGCGCCCGAATCTGCCGGTCATCGTCATGAGTGCGCAGAACACGTTCATGACCGCGATCAGGGCATCGGAGCGCGGCGCCTACGAATATCTGCCGAAGCCATTCGATCTCAAGGAACTGATCGCGATCGTCGGCCGCGCCCTGTCCGAGCCGAAGGAGCGCCCGGCGACAGTCAAGGACGAGGGCGAGTTCGACTCCATTCCGCTGGTCGGCCGCTCGCCTGCGATGCAGGAAATCTACCGCGTGCTCGCGCGCCTGATGCAGACCGATCTGACCGTCATGATCTCCGGCGAATCCGGCACCGGCAAGGAACTGGTCGCGCGAGCGCTGCATGACTACGGCAAACGCCGCAACGGCCCGTTCGTCGCGGTCAACATGGCGGCTATTCCGCGCGATTTGATCGAGTCCGAACTGTTCGGGCACGAGCGCGGCGCGTTCACCGGCGCGAATGCCCGCGCGACCGGCCGGTTCGAGCAGGCCGAAGGTGGCACGCTGTTCCTCGACGAAATCGGCGATATGCCGATGGAGGCGCAGACCCGCCTGCTGCGCGTTTTGCAGCAGGGCGAATACACAACGGTCGGCGGGCGCACACCGATCAAGACCGACGTGCGGATCGTGGCGGCCAGCAACAAGGACCTCCGCATTCTCATTCAGCAGGGTCTGTTCCGTGAAGACCTGTTCTTCCGCCTCAACGTGGTCCCGCTGCGCCTGCCGCCGCTGCGCGAGCGGATTGAGGATTTGCCTGACCTGATCCGGCACTTCTTTGCGCTGGCGGAAAAGGACGGCTTGCCGCCGAAGAAGCTCGATGCACAGGCGCTTGAAAGGCTCAAGCAGCATCGCTGGCCGGGCAACGTACGCGAGCTTGAAAACCTCGCGCGCCGCCTTGCGGCGCTTTACCCGCAGGACGTTATCACCGGTTCGGTGATCGAAGGCGAACTGGCGCCGCCTGCCGTGGTGTCTGGCGGCAGCATGCCGCAAAGCGTGGACAATCTCGGAGGGGCGGTGGAGATGTATCTCGCATCGCATTTTGCCGGGTTCCCGAACGGTCTGCCGCCACCAGGGCTTTATCACCGCATCCTGAAGGAGATCGAAGTTCCGCTGCTGACGGCGGCGCTGGCGGCCAATCGCGGCAACCAGATTAGGGCGGCCGATCTCCTCGGGCTGAACCGGAATACCCTGCGCAAGAAGATTCGGGATCTCGACATTCAGGTCTACCGAAGCGGCGGCTAGACGTGTTTTCGGCTCCTGCGGAAGCGGATTACGGCAGACCGGCGAAGGGGCTAGTCTCTAGTTTCAGGCTCAGCGCAGTGGCATTCCGGTGACGGGGCCGGATTTCGGGTGTCCCGGCTCGATTAGAAACCGTTGAAGGCGCGCAATTCGTCACGGACATGCGCCTAGGAAATGTCGCAATTCAGCAACATTGTGATATGAATGCATCACTGGTCGGGGCATCCGCCTCGCACCTGGCAAAATTGGCCTGACACGATCCCGCATGAGCGCAGCAGAGGCGTCGGCCCAAACCCTCGACCCGTCGGTTGCCGAGCCTTCCGGCCGGCCATGGCATCGACTATTGGCGCCGTTCGCCGTTGGCATTTCGCTGCTGTCTGCGTTCCTGACGTTCGTGGTGCTGACCGGATTAACGCCGATCGCCCCCGTCCACAGCGTCGTTATTACTTTCCTCCTGATTAACGGCGCGACCATCCTGCTGCTGCTGGCGATTATCGCCCGCGAGGTCTGGCAGGTGGTTCAGGCCCGCCGCCGTGGCCGCGCTGCTGCGCGCTTGCACGTCCAGATTGTCAGCCTGTTTTCAGTGATCGCGGTTTTGCCGGCGGTGCTGGTGTCGATCGTGGCGAATGTCACCATCGATCGCGGCCTGGATCGGCTGTTTTCCGTCCGCACCCGCGCGGTGATCGAAAATTCGCTGATCGTTGCCAACGCCTATGTTTATGAACACGCGCAGCTCATTCGCGGGGACATCATCGGGATGTCGAACGACATCGCGCGTGCACGGCCATTGTTCGATCAGGACCGGCAGACCTTCCGCAACGTGCTGACGTCGAGTGCGACCTCGCGCAATCTGCCTGGCGCCATGATCATCGACAAGGATCGGAACATCCTTGAGACGGCTGCCACCGGAATCCGGCAGGATTTTCAGACTCCCGCAGGGGATTTTCTGAAGAACGTCACCGAGGATGAACCCCAGATCGGTGTCTTTATCGAACAGAACTACGTCGCCGCGGTGATTCGGTTGCGCGCGTTTCAGGATACGTTCCTTTACGTGGCCCGCATTCTCGATCCGCGCGTCGTCGCGCAGTTGCAGCAGACCCAGGCGAGCGTGAAGGAATACGCCGAACTCGAGTCGCGGCGACTGGGAATTCAGGTCGCCTTCGCGCTGATGTTCACGGTGATCGCGCTCACCGTGCTCATGTCATCGGTGCTGATCGGGCTTAATTTCGCCAACTGGCTTGTCGCGCCGATCCGCCGTTTGATGAGCGCGGCCAATCTCGTGTCCACAGGCGATCTGCATGTTCAGGTCCCCGTGATCAAGTCCGAGGGCGATCTCGCCAATCTCGGCGAGACATTCAATAAGATGACGCAGGAATTGCGCACGCAGCGCGACGATCTTGTGAATGCGAGCGGTCTTATCGACAGCCGCCGCCGGTTTATCGAGGCGGTTCTTTCATCAGCGAGCGCCGGCATTATCGGTGTCGATGGCGCCGGCAAGATCGCCGTTCTGAATCGCTCGGCGGAAAAGCTGATCGGTCATTCGGAATCGGAGGTTTTGAGCAAGCCACTATCCGAGATTGTTCCGGAACTTAATGAGTTGATGACGACGGCCCGCAGCAGCGCGCAAAGGTTGCTGCAGGGGCAGATCGAGATCAGCCGCGACAACGTCGAACGCAACCTGTCGGTGCGGGTCAGTTCAGAACAGACTGGACAATCGAACGAGAGCTACATCATCACCCTCGACGATATTACTGAACTGGTGACCGCGCAGCGGACATCCGCGTGGGCCGACGTCGCCCGACGCATCGCACATGAGATCAAGAACCCGCTGACCCCGATCCAGCTGTCGGCGGAGCGCATTCGCCGCAAGTTCGGCAAGGTCATCACCGAGGATCGGCCGGTCTTCGACCAGTGCACGGACACGATTATCCGACAGGTCGATGATATCCGCAGGATGGTGGATGAGTTCTCGAAGTTCGCGCGCATGCCGAAGCCCGTGATAGAGGGCGAGGATGTCGCAGATACGGTTCGTCAGACGGTGTTCCTGATGCGCGTCGGCTATCCCGATATCGATATCGATGTCGACATCAAGCAGGAGCCGATGCTGGCGAAATTCGACCGGCGCCTGATTTCGCAGGGACTGACCAACATCATCAAGAACGCCACGGAAGCCATCAGCGCAGTTCCTTCGGGAGAGATCGAGCGTGGGCATATCGATGTCATCGCCGCGCGTGAAAACGACGATATCGTGATCGATATTGTGGACAACGGAATCGGGCTGCCCAAAGAAAGCCGCGCGCGGCTGCTTGAGCCGTATGTGACCACCCGCGAAAAGGGTACCGGCCTTGGTCTCGCGATCGTTGGCCGCGTCCTCGAAGATCACGGCGGACGTATCGAACTGAATGACGCATCCGCCCTTCGCCCCGGTGCACGGGGCGCGTGGGTGCGGATGAGATTTTCTGTCTTCGGCCAGGCGAAGGACGCCGCAGCCGAGGAAAAACACGAAGCAAAGACCGAAGCCGTAACCGGCGATTGATAGAGCGGGCGTGATTCATGGCGAATGATATTTTGATCGTCGATGACGAAGCTGATATTCGGGATCTTGTCGCGGGCATTCTCGACGACGAGGGTTTCAAGACGCGGACCGCGCGTGACAGCGACTCCGCACTGGCGGAAATTTCGAGCCGCCGACCGAACCTCATCTTCCTCGACATCTGGCTTCAGGGCAGCAAGCTGGATGGTCTGCAGTTGCTCGAACAGATCAAGCTGAATCACCCCGAAGTGCCGGTCGTGATGATTTCCGGCCACGGCAACATCGAGACGGCGGTCGCGGCGATCAAGCGCGGCGCTTACGATTTCATTGAGAAACCCTTTAAGGCGGACCGGCTGATTCTGGTCGCAAACCGTGCACTGGAAACGTCGCGCCTCAAGCGCGAGGTGCGCGAACTCAAGCAGCATGCGCCGTCGTCCGGTACGCTGATCGGCCGTTCACCGTGCATGAACCAGTTGCGGCAGACCATCGACCGTGCGGCCAAGGCCAACAGCCGCATCATGATCGTCGGCCCGTCGGGGGGCGGCAAGGAGCTTGCCGCGCGGACGTTGCACGCTATGTCCAGCCGCGCGGATGGGCCTTTTGTTGTCATCAATGCTGCCGCTATCACGCCGGAGCGGATGGAAGTCGAATTGTTCGGGGTTGAATTGTCCGACGGCGAAACCGGCCGCAAGCCCGGTGCGCTTGAGGAGGCTCACGGCGGCACGTTGTTCATCGACGAGATCGCCGATATGCCGCGCGAAACCCAGAACAGGATCTTGCGGGTGCTGGTCGATCAGACGTTCCAGCGGGCAGGCGGTACCACGAAGGTGAGCGTGGACGTTCGAATCGTGTCCTCGACCGCGCGCAATCTTGAGGCCGAGATCGCAGAGGGGAAATTCCGGGAAGATCTCTACCATCGCCTGTCGGTTGTTCCGATCCGTATCCCGCCATTGTCAGAGCGCCGGGAGGATATTCCCGACCTCGTTGAATACTTCATGGACCAGATTTCATCCGCGACCGGACTGCCGAAACGGCGGATCGGGGAGGACGCCATGGCGGTGCTGCAATCGCACGTCTGGCCGGGCAATGTCCGGCAATTGCGTAACAACGTCGAGCGCGTGATGATCCTGGCGGGTGGTGACCCTGATGCTGCGATTACCGCTGACATGCTGCCTCAGGACGTCGGCTCGATGATCCCGGCCATGCCCACAGGCAACAACGGCGAGCACATCATGGGCCTGCCGCTGCGGGAGGCCCGCGAAGTATTTGAGCGCGACTATCTGATTGCGCAGATCAGCCGGTTCTCGGGCAACATTTCGCGCACGGCCGAGTTTGTGGGAATGGAGCGTTCGGCGCTGCATCGCAAGCTCAAGGCACTGGGGGTCGGTTAAGTTCATGTCCCGCATTGCCTATGTGAACGGCCAGTACCGCGACATGCGGGACGCCAATGTGAATATCGAGGACCGCGGCTATCAGTTTTCCGATGGCGTCTACGAAGTCTGCGAGATCAGGGGCGGCAAGGTCGTGGACATGCCACGCCACCTGACGCGCTTGCAGCGCTCTCTCCGCGAATTGCGCATCGATATGCCGATGCCGCTGGCCGCGCTTGAGATCGTGATTCACGAGACCGTGCGACGCAATCGCGTGACGTACGGGATCGTTTACCTGCAAGTGACTCGCGGCGTGGCCCGGCGCGATCACGCGTTTCCGGTCAAGCCTGTCAAGCCGGCTGTGGTGGTTACGGCGCGCAGTCTCAACTTCCAGAAAAATCAGGAGACCGCAGCAAAGGGGATCGGCGTCATCACCGTTCCCGAAAATCGCTGGCCGCGCGTCGACATCAAGTCCGTTTCCCTGTTGCCCAACGTGCTGGCGAAGCAGCAGGCACGTGAGAACAACGCCTACGAGGCGTGGTACGTCGACGGCGATGGCCATGTCACTGAAGGTTCATCGAGCAATGCATGGATCGTGACCAGAGATGGCAGGGTCGTGACCCGGTCGGCCGAGAGCGGCATTCTCGCCGGCATCACGCGGTCGGTGCTGACCGAGGTGCTGGCAGCGCTCCAGATCAAGCTTGAGGAGCGCCCATTCACCCCTGCGGAGGCTTATGAGGCCGCCGAGGCGTTCGTCACCGCATCCAGCCAGATCGTCATGCCGGTGGTCAGGATCGACGGCCGGAACATCGGGGATGGCAAGCCGGGCTCGATTTCCATGCGATTGCGGGAAGAATTCCACCGGTATTCAGCATTTTCGTAAGATTTTCGGCCCTTTGGCGGCTTAGCCCGGTACCGCGGCCTTGCCTAACAACCGGGCGTGTCCTTTAATCGCGCTGCAGCACCCGGAGGGGGATCTCAGGGACGCCGGCAGCCAGACCACGCCCCGAAGAGGGCAGGTCGGGCCCAAAAACAAGAATGCGGGATAAGAAAATGGCGGCAGACCGCGCACAAAACCTACAAGACACGTTTCTCAATCACGTTCGCAAAACCAAAACGCCACTGACGATCTTTCTGGTCAATGGAGTGAAGCTGCAGGGCATTGTCACCTGGTTCGACAATTTCTGTCTGCTGCTTCGGCGCGACGGTCACTCGCAGCTTGTCTACAAGCATGCGATCTCGACGATCATGCCGGGCGCTCCCATCCAGTTGTTCGAAGGCGGCGAGGACGCGCCAGCTTGAGATTGAACTAGTTTGGAATCCCGAGACTTCGACGGGGGCGCCGACCGGCCAAGGGCGGCGCGGGGCGATACAGGACGGGTGCTGGTCATCGGTCCTTACAAGCGCGTGCGGCGGGGCGACCCCGACGCGACGGCGGTAGCTCATGGAATACGCAATCCGGAGGCGCGGCTTGAAGAAGCCGCGGGGCTGGCGCGCGCCATCGATCTCACCGTGGCGGAAGCGATCCTGGCGCCGCTGAGCGAAATCCGGCCGGCGACCTATCTCGGCAAAGGCAAGGTCGAGGAGATGATCGGCCTGATCAAGGCCAATGAGGTCGATCTGGTCGTGATGGATTGTGCGCTCTCGCCGGTCCAGCAACGCAACCTCGAAAAGGAATGGAACGCGAAGGTGCTCGACCGCACCGGCCTCATTCTGGAAATCTTTGGCCGCCGCGCGAAGACCCGGGAAGGCACGCTGCAGGTCGAACTCGCGCATCTGAATTATCAGCGCAGCCGTCTCGTCCGGTCATGGACCCATCTCGAACGCCAGCGCGGCGGTTTCGGATTCATGGGCGGCCCCGGCGAAACCCAGATCGAGGCGGACCGGCGCATGATCGGCGATCGCATCTCCCGCATCGAAGCAGAACTCAAGAAGGTTCAGGCAACGCGCCGGCTGCACCGCGCGGGGCGTCAGCGCGTCCCCTACCGCGTCGTTGCACTGGTCGGCTACACCAACGCCGGAAAATCCACGCTGTTCAACCGGCTGACCCGCGCCGACGTTCAAGCGGCTGACATGCTGTTCGCAACACTCGATCCGACCCTGCGCGCGCTGACACTACCGCACGGCGGCACGGCCATGCTGTCGGATACCGTCGGGTTCATCTCGGACTTGCCGACCATGCTGGTGGCGGCGTTCCGCGCCACGCTCGAGGAAGTCATCGAGGCTGATGTCATCCTGCATGTGCGCGACATCTCGCATGAAGATGCCGAGGCTCAGCAGCGTGATGTCGAAGGCGTATTGAGACAGCTCGGAATCGACCCGGACAGCGGTCAGCGCATCGTGGAGGTCTGGAACAAGATCGACCGCTTCGATGAGGAAGGCCGCGACAACCTTATGAACATTGCCGCGCGGCGTCCGCCCGAGCGGCCGTGCTTTCCGGTGTCGGCCGAGACCGGGGAGGGTATCGATGCTCTGCTTGCTGCCATTGAGGATCGCCTGGCTGCGACGCGCGTGACGCTCGATCTGTTCATCGATGCATCTGATGGTGCCGGCATCAGCTGGCTGCACCGGAATGCGGAGGTGCTCGACAAGCACATGGAGAATGGCCGCTTTGCCATGACTGTGCGCGTCGATGAGACCAAGCGTGACATCACCATTGCCAAGTTCGGCGCGGTACCCAGCACGCACTGAGACGTTATTTTTCAGTCTTCGCTTCGTTCCACAACGCGTCCATCTCCGCCAGCGTCGCCTCTTCGAGCGATGAACCGCGCGATGCGAGCGTTCGCTCGATATAGGCAAAGCGCCGCTCGAATTTCGCGTTGGTCGCGCGCAAGGCCATTTCCGGATCGGCATCGGCGTGACGCGCCAGGTTGACCACAGCGAACAGAAGATCGCCGGTCTCCTCGGCAACATGCGCTTGGTCGCGGCTATCCAGCGCGGCCTCGATTTCATCCGCTTCCTCGCGAATTTTGGCGAGTACCGCACGTGGGTCGTTCCAGTCGAAGCCGACGGTCGAAGCGGTGCGTTGCAAGTCCATCGCGCGAGCGAGAGCGGGCTGGCTCTTTTTCACCTTCTCCAGCAGGCCGGGCTTTGCGTCAGGAACTTCCCCGCGCAAAGTCGCGCGTTCGGCTTTTTCCTCGGCCTTGATGCTGTGCCACAGACCCTTCACCTCTTCGGGTGTCATACGCCCGGCTTTCTCCCCGAATACATGCGGATGCCGCCGGATCATCTTGGTCGTGATGGCGTTTACCACATCGCCGAACGCGAAGGCGCCTTTTTCCTCGGCCATCCGTGAATGAAACACAACCTGAAGCAGCAGATCGCCAAGTTCTTCCTTCAGGTCATCAAGGTCGTGACGGGAAATCGCCTCGGCCACCTCATAGGCCTCCTCGATGGTGTAGGGGGCAATCGTCGCAAAGGTCTGTTCCAGATCCCACGGACACCCGGTCTTCGGCGTACGCAGCGCCGCCATGATGTCGAGGAGTTTGGAGATGTCATGGGAAGCAGGCATGGCGCACCATGGGCATGAGGAGCTTCCCTCTATGCCGTAACGACGGCCCCGAGACAATTGGCGGCGCGGTGTTCGGGTGCTAAGTGCAGTGCCATGACGGAATTAGGCCAAAACAACGCAGCTCTTGTGCTTTTCTCCGGCGGGCAGGATTCCGCCACCTGCCTCGCGTGGGCATTGACTCGCTTTGAGCGCGTGGAGACCATCGGATTTTCGTATGGCCAGCGGCATGCCGTTGAGCTTGAAAGCCGTGCAAAGCTGATCGACGGGATGATGAGGCTTCGGCCCGAGTGGGCGGCCAGACTCGGCGAAAGCCATACACTGGACATTCCGACCCTCGGCGACATTTCCGAAACCGCGCTGACCCGCGACACCGCAATCGCGATGGGTGAGGGTGGCCTGCCCAATACGTTCGTGCCGGGCCGCAATCTGGTGTTTCTCACTTTTGCCGCTGCGCTGGCCTATCGGCGGGGCATCACCCACATCGTAGGCGGCATGTGCGAAACGGATTTCTCCGGCTATCCCGATTGCCGGGACGAGACCATCAAGGCGCTCAATGTGGCGCTCAATCTCGGGATGGCGCGTCCATTCGAATTGCACACACCGCTGATGTGGCGCGACAAGGGTGACACATGGGCGCTGGCGGAAGAACTCGGCGGCCGGGGATTGGTCGATTTGATCGTTGAACACTCCCACACCTGTTACCTCGGTGAGCGCGGCGCGCGGCACGACTGGGGTTACGGCTGCGGCGAGTGCCCGGCATGCAGCCTGCGCGCCAAGGGCTGGACGACATACGCCGCGAAAGCCAAGACCGAAACGTGATGACGCTCGCGCAACGGTTTCGCACGGAAGGCCTGATATTTCTATCGGCCTATATCGCCTGCATTCCGGTCGCCAATTGGTTGATCCAGCACGTCGGCACGCTGTGCCCGCCGGACGGGCCATGTCTTATTCCAGTGGCACCCGGCCTGATGGCGCCAAGCGGTGTGCTGATGGCGGGTCTTGCACTGGTGCTGCGCGATCTTGTGCAGAGGCGGCTCGGCGTGACTTATGGATTGGCGGCGATTGGAGCAGGGACAGTGCTCTCTGCGGCGTTCGCACCGGCGCCGCTGGTGGTCGCATCGGCAGTCGCGTTTCTCCTGTCGGAACTTGCGGATTTCGCGGTCTACACACCGCTGCAAAAGCGCGGGCTTGTGCTCGCCGTAGCGGCGAGCAGCCTTGTCGGACTTGTTGCGGACTCGCTGCTCTTTCTGTGGCTCGCTTTCGGCAGCCTTCAGTTTCTCGCAGGCCAGATCGTCGGCAAAGCCGTGATGGTGCTGCTGACGCTGCCTGCGATCCGCTGGCTGCGCGACAGGGACCAGCGATTGGGCGTGACGTAGCTTCAGCGTCCCTTGAAGTCGGCTGGCCGCTTTTCGAGAAAGGAGGCCAGACCCTCACGGAAATCCTGAGTGCGCATCAGGGGCAGCAGTTGCAGGAAGACGTGATGGACATGATCGTTGAAGTTTTCCGAGAGGCCGACACGCATCATGCGCTTGGCCGATTGAACCGCGAGCGGCGCATTGGCGGCGATCTCGGCGGCGAGGGCGCGAGCGCGCGGCATCAGTTCGGCGTCCGGGACGACGTGATTGGTCAAACCCATCTCAAGGCTTTCCTTCGCCGAGAGCGTGCGGCCGGTGAAGATGATCTCTGCGGCCTTGGCCCAGCCCAGCATGCGCGGCAGAAACCATGTCCCGCCTGACTCCGGCACGATGCCACGCTTGACGAACGCGGCAGCGAACTTTGCGCTCTCGGCCATGATGCGGATATCGCAACCCAGCGCAGTGTCCATGCCGTAACCGGCCGCAGCGCCATTGAGCGCGCAGATCGTCGGCTTCTCCATATTGAAAAGGATCGTTGGAGGCGCGGTCTTGAGGTCAAGCGTTGTACGCGCGCCGTCGGCGTCACTCTGCGAGCCGATGCCAGTGCCGCTCGATGCACTGCCCACATCCAGTCCGGCGCAGAAGGCGCGCCCGGTCGCCGTGAGAATGACGGCACGCACGTCGGGATCGTTGTCAGCTTGCAGGAGCAGTTGGCCGAGCTGCGCCAGCATCGGGCGAGAGATCGTATTCAACCTCTCCGGGCGATTCAGCGTAATCGTGGCGATGTTGCCGTCGACCGCATAGAGCACTTCCGGCTCGGCGGCGCGGGCGTCCTGTACTCTTTCGACATTCGACATTTGGGCTTCCTCACATTTTCTCGTCGCAGGTAAGATGAAAAGCCGATAGGGCGCAAGCAGCCGCTGCCGCTCGGCTGCCTTGCACCAGATCCAGCAGCCGAATAGGCTCGACGGGCCGCGCACCGGGAGACGTCAGATGATGAAACTCAAGCCGAATTGCGAATGCTGCGACAAGGACCTGCCGCCGGAGAGCAGTGAGGCAGTGATCTGCACATTCGAATGCACATTCTGCAAAACCTGCGCTGATACCGTATTCGGCGGCGCATGCCCGAACTGCGGCGGCAATTTCGTCCCGCGGCCGGTCAGACCGGCAGCGATGTTGCGGAAGTATCCGGCTTCGACCGAGCGGCATTTGCGGGAGCAGCCGTGCCTCGCGAAAGCGAGCTGAGACGCACTGACTAATCCTTGCGACGGTCGTCCGTGCGCGGATGCTGGTGACGCCATTCGCGCGGCGGTGTGAATGTGCCAGCCCAAAGTCCGCGTTTGGCAGATTTCGCGTCGTCCTGCTGCGCGCCATAGACGTTCGCGAAGCTGGATGTGACAGCCCAGCCTTGCTGGACCATCCAGCCGTTGATGTCGGTGCCGTCCGGAAGGGCGCAGGTCGCCAGCGTGCGCCCAAACTTGTCGATCGATTTCGGCTGACAAGTGAGATTGTGGCCGCGGATACGGCTGCGCAGTTGGGCAGATGACTGCCGTCCACATGGCCAGTCGCGTCCTTGAGCATCGGTGCAGGTCTGATCCAGTTCAGGGGCATCGATGTCAATGAGACGAATCCGCGTGCCGGCGATCGTCAGGGTGTCGCCATCGGCCACGAATGCATTGCCCGAGACCGGGGCGTCCGGTGCCCGCATCCAGCGTTCGACGGCGTAAACGCCGAGCGAGCCGATCAGGACGATTACCATGACAGTCCAGCGCCGCGTATCCGGGGTGAACTGTACTGCTCTGCGTGGTTGCCGCTGTGACATCCTGTACTTCTACTCGAGCGCCTCAGTGGCAAGCGAATCTCAATGTGAGAGTTTTATGTCACGCCGACCCCATCACGCGATTCATCAACTGAATTATCGGCATTAGCTGAGTCGGGTTCAAGCAATGTTGCCAGCCACTTTCCCTTGAGACTATGTGGAGATTGCAGATAGCCCTGAACATCGACCCCTTCGGCGTGACCTATGCATGAAAACTTCGCCTGGTGGAGGTCTGGAATCCTCTATCAGATCTATCCGCGCTCGTTTCAGGACTCGAACGGCGATGGCGTCGGCGATCTCCGCGGCGTTATCGAGCGGCTGCCTTACTTGCGTGAACTGGGCGTCGACGCGCTGTGGCTGTCGCCGATCTTTCCGTCGCCGATGGAAGACTTCGGCTACGATATCGCAGACTATACCGGGATCGATCCGGTGTTCGGCTCTCTCAACGATTTCGATGCACTGGTTGTGGCCGCGCATGATCTTGGACTGAAGATCGTTCTCGATCTTGTGCCCAACCATACTTCCGACCGGCATCCTTGGTTCATTGAAAGCCGCAGTTCGAGAGCCAACGCGAAACGCGACTGGTACATCTGGCGCGACCCCAAGGGTGAGGGCGGCCCACCCAACAACTGGCTTTCCGAATTCGGCGGCAGCACATGGGAATTCGATGCGGATACCGGACAGTATTATTATCACGCGTTCCTGCGTAGCCAGCCCGATCTGAACTGGCGCAATCACGACGTCCGCCGTGCGATGCATGACGTCATGCGCTTCTGGCTGCGGCGTGGCGTCGACGGATTTCGCGTCGATGTGATGTGGCATCTGATCAAGGATGATCTGCTGCGTGATAATCCGCCAAACCCAGACTTCATTTCGGGGCAGCAGCCTTATCAGCAGCTGATCCCGCTGTATTCGGCCGACAGGCCCGAAGTCCACGAGATCGTGGCTGAGATGCGCAGGGTCATCGACGAGTTCGACGACCGGGTTCTGATCGGCGAAATCTATCTGCCACTGGACAAGCTCGTAACCTACTATGGCCGTGATCTGGCTGGTGCGCATCTGCCGTTCAACTTCGCGCTGATCTCGACGCCGTGGAATGCGCGCACCATTGCCAAACTCGTCGGCGACTACGAAGCCGCGCTGCCGGCAGGTGCATGGCCGAACTGGGTACTTGGCAATCACGACCGCCAGCGCATCGCCAGCCGCGTGGGCGGCGATCAGGCGCGCATCGCGGCAATGCTGCTGCTGACGCTCCGCGGGACGCCTACGCTGTACTACGGCGACGAGATCGGCATGCCGCAGGTCGAAATCCGACCGGATCAGGTGAGGGATCCCTGGGAGAAAAATGTACCCGGCCTCGGAGTCGGCCGCGACGGTTGCCGTACGCCCATGCAATGGGATTCGACGCCATATGCCGGCTTTAGCACTGCCGCGCCTTGGCTGCCGTTGGACCGGAATTTTGGCGCTGACAACGTTGCCATTGAGCGCCATGATACCGGATCCATGCTCAGCCTGTATCGGGCGCTGATCAGGTTACGCCGCGAACGGCCCGAGCTTGCGCTCGGTACATACAAGCTCGTGAGTATCGCTGAGGCGCTATTGGTGTTCGAGCGCGAGCATCAGGATCAGCGGTCTCTCGTTGCGCTGAACTTCGGGTGTGTGTCTGCAGAATTCGATGCCGCTGGTCTGCACGGGCAAATTCTGCTGTCGACGTTTATGGATCGCCAAGGCGAGGCCATACCCAAAAGATTGGCTCTCCGGGCCTCAGAGGGGCTTGTCGTAGGATTGCTAGGATAACCGGGCGGTCTCGAGCGCCATAGATCAAACCACACCTCCGATTCGCATAAGGTATATTATGGAATATATTATATATCAGCAATTCCAGTGTGATTGATCAAATATTCGATAAAATGGTCAAGGTATGTCGGGTTACATCTGAAAAATTCCGCGTAACGGCCAGTCATTCCTCTCCGGTGCATGCGGCTGTCCCGGCCTCTTCGCCTGGCGTCAGGCAGGCCCGTGAGGTTCATCCGCGTCAGACATCGGCCAGATGATTGACCGCGTGAACTGTCATTGTAGAACGATGCACGTGTCTGACCGGCAGACGCCGTTGGTGCTCACCGCGTCGGACAAATCAAGGAGTCAGGGACATGAGCAGCGATCAGGGCCAATACAGCACCGGTCTGGACAAAACCGCCGCCAACTATGTCCCGTTGTCGCCGCTGAGCTTCCTGGCCCGCAGCGCCAGCGTGTATCCAAATCACACCAGCGCGGTCTATGAAGGCCGCAGGTTCACCTGGTCGCAGACCTATGAGCGCTGCAAGCGGTTTGCGTCGTTTCTTGCCAAGCGCGGCATTCAGCGTGGCGATACCGTGGCGGCTATGCTGCCGAATATCCCGGCGATGAACGAAGCGCATTTTGCCGTACCGATGGCCGGCGGCGTTCTCAACGCGCTCAATATCCGGCTCGATGCGGCCTCGATCGCATTCCAGCTCGATCACGGCGGCGCCAAGATTATTTTGGTCGACCCTGAGTTCGGCGGCGTGATCTCGGATGCACTGGGCTTGATGAAAGGCCCGAGGCCGCTGGTGATCGATGTCGACGACGCTGCGTTTGCCGGTGGCAAGCGCATTGGCGAACTCGAGTATGAGGCGGCGGTCGCGTCCGGTGACCCGGAGTTCGCGTGGCTGACGCCGGACGACGAATGGGACGCCATCGCGCTCGGCTATACGTCCGGCACCACGGGCAATCCCAAGGGCGTCGTCACGCATTATCGGGGCGCCTATCTCAACGCCGTCAGCAACATCCTCGCGGGCAATCTCGGTACGCATCCGATCTATCTCTGGACGTTGCCAATGTTTCATTGCAACGGCTGGTGCTTTCCGTGGACCATCGCGGCGTCTGCCGGGATCAACGTCTGCTTGCGCAAGGTCGATCCGGCCAAGATTTTCGAGCTGATCAAGGCTCACGGCGTGACCCACATGTGCGGCGCGCCAATCGTCTACAACACGCTGATCAATGCGCCGGATGCTCCCAAGGGCAAGTCGGCGAAGCCCGTCGTGGGACTGATTGCGGGTGCGGCGCCGCCGGTAGCCGTGCTTGAGGGCGCCGAGAGCATCGGCATCAAGCTGACCCATGTCTACGGCCTCACAGAGGTCTACGGCCCCGCCTCCGTTTGCGCCGAACAACCCGGCTGGGACGAGCTTCCGGCAGACCAGCGCGCCCAGCTGAAGCGCCGGCAGGGCGTGCCCTATCCGCTTCAGGAAGCCGTCACGGTGCTCGATCCGGAAACGATGCGCGAGGTGCCGCGCGATGGCGAAACCATCGGCGAGGTCATGTTCCGTGGCAACATCGTCATGAAGGGCTACTTGAAGAACGAGAAGGCGACCAGGGAAGCCTTCGAGGGCGGCTGGTTTCATACGGGCGACCTCGGCGTGCTCGACAAGGACGGCTACGTCATCATCAAGGACCGCTCCAAGGACATCATCATCTCGGGCGGTGAAAACATCTCGTCGGTCGAGGTCGAGGACGTCCTGTATAAGCATCCGGCCGTGCTGTTCGCAGCCGTGGTTGCCAAGCCGGACCCGAAATGGGGTGAGGTGCCCTGCGCTTTCGTCGAACTCAAGGAAGGCGCCAGCGCAACCGAGGCGGAAATCCTGAGCTACTGCAAGGGCATATTGCCGGGATTTAAATCACCGAAGTCAGTGGTGTTCGGCGCGATCCCGAAGACGTCGACCGGCAAGATCCAGAAATTCGCGCTGCGCGATCAGGCCAATTCGGCAAAGGCGATTTCGGCGTAGCTTATGCTTCGATCGCCAGCCGCATGCCGTCATAGCCCGCCTCGATACCCGGCGGCAATTTGGCTTGCAGCACGTCGTAGTCCAGATCCGAATGCAGGTTGGTCAGAACCGCGCGGCGCGGCTTGAATTTCGCAATCCACGACAGCGCGTCGTCGAGACTGAGATGACTCGGATGCGGCGCATAGCGCAGGGCATCGATGATCCACAGATCTAGGTTTTCCAGCGCGGGAAAGCTCTCCGGCGGAATGTCGTGGAGATCAGGCGTATAGGCGGCATTGCCGATGCGGTAACCGAGCGCCGGTATGTTGCCGTGCTGAACCAGGAACGCGGTCAGGGCGAGGGAGCCGCCCTTCCCCTCGACGCGCTCGGTTTCACCGGCCTCGATTGATCGCTTTTCCAGGATCGCCGGATAGTCACTGCCGGGCGCCTGCTCGAAGCAATAGGCAAAGCGCCTCAGGATATCCTTGGCCGTTGATTTGTTCAGGTAGACAGGAATCCGCTTGCGCTGATGCAGGACGACGGAACGCAGGTCGTCGATGCCGTGGGTCTGGTCGGCATGTTCGTGGGTCAGGAACGTCGCTTCGAGATGATCCACGTTGGCATCGATCAACTGCTCGCGCAGATCCGGCGAGGTATCGATCAGGACGCGCGTCAGGCCGTTGGCGCCACCCTTTTCGGCCAGCAGCGAACAACGGCGGCGGCGGTTCTTCGGATTGTTCGGGTCACATGCGCCCCAACCAAGCGCGGGGCGCGGCACGCCGGCGGACGATCCGGAGCCGAGGATTGTCAGTATCACCGTCATGCAGCTTTTGCGTCCGGGCGCGGCACTTTATCGAACAGCCGGAAGAAATTTTCCGTGGTCTGGTGCGCGATCTCGTCGAGTGAAACGCCGCGTGTTTCCGCCAGCACCCTTGCAGTCTCCGTGACAAAGGACGGCTCATTGCGCTTGCCGCGGAATTTCCCCGGTGCGAGGTATGGCGCATCGGTTTCCACCATGATGCGGTCCGCGGGCAGTTCGGCAGCGATGTCACGGATCGCTTGCGAGTTCTTGAACGTCAGGATTCCGGTGAAGGAAATTGACAACCCAAGCCCGATAGCCTTCATCGCAAGTTCGCGTCCGCCTGTGTAACAATGCAGCACGGCTTTGAACGGCCCCTTCGCGATTTCATCCTCAAGAATGCGGCCGCAGGCCTCATCGGCCTCGCGGGTGTGGATCACCAGCGGCAATCCGGTCGCGCGCGCCGCCGCGATGTGAGCACGAAAGCCCCGCTCCTGCGCTTCAGGCGATCCATCCTTGTAGAAATTGTCGAGCCCCGCTTCGCCCAGCGCCACCACCTTTGGATGCCTTGTGAGCGCTATCAGTTCGTCAGGGGTGATGCCGTCCTCCTCATCCGCGTTGTGCGGATGAGTGCCTACGGAACAATAGACATTCGGAAACCGCGCCGCGATGCTCAATAATCCATCGACCTTCCGCACCCGCGTGGAGATGGTGACAATACGGCCAACGCCTGCGGCCTCAGCGCGCTTGACGATCGCATCGAGATCGTCCGCAAAGTCCGGAAAGTCGAGATGGCAGTGACTGTCGACAAGCATCTGGCTTAACTCACCGCGTCGTCTTTTGGTTCGACATAACGCGGGAAAACCGGCGCAGGCGGCGGCAATTGCGAGCCGCCTTTGATCCGGTTACTGAGCGCGGCGAAATCGCGCGCGTCCGGCGCAATTCCCAGAATGTCGAGCAGCTTGGCACAAGCATCCGGCATAGCCGGCTGCGCAAGGATCGCAATCTGACGGACGACTTCAGCGGTAACATACAGAACCGTCTTCTGGCGCGCTGGATCGGTTTTGGCCAGCGCCCACGGCGCCTCGCCCGCGAAATAGCGGTTGGCCTCCGCCACCACGGCCCAGATCGCGTTGAGCGCCTGATGAATCTGTTGCGTGGCCATGGCGGTACGTGCCTGCTCGAGCATGCCGTCCGCCATTGCAAGGATAGCCTTGTCGTTGTCACTGAACTCGCCGGGGTCCGGCAGCACGCCCTGATGCTGCTTGGCGATCATCGACAGCGAGCGCTGCGCCAGGTTGCCGAAGTCGTTGGCGAGATCGGCATTGGTGCGCGCCACGATGGCTTCATGATTGTAGTTGCCGTCCTGACCGAACGGCACCTCCCGCAGGAAGAAGTAGCGAAGCTGATCAACGCCATAGGCATCGGCGAGGCTGAACGGATCGACCACGTTGCCGACAGACTTCGACATCTTCTCGCCGCGGTTGAACAGGAAGCCGTGCGCGAACACACGCTTCTGCACCGGGATGCCCGCCGACATCAGGAACGCCGGCCAGTAAACCGCATGAAAACGGATGATGTCCTTGCCGATGATGTGCACGTCCGCCGGCCAGTACTTCCAGTTCTTGTCGCCCTCGTCCGGGAAGCCAACGCCGGTGATGTAGTTGGTCAGTGCGTCAACCCAGACATACATCACGTGTTTTTCGTCACCCGGCACCTTCACGCCCCAGTCGAACGTGGTGCGCGAGATAGACAAGTCTTTCAGACCGCTTTTAACGAAGCTGATGATTTCGTTCTTGCGCGAGTCCGGCCCGATGAAGTCCGGCTGACTTTCGTACAGCGCAAGCAGCTTGTCCTGATAGGCCGAGAGTTCGAAGAAATAGCTCTTTTCCTCGACCCACTCGACAGGTGTCCCCTGCGGCCCTCGCCGCACGTTATCCTCGCCGACAACGGTTTCGTCCTCGGCGTAATAAGCTTCGTCGCGCACGGAATACCAGCCGGCGTAGCTGTCGAGATAGATGTCGCCGTTCGCGACCATCCGCTTCCAGATTTCCTGTGTCGACTCATGGTGCTGCTTCTCGGACGTGCGTATGAAGCGATCGAACGAAATATTCAGGCGCTGGTCCATCTCCTTGAAACGCGCGGCGTTTCGTGTCGCCAGATCCAGGGGCGTCATGTTTTCCTTCTGCGCCGTCTGGATCATCTTCTGGCCATGCTCGTCGGTGCCGGTCAGGAAGAACACGTCCTTGCCGTCGAGACGCTGGAATCGCGCCAGCGCATCGGTCGCGATCGCCTCATAGGCGTGGCCGATATGCGGCGCGCCGTTGGGATAAGCGATGGCGGTTGTGATGTAGAATGAGTTCTTCGCGCGCGCGCTTGCAACACTCTGCGGCACGGCAGCCACCTTGGCCGGCTTCGGCGGCGCCTTTTTTGTTACCGGCTTGACGTCCGGCGCGGTCGTCACAACGGTCGGTTTGGTGGCAGGTTTCTTTACCGCGGATTTCCTGACAGCGCTCTCCTTCGCGCCGCTCTTCTTGCCAGCGGCCTTCTTGCCGGCGCGCTTGGTCGCAGCCTTCTTTACGGCCTTCTTTGCCGTTTTCTTGGCAACTTTCTTTCCGGGTTTCCTGGCCGTCTTTTTCGCAACCGCCTTGCGTCCTTTCTTCGACGAAGCAGATGCGCGCCGGGCCGCAGCCTTGCGTGCCGACTTGACGGCCTTCTTGGTTGCTTTCTTTTTCTTCTTAACGGCGGTCTTCCTGGTGGCCATTAGGCTTCCTTGAAATTCAAAACAGCGCTGACGTGCGCGCACTCATTCGTGATGTGGTCTGCGAGACCGCTGGGATTGCCCGGTCAGCGAGTTGCGGTGGCTTCTGAGAGCATACCGAACACTGAGAAAACCAGCGGCTTCCGTTCCAGATTGAAGCTTTCTGTGTCGCGCGCGGCACTGTTGATCTTTTCCCATACCTCGGCAAGTCGTGCAAGGCGGGGCAGATTTGCGCCTGCATCGGGGGCATGCAGATGCCCTGTGAGCCAACGGTCAATGGTGTCGACGAAAGCTTTCAGTCCGACGCGATCATTCAGCGGCAACGCATCACCGAGAGCATGAAGCGCGCGCTGATCGAGCTGCGGCAGGCGATTCAGCAATTCGAGCGTGCGCTGGTGCAGCCCGAGCGATTGGCCGCCGAGCAACGTAAGCGCGCGTGCTACGCTCCCCTCAGCTGCGTCTGCTGCCTCGGCAAGTGCGGTATCGCCGCGGGTTAATCCGGCGGCCTCAGCTGCTGCTTGAATCACATCCTGCGTCGCCAGAGGCCGCAATGGGAGTTTCCGGCAACGGGACTGGATGGTGGCGAGCACACGCGCGGGAGCATGACTGATGAGAAGAAACAGCGACCTCGCTGGCGGTTCTTCAAGAATCTTGAGCAGCGCATTGGAGGCATTGGCGTTGAGTTCGTCGACGGTGTCGACCACACAGACACGCCAGCCACCGACAGAAGCTGCGGTCGAGCCGAAGAATCCAATGGTTTCGCGCGACTCGTCAACCGTGATGACGGTTCGCATCGTGCCCTTCTCGTTCGCGGTGCGCTCCAGCGTCAGCAATCCGCCGTGACTGGCGTTCGCGACCTGGCGCGCCACCGGATGATCCTGATCAACGTACAGACTATCCGCATCCTGCACGGATCGTGCGGAGGAATCGGAATGTGCGAGCACGAACCGCGCCATGCGATAGGCCAGGGTCGCCTTGCCGATGCCCTGCGCACCGCCGATCAGCCACGCATGAGGAATGCGTCCGCTGCGATAGGCCATCAGCAATGTCTGCTCGGCATCGCGATGACCGAACAGCGCCGTCGTTTCGCGCGGCGCCGGAATTGATGTCTCGGATTCAGCCGCGCGAGCGCTCATGCCTTGGTGGTCTCGCGAACGGTCGCTACGGAGAACAGGTGATCGCGCAGCGCTTTCCAGACCCGCTCCGCGACAATCTTGGGATCGGCATCTGCGTCAACCAGCGCGCAGCGCTGCGGATCGCCTTCGGCTATCTTGCGATAGGCTTCTCGCAGCTTCTCATGGAAGCTCACGCCCTCACCTTCGAAACGATCTGGTACGGCGGTCCCTCGCCGTTTGAGCGCGCGCTCCATCCCGACTGCAACAGGAACGTCCAGAATGATCGTAAGATCGGGCTTGAGGTTTCCGATGGTGACACGCTCCATCGCCCGGATCAGTGTCGGATCGACCTTGCCCAATTCGCCCTGATAGACGCGTGTCGAATCCGTGAACCGGTCGCACACCACCCAGAGTCCCTGCGCAAGCGCCGGTTCAATTACCTGACTGACATGATCGTCGCGTGCGGCAGCAAACAGCAAGGACTCCGTCTCGGGACCGAATGCCTTGGCCATTCCCGAGAGCAGCAGATGCCGCACGATTTCCGCACCGGGCGAACCGCCAGGTTCGCGCGTTGTGATCGTTCGCAGTTTGGCTGCGTTGAGACGATCCGCCAGCAGCTGGATTTGCGTCGATTTACCGGAACCTTCTCCGCCCTCAAAAGTGATGAAGCGGCCGCGCGGCGGCTGTCTCGGTCTGACAGCGTCACTCATGTCAAAGCTTCTCCGCGCCGGCGCGGAACAGGCCAATGACGAGCTCGCTGGCGCCGTCGAACGCGCGGCGGGTTGTCGAACCTGTCTCGATCGCTTCCGCCGCGACCAACGGAGATTCCAGTGCGATGTTGCTGCCGCGCCAGACCTTGAGCGTCCCAATCCGTTGACCCGGCTGGATCGGTGCGCGCACCGGCCCTGTGTAAACAATTCGAGCAAGCAACTTGTCGTTGCCGTTCCGCTGCACCATGACCTTGATGGGCTCCGGGCTTGCCAGTTTGACGGAACGCGCGCTGCCGCCGAACACCTTTGCATAGCCGACCGTCTGATCCTTGGCGAACAGCGTCCGCGCCTCGAAATTACGGAACCCCCATTCGAGCAGCTTCTTGGCCTCGGCTGCACGATCATCGGCATCTTCAAGTCCGTTGACCACCACGATCAGCCGCATGCCGTTCTGCACCGCCGAGCCGACCATGCCGAAGCCGCCCTCCTTGGTGTAACCGGTCTTCAGTCCGTCCGCGCCTTCGAGCATCGTCAGCAGCGGATTACGGTTCTGCTGCCGGATCTTGTTCCAGGTGAATTCGCGCTCGCCGAACAGCTTGTAGTTGTCCGGATAGGTCAGAATGATGTGCCGGGCCAGCATGCCCAGTTCGCGCACGGTCATCTTGTTGACGGGATCCGGCAGGCCGTTGGAGTTTCCGAACGTGGATTTCGTCAGGCCAAGCTCTCGTGCGCGTTTGGTCATCATCGCAACGAAGTCGCGCTCGCTGCCCGCCATGCCTTCCGCCAGCGCAATGCAGGAATCGTTGCCGCTCTGGATCAGCGCACCGCGCAGAAGATCGTCGACGCTGACCTTGCTGTTGATTGCCGCGAACATGGTCGAACCGCCGGACGGCGCGCCACCCTTTCGCCAGGCATATTCGCTGATGCGGTACTCATCGGTGGGCTTGATGTCGCCCTTCTTCAGCGCGTTGAAAACAACCTCCGCCGTCATCAGCTTCATCATGCTGGAGGGCGCGCGGAGTTCGTCGGGGTTTTTCTCGAACAGGATGCTGCCGGACTTCGCCTCGATCAGGATCGCAGTCGGCGCATCGATCTCGTACCCTTCGTCCTTTTTGGCACCCTGCACGCTGTTGTTGGCCGCGTGGACCCCGCCGCCAAGCGCCAGACCGGCCGTCAGCAGAACGGCGACAAGCGGCCAGAACCGCCCATGTCGACGCCCGTGAGTCCGGGATGCTCTGAGAATGGCTGCCATGTTGAGATTCCTGAGGATCGCCTTGTAACAGTTGGGCTGATACCAAACAACGTGCGGCGGGCCGCTTCGGTGTCCCGGTCGCCTTCAAAATGTTGAAAAGAGGCGGAAATCCATGTCGTCATCGCAAATGATCTCAGCCAACGGCATTGAGATTTTTGTGACAGAACAGGGCTCCGGCCCACTGGTCCTGCTGTGCCATGGATGGCCCGAACTCTCCCATTCCTGGAGGCATCAACTCCCCGCCATTGCGGCTGCCGGCTTCCATGCGGTCGCGCCAGACATGCGCGGTTTCGGGCGTACGTCTGCCCCCCAGAACATTGACGCCTATTCCATTTTCGACATGGTCGGCGACATGGTCGCGCTGGTGGCGGCCCTCGGCGAAACCAAGGCGATTATCATTGGCCATGACTGGGGCGCCCCCATCGCCTGGCATGCAGCCCTGTTCAGGCCCGACGTCTTCACAGCCGTCGGCGGATTGAGCGTCGCCCCGCCATTCAGAGGCCGCGAGCGGCCACTGGAGACGCTGGCGAAAAGTGGCGTCACCAACTTCTACTGGCAGTATTTCCAGAAGCCGGGTGACGCTGAGGCCGAGTTCGAGCGCGATGTCGATTTCACGATGCGCGCGGTGACCTTCGGTGTCGACGGCTCGCTGTTTCTGAAGGACGGGCAAGGTTTTTTGGGCGACCTGACTATTCCACGCCCCCTGCCGGCATGGGTCAGCGAGCAGGACCATGCGCATGTCGTTGAAACCTATCGGCGGACCGGGTTTCGCGGCGGCCTGAACTGGTATCGCAACATCGACCGGAACTGGGAGCTGACCGCTCCCTGGCAGGGCGCGAAAATCCATCAGCCATCGATCTTCATCGCGGGCGCCAACGATTCCGTCGTCACCGGCATTCTCGGCGGAAAGCGCGTCACAGAAATGGAACGCGTGCTGCCCAATCTGAGGCGCAAGCTGATCATCGAAGGCGCGGGCCACTGGATTCAACAGGAGCGCCCCGACGAGGTGAACGCGGCGCTGGTTGAGTTCCTGAATGGCGTGCGAAGCTGATCGCTCGGGATCCGGGCTCAGTAAAGCCCGCGACCCGACATCAGGTTAGGGCTGTTATCGCGGGATGCCGGAGCATAGGCCGCAACCGGCCTTGTCGTTGCCGGGGCTTCCTCGGCAGCTTCCTCGACCTCAGCGGGAGCGCTGCGTTCGAAGCGGCGTCCGCCAGAGCGCGCAGCACGCGAGGCAGAGACCTCCGATGAACCCGCCGCAGCAAAATCTTCCTGGGTATGGCCCAGCGTATAGGGACGCCCGGCGGGCAGCGGGACATCACCACGGGCCACTCCGCGCGAGGGCGAAGGGGTCATATCCGGAATGAAGGCACGGGCCGACGCGATACGAACGGTCGATGGTGCAGGTGCAGGCTCGCCGGTCCGCAGCGTGGCCATCAGTTGGCGATCGTCCGAACCTTCGAGAGGAGCGCGGCCGACATACTCCACCCTCACCCGGCCGATGCCGTTTTCGCGGAACTCAAGCAGCTTGGCAGCGGTATTTGAGACGTCGATCAGCCGGTTGCCATGGTATGGCCCGCGATCATTGACGCGCACGACCACCGATTTGCCGTTGGCCAGATTAGTCACGCGCGCATAGCTCGGCAGCGGCATGGTAGGATGGGCCGCGGTGAGCGAGGTCATGTCGAACACCTCGCCATTGGCCGTCAGACGGCCGTGGAAGGCATCGCCGTACCAGGAGGCCATACCCTCAGCGCGATAATTCGGATTTTCTTCCGGAACGTAGGTCCTGCCGGCGACAACGTACGGCTTGCCGACGCGATAGGTACCTCCGCCCCTGGGGACCGGATCGCCGAAATCCACCACCCGAGGGCTACTGGAAACGCCGTATTTCGGGTCGACTCGGCTGGAGAGCTTGTTTGACGAGGCGCAATTGGCGACCAGCAGACACAAGGCTCCCGCTGCCGCGATGCGCACGGCTGCCCCGCCCGATTCCCTGACGCAAATCCCCATAGAACCCCAAATAGCATCTTTCGCGGCCGCTTGCCTACCGGGCACCGCAGGCCGGAGGCTGGCACTCATACAGCGCTTACCTTAACTCATTGCTTCCATACCGGAAACGGCCCGGCGCACGGCTTGGTAAACCGGAGATTGATTTTCCGGCTTTGCAACCCTCCCGCGTGGACAACCCTTGCAATCGCTCGCGCCTTCCCTCAAGAGGTGCGAACCGGAAGGGTGGCCGAGTGGTTTAAGGCACCGGTCTTGAAAACCGGCGTGCCTGCAAGGGCACCGTGGGTTCGAATCCCACCCCTTCCGCCAGACTGTGAATGGAATGCCGGGCCTGCGCCGCAGGCATCACGCCGGCAGCGGCACTCCGGGTTGCTTGTCGAACCTGTGCGCCAGCCAGGACGAAATTGTCGCCGGAATAAAACCGACCAGTCCGTAGAGCAGATAATGCTTGAGGCCCGTCTCGCTCCCGAGCGTGCCATAGAGAACTGCCGTTGCGCAAAATGCGACGATGCCGGTCAGAAACATCCGAAGGACCGGACTGATTCTCCTGACGTGGAAGAGAATGTCGTCGACGGCACCGATCATCAGCGCCGGGATGATCCCGAACAGGTAGTTGTAGGGAATGGTCATCAGCAGGACCTTGAATAGTTTCTTCACGACATCGTCCCCATCCCAGTAGCCTTCGGGCGTTCCAAGAACGAGAAGGAAAAAGCCCGCTACCAGCGGCCCAATGGCCGCAAAGATGATGTATCGCTTCATTCGGTCCCTCGCCCTGCCCGGATTCCACGCACTCAGATTTGTTGCGGGCAGTTGGCTCATAAGAAAACGAGAAAAGAAACCGCGCAAGCCTTAGGTACCGGCTCGGCTCCTCCAGCCTCGCGGGGCCGCGTGTTCTCGATAACGACTCATCGACCTGTCCGTGCGAACGGAATTCAAAGGAAAAACACGATCCCGGCGCGACCGTTTTCGTACTGCCCGTCCCATCCTGAACCGATGCGCTATCGGACGTTTACCGTGCTCCCTTGAGGGTACATGACGTGGAGCATGTAGTCTTCACACCCGCACTACAGGCCAGGCAAACCGCCGTGCATTGCTCAAGGTTCTTGGGATCATAGGGGCTGTAGAGTTTTGTTGCACATGCGAGAGACACTTCAGGCTGCGCCGGTTTGGGTCCTAGCGATTGCAATGCAAGGAAAACCAGAACCAGCAGACCGACACCAATAGCCATAAACGATGCCACGCCGCGGACAACGCGTGACCGCTCGTGTCTCTCAGCCTTGGTCGTGCCGCCAATATGATTGCCGGTCACCGGGGGGCTCCTCCAGCCAACAACGCGCCGAGCGTCATGCGGGTTCCATGCCCGGACGGTCCGTAAAATTGCCCGGCAGCCTATCGTTTTCCGAAGCTCAACGCCGGGACTATTTGGTTAACCGAAGATTAAAACCCCCTCCCGGCATTCGCGCTTTGATTCAAATTTTCCGAAACTTTCGGCCGCTAAGAATACGCTTCGATCATGGAGCGAGACCGATGGCTGTTTTCAGAAAAGATTCCCGCAAGCCCCGACACACCACGCGTCACGACGCCTGGATGCTGCTCGACGGCGGCTTTGCGAAGCGCAATTGCACGGTCCTGGATCTATCGTCGGGCGGCGCGCGCATCGAACTCATCGATACCGGACCGATCGGAAACAACCTCAGCCTGGCGTTGACCGGCGACGTGCGAAAAGTGACGCATTGCCGGCTCGTCTGGCGCAAGGACACGATTATCGGCGTGGAGTTCAAAGGCCGCACCTGATGTGCGCGCCTCGCGCCGGTTGCTGACGAACAATGGAGAGGTGGCTGAGTGGCTTAAGGCACCGCACGCGGTACACGGTAAATCGTGTCGGAGGTTCGAATCCTTCCCCTCTCCGCCATCCCCGAGATGCACTCGGTAAACCCGAAATACAATCAGCGACGGCTACGTTTGCCGGTCGCGGGCGCCGCCTCATCGGGATAGGCGCCGCGGCGCTGAGCCAGGCGCCAGTTAGGAGCGCATGTCCCGTTCAGGCCGCCAGTGCTCGCCTGACACTGGGCCATCGTGGAGTAATCGCATTGCTCGATCGTGCCACTCCATCCCTGAACATAGGTCATGCAGTACGGATAATCGATCGCCTGGGCCGAAGCCTGACCAAGAAGGCCGTATCCGGTGAGCGCTAACAGGGCGAGTTGAAGGTAACGCATTTCGTCCTCGATTCGTTTCGGCCGCATGAGACACCAACGGGGTTTCTGGCTCAAGCCGGTGGCGGGTTCGTGCGATCACAGTTCAGCGAGAACGCTATGAGCGCCGCACATTCGTTTTGTTCTTTGCAGATTTCTCGCTCTGCCGGATAGACTGTTCGCAGGGTCCACCGGTCAGGAACCGGACTGTGCCTCAGCGCCTAGCCAAGATCAGGAGAAGCCGTGAGCGATCCGGACCAGGACAACCGAAAGCGCAACCTGAAAATCGCCGAAAACGAAGCCAAACGCGAGTTGAAGAGTGATATCCGGCTCTCGACATGGGCGATTGGCATCGTCGTCGTTGTTGGGCTGATCGCTCTGGCGATCTTTCTCAAAAATTAGGTTTCAGGTTCGAGCCGTGGCCGGCTGACGATGCTTCCGGCTCCGGCGACATTATTTACCGAACGTCATGTCCACGCATTTCATGACATCCGGCCCGACGCCTACGCTGAGCAGAATGCAGCCTTTGGCACTGAGCTTGGTGCTGTCGCTGACCCAGATCGCCGTCCCGCCCGATCCAAAGAACGAGTTTGTGTTCGGCGGCTCGGTTTCAGTCGCATCGAACTGGTAGCTGGAATCGCTGGGGAAGATGCGCGCCTTCAATTTGCAGTCGCCATCGGTATCGACCTTGAGAACTTCCTTGTTGTCACGGGTGACGCCAACGCTCACCTGGCAGCGATAGAACTCGGATGTCTTTGTATTAAAAATGTAGGCGTATGACTTGCACGAAATGTTTTGAAGTTTGCCGGCATTCAGTCCGCGCCCGCAGGAGATGCGCTGATTGCTGCTCAGCTTGATGTCGTCAGCCGCTCTCGCATCGGAAATGCCATTGAATGCCGTCAGCGCCAGAACCGGCACGAGCCCAAGAAAAAATCCACGAAACGTCTTCATCGATTGACCCCTATTGCGCATGCGTGCGGCGGCGAAAATGATGCCGGGTATCGCATGTCCGGCGTAACTCTAATGTAGTTTTCGGCGGTAGGCCATTGGGGCGTCCGCGGCTCCTCAGCCAAACGCGCCGGCAACGAGCGCCATGCACACACGTTGCGGGGTCACCCGTGGGCCAAGGCCCGCGTCCTTAGCTGCTCGACAGCATTCACCAACCGGCTTTGCCCCTGTTCGCCGATGGCTGCATCGCGGGCCTCCTGAATGGCTTCCCCGAGCCTCGGCAGCGGGAGATCTCCGTCGCATGTCGGTTTGACCAGACGGTCGATGATGATGTTCCACTCGGCCAGTCCGTTCTGGTAGGCATCGCCATGTCCCTTGATGAGATTGGCCGTTCGCACGACCGCAACGGTCGCTTCCGGCTGCTTCACCAGGCTGCGATCAACCATGTGAAGCCACCGCTCGACCCACACGCGTTCCAGCTTAAAGCGCTGGGAGAATGGACGCGTAATCCGCGCGGCAGCCAGCCATTTCAACCGTTGAAGCTTAAAGCGTGTCCGCGAACTGAAACGCAATGTCACACTCCTGCGGGCCAGCTTCGCCAGGCGCAGGCGCTGGAACAGATCGAGAGCCGGCGCTGCTGCCTTGGGCGGCAGCAGCGGGATCACCTCGTCCCAGCGAAACTTCTCAACCCGGTCGATCGAGCGCGGGTTTGGCCCGGCGCTCGCACCTCCCGCCTCGGCCAGCTTCAGCTGTGCGATGCGGATAGGGTCCTCGAAATGCATGCGATCGGACAGCAACTGCGCGAGTTCTGCAAGGTCGGGCACATGGTGGGCCGCAGGACCGACATAGCGCTCGATCCGCTCGAGATAGGCCAGCGCATAGTCTGGGTCCTGATAGTCGATCAGCGAATGAACGGCTTCGCTGACGATCGGGACAACATCCGCTGGCAGTTGCGCCGACAGCCGCGCCAGCGCGGCCCGCGCGACACGCGGATTTCGCGTTTCTTCGCCAAAATACCGCTCCTTCAACAACCGGAACGGCGATGGCGGGACTTTGACCCGAATCTTCACGACGTCGCCTGCGCACCTGTTTCGGCAAGCTGCGCTTCCAGCCTTCCAAGATTCTGGAAGAGCCGCGCGCTGACCAGCCGCAGGAAGTAGAATCCGAACGCCGGGTTCTGGACGTAAAGCTCCTCCACCTTTTGATAGGTCACACTCAGCACGATCCCGCCCTCAAGGCACTCGAGCGTTTGAGTTCGTTTGTTTGAGGGCGACAGCATACCGAGTTCGCCGACGATGGCGCCGTTCGGCAGTTCGATCCCGGACTCGACAAGCCGGAAGCGCCCGCTGACGATGTAGAACATCTCCTCGGCTTTCTCGTGCTTGTAGAATAGGATTTCGCCGCTCTTGCATTTGCGCTCGGTCATGAACGGCTTCAGCCAGGCCATGGACAGATCGCTGTTGACGGATTTCTTCACTTCGCGGACCAGCAGCAGCATTTCGCGGAGCCGGTACACGTTCAGCGGCAGCAGGATCATGTGAAGCACCATCACCGGGTAGTGATGGTGAACGACCGAAAAGCCGATCAGGAGGACGTTGGTGATGATCCCGAAGATGCGAAGCGGAATCATCGTTCGCATGGTGTACCCGGCTACCACGAACGCAGACGCGATAAAGCCGCCGGCGCCGGAAACGAGTCCTGACATATCCATCGGAATCAACCTGATGCTAAAGGAAGCTGATATATATTATGCCGCGCCGCGCCTTGTGCGACAACGGTTCTCGCGGCCAATGCTTTAATCGAAACTCAAGTCTCCGCGAAAATCCGAGCAAAAGGCGCGCTGCAAAAAACATGCGCACCGATCAAATCTCAAACGACAGCCCTTCCTTTGCAACGACCGTTCCCGGCCGCGCCCTGGCTGCTGCTGCGGCGATACGGTCCATCTCATCGTCGTCATGTTCGGGATCGTGGTGAAACAGGAAAAGCTTCCCGACTCCCGCCTCGTTGGCCAGCCGGACGGCTTGCTGCCAGCTTGAGTGGCCCCAGCCGACATGCTCAGGCAGTTCTTCGTCGGTGTATGTCGTGTCGATGACAATAATCGACGCATCGCGGGCGAGCTCTATCAGCGCCGGATCTATTTCGTCGGCGCTGAGTTCGGTATCGGTAATATAGGCCATGGCACGGCCGCCAAACTCGACACGGTATCCGATCGCACCGCCGGGATGATTGAGCGCCGCGGTCATGACCTTGATGCCCGGCCGCGGAATCAAGACATCGCCAGGTGCGAAGTCGGTGAATTCGATCTTGCCGTGCGCGGCTTCGATTTCGATCGGAAATAATGGATAGCTCATCAGCTTCCGAACCGTTTCCTGCACCCCACCTGCCGCCTTCAGGTTGCCGGCCCAGAGACGCAAGCGGTTTCCCGTCATGAAGGCGGGCACGAAGAACGGAAGGCCAATCAGATGATCGATATGGCAGTGACTCAAAAACAAATCGATGTCTGTTGGTTCGGCTTCTTCGGCAAGCGTGAGGCCCAGCACACGCAGTCCCGATCCCGCATCGAAGACCAGGCGATGGTCACCGCAACGAACCTCGACGCATGATGTATTGCCGCCATACCGCACGGTATTGGGGCCTGGACACGGAATGCTCCCACGAACACCCCAGAACCGCACGGACATTGTGGTCGGCATGAAAAAACTCAATGAACCCTTCGCGAGAATTGCATGCCGCTGTCATCTTCACCAACATGATACCGCGCACTGTTCACCAAAAAAATGGCTTGCCATGCTGGGACGCGACAGGTAGCGCGGCGGCGTTTCGTCTCACCCATCATTTGGTTGTCAGAGCAAAGACACCGTTCCAGTCGTCAGGCGGCGGGGTTTCCTGGAACGCCTTGATACGCTCGAAATAGAGGTCGTAAAGCATAGAGAAGGTCTTCGCTTCGTCGGCTATGCGGGCCTTCGCAATCGCAGCAAGCGCACCCTCCCAGTCGCGGCCGCGGTAACACGCCAGCATTTCGATGCACAGATTGCGAAGCCGCTGAAACTGTCCGGATTTCGCGACATCTTCCCGCCCGGCGATGGCGTAAATCACCTCAGGCTCCTTCTTGCCCTTCACGGTGATGAAGTCGAGTTCGAGAATTGCGAATTTGTCCTTGGCCGCGAGCGCCGTGGCCGACCCGGCGATGATTGGCACGCCGTAGGATTTCGATTGTCCCTCGAGGCGCGAGGCCAGGTTCACGCTGTCGCCCAGCACCGAATAGTCGAACCGCAGGTTCGATCCCATGTTTCCGACCACGCAGGTCCCGGTGTTCAGGCCAATTCCGACCTTCATGGGAATGAACGGCTTGCCGGCTTCATTCGCTTCCCGCTCCCGCTCGACATTCAGCGCTTCGATGCGATCGATCATGTCGAGTGCCGCATTGCAGGCGTTGATCTGATGTTCCTGATCGCTGAGCGGAGCGTTCCAGAACGCCATGATCGCGTCGCCCATATACTTGTCGATCGTTCCCTTGCGATCGAGGATCGCGTTTGTGAGCGGCGTCAGGAAACGATTCATCAGAGAAGTCAGGCCTTGCGGATCGCTCTTGAACGACTCGGAGATCGTGGTGAAACCGCGCACGTCGCTGAACATGATGGTCATGTCGCGCTCCTCGCCGCCGAGCACGAGTTTTTCCGGCGATTGCGCCAGCTGTTCGACGAGCGCTGGCGACAGGTACTGACCGAAGGCGGAACGGATGCGGCGGCGCTGAGCCTGTTCACGGAAATAGCTGCTGAACACCAGCACCAGATAGATCGCAGTGCTCGCGATCAATGGAAATGTAAAGTCAATCAGCAGCCGGTGTTCGGAGAAGAAGTACCAGGATGTCGCCACCATGATGCTGACGATGACGGCGCCGAACAGCAGAAGCATGATGGCGCTGAGAATCGGTGCGAGCCAGATGATGGCGATCCCGAACAGGATCGCGGCCAGCAGCTCGGCGCCGACCGCATAGTTCGGTTGCGACAGTACCGAGCGCGTCAGCGCCGCTTCCAGCACCTGTGCGTGGACCTCGACGCCCGGCATCACTGGATCGAGAGGCGTTGTCTTCACGTCGAGCAATCCCACGGCCGACGTACCGATCAGGATCAGCTTGCGTGAAATCAGGTCGGGACCGGCCTTGCCGTCCAGCACATCGGCGGCCGACACATAACGCGCCGCATCGTGTTTGGCGAAATGTACCCAGAGCTGGCCGTTGCGGTCGGTCGGGACTTCAAATCCGGGCACCGCCACGCTCTTCACGCCGGCCTCGTCCGATTTGACCAGAATGGTGTCGGACTTGGTCACGATGCGCAGCATTTCAAATGTCAGCGAAGGCATCAATTCGCCTTGCGCCAGCATGATCATCGGAACCCGGCGGACGATGCCGTCGCGCTCGGTGCGGATCGTGAACAACCCGCGGCCCGGAGCGGCCTCTTCCAGCGCAGGGATGTTTCGAAGCAGTCCGGGGAATTGCAGAAGGAACGGACGCGGGTCGCCGCCCAACGTGGCCAATCCCGTCAGAGGCAGGTTCAATTCTGGCTGCGGCACAAATTTCGGCAGACCGGACTCACCAAGAACGGCGGGCGATTTACGTAAAACGTCAGCAAGCACCCGATCGTTGCTCGGCAGGGCCCGAAGCTTCTTTCGGCTCTCCTCATCAAGGTCACGAAACGCGTCCGCAGCGAGTCCCGGCGACAGCCGGTCAGGCTCCGCGAACACGATATCGAAAGCGATAGCGGCTGCACCGAGATCGGTCAGCCTCTGGACAAGATCAGCCACCCTTGTTCGCGGCCATGGCCATTGCCCGAATTTGGCGAGGCTTTTTTCGTCGATGTCGATGATGACAACAGGACGCTGTGTGCTGTGGCGCGGCTTGAGGATTTGATATCCGTCGAAAACGCGGACCCGCAACTCCTCCAGCGGGATCGGATCGACGACCCGTACGCCGAGAAATGCGATCAGAAGCAAAAGCGACAGCAACCGCCCGTAGCCGAAATGCCTGGCGTACATGCGGATACGCGCAACGAACCGGACCGACGATTTCCACACTGCCCGCATCATGCCGTCAAACCGATACCCGTCACTTTTCCCGGAAAGCACGCATGAGCTGGTCGCTCAGCGGCTTCGCAAGGTAGGATATCATGGTGCGTTCGCCGGTCTGCACAAAGGCCTCGACCGGCATGCCCGGAATCAATTTGACCTCCCCGAGCTTGGCCACTTCTTCCGGCGGCATCGACACGCGAATGGTGTAGTAGCTCTGTCCGGTGCGCTGGTCCGTTGTCGTGTCCGGCGAAATGCGGCTGACGGTCCCGTTCAGTTCGGGCGTGGTGCGCTGGTTAAAGGCCGAAAGCCGCAACAGCGTCTTCTGTCCGATCCTGAGCTGATCGATATCCTGCGGGTTCACCTTGGCCTCGACCGACAGGTTATCGGATTCCGGCACGATGAGCATGATCGCGTCACCGGCGGTGATCACACCGCCCACAGTATGAACCGTCGACTGAAGCACCATGCCGTCCTGCGGTGCGCGAATGTCGATGCGGCGCAACTGATCCTCGGCGGTAACCTTGCGCTCGACGAACTCGCCGATCTTGTCGTTGATCTCGCGCATCTCCTTGGAGACTTCGCTGGAAAGGTCCTTGTCGATCTGGATAATCTGCAGTTCGATTTCGGTGATCTTGCCCTTCGCCTGTGCCTTCTGCGCAATGAATTGCGCGCGGTCGCCGTCGAGCCGCGCGGCGTCACGCTCCAGCACGGTCAGACGCGATATCTGCACGAGATTCTTGGCGAACAGATCGCGGACGCCGATAAGCTCCTTCTGAATGAGTTCGATCTCACGGGACTTGGCATTTTCCTGCGCTTCGAGCCCGCCGATTTCTTCCTTGAGCTGCGCGATGCGCTCCTTGAGCTGGGCCTTCTGATTGACGCGGCCTGATGAGCGAACCTGAAACAGCTTGACCTCGTTCCCGATCAGCGCCCGCACATCCGGGTTGGCGAAGGAATCCATTAACTCGGGTGGAAAGGTTATGCGGTCCGCACCATCCTGCTCCGCCAGCAGCCGCGCCCGACGCGCCAGCAGCCCGTCGAGGCCCTTGGTGACAATCGCGAGGCTTGCCTTGGTCACCGTGTCGTCGAGCCGCACCACAACGTCGCCGGCCTTGACCCGGTCACCATCGCGCGCCCTCACCTCGCCGACGACACCGCCGGTCGGGTGTTGAACTTTCTTGACGTTGGAATCGACCACGATCGAGCCCGGCGCAATCAGCGCGCCGGAAATCTGCGCTGTCGAGGCCCAGCCGCCTATCCCGCACGTCAGCAGCGTGACGACGACGAGTCCGACAATCAGATGAAACCGGATTGATCCTCGCGATCCGGGCTTATCCAGGCTTTGGAAGATAGAGAGCCGCTCCAGCGGCGAAAACAGGGCGCTGAAGATGCGGCGGACAATGTTTTCCGTCCCGGCGAGCGTCGGCTTCATGGTTGCGCTCCTCCCTTGTCGGAAACGATCTTAATCGCAGGCGGCGCTGCCGCAGGGCGTTGCAACACCTGGCCGAGAACGGCGTCCTTCGGCCCGAAGGCCTGCACCCGCCCGTCCTTCATGACCAGCACGAGATCGACGCTCTCGATGCCGATCGGACGATGCGCGACGACGACCACGACACCGCCTCGCGCACGCACCGCAAGGATAGCCTTGTTCAGCGCCACATCGCCTTCGCTGTCGAGATTGGAGTTCGGTTCATCGAGCACGACCAGGAATGGATTGCCGTACAGCGCGCGAGCCAGCGCGATGCGCTGCGCCTGCCCCGCCGACAGCACGCTGCCCTGATCGCCGATCTGGGTGTCGTAGCCGTCTTTCATACTGATGATGAGATCGTGGACGCGCGCCTCCCTCGCCGCGGCGATGATGTGCTCCGGAGAGGCATTGTCCTCAAACCGCGAAATGTTCTGGGCGATCGTACCGGCGAAGAGTTCGACATCCTGCGGCAGGTAACCGATATGACGGCCGAGAATTTCCGGCGACCATTGGTCCAGCGCCGCGCCGTCCAGCCGCACCTTGCCGCGCAGCGGCTGCCATACGCCGACCAGAGCGCGCACCAGCGATGATTTGCCCGACCCGCTTGGGCCGATGACGCCAACGCCCTGCCCGGCCTCGATCGCAAACGTGACATCCTGCGCGACCACCTTCTGTTCGCCGGGTGGGCTGATGGTCAGCGTTTCGACCGTAAGTCTGTTTGTCGGCGCTTCAAGCAGCGTTGGCGCCGCCTGTTCCGGCAACATGCCGAGCAGACGGTTGAGACGGTGCCAGCTTTGGCGGGCCGCTACGAACCCTTTCCAGTGGGCGATGGCAAGATCGACCGGTGCCAGTGCACGGGCACTCAGGATCGAACCTGCGATGATGATGCCCGCTGTCGCCTGCTGGTTGATGACGAGATACGCGCCGACGCCGAGCACCGCAGATTGCAGCATCATGCGCATGACCTTGGCGATGGCGCCAAGGCCGCCGGCGACATCGCTCGCCCGCTGGTTGCTGGCGAGATAGTCGCGATTGGATTCATCCCATCGCTTGCCGATACGTCCAGCCATGCCCATTGCGGTGAGCACCTCGGCATTCCTGCGGCTGGCGAGCGCAAGATCCTGCCGCCGCATCGCCAGTCCTGTCGAGCGCTTCATGGGCTCATGGGTCAGGTATTCTGTCAGAAGGGTCAGCGCGATCAGAATAACCGCGCCGGCCAGCGCGGTGATGCCGATCAGCGGATGGAATGCGAAACAGATGGCAAGATAAAGCGGAAGCCACGGTAGGTCGAACAATGCCCCCGGCCCCATTCCTGACAGGAACGAGCGGACGTTGTCGAGATCGCGCAGCGGCTGAAGTCCCTCGCTGCGGTTGCCGATAACGAGCGGCATCCGCACCACGATGTCATAGACCCGGCGGCTGAGCATCTCGTCCAGCGCCGATCCGATGCGGATCAGGATGCGGCCGCGGATCAGATCCAGGATGCCCTGGACCGCGTAAAGGCCGCCTGCCAGCACGATCAGACCGACCAGCGTCGGGATGCTGCGGCTCGGCAGCACGCGGTCGTAAATTTCCAGCATGAAGAACGAGCCGGTGAGATACAAAATGTTGATGACCAAGCTCATCACGCCGACACCGACAAACGCGCTGCGGCAGGCGCGAAGCGCCGTCCCCAGCTCGGAACGGGGCGAATGCCCCTGAGGTGATGTCTTCGCGGGCTGCATCGATACCTGGCCGTTTGGCTGCTGTCAGGACGCCAATCTGGAATTCATGAAATGTGGCGCTGTGACCAGCCTATCATGCCACGACACGGGTATTTATTGCAGCCGGAAACATGATCGAAGTTAATGTTTCCGGCCCATTCTCAAATCACGCATGGAGAATGAAATCGCTCGCATTCAGGGCGGCAACGCCCTTCAAGAGCAACGTATCCGTCGTGCCGTTGAGGTGAAGCAGCGTATCGCCGCCGGTGTGATCGGCGTTGGTCAGGATGTCTGCCAGAGCCGTCGCATTGATGGACGAGAACGCCTGCAAATCGATTTTGTCGGTACCGGCCTGGAAGCCGTTTGTGATGACGTCCTGATTGGAGCTCGGCGCGAACACGAAGGTGTCCTGATAGCCCGTCGCGAAAAAGACGTCCTTGTCCGATGTCCCTTGCAGGGTGACAGGACCGGTTCCGGACACGTTGAAAATAAAGTTCACCGTATCGTGCGCCCCCGCAGCATCGGTCACGGTTAGCGCAACTTTGTCGGTAGCCGGCGTTCCCGTCGGTGTGTAAGCGATGCCCGTCCCCAGCGCTCCGTTCACTGTTGCCAGATCGCCGGAGCTGGGACTGAACGTGACAGTGCCGTGATCCGCGGTTGCCGTAACGGTGAAAGTATCGCTGGCGTCAGGATCTGCGACCGAGAGATTCGAAATGGTGGTCGTTCCGCCGCTTTGCGCGGTCTGGAAACCACTGGCATCTATCGTCGGCGCATCGTTCGTTCCAGTGATCGTCCACGACACCGAAGCCGGCGTCGGCGTGGTTACAATGCCGTCCGAAACGCTGTAGCTGACAGTTACTGTCGTCGTCGCACCCTCGGCCAAATGCTGATAGGCGGCGTTGCCCGGATCGAGCGTAAAGGTGTGGTGGACAGCGTCGTAGGTCACGCCGTCAGGCAACGTGCCGGGTACGTTCACCACGGACAGCGTGCTGCCGTCATCGACATCCGACGCGTTAGCCAGCGCATCAAGTGTGCGCGTCGATCCGTCCTCAACCGCGGACGGATCAGACACCACGCCGCTGACGACCGGTGCGTCGTTCGTCCCTGTGATCGTCCACGACACCGAAGCCGGCGTCGGCGTGGTGACAATGCCGTCCGAAACGCTGTAGCTGACAGTTACTGTCGTCGTCGCACCCTCGGCCAAATGCTGATAGGCGGCGTTGCCCGGATCGAGCGTAAAGGTGTGGTGGACAGCGTCGTAGGTCACGCCGTCAGGCAACGTGCCGGGTACGTTCACCACGGACAGCGTGCTGCCGTCATCGACATCCGACGCGTTAGCCAGCGCATCAAGTGTGCGCGTCGATCCGTCCTCAACCGCGGACGGATCAGACACCACGCCGCTGACGACCGGTGCGTCGTTCGTCCCTGTGATCGTCCACGACACCGAAGCCGGCGTCGGCGTGGTGACAATGCCGTCCGAAACGCCGTAGTTGACGGTTACCGTCGTCGTCGCACCCTCGGCCAAATGCTGATAGGCGGCGTTGCCCGGATCGAGCGTAAAGGTATGATTGACGGCATCGTAGGTAACACCGGCAGGCAGTGAACCGGGGACATCGACGCCGGGCACGTTGACCACAGACAGCGTCGCTCCGTCATCGACGTCCGAAGCGTTGGCCAGCGCATTCAAAACACTGACCGGAGCATCCTCGACTACCAGCGCATCGGACACGGTGCCGCTGACGACAGGCTCGTCATTCGAACCGGTATAGGTGACGGTCACCGTTTGGCTGCTCGAGGTGCCAGTAGCGACGCCGTTATGATAATCGGCAACGGTGATGTCGTAGGTAACCGTGAGGGTCTGGCCATCCGCCAGGAAATCCAGCGCGCTGTCCGTGATCTTGTAAGTCCAGTCAACCGACCCACTGCCCGTCCCTGTGCTGTCATGCGGCACCAGCGTACGCGCGCTTGCGTTTGTCAGGTCATTGATCTGGATTGACGTCAATGTCCCGCCCGACCAGTCGAAAATAGCGGACGATTGCGTGACCTGATGTGTGTCGGTCAGGTCGACATCGGCGAAGGTTACGGTGCCGCCGGCCGGATCCAACGTCGCGGATCCGGTGGTGGCCGTCAACTCCGGGACCGTGGCACTGGCGGCAGCAGTGCCGCTGGTTATCGTCGGCGCATCGTTGGCGCCCGTAATGGTGACGGTTACAGTCTTGGCAACCGACGTATCGTTGCTGTTGCTGCTGTTGTCTTTGACAGTGATCGTATAGGTCGCCGTAATTGTCTCGCCTTCCGCGAGGTACTGGATCAGGTTGGTATCCAGCGCGAAATCCCAGTTGAAGTCATGATCGCCCGCAGCCAGGGTCGACGAAGGAACCGTCAGTGCGGTGGCCAGCGCGAGAGCCAATGCAGGAGAGACACCTGCGCTTCCCGCTGCATCGTTGTTGTAGGCAACGTGCGCCGTATGGGTATCCGTCAGGTCGGTATCAGTGAACGTGACCGAGCCGTGGTCTTTCAGAATACCACCGACAGGATCGACGTCTTCCTTGACTGCTGCGCCGTTGTCGATGACAGAAATAACGGGCTGGTCATTCGCGGCGCCGACCTGAACCGTGATCTGCTTTGTCGACGAAAGGCCGTTGTTGTCCGTGACCGTGACGTCGTAGATCAGCGTCAGGGTCTGCCCCTTCGCCAGAAAGTCGAACAGATGGTCCGGCAGCTTGAATTCCCAGCTGATCGAGCCCTGGTTGTTGGTATCGGTATTGTTCTCCGATACCGAGGCCGTCACCGCGCCATTGAGGGCATCGCGGGTTGCCTGCGGAATGTCGTTGTAACTGCCGCCCGACCAGACCACTAATGAGGCGCCCTGAAGCGCGGCACTCGCCGTATGGGTGTCGGAGAGGTCCACATCGGCAAACGCCAGCGTGCCGGTCGCAACATCGACGACCGAATTAGGCGCGCCTGTTGTGTCGGGAACCTCGTCGGCCTGATGAATCGACGCGTCGGCCGTCAGCACCGGTGCATCGTTGGTGCCGGTGATCGTGATCGTGACGGCTTGTGTGACCGGGACGCCGTTGTCGTCCTTGATCGTGATCGTATAGACCTGCGTGATCGTCTGGCCTTCAGCCAGCGACTGCAGCGTGGGATCGTTGTCGTCCAGCGAGAAGTGCCAGCCAACCGAGCCCTGATTGTTGGTATCCGTGGTGCTTTCGGAAACCGGGTCGACGGTGAATGTTCCGATCTTGGTCGTCGTCGGGGCATTTCCAGCCCCGTTGACAAAACCTGGCAGGGCTGAACTGGTCGTCGATGTCAGTTCGACGGTGGCGGTGTGTGCATCGGTCAGATCGACGTCCTTGAACGTGATCGTGCCGTTTGCCTCAATATGACCCGACGTGACCGGGACGTCTTCCTTGACCGCGCCGGTGATGATCGTCGGAGTTCCTCCCACGATGGTCGGCGCGTCGTTGGCGCCCGTAATCGTGATCGGGATTTCAACGATGCCGGTATCTGGTCCAGATGTCGCGGTCACCTGGATCTTGAAGGTGACAGTCTGGCCGTCGTCCAGAAAATTGAACTGCTCGCGATCGAAGGAAACGATGCCTGTGGTCTGGTTGATGTTAAGCAGCGGTTTCAGAAAAGCTTCGCTGAGATAGCCGACCGTGCTGACTGCGCTCTTGATGATGGCGCTGCCGGCGACGAATGGAACACCGATATCGTAGAACGGCGCACTGCCGATATCCGGGTCGTCGATCTTGACCACGTCCTTGAAGTTGAAAACCCTGATCGTCGGAGCAAACGCCTGATCCGCGAAAACAGGGAGCGCCGAAAATTGCGCCTTTGTGTTGTAGAAAGTCCTCGAGGGATTTGGCTGACCGGTAACGGGATCGACTCCGACGCCCGGAATTGTGATGACCTTCGGTGGCCCGAGGTCCTGCAAAGGCTTGTAGAACGCAAACGGATTGATGTTGTCGCCGGGAGAGCCAAATCCGGTTTTCTGCGACTTCGGATTGGAGTTGTCCGGATTGTAGTTCGGGAAGTACAGCTTGAAGACTTCCTGGATCAGGGCCTTCGCAGATTCCTGATCCGCAAGCGTCTTGAGCTGTTCGATCGCCGTCGGAGGCTGACCGATGCCGCTAACCGAAACATAGGTCACCTGCCCGGCCTGCGACACCGTGCCGATCAGTTGGCCGGTCGTCTTGTCGTAGAGATTGTAGGAACCCGTGTGCCCATCAGGCTCGACCAGCACCGAAAATTTTGTCGGTCCGTCATTCGCGCCGATTTCCACCAGCACCGCCGTACCGCGAATACCCATCGTGGCAACCGGCGTCTCGACGCGCATGTTGCCGTTCTTGGCGGTCTGTCCCGCAACGAAAGTAATGGTGCCCTGAACCAGGCTGATCAGCGATGAGTTCGACGATCCGTTCGGATCGAAGATCATTTCGTTGAGCACCATGCGTGCGTTCGACGTCATGCCGAACACGCTGCCATCAACAAACGTCATGCCGATCGAAGAGTCGGATCCGGTCTGGACCACGTCGCCTTTTTGCACGGCGTCCCCGACACGCAATTCGACCGATACGCCGTTGCGGATGACGGTGGCGCTTCCGGACATTTTCTGGACGTGACCGATGATCTGTCCAGCCTGTGCCGGCGCTGTGGCCTGCGCGTAGTGGACGTGGCCGGTCAGCGCATCAACGATGTGACCGGCAAGGGTCGCACCGTCCTTGGTGGCGAGGGCTGGCCGTGCGTCACCCTTGAAGTAGTTTCCGACGACGAATTTCTGGCCGTCGCCCGAAATGATCAGGTCGCTGCCGATCCGCATATACTCGCCAGAGAACAGCAGATGCGCGTCGGGAACAACGATGTGGCTGTCCGACGCGTGATGCTGAACGAATCCTGGTTTCGGATCAAAAGACAATCGCTCCCCACCCAGCGAAACTGGGGAGTCGTGCGCTAACCCGGCGTCAAATGGTCCGGAAAAATTCAAACTCAGCCCGCCCGTCTGAAAATTATTCTTAAGAAATTCAGAATTGCCGGTTCATAGCATCAAAGACCGCGGCCCCATAGTGAATTGAACTAAACGGCATGGTTTTACATGGCCGCGTTAAGTAAAGCTGCGGGGTCATGACTTGGCTATTCCGCCACTACTTTCTAACGTCATGGGATAAAGTCGATAATTCATGCTGCTCCGCAAAATCATCCCCGGGTGAGGAAAGGCCAATCCAGCCTAAAAGCCTGAAGAAACGCACAAAAATAAACGCAAGATAACCAAACTATACAATCGATATATCAAAATAGACTTGTGCTGTACGCTCTACAATACGTCAAACACTTGCGTGTTTTGGCGATTTACACGGTCAGCCGCGCCGTTAGCCCTATCTACAATTTTAGACAATGTGGTCAGCGTTAGTTCCGCATATTTGAATCCAAATGGCGGATTAGCCCCTCGTTTAAGCCGTCGAAAAGGGGATCGCGCCTACTCCTTGTGACGAAATGATCTGGTCACGAGCTCGCATATCTCTGCAAGCCGATGCCCGGACACGGGGCGTCACATGTCGGCTTTCAATGTTCTGCGCACGAGCGCACTGTCATTCGTGATTGTTATCAGCACCTTGAGCGGCGTTGCTCACGGGGCGCCTCACGCCGTGCACGAAGCGTACAGCGAAGCTATCAAGGACCGGCCGGGCACGGCTACGGAGCCGTTTGGGCTGCCGACCTCGACCCTGGCCGACGGCCCGCTTCGCGCCAAATGGCTGACGGTTGAGCGCGCCATCGCGGCCGAAGCCGAGGTCATTGCCGGCTGCGCCGGCGATCCTGGACACTGCGCATCCCAGCCGGCCCTCCGATTCCTTGAAATCGTAAAGATGGCTTCCAGCCGTGAAGGCCTTGCCCGGTTTGGCGAAATCAACCGCGCTTTCAACCTTGCCATCCGGCCGGTCAGCGATCGTGCTCAGTACGGCGTCGAGGACTACTGGCAGTCACCGCTGGCGACACTCGCGGCTGGCGCGGGCGACTGTGAAGATTACGCGATTGCCAAGCTCGTTGCGCTCCGCGCCGCCGGGGTTGCCGCCGAGGACCTTCGCCTTCTGATCATCCGCGAGACCGCAACCGGCGACGACCATGCCGTGGTTGCAGCCCGGTTCGAAGGACAGTGGCGGGTGCTCGACAACCGGACTTTCATCATGCTTGAGGACAGCGATTTCGACAAATACCGCCCCCTCTTCGCGATCGACGCGGAAGGCGCGAAACGGTTTGAACAGCCGATGTTCGCGAACGCCGCACAGGTCACGCAGGCGCGCCCGGCCGAGATCGCGCAGCATGAAGTCGCCGCCGGTCCCGGAACATCGGAAACCGCGTTGAGCATGGATAGTTCTGCATTCGACGAGTTCTGTCAGACCCTCGCGATGTAACGGACATCTGACGAGGCCCGGCCGGATTGGCTCACGGTCCGGTTAACTGATCTGTGTCCATCGCTCAGATTTTGGCGATGGTTTTAATGGTCGCGACAAACAACAAGGCAGCGAGTGTAACGAGCAGCCATCCGGGGTTGTCGCACAGGGTCGCTCCCTGACGGCAGACTTCGTCGGCCAGAGCCCAGCCGCGGTTCCGGGTGGCGCCGGCGAGCAGGAAGATGCCGCCCGCGCCTGTGATTGCGAGAATAAGCTGACGCATGGGTCCACTCCTTTCCGACGCCGATGTTCGGCGGGAACAAGTGAATCAATGCTTGTCCGGATTGCCGAAACCCGGGTGTTTCGCGAGAAAATCAGCCACGCTTGAGGGCGGCGGCCTTGTCCATGGCTGCCCCTATGGCGGCGAACCGGCCCTCAACCCCGGTGCGCATCTCAGGATGAGTAAATACGTAGAGATCGTTCGCGCGGATCGCCGTCAGCACACGCGCGGCAACGTCCGACGGGTCGAGCCCTGACTGGATCAGTTCGGCAATGTGGGCGACCATCATGCCTAGCGGAGTTGCGGGATCTGGCGTTTCTGTCTGACCGTAATGCTCCGGCCGGTTACGTCCGCTCTCTCCGATGCGCGTGCGGACGAATCCTGGACAGAGGACGCTGACCCCGATTCCGAACGGCGCAAGTTGTAGCGCGAGCCCCTCAGACATGCCGACCACCGCGAATTTGCTTGCGGTGTAGGGGCTGAAACCCAATGCGCTCTCCATGCCGGCCATCGAGGCCGTGTTGACGATGTGACCGCCCTCGCCGTGGGCACGGATGTGCGGAACGAAGGTGCGGATGCCGTGCACGACGCCCATGAGGTTGACATCGAGCACCCATCGCCAGCTATCCAGCGAGATGTTGTCAATTCCGCCGCCAGCGGCGACACCGGCATTGTTGCAAACGATGTGTACGTTTCCGAATGCGTCATATGTTGCCTTCGCGGCGCGCTCGACGCTGACAATATCGGTGACATCGCAGTCGATACCGCGCACCTCCGGACCTGTGTTGTGAAGGCTTTTTACCGCAGCGGCCAATGCGTCCGTTTCGATATCGGCGAGCATCACCTTCATGCCCGCTTCCGCAAAGGCCCGGCCGAGTGCGAAACCGATGCCGCTGGCACCCCCCGTCACGAACGCTGTCTTGCCCGCGAGTTCCTGCATGTTTCCCCCAATGATTCTTTTCGCTGACGCCATCATCTCACAATCGGGTGAGCGAGAACCAGCGTCGACCAACGATCATCGCAAGCAACCGATTCAAATATGAAATGTGAATTTGCGAATGTCTTAAAATGGACACGCGCAGGCGTCTTACTTTGATCGTTATCCGTCGCGTCGGGGTGGAACCGCGGAGCACGCGCGTTGCAGCCGTCGCATTTTCGCGGAAAGGAATTTTGCCGATGGCAACACGTCTACAAAGACTTGCAGAATTTGATGGCAATGGCGAACCGTCTCCCGATGAGGCGGTTCAGGTTTTATGCGAGGATAAGAGCGGGACCTATCAGCTTCCCTTCGCATGCCGCCGGGTCAACGGCGAATGGCGCAACAGCGAATCCGGAAGTCTTGTCGAAGCGATGGTCGTCGGGTGGAGGCGGCCCCGGGAGGCGCGATCCTGACTGAAGAGCCGCAGCGGCCTTCAGACGCGATCACGCCTCGCGCCGACCTGATGCTTACTTCTTCGCCTTGGAAGCAGCGTAACGCGCCTTGGTCTCGGCGTTCATGGGATAGAGGCCGGGCAGTTCCGCGCCGTTGTTGACCTCGTTGACGATCCAGCCCTCCATCGCCTCCTGCTCCGGACCTTCCGTCAGGATCAGCTCGAGGAATGCCTGCGGGATCAGCACCGCGCCATCCTGATCGGCCACGATCACGTCATCGGGAAACACGGCGACCCCGCCGCAACCGATCGGCTCGCCCCAATTGACGAACGTCAGTCCGGCGACCGACGGCGGTGCAGCAGCCCCGTCGCACCATACCGGCAGGCCGGTGCCGAGCACGCCCTCAACATCGCGCACCACGCCATCCGTCACCAGCGCCGTGACGCCGCGCTTCGCCATGCGCGCGCAGAGAATGTCTCCGAAGATGCCCGCGTCGGTGATGCCCATCGCGTCGACAACGGCGATGCAGCCCGGCGGCATCGCTTCGATGGCGGTCCGGGTTGAAATCGGCTTCGACCACGATTCCGGCGTCGCAAGATCTTCCCGCGCCGGCACAAAGCGCAGCGTGAAGGCCGGACCGACCAGACGCTCCTGTCCCGGACGCAACGGCCGCGACCCACGCAGCCACACATTGCGGAGCCCCTTCTTGAGAAGGATGGTCGTGATGGTGGCGGTCGTGATTTTCTTGAGCGTGGCGATGGCTTCAGGCGAGAGCGACATGGGAAAACTCCGGTGTGGTGTGCCACGCCTTTTTGCGAAAGCCCGGCTTGGCGTCAAGGCGACATTCGCGTGACCGGTAATCTCCGCTTATGTGCCGCGATAACACCAACTTATTTGCCATTTGACCTGGAGTATCGGACAAAGGGGCGTCGATATCGAGATCCGGCCCGTCGATGACCCCGCCCCGCATCCTCCCGTCTGGAGACACTGCCTTGGCGGTCGAATTCGGCCGCAGCATCGATCCGGCGGTCAACCGGCAGGTCCTTGCGCTTGATCGCGAGGTCGCCCGCGAAGCCGTCACCGGGGTCACGGAGACTGTTCCGACCTATCGCTCGCTGCTGGTTCATTACGATCCGCTGCGGATCGATTTCGCAACCCTGTCGGAGAAACTGCTGACGCTCGCGCAGCGGCCCGTTCCCGCGCAAACCGGCATCAGGCGCTGGCGTGTTCCGGTGGTCTATGGCGGAGAGCACGGTATCGACCTCGACGATGTCGCGCGTGCGCATAACATCTCGACTTCCGAGGTGATCGCCAAGCATACCGGCGGCGACTACCGCGTCGCAATGATCGGCTTCACGCCGGGCTTCGCATATCTCGGCGGCCTCGATCCCGCCATCGCCACGCCGCGGCGTGAGACCCCGCGGACCGAAACACCGGCCGGCACCATTTCCATTGGCGGCGTACAGGCCTGCGTGCAGTGCCTCGCCGCTCCAAGCGGCTGGCACCTGCTGGGGCGAACGCCTGTCCGCACCTTCCATCCGCATCGCGATCCGGTGTTCCTGATGGAGCCCGGAGATGCCATCACCTTCCATGCCATCAAGGCCAATGAATTTGCCTCGCTTGATCGCGCTGCTGAGCAAGGCGAAGCCGTCGCCGAACTGATTGCGTCATGAGCAAACTCGTCGTCGTTACAACCGGGCCCGCAACCTCGGTTCAAGATGCCGGGAGGTTCGGCGCACAACGCTACGGTCTCACCACCAGCGGCGCGATGGACCGTGTGTCGCTGGCGATGGCCAATACTCTTGCAGGAAATTCTCCGCTGGCCGCGGCCATTGAGATCGGGCCATTCGCGACCGCTTTCACGGCACGCAACGGAGCCGTGCGCGTCGCACTATCGGGAGCCGCGCGCGCCGCGGACGTTGCAGGCTCGCCGCTGCTGACGAATGAAACAGCACTGATTGCGGAGGGCGAAACGCTCAGGCTGGGCGCAGCGCGGAATGGCATGTTTAGTTATCTCGCGATCGAAGGCGGCATCGCGGGTGAGCCGGTTTTCGGAAGCCTGTCAGTCAACGCTCGCGCCGATCTCGGCAGTCCCTTCCCGCGCCCGCTGCAGGTGGGCGATGCGCTGGACGTCGGAACCGCGCAGATTGCCCCGCACGAGCGCGCGCTGGATACGTTCGACATTCCACAGGCACCTATTCGCGTCGTGATGGGACCGCAGGATGACGAGTTCGGCGCTGCGTGCGATGTGTTTCTCAACAGCGAATGGCGCATCTCCGCCACCAGCGATCGCATGGGCTATCGGCTGGAAGGACCGAAAGTTGTTCACCCAGGCGGCCATAACATTGTTTCCGACGGCGCGGTTCACGGCAGCATTCAGGTGCCGGGTAACGGACAGCCCATCGTGCTGATGGCGGATCACGGGACGACCGGCGGTTATCCCAAGATCGCAACAGTGATCAGCTCCGACCTTGGACGATTGGCGCAGGCCCAGTCTGGCGCCATCATTCGCTTCAAGGCCGTCAGTGTCGAGGACGCGCAGACCGAAGCGCGCAAACTTGCGAAATTCATCCACGACCTGCCCGGCCGCCTTCATCCCGCCGGTGGATCGAGCCTCAATCTTGTCGAATTGCAAAAGGCCAATGTCGCCGGCGTCGCGGTGAATGCCATCGACGAGCCGTAACCACGAGGCGTACCATGAGCGTTGATCTCAACAGCGATCTCGGCGAAGGATTCGGTGCGTGGGACATGGGCAGCGATGACGCCATGCTCGGCCTCGCCAGCAGCGTCAATGTCGCGTGCGGTTTTCACGCCGGTGATTCCGACATCATGCTCAGGACTGCGAAGCTCGCAAGGGAACGCGGCGTCAGCATCGGCGCGCATCCGGGCTACCGCGATCTGCACGGTTTCGGGCGGCGGCCGGTGCCGGGGCTGAAATCGTCCGAGATCGAGACCATGGTTGCCTACCAGATCGGCGCCTTGCAGGCGGTCGCCGCACTGGCCGGTCACAAGGTGACCCACGTCAAGGCGCACGGCGCGCTCTCGAACGTTGCATGCGCAGACGACATGACCGCGCGCGCTATCGCGGCTGCGATCAAGGCTGTTGATCCGAACCTCTATTTTGTGGTGCTACCAAACACCGCGCTGGTCCGCGCGGGCGAAGCCGCCGGGCTGAAGCTGATCTATGAGGTGTTCGCCGACCGCGCTTATGAGGACGACGCGCAACTGATGGCGCGAAGCAAACCCGGATCGGTTCTTCATGACGCCGACCAGATCGCGCAGCGTGTGGTTCGCATGGTTCAGGACAATGCCATCACTGCCGCATCCGGGAAAATCATCCCGGTGAAGATCGATACCGTCTGCATTCACGGCGACACGCCGGGCGCGGTCGACATCGCACGCAGGGTGCGCACTGAACTGGAGAATAGCGGCGTTACCGTCGCGCCGTTCAACTCGCGGCGCTAGCTTCCATCGGTTGAACGACGTCTGTCTGCGCGATCAGCCGCTTCAGTTCCGGAATGCACGAGCCGCAATTGGTGCCCGCTTTCAGTTTTGCGCCGATGTCAGCCGCACTACGCGAACCTTCCGCGATTGCACCACAGATCGCATTCCGGCCGACACCGAAGCAGGCGCAGACCACGGGACCATCGCTCGCGACGCCATCCGCTGATTTGCCAGACAGCAGAAGTCGCCGCTGGTCGTCGCTGACCGCTTCTGCAGCGAATGCCACTTTCACCGCGTCCCAATTCAGCGCGTCGGCCGCCAGGCCGATAAACAGGCAGGCTTCAAGCATGTCGCCGGAAAACTGTGCCGCGCGGTACACCCCGTGAGCCGCATCTTCGTACTCGGCGACGTGTTCAGTCTCGCCCTGCGCCGCGAGAAAGGTTCTCCAGTTTGTGGCATCGAGATTGCTGGCGAGCAGATAACCATATCCGCCGGTGACCGCCACGCGCGACCACCACACGCCTTTCGGAAACGCCACGGGCTTGCGTGACAACACAAAGCCGCGTTGCGCGAACACAACCGCCTCGATCGCGACCGGCGTGGCCTTGTTCTCCGGCTGACCGGAGAACGGATCGGTGAACGGCGCAACCAGCGCCCCTATGCGCCCGGACGCAGAATTTTCCTGACTCCAGTGAATTGGCGCGAACAGCATGCCGCGCTGCTGCCGCTCGCTGACGACGACCTTCAGGATGCACTGCCCGAGATCGGTCGCGAGACGCGCATAACCGCCGTCGACGATGTCAGCCTGCGCGGCGTCGGCCGGATGAATCTCCACATATGGTTCGGGAAGATGCTGACCGAGACGCGGACTGAGACCTGTGCGGGTCATGGTGTGCCACTGGTCGCGGATGCGTCCGGTGTTGAGCCGCAAAGGTCGCGCCGCGGAGATTTCTCCGCGGAGCACCGGCACGTCCGGCGCGATAAAGTGCCCCCTGCGATCCGGCGTGAAATATCGCCCGTCGGCGAAGAAGCGCGACTGCGGTTCTGTCGTTCCTTTCGGAGCCGGCCACATGAACGACGGCATCGTGTCGAATTCATCGTCGGCAACCGACACCATCGCCCCGATATCGAAGTCGCGGCTGCCGCCATTTTCAAACGCCGACAACTCGGCGTGCTCACGGAAAATGTCGGCGGCTGAGTTATAGGTGAATGCCGCGCCGTAACCGAGGCGCTTCGCAACCTCGCTCATGATCCACCAGTCCGCCTTCGCCTGCCCCGGTGGCGGCAGGAATGCGCGCTGACGCGATATCCGCCGCTCGGAATTGGTTACCGTACCGGACTTCTCGCCCCATGCATGTGCGGGCAGCAGCACATGTGCGCCGGAATTGATGCTGTCGTTGGACTGCACATTCTCGGAAATCACCAGCAGATCGAGCTTGCGCATCGCTGCGCGCACGGCGTCCGCGTTCGGCAGCGACACGGCGGGGTTGGTGCCCATCACCCACAGCGCTTTGATCTCTCCGCGGCCGATGGCCTGGAACATCTGCACCGCCTTGAGCCCTTCATGGGTGGCGATATGCGGCGCTTTCCAGAACCGGCGTACGCGGTCGATGTCCGGCGGCGTGAAACTCATATGCGCGGCAAGCTGATTGGCGAGACCGCCCACCTCGCGCCCGCCCATGGCGTTCGGCTGACCAGTCAGCGAGAACGGTGAAGCCCCCGGCTTGCCGATACGCCCGGTCGCGAGATGGCAATTGATGATCGCATTGACCTTGTCGGTCCCTTGCGCCGACTGGTTGACTCCCTGCGAATAGAGCGTCACGGCACGCGGCGTTTTGGCAAACATCTGGAAAAAAGCCGCGACGTCGGATTCGGAGAGGCCCGTCGCGAGCGCAGTCGCGGGAATGCTGCCGGCAATGCTGCGCGCCTTCGCCAATGCTTGATCGAACCCGGCCGTATGCTCCTCGATGTAGGCGCGGTCGAGCGCGCCGTTATCCGCGAGGTATGTCAGCAGTCCGCTGAACAGCGCCGTATCGGTTCCGGGTTTAAGGCCGAGAAATAGATCGGCGTCGCCCGATGTCTCGGTCTGTCGCGGATCGATCACGACGATGCGTGCGCCGCGCTTCTGCTTGTTGGCTATCATCCGCTGGAACAGGACCGGATGACACCATGCCGCGTTCGATCCGACCAGCACCAGCAGGTCGGCCTGATCGAGATCCTCATAGCAGCCCGGCACCGTGTCGGAGCCGAAAGCGCGGCGATGCCCCGCGACCGACGACGACATGCAGAGCCGCGAGTTGGTGTCGACATTCGCCGTGCCGATGAAGCCCTTCATCAGCTTGTTGGCGACATAGTAGTCCTCGGTGAGCAATTGCCCCGAAAGATAGAAGCCGACCGATCCGGGTCCATGCTTGGCGATAATGTGCTGAAGCCGGTTGGCGATGTGATCCAGAGCATCGGTCCACGCCACCTGCTCAAGCTTGCCGTTCGAGCAGCGGATCATGGGATCCAGCAATCGCTCGCCGAGGCCCAGAGTTTCGCCAAGCGCCGAGCCCTTGGAACACAGCCGGCCGAAATTCGCCGGATGTTCGGGATCACCCGCGATTGTCGCGCCGCCCTTGCCGTCGGGCGCGGCGATCACGCCGCAACCAACGCCGCAATAAGGACAGGTGGTTTTTGTGGGAGCGAGGGATGGACCGGCGTTTGTCATGCGGTTCCCCGCACGACAAACGGATCAGAGGTCAGAACGGATGGTACGAGAGCGTGCCGAACACGATGGCAGCGATCAGCGCGAACGCGCTGTAGACCGCGAGCGTATGAACGCGATCGTCCGGCTCCGCTTGGGCGGAAGCCGCCCGGGCATGGGCTTCTATTCCAGACGCAATATCGCTCATCGCCGATCTCCAATCGATCACGTGAGACGATATTGAATTGCTTTATCAGCCACTTACAAGGCGCGCCGTGAAAAGACGATAAACTTGCCCCGCCCTGCGCCACAGGAGAGGAAATTCCTCCCCTGACGGTCTGCAGAGGATGAACTGTCTCCGGCGGAACCGGCAATTTACCCCTGCCTGCCATCAATAGACGTCCTGCTGATAGCGGCCCTTCTTCTTCAGATCGGCTACGAAGGCGATCGCTTCGTCCGTCGATCGCGCGCCGAACTGCGCGGTGATGTCGACCAGCGCGCGCTCGACATCCTTCGCCATTCGCTTGGCGTCACCGCAGACATAGACATGCGCGCCGTCCGCCAGCCAGTTCCACAGCTCGCGGCCAACCTCGCGCATCCGGTCCTGCACGTAGAATTTCTCCGCGCCATCGCGCGACCAGGCCAGCGACAGCCGCGTCAGCAGACCGGATGCCTTCATCGCGTTCAACTCATCGGAATAGAAGAAATCGTATTCGCTGCGCTGATGGCCGAAGAACAGCCAGTTGCGGCCCGGCGCCTTGGTCGCCTGCCGGTCATGCAGGAACGCGCGGAACGGCGCGATGCCGGTTCCCGGACCGATCATGATGATCGGTGTGTTCGGGTCCTGCGGCAGGCCAAAGCCATGCGCCTTCTGAACGTAGACACCAAGCTGCTCGCCGGGATTGATCCGCTCCGCGAGAAACGTCGATGCAAGGCCAAGACGCTTGCGTTTGCCGATGACGTAGCGCACCGCATCGACGGTCAGCGACAGCTTGCCCGGCGTGGCGTTATGCGACGACGAGATCGAGTACAGCCGCGGCTGCAATGGCTCCAGCGTCTCGATGAAGGCTTCGGGATGCGGCCGGACGCCGGCAAACTTCTGCAATGCCGCCAGCACGTCGAGATTGGCTGCATCGCCGTCCGGATCATCGCCCGACGCCAGCGCCCGCGCCTTCTCGCGCTGTGCGCCGCCGGTCACGAACGAAATCAGCTCGAACAGCGTATCCGGCGCAGGAGACAGGGACACATCGTTGAGCAAGACCTCGCGCAGCGGCTTGCCGTTCACTTCCGTCATGTGCGACGCGCCGAGCATTGCAATGATCTGGTCCACGAGACCGAGATCGTTGGCGGCGAACACGCCGAAGGAGTCCCCGACAACATAATCGAGACCGGCCTGCGAAAGGTCGAACTCAATGTGCCAGGTCTCCTTTTCCGAGCCGGGCTTGTTGACCAGGCGGCGCGACAGGAAGGAAGCCTTTACGGGATTGTCACGCGATCGGCCCGGTTCTCCCGTCGGCGCGGCGGCGACAGGCGCTGCGGCGGGTGCACTCGCAGGCGCTGATGCGGCAGCGGGGGCTTTCTCGAGCTCCTCGTAAAGAGACTTGAGCATCCGTGCGGTTTCCTTGCCGCCCGGAACGCAGAGGTTGAGCCGTGCCTCGGACTTGTTGGCGATCACCTCCGAATAATCGTGGCAGTTGTAACCGCACTGGCCGCAATCCTGCTGCGCCATCGCCGCCATCATCTTGCGGCGGATCGGACGCCCCTCGGCAAGTTTCATGCGCTCCGCGATCGGCATGGTCTGATCGTGCCATGGCGCTTCGCCGTCATCGCCATCGCCAACGGCGCCATTCATCACCGCCGCGCCCTGCTCCGCCGACAGCGGCGTCACGGCGTTGTCGAGCGACACGAGACCGGCAAAGAACCCATTGAGCCAGGAACGCTGCTCCTGCGAAAACGGCGCGGTTTCCGGAATGATCTGAAGCTGCGCAGGAGGTGTAATCTGGTTCATCACACAGCCTCCAGTTCGGTCATGCGCTTGAGGTCGTCGATCTCGATCCGCTTAGCGAAAGCGATAAACGTCTCCTCTTCGGAGGCGCGATTGGCGACATACGCCTTCAACACACGCTCGACGGTACGCGGTGCATCCACCGCCTTCACATTCTGGAACAGTTCGCGACCCATCGTAGCTTCGGTACCGAACCCGCCGCCCACCAACAGGTGATACCCATCGACGGTGTCACCATCGTCATTGATCGGAACACGTGCACCGATCAGGCCAATGTCGCCGATATAGTGCTGCGCGCATGAATGGTGACATCCCGTAAGATGAATGTTCACCGGCGTTTCCAGCGGCACGCGCTCCTCACACCACGCGGCAATCTCGTCGGCGCTCTCCTTGGTGTGAGCCGCGGCGAAGCGGCAACCGGTCGCTCCCGTGCACGCGATCAGGCCGGCACGCAGTGCGGACGTCGTTGTCGCCAACCCCAAAGCCTCGATGGCCGCGGTGACGGTCGCAACGTTGCCGTCCGGCACTCCGGAGATCAGCAGGTTTTGCCAGACCGTAAGACGGATATCGCCATCGCCGAAATCCGCCGAGAGCTTCGCAAGTCCACGAATTTGCTCCGGTGACAACCGTCCGAGCTTCAGCGCAACGCCAATCCAGTTCAGGCCCGCCTGCTTCTGCGGGTGCACGCCAATATGGGCCAGGCGATCATAGGCCGGGCGCGGTGCGATGGCTTCCGCGGGGACACGCGCCAGCTTGCGGCCGAGCTTCTCCTCGACGGCGGCGAGAAACTTGTCGAAGCCCCACGAGTCCAGCACGTACTTGAGCCGCGCCTTGTTGCGGTTGGTGCGATCACCGTTCTCTATAAAGACGCGCACGATCTTGTCGGCAACGTCGGTTGCGTCCTGCGGCTTCAGAATGACGCCAGTGTCGCGTGCGAAATCCTTGTGGCCGGTGATGCCACCCAGCGCCAGCCGGAAGTAAATGCCGGGCTCGACACCGTGACCATCAAGCACCTCGACGGCCTGAAACGCGATGTCGTTGGTCTCTTCCAGAGTCGCAATGCGCCCTGCTCCGTCGAACGCCACATTGAACTTGCGCGGCAGGCCGTACAGCGAACGGTCGTTAAGAATGTGGAAGTGCCATTCGCGGGCATAACGCCGCGTATCGAGGATCTCCTGCGGATCGATTCCCGCAGTCGATGTACCGGTGACGTTGCGGATATTGTCAGCGCCAGAACCGCGCGAACAAAGACCGAGATCCTGCAACCCCTCGATGATGTTGATTGCGTTCTTCGGCTCGATCTCGCGAAGCTGGAGATTGGCGCGCGTGGTTACATGCGCATAAGGGCCGGCGAAATTCTCGGCCAGATCGGCCACACCTGCGAACTGCCAGTGCTTGAGGATGCCGTTCGGAATCCGCATGCGGCACATGTAGGATGCCTGCGTCGGCGCAACGTAGAAGATGCCGTAATAGCGCCAGCGGAAATTGTCCGGCGGCTTCGGCGCTTCGTTGTTCTGCGCCTGCTTCACCAGCCGCGGATAGGCATCGAACGGATGCTCCTCGCGCTTGAATTTCTCCTGATCGTTGAGCTTGCCGCCAGCGGCAACGGCGCGGTCCTGTGCCTTGAGGTGAATGGCGTCAGGCCCAACCGGCTCGGACTTCGCCGGCGCATTGGTGCGTGCAACACGCGAGGCAGAGAGCCCCGACACGAATCCTTCGAGATATCGCTTCTGGTCCGGAGAAAAATCGCTGGACATGTCTCATGCGGCCTTCGGTTGTGCGAGAGCGCGGCCAAACATCATGTCGCCACGGATCGCTTCGATGGACGCCGTTGTCCTGATCAGTTCGAGGTACCAGAGCGCGTCCTGCGTATCGCCGACCAGGACCGCTCCCTTGAGGCGGCCATCTGCCACCACAAGCTTCTTGTAAGTGCCACGCCGTTCGTCATTGAACACAAGCGTGTCGGCGCCGGACTCGCCGAGGAAATCGCCAGCCGAAAACACGCTGACGCCGGAAACCTTCAAGTTCGTGGAAACGACGCTGCCGTTGTACTGCGCCGAACCACCCGCAAGATGATCGGCAAGGACCCGCGCTTGCTCATAAGCGGGTTCAACGAGCCCGTAACACGTGCCGCGATGCTCAGCACATTCACCGAGCGCAAACACATCGGCATGGCCCGTCCGCAACTGATCGTCGACGACGATGCCACGGTTGACCGGAACGCCGGCGTCTTTCGCCAGCGCAATGTTCGGACGGATACCTGCGGCGAACACCACGGCGTCCGCCGCAATCGCCCGCCCATCCGACAGTTCGATGCCCTGCGTCGTGCCCTCGCCAAAAATCTGTTTGGTATTGGCGCCGAGCAGAACTTCGATGCCCTTGCTTTCCACCAGCCGCTTCAACAGCGCTGCCGCCGGCGCATCGAGTTGCCGTTCCATCAGGCGGTCCATCAGATGCAGCAACGTCACCTTGGAGCCAGCCTTGGCAAGGCCGTAGGCTGCTTCAAGACCGAGCAGTCCGCCGCCAACCACCGCGACGCGCTTCTTGTCACGCGCCAGTTTCAGCAGCAGATCCACGTCACGGCTGTCGCGAAACGTATGAACGCCCGGCAGGTCCGCGCCCGGCACATTCAGCCGGATCGCAGTGGAGCCCGTGGCAATGACCACCTTCGAGAACGGAACGGCTGCGCCGTTCGCCAGATGAATCATGCGGTCCGTCAGATCAACAGAGGTGGCGGCGCAGCCGTATGTCAGCGTGACGCCGCGGTCGCGCCACCACGAGGCCGACCGTAGTTCGATCTCCTGCGAGGTAGCCTCGCCCGCCAGCACCGACGACAGCAGCACGCGGTTATAGGCCAGCCTCGGCTCGTCACCGATCACGGCAATGGCGTAACGTCCGAGTGCGCGCTTCGCCATTTCGTCGACAAAGCGGGCTGCGGCCATTCCGTTGCCAATGATGACAAGAGGTTCGCTCACGTCACGTCCTCACACCAATGCCTCGATCAAGCCGCCTCGACGAAACGATGACGCTCATAGAGGAACTCAAGCACGCGCTGGCGGCACTTGAGGTAGATCGGGTTGGACGCCAGTTCGAGCCGCTTGCGCGGGTGCGGCAATGGCACGTCCAGCACTTCGCCGATCCGTGCGCTCGGGCCGTTTGTCATCATCACAATGCGGTTGGACAGCAGCACGGCTTCATCGACGTCGTGGGTGATCATCATCACCGTGTTGTTGAGCTTCTGGTGCAGCGCCATCACCGAATCCTGGAGATGGGCGCGGGTCAGAGCATCGAGCGCGCCGAACGGCTCGTCGAGCAGCAGGACCTTCGGCTCCATCGCGAGCGCACGGGCGATGCCGACGCGCTGCTTCATGCCGCCCGAAATTTCCGAGGGACGCTTGTCCTTGGCATGGGTCATCTGCACGAGATTGAGATTATGCAGCACCCATTCATCTCGTTCGGCGCGGGTCTTGGTCTTGCCGAACACCTTGTCGACGCCGAGACGCACGTTGTCATAGACCGTCAACCACGGCAGCAGGCTGTGGTTCTGAAACACCACGGCGCGATCCGGTCCCGGGGAATTCACCTCGCGGCCTTCGAGGAGCACGCCGCCCTGGGTCGCAGTGGTCAAACCAGCGACGATGTTGAGCAATGTGGACTTTCCGCATCCGGAGTGGCCGATAATCGAGACGTAATCGCCCTTCTCCACGGTGAGATTGATATCCTTCAGCACTTCGCTCTGCGTCGAACCGCGGGTGAAGACCTTATCGACGTGATCGAGCTTGAGATAAGCCATTGTCATCCTCCGTTAGTTGGCCTGAGCGCCGCGGGTCGCGATGTTGCCGATGAAGGCCACCATGCGATCGAGCACAAATCCGACGATGCCGATGTAGGCGAGCGCCACGAAGATGTCGGACAGCCGTGACGAGTTCCAAGCGTCCCAGATGAAGAAGCCGATCCCAACGCCGCCGGTGAGCATTTCAGCGGCGACGATGGCGAGCCATGACAGGCCGATGCCGATGCGTAAGCCCGTGAAGATATAAGGCGCCGCCGACGGGATCATGATCTTCCAGAAGAACTCGAGCGGATTCAGCCGGACCACAGCGGCGACGTTGCGGTAGTCCTGCGGAATGTTGCGGATGCCGACAGCGGTATTGATGATGATCGGCCAGATCGACGTGATGAAGATCACGAAGATGGCCGACGGATTGCTGTCACGGAAGGCCGCGAGCGAAATCGGCAACCACGCCAGCGGCGGAACCGTGCGCATCACCTGGAAGATCGGATCGAGGCCGCGCATCGCCCAGACTGACTGGCCGATGATCGCGCCGACCAGCACTCCGACCACGCTCGCAAGGCCGAAGCCGACAGCGACGCGCTGAAGTGATGTCAGCACGCGCAGACCGAGACCGATATCCTGAGGCCCGGCGACGAAGAACGGATCGATGATCAGGTCCTTGGCGTCGGCCCAGATGCGGGACGGCGACGGCAACGTCGCGCCCGGCTTCATGCAGAGGATCTGCCAGACACCGAAGATCAGCACGAGCATGATGAACGGCGGGACCACACGGGCTGCTAGCGCACGCAAATTCGGAAGCAGCGTGTCCGTCAGGAAGCTGCGGGATGACTTCGGCAGCGGGACGACCGCGGCGCTCGAAGCCGGCGACGGCGCCGGTGTCGGAAGAGTGCTGGTCGTTTTGGCGAGCGGCATGTTCATGAGATTGCCTCGGTTGTGTTAGGTGCGGGCCGCCCATGCGTGGGGCGGCCCGCAGGGTCTCAGGCATCGATACGCTTGATCGACAAACTCTTGAGGTACGCCGACGGATTTTCAGGATCGAAAACCTTGCCATCGAAGAAGGTTTCCTTGCCGCGCGACGTGCTGGCCGGAATGTCGGCCGCGGCAACGCCGAGTGCCTTAGCCGCAGACTTCCAGAGGTCTTCACGGTTGACCTTGTCGACCAGCGCCTTGACGTCCGTCGTCGGCTCGAACTTGCCCCAGCGGATATCTTCGGTGACGAACCAGGCGTCATGGCTCTTGAACGGGTAGGACGCGTGGTCCTGCCAGAACTTCATGAATTGCGGCGTGCCTTTCACGAGGCGGCCGTTACCGTAGTTGATGTCGCCATTGGCACGGCCGATGATGTCGGCGACCGGCACATTGAACCACTGACGCTTTCCGACGATCTCCGACATTTCGGCGCGGTTCGCGGGCTTGTCGCACCACTGCTGCGCTTCCATCACGGCCATCAGGATGGCCTGCGTCGCCTTCGGATATTTGTCCACGTAGTCGGCGCGCAGGCCGAGCGCCTTTTCCGGGTGCTTCGACCAGATTTCACCGGTGGAGCAGGCGGTGTAACCGATGCCCTGGTTGACGAGTTGTTCGCCCCACGGCTCGCCGACGCAGAACGCGTCCATGTTGCCGACCTTCATGTTCGCCACCATCTGCGGCGGCGGAACGACGATGGTCGAGACGTCCTTGTCGGGATCGATGCCGCCGGCGGCGAGCCAGTAGCGGAGCCATAGGTCATGGGTGCCGCCGGGGAAGGTCATGGCGACCTTCACTTCCTTACCTTCGGCCTTCTTCTTGGCAAAGGCTTCCTTCAGCGCGGATGCGTCCGCGGTGACCTTGAGATCCTTGTAGTCGTTGGAGACCGAGATCGCCTGCGCATCGAGATTGAGGCGTGACAGGATGTACATCGGCGTCGGCACGTTGTTCTGCGTCACCTTGCCCGCCGAAATCAGATACGGCATCGGCGTCAGGATGTGTGCGCCATCGATGCCGTTCTTCTCGCCCCCGAGGACGAGGTTATCGCGCGTCGCGCCCCAGGACGCCTGCTTGGTGACTTCAACGTCCGGCACGCCGTGCTTCGCGAAAATTCCCTTTTCCTTGGCGATCACCAGGGGCGACGCGTCCATCAGCGCGATGTAGCCGAATATCGCCTTGGTCACTTCCGGTCCGGCGGTCTGCGCGAATGCGCCGCCGGGAAAATTCAGTCGCGCCGCAGCCAGCAGCGCCGCCGTTCCCGCACCGGCCTTGAGCAGCGCACGGCGGCTCATCTTGCTGTCCATCGCCATTCCCGCTTTGCCCCGCTTCGTGATCTTGGTCATCGTGTCTGGTGTCCTTGTTCGGTTGCCGTTGTCCTGTTGCCCTGTCGGTCCGCCTGCGCTCACGTCCTCGTCGCCCAAACAAAAAGCCGCCCTCGAGGTGCGCGAGTGCGGCTCCTCGAGACAGCGGCGTTGCTGCGTGGCTCATCGTGGAGCCGTAGGCCTTCGTCCTGACCTGCAACTACCTATTCAAGGATCGTGCCAGCCGCGTGCGACGCAGCAAATTCATATTTTTCAGGGAGTTATGTTGGTGCCTTTGCAGAAGGCAGCTACCTTTGCGGGCCTGCCCCGACGGCAAATGCCCGCTTTTTGCGCGGCGCACAAAATTTGTGCAGGTAATATTGAACTAGGAATCGCTGCTAGGGCTGACGCCGCTTTATGGCGACTGAGGCAAGATGCGCGCTGACGTTATTGGCGTCGAACGACGGACCATCAAAGGCCCCTACGCCGTCCTGGACGCTGTGTACCGGCACCTTCTGTACCCCGAGGGCCGCGTCGTAAAGATCAGGTCGGAAGACCTTTTTCGCAGTCTCCAGCGCCTCCGGCGAGTAGGCCGCTTGCCCCCAGCGAACCATCTGGGCGTAAAGCCATGCGGCCTGCACGGGATCGGGCCGCGCCGCGCCCTCGCGGCCGATCAGGAGATAGCGCCCGCTTTCGCGGAATGTCCCGTCGGGCGAGATCTTCAGCCGTCCGTCGAGCGTGCGCCGGATGACCTCGGGATCGACGCCTATCCGTTCAGGGGCCCCCAGAATGCGGGACACCTCGGCCCGGTTATCCGGATTTTCTATGAAATCTGCGGCGCGTCCATGCGCGCGCGTCAACTTTGCGAGGGATTCCGGATTTTCCAGAGCCCACCTCTCGCGCACCGCCAGCACCTTTTCCGCTGCGCGTTCGAGAATGTCCGAGACGTAATGCAGGATGTGCCCGACGCCGAGATCGACCGCGACCGAGTTCCATGGCGCGCCGACGCAGAAGGCATCGACATGGCCATTGGCCAGGCTGTCCACCATGTAAGGCGGCGGCAGCACCACCAGCCGCACGTCCTCGTCCGGATCGACGCCACCGGCCGCCATCCAGAACCTGAGCTGGTAGTTGTGGGTCGAGAACGGGAACGTCATGCCGAACGTCAGCGGTTCGCCCCCGCTCTTTCGCCGGGCTGCGACAACCCGCGCCAGCGCCTTCGCGGTCACCAGTGGATGGGCCGGGTCACCATCAGCCTCGCCGATGATCGCGGCGTGAAGCGCCGGGGACACCGTGATGGCATTGCCGTTCAGCCCGAGATTGAAGGGCGTAACGATCGGCACCTTGACCTGGGACAGGCCGAGCGTCGATGCGATGGCGACCGGTGCCAGCAGATGCGCGGCGTCGAACAGGCCGATGTTGAGCTTGTCGCGGACGTTCGACCAAGACACCTCGCGCACCAGCGTGACATCAAGGCCCTGAGCCGCGGCGAAGCCCTTGTCCACGGCAACGATCAGCGCGGAGGCGTCCACCAGCGGGATGAATCCGATCCTGAGCGGTGTATCTGTCATTTCAACAACTCCGCCGCCGTAATGATCGATTGGGCGATTTCGCCGATCTTCTTTTTCTCGCGCATGGCGGTGGAGCGGATCAGCACATAGGCCTCTTCCTCAGTCAGCCCCTTCGCCTTCATCAGCAGGCCCTTGGCGCGATCGAGAATCTTGCGGTCTTCCAGCGCCGACTTGGTGCGGTCCAGTTCGTCCTGCAATTTGGAGAAAGCGTTGAACCGCGAAATGCACAGGTCGAGGATCGGTTTGATCCGCTCCTTCTTGAGCCCGTCGACGATGTAGGCCGACACCCCGGCCTCGACCGACTGCTGGATTGAGGCGGCGTCGCTTTGGTCGACGAACATGGCAATCGGCCGCCGCACCGCGCGGCTGACCTGGAACATCTGTTCCAGAACGTCGCGGCTGGGGTTTTCAAGGTCGATCAGGATGACGTCGGGATCGATGCGATAGATGCGCGCCAGGAGATTGTGCATCTCCGGAATGTGCTCAACACTGGTAAAGCCCGCGTCGCGCAGCCCCTCCTTGAGGATTGCAGCTCTGATCGGGCTTTCGTCGACGATGACTATCTTGAACGACGAATCCGCAGCCATTCAGTACTCGCATTCCGGCAAAACAGTCCTAGCATGCCCGCCCGCTCGGCTTAAAGCCTTGTATTTAGGGCAGATCAGGGATAGCTCCTGCATTCTCCCAACAGGTCGGAAGCTATGGAACAGGGCGTCGCCCCAAAAGTCAGTTTTGTGTCGCTTGGATGCCCCAAGGCTCTGGTGGATTCCGAGCGCATTATCACGCGGCTGCGGGCCGAGGGTTATGAACTGGCGCGCAAGCATGACGGCGCTGACCTGGTGATCGTCAACACCTGCGGGTTCCTCGACAGCGCCAAGCAGGAATCGCTGGGCGCCATCGGTGAAGCCATGGCCGAGAACGGCAAGGTCATTGTCACCGGCTGCATGGGCGCGGAACCGGAACAGATCGAGAAGGCCTACCCGAACGTTCTGTCGATCACCGGACCGCAGCAATACGAAAGCGTGCTCGACGCCGTGCACCGCGCGCTGCCGCCGCTGCACAACCCGCACATCGATCTGGTGCCGCCGCAGGGCATCAAGCTGACGCCGCGCCACTATGCCTACCTGAAGATTTCCGAAGGCTGCAACAACCGCTGCACCTTCTGCATCATCCCGAAGCTGCGCGGCGATCTGGTCTCGCGGCCAGCCAACGACGTGTTGCGTGAAGCCGAGAAGCTTGTCGTGGCCGGCGTCAAGGAATTGCTGGTGGTGTCGCAGGACACCTCCGCCTACGGTGTCGACATCAAGTATGCGACCAGCATGTGGAAGGACCGCGAGGTCCGCGCGAAGTTCTTCGACCTGTCGCGTGAGCTTGGCGAACTCGGCGCGTGGGTGCGGCTGCAGTACGTCTACCCCTACCCACATGTCGATGAAGTCATCAGCCTGATGACCGAGGGCAAGGTGCTGCCCTATCTCGACATCCCGTTCCAGCACGCCTCACCTGAAGTGCTGAAGCAGATGCGCCGCCCGGCATCGCAGGACAAGACGCTCAATCGTATCAAGAAGTGGCGCGAGGAATGTCCGGATCTCACGCTGCGCTCGACCTTCATTGTCGGCTTCCCCGGCGAGACCGATTCCGATTTCCAGTATCTGCTCGACTGGCTCGATGACGCGCAGATCGATCGCGTCGGCTGCTTCAAGTACGAGCCGGTCGCGGGCGCGACCTCGAATGCCATCGAGAACCCTGTGCCGGAAGAGATCAAGACCGCGCGCTGGAATGCGCTGATGGCACGTCAGCAGAAGATTTCCGCGCAGCGCCTCAAGCGCAAGGTCGGCACCCGTCAGCAGGTCATCATCGATGAAGTCGGACCGACCGTGTCGAAGGGACGCTCGAAGGCCGACGCGCCGCAGATCGACGGCAATGTGTATGTGTCCAGCCGCCGCCCGTTGAAAATTGGCGACATCGTCACCGCGAAAATCGATCGCGCGGATCAGTACGACCTGCACGGGACCGTGGCGGGGTTTTAAAAGACTTCTTCGTCATTGCGAGCGAAGCGAAGCAATCCATCGCGTGGTGCAATAGAGTGGATTGCTTCGTCGCGAGCGCTCCTCGCAATGACGGAAAGCTACGGCTTCAAAATCCCCGAGCCCGTGGTCACGCGGCTCTCGAGATCGCGGTGCGCCTTCTGTGCATCCTTCAGCGCATAGGCGTGATTGATCGGTACATGCAGCGTGCCGCTGATGACGGCGGCGAACAGCGTATCCGCACCCTCCATCAGCTCTTTGCGCGTTCCGACGTAATCATTCAGCTTCGGACGGGTTGCGAACAGCGAGCCGTGATTGTTGAGCTCGGCGATGGAGAACGGCGGCACCGGCCCCGATGCGTTGCCGAACGACACGAACAGGCCGCGCTTTCTGAGTGACTTCAACGATCCGGCGAACGTGTCCTTGCCGACGCCGTCGTAGACCACATCACAGAGTTCACCGCGGCTGATCTGCTTCACGCGTTCGGCGAAATCTTCCTGATTGTAGAGGATGACGTGATCGCAGCCGTTGGCCAGCGCGAGCTTCGCCTTCTCCTCGGTGCCGACAGTGCCGATGACGTTCGCGCCCAGCGCCTTGGCCCATTGGCATGCAAGCAGGCCGATGCCGCCGGCTGCTGCGTGGATCAGCACACGATGACCGGGCTCGACCTTGAAGGTTTTGTGCAGCAGGTACCAGACCGTCAGCCCCTTGAGCATCAGCACCGCCGCCTGCTCATGCGAGATGTGATCCGGCAGCTTCACCAGCTTGTCAGCGGGAATGTTGCGCTCGGTCGCGTAGCCGCCGAGATTGAAGTAGTACGCCACGCGATCACCAGGATGGAAATTGGTCACGCCCGGACCGGCAGACACCACTTCGCCAGAGGCCTCGTTGCCGACAACGAACGGCAGGCCCGGCGCTTTATAGAGACCGGTACGGTAATACGTGTCGATGAAGTTCAGGCCGATGGCGTGCTGGCGGATGCGGACCTCGCCAGGACCGGGCGGAGGCACCTCAACATCCTCGTAGATCATCACTTCCGGACCGCCCACCTGATGGACGCGCACAGCCTTGGTCATGGTTTCTCCCGGCCTTTTCTCAAGCAATCTCAACCGGGAGCGAAGTCCATCGGCAGCGAATTGTCAACGCGGACCAAAGCCGCGCCGGATCAGCCTTTTTGCAGGCTTGTCCGCTTCCTGCGATTGCGCTTGGCAAGAATGTTGAAGAATTCAACCGACGCCGAGAAGCAGATCGCCACGTAGATGAACGCGCGCGGAATGTGAAAGTGGAATCCGTCCGCGACCAGCGCCACGCCGATCAGAACGAGGAACGCCAGCGCCAGCATCTTTGTCGTCGGGTGCTCCTTCACGAACGCGGCAACAGGTCCGGACGAGACGTACATAACGCCGACGGCGATGATGACAGCGGCGACCATGATCTTGATATCGTCCACCATCCCGATCGCGGTGATGATGGAATCGATCGAGAACACAAGATCGATGACGATGATCTGGATGATGACCCAGAAGAATGCGCTCGGCGTGGCCTTGGCGGTTTCCTCGACCTCCTTGGCTTCAACCTCGGCATGAATTTCATGGGTCGCCTTGGCGATCAGGAACAGGCCGCCGACGATGAGGATAATGTCGCGCCACGACAGAGCGAATTTCGCGACAGTGATAACCGGCTGAGTCAGACCAATCAGCCAGACCAGGATGCTCAAGAGCGCAATCCGGAAGACCAGCGCCAGCGCCAGGCCGATCTTGCGGGCGCGCTCTGCCTGTTCGGGCGGAATGCGCGATACGATCACCGACAGGAAGATCACGTTGTCGATGCCAAGCACGATTTCGAGCGCCGTCAGAGTCAGCAGCGCGGCCCAGGCTTCGGGGCTCGTCAATAATTCCATCATGCGCGGTTCCCACCAAACAGTCTGATCAACACGTCACTTAAAAGAATGTATGCGCCGATGGCGCACAGCACGGCTGTGACCCACCACGACACCTCGAAATTGGCGGCGATCGCGATCACTGCCAGTACCGCCCAGATGACCAGCAGCGCGATGTTTAACTCGCGGAACCGGGTGGTCCGCAGCGGATGCATCACATTGAACGGCACGAAGGTCAGCGCGACCAGAATGGCGAGCGCGATGCTGCCGACTGCCGCCGGAGGCTTGAGCAGGAACAGGTAAAACGCTGCTGCATTCCACAGCGCCGGGAAACCGCGGAAGTGATTGTCGTCGGTCTTCATCCGCCGGTCGGAAAAATACAGCGCACCGGAAATGACGATGGCCGCGCCAAGCACATATGTCGCCAGCGGGATCAGAAGACCGCTGGCGGTGATGGCATAGGCCGGCACAAACACGTAGGTCAGGAAATCGACCACCAGATCGAGCGTATCGCCGGACCAGTTCGGCAGCACGTCGCCGACGTTGAGCCGCCGCGCCAGCGGCCCGTCGAGACCGTCGATCAGCAGCGCCAACCCAAGCCAGCCGAACATCCCGGCCCAGTGTTCCCTGACCGCCTCCAGCATCGCGATCAGCGCAACCGCGCCGCCCAGCGCCGTGAAAATATGAACACCGAACGCGGTCACGCGCATTCTGGCGGGAAACGGAGGCTGATGCTGCGGGCCGGGCTCGCTCATGTACTCTCGTAACTAACAGGATTCCCGGTACTTTGCATATCCGGTGCCGGCGGATTCGATTGTGACAGGCGCGAACCGGATTTGCCTTAAATGCCCCCTACGATGACAACGTGATATCCATTGTGACACCGGAAAAATCCGGCGATAGGTAGCCTATGACCGAGCCTCGATCCGCCTCGCAAAACCATCACGCCGCCGTTGTCGGTGGCGGCCCCGCCGGGCTGGCCACGGCCATCGCACTGGCCCAGGCCGGCATCGATACCGTTCTGGTCGCGCGCCGCTCGCCCTATGCCGACAACCGGACCACGGCCTTGCTCGGCGGCTCGGTGGATTTTCTGCAATCGCTGGATATCTGGCGGCGCTGCACCGGCGACGCCGCCGCGCTGCGCACGATGCGGCTGGTGGACGACACGCGCCGCCTGATCCGCTCGCCGGAGGTGAAGTTCTCGTCCGACGAGATCGGTATGGAGGCATTCGGCTACAACATCGAAAACCGTCTGCTGATGGTTGCGATGGAAGCGCGCGCGGCCGAACTGCCAAATCTCGCGCGCGTCGATGATGACGCCCAATCCGTCGTCGCCAACGAAACGTCAGTCATTATCACCACCAAGGACGGTCAGACCCTTAGCGCAGCGCTGGTGGTGGGCGCCGATGGACGGCACTCACTGTGCCGGGAGGCCGCCGGCATTGGCGTCAAGCGCCGCGATCTTGGTCAGTCGGCATTGACCCTGAACGTGACGCATACCCGCCCGCACGGAAACTGCTCGACCGAGTTTCACACCGAGTCCGGTCCCTGCGTATTTGTGCCGCTGCCCGGCAACCGGTCCAGCATCGTCTGGGTGGTGAAGCCGGACGAAGCCGCGCGGTTAAAGAACCTCGACGAGGACGCACTCGCCCTTGCCGCCGAGCGCCAATCGCATTCGATCCTCGGCAAGCTGACCGTCGCGCCGGGACGTCACGTCTTTTCGTTGGCGATTGAGAATCCCGATCATCTTGCCGCGAAGCGCATCGCGCTCGTCGGCGAGGCTGCGCATGTGCTGCCGCCGATCGGGGCGCAGGGTCTCAACATGGGACTGCGCGATGCGGCCGATCTGGCGGAGATCGTGCGCGATGCACTGTTGATGGGCAGTGACCTTGGCGACGACACGATCCTGCGACGTTACGCCCGCGCACGCCGCGCGGACGTGTTCAGCCGCACCTTTGCGGTGGACATGGCAAACCGCACCTTGCTCAGCGATTTCCTGCCGGCGCAATCACTCCGGGCCGCCGGGATGCACGTGCTGAACACGGTCGGTCCGATCCGGCGGCTTGCAATGCGCGAAGGACTGTCGCCCTCGTGGCGCGGACGTTAGCTCCGGGCACAGGTCCTTACCGAACCGGCACCAGATGCACGCGATCGATTGTGCCGCCGCTGGTGGCAAAACTCTTCATCGCGGCTTCGATCAACGCATCGACCTTGGCAACATCAAAAGCCGGGGCGGCGGCATTCAATTCCAGATCGGTTTCGACAACCAGCACCGTCTCCACGCCGTCCTTGTCGATTTCAATCGTCGTCCGGATGCTTTTGGCATTGGGATTGTCAATCGTCATCGGAATGCTCCTTGCGATCCGCCGGAGCATAGCACAGCCGCGTTTCTATGGCGGCACCGTCCGCTGGCCAGGAGTCCACCAGATCACGGAAAAATCATGCCGTTCTTGATCATCCACATGACGCTGGTCAGCGTCACCACGGATACGAACGTGCCGATCAGAACCAGCGTCGAGGCCGGTTCGATCCAGGTATCGTACTGACGCGCGATCACGAACACGTTGAGCGCCGGCGGCAGTGAGGCCAGCAACAGCGCGGTCGCAGCCCACTCCATCGGGAACGGACCGAGCAGGATCAAAAGGCCGAACACGATCAGCGGATGCAGGATCAGCTTGACGGCGATGACCCCCGGCACTTCCCATGGCACGCGCTCGAACGGCCGCAACGCGACGGTCACGCCGAGCGCGAACAGCGCGACCGGTGCGGCAGCGCTTTGCAAAAACTGAAACGTGTTGTCGAGCGCGACCGGCACCGGGACATGGAAGGCCGCGACCAGCACACCGAAGTAGGACGCAATGATGAGCGGATGCAGCAGGATCTGTTTTGCAACAAGTCCGATGGTCGGTAGCAGCGGCCGCCGCTCGCCGTCCGTCAGCACCATCAGCAGCGGCACGGTCGTAAACAGGAAAATGGTATCGAAACAGAAGACCAGAGCGACGGGTGCCGCGGCCTTCGCGCCCAGCGTGGCAAGCGCCAGTCCCGGTCCCATGTAGCCGATGTTGCCGTAGCCCCCGCCGAGGCCCGCCATCGCGGATTCGCGAGTCGAGAGCTTTGCGATGAATTTCGCGCCGAACATCGACAGGAAGAATGCGCTCGCGGTCGCAAGCGTCGTGGCGATCACGAATGGCGGATTGTTCAGTTGCTCGAACGGCGTTCTTGCAAGCGTTCTAAAGAACAGCGCCGGCAGCGAAACGTAGAGCAGGAAGAAATTCATCCACTCCAGGCCAGCTTCCGGAAGACGTTTATATTTCCCGCAGGCATAGCCGATGAAGATCAGCCCGAAATACGGGAGAGCGAGATTTAGAATATCGATCATTGGGATACGCTTATTATGCCGCGCGGCACCAGAGAACCGACTGCGGCGCAGGGGAGCCCCTCACCCGCCCGATTCAGGCGTAAACCCCTAGCATCGGCCACAATCATGGTCTATTCGACGGAGGATGATTAAAGCTCGCACCGCCAAGTTTCAGATCGGCCAGATCGTTCGCCACCGGATTTTCTCTTTCCGTGGGGTGATTTACGATATCGATCCGGAATTCAACAACACGGAAGAGTGGTGGCTGTCGATCCCGGAAGAGATGCGGCCCCACAAGGATCAGCCGTTCTATCATCTGCTGGCCGAAAATTCAGAGTCCGAGTACGTCGCGTACGTCTCGGAACAGAACCTGCTGCCTGACGAGTCAGGCGAGCCGATCCGGCATTCGCAGGTCGCCGAGATTTTCGTCAAGGACAAGTCCGGCAGCTATCGTCCGCGCAATCCATCGCTGAACTGACGGCTTAGGCCTAAGCCTGCTTCCGTCCGTCCCGCTCCTTCACCAGCGCTTCAAGCTCCTCGGTCTGCTGCGCGATGCGATCGGCGTTGCGCTCCTCGTTCTGGCCGCCGGACACCGCCGCCGCCTGCTCGATGAGTTGCCGGATGTTGTCCCGCACGATGGCGATGCGGTCTTCGAGTTCGGGAAGCGAGAGTGCACTGTAGTCGGACATGAAGTTCTCCTGTGGCGGTGCGCCATGCATCGCTCATTCTGCAACGCGCAGCGAACTATGCCCGTTCCGTAGCCAATAAAAAAGGCGCGCATTGCTGCGCGCCCTTTGTTCGTGTGCGAAAGACCGCGTTACTTCGCGGCGGGATTGGCGGGCGGAGCCGCGTTTTCCAGCTTCTGGCGGGCTTCCGCCGCGCGCTTCTGAAGCTCTTCCTGCAGCTTCTTCTGGGTCTCTTCAAACACCTTCGGGTCGGTCGGCGGGCCGTCGTAGGCCTTTGCGAACTCGGCAAGCGGAAGCGCCAGGGTCAGCGGGGCGCCGTTGGCGTTGATCGCCTGCACGACGAGGTTCTGGCCCTTCTTCATCTGGCCCAGCATGTCCGGGGTCACTTCGTAATCCGACATGCAGCCGTTGGCGAAGCAGATCACGTAGGGGCTCTGCTGCGGCGCGTTCTGGTCGACGATAATACGGGTGCCGTGCACGAGCTGCATGCCGAGCGGCAGGGTGACGCGAAGCAGCTTCTTCGGCTCGCCTTCCGGCTCGATGATCACGGCGGCAACGACAGGCTGGCCGGATTCGATGCGGCCGTCCTTGCCGGTGAAGCACACCTGCTTGGCGTTGGCATCCTGGCCCTTCATGCAGAACTTGGTCCAAGGCTGGTAGATCAGCTGCACCTGCTGGTCAGCCGGAGGCTGCTGGGCAGCGCCCGCGGCAGGAGCCTGCTGAGCGGCCGGAGCCGGTGCCTTCGGTGCGGCCTTCGGAGCAGCCTTGGGAGCAGCAGCCTTCGGAGCCGGAGCGCCAGGGGCTGGCGCGGGGGTCTGGGCCTGGGCGCCGGAAATGCCGGCAGCGGCCAAAAAGGCGCCCGCGGTCAAAGCGGCGAACACCCGGCCGCGCGGCAAGGCCTGCGCGGCCAAGATACGGAAATTCATTGTGGAAAACCCTTTCTGAACCTTAACGCCCGCTCCCGTTCGGGGCCCGGATGCCTGTTTGTTCGGCGGCTGTCTCGGAGCCAATTGAGGCGGTTACGTGACAGTGCCCGCAGCCTTCCTCGAATAGCCCGCCTTCAATACAACGGCGAACGAAAAGATCAATGCCAACAGTGATATTTGCGGGTCGTAACCCGTATTATCGGGGTTGAACGTGGTAAATTTTCGCGTGAAGTCAGCCGAATCAAACCGGGTGCCATCCGCAGTGCGCCGCAGCGGCCAAAGCTGGGCGCGAAACCTTGGCTGCGTGGCACTGATCTGGGCCGGACTAAGCGCGACAGACCTCCGGGCCGAGCCCACGGGCCAACGAGATTCCCCAGTTCCGGCTCACGGTATCGCCATGCATGGCGTCCCGGCCCTGCCCGCGAACTTCGCTCATATGCCTTACGTCAATCCCGACGCGCCAAAGGGCGGCCGGATCATTTTCGGGCTTCTCGGCGCGTTCGACAGCCTCAATCCGTTCATCGTGAAGGGCATCGCGGTTCAGCAGGTCCGCGGTTACGTCATCGAAAGTCTGCTGGCCCGCGGCCATGACGAGCCGTTCACGCTCTACGGTCTGCTCGCGCAAACCGTCGAGACCGACAGCAACCGGACCTATGTCACGTTCCGGCTCAACCCGCTGGCGCGGTTCTCCGACGGCAAGCCGGTGCTGGCGGCGGACGTGCTGTTTTCCTGGCAGTTGATGCGTGACAAGGGCCGGCCCAATCACCGGCTGTATTACGCCAAGGTCGAAAAAGCCGAAGCGCTGGACGAACGTACCGTGCGGTTCGATTTCGGCGGCGCAAACGACCGCGAATTGCCGCTGATCCTCGGCCTGATGCCGGTCTTTCCGAAGCACGCCATCGATGTCGCAACCTTCGAGGACACATCCCTTACCGGTCTGATCGGCTCGGGCCCCTATCGGATCACCGGCGTCCGCGCCGGGCAAAGCGTGACCATGACGCGCAATCCGGACTATTGGGGCCGCGACCTGCCGATAAACCGCGGCGTATGGAACTTCGACGAGGTCCGTCTGGACTACTATCGCGAAGCCAACGGCGCGTTCGAAGCCTTCAAGCGCGGCCTCTACGATTTCCGGATCGAGAACGAACCCCTGCGCTGGCACGAAGGTTATGATTTCGCCGCAGCCCGCAGCGGCGAAGTGGTGCGAGATACGGCCAAGCCTGGGACGCCGCAGCCCTCTGAATACCTCATCTTCAATACGCGCCGTCCGGTGTTCACGGACATTCGCGTTCGCGAAGCATTGACGCTGCTGTTCGACTTTGAGTGGATCAACCGCAACTACTTCTTCGGTCTGTATGGACGCTCGGCCGGATACTTCGCAGGCTCCGAGCTGTCCGCCTACACCCGCCCGGCAGACGCGCGCGAGAAAACATTGCTTGCGCCTTATGCGGCAAGCATCCGCCCCGACGTGATGGACGGCAGCTACCGCCTGCCCGTCACCGATGCCTCGGGGCGCGATCGCGCATCACTGCGGGCGGCGCTCGCGCTACTGGCACAGGCCGGTTACCAGCTCGACGGCACGGTGCTGCGGCAGAAAGCCAGCCGGAAGCCGTTGACGTTCGAGATCCTGGTCACCACGCGGGATCAGGAGCGCATCGCGCTGGCCTATTCCCGCGATCTCAAGCGTGCCGGCATCGACGTGGCGGTGCGCGCCGTGGATGGGGTGCAGTTCGACCAGCGCCGCCTCGCCTTCGACTTTGACATGATCCAGAACCGGTGGGACCAGTCGCTCTCGCCGGGCAACGAGCAGGCATTCTACTGGGGCAGCGCTGCTGCCGATAATCAGGGCACCCGCAACTACATGGGGGCGAAGTCACCGGCCGTCGATGCCATGATTGCCGCCCTTCTCGAGGCACGCGAGCAATCCGGCTTCGTTCCGGCCGTCCGCGCGCTCGACCGGGCGCTGATCTCGGGCTTCTACGCTATCCCGCTTTATAACGTTCAGCAGCAATGGCTCGCGCGGTGGAATCGGATAGAACGGCCAAAGGCCACTGCGCTCACCGGGTATCTGCCGGAGACGTGGTGGCAAAAGCCGGGCGCGAAAGCGCCTTAGATGACCTCTTGATGTCGTGACCGCGTGAGCGAGACCTTGCAGACCACGCCGACCTCAGCAGCGACCTCGTCAGGCGCGCCGCTGACGCTCGACGATCTGTTCCGGCGCACGGTGCTGCGGCAACCCGACGCGATCGCGCTGATCGACCCGCCGAACAAGCACCGCGTCACCGGCACCCAGCCGCAGAAACTGACGTTCGCGCAGGCCGATCAGGCCGTCTCCGCCATCGCAGCGCGCTTTGTGGAGGCCGGGCTGCCGCCGGGCTCGATCATCGCCCTCCAGATGCCGAACACTGTCGAGTTCGCGGTGACCGTGCTGGCCGCACTTCGTGCCGGCTTGGTGGCGGCGCTGCTGCCGCAGCTCTGGCGGCAGTCGGAACTGACCGGCGCGCTCAACCGGATCGGCGCCCGCGCCATCGTCGGCGTCAGTCGCATCGAGATTGTGGATCATGCCGAACTCGCCCTGAACGCGGCGGTCGAAGCCTTTTCGATCCGCCATGTGTTTGGCTTCGGCGACGATCTGCCGGAAGGCATGGCGCCGCTCGAAATCACGACCAGTGGCATGAATGGCTGGCTGCCGCCTGCGCCGCCTGATGCGCGCAGACCGGCGATCATAACGTTTGACGTCACGCCGGATGGATTTCGTGCAATTCCGCGCAACCATCTGCAATTGATCTCGGGTGGTCTTGCGATCTTCCTTGAAGCCGGCCTCCCGCAAAGTGCAAGGCTGTTGTCCGCGATTGCGCCGGCATCGTTCGCAGGCTGCGTGTCGTCCGTGGTGACCTGGTTGCTCAGCGGCGGATCGCTGGCGCTGCATCACCCGGCGGACCTGCAGGTTCTTGAACAGCAGATCGTCGACGAACACCATGACACACTGATCGCGCCCGCCCCGCTGGCGCTCCGGCTTGCGGAGAGCGGAACGCTGGCGCGGCCCCAGGTCGCCATCAGGAACGTCATCGGACTGTGGCGCACGCCGGACCGCGTCATGGCGAGCGAAGACTGGCAGGATACCGGCACCACGCTCACCGATGTCTATCTGTTCGGCGAAGCCGGCCTGTTCGCCGCCCGGCGTCTCACCGACGGCGCGCCGGTGCCGATCACACCTGGCTCGTTCAGCGCACCACGTGGCGCGGCAAGCTCGAAAGCCATCGGCGAGATCATCGTGACCCCGAAGGCGACGCTCGCACTGCGCGGCACGATGGTGCCGGTCACGGCCTATCGGATTTCATCTGACGACCCGCTGAAGGAAGCGGCTGCTCCGGACTACGTCGATACGGGATATGCTGCGCATGTTGATCGTACGACAGGCGCCATCGGCATCACCGCACCGCCCGTCGGAATTGTCGGTGTCGGCGGCTATCGCTTTCTCGCGCAGGATCTTGAGTCATGGGCGAAACGGCTCGCAGCAGGCGCGATGCTGACCGCATTGCCTGATCAACTCAACGGCTTCCGCCTCGCCGGACGCGCCGGAGATAACCGCCGCGCGCGCGAAGCGCTCGGCGAACTGGGCCTGAATCCACTGATGGTGGATGCATTCCGCGACCGTTCCAGCGGAACCTGAGCCCCTCATTTCATCGATCGCATTGACCTGCCATTAACAGGCGCGGTTTAGGCTTCGCGCGCTGCCGACACTTTCGGCTGTTCCACGGTTTCTGTGAGTCACTACACCATGTCGCAGCAAGGCCCGATCCTCACTGTTTCAAATCGGGAAGGCCGAACCCTCGCCGACGCGATCGCGCAGGTGAAGACATTTCCGCTGGTGGATGTGGGCTGGCCGGATGCGGCAGACGCCATAGCAAGGCTGCGGCCAGCAGCCGTACTCGCGGCCGATCTCGACGGTCACGACGCCGCATTGGCAAGTCTCGCGAAACAAGCCGCGCAAGCCGATCCCTACGTGCCGGTTCTGGCCGTCGACCCCGGCACAGTGTTGCCGCAAAATGTTCTTCCGTTCACACAGGTTGGCCGAAACGCCGAGCGCCTGGTCAGCAGGCTCAATGCCGCACTGCGCGTGCGCGCGCTGCACGTGACGTTGCTGCGCCGTCTGGCAAACGAACGTTCCACGTCTACCCGCATGCCAACGAGTGATCCCATCGACGACGCGACGGTCCTGCTGATCGGGCGCGGCGCGGGCTATCCTGCCCTGTCGGTCTCACTCGGCCAACGGATGGGTGTCGTCGGCGCACTCAGCATCGAGGCCGCCGCCAAGCACCTCAATGCCCGCGAACTCGACGGCATCATCATCGGTGACGGGTTTACCCTGCGCGTACTCGATGCGTTTCTGACCGTGCTGTCGGAAGACTCCCGGTTCCGTAACCTTCCTGTTCTGGTGGGAAGTGGAACTGGTCTGACCGCCGGTTACGACCTGCCCAACCTTGAAATCTCCAACGGCGATCCGCACACGGTCGCAACCCACGCCGTCCCGCTGATCCGGCAGCAGGCGTTCGAGTCGCGCATCGCACGCGCACTGAAATCGATTGACGTCGGCGGCCTGCTCGATCCGCGCACGGGATTGCTGAACGAAGACGCCTTCAGTCGCGATTTCGAGACCGCCGTGACAGACACCCAGACGCGCGGCGCGGGATTGTCCGTCGCCCGCATCACCTTCGCGCACGGCTCGATCTCGGAACGCATGCGCCTCGACGCGGCGCGCATTCTCAGCCGCCTGATGCGGCGGATGGACTTCGCCACGCTGGATGAAGAAGGCGCGATCGTCGCGGTGTTCGCCGAAACCGACCTGCGCAACGCGCACGCCATTGCACGGCGGCTGACCAGCGTGCTGAGGCACACGATGTACAGCACCAAGCGCGACCAGCGGCTCGATCCGCAGGTCACCGTCGCAACACTGATGCCCGGCGATACGGCGTCCGCGATCCTCCGGCGGCTGCACACCGAGGCGCAGCGGGTCGCGTCCTAAAAGAATTTTACTTTCGATATCGTCAGGAACAATCGCACCGGCTTCGCATTGGTGAGCCTCTATTCCCTTTGGAGGATACCATGAAGAAGATTGCACTCGTCGCCGCATCGCTGGCCGTTCTCGCCGGTCCGGCACTCGCGCAGACCAGCGGAACTGCTCCTGCTGAAGCCAAATTCTCGACCGTCGCGAAGGACGAGATGTTCAGTTCGAAGCTCAAGGGCCTGAACGTCTACAACCAGAAGGACGAAAAGGTGGGCGAAATCACCGATCTTGCCATCGGCAAGGGCGAGCAGATTCAAGCCATGATCCTGTCCGTCGGCGGGTTCCTCGGCGTCGGCGAGCATTACGTCGCTGTGTCACCTTCGTCCGTGCGTGTGAGCTACAACAAGGACAAGGACACTTGGACTGCGAAGATGAACACCACCAAGGAGGCGCTGAAGGCCGCGCCTGAGTTCAAGTATCCGAAGTAACGGTTCCTGCTAGATAAGCTCTTCGTCGTTGCGAGGAGCATTTGCGACGAAGCAATCCAGCTCCTTAGATGCCAAGACTGGATTGCTTCGCTTCGCTCGCAATGACGGCGCGGAACATCACGCCGCCTTCTTGCCTTCCGCCAGATTGGCAAGATCGCGCAGGATCGTGGTCGTGCCTTCGACGCGCTCCTCCGCCGTCTCCCATTCCTGGAAGAATACCACTTTCACGTCCGGGCGGACCTTGGCGGCTTTGCCGTGGCGGCTGATGAAGAACATAAGCCGGTCCGGATGCGCGAATGAGTTATCGCGGAATGTGATGACCGCGCCCTTCGGGCCGGCATCGACCTTCTCGATGTTGGCGCGGCGGCAGTACGACTTGATCGCCGCAATCTTGAACAGCCAGCGCACTTCATCCGGCAACGGCCCGAAACGGTCACGCAGCTCCGCGCCGAAGTTTTCGATCTCGTCCTCGGTGTCGAGATCCGCAAGACGGCGATACAACGACAGCCGGATCGAGAGATCAGCCACGTAGTCTTCCGGAATAAGGACAGGCATGCCGAGCGTGATCTGCGGCGACCAGCGGTCCGCGACCGGCTCGGAGATGCCGGCCTTGAGCGAGAGGATCGCTTCCTCCAGCATCGATTGATACAGTTCGAAACCGACTTCCTTGATGTGGCCCGACTGCTCTTCGCCGAGCAGATTGCCTGCGCCGCGAATGTCGAGATCGTGCGACGCGAGCTGGAAGCCCGCGCCGAGGTTGTCCAGCGACTGAAGCACCTTCAGGCGGCGCTCGGCCTGCGCGGTGATCTTGTGCGTGGACGGCAGTGTGAACAGCGCATAGGCGCGCAGCTTCGAACGGCCGACGCGTCCGCGCAGCTGATAGAGCTGCGCGAGGCCGAACATGTCGGCGCGATGCACGATCAGCGTATTTGCGGACGGAATGTCGAGACCGGACTCGACAATGGTGGTCGAGAGCAGCACGTCGTACTTGCCGTCGTAGAACGCGGACATGATGTCCTCGATCACCGTCGGCGGCATCTGGCCGTGGGCGACGGCGACTTTCATTTCCGGCACATGCTTGTCGAGGAAGTCCTTCACCTCCGCGAGATATTCGATGCGCGGCACGACATAGAACGCCTGACCGCCCCTGTATCGTTCGCGCAGCAACGCCTCGCGGATCATCAGCGGGTCGTGCGGCGCGACAAAGGTGCGCACCGCGAGACGATCGACCGGCGGAGACGCGATGATCGACAGTTCGCGAACGCCTGTCAGCGCCAGTTGGAGCGTGCGCGGGATCGGCGTAGCCGACAGCGTCAGCACATGGATCTCAGCACGCAGCTGCTTCAGCCGTTCCTTGTGGGACACGCCGAAGTGCTGTTCCTCGTCCACGATCAAAAGGCCGAGATCCTTGAACTTGATGCTCTTGCCGAGCAGCGCGTGGGTTCCGACGATGATGTCGATATTGCCGTCCGCAAGATCCTTCTTGACCTGCGTCATCTGCTTGGGCGCGACAAGGCGCGACGCCTGCGCAACGTTCACCGGGAACCCTTTGAAGCGTTCCGTGAATGTCTTCGTATGCTGCCGGGCCAGCAACGTGGTGGGCACGACGACCGCGACCTGCTTGCCATCCATCGCGGCGGCAAAGGCTGCGCGCAGCGCAACCTCGGTCTTGCCGAAGCCGACGTCGCCGCAGATCAGGCGATCCATCGGACGTCCGGCATCGAGATCGTGCAGCGTAGACGTGATCGCGCCGAGTTGATCCTCGGTTTCCTCATAAGGGAAACGCGCGCAGAACTCGTCATACGTGCCTTGGTGAATCGGGAACTTCGGTGCCTCGTGAATATGGCGTTCGGCGGCGATCTTGATCAGTTCGCCCGCGATCTCGCGGATGCGGTTCTTCAGCTTGGCCTTGCGCGCCTGCCATCCGCCGCCCCCTAACTTGTCCAATTCGACATTGGTCTGGTCAGAACCGTAGCGCGACAGTAGCTCGATGTTCTCGACGGGGAGAAACAGCTTGGTCTCGTTGGCGTAGTGCAGTTCAAGACAGTCATGTGGCGCGCCGCCGACCTGCAGCGTCTGCAATCCGACAAACCGCCCGATGCCGTGCTCGACATGGACGACGACATCGCCGGTGGCCAGCGACGTTACTTCGGAGATGAAATTGTCGAGCTTGCGGCTCGCCTTGCGTGGACGCACGAGGCGGTCGCCAAGAATGTCCTGTTCGGTGATGAGCGCAATGGTCTCGGTCTCGAAACCGGACTCGAGGCCGATCACCGCCAGCATGGTCTCGTTGCGCGGCGTCGCCTGCACTGCGCGCCATGTGTTGACGCTGGTGATGTTGAGCAGCTTGTGATCCTTCAGCATGCTCGCCATACGATCGCGCGAGCCCTCGGACCACAGCGCGACAACGACCTTCTTGCGCGCCGCCTGCAAGCCGTTGATATGCGCCACCACGCTTTCGAAGACGTTGACCTTGGTATCGCCACGCTCCGGCGCGAAGTCGCGTCCCTGCCGCGCGCCGACATCGATGACGCCCTCACCCTCGGGCAGCGCGAACGGCGTCAGCCGCGCCAGTGCGCTGTCCGCCAGCAATGACGTCCATTCGGCGTCGGTGAGATACAGCCGGTCCGGCGGCAGCGGCTTGTAGATCGCGCCGCCGCCCGGCGTGTCCATCGCCTCGCGCCGCGCCTCATAGTAATCGTTGATCTGGGTGAAGCGTTCGCGGGTGGCGTCCTCCGCCAGAGGCTCCATGACGATGGGCGCGGCGCCGAGATAATCGAACAGCGTGTCCATCCGCTCCTGAAACAGCGGCAGCCAGTGCTCCATGCCCGGATGGCGGCGGCCTTCGCTCACCGCCTCGTAGAGCATGTCGTCGCGGTCCGGCGCGCCGAACTGCGCGACATAGCCCATGCGGAAACGCTTGATGGTTTCGGTGACGAGCTGGAATTCCGACACCGGCACGAGATCGAGTCCGCGCATGTCGAGCAGCGTGCGCTGGGACTCCGCGTCGAAGGTACGGATCGATTCCAGCGTGTCGCCGAAGAAGTCGAACCGCACCGGCTGGTCCAGCCCGGCCGGAAACAGATCGAGGATGCCGCCGCGCACGGCATATTCGCCGGGCTCGCGCACCGTCGAGACGCGGTTGTAGCCGTTGTGCTCAAGCCACGCCGCGATGTTATCCATCGGCACGCGATGTCCCGGGGCGACCGACAGTGCCTGCGCCGCGACCACATCGCGCGCGGGCACGCGCTGGACGATGGCGTTGACGGTGGTCAGCACGATCAGCGGCTTTTCGCTGCCCTGAAGACGCGAGAGTTTCGCCAGCGTCGTCAGGCGCTGCGCCAGAATGCCGCCATGGGGCGAGACACGGTCATAGGGCTGGCAGTCCCATGCCGGAAACTGCATCACTGACAGGTCAGGCGCGAAAAACTCCAGCGCGCGGGCCAGTTGCGCCATCCGCGGGCCGTCGCGGCAGACCACGGCAAGGCTGATCGCAGGCGGGTTCGGCTTGGCCGCGACTGCGCGGGCCATGTCCGACACCACCAGCGCCTCGGCACCATCGGCAACGTTCGACAGCGTCAGCGCATGGCCGGGCCGCAACGCCTGAGCCGGAGATTTCGCCGAAGCCTTCATGAGAACCGGCTCGTATCCAGGAACTGCTTGATGCGCACGAAGATGCCGTCCTTGTAAGGGGACGTGAGCGGCTGCGCGCCGCTGAATGCCGCGTAAAGATCGGGGTCTGGCAATTCCATCAGGCCTTCGAGATCGTCCAGATCCGCGTCCGACAACGCGGCGATATGCACATCGGCGAAGCCTCCGAGGATCATGTCCATCTCGCGCGTGCCACGATGCCAGCAACGGAACAGCAGTCGCTTGCGCCGGTCGTCGAGGCCATCGCTTGATCGTGTCGTTCCCGTCATGTCCTGAACTCTCTCCAACGCAAAAAGCCCGGACGGTGCCGGGGAGGCTGATATAGCCGTCATGGCAACCGATGTCAGCATTTCTCTGATCTTGCATTCGGGATATGCAAAAGCGGCGGCAAACGTCCCAATTGAGTCGATCTGAATGCGTCCGTCCCTGCTCAATCCCCTGTTCGCCCCCGTCACCAGCCTCACAGGCGTGGGGCCGAAGCAGGAAAAGCTGTTTCGCTATCTGCTGGGCCGCAGCGAAACGCCGCGTCTGGTCGACCTGCTGCTGCACCTGCCAACCAATGTGATCGACCGCCGCACGCGGCCGACTATCGCCGAAGCTGTTCCGGGAACCGTGGTGACGCTCGAAGTCACCATCGACCGTCACCGGCCCGCGCCTCCCGGCCGCTCCCGCGCGCCGCATCTGGTCTATGCGAGCGACGAGACCGGCGATGTGGTGCTGACCTACTTCCGCGCCAAACCCGAATATATCGAGAAGTTGCTGCCGAAGGGCGAGAAGCGCTACGTCTCCGGCACCGCGCAGATGTTCGACGGCACGCTCCAGATTGTGCATCCCGACCGCGTCGTGGACGAGGAAGGCCTCGCCAAGCTGCCGCAGATCGACACCGTGTATCCGCTGACCGAGGGTCTCGCCATCGGTTCGATCCGCCGCGCCATGGCGCAGGCGCTGCAAAAGCTGCCCGAACTGCCGGAATGGATCAGTCCCGAGGTGCTGCGTCGCTGTAAGTTTCCACCACTGAGCGTGTCGCTGCGTCACGTCCATGAACCAACCGAACTGACCGACATCCTGCCGCAAAATCAGTTCTGGTCGCGGCTGGCGTTCGATGAGTTGCTGGCGGGACAACTCGCGCTGGCGCTGGTACGTGCGCAGCTTCGCCGCCCCGCCGGTGTCCGCAATGCCGGCGACGGACATCTGCGGCACAAGATCATCGATGCCCTGCCCTATGCACTGACGAACTCGCAGCAGGAAGCGGCGAAAGCCATTGCCAGCGATCTCAACGAGCCGGTGCGGATGCTGCGACTTCTGCAGGGAGACGTGGGCTCAGGCAAGACCGTCGTGGCTCTGCTCGCCGCTGCTGCCGTTGCCGAAACCGGCAAGCAATCCGCGCTGATGGCGCCGACGGAAATCCTTGCGCGGCAACACATCAAGACCATTGCTCCGTTGGCGGAGCGGGCCGGACTACGCGTCGCCATTCTCACGGGGCGCGAGAAAGGCAAGGAACGCCGCGAAATCATCGCAGGGCTCGCGGACGGTGAGATCGATCTGCTGGTCGGCACCCATGCGCTGATCCAGGACGACGTGATCTTCAAGGATCTGGCGCTCGCCGTGGTCGATGAACAACACCGCTTTGGCGTGCGCGAGCGCCTTGCGCTCACAGAGAAAGGCGAAGCGGTCGACGTGCTGGTGCTGAGCGCCACGCCGATCCCGCGCACGCTCGTGCTCACCTATTTCGGCGACATGGACATCTCCGAATTGCGCGAGAAGCCCGCCGGACGCCAGCCCATTGATACCCGCGCGGTGGCCGACAGCCGCACCGGCGAGATCATCGACGCAGTTGGCCGTGCCATCGACAGCGGAAAGCTGGTCTACTGGATCTGCCCGCTGGTCGAGGAATCCGAGGCTGAGGGAATCGAGCATCTGACGAATGCGACGAGGCGGTTCGAGATTTTGCAGAAGCGGTTCGGCGATCGTGTCGGCCTGGTCCACGGCCAGATGAAGGGCACGGAAAAGGATCGCGTGATGGCGCAGTTCGCTGCCGCCGAGATTCAGGTGCTGGTGGCGACCACGGTGGTCGAAGTCGGCGTCGATGTGCCCGCTGCCTCCATCATGGTGATCGAGAACGCGGAGCGTTTCGGTCTGGCACAGTTGCATCAGTTGCGCGGGCGTATCGGGCGCGGTTCGGAAGCCTCGACCTGCCTCCTGCTCTATCACGAGCCACTCTCGGAGATGTCCGCGGCGCGGCTGAAGGTCATCCGCGAAACAACCGATGGGTTCCGGATCGCCGAGGAAGATCTGCGCTTGCGCGGCGAAGGCGAAGTGCTCGGCACCCGCCAGAGCGGCCTGCCCGGCTATCGCATCGCGCGGCCCGAGGTCCACGCGCAACTGATCGCGCAGGCACGCGACGAGGCGGTGCGGATCATGCAGGACAATCCGAAGCTCAAGGGCGAGCGCGGCGAAGCGCTGCGCTGCCTGCTCTATCTCTATGAGCGGGACGAGGCGCTGCCGTTGATCGGCGCGGGTTAGCGAATTCAAGATTGCGCAGCGCGCTATCACTTCTTATGCGCAACGATGAAAGGCCGGTTGTCGTAGCCCTTGGTCGAATGGCGTTCTGTTGAAAGAATGTCGAAGCCCGCGGCGGATATGCAACGACTCAACTCCGCTGCACTGAAAACGCCGGCATGGGGCGCCTTGCCGATTGCGCGCATTGCAGGCAGGACGAACCGGATCAGCGGGTTCATGTCGCCAACGCAAGGAGTCTTGGAAATGAACAGACCATCGGCGGCAAGCAGGCTGTGGATGCGTTGTAAGGTGCCCGGCAGATCGCGAACCAGATGGAGATAATTGAACCCAAGAACTGCGTTGAACTGCCCGGTCGCATCAAGCTCAAGCGCCTGAGCGGTTGCCGTGCGAAATTCAAGCGCGGGGACAGGAGCTGCAATGCGTTTTTCTTCGGCAATCATGATCATGCTGGCCGAAAAATCCGTGGCGAGATAACTTCTCACATCACCCGCGAGTTGCAATGCCGTCGTTCCGGTGCCGCATCCAAGCTCCAGCACCCGATCTCCCGCACCCAACAGAGCGCGAGTCCGATCCAGCGTGCGTTCGTATCCATCCCTATCCGCAATCGCGGCCTTGGCATATTTTTTTGATGCCCGGTCCCAGAAGCGGGTATCGCTCGCAACGCTCATTCAACATGCTCTCTCACAGGACCGCCAAGTTTATGCGCTGACAGTGGCTCATGGCGGAAGCCGCAGCATGTCTGCCTTTCAGCGCTGATGGAGCTCACGGATATTGAAAGCGCACAATCGCGAATGACGCGCGCCCTACTCCACCTTCGCCGGCGTTTGCGATGCCGTTGCCACGCGCGCGGCATTGGCCATCTCGGCCAGCGCATTGACCTTCTTCTGTGCGTCGCTGCCGGGCTGCACCACGCCCGCCGACATGATCAGTGTCGCGGCGGCGTCGGTGCTCATATCGACTTCGATGAGTTTCGATTTCGGAACATAGAAGAAGAATCCGGTGGTCGGGTTCGGCGCGCATGGCAGGAACACCGAGATGAACTCGTCGTCCTGTGGAAGCTTCGTGGCGATCTCCGTGCTCGGCGGCTGGGAGATCAGCACGATCGACCACATGCCCGGCGACGGGAACTCCACCAGCCCCACCTTGCGAAAGCTGGATCCGTTGCCCGAGAACAGCGTTTCGAACACCTGCTTGAGGCCGCGATAGATCGCCCGCACGACCGGCATACGGCCGAGCAGTCCCTCGCCGAATTCGACCAGCGTACGCCCGATCAGATTGGCAGCGAGGAAGCCGAGGAACGTCAGCGCGAACACGGCGACGATCAGTCCCGACCCCGGCAGACCGAACGGCAGATAGGTCTCGGGACGATAGGCGACCGGCACGAACGGCCGAACGATGCCGTCGACCCAGGTGACGAACCACCAGACCAGGTAGATCGTGATCGCGATGGGACCGGCAATGATCAGGCCGGTGAGGAAATAGTTGCGGAGCCGCGCCATCGCACCGCGCGGCGCGCCGGCCGGCGGTACGGGCGGCAGGCCTCCCGGAATCATGTTGGGGCTAGTCTCATTCATTGGCGAGCCAAATTATCCTCAAGCGAAACACTATCTTGGCGCGTATTCTGATCGCAAAACCGGTGCCCATTTTTGCGGAATACGCGCGGGAACACCATCGCAAATCATTGCGACACCACTGTATCAGACTTTTCGGGGCCAGAACGGCCCGCGCTGCGACCGTTTGTCTGCCCGCGCCTTACTCAACGGTCACAGATTTGGCGAGGTTCCGCGGCTGGTCGACGTCGGTGCCCATCACCACGGCGGTGTGATACGCCAGCATCTGTACCGGGATCGCATAGACCAGCGGCGTCACCGTAGCCGGCATGTCAGGCAGGATAATGGTGACCAGCGAGTCAACGGTCGCTTCCTTGGCGCCCTGCGCGTCGGTCATCAGGATAATCCGGCCGCCGCGCGCCGCGACCTCCTGCATGTTCGAAACCGTCTTCTCGAACACGCGGTCGTACGGCGCGATCACGACAACAGGCATCTTCTCATCGATCAGCGCAATCGGGCCATGCTTGAGTTCGCCGGCGGCGTAGCCTTCGGCGTGAATGTAGGAAATTTCCTTGAGCTTCAGCGCGCCTTCCAGCGCCAGCGGATAATTGGTGCCGCGGCCGAGATAAAGCACATCCTGGCTCTTGGCGATGTCGCGGGCGAGCTTTTCGATTTGCGGTTCGAGCGCAAGCGCCTGCGTCATCAGGCGCGGCACTTCGATCAGCGCATGTACCAGCTTGGTCTCGTCTTCAGCAGACAGTTCGCCTCGCGCCCTGCCCGCGGCGACCACGAGCGAAGCAAGCGCGGCAAGCTGACAGGTGAAAGCCTTGGTCGAAGCGACGCCGATCTCGGGTCCAGCCAGCGTCGGCAGCGCGGTCTCGCTTTCGCGGGCGATGGTCGATGTGGGAACGTTGACGATGGAGATGGTGTGCAGGCCCTGCGACTTGGCATAGCGCAGCGCCGCCAGCGTATCGGCGGTTTCGCCGGACTGCGAAATGAAGATTGCAAGATCGCCCTTGCGCAGCGGCGCTTCGCGGTAACGAAACTCTGAAGCGACATCGAGTTCGACCGGCAGCCGTGCGAGGCGCTCGAACCAGTACTTGGCAACGAAGCCTGCGTAGCTTGCGGTTCCGCAGGCCGTAATCGATACCCGCTGAATATCCTTGAAGTCGAACGGCAGCTTGACCGGCATGGACACCTTCTCGGTGGCCATGTCGACATAGTGCGCCAGCGTGTGACCGACGACTTCAGGCTGCTCGTGGATTTCCTTCGCCATGAAGTGGCGGTAGTTCGCCTTGTCCACCAGCGATGTGGCGGTGTTGTGCTTGACGATCTCGCGTTCGACCACGGCGTTCTTGTCGTCATACACGGTCGCATCGCCGCGCGACAGCACAACCCAGTCGCCGTCATCGAGATAGCTGATGGTGTCGGTAAAGGGTCCGAGCGCAATGGCGTCGGAGCCGAGATACATCTCGCCGTCACCGTAGCCAACCGCGAGCGGCGAGCCCTTGCGCGCGCCGATCATCAGGTCCTCTTCGCCCTTGAAGATGAAGGCCAGCGCGAATGCGCCATGCAACTGCGGAAGGGTCGCCTTCACGGCATCCGCCGGAGACAGGCCCTTGGCGAGATATGAATTGACCAGATGGGCGACGACCTCGGTATCGGTCTCGCTGGAAAACTTCGCGCCCTGCGCTTCGAGCTGCGCGCGCAGGTCACGGAAATTCTCGATGATGCCGTTGTGAACCACAGCGACATTGTCGGTCGCATGCGGATGGGCGTTGTTCTCGGTCGGCTTGCCGTGGGTGGCCCACCGCGTGTGACCGATGCCGATATGCCCCTCGAGCGGCGATGATTTCAGCACCGCTTCGAGGTTTTTCAGCTTGCCCTTGGCGCGGCGGCGATCGAGCAGCACGCCTTCCAGCGTGGCGACGCCCGCGGAGTCGTATCCGCGATATTCAAGCCGCTTGAGGGAATCGACCAGTTGCTCCGCAACCGGCCCACGTCCAAGAATTCCGACAATTCCGCACATGCGGTTTGTGATCTCCAGCCGCCCCAATGCGGCCTTATGTACCGAGGAATAACACGGTTCTGCCTCAACAATTGTTGCGGATTGAGACAGGGTAAACCGTTAACGAAAACAGTCAGATAGGGCGCGGGGCCTTACTTTGGACTTTTGGGCTTCCGATTGAGCATTTTCATGTCGCGGAATCGCTTTGCCCAACCTTCGCGCACCGCCTGATCGCTGCGTTCGACGGCCAGCGAATCGTCCGGCACATCCCGGGTGATGACCGAGCCCGATCCGATAAAGGCACCGGTGCCGATCTTGACCGGCGCCACCAGCGACGAGTTCGAGCCCACGAAAGCCCCGGCGCCGATCTCGGTCCGGTGCTTGTCGAAGCCGTCGTAGTTGCAGGTAATGGTGCCTGCGCCGATATTGGCGTTCTCGCCGATATGGGTGTCGCCGATATAGGTCAGGTGATTGACCTTCACCCCGGCTTCAAGATCGGCGGCCTTGGTCTCGACGAAGTTGCCGATACGCACGCCCTCGCCCAGCACCGTACCTGGCCTCAGCCGTGCGTAGGGACCGATGGACGCGTTCTTGCCGATGCGCGCGCCGACGATGTTCGAGAACGAATGAATCACCGCGCCGTCGTCAATGCTCACGCCCGCACCGATCACGACAAACGGCTCGATCGTGACGTCCTTGCCGAAGGTCGTGTCTGCCGAAAGAAAAACCGTGTCCGGCGCGATCAGCGTCACACCGGCATCAAGTGCCGCCTGCCGCAGCTTTCGCTGCATCACCTGTTCGGCTTCGGCAAGCTGGGCCTTGGTGTTGATTCCGCGCACTTCGTCCTCGCTGGTTTCGATGACCACTGCCCGCAAGCCGAGCTCGCGCACGATCGCCACCGCATCCGTTAGATAGTACTCGCCCTTGCTGTTGCCATTGCCGATACGATCGAGGATTTGCAGAGCGGTCTTGCCCGCAAACGCCATGACGCCAGCATTGCAGAGTGTCACCGCGCGCTCCGCCGCGCTGGCGTCCGCGTGTTCACGGATCGCTACAAGCTGCCCGCCGTCTTCCAGCAGCCGTCCGTAACCTGTCGGATCGGCGGCGCGGAATCCCAGCACGGCCAGCGCCGCGCCGTCTTTCAACGCTGCACGCATGCGCTCGAACGTCATGGCGTCGATCAGCGGGGTGTCGCCGAATGCAATGAGGAGATCGTCAGCACCCGCCGCGATGGCTTCGCGAGCCGCCAGCACCGCATGAGCCGTGCCAAGTCGCTCACGCTGCACGAAAGTGCCGGCCTCCGGGCGAACTCTCTTGATCTCGTCGATCACTGCCTGATGGTCCGGCCCGACCACCACAGCGACGGCGTCGCTCTTACCGGCCGGCGCAGCCCCCAGCACGTGGGCAATCAGCGGCCGTCCCCCAACTGCATGCAGCACCTTGGGCAGGCTGGAACGCATTCGCGTGCCCTCGCCGGCTGCGAGTACGATCGTAAGAGTTGATCTGCCGCTCATGCTTTTTCCTGTGCAGCGTGCGGGTGCGCGCCAGCGTGGTCTTACCCGAGAGCGCCGGGCGACAAAAGCATTTTGGGGGCTCTCGCCAGCACGCATGTGGCCCGGCTTCTGTTAATCTTTACGCAATGATTCGCAGGGCCGCGGGAGGGCCCGACAGTCCCATGACCAAGGATCGCAACCATTTCCGCGATGATCTGACCGAGGATGACGGTGCCGGCTGGATCAATCGTTTTCTCGCGGAAGAGGACGAGTTTGGCGGACCTTCGATGTGGCGTCTGGCATCCTGGGGCGTCGGCACGGTCGGAGCGCTGATCGTTGCGATTCTTGCGACGCGCTCACCGGCGGCGATTAACCGCGATCAAATGGCGTCCGCCGAACTTGCACGGCAGTCCCAACAAGTTCAGTGGATCGCAAAGGAAAGCCAGAACAAGGCGCGTGAACTTGCCGCAGCCGTCGAGACGCTAAACAGCGACCGCGACCGCCTTTACGCGCGTGTGACCGTGCTTGAGCAGGGACTGGATTCCGTTACCGGCGCCCTAGCGCGGCCTGCACCGGCCCCTCCACCCGCAACATTACCAGCGGCTGCGGCTCCTGCACCGGGAGTTCTCCCGCCGGTTGTTGAAGCTGACCCCATCGGACCGGTCAAACCAGCCGAGGCGAAAACCGAACCTGTGGCGCAGCTTCCCAAGATCGCGCCGGTCGCCACTGCCCCCGCCGCACCGTCTCCTCCTGCCAAGGCTACCGAGCAGAGGGCTGAAACGTCAGCTACTGACCAACCTCCGGCCCCAGCCGTCACTGCTGCCATCCCCCCGCCAAACCCGGCGCCTGTTGAAACGCCGTCGACAGCTATCGTGCGCAAGACGGAGTTCGGTATCGACCTCGGCGGCGCGAATTCGATCGAAGGCCTGCGCGCAGTGTGGCGCGGTGCAGTCAAGAGCAACTCACAACAGCTCGCATCGCTCCAGCCGATCATCGTCGTGAAAGAGCGTCACGACGGTTTGGGAATGCAACTGCGGCTCGTTGCCGGACCTTTGTCCGACGCTGCGGAAGCGGCCAAGCTGTGTGCGGGAGTGCTGACCGAGAGCAACCGGCCTTGCGAAACGGCTCTGTATGAGGGGCAGCGGCTGAGCATGATCAGCGAGAAACAACCGGAAGCGAAGAAGCCCGAAGGTCAGGTTCATCGCTCGAAGCGGCGAAGCAAGCAGCGCGGCGAACCTGTGGCAGAACAGCCCAAGCCGTCGTCCTTCAGCTCTTTTTTCGGTAACAAATAACCACTCAACTTTGTGGCCGTCCGGGTTGTATCGCAATCCGTTCCGAACCATATTCGGCGCATGAAAAAAGAGCCGTTCAGACTGACCCCTTATCAGGTGCAATGGATTTTGATCGTGGGATTTCTCACGATCGGATACGCATTGTATCTGCGTTACATGGCCATTGAGTTTGCGCAGGTTCGGCTCGAATGCGAGGCCGGTCTGCAAACCATGCTGTGCAAGACGCGGCTGACGATGACCTATCTGTTCAAGAACTACGTGTTCGGAATAGCCGCGCTGGTCATTGCGACCCTGCACTTCATCCGGCCATCGATTGTCACTCTCACCGCCGGGCTGGTCGCAGCATGTTTCGGGATCGTGCTCTACAATATCGGCCTGTCGGGCGTCGCGATCGCGCTGCTTATTCTTGGGTTTGCGCGACCCGCGCCCGCGACAGCGTAAGCGCCAAAAGCAGATACAATCCGCAAGTCCATAGCGACTGCCAGTTCGCCGGCCCCTCGTTGAATCCGATATAGATCGCGGAGAGCGCGAGAGCGCCTGCGAAAACGGATTCAGTTATCGGGCGCGTGCCCTTTGCCGGCCTGTTGAGCGCCGTCAGCAGTACAAACGGGACGACAGCCATGGTCAGCGCCGCGAACTGGAAATCGCGGTAGCGTGGATCGAAGACGAAGCCGAGCGCGGTCTGGGTGGCCAGCACAGTCGTAATCAGCAGCACGATCCCAAGAATGGTCTGCATGCGCGAGCCCGTGCGATACTCTCGCGGTCCGATAAGTTCCATGAACGTCGGAAGACTGCGCCCGTACATCACGGTGTTGGCGACGATCAGCGGCGACAGCACAGCGGCTCCGAACAGCAGGATGCCGACGGTCCAGCCGCCGAGACCGAGGCTTTCGACGATCAGCTTGTCGTACGCCACGCCGAGAAGCGCGCCGCCCGCAGTCGCGCAGATCGCGACCGTGACCCACGAGCTCAGGTGCGGCGACCAGGGCCTGCGGCGCAGCGTCAGCAGCGCCACGCCAAAGACGAGCGCCGAGAAAATCATGCCGGCAACGGCATAGATCTTTGCGCGCGGGAAGTTGGTGATCGGCTCGCCGGCGGGATATTTCAGATCGCGGGCGCCGTCGGCGTCGAACAGACCCCAATGGCCGCCGACAGTGCCTTCCCACATCCGCTTCCAGGGCTGGTCGTAGGCCTCGATCAGATTGACCCGGAACTTTTCCTGACGGGCAAGCTGGAGGATTTCGGAAACCACCCGGGCCTGATTGGCCCGTGACGGCAGCGCGCCTTCACGCATGCGGCCCGCGCTTGGCCAGCCGGTTTCTCCGATCAGGATTTCCTTGTTCGGGAACGCAACCGCCATCCGCTTGCGGATCGCGTCGACGTGGTTGGCAGCATGGCGCGCACGAATCGGGAAGTCTTCCCAATACGGAAGAATGTGAATCGTAACGAAATCGACGGCGTCATAGACGTCACGGTTCTTGAGCCAGAACTCCCAGACATCGGCATAGGTGACCTGGATAGCTCCGACCTTCGACTTCACGTAGCGGATATTCGCCGTCAGGTCGGCAGCGGTCATCTCGCCGCGCAGAAGCACCTCGTTGCCGACAATGACCGCGCTGACGACGCCGGGATATTTCTTGGCGAGCCCGATGGCGGTTTCCATCTGCGTGCGGTTGTCGACGCGATTGGTGCCGATCCAGATTCCGAGCATCACCTTGAGCCCGGCCTTCTGAGCGAGTTCTGGAACCTGATCGAGGCCGTTGCCGACCGAATAGGTCCGGATGCAGTCAGTGACCTTGGCAAGTTGTGCCAGATCCTGCGCGATCTGCTCCGGCGCAATGATCAATCCGGGCTGAAGGGGATTCTGCCCCCCGCGGAACGGTGCGTAGGAGACGCATTCAAGCTTCGCGGAAGGGTCGATCGGGGCGCGCGCCAGTACAATCGGCGTGGCCAACCACCACCAAATTGCGGCAATAGCGCTCAGGGATATGACCAGAAGGGCCAGTGGCGTACGAAGGGAAATGGGTTCCGTCCTCCAGGGAGGCACGTCGATAACCGGTCGCCGCCGGTCTGCCAAGACCCCAGTCAATGGCTACCCCCGGTCTTCTCGTCGCACACCTTCATTACGGGGGCATCAAACTTCCGGCTTGCTGGACAAAAACATAAATGTCCTTCATGTGAATCAGGCAGTTGCGGTAGAGGCAATCTTCTGCCGCATTGGCAGGGCATCTGTGTGGGCGGCGCGCGGCGGCCGGCACGCCATCAATCGGGGATTTCATGCTTCGGGTACGTACCGGGTTTCGAGTTGCGGTTTTTCAGCGAGTCGCCGTTCCGGCCCTTGCTTTGTTTGTCGGGATCGGGGCTGCAATCGCTCAAAGCGGTGACCTCCGGGCCCAGGACACGGCCCCCAAACAGGCGGCCCCGGCCGACGCAGCCAAGGAAAGCAAGCGCAAGGCCGACGAGTTCGTCGAGGCGGCCCAGGCGATTAACGGTCCTGCCGGAAACCCGGAATGTGTCTGGCTTGGACGGCGGGTGGTCGGGTTGATGTGGCGCGACGACCTCGACACGGCGTTCCGTCACCTCGACCTCTATGAGCGCTTCGGCTGCCCCGGCGGGCACATCCAGGCGACTTTCCGCTGTGTCGTGAGGTTCGGCGCCACGATCGACCCCAAGGTCGCTGAGACCCTTAACGGCCGTGTGCACGCATGCTGGATCAATCCGGCGGCCCAACCACAGGCAGCCGCTGCGCCACAGCCCCCGGCTGCTGCACCCCCAGCAGCGACACCGCCAGCACCCGCGGCGGCGCCTGCTCCGGCAACACCGGCCAAGTGAGCGCCAAAGCGCTGGCGGAACAGGAACGAACCGATCCCGTATTCATTGGGTATTCATACGGTCTCGGCTACGCCCTCAAAAGGCCATGTCGCCGTATGAGTTGTTAAGCCGCGCAGCATAGATAAGCTGCCATCAACGCTGACGAACCGAGGGGACAGGTTCGCGATCCTGCCACGTTCGGCCCCGTATGGTTTTCCTTGATGCGCGCCATCGTTGCTGTCCTCCTCTGCGTTACTGCTGTCCACGCGGCCATCTGGGGCCTCCTGAGGGATGAGCAGAAGGCACCCGACTTCAACGGAATGTTGCCCAGCTTGTCCTACGCCCCGTTCGAAGGCGCAGGACACCCGGACGTCGACAACATTCCTAACAAGGAAAAAATCCGCGCCGACCTCAAGAAACTCGCGACGATGACCAAGGCCATCCGCCTGTACTCGTCGACGGGCGGCGTTGAGCTGGTTCCCCCGATTGCCGCCGAATTCGGCCTCAAGGTCACGGTCGGCGCCTGGATCGACAAGAACGCAGAGCGGAACGAACGCGAAATCGCCGCTGCCCTCGAACTTGCCAAGCGAAACAGCAACGTCATCGGCATAGTCGTCGGCAATGAAACCATCTACCGCGGCGAACAGAAGGTCGAAGACCTCATTGAGCTGATCCAGCGCGTCAAAAAACAGACTAATGTCCCTGTTACGACTGGCGAAATCTGGAATATCTGGCGCGACAATCCGCAATTGGCCTCGGCGGTCGATTTCATCGCCGCGCACATCCTGCCGTACTGGGAAAACTTCACCGACAAGCAGGCTGTCGATCAGGCGATGTATATCTATGGCCTGCTGCGGGATACCTTTCCCGGCAAGCGCATCGTGATCGCCGAGTTCGGCTGGCCAAGCGCCGGCTACAATCTCAAGAACGCCAACCCCGGCCCATTTGAACAGGCCTCAGTGCTGCGGAATTTCGTGACCCGCGCCGAGGCCATCGGGATGGACTACAACATCGTCGAAGCGATCGATCAGCCTTGGAAATTTTTTGAAGGCGGCGTTGGACCTTACTGGGGCGTTCTTAATGCATCACGCGAGCCGAAATTCGCATGGACCGGCCCCATCGTCGATCCGGATTACTGGAAAATTGCAGGCATAGCCCTGCTGATCGGCGTCCTGCTGTCGCTGCCGATCCTGCGCCTGGCCCATCCAACCGTGATGCAAGCCATCATGCTGGCCGCTGCGGCAAACGGAGTGGGCGCATGGTTCGCAACCGTGTTCGCCTACTGGAACACGCACTACTTCGTCTTCGGCTCGGCCTTTGCGCTGACCTTGGGCCTCATTCTGCTCGTACCGCTGGTCCTGATTGCGATGGCCCGGATCGAAGAGATCGCGACCATTGCTTTCGGGCGCAAGCCTTCGCGCCTGATCTCGGCGGCTGTCCCCGCTCCGCCTGAAGGTTACGCACCAAAAGTCTCGATTCACGTGCCTGCGTATTTCGAACCGCCTGAGATGCTGAAGCTGACGCTCGATGCGGTGTCCCGGCTCGATTATCCAAATTTCGAATGCGTGGTGATCATCAACAACACGCCCGATCCGGCGTTCTGGCAGCCGATCCAGGACCACTGCCGCGCTCTCGGCGAGCGCTTCATCTTCATCAACGCCGAGAAGGTGCAGGGCTTCAAGGCCGGTGCGCTGCGGATTGCCATGGAGCGCACGGCCCCGGACGCGGAAATCATCGGCATCATCGACGCCGACTATGTCGTCACGCCGGACTGGCTCAAGGATCTGGTCCCGGCTTTCGTCGATCCGCGCGTGGGTCTCGTGCAGGCTCCGCAGGAGCATCGTGACGGCGACCGCTCGCTGATGCACTACGCCATGAACGGCGAATATGCCGGATTCTTCGACATCGGCATGGTGCAGCGGAACGAAGCCAACGCCATCATCGTCCATGGCACGATGTGCCTGATCCGCCGTGCGGCGATGGACATGGCGGGCGGCTGGGCAGGTGACACGATCTGCGAAGACACCGATCTCGGTCTTGCGATCATCGAGCACGGCTGGCTGACGCACTACACCAACAGGCGCTACGGGTATGGCCTGCTGCCGGACACCTACGAGGCCTTCAAGAAACAACGTCACCGCTGGGCCTATGGCGGCTTCCAGATCGTCAAGAAGCACTGGCGCCGGTTCCTGCCCAATGCGAGCAGGCTTTCGCCCGATCAGAAGCGCGAGTTTGCACTCGGCTGGCTGAACTGGCTCGGCGCGGAAAGCCTCGGCGTGGTCGTTGCGATCCTCAACCTGATCTGGGTGCCGATCGTCTCATTCGCCGACATCGCCATTCCCGACAAGATCCTGACCCTGCCGATCATCGCGGCATTCATCGTCTCGCTGGCGCACTTCCTGACACTCTACAGGCTGCGTGTGCCGGTGAAGGTCGGCCAGATGCTGGGCGCAATGGTTGCGGCAATGTCGGTGCAGTGGACTGTGTCGCGCGCCGTCGCCAACGGCCTGATCACCGACCACCTCCCGTTCGCACGCACCTCCAAGGGCGGCCTGTCCCGCATGTCGGTGGAATTCCAGGCTTTCTGGGAGGCCGTGATCGGTATCCTCCTCATCATCGGCGCTATCGTGCTGGTTGCTTTCAACCAGAAGGAAGTTCGCGAGATCAACATCTTCGCCGGCGTGCTTGTGCTTCAGAGCCTGCCGTTCCTGTCGGCTGTCGCGATCGCGATCCTCGAGAACTCGCGCATCAACGCCTTTGGCTTTTGGAGTTCGTCAACAGTGCGTGCTGCGGAACTGATCGGTCTTCGCCGGGAAACAACGCCAACTAACATGACGGTTCAACAGCCGGTCACGTCGGACGTCCGTCCCGATATCAAGTGATTGCTGCGACCTAATGCGCGGAAATGTCGTCAGCTATTTAATGCTGACGAATGTGCCCCATGCTGCGGCTATTCCCGCTCCGACCAGAACGTAGACGGGATGCTGGCAAAACGTGTCGCCGTAATTGCACATCGTCTTTCCAAACCGGCCGAGCTGGCCGTGGTCAGCTGCGTAGAAGAGCCCCGAGAGAGCAACCAGGATACCGGCGACGAAATACATTCTAGTTGGCCCTTTTCGCTCCCAAGCCCGCATCGCCGACTCATCCCACGATGCGAATCCTAGCCGATTGTAGCCGCAAGGATGCGGTTTGACAGGGCACCATGGTGAGCGCGGAGGGACTCGAACCCTCGACCCCATGATTAAAAGTCACGTGCTCTACCGCCTGAGCTACGCGCTCACGTGTCGCGGTGTGTAGGTGGCGGGTGGATGTGGGTCAAGTGCAGGCCGGCATCCTTGTTCAACCTGTGGAATTCACCGCCAAAGTTTAAAAATCCCGGCTTGAGAACGACAATTGACACATGAACAAAAAGAGAACATAGTGAGTTCTCACTGCGGGAGGCCTGGATGGCCGATATATCCTATTATGTAGCCCTTCCGTTCACTGAGGACGACGAAGGGTCCGTTGTGACCGGGACCGCCGAGGAGTTCCAGAGCGCGTCCACGGCGATTCGGCGGGCCGAGACGCTGTCACGCACCTCCGGAATTATCGGCGCGGTCGCTTTCACTCGCTCCGGTGACCCAATGACGGGTGACTTCAAGGACGCCATGGTGCTGAAAACCTTTGGCAGCGTCCCCACGGATTTGAGCGGCCTGTAGAGGGAGCCATCAGGACCTGCGGTCTTCCTGCTCTTTCAATTCATCTTCGCTGAGATCGATCCTCGGCGTCGCGAAATCATCACTATCGGGATCGACCTTGAACGGCGCGTTCCTGGTGGGATCCAGGCGCCCTTTCCGTTTGCCCTTGTCGGTGGCGTCGCCCTTTTTCTTCTTTCCGGCCATCGCTGGTTTCCTTGCCTGCGCTGCCGGAATGACCGGCATGGTTCCCTAGAATATGGCTGAGGCGAAGCGCATCTGCTACGCCTACTTCTCCAGATTTCGAGGACATACGCCATGACGGATTCGCCTGCGGCCCCCGAGAACACCGTCCAGGAATTCGACGTGCCGGTGCCGTACATGCAGCGGACGCGCGACTACTATCTGGCCATCGGCTACGACACGCCCTACCGCTGGGCGCACAACGTCGACGCTCCCTTTCAGCCGCTTACGAAGCCCCTGGCGCAATCGCGGGTTGCCATCGTCACCACGGCGGCCCGTTTTGATCCGACGAAGGGCGATCAGGGACCGGGGGCGGCCTACAACGGCAGTGCGAAGTTCTATCAAGTCTATGATGGCGACAGCGGGAAGAAGCACGACCTGCGCATTTCCCACATCGCCTACGATCGCGTGCATACGTCCGCAACCGATATGAACACCTGGTTTCCGCTGGAGCAGTTGTACCGGCTTGCCCGCGAAGGCCGGATCGGTGACGTCGCGCCGCGCTTCTTCGGCGCGCCGACCAATCGCAGCCACCGCGTCACGGTCGACACCGACGCGCCGGATATCCTGGCGCGATGCAAGGCCGACAACGTCGATGCCGTCGTGCTGGTCCCCAATTGTCCCGTGTGCCACCAGACCACGGCTTTGGTTGCCCGACACCTCGAGGCCAGTGGAATTTCAACCGTAGTGATGGGATGCGCCAAGGACATCGTCGAGCACGCTGCCGTGCCGCGGTTCCTGTTCAGTGACTTCCCGCTGGGTAACTCCGCCGGCAGACCGAACGATCTGTCGTCCCAGGCGCTCACGCTGGAACTGGCGCTGAAGGTGCTCGAAAGCGCACCGGGTCCGCAGACCACTGTGCAGTCGCCACTGCGCTGGAGCGCAGATGCTTCATGGAAGCTCGACTACAACAATGTCGAGCGCATGTCGCCGGAAGAGCTTGCCCGGCGGCGGCGCGATTTCGATGCACAGAAGGAAGCCGCGCGCGTCAATCGCGTGGCGTGAGCTATTCGCACATCCCTGCCGCCTTCCTCAAGGCGGCATTGATGCGGTCCTGCCAACCCGGACCACCCTCCTGGAAATGCTCAAGGACGTCCTGATCGATCCTGAGTGAGACAAGCTCCCTCACGCCTGGAATGGCAGCTTTCTTTGGAACGGCTTCCGGCACCTTGGTGGTGACGGACTTGAACGCCGCCTCAGCTTCCGTCTTTGCATCGCTCAGCGTGCGGGGCCGCCGTGGAGGAGAAGCCATCGTTAAACTCCCTCAAACAGCGCCGTAGACAAATAGCGTTCCGAAAATGATGGGATGACCGCCAGAATGGTCTTGCCCGCATTTTCGGGCCGCTTGCCGAGTTCGAGCGCTGCCGCAATAGCTGCCCCCGACGAGATGCCGCCCGGAATGCCTTCCACACGTGCAAGTGCGCGCGAAGTCGCAATGGCCGTTGCACTGTCCACCTTGACAATCTCGTCGATCACCGACCGATCGAGGATATCAGGCACGAATCCTGCGCCGATGCCTTGAATCTTGTGAGGCGAGTGCTGCCCGCCGGACAACACCGGGCTTTCCACCGGCTCGACAGCGACGATCCGCAGCGACGGCTTTCGCGGCTTCAGAACCTGCCCCACGCCGGTGATCGTGCCGCCTGTGCCGACACCGGCGACAAACACATCGATATCGCCATGGGTATCGTTCCAGATTTCCTCAGCTGTGGTGCGGCGGTGAACGTCCGGATTGGCCAGATTCTTGAATTGCTGTGGCATCACCGAATTGGGCGTATTGCGGACAAGGTCTTCCGCGGTCGCAATCGCGCCTTTCATGCCTTGTGCAGCCGGTGTCAGGACGATTTCTGCACCCAGAAACGCCAGCATCTTGCGCCGTTCAATCGACATCGATTCCGGCATAACCAATTTCAGCCGGTAACCGCGCGACGCAGCGACGAACGCCAGCGCAATACCCGTGTTGCCGGAGGTCGGTTCGATCAGCACGGTATCCTGATTGATGACGCCAGCCTTCTCCATCGCGACGATCATCGCCGCACCAATGCGATCCTTCACGCTGGCGGCAGGATTGAAATATTCAAGTTTGGCGAGAATTTTCGCCTTTACTCCATTCTGTTCCGGCAGACGATGAAGACGGACGATCGGTGTATCGCCGAATGCATCAACGATGCTGTCGTAGATGCGTCCGCGCCCGGGCTGACGTGTCTGTGAAGCGTTTGGGTTTGACTTGGTATCCATGCCCCGGTCCTCCTGATCGATCCATCCGCACCATGAGAGAAAGCTACGCAAAACGAAAGGCTTCGCCATTAATGGCGGTCGCGACCGTGCGCGCAAGAGCAATGATGTTCCCGACCGGCATTGCATCGCAAAAACGGTATTTCGCAAAAGGAACGTATTTGTGTTGCGACAACTTCAAACTTGCATGAGTATATTCCGCGCGAGCTCGAACCCGGAAGGGAGGTCACGATGCCAGCACTTGCTGAACTTCTGTCGACCAAACCGTCACGCCTGCCGCCCCGTATCACTGACCGGCCGATCTGCACGATCTGCGCGGACTCGATGGTCGCCGCAGAAGCGTCCGCGTTTCTTGCCGACAATGTCATCAGCTATCTCTGGACTTGCGACAATTGCGGCTATGGCTTCGTCACGAAGCACTCAAACTATTCATCGAAAATCGTCTGTAACTGAACGCAACTCTCAGCGCGGCGCGATATCGCCCCGCGCCCATCCTGCACGAACTGACGCGCGGTAATCGTCGAATGTCCCGGCAGCAATTGCGGCGCGGGCACCGCTCATCAGATTTTGATAGTATGCGACGTTGATCTCCGACAACAGCATCGCACCCAGCGCCTCTTCCGACTTCACGAGGTGGTGCAGGTAAGCCCGTGAATAGCCGCTTGTCGAACGCCAGCCGCTTTCCTCGTCCAGCGGACGAGGATCGTCGGCATGGCGGGCGTTTCGCAGGTTGATAACGCCATGGCGCGTGAAGACGTGGCCGTGACGGCCGTTCCGCGTCGGCATCACGCAGTCGAACATGTCGATGCCCCGCGCAACCGCCTCAAGCATATCGTCCGGTGTCCCGACACCCATCAGATAACGCGGACGATCCTGAGGCAGGATCGGCGCCACCTCCTCGATCATCGCAAGCATGACCTCCTGCGGCTCGCCCACGGCGAGACCGCCGATGGCGTAGCCGTGGAAGCCGATGTCAATCAAGGCGCGGGTGCTTTCGCGGCGCAGGTCCGGAACATCTCCGCCTTGCGCAATTCCAAACAGCATATAGCCGGGCGGCGCGGTCTCAAACGCGCGCTTGCTGCGCTCCGCCCAGCGGAGCGACAGTTGCATGGCGCGCTCGATCTCGGCGCGTTCTGCCGGCAGCCTGACGCATTCGTCGAGCTGCATGGCGATATCCGAGCCGAGCAGCCGCTGCACTTCGATGGCACGCTCGGGCGACAACTCCACTTTGGTGCCGTCGATGTGCGAACTGAACGTCACCGCCTGTTCGGTAATCTTGCGGATCTTGGCGAGCGACATGACCTGGAAGCCACCGGAGTCGGTGAGCATCGGGCCATTCCATGTGGTGAAGGCCTGCAATCCGCCTAACGCAGCAATACGCTCGGCGCCGGGCCGCAGCATCAGGTGATAGGTGTTGCCGAGAACGATATCGGCGCCAGTATCGCGAATATCACGCCAGTGGATGCTTTTCATCGCGCCAGCGGTGCCGACGGGCATGAACGCAGGCGTGCGCACCACCCCGTGCGGGGTCGTGAGTTCGCCGGTCCGCGCTTCGCCATCGCGGCCGAGAAGCTTGAAATGATTGGGAACGCTCATGAGCGAGTTCATCGGTCAGGTTGATTTGCGAAACAACAGGGACGCATCGCCATACGAATAGAAGCGATAGCCGGTCTCAATGGCATGAGCGTAGGCTTTCTGCATGGTCTCCAGCCCGCTGAAGGCCGAAACCAGCATGAATAGCGTCGACCGCGGCAGGTGAAAGTTGGTCATCAGAATGTCCACGGCCTTGAAGCGATAGCCCGGCGTGATGAAAATCGCGGTGTCATCGGAGAACGGCTGGATAGTGCCGTCATCCGCAGCAGCGCTTTCCAGCAGCCGCAACGATGTCGTCCCGACGGCGACGATACGGCCACCCCTGGTGCGGGCCTCGTTAAGTGCGGCGGCCGTCTCGCTGGACACCGTGCCCCACTCGGCATGCATCCTGTGGCCGTCGGTGTCGTCAGATTTCACCGGCAGGAACGTCCCTGCTCCCACATGCAGCGTCACCCGATGCAGACCGATGCCGCGATTACGTAAGGCTGCCTCGAGCGCAGGCGTGAAATGCAGCCCCGCTGTTGGCGCGGCGACAGCGCCTTCGCTGACTGCAAACATGGTCTGATAGTCGGTGTTGTCTCGCTCATCAGGCATGCGCCGCGAGGCGATATACGGCGGCAGCGGCGGCGCGCCCACGTCCGCAATCGCCTGATCCAGAACTGGTCCGTGAAACGAGAATGCCAGCGTCACTTCGCCGTTCTCGCCCTTGCTCTCGACCTGTGCGTCCAGATTTCCGAGCAGGCAAACCCGGCCTTCGTTGCCGAAGCGGATGGCATCACCCGGAGTGAGTTTCTTCGCCGGCTTCACCAGTGCCTGCCAGCGAGAGCCGTCGAGGCGCTTGATTAGGGTCGCTTCGATCTTCGGCTCGGTTTCGCGGCCGATGCGACGGCCGGTCAGTTGGGCGGGAATGACCTTGGTATCGTTGACCACAAGCTGATCGCCCGGTTGCAGAAACAGCGGCAAATCGGAAACCGTGGAATCCGTCAGCGGCTGGTTCGGCTTCACCACGAGCATGCGCGCCGCATCGCGCGGGCTGACAGGCCGCAGCGCGATGTTGCCTTCCGGAAGGTCGAAATCGAAAAGATCAGTACGCATGATGCTCAAATGTCGATGGCCGGGACATGCCCGGCCATCCGTTCGCAAGCCAGACTACAGCGGCGATCAGGCGGCGTCAGCCGCCATGTGCGCCTTGATGATCTTGTCGGGATTCTGCACGGGCTCGCCGCGCTTGATCTTGTCGACGTTCTCCATGCCCGAGGTCACCTTGCCCCACACGGTGTACTGGCCGTTGAGGAAAGCTGCATCGTCGAAGCAGATGAAGAACTGGCTATCACCCGAATCCGGGTTGGCAGCGCGCGCCATCGATGCGGTGCCGCGCACATGCGGCTCCTTGTTGAACTCGGCTTTCAGCTTCTTGCCGGAGCCGCCGGTGCCGGTGCCCTGTGGACAGCCGGTTTGCGCCATGAATCCCTCGATAACGCGGTGGAACACGATGCCGTCATAGAATCCCTCGCGCACCAGTTCCTTGATGCGGGCGACATGACCCGGCGCGAGATCGGGACGCATCTCGATCGTGACCGGCCCCTGCGTCGTCTCCAGGATCAACGTGTTTTCATTGTCTGCCATGATATTTCCTTTGCAGATTGGGAGGCCCGCTATGGCCGGTAGGCCGCGGGCCGCCTGAGGTTGGTTACTTGATGTCGGAAGCGACCTGCACTTTCACCATCTTGTCGGGATCCTGAACCGGCTCGCCGCGCTTGATCTTGTCCACAACGTCCATGCCGGAGACGACTTCTCCGACGACCGTATACTTGCCGTTCAGAAAGCTGCCGTCGGCGAACATGATGAAGAACTGCGAATTGGCCGAATTCGGTTCGCTCGAGCGCGCCATGCCGACAATGCCGCGCTTGAACGGCACGTTGGAGAACTCCGCCGGAAGGTTCGGATACTTCGATCCGCCGGTGCCATTGAAACGCTGGCCGTCGCCGGTCTGAGCCATGAAGCCCTCGATCACGCGATGGAACGGCACATTGTTGTAGTAGCCGTCGCGGGCAAGCTGCTTGATGCGCTCGGCATGCTGCGGGGCCAGATCGGTGCGCAGCTTGACGATCACCCGCCCCTTTGTGGTGTCGATAACAATGGCGTTGGCCTTGTCGAGACCAGCCGGAAGCGCCTGCGAAAAAGCTGGCGTTGCAAGAACAATAGCCGCGAGAACGGCAAGGATGCGGATCATGAGAACTCCGGATCAGAGGAAGTTATTTGCCGGCAAATTTTGTTTTCAGGCGCGCGGCGACCGCCTTGGGTACGAAATGGGAGACGTCTCCGCCCATCCCTGCGATCTGACGCACCAGTGTGGCAGTGATCGGGCGGACGGTGGCGGATGCTGGCAGGAAAACGGTGCGGATTTCGGGCATCAGCGTCTGGTTCATGCCGGCGATCTGCATCTCGTAGTCCAGATCCGTGCCATCCCGCAGGCCACGGATCAGGATCGTCGCCCCTGCCCGCTGGGCCGCGGTCACGGTCAAATCGCTGAATGTAACGCAATCGATCTCGCATTTGGCGCTGGCGGCGATCGGCGCGAACACCTCGCGGATCATGTCCTGCCGTTCCTCGACCGGAAACAGCGGAGCCTTGCCGGGGTGGATGCCGATCGCCACGACCAGCCGGTCGACCAGGCTGCAGGCCTGCCGCACGACATCCAAATGGCCATTGGTGACAGGGTCGAACGACCCCGGGTAAAGCGCAATACGGGACATGTCCCCTCCTAACCCGGCCCGGCGACCGCCGCAAGCTGGCCGGTTCCCCTCGATAACGCGGGTTTCAGCGTCAAAAATTTTAAGATCTCGTGAACTTTTACCCGCTGCTGCGCGTCATCCCTTCGAACGGCCCGCCAAGGCCGGCATCACAGGGGACGGACCATGATCAAGGCACTCTCAGCAGTGACGATCGCGGCTTTCGTTGCAGCCGCCATGACAATCTTGCCAAGCTTCGCGCCTCCGGTGGAGGCGAGCGTGCCGCAGGCGCTCGCAAAGGCGGACCGGCTCCCGATCCGGACGGTCAGCGTGCCTTGCGCCGCACAGCACTGGCCGACCATGGACGCGGCGTGCCTGCATCGCAGCAATTGGAAGAGCGGTGTCCAGCCGGTCCGGGTCGTGACAACAGACCGCAAGTAATCCCCCGCGTCATCCCATTCACCTCCGCCTGGGGCGCGGCGTTGCTGCGCCCATCAATAAAATCCGCTCGGCGGCCATGGCAATTTCCTTCTCGCGGTAGCAGACTACGGACATGCGTCCGTTCGGGATGCTCACGAGGCGACGGGGGTAGCAAGTGACTGCCGTACATGCCGCTGCTTCAGTCCGCAGCCCCGGACTTCCAGTAACCGCGATGGTCGGAGCTCTCGGTGTCGTCTATGGCGATATCGGGACCAGCCCGCTTTATGCCCTGAAGGAAGCCGCGAAGGCGGCAACTCATAACGGCGGCGTTCTCACCAACGAAGCTATCCTCGGCGTGGTCTCGCTGATCCTCTGGGCACTGATCCTCATCATCTCGTTCAAATACGCCATGCTGATCATGCGGGCAGACAATCGCGGCGAAGGCGGCATCGTCGCGCTTCTGGCGCTTCTTCACGCCCGCAACGCGCAATCCGGAACATGGCGTGCGAATTTGCTCATCATCGGATTGATCGGCGCGGCGCTGTTGTATGGCGACGGCGCCATAACGCCCGCAATCTCGGTTCTTAGCGCGGTGGAGGGATTGAAGGTCGACGCACCATCGCTCGCCCACGCCGTGGTGCCGATCACCGTCGCGATCCTGATCGGTGTTTTCCTGATGCAGCGCAAGGGCACGGGATTCATCGGCGGGATATTCGGGCCGTTCATGCTGATTTGGTTCATCGTCCTTGCATTGCTCGGCATTCACGGCATCGCCAAAAATCCGGACGTCCTGGCAGCCCTGAGTCCGACATACGCGGTGACGTTTCTGCTCAGTCAGAATTTCCACATCTCGTTTGCGATCCTTGGCGCGGCGTTTCTCGCCGTGACAGGCGGCGAGGCCATGTATGCCGATATGGGTCACTTCGGCCGCTCGCCGATCCGGTTCGCGTGGTTCACGATTGCGCTGCCGGCGCTGGTCCTCAACTACTTCGGCCAGGCGGCGCTGCTCATCACCGATCGCGGGGCACTTGAAAACCCGTTCTACCAACTCGCCCCCGACTGGGCGCATTATCCGCTCGTTGCCTTTGCCACCCTCGCCACGGTGATTGCATCTCAGGCAATCATCACCGGTGTCTTTTCCCTCACCCAGCAGGCCATTCAACTGGGATTCTTGCCCCGCATGCACATCCAGCACACGGCGAGTCACGAAAAGGGCCAGATCTACGTTCCGCTGATCAACTGGCTTCTCGCCGCAGGAACGCTCGGAGCCGTCATCGGCTTCGGCACGTCGGATGCTCTCGCGGGCGCCTACGGCGTCGCCGTGTCGCTTCTGATGGCGATTACAACGCTGCTGGCAGCGCTTGTCGCCCTCCAATGGGGTTATCCGCCGGTGGTTGTCATCGCGGTCAACGGATTCTTCCTCGTGATCGACTGCATTTTCTTCGCCGCGAACTCTGCCAAACTTTTAGACGGCGGCTGGTTCCCGCTGCTGATAGCGGCCGTCATCGCGTTCCTCATGCTGACATGGCGCAGTGGCGTGAAGCTCGTCGAGGCCGCGCGAGGCGCGCTGCGCCAGCCCGAAGAGGACCTGATCGAAACCGCGGTGAGCAAATGCCACGCGCGGCTTCCAGGAACCGCGGTGTTTCTAGCCTCAGCCCCGAAAGGTGTCCCGCTCGCGCTGACGCAGTTCGTGAAACACAATCACGTGCTGCACCAACGCGTCCTCCTCGTGACCGTCCTGATTGCGGAAGCGCCGCGCATCCCTGACGACGACAGGGTCGAAGTGATCGAGATCATCGAGGGCATCACGCGGGTGATTCTGCATTTCGGATTCATGCAGTACCCAGTCATTCTGGAGGGACTTCAGCTCGCCTGTGCGCAGGGCAAGCTTCCGGGCATCGATCTCAACAACATCACCTATTACATCGGCCGCGAGACCATCATCCCCAGCGAGAAAATCGCAGGCATGTGGGTGTGGCGGGAGACGGTGTTCGCATTTCTCCAGCGGAATGCGGAACGCACGGCGGCGTTCTTCGGCGTTCCCACCAAGCAGGTCGTCGAGTTCGGAACCGAGATCGAGATTTAGGTCACAATCCCGGCCCGATGGGCCGGGATCAGACTCTAACCGCCGTTGCCGTTCTCGGACTCGTCCTCGGTGATGTGCTCAACCGACACCACGTGTTCGTCCTCGGCGGTATCGAACACGATCACACCCTGCGTCGAACGTCCGGCGACGCGGATCCCCTCGACCGGGCAGCGGATAAGCTGTCCGGCGTCTGTCACCAGCATGATCTGGTCGCTGTCCTCGACCGGGAAGGACGCCACAAGCTTGCCGTTGCGGTTGTTGACGGACATCGCGACGATGCCCTTTCCACCGCGGCCCGTGGTCCGATACTCGAACGACGAACTGCGCTTGCCATAGCCGTTCTCGCTGATGGTCAGCACGAACTGTTCGGCAGCGGACATTTGCGCATAGCGCTCCTGGCTGAGTTGCACTGTCGCCGATGTCTCTTCGGTATCCGAATCGCCGCTCTCCTCGGCAGCCGCCTCACCGGCAACCGCACGGCGCATTTTCAGGTATGCGGCCCGCTCGTCGGCGTTGACGTCCATATGACGCAAGATCGTGAGAGAGATCAGCTTGTCGCCGTCGCCAAGGGCGATGCCGCGCACACCCATCGAAGTGCGGCCGCTGAACACGCGCACATCCGTCACCGGGAAGCGGATGCACTGCCCGCCGGCGGCCGTCAGCAGCACGTCATCGTTTTCGGTCGCAATCTGAACGTCGACGATGGCCTCGCCCTCGTCGAGCTTCATGGCGATGATGCCGGAGCGGCGCACATCGACGAAGTCGGACAGCTTGTTGCGCCGGACATTGCCGCCGGTGGTGGCGAACATCACGTCGAGGTTGCCCCACGACGACTCATCTTCCGGCAGCGGCATGATGGTCGTGATGCGTTCGCCCTGCTCCAGCGGCAGGATGTTGATCAGCGCCTTGCCGCGCGAATTCGGCGCGGCCATCGGCAGACGCCAGACCTTCTCCTTGTAGACCTGCCCACGGGACGAGAAGAACAGCACCGGCGTATGCGTCGAGGCAATGAACAGCCGGCTGACGAAATCCTCGTCGCGCGTCTGCATTCCCGAGCGGCCCTTGCCGCCGCGCTTTTGCGCGCGATAGGTCGACAGCGGCACGCGCTTGACGTAGCCCGCGTGCGAGACGGTCACGACCATATCCTCGCGCTGGATCAGGTCCTCGTCCTCGACTTCGCCTTCCTGATCGATGATCTTCGTCCGACGCGGGGTGGCGAACTCATCCTTCACCGCGGTGAGTTCGTCCTTGATGATAGATTGAATCCGCGCGCGAGAGCGCAGGATGTCGAGATAGTCGGCAATCTCTGTCGCGAGTTTGTTCAGCTCTTCGGAGATTTCCTCGCGGCCAAGTGCCGTCAGACGCTGCAGACGCAGATCGAGGATCGCTTTTGCCTGTTCCAGCGACAGGCGCGCAGTGCCGTCTTCAGACACGCGATGGCGCGGATCGTCGATCAGCGTGATCATCGTCGCCATATCCTTGGCCGGCCAGTCGCGCGACATCAGGGTTTCGCGCGCCGTATTCGGATCGGGAGACGTGCGGATGACGCGGATGACTTCGTCGATGTTTGCAACGGCGATCGCAAGACCGACCAGGATGTGAGCGCGGTCGCGCGCCTTGCCGAGCAGGAACTTGGTGCGCCGAGAAACCACGCTCTCGCGGAACGCGATGAACACGGTCAGCAGATCCTTCAGGTTCATCACCTGCGGGCGACCGCCATCCAGAGCCACCATGTTGGCTCCGAAGTTGGTCTGCAACGGTGTGAACTTGTAGAGCTGGTTCAGCACCACCTCCGGCACCGCATCGCGCTTCAGCTCGACGACCACGCGGTAACCGTCGCGGTCGGATTCGTCACGCAGATCGGCGATGCCTTCGATCTTCTTTTCGCGCACCAGTTCGGCGATACGCTCGACCATGCCCGCCTTGTTCACCTGATACGGGATTTCCGAAACGACAATCGCCTGACGGTCCTTGCGGACATCTTCGATCTCGACCTTGCCGCGCATCACGATGGAGCCGCGGCCGAGATGGTACGCGGCGCGAATGCCCTGGCGGCCAAGAATAATGCCGCCGGTCGGGAAATCCGGTCCGGGAACGATATTGATCAAATCGTCGATGCCGAGTGCCGGATCGTTGATCAGCGCGATACACGCAGCGATCACTTCGCCGAGATTGTGAGGTGGAATGTTGGTCGCCATGCCGACCGCGATGCCGCCGGCGCCGTTGACGAGCAGATTTGGAAATTTGGCCGGCAGAACACGCGGCTCGCGCTCGGAGCTGTCGTAGTTCGGCTGAAAATCGACAGTATCCTTGTCGATATCATCGAGCAGCGAATGCGCAACCTTCTGCAGACGCGCTTCGGTGTAACGCATCGCGGCCGCCATATCGCCGTCGACCGAGCCGAAGTTGCCCTGTCCGTCTATCAGCGGCACGCGCATGGAAAAGTCCTGCGCCATGCGCACCATTGCGTCGTAGACCGACTGGTCGCCGTGCGGGTGGTACTTACCGATCACGTCACCGACGGTGCGCGCCGATTTGCGGTACGGCTTGTTCCACTCGAAACCATTCTCGTACATCGCGTAGAGAATGCGCCGGTGCACCGGCTTCAGACCGTCACGCGCATCCGGAAGCGCACGCGCTACGATCACGCTCATCGCGTAATCGAGGTAAGAGCGCTTCATTTCATCCGTGATCGAAACGGGACGGATATCGGCCGTCTCGGGCGGGCCGGACGGCGGATCTTCTTGGTCAGCCAACGTGCGAATCCTGAGTGTGAAATACTCGTTTTATATAGGCGAATTCGCACCGCAACGCCAACCGCATTCGCCGTTAAAAAGAACGCCAAAACAGATGGAATTACAATGCCTTACAGCCGCCTAAAAACTCGTGTGAATTCCCGATTCTCAGCGCCTGAGATTAGACGTTTCGGCAGCCGCTACTGACCGAATGCGACCGCGTGCATGATACGTCCGGGGACGAATGTGAACAGCCCGGCGATAACGAGCCCGCCGGTGAAAATCGAGATCATGGTGATCCGGTGCCCCCTCACACGGTGCCTGTGAGCGAACCAGATTCCGAGCGGAAGCATGATCAGGCTGAAGATCGACAGCAGATGAATTGGGCTCCACGGCTCGCCCAGCTTGATCTGTCTGCCATGTATCCAGAATGAACTGATCGCAACAGTCACCATCAACGCGACCCAGATCCATCCCATCGTACGATGACGCTGAGTGCCTTTCGGAAGCGAGAACTGAACGAGGCCAAGCACAAGCGCGCCGATCGCGGCGAACGTATGCAATTGAATGACCAGAGGCGCATTGAGTAACGGCGCGAAGCCCATCCTTGCCCCCACGACACGAGTTGACCCGACCGAATGGGTTTCGCGGCCATTCGACCCAATGTTAATATCATTAACATAAGTCCGAGGCAATGTCGTGCGCGGCCGGCGCGAGGATCGCCGGCTATTTCTTACATCGATTGCTTGATGATGCCGCCGCGCTCCTGCACGGCGTTGATCCAGCGCGGATTCACGCACAATCGCGGAGACGGTGATTTGAGCACCGGCTCCGCGAGCTTGGCAGCGTTTCGGCTCAGAACGGAATGTCGTCGTTCATGTCGTCGTTGCGGCCACCGCCGGCAGCCACGCGGCGCGGAGGAGCAGAACGCGAAGGTCCCGACGATCCGAAATCGCCCTCGTCGGCTCCAAACGAACCGCCGCTGCTCTTGCCGTCGAGCATCGTCAGCGTCGAGTTGAAGTTCTGAAGCACGACCTCCGTCGAGTAACGATCCTTGCCGTCCTTGTCCTGCCATTTACGGGTCTGGAGCTGGCCCTCAATGTAAACCTTCGAGCCCTTCTTCAGATACTGCTCGGCAATCTTGCAGAGACCTTCACTGAAGATCACGACTCGATGCCACTCGGTCTTTTCCTTCCGCTCGCCAGAGTTTTTGTCGCGCCAGGTATCGGAGGTCGCGACGCTGAGATTGGCGATCGGGCGACCGTCCTGTGTGCGCTTGATTTCAGGGTCGGCGCCGAGATTTCCAACCAGAATGACTTTATTGACGCTTCCCGCCATTACCGTTCTCCACTTTAGCGCACCGAGAGGGCGCGCCGAATCTGTCAGGATTTATGTACGCGGGACGACAATCCCCACCCTTGGGAAAGCCCGCTCTACAAATGACCCTATACTTTCCGGCCCCCGCGATGAGGCCGCCGCGCCGGTTATCCACACGCAACCGGTATTGTCGCACAGACATAATACGTACTCTTTTTGTTCTTATGCAAGTGGTCCCGCAAAAGCAACCCTTTGTAGGACAAAACATTCTCGCCTGGGGTTCCATAAATGTGACGAAAACGTGATCAAATCGTGGAACCGGGAGGCCGAATATCCCAAACAATTCCTTACGTTAGAAGCTTTCACTTCCCGTCCGACTGTTGCATTTCGGAGACGGCTTTTTTGGGAGAAGCCGGTATATTCCGTCCACGAAATCGAAATCCCATTGCGTTCGCGCCTTGGAAAACTGCTTCGAAAAATCGAGGCGGACTTAAAACTGGAGAAGATCAGATGAAGAAGTTCTTGCTCGGCACCGTGGCACTCGTTGCCCTCGGTACTGCTTCGGCGGTTGCCGCTGACCTGCCGGCCCGCACCTACACCAAGGCGCCGGTTTACGCCGCGCCGATCTACAACTGGACCGGCATCTACGTCGGTGCGCACATCGGAGCCGCTTTCGGTGGTGACGACGGGTTCGCAACCAACATCGTCGGCCTGACTGGTTCGAGCCGCGACGCTGCGTTCCTCGGCGGTGGCCAGATCGGCGCTGACTACCAGTTCGCTCCGAACTGGGTTGTCGGTATCGAAGGCCAAATCTCGGGCCTGTCGAACAACGATCGCCGCTTCACTGTCGGCGTTGACTCGATCCGTGATCGTTCCGACTGGCTCGCTTCGGTTACCGGCCGCCTCGGCTACACCTGGGGTCCGGGCCTGATCTACGCCAAGGGCGGTGTCGCGTTCCGTGACGACAGCGGCCTGGCTGCAACCGCTGGCTTCCTGCCGGCTGTGACCGATCGCAACTCGACCGGCTACACCGTCGGTGGCGGTCTCGAATACATGTTCGCCCCGGCCTGGTCGGCGAAGGTTGAGTACCAGTACTACAACTTCGACACCACCAACGTTGTCACCAACGCTGGCCTTGGCGCGCTGTCCTACAAGGACGACCTCCACACTGTGAAGGTTGGCGTCAACTACCACTTCAACTGGGGTGGCCCGGTCGTCGCGAAGTACTAAG
>Ga0208242_100067_pt1 | contig 149249 bp, 149 predicted proteins | sample SubbioAug_CSW13A_FD_184825 | JGI IMG/M metagenome (GOLD analysis project Ga0208242, IMG submission 184825) | Serpentinite rock and fluid subsurface biosphere microbial communities from McLaughlin Reserve, California, USA - CR12Aug_CSW13A (SPAdes) | ecosystem: Environmental > Terrestrial > Deep... | reverse complement strand
GCTCGTAAATCCGGACGACCAGATAGAACCCGTTCAGAACGGCCAAGCCGATCCACATGCCCTTCAGGTCTACTACAGCTTCCGTGCCAGCAGCAGCGCGGGCTGCTGTGTCAGTCGTTGAGCTCATTATGACTCCTCCATAAAATTTGTCTCGAAGAGACGCTCTTCGAGGCTGACGCATTTTGCTTGTTATGGCGCATTGAAACAGTGACTTTGTCGCCAAATACGGCGCAGAACCCGCCACGCGGAGGAGCTCGAAACCGCGCTTCCGGTCCTCTCGCGTTGCAAAAAAAAGCCCGGCGCAGACGCCGGGCCTTTCTTTTCAATCGCCACAGTTTAGACCGGCTGCGGCTCCATGCCGCCGACGTCCGGCTCTGGCTTTTGCCCCGTCGTCGGCACCGCCGAGCCGCGCGGCGGCGGCGTCGGCGTCGACTCTTCGCGCACCGGCCGCTTGCCGGCGAGCAGGCCCTTCATCTCGTCCCCGGACAGCGTCTCGAATTCGAGAAGCGCGTTGGCGAGCGTGTCGAGTTGGCTGCGCTTTTCCGACAGGATGCGCATCGCCTCGTCATAGGCCTCCTGCACCAATCGGCGCACCTCAGCGTCGATCGTCTGCTGCGTCGCCTCGGAAATCGTCTGCTGACGCCCGAGGGAATATCCGAGGAACTGCTCTTGCTCGGGATTGGCGTAGGCGACAGTGCCGAGCTTGTCCGAGAAGCCGAGCTGGGTGACCATCGCACGCGCCACACGGGTGCATTGCTGGATGTCCGAGGCCGCTCCCGAGGTCACCTTGTCGTGGCCAAAGATCATTTCCTCGGCGACGCGGCCGCCCATGGCGATGGCGAGCATCGCGGTCAGCTGCTCGTAAGTTTGCGAGATCTGATCGCGCTCGGGAAGACCCTGCACCATGCCGAGCGCTCTGCCGCGCGGAATGATCGTCGCCTTGTGGATCGGCATGGCGCCCGGAACAGAGAGCTGCACCAGCGCATGGCCGCCTTCGTGATAGGCGGTGAGTTTCTTCTCCTCATCCGTCATCACCAGCGTGCGCCGCTCGGCGCCCATCATGATCTTGTCGCGCGCGTCCTCGAATTCCTGTTTCGTGACGATCCGCTTCGAACGCCGCGCCGCGAGCAGCGCCGCCTCATTGACTAGATTCATCAGATCGGCGCCCGAGAACCCCGGCGTGCCGCGCGCGACGATCTTCAAATCCACGTCCGGCGCCAAAGGCACCTTGCGGGCGTGAACCTTGAGGATCTTCTCGCGGCCGATGAAATCCGGGTTCGGCACCTGGATCTGCCGGTCGAAACGGCCCGGACGCATCAGCGCCGGATCGAGCACGTCCGGACGGTTGGTCGCGGCGATCAGGATGATGCCCTCATTCGCCTCGAAGCCGTCCATCTCGACGAGCAGCTGATTCAGCGTCTGCTCGCGCTCGTCGTTGCCGCCGCCAAGGCCGGCGCCGCGATGGCGGCCGACCGCGTCGATCTCGTCGACGAAGATGATGCAGGGCGCATTCTTCTTCGCCTGTTCGAACATGTCGCGCACGCGCGAGGCGCCGACGCCGACGAACATTTCGACGAAGTCGGAACCCGAGATCGAGAAGAACGGCACGCCCGCCTCGCCGGCGATGGCGCGCGCCAGCAGCGTCTTGCCGGTGCCGGGCGGTCCCACCAGCAGCACGCCGCGCGGGATGCGCCCGCCGAGCCGCTGGAACTTCTGCGGATCACGCAGGAATTCGACGATCTCCTGCAGATCCTCCTTGGCTTCGTCGACGCCGGCGACGTCCTCGAAGGTGACGCGGCCTTGGGTCTCCGTCAGCAGCTTCGCTTTCGACTTGCCGAAGCCCATCGCGCGGCCGCCTGCCCCGCCCTGCATCTGCCGCGCCATGTAAATCCAGACGGCGATGAAGAGCAGCAGCGGCAGCCCATTGACGAGCAGAGTCGTGAGCCAACCCGGACTGTCGTTCGCGGGCTTGGCGCTGATCTGCACCTTCTTGGACTCAAGCTTCTGCACGAGGCTCGGATCGCTCGGCGCGTAGGTCGTGAAGGAGCGGTTGTCGTTAAAGTGGCCGGAAATCTCATTGCCGGACATCGTCACGTCATGGACGCGGCCTTCGTCGATCTGCACCAGCAGCTCGCTGAAGGTGATCTCGCGAGCCGGCGTGCGGGTCTGCTGATGCTGGAACAGCCCGAAAAGCAACGCGCCGACTGCGACGAACAGGACCCAAGGCAAATATTTCTTCCAATTCGCCTTCATTTTCACCTCCATGACGAGAGCCGCGGCGGGCCGGGGCGTCGTCGTCAATATGTATGCATCCCCCACCGGAAGCCGAAGATGCCTCGACTAGCGCAGGATGAGATTAGAAGTAATCTAGGTCAGGATGGCGCAATAGCCAAACAGGCGTCATAATTCGCCAAAAGTTGAGCGGATGAGAAAGATTGTCATCGCCGGCCTAAATGAATGCCTGGGCTCGGCTTTCTCGGGACTGACGGATGTTTTGTCGCTCGCGCGGCGCGCCGTCGTTCGCGCCGCCGCGCCCGCTGAAAGCGCTGAAGATCCTTTCTATGTCGTTGCGGCAAGCGCGGACGGTGAGTCGATCCGCGATCGCGCGGGAGCGATCTTCCCCGTCGCGGCGTCATTCGAGGCCATTGCGACCTGCGACGCGATCATCGTGCCGAGCTTCTGGCCCGACGAGGACGGAAAGCCGCCGGACATGTCGCGCTTTGGCGCGACGGCCGCCTGGCTACGGCGCCACCATGTGCGCGGGGCGCTCATCGCAGGCTGTGGATCGGGCGTTTTTCTTCTTGGTGAGGCGGGTCTTCTCGATGGCCGCCGCTGCACGACGAGCTGGCGGCATCATGAGGAGCTGAAGCAGCGGTATGCCCGGATCGACGCCGCCTGGGGCGCGCGGCTGATCGAGGACCGTCGCGTGGTCACCGCCGCCGGCCCGCTGTCTTGGATCGACGTCGCTCTGCATGTCGTTCGTGAGCTTTGCGGGGTCGATGCGGCGCGGATCGCGGCGGAGTTCACCCTGGGCGAGGCCGCGCCCTTCAAAGGCGCGCAGCGCGGCCCGACTGTCTACAACGCAACAGGGCTGAACGAAGGCGCCGGCGCCTTTTTGTCCGATGCCGAGCGAATCGTTCGGCAGTCCAACTCGTCAATGAGCGCTCAGGAGCTCGCACGCGCGCTTTCGACGTCCGAGCGAACGCTGCATCGCAGGCTCAAACTGGCCTCCGGAGAGTCGCCGAAGACCTTTATCGATCGGATACGCGTTGAGACTGCGCGCATGTTGCTGGAAACCAGCGCCAAGCCAGTCAAGGAGCTGGCCTCCAGCGCCGGCTTCGCCGACGAGGCGAGTTTTCGGCGCGCGTTCCGGCGTTTCGCCGGCATGGCGCCGAGCGCCTATCGGGTGTGGGCGCGCGCCAGAAGCCAGAACAAAGGCCAGCTTTTCGCCCTGGGCAAGGAAGCGGAAACCATTCCGAAAATGCTGACGACCATATTCGACGCCTGCGTCAACGGGGTCACGCTCGCGGACCCCGACCTCGAAGATTCGCCGATCATTTACGCCAATCGACCGTTCATGCGGATCACCGGCTATGAACTCGACGAGATTATCGGACGCAACTGCCGCTTTCTTCAGGGCGACGACCGCGACCAAGAAGGAAGACTGCGGCTGCGCGAAGCGATCCGCAATCGAGAACAGGTCGAAGTCACGCTGCGCAATTATCGCAAGGATGGCGCGCTCTTTCACAACAAGCTCAACATCACGCCGCTCTTCGACGCCGACGGCCGCCTGCTGTATTTCCTGGGCGTGCAATATGACGTCAGCGATCAGGTGCAGGCCGAACTGGAAATCGGCGACCTTAAAGCGAAGCTTATGTCTTTGACGGATTAATCGTCATTGCGGCGCACAGACGTTAAAGCCAAGCCGACTAACCGTTGTTTAGAACCGTATTACTGACCGCAAGCCGAAACAGCGCAGCGCCCTTTTGAGCGGCGTGGCAGGTGCATCGCAAAACCTTTTCCTACTTGGCATATTTCTAAGTCGGTGCGCTAATTTGTCGCGCCTGCCTCAGATGCGGCTCTTCGTTTCCTCAATGGGCAGCGAGCCACAGGACAAAGCCATGAATGCGATCTCAGCGATTCTCTCGATTTTTGCCGCGGCCGCCGCCATTACGCTTGCGATCACCGCGTTCGTGAACGCCTGACCCTCGCGGCCACACTTTGAAAAAGCGTCACTCGCCGCCCTGCGGCGAGACGCCGACGTCCTGATTTTTTAAATTGCCCTCGGAACTCGCCCGGCGGGAGGGTGTTCCGCTCATAATTTGCAGTCCGTCTGGCGCAGACGTTCCAGATCGGCAAGATTGATCGGCGGCGCCGAGGCGTCGCCCGCAAGACTTCTGAATGGCGCGTCCATCGCAGCGCCGACTTCATAGAGCACAGCAAACATGTCGGCGCCGTCGATGCGCATCTGCGGGGCTAATGTTTCGCCGGCGCAGCCGCGATGCGACAGCAGCCGATGCATCGACCTGTCGAAAACGCCGATCAAATGCGTCAGTGCGGCGGTTTGGGCGATCGCATTCAACGCGACGCCGAGCTGACCGATCGTGCAATCGATGGCCGCCTCCGTCGCGGGAGAATCTCCGGCGGCGCGGAGCGTCAAACGACTCGCTTCCCAAATCAGCGGGCTTTCGACGCGCAGACCGTCCAGCGCCGCTCCCGCGAAGCCGTCGTTCAACATCGTGACGCCGGTGGTCGGCAGAACCCTCAGCGCTCCCGCGACGCTTTCCATTTCGTCGAGCGCAAGAACGTAGAGCGGATCAAGCGAATCAAAATAATCGACGACCGCCAAGCGATGGACCGCCGCGGACGGCCGACCGGCATGCGCGCGAGCAGCGCCGAGGCGCAGGTCATACATCTCATCCATCAGACGGGGAAAAAGCGCGCGCGATTCGCCAGGCAGCAGCGCGATCATCGCTCCCGCCGATTGATCAAGTCAGCGGGAGTGGACTCGATCGCGGAACGAAGCCGTTCAACGCCGACGCGAATCAGTCCGATCCGGCGCGCCTCCTCGACGGCGTCGTCGACCGATTCGGCGTGAAGCCGCGCGCGCGCCATTTCGAGCCAGAAGCGCGCAGCCGTTGGAGCAGCGCCAAGCGCAAACCCGATCTCATGATCGCTGATCCCTTTCGCCTTGAGGCGCAGGCAAGCCAGCTCCAGATCCGACAACCGCATGTCGACGTGGTGTTCTATGGCAAGTGAGTCTCGCACGCCGGCGTGAAAGATCGCGCTTATCGCCATGAGCCGGCGAATCAGGTCATGGCGCGGCGCCAGCAGGGATGAAGCGTCTCCAGGGCAGCAGACGCTAAACAGCGCATATTCGCCGCTTCGGCCGCGCAGGGGAATGGAGACGCCATTGGCGCCGAGGTCGAGTTCCAGCGCCTCCCCCAGGAGTTTACTGACTATCGGATCGTCTCGATCCAGCAGGCGCCAATCGAGCGGCATTATCCCGCCGAACCCAACCCGCAGGACGGGCTCGAGATCGACACGGCGCGCCTGGGCATAGGATTTTCGCCATGAGGCGGCATGAACGGCGGACAGCAGCGATCGGTCGGACAAACCCGTCGGGACGTTGAAGGCGAGGTAAGCGACGTTCGCGAGGCCTGTCGCCCGCAGGAATTCACCGAGGAAGCTGTTGGGAATAGGGAATCTCTCGGCGCGCGTGAGCCGATCGATGAGATCGAAAACATCCTCGCAATACACGCGACGCCCGTGGCCGGAACACAATTATCAATTTGATACAGCGTCGCCTCAGGTTAGGCAATGCGCAGGCCGCGAAGACGGCAAAAAGGGGGACTTAAGCCCCCCTGTAAGACGAACCGGGGCGTGAGCCCTTTCCGCAAGAAAAAGCCCGGCCAATCCGGCCGGGCTCTTTCATATCGATTGTTCAGGCTGGATCAGTATTTCGCAACAATCGGGGGAGCGCCCCAGTTGAAGTGGTAGTTTACACCGACGCGCGCGATGACACCGTCGTATTTGACTCGAGTCGTAGGAACATTCATGGCCAAAGGCCCGCCCAAGCCAATCAGCGGAATCGAAATCGGCGACATATAGATAACGGGGCTCGAAGAAAAAGTTGCGCTACCGAGATCGTAATAGAGTGCCTCAGCTTTGACGCTCCAGTTTTGCGCCATCATCCATTCGAAGCCGCCGCCCGCCGTCCAACCTACTCGCGTGTCTGAATAGCGACCTGAACCTGGCACCACGGGCGCTCCGAAACCAAGAAGCGGAATACCCAAAAAGGCGAGATTTGCATTAGCAGCGGCCGAATGAGTCGCGTTGGCATTAACGCCACCGTAGGCAAGACCGCCAGTTCCAAAAACCATAAGTGTCGGAGTGAAGAGCCAGCCTAGGCGCCCGCGGACCGTTCCCATCCAATCAATGCCCGCATCGATTTGACCGGAACCGACTGCTACGCGATTTACGGTAATCACATTCGCAAAGTTAAGCGCGTCAGCACCAGCTCCAACGTATCCCCCGCGTCCACGAATTCCAGCTCCTTGAATGTCTGCTTCAAGGCCGACTACAATGCTTTGACCCCATTGATAATTATAGCCAACTTGGCCGCCCCCAATGAAGCCGTTTTGGTTAACATTCGCGACGCCCGAGTTCGCGAGCGCAGTTGTTCCGAAGCGAAAGTTTGACACCAGAATCGGCGACAGAGGCGCCGTCAAAGCGGCAAGTGCATCCTGAGCAGGGAACGCGCCAGTATTTACTTGGTTGCTGGTGCCAAAAGCATAGCCTGCGTTCAAGCCAGCATAGAAGCCGGTCCACAGCGGCGGCGGCGGCAGCGGGGGCGGCGGCGGAGCCTTATAGCTGGGAAGATCGGCCGCGAATGCAGAGCTGGCCAGCACCAGCGCCAGCGTCGCGATGGAAAATGTCTTTTTCATTTGTAATCCTCATGGCGTTAAGTCCAAGCATGGATTCCCACTTCCGCGCTAGGAAACCTCAGCGATCGCTCGCTAGGCATATTCAGGGAAATCTTCCCGCCATGCACAGTCAAAGAAAAAGTAACTTGTGAAGCGTCACTGTGGCCACTTTTCGCGCGATTGTGGCGCCAAAGCCACAATTACTATCCGCCGCTTAAACGTTCAAAATATAAAGAAAATGCCCGACGTTTCGGCCGAGCTTCCATGTTGCGACCTGTTCGCTCATCAGTATTTCGCCACAATCGGGGCGAAGTCAGTCAGACAAAAAAGAGCCCGGCCAAACGGCCGGGCTCTTTCATATCGATTGTTCAGGCTGGATCAGTATTTCGCAACAATCGGGGCAGCGCCCCAGTTGAAGTGATAGTTGACGCCAGCGCGGACGATGTTGCCGTTGAAGCGAGTCTGGGACTGCGTAACGACGCCGGAGATAAGGCTACCAGCAGGGAACGCCGTGAGCGTATTGCTGAATGTCGTCAAGAGGCCCCCGGAGTAGCTGACATTGCCGAGATCGTAATACAGATATTCGACCTTGGCGGACCAGTTCGGCATGAACATCCATTCCAGGCCGGCGCCCGCCGTCCAGCCGACACGCGTGTCGGAAAAGGTTCCGGACGAGAAAGCAGAGCTAGTGATACATCCCGCCGGGAACTGAGCGCAGTCATTGTTGAACTGCGCGATGCCGGTCGACACCGAGACGCCGCCGTAGGCGAGACCGCCGGTGCCGTAAACAAGCAACGTGGGGGTGAAGAGCCAACCGAGTCGGCCGCGAACCGTCCCGATATAGTCGAGCCGCTTCGAGGTCGTGATCGCGGTCGTAACGATTTCGCTGGCGGCGATAAACGGAAATGCGCCCGCCGCGGTAACCGACGTCTTGTTGCTGTTGCTGCTGGCGACGCCCTGGATGTCAGCTTCTACGCCCGCGACAAGGCGGCCGCCCCAAAACTGCCAGTTATAGCCAATCTGGCCACCACCGATGAACCCGCTGGTATTGCCCTGCGAAACGCCCGAAGCGCCAAGCGCGGAATACGCCGCATATAACGCCGAAGGGGCGCTTCCGGGGAAGGAGGAGATCGGGGCTGACGAAGTCCAAATGTTATTGCTGTTGCCCCAGGTCCCGCCGGCGTTCAGACCGACGTAAAAGCCACTCCACAGCGGGGGCGGCGGCAGCGGGGGCGGCGGAGGAGCCTTGTAACTGGGAAGATCGGCCGCCAAAGCCGAGCCCGTCAGCGCGACCATAAGAGCGGCGACGGAAAGAGCTCTTTTCATCTGTGTCCTCTTTAGCTTGAGGCGGAAACCTTCGCCCGATTGCCTAGTTGAAAACCTTCAGCGATCGCTCGCCATGCACTGCACTCAATCAGTCGAGGCCGCGCACAGTCAATCCAAAAGCCCCGTATCTGGCGGGGGTTCGGTCGGAATTCCGGCTGGTGTGGCGCCGGCGCCACAATGGCGCAGCGCTCAGAGTTTGAATCGACTGGCTCGATCTCGCCCACCGCGAAGGGGCTGACCGAAGCCGCGGCTTCGGCAGGCGATAAATCGTCTGACCGGTACGCTCACGTCGCGACTCGCGTTATGGAGCGCAAAACGGGGTCGGCACGCGCTGATAGCGTGTGGCTTCGCTCTGCGATGATCGTCATTGGAGGCGATGGCTCATGGCCATCCTGGCTCGAAAAGGCCGCTAGCGATCGGCCAACGGCGCGATCTCGGCGCGGCGCCAATCCTCTTCTGAGCCCTCCGCCGCCTGGTCCTCCAGCACCCGCGCGGCGACCAGGTCGAGTGATCCCACGGGACAAATTCCAATCCACTCAAGCCGCTGCGCGGGCGCAAGCAATCCCAGCACGCGCGAACAGCTCTTGCCGAAATGGCGCAGAGGCAGGAGCAGAAGTTCGAATTCGGCCATGCCCCCGTTCGACGCTGTCCGGGCGCGCGCCACGAGCGGCGTTTCTGTGTCGATGACCCGGCGAATCGCCTCAGCCACCTCCTCCCGCCGCCGCGCTCGCCACCAATCCAGGAAGGGACGTCCCTTCTGCTCGCGCTGCCATAGGGCGTTCACCCGCGCGCCACAGAGACGGAGCGGAAGTCGGCGTTCGGGGTCCACTTCGATGATGAACATGTCGGGCAGAATGTGGCTAATCGCGACGGGATCGATCTCCGCTCGATCCGGCGCCGTCCGTTCTCCCTTCAATTGACCCCAATAGTCGTGAAGATCCCTAGAAACCGATAATCTCATTCAAATCCGTCCGACGCTCGCGCGCCCCCGTCCAGGATTGGGACGCCTAGCCCTCGCCGCGCTCCAACCCTTCGTCAGGGGAGCAGCGATCGTGCCATCGGGCGGCAATCGCCAGGACGGCGGAGCTGACCAACGGCCAGGACCCCGCACTAGGAGCGAAATCAACAACTGAACCCCTCGGAAGCCGTCTCCACCGACCGTTGGCGCTCGCGGATGGCGTCGCGTCGTCTTGGCCCGGCGCTTCAAATCGGGACGCTCGCCGAGGCCGGTCGCGCTAGATTAGCATTGAGGCTGCGCGGGCTCTTGCCCAGCAAAACGGACAGGAGCGAACGTGCACGCGAGTCGAGAGCAAATCTTCAATCTCCCGATAGTGACAAAGGCGCTGATCGGCGCGCTGGCGGCGACGCAACTCGTCATCGCTTACGGTCCTTTGGAATTCTCAAACTGGCTGCTCACGACGTTCGCTTTCATCCCGGCGCGCGTGACGCTTGAAGGCGGCGCCGAATACGCCACCATGCTGACCTATTTTTTCTTGCACGGCGATTGGACGCATCTCATCGTGAATGCGTTAGCGCTTGCAGCATTCGGCACGCCGGTCGAACGTCGATTCGGTTCGGCGCGCTACCTCCTCTTTCTCGCCGCGTGCGCCTTCGCAGGCGCGTTGTTGTTTCTTGCGCTGCACCCTTACGAAATCGCCCCTGTCGTGGGCGCATCAGGCGCAATCTCAGGAACAATGGGGGCAATTGTGCGTTTTGCATTTACGCCAGGAGCGCGGCTGGCGGACAAGCGGCGCAGTCCCCAAACGCCATACGATGAGGAATCGCATTCCACTTCGCTGTCGCAGCTGCATTTGAACCGACAGGCGATGTTTTTCCTCCTCGCATGGCTGGCGGTGAACGTGCTTCTTGGCGTCTTTCCGCAGGCGGTCGGCGTATCGAACGCGATCGCTTGGGAAGCGCACGTCGGAGGGTTTTTGTTCGGCCTGCTCTTTTTCAGCTTCTTCGATCGCGCGGGTCGGCATGCCCTTAGTTCGCAGTAACGCCCTTCGGCTGGCACGGGAGGCCGGTCGAGAGCGAAAAGGAGGGCCAGATGACGATCTCGAACATACTCGCAGAGAAAGGACGAGAGGTGGTGACTGCGAGCGCCGACACGACGCTGCAGGAGGCGGCCCAGCTTATGATGCGCTATCGAATCGGCGCGCTTGTCATTCTGGACGACAGCGGCCGACTGGCCGGACTGATCGCCGAGCGCGACATTGTTTCGGCGGTGGCGCTGGACGGGCCTGAGGCGCTGACGCAGCGCATATCTGCGTATATGCAGCCCAGCCCCCAGCCGGCGAGAGAAGATGACGCCGTCGAGAACACGATGCGGGTGATGACCATCGAACGGCGCCGGCATATCCCCGTGATCCGGGAAACGCGCATCGTCGGCCTCGTGTCGATCGGCGACGTGGTCAAATACCGCATTCGCGTCATCGAGGAAGAGCACCGATCGATGCGCGAATACATCGCGCAAGCCTAAGGACAAGCCTAAGGATCAGGCGGGGCCGACAGCGGGATGTGGGCGAAGATATTCGGCAGCGCGCGCTTCGTCGCCTCGCGCCCCACATGGATGAGTTGCTCCGCCTTGTGAAAGTCGAACATGCCGACCTCCTCCAGTCGCGCCGTGATCGTGGCGTCCGGCGGGTCGCCGGCCAACCGCGAACGCAGGATGCGATCCTGGATGATGTTGAAGGCGTCGATCATCGCGGTGGCGACGTTCGGCGCATCGCCCGGCTGACGATCGAAGTAGCGGGGCAGGAACCGATCGACGAAGGAGGCGTCGGCTTTCTGTCCGAACGGACCGGCCTCTGCGGCGCGATGCAGCGCGCCGGGATCGTCGCGGATGACGCGCGCGCGATACATCGTGTCGGCAGTGACGTTCACCGCGATCACATATTCCGCGCCGAGCGCGCGGCAAACGGTGACCGGCACGGGATTGACCAGCGCGCCATCAAAGAGCCAGCGATCGCCAATGCGAACCGGCTCGAAAACCCCCGGCAACGCATAAGACGCGCGGATGGCGAGCGACACGGAGCCATGCTGCAGCCACACCTCATGGCCCGTCCCAACCTGAGTCGCGACCGCGGCGAAAGGTATGGCCAGGTCCTCGATCTCCAGGCCTTCGAGTTCCTTTTCCAAGGCGGACCGCAACCGTTCGCCGGTGATGAGGCTCGCGCCGGAAAATGAGAGATCCATCAGCGTGAAGACGCGCCGCTTGGTCAGGGTGCGGGCAAAGGCTTCGATCTGATCAAGCTTGCCGGCGGCATAGCATCCGGCGACGACGGCGCCGATCGATGTGCCCGCGATCACATCGGGCTTGATGTCATTGGCGGCGAGTTCGCGCAGCACGCCGATGTGCGACCAGCCGCGAGCCGCGCCCGCGCCGAGCGCCAGCCCAATCGTCGGCTGACCGCGCCTTTGCCGTTTGGCCTCAGTATCGGCCTTACGTACGAGGGTTGTCGGAGGAGCTTGTGGTTCGTCCGTCATCGCGCCAGCCGCCTCGGCATCGACAAGTTGAGGGTTGCGTGAGCGTAGCGATAACATACGGGCCTTCCCGCGCCGCTGTCTCCGTCATGGTAAGCGGCACAAGATATATTTGGAGACCAGCCTGCGCTTCGGAAGGTGGGCTTCAGGTTAACTTTCCGCCAAAAAACGGCGCCTATGCGCCATCGGCGGAGAAAACCAGCGCGCCCTCGTCGCCGAGCGCACGATAAAAGCAGGACTTTCTCCCCGTATGGCACGCCTTGCCATCGCCGCCGACTTCGACCTCAAGCAGCACGGCGTCCTGATCGCAGTCGACGCGCAGCGACAGCACTTTTTGCGTCTGCCCCGAGGTCTCGCCTTTGCGCCAGAGCGAGCGCCGCGACCGCGACCAATAATGGGCAAGACCCGTCTCGATCGTCTTCTCGAGCGCGAGTTCGTTCATATAGGCGACCATCAGCACTTCGCGCGTCGCCGCCTCGGTGGTGACGCAGACGATGAGGCCGTTCGCGTCGAATTTCGGCGCGAAAACGCTCCCCTCCTCCACCTCTTTGGAAGCCTGCGACATCACCGCGCTCCGCGCAGCAGCGTGTAGAAATGCGCCTGCTCAGCCGGATCCTCGCGGAACACGCCGGAAAATTGCATGGTGACCGTGGACGATCCCTGCTTCATCACGCCGCGCATCGACATGCACATATGTTCCGCCTCGACCATCACGGCGACCCCGCGCGGCGCGAGCGCTTCGTCGATCGCCGCCGCGATCTGCGCGGTCATCGCCTCCTGAGTCTGGAGGCGGCGGGCAAAAATCTCGACGAGCCGGGCAAGCTTCGATAGGCCGACCACCCCGCCCGCCGGATAATAGGCGATGTGCGTCTTGCCAACGAAGGGCACGACGTGGTGCTCGCAATGCGAGGTGAAGGGAATGTCGCGAACGAGCACGAGATCGTTGTAGCCTTCGACCTCCTCGAAGACTTTCGACAGGACCTCGTCGGCGCTCTCCCGATAGCCGCTGAAGAACTCTTCATAGGCTTTGACGACGCGACGCGGGGTGTCTTGCAGCCCCTCGCGGTCCGGATTGTCTCCCGCCCAGCGCAACAGGGTGCGTACGGCGGCTTCGGCTTCATCGCGGGAGGGGCGTTCGACGGTTTTAACCGTCTCGAGCGAAGAAAAGGGACAGGTCTTAACCACGTCATCCATGTGGCGCCTCCATATGCTTCAGCGCGCGCCTCTCACAAGGCGCAACGGCAGCGAATGCCTCGCGCGAGCGAGGCGGTCCCTCAAATCGTCGCCCTCTCCAGATGGTTCGAGATCACGCGAGAATTCGAGACTGACGAGGGCGGTTGAAGCCCCGGCGCGACCAGCCGCTTTCGCGAGGGCGCGCAAAATCCTATATAGAGATTTACCGAGGCGATGGTAAGGCCTTGGCTTGAAACGCGCGGCGGCGATGCTCGACAACATTTACAATCAACGCATTCTGGAACTTGCCGGAAACATTCCGCGCATCGGCCGGCTGCCGCGCCCGGACGCGACCGCCTCGGCCTATTCCAAACTCTGCGGCTCGACGATCACTGTCGATCTGAGGCTGGAAGACGGGAAAGTGGCCGATTATGCGCATGAGCTGAAGGCCTGCGCGCTCGGCCAGGCGTCGGCCTCGATCATGGCGCGCAATGTGGTCGGCTCCACGCCGCAGGAACTGCGCGAGGCGCGCGAGGCGCTGCGGAGAATGCTCAAGGAGAACGGCCCGCCGCCGACCGGCAAATGGGCCGACCTCGCGGTGCTGGAGCCGGTGCGCGACTACAAGGCCCGGCATGGGTCGACGATGCTGGCGTTTGACGCCGTGGCGGACGCGGTGACGAAGGCGGAGGCTTGATCGCAAGCCGACGAGGGCGGAAAAGCTCTCATTCTGACGCCAACCGCTCAATTGCTGTCTTTCGCCAAGACAAGGATCGTCCCAGTTGATCTCACAAGATGCGGAACGAACGACCGGCCGCCAGGGCGTCCTCGGCTGGTGGCGCGCGACGCCCCTTTATCTGCGCATCCTGGGTGCCGTGGCGCTGGGGCTGATCGTTGGCGTCACGCTTGGCGACCAGGCGGCGGCGCTCGAAATTCCCGCAAAGCTCGTCCTGCGGCTCCTGGGGGCGCTTGCCCCTCCGCTGATTTTGCTGGCGATCATGCAGGCGCTGATGCGCGCGCATCTTGGCGGGCGGCAGGCGCTGCGGCTGGTGACGCTGCTGTTGACGAATACGCTGGTGGCGATCGGCATCGGCCTCCTTGTCGCCAACGTTCTTCAGCCCGGTTCATGGTGGAGCCCCGCGCCGGCGCATGCGCCCGCCAAGGCCGCAGCCGGCGCCGATCCTCTCGCGCAATTCCTGGACAGCGTGCCCAAAAGCATCGGCGGACCATTTTCAGACAATGGCACGGTGATGGGCGTCATCTTCATTGCGGTGGCGCTCGGCGTCGCGCTGAGAAGCCTGCGACATCATGAGGTGCGCACCGTCGAAGACCTCGTTCACGTGGCGCTGACCAGCCTGATTACCATTCTGCACTGGATCATCGACCTGGTGCCGCTGGCCGTTTTCGGCATCGTCGCCAGTATCATCGGCGTGAAGGGCTTTGGTGATTTCCTCGCATTGGGGGGCTTCGTCGTCGCCGTGCTTGCGGCGCTGACGTTGCAAGCCGGCTACTACCTCATTCGCGTGCGGCTCGGTTCCTGGGTGCGCCCATTCGAACTGCTGCGGGGCGTGCGCGACGCGTTGGTGATGGCGTTTTCGACCGGCAGCTCCACGGCCACGATGCCGGTGACCTATGCGCGCCTGCGCGAAAATGTCGGGCTGCGCGAGGAGTCCGCCAGCATGGGCGCGCTCGTGGGCGCGAATTTCAATAACGACGGCACGGCGCTCTATGAAGCCATGTCGGCCTTGTTCGTCGCGCAATTGCTCGGCATGCATTTGACGCTCAGCCAGCAGTTCATCGTCGTGGTGACGTCCGTCGTCGCCTCGGTCGGCGCGGCCGGCATTCCGGAAGCGGGCTTGGTGACAATGACCATGGTCTTCAAAGCCGTGGCGCTGCCCACCGACTACATCGCCATGCTTTTTACCGTCGACTGGTTGTTGGACCGCTGCCGGACAGCCATCAACGTCATGGGCGACGTGACGGTCAGCTGTCTGCTGGACGGCAAAACGCGCGAGCCGCCGGAGACGCGAGCGCCCTGAGGAGTCCGAGACGCCGCAAGAGACGCCGCAAGAGTCTCGCCCCAGCGCCGCTTTCCGCCTACGCTCGCCGCATGACCCCTGCCCCGATTCGCATCCTCGGCATTGATCCCGGCCTGCGCAACACCGGCTGGGGCGTCATCGAGGCGCAGGGCTCGCGGCTCTCCTTCGTTGCCTGCGGGCGCGTGCGCTCGGACGCGAGCCTCAACATGGGCGAACGGCTTTCGCAGCTGCATTTGGGCCTGATGGGCGTCATCGCCGACCATGCGCCGCATGAAGCGGCGATCGAGGAAACCTTCGTCAATCGCGATCCGCAGTCGGCCTTGAAGCTCGGACAGGCGCGCGGCGTGGCGCTGACCGCCCCCGCGCTCGCCGGCCTCGTCATCGCCGAATACGCCGCCAATCTCGTCAAGAAGACCGTCGTCGGCGCCGGCCACGCCGACAAGACGCAAGTGCAGATGATGGTGCGGGTGTTGCTGCCGGCGAGCGGCGCGACGAGCGCCGACGCCGCCGACGCTCTGGCGGTGGCGATCTGCCACGCCCAGCATCGCGGCGCGAGACTGCGGATTTCGGCATGATCGGCAAGCTCAAAGGCCTCATCGACAGCTATGGCGAGGATTTCGTCATCCTCGACGTCAATGGCGTCGGCTATGTGGTGCATTGTTCGACACGCACGCTGCAAAAGCTGCCGCGCGTCGGCGAAGCCTCCGCGCTGGCCATCGAAACGCAGGTGCGCGAAGATTCAATCCGTCTCTTCGGCTTTGCGAGCGAGGCCGAGCGCGACTGGTTTCGGCTGCTGCAGACCGTGCAAGGCGTCGGCGCCAAAGTGGCGCTGGCGATCCTTTCAATTCTGCCCGCGAACGATCTCGCCTCGGCGATCGCCATGCAGGACAAGGCGAGCGTCTCCCGCGCGCCGGGCGTCGGGCCCAAGCTCGCCGCGCGCATCGTCGCGGAGCTGAAGGACAAGGCGCCCGCCTTCGGCGCCGTCGACCCCGCCCTGGCGCGGCTCTCCGGCGAGGAGCCGGAAGGCGCGCCGTCGGCCGCGCGCGACGCAATTTCCGCTCTGGTCAATCTCGGCTATGGGCGCCCGCAGGCGGCGGCCGCGGTGGCCGAGAGCCTAAAACAGCTTGGCGACGCCGCCGAGGCGAGCGCGCTGATTCGCCAGGGCCTGCGGGAACTCGCGCGCTGAACGGCGACTACTCGGCGATCACGTCGCGGTAGATTTCAGCGAGCGGAACGCCAACCCCGATCGCCGGCAATTCCAAAGTCGCGGCGAGCCCATCAAAGATCCGGACGCCCCCCCACTCATCTGCGACGCGGTCAAAAGTCTCGATATGGGCGCGGTCGCGCTCAACCAGCACGTAATGCTTCAGGCTCGGCAGCAGTTGATAGACCGCCCATTTCTCGAATCGATCTCGCGCCTTGCTCCCTTCCGACATCACTTCGATGAGCACCGTCGGATCGGACAGATAGGCTGCGCCCGGCTCAAGCGGGCTGCAATGGACGATCACGTCCGGCAGCGTTGAAGACTCTGTCGGGCGGCTACGCAGCCGAAACGACTCAACCAAGGTCCGGCAGGGCGAACCCGACGCACGCAAGCGCTCGCGGATGCCATTCGCCAAATTCTGGATGATGTAGTTGTGCTCCCAGCGCGCGCCGACCATCATGCGCACGACGCGGCCGCCGATCAGCTCCCACTTCTCGTCGGCGGGCTTGTCGGGGAGAAGTTCCTCGAAATCGTCGAGGGACATATACTCATATTGCGAGGACGGACGATTCACGGCGCGGCTCCGTTTGTCGCATCATAGCATAGCGCCTGCGCCAGCGCATGGGAGCCGCCCGTTTGAACACCCCCGCGCGCCTTGTCAGCCCCGCGCAGCGCGACGACGACGCCGACGCGTCGCTGCGCCCGCTGTCGCTTGCCGATTTCACCGGCCAGGAGGCGGCGCGCGCCAATCTCAAGGTCTTCATCGAGGCCGCCAAGACGCGCGGCGACGCGCTCGATCATGTGCTGCTCGTCGGCCCGCCGGGATTGGGCAAGACCACGCTGGCGCAGATCGTCGCGCGGGAGCTTGGCGTCAATTTTCGCTCCACCTCCGGCCCCGTCATCGCCAAGGCCGGCGACCTTGCGGCGCTGCTCACCAACCTCGAGCCGCGCGACGTGCTGTTCATCGACGAAATTCACCGGCTCAATCCGGCGGTGGAGGAAATCCTTTATCCGGCCATGGAGGATTTCCAGCTTGACCTGATCATCGGCGAAGGTCCGGCGGCGCGTTCGGTGAAGATCGACCTTTCAAAATTCACCCTCGTCGGCGCGACGACGCGCGCCGGCCTCCTGACCACGCCGCTGCGCGACCGCTTCGGCATTCCTGTCCGGCTGAATTTCTACACGGCGGAAGAATTGGAGCTGATCGTCAAGCGCGGCGCGCGTGTGCTGGGGATCGGCGTCGACGCCTCGGGCGCGAAGGAAATCGCGCGCCGCTCGCGCGGCACGCCGCGCATCGCCGGCCGGCTTCTGCGACGCGTGCGCGATTTCGCCGTGGTGGATGGCGTCGGATCAATCACCCGCAAACTCGCCGATCACGCTCTGTCGCTCCTCGAAGTCGACTCCATCGGCCTTGACGTGATGGATCGGCGCTATCTCAATCTGGTGGCCGTCAGTTTCGGCGGCGGCCCGGTCGGCATCGAGACGATCGCCGCGGCGCTGTCGGAGCCACGCGACGCGATCGAGGACATTATTGAGCCGTTTCTATTGCAGCAGGGCTTCCTGCAGCGCACGCCGCGCGGGCGCTTGCTGACGCCGCACGCCTTCCGTCACCTTGGCCTCGCCGAGCCGGCGCGCCCTGCTGCGCAGTTCGGATTGTTTGGCGAAGGCGAAGACTAATCGGCGATCACGCGGTGAGCACGAAATAAATCATTGCGCCAAATAAGAGAACGGCGGCGATCTCGCCGGCATGCTCCAGCGCCTTGAGCGCGCGGCTTACGAGCTTCGAGTTCATAATGCACCCTCCATAGGAAGGTACATGGCGTCTCAAGCTGCGCTTTCCAGCTCCTTTGGACGAGTCAACTCGATCGAGCCACAGGGGAATCGGGTGAAGGATTGTTTTCCTCACCCTCATCCTTCGAGACGCGTGCTCCGCACGCTCCTCAGGATGAGGAAGCCCAATATCCAAATTAGCCTACAATCGGACCGCCGGCCTTGATCCAAGCGTCGAGGCCGCCCTGAATGTGGCGAGCGGACGTTAGTCCCGCTTGCTGCGCGGCCTCGACCGCCATCGCGGAACGCTCGCCGAAGGCGCAATAAAAAACGATGCGCTTGCCGGTGGCGACCGCCAATTCGTGCAGCAGGCCGCCGTCCCGAATATTCTCGTCGAGTTCGTCATAGGGCATATGCAGCGAGCCGGGGATAACGCCATGAACTTCGCGCTCGCGCGCCTCGCGCAGATCGACGAGAGCTGTTGACGGCTGACCGAGAACGTCGAGCGCTTCTTGCGGCGTCAACGACCAGCCCCGCCGCGCGATGTCCTCCTGATGCAATCCGATGTGAACGTTCGCCGGCACCGCGACATCCATCATTTTCGGATTGGGCAGATGCAGGCTTTCCATCACTGCGACATATTCATCGACGGACTTGACCTGCAAACGCGGATTGAACGCCCGCTCCTCGCCGATCGTGCTGACCGTATCGCCCTTATAGTCGTGCGCAGGATAGACAAGCGTCGACTCGGGAAGCTTCAACAGCTTGCCGAAAAGCGACTCGTACTGCGCCCGCGCGTCGCCGTTCTGAAAGTCAGTGCGGCCCGTGCCGCGAATCAACAGCGTGTCGCCGGTGAACACCCGGTCCGCCATCATAAAGCTGTATGAGTCGTCCGTGTGACCAGGCGTGTAGAGGACTTCAAGCTCGACGCCCGGAATGCGGATGCGCTCGCCTTCGCGAACGCGCATCGACACCACGTCGGCGTTGCTGCGTTCGCCCATCACCGTGATGCAGTGCGTGCGGTCGCGCAGCGCGCCCGATCCGGTGATGTGATCGGCGTGGGTGTGCGTGTCCAAAGACTTGACCAGCCGTACGTCGAGCTCGCGCATCAGCTGCAGATAGCGATCAACCTTGTCGAGCACCGGATCGATGATCAGCGCCTCCCCGCCGCGATGGCCGGCGAGGAGATAGCTGTAGGTGCTGGAGACGCTATCGAACAGTTGCCTGAAGATCATCGCGCGCTTTCCTGCGCCTGCCCCGCGTCATTTCGGTTGCGGCACAATGCGAAGATAGGGCCGCGGCGCATTCCAGCCATCGGGATAGATCTTCTTGGCCTCCTCGTCGGAGACTGAACCGGCGATGATGACGTCATCGCCGGGCCGCCAGTTGACGGGCGTCGCGACCTTATGTGTCGAGGTCAACTGCAGCGAGTCGATGATTCGGAGCACTTCATCGAAGTTGCGGCCGGTCGTCATCGGATAGACCATGATGAGCTTGATCTTCTTGTCGGGACCGATGACGAAAATATTGCGCACCGTCTGATTGTCTGCCGGCGTCCTGACGCTGGCGTCGCCGCCCGCGCTCGCGGGCAACATTCCATAGAGCTTGGAGATGCGCAGGTCCGGGTCGCCGATCATCGGATAAGTCGGCTTGGCGCCCTGAGTTTCCTCGATGTCGACCGCCCATTTGGCGTGATTGTCGACCGGATCGACGCTCAAACCGATGATCTTGACGTTGCGTCGCTTAAATTCGGGCTCGAGTTTGGCCATGTAGCCAAGTTCGGTCGTGCAGACTGGCGTGAAATCCTTGGGATGCGAGAACAGAATGCACCAGGAATTTCCAATCCAATCATGAAACTTGATATGTCCTTGCGTCGTGTCGGCTTCGAAATCCGGCGCAGTGTCGCCAATCTGGAAAGACATGTGGAAGCTCCTCGGTTATGGTTGCGACGCGCCTTGGAGCGCGAGCGACGCTCTTCGCCGCCTGAGAGCGTATGCCTATAAATGCGATTGTCTCGCTCAGTATCAAGAACAGCCGCGTTCAAGCCAATCCCGCCTCTTTGGTGAAACTCCAACCTAGCCGCCAGCCGAACGCAGAATGACGACGATCGCGCCACAGTCCCTGTCCATTCGCGTCTATTACGAAGACACGGACTTTTCCGGACTCGTCTATCACGCCTCCTATTTGCGCTTCATGGAGCGGGCGCGCACCGAAATGTTGCGTTGCCTCGGGCTCGATCAGAAGGCGCTGCTCGAGGGCGCAGCCGGCGCGCCGATTTTTTTCGTTGTCCGGTCGATGGATGTCGACTTTCGAAAGCCCGCGACGATGGACGACCTGCTGACCGTCGAAACCGACACTCTTGAGCTCGGCGGCGCCTCGCTCACGCTCGAGCAGCGGGTTACGCGCGAGGCGGAACTGCTTGTCCGCGCCAAGGTCAGGATCGTGTGCGTCGAAGCCGGCCGCGCCCGCCGACTGCCGCCCGAGGTGCGCGCGAAATTTGAATGTCTTCTGCCAAATTCAGAGTAGAATGCCTTCGCCATCTGGACGCCGCCTTTTGCGGCCTAAAATGGCGGCGAGATGGGAATCAACGAACCCGCTGCGCGACTGCGGCCCCGGACCGAGCCCTCGGACCCGGCGGAGACCGGCGTTCTGATCGTCGACCTCGCCGCCCTCGCCGATAATTGGCGCACGATGGCTCGTCTGGCCGGCGGCGCGGAATGCGGCGCGGTGGTGAAGGCCGACGCCTATGGATTGGGGCTCGCGCCCGCGATGCGCGCGCTGCTCTCAGCCGGCTGCCGAACCTTTTTCGTCGCCAATGTCGTCGAAGGCGAAGCGGCCAGGGCCGTCGCCAACGACGCGACTATCTATGTGCTGGACGGGCTCGTGCCCGGCGCCGCGCCGCGCCTCGTCGCCGCCGATCTTATCCCGGCCTTGGGTTCACTTGGCGAAATCGACGAATGGGCGGCGACGGGGCGCAAGCCCAAAGCCGCCATCCATTTTGACACGGGGATGAATCGCTTCGGAATTCCGATCAGCGAGGCGGCGCAGGCGGCCGAGCGCGCGCGCCACATCGCGCCTACGCTGGTGATGAGCCACTTTGTCAGTTCGCAAATGCGCGACGCCGCCTGCAATGCCCGGCAAATCGAGGCGTTCCTGGACGCCCGCGCGCGCTTCGCCGAGATTCCCGCCTCCATGGCGAATTCCTCGGCCGTCTTCCTGCCGCAGCGCCCGCATTTCGATCTCGTTCGTCCCGGTTACGCGCTCTTTGGCGGCAACCCCACGCCTTACGCCGAATGCCCGGTGCGGCCGGTCGCGCGGCTGAGCGCGCGCATTCTCTCAACGCGCGAGATCGAGCCAGGCGCCTGCGTCGGCTATGACGCGTTATGGTCGGCGGCAAAGCACACGCGCATCGCCACGATCGGCGTTGGCTATGCGGACGGCGTGCCGCTCGGGGCCGCCTCTTGCACGGAAAAGCCCACGGGCGAAGCGCTCGTCGGCGGAGTCCGCTGCCCCTTCATCGGCCGCGTATCGATGGATTATGTCGTGCTGGATGTTTCCGAGGCGCCGCGCGAGGCCGCGCAGCGCGGCGAGTGGGTCGAGCTGCTGGGCGACGGCATTTGCATCGAGGACGCCGCGGCGCGCGCCGGCACAATCGGCTACGAGATTCTCACGCGGCTCGGCGCGCGATTCTCGCGACGCTATCTGGGGGCTTAGCTCGGCCGTCACGCCATCGCGAACCACGGCGCGAGCACCGGATATCCCTCGCCTGCGAGGAGCGACACCGTCTCATGCAGCGGCAGGCCGACGACGGCCGTATAGGATCCGACGATCTTCACCAGAAACACGCCGGCGCGGCCCTGAATGGCGTAGCCGCCCGCCTTGCCGCGCCACTCGCCGGTTGAGAGATAGGCCTCGATCTCGGTCGAGCCGAGGCGCTTGAACCGCAGCCGCGCCTCAACGAGACGCCTGCGCTCCAAGCCGCGCGGCGTGATCAGGCTCACCGCCGAAAAGACCCGGTGCTGGCGCCCCGAGAGCAGCTGCAGGCACTCCTCGGCCTCTTCGCGCGTTTCCGCCTTGGGCAGGATGCGCCGGCCGACAGCCACAACCGTGTCGGCGGCGATGAGAAAAGACTCCTTCAGCTCGGGCTGCGTCGCGCGCAGCTTTACCGCGGCGGCCGCTTTCTCGCTGGCGATTCGGGTGGCGTAGGCGCGCGGCGATTCCCCGCGGTGCGGCGTCTCATCGATGTCGGCCGGCAGCAGGGCGTCGGCGTCGAGCCCAGCCTGCTGCAACAGCGCCAAGCGCCTCGGCGAAGCTGATGCGAGAATGAGCTTGGGACGGGCGATTGGAGGATTGGCTGTCAAGAATGTCGCTCCGCCAAAGGAAAATTACCGGAAACGATATGTTATACGCCCTTTGGTCAAATCATAAGGGGTCATCTCGACAAGCACCTTGTCGCCAGTCAATACGCGGATGCGGTTCTTGCGCATTTTGCCGGCGGTATGGGCGATGATTTCGTGGTCGTTTTCGAGCTTGACGCGAAACATCGCGCTCGGCAGCAGTTCGGTGACGACGCCGGGAAATTCGAGCAGTTCTTCCTTGGCCATGTGGTTCCTTGTGAGGCGCTTCCCGCCGCGAGTTATGCCGCGCGGCTTAGATAGCGCGAAAAAAGCGAAAAACCCGCTGCCCCGGCCGGGGAGCGGACTCGGCGCGGACCCTAGTCGAGAACGAAGGATTTGTGAACCAGGGAGTTGGGGAGCAATTCCTTCTCCCGCAGCGGGAGAAGGAAGAACGGCGTTACTTCGGCTTGCCCTTTACCGTGCGCGTGCCGGGCTTGCCGCCCGAAGAGCGTGGCGAGACGCGCGGCGCCGGCGCGATCCGACCCAGAGGCCGCGCTTCCCCTCCCCCGAAATTATGCGGCCCCATGTCGGCGTCGGTCGGCTTATGCGCACGGGTCGCGAGCTTTTCCTCTTCGTCACGGCGTATGGCGCCACGCCCTCCCCGACCAAAGGAGGCGCGAAATTGCGGGCTCGCCTCGGCGAGCAATTCGGCGCGTTGCAGCCGTTGGATTTCATCGCGCATGCGCGCCGCCTCCTCGAAGGCGAGATCGGCGGCCGCCGCCTTCATGCGCTTTTCGAGATCGGCGATCGTCGCCGCGAGATTATGCCCCGGCGCGATGTCATAACCCGTGTCGATGGTCACATGATCCTGCTCGGCGACCGAGCCGAGAATATCAGCGATGCCGCGCTTGATCGACGCCGGCGTGATGTTGTTCTCGAGATTGTAGGCTTCCTGCTTGGCGCGGCGGCGGTCAGTCTCGTCCATCGCGCGTTTCATCGAGCCGGTGATCTGATCGGCGTAGAGGATGACGCGACCGTCGATATTGCGCGCGGCGCGGCCGATCGTCTGCACGAGCGAGGTCTCGGAACGCAGAAACCCTTCCTTGTCGGCGTCGAGAATGGCGACGAGGCCGCATTCGGGAATGTCGAGGCCCTCGCGCAACAGATTGATGCCGACGAGCACGTCGAAGGCGCCGAGCCGCAGATCGCGGATGATCTCGATGCGCTCGATCGTGTCGATGTCGGAATGCATGTAGCGCACGCGCACGCCGTTCTCATGCAGATATTCAGTCAGATCTTCCGCCATGCGCTTGGTGAGCACGGTGACGAGAGAGCGATAGCCGATCTGCGCGGTCGCCCGCGCTTCGTCGAGAAGATCGTCGACCTGGGCGCGCGCCGGGCGCACCTCGACAATCGGGTCGATCAATCCCGTCGGGCGAATCACCTGTTCGACGAAGACGCCGCCTGTCTGATTGAGCTCCCAGTTTCCCGGCGTCGCCGAGACCGAAACGGTCTGCGGCCGCATCGCGTCCCATTCCTCGAAACGCAGCGGGCGATTGTCCATGCAGGACGGCAGGCGGAATCCATATTCCGCGAGCGTCGCCTTACGGCGGAAGTCGCCCTTGTACATCGCGCCGATCTGCGGAATGCTGACGTGGCTCTCGTCGGCGAAGACCAGCGCATTGTCGGGGAGATATTCGAACAGCGTCGGCGGCGGCTCTCCGGGCCTGCGGCCGGTGAGATAGCGCGAATAATTTTCGACGCCGGCGCAGGAGCCGGTCGCCTCCATCATTTCGAGATCGAAGCGCGTGCGTTGCTCAAGCCGCTGCGCCTCCAGGAGACGCCCGGAACGGTGCAATTCGTCGAGCCGCGCGCGCAATTCCTCCTTGATCGCCTTGATCGACTGCAGCAGCGTCGGCCTCGGCGTCACATAATGCGAATTGGCGTAGACTTTGACGAATTCGAGGTCGACCGTCTTCTTGCCGGTCAGCGGATCGAATTCGGAGATCGACTCCACCTCATCGCCAAAGAAGCTGACGCGCCAGGCGCGATCCTCATAGTGGGCCGGGAAAATGTCGACGGTGTCGCCGCGCACGCGAAAGGTTCCGCGGGTGAAATCGGCGCCGATGCGGCGGTAGTGCAGCGCGACGAGATCGGTGACGAGCTGCCGCTGCTCCAGCTTCTCGCCGAGCGTCACCGAGAAGGTCATCGCCGTGTAGGTTTCGACCGATCCGATGCCGTAGATGCAAGAGACCGACGCCACGATGATGACGTCGTCGCGCTCGAGCAGCGCGCGCGTCGCTGCGTGGCGCATGCGGTCGATCTGCTCGTTCACCGAGGATTCTTTCTCGATATAGGTGTCCGAGCGCGGCACATAGGCTTCGGGTTGGTAGTAGTCGTAATAGGAGACGAAATATTCGACGGCGTTATTGGGAAAGAAGCTCTTGAACTCGCCGTAAAGCTGCGCCGCAAGCGTCTTGTTCGGCGCGAGAATGAGCGCCGGCCGCTGCACGCGTTCGATCACGCTCGCCATGGTGAAGGTCTTGCCCGATCCGGTGACGCCGAGCAGCACCTGATCGCGTTCCTGCGCCGCGATTCCCTTGACCAGCTCCTCGATCGCCGCCGGCTGATCGCCTTTCGGCGTGTATTCGGAGACGAGGTCGAACCTCACGCCGCCTTCGGACTTGGCCGGCCGCTCGGGCCGATGCGGCGTCCAGGGCTTTTGGTCGCGAATGTTCGGATCGCCAAGGCGCAGCAGTTGCGCAAGGCTGTCGGCGGTGGCCTCGACGCCGCCACCGGCGTGAAAGCCTTCGCCGAGGCCGTATTTCTCGACGTCCTCCTCATCGAGGCCGTGGATGGAAGAGGCGTCATAGGCCGCCTGCGGCGCCTCGCCGAACCCGGGCGCAAGCGCCGGATTGAGGAGCTGCATGAGATGCGGCGCGAGCGGCTCAACCGCCGGCTTCGCCGCCTTGGCGCGCGTCGGCCGCGCAGGATCTCTGGGCTTTTTAGGGGGAGAGGCCATGGCGGCAATATGGGGGAGACGGCGGCGGGATGGAAGCGCCCAAAGGAGCGGTTACGCCACCCCCAGATCGATGACGACGATCTCCGGCGGACAGCCGATCCGCACGGGCGCGATCGAACAGCCAAGCCCGCCGGAAACGACTAGGTGACGATCGTTTTCAATCTTGTGACCATAAGCGTAGCGCGCGCCATAGTGTGATGGCACGTTCGGGCGCCAGCCAAAGAAATTGATCTGTCCTCCATGCGTATGGCCGCTGAGCGTTAGCGAAACGCGCGCCGGCACGCTCGGAAAAATATCCGGCTCATGCGCCAGCAGAATAACTGGCGCGTCGTCCGCGACTTTCGTCAACGCCCCGTTCAGATCATCGATCCCATATCGGCGGTGGCGCCACCCCCGCACCGGGACAAAGGCGATTTGATCGCCCAGTCCGACAATCCAGAACGCTTTCCCGTCCTTGACCAAACGCACGGCGTCATTCTGATATACGGCGAGACCCGCATCCTGCATGGCCTTGCCAACATCCGGCAGGCCCTCGCCGCGGCGCATCGACGCCTCATCCGCCCACCAGTCATGGTTGCCGAGCACGGCATGCACGCCGAGAGGCGCGTCGAGCCGCGCCAATGCGCGCGACCAGGCGCTCGCCGGCTCCTGTCTCTGAAATTTGTGAGTCGCCACATAGTCGCCAACGAGCAAGGCGCAGTCAGCGCCTTGACTGTTGGTCAGGTCGACAATTTCCGTCACGCGGTCGGCGGTCATCCACGGATCGCAGGCGTGAAGATCGGCTACAATCGCGAGCCGCAACCTTAAGTCTTTTGGCCACGTCGGCGGCGTGAAGGCGTAACGGGTGACGCGCAAGCGAAAAAGCGGCTCGATGAGCGAGCCATAGATCGCGATGCCGCCGCCAGCGACAGTAAGTGTGGTCATCAGGCGCAGGAACGCGCGGCGATTCAGCATCCGCGATTACCAAACAGAGAGGAGAGGAAGAGGAAGATGACGGGAAACACTGGTTCGATCAAATGCCGGCACAGTGAAATCTCGTGACCAGCGAGACCCAGGGTTGGCCATGGTCGGAATATGGTGGGAGTTCAGGTTCAGGGGGCAGCGGCAATCCCTGCTTACATCCCTCTCGCGCAGCGAAAGCTCGGTTTGGCGCGAGCGCGTTCCTCGTCTTGGAGAGCCTCTCCTTAGGAGGAAACGCCGCGTATATGAGCACGCTCACACTGCCGTCTCCTGTTGGACAACGCATCGACCGCGCTATCTGCCTCCATAGGGGGCCGACATGCGCAGACGTCGATCGAAAATGAACAAGCTTTTCTCCGACACGCTCAAGATGAGCTTCGTGGCCAATCAGGTCATCGGCTTGCGGCTGATGAAAATCGCCACGGGCGGGGCGCATGGCAAGCGCGAAAGCGATCTGATGGTGAGCGAAAAGCTTGAGGCGGCGGCCGAGGCCAGCCTCGCGGCCGCGATGAGCATGGCGGCAGGACAACCGCATCGCGCCGCCGAACGCGCGCTCGCCGTCTACACCAAGCGGGTCAATGGCAATCTAACGCGACTGTCGAAGCGCTGACGCAGACGATTTGTCTCGGGCGAACCGTGGCCGGGGCACCGCGCGCTTGCGCCGCCACATCGCCAGTGCGCAGCCAGCCCCGACAAGCGAAAGCACGCCGAACGCGGCCGACCATTCAGCCCCCTCGCCCACCGAGAAATCATACTCCCCGACATATTCCTTGGCGCCGTCGTCGCTGGTCGCCCTAACGAGAGCGACATAGCTTCCGTCGCTGACGAAATTATGCGTGAAGCTTGTCGTGCCCTTGTCCGCCAAATATTTCTGCGGCGGCAAAACGGCGACGGTGTTGGCGTCGAGATCGTCGCGCCAATCGGCCTGACCGACATTGCGCAGCACGCGGATTTCGATGTTCATGTCGCGCAGCTCGATCTGCCGCGCGTCCAAGATGATTATCGTCGGACCGAGCGCCGGCACATGCCGGCAGAATATCTCGTCGGTCTGATTTTCTTGAAAAGCGCTGAACATCATTTGCGTCGGTCCGACGCTCATCACGCAATGGCGTGGATGTTCCGCCCTGATCTGCGCCCGAGCGATGTTGACGCATACGCAGGCGAGAAGCGCGGCGAGCAGAAGTCTTCCCGACATCGGACCCTCCGGTCATGGCGAGACGTTCGGCTCCTGCGCCGTCGACTTGCCGCCAAAAAAGCATCCAAGGCCGCCGCCCCCATTGAATGCGCCAAGCTCTCAAGCTGCCGCCAATCCGGACTTCGACAAAGAAGCGATCTTGCCAAAGAGCGGCCAGAATTCGCCATCCGGGGCGCGCGTCGCCTATTCCGCCTCCTCCAATTCCTCCCGCTCCGCCTCCAGCAATTTGGCGCGCGCCTCGGCGGCCTCGCGCTGGCGGTTCCACATGCCGGCGTAATGGCCGCCGAGCGCCAGCAGCGCCTTATGCGTGCCGCGTTCGACGATTCGGCCATGATCAAGAAACAGGATTTCGTCGGCGTCGACGATGGTCGACAGACGATGCGCGATGACGAGCGTCGTGCGGCCGCGCGCGACCCGCCTCAACGCCTCCTGAATTTCATGTTCGGTCAAGCTATCGAGCGCCGACGTCGCTTCGTCGAGGATGAGAATCGGCGGACCTTTGAGAATCGTGCGCGCAATCGCGACGCGCTGCTTTTCGCCGCCGGAAAGCTTCAGGCCGCGCTCGCCGACCTGCGCGCCATAGGCCTCCGGCACGCTCTCGATGAAGCGGTCGATCTGGGCGAGCCGGGCCGCTTCGCGAACCTCTTCGTCGCTTGCGTCCCATCTTCCATAGCGGATGTTGTAGCCGATCGAATCGTTAAACAGCACGGTGTCCTGCGGCACCATGCCGATCGCCGCCCGCAGGCTTTCCTGCGTGACGTCGAGAATATTCTGCCCATCGATCGTGATGCGCCCGCCTTGCGGCTCGTAGAAACGATACATCAGGCGCGAGATCGTCGATTTTCCCGCGCCGGACGGCCCGACGATGGCGATGGTTTGTCCGGGCTCGGCTTCAAAGCTCACGCCCTTGAGGATCGGCCGGTTCGGCTCGTAGTGGAACACGACATTATCGAAAACGATCCGCCCTTCGCGCACGAGGAGCGGCGTCGCGCCCGGCTTGTCCAAGATTTCGGGGCTCTGCGCCAGGATCGAAAACATCGTTTCGATGTCGATGATCGCCTGCCGCACCTCGCGATAGAAGGTACCCATGAAATTCAAGGGCTGCGCCAGCTGCCCCATCATCAGGTTGATCAGGACGAAATCGCCCACCGTATTGCGGCCGGCCTCGATGCCATAGACGCACATCACCATCATGGTGGTGAGGCCGATGATGAAGATCACCGTCTGGCCGGCGTTGAGCACCGCAAGCGAGACATAGGACTGCGTGCTCGCCTGCTCGTAATGGATCATCGATCTGTCGTAGCGCTCAGCCTCACGTCTCTCCGCGCCGAAATATTTGACCGTTTCATAGTTCAGCAGGCTGTCGATCGCCTTCTGATTGGCGTCGGTGTCGCTGTCGTTCATTCTGCGCCGAATGGCGATCCGCCAGTTTGTGGCGAGCGTCGTATAGAGAAAATATCCGGCAAGAGTCGCGACCAGGACGAGCCCGTAACGCCAGCCGAACTGATAGAGAAAAATGCCGAGGACCAGCGCCATCTCCAGCACTGTCGGGGCGCCCGTCGACATGATGAGGCGCGACAGCGTTTCGATGCCGTTGCGCCCACGCTCCAGAACGCGCGTGAGCCCGCCGGTCTTTCTGCCGATATGAAACCGCAGCGACAGCTCATGCATGTGCACGAAGAGGTCGGTCGCCAGCCGACGCACGGCGTGCATCGCCACCGCCGCGAAGATGCCGTCGCGCAACTGCATCAGCACGACCGAAGCGATGCGGATGGCGCCCATCATCAAAGTGAAAAAGACCGCCGCGGTTGCGAGCTTCCCCGCCACGCCTGGGCCGCCCTCAGCCAGCGCGTCCGTCGCCCATTTGAAAGCGTATGGCGTCGCGGCGTTGAACAGCTTGCTGACGACGAGCAGCGCAAAAACCGCGGCGACCCGAAGCTCGAGATCGCGGCGGCCGCGCGGCCATATGTAGGGCCACAAATGGCGTATCGTCTTGAAAAGAGACGATTCCGACAACTGCTGTTCATTAATGGGCTGAGGCGCGGCGTCTTCCGCATCGATTGCGCTTGATTCGCCTTGATCAGGATTCAGCATAGGTCTCCGATTGAATGGGCCGCCGTCGCGACGTTTTGCGTCATATATGAGTTTTAGAAGGAATGCGCACCCCAAGCCGCAGCGCGGCGATAGCGCTGCAAGAGAATGCACATGCGAGAAATCAAGAACGTTTGCGTCTATTGCGGCTCCTCGATCGGCGCCGATCCGCGTTACACAGCGGCGGCGCGCGCGCTGGGCGCAGCCCTGGCGCGCGCCGGAGTCGGCCTCGTTTATGGCGGAGGCGCCATTGGCTTAATGGGCGTTCTGGCGAAGGCCACGGTCGCCGCCGGTGGCGTTGTCACCGGGATCATTCCCGAGTTCCTCGACCGTCGGGAGATTCCCTTCACGGGCGCGACGGAACTCGTCGTCGTCGACGACATGCACACGCGCAAGCGCCTGATGTTCGAACGATCCGACGCCTTCATCGCGCTGCCTGGCGGCGTCGGCACTTTGGAGGAGCTGACCGAGCAGCTGACCTGGATTCAGCTCGGCCGTCACACCAAGCCTCTGGTCATCGCCGACATTGGCGGCTTCTGGCGGCCGCTGCTGTCGCTTTTCGCGCATATGCGGAACGAGGAGTTCTTCGGCGAAATCGATAACGTGCGCTATCTCGTGGCCGAACGCGTGGAAGACATTCTGCCGATGATTTTCGCGGCGGTTCGCCATTCTCCAGACATCAGCGAGACAGCGATCACTGAGCGGCTTTAGCGGTACGGTCGTTGCGCTCGACTGACACCAGCAGCTTGTAGTTGATCGCGTCGACGAGCGCCTCGAAGGACGCGTCGATGACATTGGCCGAAACGCCGACCGTCGACCATCGCCCACCCTCGCCGTCGGCGCATTCGACGAGAACGCGCGTGACCGCGTCGGTGCCCCCTTGGAAGACGCGGACGCGATAATCGACGAGCCGAACGTCCTCGATGAAGCGCTGATAGGCGCCAAGATCCTTGCGCAGCGCGAGATCGAGGGCATTGACGGGGCCGTTGCCTTCGGCGGCCGAAATGCGGCTCTCGCCATCGACATTGATCTTGACGATCGCCTCGGCGCCCTGGTCCTCGAAGCCGCCGTTCCTGGCGAAGCGCCGATCGACCGCGACGCTGTAGCGTTCAATGTCGAAGAAATGCGGCGCCTCGCCAAGCACGCGCTTCGCCAGAAGAAAGAACGAGGCGTCGGCGCCCTCATAGGCGTAGCCTTGCGCTTCCTTCTCCTTCACCTCATCGAGAAGCCGCGCCAGACGCGGATCGTCTTTGTCGAGGACGACGCCCAATCGGCCAAGCTCGGCCGCGATGTTCGAGCGCCCCGCCTGATCGGACACGAGGACGCGCCGCACATTGCCGACCGATTCCGGCGTGACATGTTCGTACGTGCGCGGATCGGTCAGCACAGCCGAGGCGTGAATGCCGGCCTTGGTCGCGAAGGCGCTGGCGCCGACATAGGGCGCATGGCGGTTGGGCGCGCGATTGAGAAGCTCATCGAGCGCGTGGCTGACCCGCGTCAGATGCGTCAGCTTCTCTTGCGTCACGCCGATCTCGAAGCGCTCGGCAAATTCGCTCTTCAGCAATAGCGTCGGGATGATCGTGGTGAGATTGGCGTTGCCGCAGCGTTCGCCAAGACCGTTAAGCGTGCCTTGAATCTGCCGCGCGCCGGCGCGCACGGCGGCAAGCGAATTCGCCACCGCCTGCCCCGTGTCGTCGTGGCAATGCACGCCGACGCGGTCTCCTGGAATCTGCTTGACGACCTCCGCGACGATGCTTTCAACCTCGTGCGGCAGCGTGCCGCCATTGGTGTCGCAGAGGACGACCCAGCGCGCGTCCGCGTCATAGGCCGCCTTGGCGCACGCCAGCGCATAGTCCCGATTCGCCTTGAAGCCATCAAAAAAATGCTCGCAGTCGACCGCGACTTCCTTGCCGCGCGCGACGGCGGCTTTTACTGATTGAGTAACGCTTGCGAGATTGTCTTCTTCCGTGGAGCGTAAGGCGACGAGAACCTGAAAGTCCCAGCTCTTGGCGACGAAGGTGACGACGTCGGCGCTGCTGTCGAGCAGCGCCGCGACGCCCGGATCATTCTCGACCGAGCGGCCCTGACGCCGCGTCATGCCGAAGGCGGCGAAGCGCGCGCGCAGTTTCGGGCGCTGCGCAAAAAACTCCGTATCGAGCGGATTGGCTCCAGGATAGCCGCCCTCGATGTAGTCGATTCCGATCTCGTCCAGCATGGCGGCGATCTGGCGCTTGTCGTCGAGCGAAAAATCGACGCCCGTCGTCTGCGCGCCGTCGCGCAGCGTCGTGTCGTATAGCGTCAGCCGTTCTTTGGCCATCAATGCGCTCTCCCGGCGGCTGGCGCCGCCAGCTCCTTGGTCATCGTGGTATTGCCGAGCCATTGGCCGGCGACCGTTTTCATATTGCGCGTCGTAGCTACATAGCCGCGCGCCGCGAAAAAATCCTGGGCCGCGTCGGAGGCCTCAACCGTCAGCAGCGTCGTGCCACGCGCGGCGGCGAGTTTTTCGATCGCCTCGGCGAGCGCCGACCCGACCCCCTTGCGCGCCATGTCGGGCCGCACATAGAGCATGTCGAACATCTTGTTGTCGCGCAGCGACGCGAAGCCGGCGATGTCCCCGCCGACAAGCGCGACGATGGTCAGCGCGTCCGCGAGGCGCGACGCGAAGGCCGCTTCGTCGTCAGCCGCGGACGCCCAGGCTTCGCGTTGCGCATCATCATAGTCATCGGCCGCCAGCGCCTCGACGCTGGCGCGAAAAAGCGCCGCGAGCGTCGCGGCGTCTGCGGGAAGAAACGGCCGCAGACCGGGCGTTTGCGCGCTGCGCGCCATCACACGATCTCGAAGGCGCGCAGCAGATGCCACGCGATGAACGCTGCGAGCGCCAGCACGATCAGCTTGAAGGCGAGATAGAGCGCCCAGTGGCGCTTGAAGGGAAGCGTCTTTTTCCAGTCATCGTTGGACATGTCGCGACCTCGCGGAACGAACCCTCTCCCGATGGGAGAGGGCGGCCGCGGAGCGGCCGGGAGAGGGGTTTCCCGCTATCGAATTTTGCGATTTGATCGATAAATGGCGGGCAAGAACATTTCCATCGCGCGCAGATTGCGGCGCGAGAGCACGGGTCCCGAGGAAATTCTCTGGCGCGAATTGCGCGCCTCGCGTTTCCATGGGCACAAGTTTCGCCGTCAAGCTCCGATTGCGGGATATATCGCAGACTTCTGCTGCTGCAGCCTCGGACTCACCATCGAACTCGATGGCGGCCATCATGCCGATCAGCCGCTTTCCGACGCCGCGCGCCGCGCTGCGATCGAAAGTCACGGTTATCTGGAACTGCGCTTCACCAACGATGACGTGAAAGAACGACTGGATTGGGTGCTGCAGGAAATCCTTCGGGCCGCCGATATTGCTAGCGCACAGGCGCCGCGAGCGCCGCTGCTTCGTCTCGACTGAAAAAAGGTTTGTGGCGCCCTCTCCCCTGGGGAGAGGGTCGTCCCGCAGGTGCGGGGTGAGGTTACGCGCGGCTCCACCCTCTCCCAGAGGGAGAGGGTCGGTCCAAAGGGCCGGGGTGAGCGGCAACGATCCGGGGCGCAAAGGCGCGCGCAAACGAGCGGCGCGGCAACCCCTCGCCCGGCCGCTCCGCGGCTGCGCTCTCCCCAGCGGAGAGGGTTGCGCGCGCTTGATTGAGAGAGAAGGGCTTGCCCGGCGACGCAGGTTACGCGCGGCTCCACCCTCTCCCGGAGGGAGAGGGTCAGACCGGAGGTCCGGAGTGAGGGGAAACGATCTTGGGCCCGAAGGCGGATTAAAACGATCAGCAGCGTAACCCCTCACCCGGCCGCTCCGCGGCCACCCTCTCCCATTGGGAGAGGGTTGCGCGCGCTTGATTGAAAGAGGCGCGCTCATCGCTTCACCTCCCAGGTCGTCGTGCCGTCCTTGTTGTCCTTGAGGGCGATGCCCATGGCGGCGAGCTCGTCGCGGATGCGATCGGACTCGGCCCAGTTTTTTGATGCGCGGGCGGCAAGGCGATCGGTGATGAGAGCATCAACCCGATGTTTGTCGATCTCCATACGATAGAACTTGCCGGGCCCATAATCGCAAAGGCTAAATCCGAGTAGCTCGAGCGAGTTTGCGAGCATATCCATGCGCTCATGCTGCGGCTCAGATCGGAACTCATGCATCTGCTTCACGAGTGAATGAAGTTCGGCAATAGCCCGAGGCGTATTTAGATCGTCGGTCAGCGCCTCCAGAAATGGCGGATAGACAGAGTTTGTCGAAGGGACGCCGTCGGGAAGCCAAGCCCTAAACGACTGGAGCGCCGAAGCCGCCTCAAGCATCCGTGATTCCGTCCAATCTATTGGCTGCCGATAATGAACGGTGAGCATCGCGAAGCGAATTGTTCGACCGTCCCAACTCCCGCCGCCGAACTTCTCCGTATGGAGCAGCTCATGGATCGTCACAAAATTTCCCAGGCTCTTGGACATTTTCTCGCCCTCGACCTGCAGGAAGCCATTATGCATCCAGTAATTCGCCATCACGTCCTGCCCGAAGGCGCAGCAGCTTTGCGCGATCTCGTTTTCGTGATGCGGAAAGACGAGGTCGATGCCGCCGCCGTGAATGTCGAAGGTTTCGCCAAGATGCGCCCAGGACATCGCCGAACATTCAATATGCCAGCCGGGACGCCCCCTGCCCCAGTGGCTGTCCCAGCCCGGCTCGTTCTCCTTTGAGGGCTTCCACAGCACGAAATCCATGTCGCCGCGCTTATAGGGCGCGACGTCGACGCGCGCGCCGGCCAACATTTCATCGAGCGAGCGCCGCGACAGGCGTCCGTAATTTTGCATCGACGGCACGTCGAAGAGCACATGGCCATCGGCCGCATAGGCGTGGCCGGAGGCGATCAGCCGTTCGATGATCGCGATCATCTGCGCGATATGCTCGGTCGCACGCGGCTGCACGGTCGGCTCGAGACAGCCGAGCGCCTTCACGTCCGCCTGAAAAACCTCGTTGGTCGCTTCCGTCAGTTCACGAATGGAAATGCCGCGCTCGAACGCCCGCGCGTTGATCTTGTCGTCGACGTCGGTGATGTTGCGGACATACGTGACATGCTCGGCGCCATAGAGATGGCGCAACAAGCGAAACAGCACGTCGAAGACGATCAGCGGCCTGGCGTTGCCGATATGCGCGTAGTCGTAGACCGTCGGTCCGCAGACATACATGCGCACATGCGCGGGATCGATCGGACGAAATTCCTCCTTCGTCCGGGTCAGCGTATTGTAAATTTTCAGCGCAGGCGTCGACATGAATTTCCCCGCAAGGCCGCCGGCCGGGGCGTCGCTTCATGTCGTTTGGAGAGACGTGACGGCTCCGGCCAGCGTGATCGCTAGCTGATAATGGTCTTCCGACAAATGGTGAGCCGAAGCGTCATGGCGGCGACCATGCGCTAAAGCGCGCCGCCGCGTCAAGCGCGCGCCTGCCGAGCGGCGGGCGATTTAACTCGGGTTTTACCGCTATGCGCTAGGTCTTCGGCAAGCTGTCGGGGTCGCGTGGGGCTTGTTCGTCATGTGGAAATATGAGGCGCCGTTCGGACGGCGCGCGTTTGCGTCGCTACTTGCAGGAATGTTGATCGGCGTCGGCTACGCCTGCGCCGCACGGGCCGAGGCGGGCGCAGGGGCCGCCTATGTCATCGCCGATCAGGAGGGATACGGCCTGACGGAATGCCTCACGCATAAGGCCGATTGCGGCAAGATCGTCGCCGACTCCTGGTGTGCGGCGCATGGCCATGGCGCGGCCAGAGCTTTTGGCCGCGCCGACGATGTGACCGCCTCGATCGACGTAAGCGCGGCGCGCGCCTCGATCGACCCGGACGCCGCGGTCGTCTCCTGCGTCGATTAGGTCAGCGCAGAAACTCTCCGCATTGCGGGACTTCGTTCTGGCCGCCCCAGGGCTGAATGGCGAGGGTCGAGGTCGAGCTTTCGGGCGAGCCTTCAACGAGCTTGTCGGAATAAACCATATAGATCAGCACATTACGCTTGGCGTCGCAGCCGCGAACGATATGCATGCGCTTGAACAGCAGCGACCGCCGCTCGCTGAACGCCGTATCGCCCTGGCCGAACTTCTCCTTGAATTTGATCGGGGCATATTGCCGACAGGCGAGCGAAACCTCCGACGACTGCTCCGCCACGCCGAACATGCCGGCGACGCCGCCTTTTTCATGCGCCGTATAGTAGCAGACGACGCCGTCGATCACCGGGTCGTCGATTCCGTAGGTCGCGAGCTTGTCGTTCGGGGTGAGGAGCTTGAAATCCACCGATTTGCGGAAAATGAGATCCGGCCCACTCTGGGCAAAGGCCGGCGCGGCGCCGAAACAAAGAAAGGCCGTCGAAATCAGAGCCAGCAATTTGGAACGCTTCATATCGGCAACCTCCTGGATCACGCTGCCTTTGGGCGGAATCGCCTAGAGGCGGATAACATGATCGATCTCGAAAGCTTAGAGCGCGCTCTGTGCGAAAAACCGAATGCCGCTTTTCCGCGCGCGGCGCTCTAGCGACGCCGTTGCCGATATGGGCGAAGCCGTGCGGCAAGGGAAGGGCTTCGGCCCTGGGCGAGGCAAAAAATTTGACGCGCGCAACGGGCTGACGGCGTCGTCCGGCGCCTTGTTGCCGACATGATGGGCGCGATTAATCGAGCGACGTTTGATCCGCGGCCCGGATTGGTGAAAATGGCGCGATTCGTCGCAAGCGACGCGCGCCGGAACATCAGTCGCCAAGCGATCGCGCAAGCGTTTCTCGGCTTCTTACCAAGAGTGTAAAGAAAGCCAAAAACTTCAATGAGGCCGCGACCATAAAGTCCTTTTTGACGAGATGCGCCTTCAGGCGGACGAAACTGGCGGTCGCCGCCGGCGTCGCGTTCGGCCTCCTCGCCGTTTCGCCGGCGGCAGGGGAAAGTCCCTATTGTACGGAGTTGCGCGCGCAGATCGCCCGCGCCAGCGCCGGCGGCGGCGCGGGGAGATTCCAGGCCGCGGCCGCCAAGCAGCGCGGCGACTATGCCCGCGTCTCGGCGAGAGCCCGCGCACTCGGCTGCGATCGCGGCCAATTCCTGTTCTTCGGCGATCCGCCGCCGCCTCAGTGCAGTCAAATCAACGCGCAGCTCAACCAACTCTCTGGCGCCATCGCCAGCTATGAACGGGCGAGCGCCGACGACGGCGGCCAGCGTCAGGCGCTTGCCGCGCGTTATGAGGCTGAATGCCGCAATCCTCAGGCGGCGCAAGCGCGCGTGGCGCGACCGCGCAACTTCTTTGAAGAGCTGTTTGGCGTCGCGCCCGATGAAAATCCGGGCGCGCGCGAAATGCCCGTCGGTCCAGACCCGGATCAGGAACCCTCAGACGGGAAGCCGCGCGGGGGTCCAATGGCGATCTGCGTGCGCGCCTGCGACGGCGGGTTTTTCCCCATCACCTATTCGGCGCGCAGCTCCAATCTCGACGATCTCGCAACGATGTGCCGGGCGCTGTGTCCCAACGCCGAGGTGAAACTCTATACGGCGTCGCAATCGAAGGTGCTCAGTTCCGCCCTTTCAATCGACGGCGAAGCTTATTCTGACCATCCCAACGCCCATAAATTCGAGACAACCTATGATCCGTCCTGCGGCTGCAAGCCGCCGGGGCAGTCATGGGCCGAGGCGCTCGTCGAAGCCGAGCGACTCATCGCCGAGCGCCACGCAAAGGATCAGGTCGTGACGGCGGAGCAGGCCGAGCAATTGTCGCGCGCGCTGCCGCCCGGCGCCGCGCGCGGTCGGAAAGCGAAAGGCGCCGCGGCGACGCCAGAGCCGCCGAAGACGCCGGAACCCGCGGCGCAGGCGCAGCCCAGCGCCGCGGACGGCGCAGCCGCTACGCCGGAAACCTATCGCGAAGTCGTCGGACCTGACGGGATCAAGCGCCGCATGCGGGTCGTCGCGCCGGCGTTGTGAGCCTCATCCCCTCGCTTTAGTAATCCGCCGCGTCAGGGCATATGCGCCTTGACCGTCTCGATCAGCTGTTTGATCGAGAACGGCTTCGCCAGAAAACCAAAGTCGCCCTCGGGAAGGTTTTTGGCGAAGGCTTCTTCGGCATAGCCGGAAACGAAGATCACCTTCGCCGCGACGCCGCGCTTGCGCAGTTCGGCGAACATCGCGGGGCCGTCCATCTCCGGCATCACCACGTCGGAGACGATGAGATCGATCTTGCCGTCGACGCGCTCGACGACCTCGAGCGCCTCCATGCCCGTCGCGGCTTCGAGCACCGTGAAGCCGCGCGAACTCAAGGCGCGTGCGCCGATCGAGCGTACCGAATCCTCGTCTTCGACGAGGAGAACCACGCCCTGTCCTGTATAGTCCGCAGCGACCTTGGGCGTGTCCACCTTCTGCGACGTCTCCTTCTCCTCCGGCACGTAGCGCGGCAGGAAAATGCGGAAAACCGCGCCCCGCCCGATCTCGCTGTCGACGGAGATGAAGCCGCCCGACTGCTTGACGATGCCGAACACCGTCGAAAGCCCAAGGCCCGTGCCTTTGCCGACTTCCTTCGTCGTGAAGAAGGGTTCGAAGATCTTTTCTTTCACATCGGCGGGAATGCCGCTGCCCGAGTCCTCAACCTCGACCAGCACATAATCCGCCGCGGGCAGCGCCGCCTCATTAAAGGCGGCGCATTCCGAGGCGGCGACATTGCGCGTGCGGATCTGCACACGTCCGCCTGACTCCAGCATGGCGTCGCGCGCGTTGACGACGAGATTGATGATCACCTGTTCGAACTGGGTGATGTCGGCCTTCACGAACCAGAGATCGCGGCCAAGACGCAGTTCGAGCTCGTTCTTTTCGCCGACGACGCGGCGCAGCAGATTCTGCACTTCGGAGAGCGCGTCGCCGAGCTGCAGAACTTGCGGACGCAGCGTCTGACGCCGAGAGAAGGCGAGCAGCTGCCGCGTCAGCCCTGCCGCGCGATTGGCGGTTTCCTTGATCTGTCGGATATCGCGGAAGGCGGGGTCGGTCGGCCGGTGGCTGGAGAGCAGCAGATCCGAATAGCCGATGATCGCCGTCAGCATATTGTTGAAGTCATGCGCGATGCCGCCGGCGAGCTGGCCGACCGCATTCATCTTCTGTGACTGCGCGAACTCCTCCTGCAGCTTGCGCTGCTCGGTCGTGTCGAGCGCATAGACCATCGCGCCTTTCTTGCCGGCGTCCTCGGCGGAAGAGACGAAGAAACGCGCCGAACGCGTCGCCGCGCCGGCGGCGTCTTCCTCGAACACGACATTGATCGGGCGCACTTCGCCTTTGCCTTCGATCGCGTCTTCGATCGCGGCGCGCAGGGCGGCGCCGTCGCGTTCGCCGAGCCCCGTCAGCACAGACCATGGCGCCGCAGCTTGTCCCTGGCCCGACTTCAGCGCCTGCGGCAACAATTTCGCGAAGGCCGCGTTCGATGTCAGCACGCGGCCCTCGCCGTCGAGCGTCGCCATCGCCATCGGCGTCGAGTTGAAGAAGCGCGCGAAACGCACCTCGGCCGCGCGCAAATTCTCTTCCGGCTGTTCGCCAGAGGCGCGGTTGAGAACCAGGGTGCGCGAGGGGCCGGATTCGCCGTCATGGCCGAAAGCGACCTGATGCAGCAGCCTGACAGGCAGCGACTTACCATTGCGGCATCGAAGGTCGAGATCGATCTGCTCGGTGCGCACGTCGCCCGGCGCGCCCGACATCGCGGCGAGAAGCGCCGCGCCGCTATGGGCGACGATGGAGGACAGCGTCGCGCCGCCAGATCCGACCTGCGTGAGATCGTAACCCAGCCATCCGGCGAGCGTTTTGTTCATATAAGAGACGGCGCCGTCCGGACTCGCGGAGAAAAAGCCCGCCGGCGCGTGATCAAGAAAATCGATCGCGTGCTGGAGCTCCTGGAAGACGTTCTCCTGACGCTGTCGATCGGCCGTCACGTCGGCCACCGCCCATAGACATAAGCGCCCGCCCGACGTCGTCGGCAGCGGCCGAACGCGGATTCGATACCAGCCGACTGCGCCCTGCCCCGACAGCGGCGGCGAAAGCCGCAGATCTTCGCTATGCGAAACGCCGCCGCGCGCCGCCTGGACCAGTCTATAGATCGCCTCCGAGACCTCGGGCGGCCCTGAGAACAGCCGCTCGACCAGCTGAACGCCGGAAGCGTCCTTCGCGTCGCACATCGCCGTATAGGCTTCGTTGGCGTATACGATGCGCGCATCGCCTCTAGTGACGAGCAGCCCTTCGCCGGATGTGTCGGCGATCAGTTTCGTCACGTCGTTGCCCGCGACTCGGCCGGAGAAGTGAATCAATCCGACCGCATAGGCGAAGAGAAAAAAGATTCCGGCGACGCCGAAAACAGCGAGCGCCAAAATGGTGACGCGCGGCGCGAGGTCCGAAGGCGTCAGGTAATAGGCGGCGACGCCTGCGACCAATGCGATGACGAGGGCGAGCGTCAATCCAATATTCGCGGGCCGCTCGCTGCGTCCCAGGGCGGCCGCTTCGGTCCTGTCGCTCATTTCTTAACCACCCGCGTCATATATCGCCGATCGCGACGGCCATGCTGACGCCGGCGCGCCGATTATTACTCTGCCGACGCTTACAGAATCATCTAAAACAATGGCTGTGAACGCCAATAATAGCAACGCCGGACATCGGAAGGGCGCTGATTCATCAAACATTAACCATTCATTAACCTTTTTTCGGCGCTTGCCATGAAAGCTGTTAATTTGGCAAGGTTCACGCGCGTTCGAACGAGAGACTAGCCGTTCATGCCCGATAAATTCACTCAACTGCTGCCGGCGCTCGCGGCGCTCGTTGCGTTCCTCGTCGCTGCGGTGCTGCTGCTTTATATTTTCCGTCTGTTGTTCGGACGCCGCCTCCGTTCGCCCGGAGGCCGCAATCGCGCGCGCCGGCTGGACGTCGTCGATGTCTATGACCTCGATCGCGAGCGCCAGCTCGTCATTGTGCGGCGCGACAATATCGAACATCTGCTCCTGATCGGCGGCCCCAACGACATCCTCGTCGAAGCGACGATCAACCGGCTCGAAGGCGCCGTCAGCCGCGGACCCGAGCAGCGCCCCGGAGCGCCGGCCGCCGCGAACTGGCCAGCCGAGCCCTCGGCTCCGCCTCGAGAGCTAGAAGCGCCGCTGCCGAAACCCGCGGCGGCGGGCGCCGTCAACCTGCCGCCCGACCTCTTCGCGCCGGCGCCCACGCGGCCTGCTGCGCCGCCGCCTCCTCCGCCGCCGCCGGCCGGACCAAGAGTTTCAAGTCCGGCCGCCCCGCCGCAGCGCCCGGCTCCGCCCCGCTCGCCGACGCCGCCTTTCCTCGCGCGCGCTCAGCAGCGGCTGGCGCCCAAGCCCGCGCCGGCGCCTGAAGCAGTGGCCCCGGCGCCGCCGCCTCCGCCGCCCGCAGCGCCTCCGAGGCCGGCAGAACCCCCGCCGGCGTCAAGGCCTGCAGCGCCGCCGCCTGCGCCCCCGCCGCCGCCCAAGCCCGCAGCGCCGCCTCCCCCGCCGCCGGCGGCTCCGGCCGACGTGGATCCGCTGGACTCGCTTGAAGCGGAGATGGCGCGGCTGCTCGGGCGCTCGGATCAGAAGGAATGAAAAAGGGCGTCGCCAGCGGCGACGCCCTTCACTTTTCCCCCGAAGGTTTCGGACTTAATCGTCTCGATAGACTTTTTCGCGCCGTTCGTGACGCTCCTGCGCCTCGATTGACAGTGTCGCGATTGGACGGGCGTCGAGGCGCTTGAGGGAGATCGGCTCCCCCGTTTCCTCGCAATAGCCGTAACTGCCGTCGTCGAGGCGCGTCAGCGCCGAGTCAATTTTGGCGATGAGCTTGCGCTGCCGGTCGCGCGCGCGCAGTTCGATGGCGCGATCGGTTTCGGACGATGCACGATCTGCAAGATCAGGATGGTTTTCGTTTTCATTCTGCAGAGTGGCCAGCGTTTCGCGACTCTCTTGCAGGATGTCCTCCTTCCAAGCCAGCAGTTTGCGCCGGAAATATTCGCGCTGCCGATCGCACATGAAGGGTTCGTCTTCGGAAGGCTTATACGTTTCTTCCAGATCCACCGCCATCTCGCGAATCCTTAATTGGCCTATAGGCGACGCCTATATAGCCGCGACGGGCGCCACATACAATCATTCCCCGCGCCGCCGCTCACTCCATGGCTCTGCGCAGATTTTCGTCGATCTTGTCCAGGAAGCCTGTCGTCGACAGCCATTTTTGATTGCAGCCGACAAGCAGGGCCAGATCCTTGGTCATGAAGCCCGACTCCACGGTCGCGACGCACACTTCCTCGAGGGTGCGGGCAAAACGGACCAGATCCTCGTCGCCATCAAGCTTGCCGCGGTGCGCGAGCGCGCGCGTCCAGGCAAAAATCGAGGCGATTGAGTTGGTGGAGGTCTCGTGGCCTTTTTGGTGCTCGCGATAATGGCGCGTGACCGTGCCGTGAGCCGCTTCGGCCTCGACGGTCTTGCCGTCGGGCGTCATGAGCACGCTCGTCATCAGGCCGAGCGAACCGAATCCCTGCGCAACGGTGTCTGACTGCACGTCGCCGTCGTAATTCTTGCACGCCCAGATGTAGCCGCCCGACCATTTGAGCGCCGAGGCGACCATATCGTCGATCAGACGATGCTCGTAGGTGAGGCCGAGCGCCTGGTATTTCGATTTGAACTCGGCGTCGTAAATTTCCTGGAACAGATCTTTGAATCGGCCGTCATAGGCCTTGAGGATCGTGTTCTTGGTCGACAGATAGACCGGATATCTGCGCGTGAGCCCGTAGTTGAACGTGGCGCGCGCGAACTCGCTGATCGACTCATCAAGATTATACATCGCCAGCGCGACGCCGGAGCCGGGGAAATTGAACACTTCCTTCTCGATGACGTCGCCGTCGACGCCTTCGAATTTGATCGTCAGACGGCCTTTGCCCGGCACTTTGAAGTCAGTGGCCTTATATTGATCGCCGAATGCATGGCGCCCGACGATGATCGGCTGCGTCCATCCCGGCACCAATCGCGGCACGTTCCTGCAGATGATCGGCTCGCGGAAGATGACGCCGCCCAAAATATTGCGAATGGTGCCGTTCGGCGATTTCCACATCTCCTTGAGATGGAATTCCTTCACGCGCGCCTCATCGGGCGTGATGGTCGCGCATTTCACCCCGACGCCATGCTCCTTGATGGCGTAGGCCGCGTCGACCGTCACCTGATCGTTCGTGGCGTCGCGATTTTGGATCGAGAGATCGTAATAAAGGAGATCGATGTCGAGATAGGGCCGAACGAGCTTTTCTTTAATGGCGGCCCAGATGATGCGGGTCATTTCGTCGCCGTCGAGTTCGACGACAGGATTCGCAACCTTTATCTTCCGCATGCATCCGCTCCTCTGTGCCGCGCGCCTTATAGCCTCCGCTAAAGGTTTTGGGTAGCAATCCACGGGCCTTCGGCTAAGCGTCGAAGCGCCCTTCCCCCCGCACGCTTTCCGCCCTAATTTGCCGGCCGCTTTGGGGCGAGGGGGCAAATTGGTCGGGGCCGGGACGGATCGCAGCAAGACGGACCTTTCCGGGGGGCCGGCGATTGTGCTCGTGCGTCCGCAGCTCGCCGTCAACATCGGCATGTGCGCCCGCGCCATGGCCAACTTCGGCCTCTCCGATCTGCGCCTCGTCTCGCCGCGTGAAGGCTGGCCGCGCACCGGCGCCTATCGCAAGGGCGCCTATGCGGCCGCCGCCGGCGCCGTGCATCTCCTCGAAAGCGCGAAGCTTTACGAAAGCGTTCGCGACGCGATCGAGGATCTCTCCTTCGTCTACGCCGCCACGGCGCGCGGACGCGGCCAGATGAAGCCGGTGCTGACGCCCGCCCAGGCCATGCCAAGCACGGCGGCGCGCATGACGGCGGGCGAGAAACATGGCGTGCTGTTCGGGCCCGAGCGCACCGGCCTCGACAATGACGACGTCGCGCTCGCCGACGCCATCCTCACCTTTCCGGTCAATCCCGCCTACGCTTCGCTCAATCTCGCGCAGGCGGTGCTGCTCACGGGCTATGAATGGTTTCGCGCCGCGCATGGCGACGCCATTCCCTTCGAGATCGAAGAGCGCTCGCCCCCGGCGACGCGCGAGATGACCCTCGCTTTCTTCGATTTTCTCGAAGGCGAACTCGACAAGCGCGGATTCTTCCGTCCGCTGACGAAGAAGCCCGTCATGTCGCGCAATCTGCGCAACATGTTCCACCGCATGGGCCTCACCCAGCAGGACGTGCGCACGCTGTGGGGCATGGTCGTGCGGCTGGTGGAAGGCCCGCGCCGTGAGCCGAAGAAGACGAGCCGGAAGAAGCAGGCGGAAGGCGCGGACTCCTGAGCTTCGTCAGCTGTGACGAGACAACCGTCCTAGTGAAGCGACCGCTTGGCTTCCCGCCGCGTGGGCGGCGGCGCGAGCGGGCTCGCCTGATGGTGCACGAGCCGCCAGCGATCCCCGTTCCAGCGAAACCAATTGGTCGCGAGCAGCAACCCGCCGCCGACCTCCTCGATGCAAAACACCCGCCCGTCGGCGCCCTCGATGAGCGTCTTTGGATCTCGCGTCGTGACCGCTTCCTGTGCCGGGTTACGAAAAATATCGCGGTAGGAGGCGAGTACCGGCATGCGCCCGAGGAGCGCCGGCCATCCCGGGTGAACGCAGGAACAGCCCTCCTCCGCCCAAAGATCGTTCAAAGCGCCAAGGTCACGTGCGGCGAAAGCCCGGTAATAAGCAGCGTTGGCGTCGAGCAGCGAGATTTCATCCATCGGGGGACACTGCGAGATTCGATTGGGCATGGCAAATGCAAGACGGGGCCCAGAGCAGGACGGCGCGAGAGAAATTGTTCGATGGATGCGCTGACCTGGTTCGGACTTTTCGCGGTAAGCGCAATGCTGCTGACTTATTCAATGGAGGAACGCAGCCATTGGTTCGTGCTGGGCTTCGCCGCCGCCTGCGCTTTGGGGTCAGTCTACGGATTCCTTCAAGGCGCTTGGCCCTTCGGCGTGGTCGAGGCGGTGTGGGCAGGGGTCGCGCTCGAGCGCTGGCGCTCGCGGCGAAGAGCCTCGCAAGACTGCGGCGAAGCGCTTAAGTAATCATGTCGAGATGTCACAGAGCGCCCGATTTGTGATATTCGCGCACTTCCGGCCGGCCTTGAACCGGACGCAGGAGTCTCCCGATGTTCATCCAGACTGAAGCTACCCCTAATCCCGCAACGCTAAAGTTTCTGCCCGGCCAGGACGTTCTCGGCCAGGGCGCCATGGAATTTCGCTCGCGCGACGACGCCATCCACGCGCCGCTCGCCGAGGCGCTGCTCTCTATCGACGGCGTCGAGGCGGTGATGTATGGCGCGGATTTCGTCTCGGTGACCAAAAACGGCGCCGAATGGCCGCATCTGAAGCCCGCCATTCTGGGCACGATTATGGAGCATTTCGCCTCCGGCGCGCCGCTCCTGACCGAAGGCGCGGCGCCAGCGCAGCCCGACGGGGAGTTCTATGACTCCGCCGACGCCGAGACGGTCGCCACGATCAAAGAGTTGATCGAGACGCGCGTGCGGCCGGCGGTCGCCGGCGACGGCGGCGACATCGTCTTCCGAGGCTTCAAAGACGGCGTCGTCTATCTCGCCATGAAGGGCGCTTGCTCCGGATGCCCCTCATCCACCGCTACTTTGCGAAACGGCATCGAGAACCTGCTCAAGCATTTCCTGCCGCAGGTGAAGGCGGTCGAGCCGGCGTAGGGGCGGCGTATCCGGAGGCGACGTTGATCGCGCTCCGAAAACCGTCATAATCGACGAATCATGCGAATCCTTGCGATTGACACCGCTCTGCCAGCCGTATCGGCTTGCGTGCTGGACCATGACTCGGCGGCGCCAATCGCCGCCGAGTCTATTGAGATGGAGCGCGGCCACGCCGAGGCGCTGCTGCCGCTGATCAGGCGCGTCATGAGCAAGGTCGAAGGCGGGTTCGCCTCGCTCGACCGCGTTGCGGTCACAGTCGGACCAGGCTCTTTCACCGGCATTCGCATCGGCCTCGCCGCCGGTCAGGCGATCGCCCTCGCCTGCAAGACCGAAATTGTCGGCGTTTCGACGCTTGCCGCGCTTGCGGCGCCGCTGATCATTGATCCCTTCGACGGCGTGGTCGCGGCGGCGATCGACGCCCGCCATGACAAGGTCTACATCGCCGCCTTCGGCCCGGACGGGCGCCCGCTCCTCTCGCCGCGCCGCATCAACCCGCATGAAGCGCTTCGCGCGCTCGGGACCGGCCCGCTGCTTCTGACCGGTTCCGGCGCGCCGCTGCTTGCGAAGGAGGCGCGCGCCCGCGGCGTACCGGTCAGGATCGCGAGCGAGCGGCCTGCCCCCGATATCGCCCTCGTGGCGCGTCTAGGCCTTGCCGCACAGCCTGATACTGCGCCGGCCCGGCCGCTTTATCTTAAAGAGCCCGACGTCACGATGCCGGCTGCGCGGCCCAACGCCCCAAAGGGCGCCGTGGACTTGGGCGATGCGGCCGCACGCGCCGCCGCCGCGGCGCAGGCGTGAGCTTTGCGCCATGACTCTGCTTTCGTCCTTCTTCGCCAAGCCGACATTCGTCATCGAACCCATCGGGGCGGAGCGCGCCGATGACTGCGAACGTCTGCATGGGGCGTCCTTCGCTTTTGGCTGGTCGAAAATCGACTTCGAGAATTATTTGACGGACGCCCACATCATCGCCGATGGGGCGGTCCCCGAGGGCCGGAAAGGCGAGCTTGGAGGGTTCATTCTCTCGCGGCTGACGCCGCCCGACGCCGAAGTCCTCACTTTCGCCGTCGATCCCAGCAGACGCGGCGCGGGACTGGGCCGACGCATTCTTGAAAAACATCTCGAACATCTCGAGCGCGGCGGCGCCCGGCTCGTCTTTCTGGAGGTGGCCGACGACAATGAGGCCGCGCTGAAGCTCTACGCACGCGAGGGCTTCAAGGAGATCGGCAGGCGCGAGAATTACTATCAGCGCGCCAACGGCGAGCGGCGCGCGGCGATCGCTCTGCGACTGGAGATCTGAGCGCGCGCGGCTTGCAGCGCGCCTCTCCGTAAACTAGACTAACCTAGTTTAGTCCAGTCGGAACGCTCATGCGCATTGTCAACATTCACGAAGCCAAGACCCAGCTCTCCAAGTTGGTTGATCTTGCCGCTAAGGGAGAGCCTTTCATCATCGCGAAGGCCGGAAAACCTCTGGTGAAGGTCACGCCGCTCGAGGCGGCCGCTAAGGCTAAAATCCAGCGGCTCGGCTTTATGGCCGGACAGGGCCTTATCCCAGAAGATTTCGACCGTATGGGCGAGATCGAGATCGGGCGACTATTCGCAGGCGACGAGTGAGACTGCTACTCGATACCCAGATCCTTCTGTGGGCGGCAGTGTCGCCCGACCGCCTCTCCAAAAAAGCTGGTGCGGTCCTGGTCGATGAGGCGAATGAACTCGTCTACAGCGTCGCCAGCCTGTGGGAAGTCGCCGTCAAACGCAGCCTCAATCGGGCCGACTTTCAAGTCGACCCGCGTGCATTGCGTCAGGGTCTCTTGAACAACGGATACGAGGAGTTGCCCGTGCTCGGCCAACACGCGCTCGCGACGGATGCGCTGCCTTGGATTCATCGTGATCCGTTCGATCGACTGCTTATTGCTCAGGCCGTGGTCGAAGGCGTTACGCTGCTCACGGCGGATGCGCTGCTCCTGCGCTATGGCGGGCCAGTTCAGAAAATATAGTGCAGGGCAGCGCCTCTTGCGGCGCGATCGCATCGACTCCTGTGATCGATAAGGAACCGCTCAAAATCAAAATGTTGGAGCAGGTTCTCATCGAAAAAGTCTGTCAACTTTTTCGGAACCTGCTCTAAGGCGCAAAAAAAGTCGTATAGTGCGTCCACTCGGATGGCGCGCCGAGTCGCCGGGGCGAGCGATGGAGCAGAAAAATAGTCACAGACGTTAAAGAACTGATTGAGGCGCGATCCAAACCTCAGCGGTCCGAAGCGGCACGACTCTCCAAAGTTCTGGTCAAGTCATACGGCTGCCAGATGAACGTCTATGACGCGACGCGCATGGCCGACCTGCTCAGCCGCGAGGGTTACGCCGAGACCCAGAGCGAAGAAGACGCCGATCTCGTCATTCTCAACACATGCCATATTCGGGAAAAGGCCGCGGAAAAAATTTATTCCGAACTCGGCAAGCTTGCTATCGTCAAACGCGCGCTGAACGCGCAAGGCCGCGACATGAAGATCGTCGTCGCCGGCTGCGTCGCCCAGGCTGAAGGCGAAGAGGTGCTCAAGCGCCAGCGCGCCGTCGATATCGTCGTCGGTCCGCAGAGCTATCACCGACTGCCGGAGCTGCTGCGCCAGGCTAAAGACGGCGCAAGGCTCTCGGACACGGATTTCGCCGTCGAGGACAAATTTCGCGTCCTGCCTGCTCCCAGTGGCGCACAGATTCGCGCGCGCGGCGTTTCGGCTTTCGTCACCGTTCAGGAAGGGTGCGACAAGTTCTGCTCGTTTTGCGTCGTGCCCTATACGCGCGGCGCCGAAGCATCGCGTCCCGTCGCCGAGATCATCGCCGAGACTATGCGCCTCGTCGACGCCGGCGTGCGCGAGATCACGCTGATCGGCCAAAACGTCAACGCTTATCTTGGTCCTGATGGCGACGGCCGGCAGGCAAGCCTTGCCCAGCTTCTCGATCGGCTGGCGCAGATCGAAGGCGTGGCGCGGCTGCGCTACACCACAAGTCATCCGGTCGACATGGCGCAGGAGCTGATTGACGCGCATCGCACGATTCCAAAGCTCATGCCCTATGTGCATCTGCCGGTTCAATCGGGTTCGGACCGCATTCTGAAATCCATGAACCGCAAGCACGGCGCGGACGCATATCTTTCGATCGTCGAGCAGCTTCGAAAGGCCCGGCCAAACGTCGCGATGTCGTCGGATTTCATCGTCGGCTTTCCGGGCGAAAGCGACGCCGATTTCGAGGCGACGATGGCGCTCGCTCGCGCTGTGGGCTTCGCTTCAAGCTTTTCTTTCAAATATTCGCCGCGACCCGGCACCCCCGCCGCCGACCGCGACGATCAAATTGACGAGACCGTCAAGAGCGAACGCCTCGCGGCGCTACAGGTTTTGCTTGAAGAGCAGCGGCAAGGCTTCAACGCGGCGACGGTCGGCAGAGAACTCGACGTGCTCTTTGAAAAAGCCGGCCGGCATGAGGGGCAAATTGGGGGCAAGACTCCCTATATGCAGGCTGTGCATGTTGAAGGCCCGATGGCGTGCGTTGGCCGCGAAGTCAGAGTGAAAATCATCGCGGCGGGCTCGAATTCCTTGAGCGGAAGGCTCATGAGCGAGGAGGCGAAGGCTTGACGACCATCGACGACCCGTTGCTCGCCGCACGGGGACCGGAGCCTGTTGACCCGGAAGCGGAAATCACGCTCGCCTTTGAAGACAACCGTCACGCCTCGCTCGTTTTCGGCCTCTACGACCAGAATCTCGCCAAGATCGAACGACGCTTGCGGGTCGCCTCCTTCGCCAATGGCAATCACGTCACGCTCAAAGGCAAGTCCGAGGCCTGCGAACATGCGCGACGCGTGCTGGAGGCGCTTTATGAGCGCGTCGCGATGGGTCAGACGATCACGCCGGGCGACGTCGACGGCGCCATAGAAGAATCAGCCCGCCAACGCAGCTTGTTTCCGGATTCGGAGCCGTCACGCGGCGCTTTCGAGCAGATCCTGACCCGCAAACGCGGGTCGGTGCGCGCGCGCAACGCCGCGCAGGACCAGTATTTGCGGGCGCTCAAGCGCTACGAGCTGGTTTTTGCGGAAGGTCCCGCGGGCACGGGCAAGACCTGGCTCGCGGTCGGCCACGCCGTGCAGCTCATGGAGCAAGGCGCGGTCGAGCGGTTGATTCTGTCCCGCCCCGCCGTCGAGGCCGGCGAGCGTCTCGGCTTTTTGCCCGGCGACATGCGCGACAAGGTCGACCCCTATCTCCGCCCGATCTACGACGCGCTGCATGATTTCATGGATGCGCGGATGGTCGAGCGCGGCATGCAGACCGGACTCATCGAAGTCGCGCCGCTCGCGTTCATGCGCGGGCGCACGCTGACGCGAAGCTGCATCCTGCTCGACGAGGCGCAGAACGCCAGTTCGATGCAGATGAAGATGTTTCTCACCCGGCTCGGCGAAGGCTCGCGGATGATCGTCACCGGCGATCCCTCGCAGACCGATCTGCCTCCGGGGCAGAAATCCGGCCTCTCGGAAGCCGTAAGCCTGCTCGCCAATCTCGACGTCGTCGGCCGCGTGAGATTTTCGGAAGGCGACGTGGTGCGTCACGATCTCGTTCGGCAAATCGTTGGAGCCTATGAGCGCGCCGCGCGCGCCAACAAGCAGACGCGCGGGGAACCCTGACTTTGGAGATCGACGTGAATGTCGCGGCGCCTGCATGGCGGCGCGTCGGAGATCTGGAAGATTTGACGGAAGAATGCGTTCGTCAGAGTCTCGCCGTAAGCGGGGCTGCGCTCGCCCCCGAATGTGAAATCAGCGTCACATTTTGCGACGACGCGGCGATCCAGGAACTCAACGCCGAGTGGCGCGGCAAGGATCAGCCCACGAATGTGCTGTCTTTTCCGACGCCTGGCCTGCTCGAGCGCAAGCCTCTGCTCGGCGACGTCATCGTCGCCTTCGAAACCGTCGCCAGAGAGGCGGAGGAACAGGGCAAGCTTTTGCGCGCCCACACGGCGCATATGATCGCGCATGGATTTCTGCATCTAATCGGATATGATCACGAGACCGCCGCCGAGGCCGAGCGGATGGAAGCGCTGGAGCGTCAAATCGCGGCGGCGCTTGGATTTCCCGACCCCTATGCGGATGATGCAGACGGGCCGGCCGGCGGAGCGAATTGAACAAAGCGCATGTCGACGCAATACGATAACGCCGACGATCCAATTCCATTCAGACGAACTGGCGATGGACCACGCCTGAGCCTCGTCGACAGGCTGCGCGGGCTGCTCGGTCTGGCGCCGGCCTCGGTGCGCGAGGACATCGAGGACAGGCTTGAAGAGTCGGCGGGCGACGTGACCCCGCATGAGCGGGCGCTCTTGAAGAACGTGCTCGGCCTGCACGACATGCGCGTCGACGACGCGATGATCCCCCGCGCCGACATCGTCGCCATCTCGCTGGACGCGCCGCTGCGCGAAGCCTTGGAGCTGTTTCGCACCGCCGCCCATTCGCGCCTGCCGGTTTACGCCGATACGCTCGACGATCCGCGCGGGATGATCCACATCCGCGATTTCGTCAATCATATCGCGTGCTGCGCCGATCGGCCCCAAGGCGCCGATGCGACGACCGTCGAACCGAGAAAGATCGACTTCGACACGCCGCTGTCGCACGCGAATTTGCTCAAGCCGGTGCTCTTCGTGCCGCGCTCTATGCCGGCGCTCGATTTGTTGATCCGCATGCAGGCGACGCGCACGCATCTGGCGCTCGTCATCGACGAATATGGCGGCACCGACGGCCTCGTCACCATCGAGGACATCATGGAAATGATCGTCGGCGACATCGAGGACGAACATGACGTCGTCGATGAGTCGGGCTTCGTCGAGCTTGAGAACGGCGATTTCATCATCGACGGGCGCGCCGATCTTGATGAAGTGACGGCGCGGCTCGGCGTCGACTTCAGACTTGAAGATACGCCCGCCGAGGTGACGACGCTCGGCGGTCTTGTCGCGTGGCTCGCCGGCCGGGTGCCGATGCGCGGGGAGATCATCGCGACGCCGGTCGACTCCCACGAGTTTGAGATCGTCGACGCCGATCCGCGCCGCGTCGGCAAGCTGCGCGTGCGCTCGCGCCGGCCGGCGTGAGACATCCTTCGCACGCGCATAAAATTGTCTGCTAAATCCGCTGTAAAGTCGGCCTGCCGATTCGCAGCGCTTCGAGGATTGATGGCGCAGATTGCCGAAATCGCCGGCGTGCGCGCGTCGGCGCCGCCTCTTCTGCGGCGCATTGTCCTCGCCCGCGGCTGGACGCGCCGCGCGATCGCGTTCTGCGCCGGCGCGGCCGGCGCTCTCGCCCTTGCGCCTTTTGATTTCATCCCGGCCATGTTCGCGCCGCTCACCGTCGCCGTCTGGCTCATCGACGGCGCAGCGGACGGCGAGAACGCGCCGCGCTTCGCCCTTGCGCCGATCGTCTCGGCGGCCGGCGCAGGCTGGTGGCTGGGCTTCGGCTATTTCGTCGCGGGCCTCTGGTGGATGGGCGCCGCGATGCTCGTCGAAGCCGATCAATTCGCCTGGGCGCTGCCGCTCGCCGTATTCGGTTTGCCGGCGGTTCTCGCGCTCTTTCCCGCCGCGGGTTTCGCGCTCGCGCGCGTCTTGTGGTCGCCCGGCGGCGCCCGCGTCTTCGCGCTGGCCGCGGGACTGGGCGCCGCGGAGTGGCTGCGCGGCCATCTGTTCACGGGCTTTCCCTGGAACGATTTCGGCATGGCGCTCACAAGCGCCGGGCCAATGGCGCAGACGGCCTCTCTGGTCGGCCTGCATGGGCTCGACATCATCGCGATCGTGATTTTCGCCGCGCCGGCGACGCTGATCGATCGCGCGCCGCGCGGCGCCCGCCGCATCGGCGGGACGATGTTCGCCGCGGCGGCGCTCGCCATGCTGATGTTCGCCTATGGCGTGTTTCGGCTGGGCGCCAATAGGACGGAATATGTCGACGGCGTGGCGTTGCGCCTGATGCAGCCCAATCTCCCTCAGGATGCGAAATTTCGCCCCGAGAACGGCGCGAAAATCTTGCGTCACTATCTCGGCCTCTCGGAACGCGCGACAAACGAGCGGCCGTCCGGGCTCGCCGAAATCACCCATCTCGTCTGGCCGGAATCGGCGTTTCCTTATGTCATTTCACGCCACCCGGAGGCGCTCGCGGCGATCGCGCGCGCGCTCAAGGGCGGCGTTCTTTTGACCGGCGCGGCGCGGGCCGAAAGCGATGGCGACGGACGGACGGGCAAGATCTTCAATTCGATCGAGGCGTTAAAAGGAGAGTCGATCGTCGCCTTTTACGACAAGGTTCATCTCGTCCCCTTCGGAGAATATCTGCCGCTGGAGGATCTGCTGCGGCCGCTTGGAATCAATCACCTCGTTCCGGGCATATGGGACCGCGGCGCGGGTCCGCGCCTTCTTGCGGCGCCCGGTCTGCCGCCCGTCGCGCCGCTCATCTGCTACGAAGCGATTTTTTCGGGCGAGACGATCCAGCGCGACGCCGCCGATCGCCCCCTTCTGTTTCTCAACGTCACCAATGACGGATGGTTCGGCCGCACGACCGGCCCCTATCAGCATCTGGCCCAGGCGCGCCTGCGCGCGATCGAAGAAGGGCTGCCAATGATCCGCGTCGCCAATACCGGCGTTTCGGCGATCATCGACGCCTACGGGCGCATCCTCCAGTCGCTGCCGCTCGGCGAAGAAGGCCTCATCGACGGGCGTCTGCCGAGGGAGGCGGCGCCCACAGTCTTCGCCGCTTACGGCGCGCTGGCGTTCCCGGCGCTCCTCGCCCTCGCGACGGCCATGGCCTTGTTCGGCGTCGCCAGGCACCGGCCATGAAGTCGCCCCCGCTTCGTCGGGCGTTCGATGATCCGCCCGCGGCGAAAAGACGCCGCTCACATGCTGGCCGAGCGCTTTCGCGCTCCCTGAACCTTGCATTTTTTGCGGTTCTACGGGCTGAGCAGCTATCGGGCAGGCCTGGAAATGTAGACTGTCCTTGCCGGGAAGATCGCCGCCCCACCGCGTTTAACTGAAATCTTCTTGAAATTCATGCACCTAACTGCGATGTAGCTTGCGCGCCCGACGACAATTCGGCTACAACTGTGCAGGAGGCGGTAACGTTGAAGAAGGCGCCAGACCCGATCGATCGTCACGTCGGCAGCCGCGTTCGCATGCAGCGAATTCTCATGAAAATGAGTCAGGAGAAGCTTGGAGACGCGCTCGGACTCACTTTTCAGCAAGTTCAGAAATACGAGAAGGGCGCCAATCGTATCGGCGCAAGCCGCCTGCAACAGATTTCTAAGACTCTGAACGTGCCGCCGTCTTTTTTCTTCGAGGGCGCGCCAACCAGCGGCGCGCCAGCGCCGTCCGACGGATTCGCGGAGGAGTCCTCGTCGCAATATGTCGTCGATTTTTTATCGACGACGGAAGGCCTGCATCTTAATCGCGCGTTCGCGCGCATCCGCGATCCCAAGGTGCGAAAGCGCGTGCTCGATCTGGTGACGACGCTCGCAGAGCAGTCCGAGCCGCCAACGGAATAAGGGAATGTCGTTCTCCAAAACGAACGATTTGGCCTTTTCGGCTTGACGCACCGAACAGGCGCTGGCAGATGACTCCCCCTGCTCCGCAGTTATTCAACTTTTCCTCAAAGCCAACGGAGATTTGGAAGTGACCCGGAAAAATTATCTTTTCACGAGCGAGTCCGTTTCCGAAGGCCATCCGGACAAGGTTTGCGACCGTATTTCAGATGAAATCGTTGACGAGTTTTTCCGTGAAGGCCCCAAGGCGGGCATCGACCCCTACGCCATTCGCGTCGCGGCGGAGACTCTCGCGACGACAAACCGCGTGGTCATCGCCGGAGAAGTGCGCGGGCCGCATGTTCCCTTCGATCGCATCATCGAGATCACGCGCGGCGCGATTCGCGCCATCGGCTACGAGCAGCGCGGGTTCCACTGGAACACCGCCAACGTGGAAGTGCTGCTGCACGAGCAGTCCGTCGACATTGCGCAGGGCGTGGACGCCGCCGGCAACAAGGACGAAGGCGCGGGCGACCAGGGCATCATGTTCGGCTACGCCGTGCGCGAAACGCCCGAACTGATGCCGGCGCCGATCTATTATTCGCATAAGATTCTGGAGCTGCTCGCCCAAGCGCGCCATAGCGGCAAGGAAAAAGGCCTCGGTCCCGACGCCAAGAGCCAGGTCACGGTTCGCTACGCCGACGGCAAGCCTGTCGAGGCGACCCAGATCGTGCTGTCGCATCAGCACGTCGACGAGACCCTGTCGCCCGCCGACATTCGCAGCATCGCCGAGCCCTATATTCGCAGCGCGCTGCCCGATGGCTGGATCACCAACACGACCGTCTGGCACGTCAACCCGACCGGTAAATTCTACATTGGCGGCCCCGACGGCGACGCGGGGCTGACCGGCCGCAAGATCATCGTCGACACTTATGGCGGCGCTGCGCCGCACGGGGGCGGCGCGTTCTCCGGCAAGGATCCGACCAAGGTGGATCGTTCGGCCGCTTACGCCGCCCGCTATCTCGCCAAGAACGTCGTCGCGGCCGGGCTCGCCGACCGCTGCACGCTACAGCTGTCCTACGCGATCGGCGTCGCCGAGCCGCTCTCGATCTATGTCGATCTGCATGGCACCGGCCATGTGTGCGAAGAGAAGGTGGAAGAGCTGCTGCCTCAGCTCATTCGCCTCTCGCCGCGGGGGATTCGCGAGCATCTTCAGCTCAATCGGCCGATCTATGCGCGCACCTCCTCCTACGGCCATTTCGGCCGGACGCCTGACGCGGACGGCGGCTTCTCCTGGGAGAAGACCGATCTGGTCGACCAGCTGAAGTCGCATTTCGCATAAATTCGGCCGGTTCGGCGAGCGGCTCTGAAGGCGAACGCCGCAGCGGGAAATTGCTCTGTCCGTCGCGAGATGGCTCTGTTTGTGACGCGGGCGCAAGCCAGCGCCACAAACTGGACGACGTTCCAAATGATCGCGGCCAATTAGCGCTTATGAGCGAGACCTCTCAGCAACGCGGCGCTCACGCCCGTCTTTATGGCCGCTCGAAAGGCAAGGCGCTCCGAAAGCGTCAGGCGGCTCTGATCGACGAGCTCTTGCCGCGTCTGTCGCTCGACCTTGCGCAGCCGCCGGAGTCTACCGCCCGCGAAAGGCGCCTCGAGATCGGCTTTGGCGGCGGCGAACATCTGATCGCGGCGGCGACCGACAGCCCCGAGGTTGAATTCATCGGCTGCGAACCTTTCCTCAACGGCGTGGCGAAGCTCCTCGCCCGGATCGACGAGCGTGGACTGACGAATATCCGACTGCATCAAGGCGACGCCGCGGATGTGCTCGACTGGCTGCCAGAGGACTGCCTGTCGCGCGTGTATCTGTTTTACCCAGATCCTTGGCCAAAGAGGCGCCAGCGCAAGAGGCGTTTCGTTGCGCGTGAAAATCTCGACCGTCTGGCGCGGGCGATGCATGCGGGCGCGGAGCTGCGCTTTGCGACGGATATCGACGATTACGCCGCCTGGACCTTGGCGCGGCTGCGCGCCCACCCAGCCTTCCGCTGGCGCGGGCAGCGCGCCGAGGACTGGCTAACGCCATGGCCAGACTGGACCCGAACCAAATATGAAGCCAAAGCCATGGCCGAAGGCCGCAATCCGGTCTATCTGACCTTCGTCCGGGCGTTGCGCTAAGCCGCCTCCAAGCTGCAAAGACGTCACAAAATCACACGGCCGATGATGGCGACTAGGGGAGAAGCGCATGGTTGAGACGGCGGGAATGGCTAAGGCGCCGACGACGCCGGTCGAAACGACCACGGATCGTTTCCGCGCCGACGTTCTCGACGCTTCGATGCGGCAGATCGTGCTCGTCGATTTTTGGGCGCCATGGTGCGGCCCCTGTCGCCAGCTCGCGCCCGTCATCGAGCGTCTGGTGGCCGCCTCGGGCGGCAAGATCGCGCTCGTCAAAATGAATATCGACGCCGATCCGCTGATCGCCGATCAGCTTGGCGTCAAGTCGATTCCGGCCGTCGTTGCGTTTCAGCGCGGACGGCCGATCGATGGTTTCGTCGGCGCGCTGCCCGAAAGTCAGATCAAGGGCTTTCTGGAGCGGCTGATCGGTCCGATCGAGGACGAGGGCGATGCGCTCGAAGCGGCACAGGCGATGGTCGCGGAGGGCGATCTCGCCGGCGCGGAATCGCTACTGAGCGAACTCGCCGGCGCCGAACCGCCCAACGCCAATGCCGCCGCCGCCCTGCTGCGTCTTTATATCGATTCAGGACGTTTCGATGAGGCCGGGGCGCTGTTTGAGGCCCTTCCCGACGCCATACGCCGCGACAGCGGCGTCGCGGCGGCTGGGGCGGCGCTTCAGATCGCTCAACAGGCCCAGGATCTCGGCGAACTCGACGAACTGAGAAATCGCGTCAACAGCAATCCCAACGACCTGCAGGCCTGTTTCGATCTGGCGCTCGCGCTCAACGCCAAAGGACTGCGCGAGGAAGCGGCGGATGTGCTGCTTGACATCATCCGCCGCGACCGTAGTTGGGATGACGATGGGGCAAGAAAGCAGCTCATTCAGTTTTTTGAGGCGTGGGGACCGATGGATAAGGCGGCCGTGAACGCACGGCGGCGGCTGTCCACGCTGCTCTACTCCTAGGGAGGCGTTCGCCAATATGAGCCTGAACCGTCCCTACGCCGACATCGACGAATTGCCGAGGGTTCTACCGCTCTTCCCGCTTTCGGGCGCCATATTGTTGCCGCGCGGCGAACTGCCGCTCAATGTTTTTGAGCCGCGCTATCTCGCAATGGTCGACGACGCGATCGCCGGCGCGCGCCTGATCGGCATGATCCAGCCGCTGCCGGGCGACGAGACCGTCGGCGAAGCAATGCAGCTCTATGATGTCGGCTGCGCCGGACGGATCACGCGGCTCGCCGAGACAGGAGACGGCCGCTATCTCGTCACCCTCACCGGCGTGGCGCGGTTTCGCGTTCTCGAGGAGCTTAAAGTTCGAACGCAATACCGGCAGTGTCAGGTCGCATATGACGAATTCTTTGAGGATTTGACGACGGGCGCCGGCGCCGACGCGGTCGATCGCGAAAGCATGGTGTCAATGTTGCGCAACTTCGCCGAATGTTCGAAACTTGAAGTCGACTGGGCGAGCATAGACGCGGCGCCGACCGAAACGCTCGTCAACGCGCTCGCGATGATGTGTCCCTTCGGCGCCAACGACAAGCAGGCGCTGATCGAAGCCATCGATCTGAAAACCCGCGCGGAAACGCTTATCGCGCTCGCGAAGCTCGATCTCGCGCAACGAAACGGCGACCGGCCGCAATGGCATTGAAGGAAATTGACACCATGACTGACGAACGCGATTCCGGCGCCGAGAGATTTGAGTCCCCTGCGGAGCCGACGCGGATTGATCCGCGCCTGCTTGAAATCCTCGTCTGTCCGCTGACGAAGACGACTCTCGAATATGACAGCGCGCGCCAGGAGCTCATTTCGCGCTCGGCGCGGCTCGCCTATCCGATTCGGGACGGCATTCCGATCATGCTGCCCGAAGAGGCGCGACAGGTCGACTGACCCGGCTCGTCCGCATGGACGAAACCGCGCCATCAACGCTTCCGGCGCTTCTTGATCTCGAGGAGCTCGGACCAGACCTCTTCCGCGGCCATAGCCCGGCCTCTTCCGGCCGTCAGGTCTATGGCGGACAGGCCGTGGCTCAGGCGCTCGTGGCCGCGACGCGGACGGCGCCCAAAGACCGCCCCGTTCATTCACTGCACGGCTATTTCGTCCTCGCCGGCGATCCCACGATTCCAATCGACTTCGCCGTCGAACGCGTGCGCGACGGCAAGAGCTTCACGACGCGGCGCTGTAACGCCACGCAGCGCGGACACACGATCTTTTCAATGGAGGCGTCGTTTCAGCGGCGAGAAGAAGGTCTTACCCACGCCGCCCCCATGCCCGACGCGCCGGACCCAGAGGGTCTCGACGACGTGCACGCGCTCGTCGAGCGTTTTCGGGCCTTCCTTCCGGAACAGGCCGAGAGCTGGCTGAAGCGGCGAAGCGCGCTCGACATGCGCGTCGTCGCGCCCGACGACGTATTTTTTCCCGAACGTCGCGCAGCCGGCCAGATGATCTGGTTTCGCGTGCGCGGCGCGGTCCCAGACGACCCCGCCATTCACACAGCGCTGCTCGCCTATCTTTCCGATATGACGCTGCTCAACACGGCGCTGCTCGTTCACGGACTTACGATCTTCGATCCGAAGATTCAGGTGGCGAGCCTTGATCATGCCCTGTGGATTCACGGGCCGCTGCGGGTCGACGAATGGCTGCTCTACGCGCAGCAAAGCCCCTGGGCCGGCGGCGCGCGCGCCTTGACACGCGGGCAGATCTTCACCCGCGAGGGACGCCTTGTCGCCTCGGTGAGCCAGGAAGGCCTGGTCCGCCAGCGCGACTCGGCGCGATCCTGATATCTGCGCACACTTTAGGCGCCATACAAATATCTGCGTATTTTTTAGGCGCATAACCCGCCGGTGACGCCCTAAGCGAAAGCGCTCTGGCGAACCGCGGCCGCCGCTGACTCTCGCGCATAGTCGAGGCGGACAAAGGCAATAGCCAACCCGCTGCAAGCTGCGGCACGGTCGGTGTCACAGCAGATACGCTTCCGGCCAGTAGATTTCAGGCGTCAGCGCGGCTGGCATGGCATTTGAAGGCGGTAGTCGCCGACGCGGCGGCGTCCCTCCCGCGAATTGCAATCAAGAGACGCCGCCGTCACGCGAGCGACGCTCGCCAACGAGGTCGATAACCAACAGGATTGGCAGATGAAAATCGTCACAGCGATCATCAAGCCGTTCAAGCTCGATGAGGTCCGCGACGCGCTGACCAACATCGGCGTGCACGGCCTTACCGTGACTGAGGTCAAGGGCTACGGACGTCAGAAGGGACATACGGAAATTTATCGCGGCGCAGAGTATGCGATCAGTTTCTTGCCAAAGCTAAAAATCGAAGTCGCCGTCGACGCCGCCCTCGTCGAACAGGTGATCCAGGCAATTTCCAACACCGCGCGCACCGGACAGATCGGCGACGGAAAGATTTTCGTCACGCCGCTCGAACGCGCCATCCGCATCCGCACCGGCGAAACCGACACGGACGCGCTTTGATCGCCTCCCCGCAACATCAGGAGCTTTTACACATGAAACTTCCTTCGCCTCGAAGCGCATCTGTCGCTTCGGTCATCGCGGGAGCGGCGATTTCGGCATCATTGGCGTTTCCGGCCTTCGCCGCGAACGATCCGACCCCCAATCCCGGCGACACCGCCTGGTTGCTGACGTCTTCACTCTTAGTGTTGATGATGTCGATCCCGGGCCTCGCGCTGTTCTATGGCGGCCTGGTGCGCGCCAAGAACATGCTGTCGATCCTGTCGCAGACCTTCGCGATCGTCGCGCTCGTCGGCGTGATCTGGACGGTTTACGGCTATTCGCTGGCCTTCGGCGACGGCGGTTCGCTGAGCAACTATATCGGCGGCTTCAACAAGCTGTTTCTCAAGGGCGTGACGGCCGCCTCCAATGCGGCGACCTTCACCCCCGGCCACGTCATTCCGGAATATGCTTATTTCGTCTTCCAGATGACCTTCGCGATGATCACCCCGGCGCTGATCATCGGCGCCTTCGCCGAGCGCATGAAATTTTCGGCCGTTCTGCTGTTCGTGGCCTTCTGGGTGACGGTCATTTACTTCCCCATCGCACATTGGGTGTGGGGCGTCGCCGATCCGAACGCGCTTGTCGACGCTGCGACCCAACTCGCCGCGGCGGGCGACGAGGCGGCCAAAGCAGCCGCGCAGGCGAAGATCGATGAGATCAACGCCGCCGTGGGCTGGCTCGCCGGCAAGGGCGCGCTGGACTTCGCGGGCGGCACGGTGGTGCACATCAACGCCGGCATTGCGGGCCTCGTGGGCGCGATCATGGTTGGCAAGCGCATCGGCTACGGCAAGGAAGCCTTGCCGCCGCATTCGCTCACCCTGTCGATGGTCGGCGCCTCGTTACTGTGGGTCGGCTGGTTCGGCTTTAACGCCGGCTCGAATCTCGAGGCGAACGGCACGACGGCGCTCGCCTTCGTCAACACCATGGTGGCGACGGCGGCTGCGGCGCTCTCCTGGATGATCGTCGAGTGGTTGGTGAAGGGCAAACCTTCAATGCTCGGCCTTATCACCGGCGCGGTCGCGGGCCTCGTCGCAGTGACGCCGGCGTCGGGTTATGCAGGTCCGGTCGGCGCCATCGTCCTTGGCCTCGCCGTTTCGCCGATCTGCCTCTTCTTCGTTGATTTCGTGAAGAAGATGGCGGGCTACGACGACGCGCTCGATGTCTTCGGCGTGCACTGCATCGGCGGCATCACCGGCGCCTTGGCGACCGGTATTCTGGTCAGTCCCGATCTCGGCGGCGTCGGCATCACCGACTACACCAATCTGGAAACCTTCGCCGGAACCTACGACATGATGGCGCAGATGAAGGCGCAGGGAATCGCCGTCATCGCGACTCTCCTGTGGTCCGGCATCGGTTCGGCGATCCTCTATAAGCTCGTCGACCTCATCGTCGGACTGCGGCCGACGCCCGATCAAGAGCGCGAAGGCCTCGACATCACAGATCACGGCGAGCGCGCATACAACTACTAAGCTTAGTCTCCTGACACGATGCGAAGCGGCGCCCACGGGCGCCGCTTTCTTTTTGTGTCGATGTGCTGGCTTCCAAGCGAGGGACTGGAGAAGAAGGGGCTATACCTCCCCCTTGCGGGGAGGTCGCGACGCGAAGCGGCGCGGGTGGGGGTGATGAGTTTCTCCGGCGCAAGTCACCCCACCCGGTTCGCTTCGCGAACCACCCTCCCCGTCAAGGGGAGGGATTTCGCCTCCCACCAAGACGTATTGCCCTCGTCATCGAGGGAAGGCAGATTGCGCGTCTTTCCAATCGGATCAGGACTGGCCTATGTCGCGGTTTGTTAATCGGCGCGTTTTCCTTCTTTGCTTAGCTGTCGCGTTCGGGATCCCAATTCTTTCCGCCCGCGCCGCCGAGCGCGTCGTCAATCTCACCTTCGTCGTCTTCAGCGACATCTACGAGATGGCTGAGAGAGACGGACGCGGCGGCTTCGCCCGGATCGCCGGGGGGCTGAAAGCCGAGCGCGCGAAAAGGAAGAACGTCATCGTCGCGCACGCCGGCGACACGCTGTCGCCTTCGCTCACCTCGAGCGTCGACAAGGGCGCGCATATCGTCGAGCTCCTCAACCGTGTCGGCCTCGACGTGTTCACGCCCGGCAATCACGAGTTCGACTTCGGCGAAGCGGTTTTTCGCCAGCGCATGGGCGAAGCGAAGTTCCCTCTGCTCGCCGCGAATCTACGCGACGCCTCCGGCCGCGCCCTCCCCGGTTTTGCCGACAGCAAGATCATCGATGTCGATGGCGTAAAGGTCGGCGTCTTCGGTCTGACCGACGACGAGTCCGCGAGACGTTCCAGTCCCGGAAGCCTGAAACTTCTGCCGGCGATCGAGACGGCGAAGCGCGAGGCGCAGGCGCTGCGCGACGCCGGCGCGGATCTTGTCGTCGTCGTCACGCATTCCGAGTGGCAGGACGATCTGCGTCTGGCGAAGCTTGGACCAATCGATATCGTTCTGTCGGGGCATGATCACAATCTTCTTGTCGCCTATGACGGGCGCGCCGCGGTCGGCGAGACGCAGGCCGACGGCGTCAATCTCGTCGCGATCGATGTCGAGATGCGGATCGCCGACGATGGCGTAAAGCGCTGGACGCCGAAGTTTCGCATCATCGACACGGCCGACGTGACGCCGGACGCGGCGATTGCAGAACGCGTCGCGCAATATGAAGCCGAGGTCGACAAGGCGCTGGACATCGACATCGGCGTCGCAAAGACGCCGCTCGACAGCCGAAAGGCGAGCGTGCGCAGTGAAGAGACCGTGATCGGCGACTTTTTCGCCGACGCGATGCGCGCCGCCGCCGGCGCTGACGTAGCGATCATCAACGGCGGCGGCATTCGCGGCAATCGCAGCTATGCTCCCGGGACAACGCTGACGCGCAAGGACATCGCCAAGGAGCTGCCGTTCAACAATCAGCTGGTGACTCTGGAGCTTTCAGGTGCCGATCTGCGCGCCGCCTTGGAAAACGCCGTTTCGCTGGTCGGCAAGGACGCCGGCCGCTTCGCGCAGATTTCCGGCGCCCGCATTGTTGTGCGGCGCGACGCGGTTCCTGGCTCGCGGCTTGTTTCAATCGAGGTCGGCGGCAAGCCGCTCGACGATGCGAAGCTCTACAAGGTTGCGACGATCGACTTCCTGGCGCGCGGCAAGGACGGCTATGTCGCGCTTGCGCGGGGGAAACCGCTGGTCAGCGACCTCGAGGGTCCGCTGCTGACGAACGTTATCATCGACGCCATCGAAAAGGCCCGCGTGATTGCGCCCGTCGTCGACGGCCGCATCAGGATCGAATGATCATACAAATTCCGGCTGATCGGTTCGCTTGGGACGCGTCATTCCCGGCAGGCCGAAGGCCTGACCGGGAATCCAGGGCCAATCCAAGAACGCTGGTTCTGCTCTGGATTCCCGATCGCGCGCGTTGCGCGCGCCGGGAATGACAGCCGAGCCGTTCGAACGGATTTCGTTTCACAGCCCACCGAGGCAGACATATTTGATCTCGATGTAGTCATCGACGCCGTAGCGCGATCCTTCGCGGCCGAGACCGGAGTGTTTGACGCCGCCGAAGGGCGCGACTTCCGTCGAGATCAACGTCTCGTTGACGCCCACCATGCCGAATTCCAACTGCTCGGCGACGCGGATGACGCGGCCGACGTCGCAACTGTAGAAATAAGCGGCGAGACCGTAAGGCGTGGCGTTTGCGAGACGCACCGCTTCAGCCTCGGTATTAAAGGAAATCAGCGGCGCGACGGGACCGAAGGTCTCCTCTTTGAAGATGAGCGCGTCGGCCGACACATTCGCGAGCACGGTCGGCTGAAAGAAAGAACCGCCGAGCGCATGGCGGGCGCCTCCGGTGAGAACCTTTGCGCCGCGGGCGACGGCGTCGGCGACGTGACGCTCGACCTTTTCGACCGCAGCTTCTTCAATCAGCGGACCGATAGCGACGCCGGCCTCCGTCCCTTCGCCGACCTTTAGCGCGCCAGCCGCCGCCGCGAGTTTTTCGGCGAAGACGTCGACGATCGACGCATGCACGAGGATGCGGTTCGCCGAAACGCAGGTCTGACCGCTGTTGCGGTATTTGGTGGCGATCGCGCCTTCGACGGCGCGCTCGAGATCGGCGTCTTCAAAGATGATCAGCGGCGCGTTGCCGCCAAGCTCCATCGAGCATTTCTGGATGTTCTCGGCCGCCTGCCTCAGCAAGATTTTTCCGACCTCGGTCGAACCGGTGAAGGTCAGCTTGCGCACGAGGGGATTTTGCGTGAACTCCAACCCGACCGGCGCGGGGTCTTTCGCCGTGACCACATTGATCACGCCGCAAGGCGCGCCGGCGCGCTCGGCAAGCTCCGCCAGCGCCAGCGCAGAGAAGGGCGTCAGCTCAGCAGGCTTCACCACCATCGTGCAGCCGGCGCCGAGCGCCGCGCCGACCTTGCGCGCGAACATGGCGGAGGGGAAATTCCACGGCGTGATCGCCGCGGTGACGCCGATCGCCTGTTTGAAGACGAGCAGGCGGCGGTCGGTCGCACCCGGTATCACGTCGCCATAGATGCGCCGGCCCTCTTCCGCAAACCACTCGATGAAGCTCGCGGCGTAGGCGATCTCGCCGCGGGCTTCGGCGAGCGGCTTGCCCATTTCAGCGGTGATGATGCGCGCCAGCCGCTCCTGATCGGCCATGATCAATTCGAACCAGCGGCGCATGATATGCGCGCGCTCCTTGGCGGCGCGATCGCGCCAGCCCGGCAGCGCCAACGCACAAGACTCGATCGCCCGGCGGGTTTCGGCTGCGCCCATGTCGGGAACCTGGCCGAGGACCGCGCCTGACGCCGGATTATTGACGGCGAAGGTTACGCCGCTGTCGGCGCCGACCCAGAGGCCTCCGATGAATGCCCGCTCGCGAAGGCCTAGGCTGACAGAGTTCATTCGACTTCCCCCTGGGCGCGCGTCGCGCATTTTTGCTACAAAGGGCCAAAGCGGCGTGACGGTCCTTAGCGGGCTGCTCGCGAACCCGCAAAAAAACCGACATAATCGCGGCTCATGGGCAAGCGCCCTTCCTCCGCCTGAGGTCACATTTGGCTCATTCCACAATCGTCGATCTGACGCGCATTCGCCTGTCCCGTCGCTCTGTTATCGGCGCCGGCGCCGCCGCCTTGATGGCGCCGCGCGTGCTGGCCAAGCCCGGAGCGCCGACCGCCGCCTCCAATCGCTTCGGCCCGCTCGCGCAGGGCGAAACCGAGAGCCACGGCCTTTCGACCTTTGGCGACCTTGGCGAGCCGGCCGACTTCAAATATTTCGGCTACGTGAATGCGAAAGCCCCCAAGGGAGGGACCTTGGCGCTGTCGCCGGCAAGCCCGACCTACGACAGTTTCAACGCCTATGTGCTGCGGGGCAATCCGGCGACGGGCATGACGCTCGTCTTCGACAGTCTGATGAATCAGAGCCTCGACGAACGCGACGCCTACTATGGCCTCGTCGCCAAGAAGGTGCGCATTTCGCCCGACAAGCTCACTTACGCCTTTCTGTTGCGCAAAGAGGCGCGCTTTCACGACGGCTCGCCGCTCACGGCGCATGACGCCGCCTTCTCGCTCAACATTCTCAAGAGCAAGGGCCATCCTGTCATCAGCCAGATGCTGCGTGACCTCGAAAGCGCCGAAGCCGAGGCGGACGACGTTCTCGTGCTGCGCTTCGCGCCCGATCGCACGCGCGATCTGCCGCTCAGCGTCGTGGGTCAGCCGATCTTTTCGCGCGCCTATTACAAGGACCGCGACTTCGCAGCGACGACGATGGAGCCGCCGCTCGGCTCCGGGCCATACAAGGTCGGCGCTTTCGACCAGGGACGTTACATCGCTTATCATCGCATGCCTGACTATTGGGCCAAGGACCTGCCGATCACGACAGGCCAGGCAAATTTCGATGTCGTGCGCTTCGAATATTTCGGCGACAGCCAGGTCGCCTTCGAAGCCTTCAAGGCCGGCGCATTCACCGAGCGAGAGGAAAACATCGCGCGCGTTTGGGCGACGGGCTATGATTTTCCGGCCTTCAAGGAAGGGCGCGTCAAGCGAACGACGACGCCCAACGCCAATATTCCTCAGATTCAGGGATGGTTCTTCAATACGCGCCGCAAGATTTTCAAGGATCCTCGGGTGCGCGAAGCGATCGGCTACGCCTTCGATTACCAATGGACAAGCCGCAACCTGATGTATGACGCCTACAAGCGCATCTCGTCCTATTTCGAGAACTCCGAGCTTGAAGCGAAAGGCTTGCCGAGCGATCAGGAAAAAGCGCTGCTAGAGCCCTTTCGCGCTGATCTGCCGGCGGAGGTTTTTGGCGAGCCCTTCGTCGCGCCTGTTTCCGACGGCACGGGTCAGGATCGCGTCCTGCTCAAAAAGGCGAATGATCTGTTCGTCGCGGCCGGCTGCACGCGCAAGGATGGCGTTCTATGCTTGCCCGACGGAACGCCGCTGGAATTCGAGTTTCTCGACAATTCCAACGTCTTCGAGCGACACACGCAACCCTTCATCAAGAATTTGAAGCTGCTCGGAGTCAACGCCCACATCCGCGTCGTCGACGCCGCGCAGTACAAGCAGCGACTTGAAAACTTTGACTTCGACGTCGTTCACGACGTGCTGCTCATGAGCTGGAACCCCGGAGAGGAGCTTCGCGCTTATTTCAGTTCGAAGACCGCCAATGTGCCTGGCTCGCGAAACCTGCCGGGGGTCTCCAATCCGGCGATCGATTCACTCGTTGAAAAAGCGCTCCAGGCGCAAACGCGCGAAGAACTCGTCACCTGCAGCCGTGCGCTCGACCGCGCTTTGCGCGCGCAGCGCTATTGGGTTCCACACTGGTATAATCCGGTGCATCGCTTCGCCTATTGGGATCTCTTCGGCCAGCCCGAGCGCCCGCCGAAGTTCGACACCGGCGTGCTGTGGACCTGGTGGTGGGACGAAGATAAGGCGAAAAAAATCAACTTCACGGGACGCTAAGGGGATTTCCCGGCGCCGTCCGTCGGGAGCCAAAATGCGGCCGATGCAAAAGAACGCGAGACGTTAATGGGAGCCTATATCGCCCGCCGCGTGCTGCTGATGATCCCGACGATCCTCGGCATCATGCTCATCTCTTTCGTCATCGTGCAGTTCGCGCCGGGCGGTCCTGTGGAGCGCATCATCGCGCAGCTGCAGGGCTTCGACGTCGGCGCAACCGGACGCTTTTCCGGCGGGGGCGGCGACGTCGGACAGGGCGGCGCGAGCCAGACCGGAACGATGGCCGCCGAAACCGCCTCTAAATATCGCGGCGCGCAGGGGCTCGACCCGAAATTCATCGCGGAACTCGAAAAGCAATTCGGCTTCGACAAGCCGGCGTGGGAGCGATTCCTGCTGATGGTGAAGAATTATGCGATGTTCGATTTCGGGCGCAGCTACTTTCGCGACGAGAGCGTCCTCAAGCTCATCGGCGAAAAACTTCCCGTCTCGATATCTCTCGGCCTGTGGATGACGCTTCTCTCTTATTCCATTTCAATTCCGCTCGGCATCGCCAAAGCGGTGCGCGATGGAACAAAATTCGACATGTGGACGTCCAACGCCATCATCGTCGGCTACGCCATTCCCAGTTTTCTGTTTGCGATGCTGCTGATCGTGCTCTTCGCCGGCGGCTCCTTCTGGCAGATCTTCCCGCTGCGCGGCCTGACCTCGGACGATTTCTGGCAGCTGTCGCTGTTTGGCAAGGTGAAAGACTATCTCTGGCACATCATTCTGCCCGTCTCCGCGATGACGCTTGGCGCCTTCGCAACGCAGACGTTTCTGACAAAGAACTCTTTCCTCGACGAGATCCGCAAGCAATATGTTCAGACCGCGCGCATGAAGGGCCTGACGGAGCGGCGCGTGCTCTATGGACATGTGTTTCGCAACGCCATGCTGATCGTCATCGCCGGCTTTCCCGGCGCCTTCGTACACGCCTTTCTCACCGGCTCGGTGCTGATCGAGACGATCTTTTCGCTTGATGGACTGGGCTATTTGTCTTTCGAGAGCATCGTCAATCGCGACTATCCGGTCGTCTTCGCCAACCTCTACATCTTCGCGCTGCTCGGACTTGTGGTGAATCTCATTTCCGATCTCACCTATACCTGGATCGATCCGCGCATCGATTTCGAAACGCGCGAGGTATGACGGTGAGCGCAGCAGCCGACGCCGAAACGCATCTCGCCCCGCCGCTTCATCGCGAGGGCTGGCTGCGGCTCACGCCGCTCGACCGGCGACGCCTCGACAGTTTCAAGGCGAACAAGCGCGGCTATTGGTCGTTCTGGGTCTTCATGACGCTGTTCATCATGGCGCTCGGCTCGAATTTCCTGGCGAACGACCGGCCAATTCTGGCCTGGTACAAGGGCCAATTGCTGTTCCCCGCCTTCGTGTCCTATCCGGAAGACAAATTCGGCGGCTTCCTGGCCCGCACCGATTATCGCGACCCTGTGATCGCCGACGAAATCAAAGCGCATGGCTGGATGCTTTGGCCGCCGATTCGCTTTTCCTATGACACGCATAATCTGGAGTTGCCGACGCCCGCGCCCTCGCCGCCGACCTGGATGCTGACGCAGCAGCAATGCGAGATAGCCGCGGCGAAAGGTCTGCGACCGGGCGAGCCCAATCGCGGCTGCGCCGCGCTGGAATATAATTGGCTCGGCACCGACGATCAGGGCCGTGACGTCGTCGCGCGCCTGCTTTATGGATTCCGCATCTCGGTGCTGTTCGGACTGATCCTGGCGACGATTTCCTCGATCGTCGGCGTCGCCGCGGGCGCCATACAGGGCTACTTCGGCGGGCGCGTCGATCTCGTGTTTCAACGCTTCATCGAGGTTTGGTCGTCGCTGCCGCAGCTCTATCTGCTCATCATCATTTCATCCTTCCTGACGCCCGGCTTTTTCGTGCTGCTCGGCATCCTATTGCTCTTCTCCTGGGTGTCGCTGGTGCATGTCGTTCGCGCCGAGTTCCTGCGCGCGCGCAACTTCGAATATGTCAACGCGGCGCGCGCGCTTGGGCTGAGCAATTTCAAGATTATCGTCAAGCACCTGCTGCCGAACGCCACCGTGGCGACGCTGACCTTCCTGCCCTTCATTCTCAACTCGTCGATCACCACGCTCACGGCGCTGGACTTTCTGGGGTTCGGCCTGCCGCCGGGCTCGCCCTCGCTCGGCGAACTGTTGCTGCAGGCAAAATCCAATCTCCAGGCCCCATGGCTGGGACTGACCGGCTTTGCGATCATCGCGCTGATGCTGTCGCTTCTGGTCTTTGTCGGCGAAGCGGTCCGCGACGCCTTCGACCCGAGGAAGAATTTCCGGTGACGGCGTGGTAGATTGCAGGCGGAGCATCACGATGAACAGAATTGTGCGTGAACATTATCCGGCGGCCAACCTTCCCGAGGAACTAAGGGACGGCATCGATTCGAACGCCACCGTGACGATAACCGTCGAGATCGAACCCCCGCCTGAGCAGATTCTCTCTTTGGAGGAAATGTTTGCGCTTCGACGCGATGTGTTTATGTCAATTCGCGACGTCGACGAACACGTCAGCGCCATGAGAGACGAGTGGAGCCACTAGCAAAGTGCGCGCCCCGCCAGTCTATATCGACACCAATGTGTTTATCATTGGCTTCGAGTCGCCCCTTGAGCTGGCCGCGCCCGTCCAAAAGTTGCTCCTTGCAATACGTGAAAGGCCGCTTTCGGCCGTAACAAGCGAACTCACGCTCGCAGAGTTGTTGGCGCCGGTCATCCGCCCACAGGCTCTGGTCCCGAGCCAAAGGCGGCGTCTATACCTCGATCTTCTTACTGGGAGTCGACTTGTCGAACTGAGGCCAGTGACTCGAGATATCCTCATCAAAACAGCTGAATTGAGAGAAGCGACGCCCTGTAAGCTACCTGATGCGATCCACGTCACAACGGCTGTTCAAGCCAAGTGCGGATTTTTCCTCTCCAAGGATAGGCGAATGCGACTTCCGCCAGGCATGATTCAAGTGGGGCCCGACCATTCTGGCGTTGATCGCATCCTAGCGGCTTCGTCGCAATTATCGTGATGCCAACGATGTCCCCTCCCCTCCTCAACATTCGCGATCTCTCTGTCATCTTTCGGCAAGGCGGGCACGAGACCAAGGCCGTCGACCGGGTCTCCTTCTCTCTTGAGCGGGGCAAGACGCTGGCGCTCGTCGGCGAATCCGGCTCCGGCAAGTCGATCAGCGCTCTGTCGATCGTACGGCTGCTTCCCCCTGGCGCGATCGCATCCGGCGAGGCGCTGTTTGGCGGCGAGAATATGCTCACGGTCGACGACAATCGTCTGCGCGCCATTCGTGGCGCGGGCATCACAATGGTGTTCCAGGAGCCGATGACGTCGCTCAATCCGCTGCACATGATCGAGCGGCAGATTGCGGAGATTCTCGAACTGCATGGCATGCGCGGCGAAGACGCGGTTCGGAACCGAGTCATTGAACTTCTGGGTGAAGTCGGCATCCCCGATCCTCAAGCGCGACTGAGCGCCTATCCGCATCAGCTTTCGGGCGGCCAGCGTCAGCGCGTCATGATCGCCATGGCGCTCGCCAACAAGCCCGATCTGCTGATCGCCGACGAGCCGACGACGGCGCTTGACGTCACGGTTCAGGCGCAGATTCTCGCGCTGCTCGAGCGGCTTCAAAAAACCTACGGCATGGCGATGCTGTTCATCACCCACGACCTTAGGCTCGTGCGCCGTTTCGCCGATACGGTCTGCGTGATGCAGCAGGGCCGCATCGTCGAGCAGGGCGAGGTGGGAGAGGTCTTCACATCGCCGCAACATCCCTACACCAGGGCGCTGCTCACGGCGGAGCCCAAGGGCGCGCCGATTATCGAAGACACGCAAGCGCCCGTCGTCGCGTCGGCCGAGCAACTGCGCGTCTGGTTTCCGATCCGCCGCGGCTTCATGCGTCGGATCGTCGGCCATGTGAAGGCGGTGGACGGCGTCACCCTTTCGGTGCGCGAGGGCGCGACCGTCGGCGTCGTCGGCGAGTCGGGCTCCGGCAAGACGACGCTGGCGCTGGCGATGCTGCGGCTCATTCGCTCGGAAGGTCCGATCGTCTTCCTCGGAGAGCGCATCGACGGCAAAAGCGTCGACGCCATGCGTCCGCTTCGCCGCGATATGCAAATCGTCTTCCAGGACCCTTACGGCTCGCTCTCGCCGCGCATGTCGGTCGCGGAAATCGTCGCCGAAGGACTGACCGTTCAGCGGCCCGAACTTACGCTCAATCAGCGCCGCGAGATCGTTGCGCGCGCGCTGCAGGAAACCGGGCTTGATCCATCGACGATGGACCGCTACCCGCACGAATTTTCCGGCGGCCAGCGGCAGCGGATCGCCATCGCCCGCGCCATCGTGCTCGAACCGAAATTCGTCGTGCTCGACGAGCCGACCTCGGCGCTCGACATGTCCGTGCAGGCGCAGATCATCGATCTCTTGCGCGATCTGCAGCGTCGCCGCTCGCTCGCCTATCTCTTCATCAGTCACGATCTGCGCGTCGTGAAGGCGCTCGCCGCCCATCTCATCGTCATGCGCTACGGCAAGGTGGTCGAGGAAGGGCCGGCGAGCCAGGTGTTTTCCCAGCCCAAGAGCGAATATACGCGCGCGCTCTTCGCAGCGGCGTTTCGCAACGAGGCGGAGCCCATTCCGGGCAACTCAGTCGGCGGAAAATGATCCCGGAATCGCCGCGGCGTCGTTTGAACTTACGCCTGCCCGCGCAGGGTCGCGGAAGGCGACGACCGTGACGCTCTGCGTTAGCACGACTTCGCCGCGCTGATTATGGGTCGCCATATCCATCGAAACGAAGCCGCGATCGGCATAGCGGCGCGGAAGAACGATCCGCGTGACTTCGGCTTCCACCCTCAAGGAATCATCGGGCCGCACCGGGAGTTTCCAGGCGATATGCGCCTCAACGCCGACGAGCCCGCCTGCGAAGGGCGGGTCGGCTGAGTCGATGAGGAGCCTCACGCTCAGCGCGCCGGTTTGCCAGCCGCTCGCGACGAGCCCGCCGAACATACTGTCTTTGGCCGCCTCTTCGTCGAGATGAAAATACTGCGGATCGCTGTCGCGCGCGAAGCGGATAATGTCCTGCGCGGTGATCGTGACGCTCGCTGAGCGTAACCGCTGCCCAACGCGAAGGTCCTCCAGATAAAGCCTTTTCGTCATGCCAAAATGTCTTTCGGCAACCGCTTCACGCTCGTGACCGGTCCAGCCCCCGCCGCCTCGTTACGCGCGCGCACGACGTCGAGCGGCTCGCTGGTGACTTGCATATGCGTCGCATTGGCATGAAGCAGCGTCACGGGGTCGCGCATGACGCCGACATGCCCCTTCCAAAAGACGATGTCGCCGCGCAGGAGCGGGACGCCGGCATCGAGCGGCGCGCCGAGCGCAGCTTCCTGCATATCGGTGTCGCGCGGCGCTTTCACCCCCGCCATCAGCAGGGAAATTTGCACCAGTCCGGAGCAATCAACGCCCATCCAAGACTTGCCGCCCCAGAGATAGGGCGCGCCTTGAAGCGTCTCGGCCACGGCGACAAAGTCGGGCGCCTTCGCCTCGCATGGCGCGAGATGTTTGCGATAGATGAATCCGAGCTCCGGCGTCACGCCAAAGCCGCCGCGCTCCTCGGCGATGGCGACTTCGGCGCCGAGCGGCAGCGCGTTGAGCGGCGGCAGTTTGATGTTCGGACCCGGATAAATGAAGGTCCGCGGAACACGCACGCGATGCGTCGGCGCGCTCAATTCGCGCCATAGCGTATTCGCCGCGATCCAGCCGACATAATTGTCGCGCGCAAGTTGCGCCCACGCCCAGCCTTCTTCCTCATCGTATACGGTGACGCGCTCGCCATAGATCGCCTGAGTGTCGACGGCGGCGTCGGGTCGTGGCTCACGCCGAAGGTCGACGATGCAGTCCCTGACCTCCATCGCGACGCCTTCGACATAGCGCTCGGCGCTCACGCGTCCCTTGAGATAGGCGGCCGCGACTTCTGGGCGCGCGGGCGTCAGCCGCCGATCGAACTCTTCGCTCACGGCTTCGCGTTCCTCTGCTCGGCGCGCGCCTCGATCAATTCATAAAGCAGGCGCGCCGCCTGCACCTCGCCGCCTTCCGGGCGGCCGGGCTTCGTCGACGGATTCCAGCAGTAAATGTCGAAATGCGCCCAGCGCTTGGGGTCCGCCACGAAGCGTCTCAGAAACAGCGCGGCGGTGATCGATCCGGCGAAGGGACCGCTCGTGACATTGACCAGATCAGAGATCTTGCCATCGAGACCGCTGTCGTAATTGTCCCAGAGAGGCATTCGCCACACGGGATCGTTCACGGCGCCGGCCTGCCCGGCGATCTCTTGGGCAAGCGCGTCATCGCCGGTATAGAACGGTGGAATCTCCGGACCGAGCGCGACGCGCGCGGCGCCGGTCAGCGTCGCGAAATCGAACAGCAAGTCAGGCGGCGTTTCGCTCGCATAGGCGAGCGCGTCGGCGAGAATGAGTCTGCCCTCGGCGTCGGTATTGCCGATTTCGACGCTAAGCCCTTTGCGGCTGCGATAAACGTCGCTGGTTCGAAACGCCGACGCCGAAATCGAATTCTCGACGATCGGAAGCAGCACGCGCAAACGGATCGGCGCATTCCCCTCAAGCAGCATCGCCGCAAGCGAGAGGGTTGTCGCGGCGCCGCCCATGTCCTTCTTCATCAGCGCCATCGAGCTCGACGGCTTGATGTCGAGACCGCCCGTATCGAAGCAGACGCCCTTGCCGACGAGCGTGACGCGCAGACCGTCGTCCGGGCCGTGCTCAAATTCAACGAGTCTCGGCGCCTGCGCGGCCGCGCGCCCGACGGCATGAATCAAGGGAAAGTTTTCCGCGAGCAACGCGTCGCCGACAATGACGCGAGTCTTGGCGGCATGCTTCTCCGCGAGAGCGAGCGCCGCTTCGGCGAGCGCCTCCGGCCCCATGTCGTTCGTGGGCGTATTCACGAGATCGCGCCCGAGCGCGACGGCGCTGGCGATGCGCTCGATGCGCGCGCGGTCAATACCCTGCGGCGCGCACAGACGCGGAGCTTCCCTCTTTGGCGCCTTGTAGCGCGAGAAGGAATAGGTCGACAGAAGGAACGCCAGCGCCGCCTGCGCCGGGGCGTCGACGCCATCGCCAAATCGGTAGAGCCCCTTGGGCAGCGCCGTCGCGAGCTTTCCGGCAAAGAACGGATCGCGCGACTTTGGCGCCCTGCCCTGCGCGCCGAAAAAGACCCGCGGCGCGCCGTCGGCGTCAGGCGCGATGAGAAGCGAGCCGGGCTTCGCCTCGAAGCCCGCAAGCTCCGCGAGACGCGCTGCAGGCTCAGGAAGCTTCGCGCGGCGTTCGGGCCAGTCTTCCTTATTAACGAAATCGATGGCGGTCGCCTCGGGCGACCAGTCTTCAAGCTTCATAAGCTTCCGCTGCTTTCTGCGCTCCCGACGATCGGCTTCTACCTCTACCGGGCGCCCGCATCACAAAAAAGCGAAAGATCGCTCGTCTCAAGCGGCGCGGCGGCGAAGGCGGCGAGCCGCGCCATGTCAGCCGACAATGTACGCATAGTGTATAAAACTTAGCCGCATGGCGCCTCACGACTGGCCAGGCTCGAACTCGACGCCAAGATGCAAAACGATTATTTTATGCGCATAATGGCATGCCAATTGCTGAGACAATGTTCAATCCGCCATCCATGAGGGCATGTCTGCGCAAATGAAGATCATCACGGCGATTATCAAACCCTTCAAGCTCGACGAGGTGCGCGAGGCGCTGACGGAAATCGGCGTGCACGGAATGACCGCGACCGAGGTGAAGGGCTATGGCCGACAGAAGGGCCATGCCGAAATCTATCGCGGCGCCGAATATATCGTCGCGTTCCTGCCCAAGGTTAAGATCGACATCGCGCTTCCTGAAGCGCTCGTCGATCGCGCCATCGAGGCGATCAGACTCGCCGCTTATACCGGTCATATCGGCGACGGCAAAATTTTCGTCTCGCCGCTGGAGCGCGCCATGCGCATCCGCACCGGCGAGACCGATTTCGACGCGCTCTAAGCGCCTTCCCAATCATCAATCAGGATTCACGATGCAGAGCTCGTTTGCGCGCGCGGCTATAACATTCGTCGGCGCGAGGATTCCGCGAGTCCGGTGGGATCGTTTTGGCGCGGCGCTTGGCGCAACCCTTGTGGCCGGCCCAGCCCTCGCGCAGGACGGCGGAGGCAAGATCGACGGCGCCGACACCGCCTTCATGATCGCCGCCACCGCACTGGTGCTGATGATGACGCTGCCGGGACTCGCGCTCTTTTACAGCGGCATGGTGCGCAAGAAGAATGTGCTCGCCACAATGGCCCAGAGCCTCATCGCCACCGCCCTCGTCTCGCTGCTGTGGATCGGCGTCGCCTACAGTCTCGCCTTCAGCGGCGAGGGCGCCTTTATCGGCGACGCGTCGCGGTCGCTTCTCGCCGGGATCGGGATCGACACGGTGAGCCCATTCGCCAAGACGATTCCCGAAATCCTGTTCATGCTCTATCAGATGACCTTCGCGGTGATCACCTGCGCGCTGGTCGCCGGCTCGGTCGCCGAACGCATGAAGTTCTCCGCCTTCATGCTGTTTTGCGCGCTGTGGCTGTTCATCGTCTATGTGCCTTCCGCGCATTGGGTCTGGGGCGGCGGATTTCTGCAGAAGATGGGCCTCCTCGATTTCGCCGGCGGCACGGTCGTGCATATCAACGCCGGAATCGCCGGCCTCGTCTGCGCGCTGGTGCTCGGAAGCCGCGTCGGATTCGGGCGCGAAAATCTCTCGCCCTTCGATCTCTCACTCGCCGTCGTCGGAACCGGATTGCTCTGGGTGGGCTGGTTCGGCTTCAACGGCGGCTCGGCGCTCGCCGCCAATTCCCGCGCGGTCTTCGCGATTGTGGCGACGCATCTTGCCGCCTGCGCCGGCGCGCTGGTGTGGAGCGGCCTGGAATGGTTTCAGCGCGGCAAACCGTCGGTGCTCGGCGTCATTTCGGGCGCCGTCGCCGGCCTGGGCACGATCACGCCGGCCTCGGGCTATGTCCTGCCATGGCACGGCGTCGTCATCGGAATGATCGCCGGCGGCGTCTGCTACTGGTTCTGCACCGTCGCGAAATACAAGTTCCGCTACGACGATACGCTCGACGTTTTCGGCGTGCATGGCGTCGGCGGCATCATGGGCACGCTGCTCGCCGGAGTCTTCGCCACGCGCGCGATCACGGCTTCGGAAGGCGATCCGGGCGTCGCGGGTCTGTTGGAAGGCGATCCGCATCAGCTTTACGTGCAGGCGATCGGCGTCCTCGTCACGATCGTCTGGGGCGTAATCGGCACTTTGGCGACGCTGAAAATCGTCTCGCTGATCACGCCGCTTCGCGTGACGTACGACGACGAACGCGAGGGCCTCGACATCGCGCTGCATGGCGAAGCGCTGCATCAGTAGCGAGCAGCCGGAACGCAGTTCTCCTATGGGTCATGGCCGGGCTTGTCCCGGCCAAATCGCTCTTCGCCGGACCGCTCGCGTCGAACTGCTTCCGCCAAAACGCTCGCATCCATTTCTTCGATGGTCTTGGCGAGGCCATCATAGCAAAGCATCCCGACGACATCATCGACACTCGTCGTCGTCAAAACCGACGCCTCGGCAAACGCGCCATTCTCGGTCGGCTCGTCATGGCCGGGCTTGTCCCGGCCATCCACGCCGTGGAGCTTATGCGGGTCTCTCATAGAGGTCCTCCCGAAGGGCGTCGAGACTAACCTAGCCATGACGGATAGTAGTTGAATTTGCCTAGATTTCTAAGCCCGCGCGCTCCGCAATCTGCTTTTCGATGAAACCCTGCGCCAGCTCTTTTCGTAGGCGAACGTGAAGCCTGCGCCGCGAACGCACGTACACGGTATTATTTTACCACCACGCGCTACATGCGAGTTTTTAAAGCTTCCCGGAACTTCGTCAGCCCAAAAACTGCTTGACCCCTCCTGCCGCATCCACTATCCAACGGCCTCCGAACACACCGTTCACACGGAATTCCCATCTCATGTTTGGCAAGACCTATTCGGCGACTCCTGCCGACATCGAAAAGAAGTGGGTGCTGATCGACGCCTCCGGGCTCATCGTCGGCCGCCTCGCCTCCATCATCGCGCTGCGTCTTCGCGGCAAGCACAAGGCGACGTTCACGCCGCATATGGATGACGGCGACAACATCATCGTCATCAACGCCGAAAAGGTGGTGCTGACCGGCCGCAAGCGCGACCAGAAGGTCTATCACCACCACACGGGCTTTCCCGGCGGCATCAAGGAACGCTCGGCGAAATTCCTTCTCGACGGGCGCTTCCCGGAGCGAGTCCTGGAGAAGGCCGTGCAGCGCATGCTGCCGCGAGGCCCCTTGGGCCGCAAGCAGTTCGGCAATCTGCGCGTCTATAAGGGCGCGGAACATCCGCACGAGGCGCAGAGCCCACAGACGCTCGACATCGCCGCCCTGAACGTCAAGAATAGCCGGAGCGCCTGATCATGGCCGAGTCCACTCTTTCCTCGCTTTCCGACCTTCAGGGAAGCGTCGCCACGGCGCCCGAGTCGCCGCGCTATGTGCAAAAGCTCGACAAGCAGGGCCGCGCCTATGCGACCGGCAAGCGCAAAAACGCCGTCGCGCGCGTCTGGATCAAGCCGGGCCCCGGCAAGATCACCGTCAACGGCCGCGACGTCGAAGTCTATTTCGCCCGTCCGGTGCTGCGCATGATTCTGGCTCAGCCGTTCGGCGTCACGAAGCGCGCGGGTCAATATGACATCGTCGTTACGGTCGCCGGCGGCGGACTTTCGGGTCAGGCCGGCGCGGTGCGCCACGGCCTCGCCAAGGCGCTGACCGCTTACGAGCCGGACCTGCGTCCCGCGCTCAAGAAGGAAGGCTTCCTGACGCGAGATTCCCGCGTCGTCGAGCGCAAAAAATACGGCAAGCGGAAAGCCCGCCGCAGCTTCCAGTTCTCGAAGCGCTAAGCTTCGCGGTCTTCAAGGCAAGCACTTTCAAAGCGGCGCTTCGGCGCCGCTTTTGTTTTGGTCAGTAGACGCAGATCTTGAAGTCGCTTCCGACCCAGCAGGCGGTGTCCTCCTTGGAGCGCTTCGCTTCTCCCCACCGGGAATTGATCCCGTCGCGGGTCAGTCCTCTCACTTCCGCCACTCCCGGCAAAGTGACGGAGACGCTGATCACCGTCGCGCCGTCGAATGCGCTTTTTCCAACTGGCGTGATCGAAAAGCTGCCGCCAGTTTCAGCCGAAAACTCGCATTTCCCCTGATAGGGCGCCGCGCCGGCGCCATTGACGACGCATCTCGCGGGTCTGGCGATCGCCTCCGCGAGCAGGAACTGCTGCGTCATGATGAAAGACGCGATCAAAACAGCAATTTTCTTCATCAAATCCTCCCATCGCAAGACCCTGGGTCCGGGCCTATTCGAGTCCCGGCTCATGTCGCCGTTCGTGTAGACCCGCGACGCCCATTAGTCCGACGACCGCCCCGAAGATCAGATAGAAGGCCGGCGCGATCGGCGTGGCGAGATAGTCGATCAGCCAGGCGACGATGAAGGGCGCGAAGCCGCCGAAGATCATCACCGCGACATTATAGGCGATTGCGAGTCCCACGGTGCGGACATGCGTCGGAAACTGCTCGGCGAGCGCCGTCGAGAGCGCGCCGAAGAGGCCCGAGAGAATGACGCAGAAGGCCGTCTGCGCCGCTGTAAGCGCCAACAGCGTGCGCTCGGCCTGCAGCCAGACGAACAGCGGATAGACGCAAAGGAGAAGCATCCCATACGACGCCAGCAGCAAAGGCCGCCTGCCGATGGCGTCGGAGAGAGCGCCGATCAACGGGGTCAGCACGATCAGCAACAGAAGACCCGGCGCCTGGGCGACAAAGGACTGCGCGAGGCTCAGTCCCATCTCCGTCTTTCCGTAGGTCGGCATGTAAACGAGGATCACGTAAAAGGAGATCGTCGCGCCGATCGTGGCGGCGAAACAGGCGAGAAGTCGATCGCCCCGCCGCCGAACGAGGTCGAGAAACGCACGCGCCACGCCGTGTTCCTGCGGCGACGCCTTGAAGGCCGGCGTTTCGTCGAGATGACGTCTGACATAGAGCCCGACCGGGCCGATCAGCAGGCCTGCGAAAAAGGGCAGCCGCCAAGCCCACTCGTGCAGCGCTTCGACCGAAAAGACGCCCGCGACCAGCATGCCGGCAAGCGTCCCGAGCAGGATTGACAGGCCCTGCCCGACCATCTGCAGAGAGCCATAGACTCCACGCCGACCGGCGGGCGCGACTTCGATCAGAAACGCGGTCGAACTGGCGAATTCTCCGCCGGTCGCAAAGCCCTGCAGCAATCGGCCGATCACGATGAGCATAGGGGCGAAGAGCCCGATCGTCGCATAGGTCGGGGCGAAGGCGATGACGGCGATCGCGACGGTCATCACGAACATGATGAGTTGCAGCGCCGCCTTTCGCCCTTTCCGATCCGCGTAAAATCCGAAGAAGAGGCCGCCGAGCGGGCGCGTGCAGAAGCCCGCGCCAAAGGTCGCGAGCGCCAGCAAGAGAGAGGCTGTTTCATCTCGGCTTGGAAAGAACGCCTGCGCCAGAACCGAAGCAAAAAAGCCGTAGACGACGAAATCATACCATTCCAGCGCATTCCCGATCACGGCGGCCGCGATCTGTTTGGGCGCTGGCGCTCTCACTTGGGGGAAGTTTTGGCGCACATGCATGCAAATTTCTCGATTGTCCGCGCGCGTGAATTCTTTGCGTTCGCAGTCGCGAACCTGCTCTAGCGGGAAGACAGGAGGCCGCCAAGCGGTCGCCGCGCAGCCTCAACGATCAGCGCGCCGACGACGCCGAGCCCGCCCATCAGCAGGAAGAAATACACGCTGGCGACGCTCGACCACAAACTGCCGAGCCATCCTGCCAGGAGATTGCCGAGAAACATCGACGTGAACCACACGCCCATCAGCGCCGAGCGCGATCCTTCCGGCGCGACATGCGACACGAGCGACAGGGCTATCGGCGAGAAATGCAGCTCCGAGACGGTGATGACGGCAAAATAGGCGAGGAGCCAAAGCCAACTCGCTGCGCCGCCGTCGCTCGTCCAGGCCGCGAGCGCCATGACGCCGTAGCTCACAGCGACGCCGAGACAGCCAAGCGACATTTTACTGATTGTCGAGGGCTCTTGCCCAGTCCGAGAGAGCCGGCTCCATAAGGAGACGAGCGGCGGTGTGAAAAGAAAGATCATCAGCGGATTGAAAGCCTGGAACCATGTCACCGGAATTTCGGCGCGCCAGCCGAAAATATCGACGCTGCGATCCGTCGACTGGGCGGCCCAGAGCGCGATCGTGTTGCCCTGCTGCTCAAAAGCCGCCCAAAACAGCGCGGAAGGCGCAAACAGCAGCATCAGGATCGCGAATGACCGGCGAAACTGCGCGCGCGCCTGCGCCGTCGGGGCGCGCCATTGGCCGCGCATCGGCTCCGGCGGCAGGCTCGGAAGGCCCATCACATACGTCACGAGGCCGATCGCCATGCCGACGCCCGCGCAGGCGAAGCCATAATGCCAGCCGATCGTCTCCCCGACCGTTCCGCAGACGAGCGGCGCGAAGAACGCGCCGATATTGATGCCGACGTAGAAGATCGAATAAGCGCGGTCGCGACGGGCGTCCGCCGGCGCGTAAAGCTCCCCGACCTGGACGGAGATGTTCGGCTTGAAGCCGCCGCAGCCCAGCGCGATGCAAAGCAGCGCGATCAGAAAGAGGCGATCGTAGGCCATCATGAAATGGCCGATGGCCATCAACGCCGCGCCGATGACGATCGTGCGCGTGCGCCCCAACCAACGATCGGCGATCGCCCCGCCCAGAATCGGCGCGAGATACACGAGGCCGGTGTAGAGCCCGTAGATTTGCGAGGCGAATGGCTGCGGGCCGAGCGGGCCGGAAATCGTCTCGAGCCCGCGCTTCAAGGCGTCTAGGCCGAGCGCCGCGTCCATGCGCGCCGGCGTCAGCAGATAGTCGACCATGTAGAGGACGAGAAGCGCCCGCATGCCGTAATAGGAAAAGCGCTCCCACATTTCGGAAGCGAAGAGAAAACCGAGCCCACGCGGATGGCCGAGAAAATCGTCGCTTCGCTGCATTCGCCCTGCCGGACCATCGTCGCGCCGGCCTGCGGCCCGTGCGGTTGCTATAGACGATGGCTTGATCGGCTCAAATGGCGCCGACGTCGAGGCCCGCGGCGACGAGCATGCCCAGTTCGCGGCATTCGTCGACGAAGTCCTCCCGCCATTCGCCTCGGCAAATGAGCGGCTCGCGAACCGCGCGCCAGCGCAGGCCGGTCACGATCGTCTCGACGCTGCGCCGCGTTCCTGTTCCGTCCTGGCCGGCGCGAATGTAGAGCGCGTAAGGCAAGCCCTGCGTGCGCTCCAACAAAGGATAGTAGCAACGATCGAAGAAGTCCTTGAGCGCGCCGCTCATGTAACCGAGATTTTCGGTGGTTCCGAGAATCACGGCCTGGGCGGCGAGAACATGCTCGGGCGTCGCCGCGAAAGGGCTGAGCGTCTCGACATCGACGCCCTCGATCTCGGGCGCGCGCGCGCCGGCGGCGACCGCATCCAGCAGCCGTTCGGTATTGCGCGACGGCGCATGCGCGACGATGAGCAGGCGCTTGGGCAAGTGAGCGCGACTACCAGGGATGAAATTCTGGCACGTAAATAATTTTCATGAAGATCGCCAGGCCGATGACCGCGAGCACCGCCAGCAGCGCGCTGTATCCGATCACCGAATAGACCGAGACGTTGTAGACCGAATCCAAAAATCGCAGCGCGAACGCTCTCAGCGCGCCGTCTGTTTCCGTCACCTGTTTCGGCATAATCTCCCCTCCTCCTGGAGGCGGTCAAAACTCATTTCCTGAAAATCAATATAGAGCCCAGAACGTCGCCGTCAGGGCCTACTCGCTGGACGCGATAAGACAGTCGCCTTTGTGGCTGGCGCTCCAAGCGCGTTTGCGCCTTTCCGCCAGCTCGACGACCTGGACTTTTTGCGCCTCGGACATCGACATCCAGCCGGCGATCTCGGCGCGCGTGCGGCCGCAGCCGACGCACACGCCGTCGCCATTGAGTTCGCAGATCTTTATGCACGGACTGTCGACCATTGGCTCCACTTTTGACTGCGCTGCACCGGAAGTGCTGCGGATGCGTCTCGCCGCGCTATAGGATGGCGCGCCGCGCGCGTCAAAACGCCCATGGATTTTGCGACAATCTTTTTATCCTTGTCCAAATCGATTAGATGCGGGCCATGACGACGAGAACGAAGATCTTTATCGACGGCGACGCCGGCACCACCGGGCTCGAAATCCGCGAACGGCTCGCCGGACGCGAGGACATTTCGCTCGTCTCGCTCCCGACCGAGACGCGCAAGGACGCCGCCGCCAAGCGCGACATTCTCGCCTCCGTCGACATCGCGGTTTTGTGTCTGCCGGACGACGCGGCCAGAGAAACCGTCGCGCTCTGCGACGACGCGCTCGGGGCCGCGGCCCCGCGCCTGCTCGACGCCTCCACCGCCCATCGAGTGGCGGAGGGTTGGGTCTACGGCTTCGCGGAGCTTTGCAAGGGCCAGGCGGCGGCGATCGCCCGCGCGCGCCGCGTGGCCAACGTCGGCTGCTACGCCACGGGCGCGATCGCGCTCATTCGTCCGCTCGTCGACGCCGGGCTAATTCGGCCCGACCAGCCGCTGACGATCAACGCCATCTCGGGTTATTCGGGCGGCGGACGGCAGATGATCGAAGCCTATGAGCGCGGCGAAGCGCCGGCGTTCGAGCTCTACGCGCTCGGGCTCGAGCACAAACATGTGCCGGAAATCATGGCCTATTCGAAGCTTTCCGAGCGGCCGCTTTTCGTGCCCTCGGTCGGCAATTTCAGGCAGGGCATGCTGGTCTCGCTACCGCTCGCGCTCGACGCATTGCCGGGGAAGCCCAAAGCCGAGGATTTCAAAGGCGCCTATGCGGGTCACTACGCCGAGGCGAAACATGTCCGGCTGGCGGCCGCGCCGACAAGCGGCAAGCTCGACCCGCTGGCGCTGAACGGGACCGACGATTTGGAGCTCTTTGTCGTCGTAAACGAAGCGCGCCGCCACGCCCTTCTCGTCGCCCGGCTCGATAATCTCGGCAAGGGCGCGGCTGGCGCGGCGGTGCAAAATCTCGACCTGATGGTGGGGAAGACCGCCGTCTCAGCTTAGAGCGCTTCCCGATCACATGGACTCATGTGATCGATAAGGAAGCGCACAAAATCAAAATGTTGAGCAGGTTCTAATCGAAAAAGTCTGTCAACTTTTCGGAACCTGCTCGAGGGCCGACGGGCGACGCTCGGGCGCACGCCTATTCGGCATAGGCGGTGGCGCCGCCCGGCAGTTTCGCAGCGACGTCCTCATAGCGGCTTGTGCGCATGTCCATCATCGTCTCGAAGGCTTCATGCACCTCCTGAACCGAGCGAACTTTGAGCCGGCGGCCCTGCTGCTCGTAGAAGATCGGCCTATTGGCGCGCGCCGGCCTCGGCAGCAGCGACGCCGCCGACGTGTGCGGCGCCTCGTCCATGGTCCGCATGAAGCGCTCGGCGTCGTCCGGACCCAGGAAGTGGATGAGGTAGGTTTCGCCGCGGGTCAGAGGACGGCCGATCTTCTCGGCGATCCTGGTGCTGTCCTTCTTGAGCATTTCGGCGGCGAGAACCGCCGAAAGATAGGGATCGTTGCGCAAGCCCAGGATTTGCGCCCGCTTCTGTCCGCTGACGCGCGCCGAATCGTCGCTGGCGATCACCGCCGCCGTCTCGCCGTGCCCATGGCGCCAACCGAAGGTTTTCATCGCCTTAAGCCAGGTCTTCTCAACGAATTGGAAGAGTCCGCTGGCGGAAGACGTCCGCGCCTTCGCGGTGGAGGAGAAATTCGACTCCTTGTCGGCGATGGCCATGAGCAGCGCCGGGTCCATTTCGGTCGTCTGCGCGGCCTTGACGACGCGCTCGACAATCGACTGCTGCACCTTGACGGAACCGAACCGCATCACGCCCGGCGTATCGAAGGCGTCGTCACTCCCCAGCCGATGCGACCAGGTGAGCGCCGCCTGCTCCAAAGAGAAATCCGAGTCGAGCGCCGTATCGTCATCGGCGGATTGCGTCAGCGTCGCCAGCGTCGTCAGCGGAGATGCGGCGACGCGGGCGCGTGCAGCGCGCGCGGTCCGCTCCGGACGACGAGTGTCGTCGCGCTCGGCGGTCATCGCCAAGACGGCCAGCACAGAAAGCAGGGTCGCGACGCAAAGCGCGCGCAACAAAGGAGAACAGGATTGATCAAGCAGCAAGCCCGGCAGGGTCGCCTGGGGCGACGCCTTGGACTGCCGGCCTGAGCGATGCGACGCGGCCTTCTCGTCCTTGGAAGGCGGCGGGGCGTTCGTCACCGTGACGGTCATGCTTCGCGGTTTCTCCACAATTACGCAAAGTTTGCGTAAACAGAAGGTTACCTGCGATGCGGGGCGAAAGATCGGCGGCGCAAGCCATGCTCACGCCATAATTAAGCTCGCGCCACGGGCGCGCTGCAGCTCAAAATATCATTATTACAGGGAGTTACGCAGACAGGCCCTTCACTGTCGCCACAATGACGCCACTAGCCGAGACGCGAACTCGCTGCGGCGGCGTCTCGAAACGAGAGGCGGGTGTCTCTAAAAGAGATTCGACACCTTGGAGAGCATGCCCTGGAGCAGATGATACTCGGGGCCGGCGCTGGGCGTCGTGCGGCTGATGAAGTCGATCGGCTTCCCGTCTTCTATGCCGTAATCGGCCACGCGCTGAACCTTCTTCGACTTGTCGAAGTAAACCGCATAAACGCGCTGATCGGTAATGTTCTGAGGCATGAAGGCGAACTGGCGCTCGATACGCTGACTGACGTAATACCAGGCGTCGCCGCCGACCGTCGACGTCGTCGAGGGGGTGCCAAGGACCGTCATCACCTGCTGCGCCGACATGCCAGGCTTGACTTGCCCGGTGCTGCGCGAATCGAGGACGGCGCCACGGTTGACGACGCCCTCGTACCCGAGACAACCTGCAAGCGAAACCGCGAGGCCGGCCACAGCCGCCAAACGAGAAAAGACGCGCAAAGCTTGCGCCATGAATATCTCCGAAATCTCCCGCCGCAGCGCGCCTGCGCCCGGTCGATCGTCCTTCGACAAATCCGTAATCTTCGAACGCAGCGAAAGCAAGACGGCTGTTCTCGCGCTGCGCCGCGCTGGCGTCCGTGCGCCAACGCACATATTTGATTATTGAACGCGCGCGACCTGGAGACGACGCCATGAGCAACACTTTCGACCCGCATCCGCCGCTTTCGCGCCGTCTCGCTGTCTCTGAAGTGCCGCCCGAAGGTCTCGACGTCGACATCCGGGCGACGCCGGCCGAGTGCGCAGCACTGGCGCAGCACAATGCGCTGCCCGCTGTCCATTCGCTCCAAGCAGAGCTGCGCGCGCGGCAACGGCGGGGCGACGGATTGGAGATCGAAGGCGAGTTGCGCGCCAGGCTTCGGCAAACCTGCGTCACGACGCTCGAGGAGTTCGACTCGGAGCTTGTCGAACCCATTCAGATGCGCTTTGCGCCGCCTCGGGACGAGTCGCCGCGCGGTCGAAGGCGACACGAAGAGACGACTGAAATCACATTGGATGAGGATCCGCCTGATCCATTGATCGGGGGCGTCGTCGATCTCGGCGCCGTCGTTTCAGAGTTCTTTACGCTGGCGCTTGATCCCTATCCACGCAAGCCGGGGGCGAATTTCGTCGAACCGCAACCTGGGGACGGAGCTCAGGCAGTCTCGCCTTTCGCCACCTTGGGACGGCTCAAACCGCGCCGCGAGGCTTGAGGCGAGACAGAATAGGCACTTGCGCCTGTGGCCAGCAAATGGCAAGTCGCCCGCAAGGGCGGGAGCGCGAACGCGCTTCTCGGACGCGTCACAAAGGCCGGCCAAGAATTAAGGCGGCGAATCCAGGCGCGCAGTCGGGAGAAACGGGTTAAATGCCGCAAACTATCCGGATCGCGCTCGACGCGATGGGCGGCGATTTTGGTCCGAAGGTGACCATCGCGGGCGCCGCCAACGCCCTCGAACGGCGTCCCGAGAGCCGCTTTCTATTGATCGGCGACGAGCCGGCGATTCGCGCGCAGCTTCAGCGTCATCCGCGCCTCGCCGAATGCGCCGACGTGCGCCACTCTTCGGTGTCGATCCGCATGGACGACAAACCGAGCCAGGCGCTGCGCTACGGGCGGCGGGTCTCGTCGATGTGGCTCGCGATCGAAGCGGTCAAGAAAGGCGACGCCGACGTCGCCGTCTCCGCCGGCAACACCGGCGCGCTCATGGCCATGGCGAAAATTTGCCTGCATACGATGGCGCGCGTCGATCGTCCCGCGCTCGCCTGCCTTTGGCCGACGCTAAGGGGACAATCCGTCGTGCTCGACGTCGGGGCCTCGATGGGCGCCAACGCCAGCCACCTCGTCGATCTTGCGATCATGGGCGCGGCGATGGCGCGGGTCATCCTGGGACTTGAGCGCCCGACCGTCGGCCTGCTCAACGTCGGCACCGAAGAAATTAAAGGCATAGAGGAAGTTAAGGCCGCATCGACCCTGCTGCGCGACCTCAACCTGCCGGGCTTCGATTATCGGGGCTTCATGGAGGGCGACGGCATCGGCAAAGGCGTCGTCGATGTTGTGGTCACCGAGGGGTTTACCGGAAACATCGCCCTTAAGACCGCCGAGGGAACCGCGGCGCAGGTCTCCGCCTATCTCAAAGAGGCGATGGGCGGATCGCTGCTCGCCAAGCTCGGCTATCTGCTGGCGCAGGGCGCCTTCCGCGAGCTTCGCGCCAAGGTGGACACGCGCGCGACAAATGGCGGCGTGTTCCTTGGGCTTGAGGGAATTGTCATGAAGAGCCACGGCGGCGCCGATCCAATCGGCTTTGCGCGCGCGATCGAGATCGGCCACGAGATGGCGGGCAGCGACCTTCTCAATCGCATCCGCGACACTGTCGCGCTGGCGCACCGCCTCGAGGGGCAGGACGGCGCCGATTCGACCAGTCCTCCCCGGGAAGCCGCTCAGTGACCACAAGCATGCCTCAACTGCGTTCTGTCGTTCTTGGCGTGGGCGCCTATTTGCCTGCGAAGACGCTCAGCAATGCCGAGCTGTCCAAGCTCGTCGACACGAGCGACGAGTGGATTGTGCAGCGAACGGGAATCAAGGAGCGCCATATCGCCGCGGAAGGCGAGACGACGTCGATGCTCGGGGAAATGGCCGCGCGCGATGCGCTCGCCAACGCGGGAATTACAGCCGCCGACATCGACCTGATCGTCGTGGCGACGTCGACCCCCGACTGGACCTTCCCGTCAACAGCGACGCAGATTCAAGCGGCTCTCGGCATTACGCATGGCGTGGCGTTTGATCTGCAGGCCGTCTGCTCGGGATTTGTTTTCGCCGTCGCCACGGCGGAGAAATTTTTGCGCTCGGGCTCGCACAAGTGCGCGCTTGTCATCGGCGCCGAGACATTCTCTCGGATCATCGATTGGACCGACCGAACAACCTGCGTGCTGTTTGGCGACGGCGCCGGCGCGATGGTGCTCGAGGCGCGACCCTCGCAGGGCGGGTCAGAGGAGCGCGGCGTACTGACGACTCACCTGCGCTCTGACGGACGCCATCGCGCGAAACTCCATGTCGACGGCGGCCCTTCCGCGACTCAAACCGTCGGTCATCTGCGTATGGAGGGGAAAGAGGTATTTCGCTTCGCGGTTGGCCAAGTCACCGACGTCGTCAAAGATGCTTTCGCCGCGACGGGAATGACCCCCGAGGATCTCGACTGGTTCGTGCCGCATCAGGCGAATCGCCGAATCATCGACATGTCGGCGCAAAAGCTAGGGATTGCCCCGGAAAAGATCATCGCCACCGTGCATTTACACGGCAACACCTCCGCCGCGTCTGTGCCCCTGGCTTTGGCCGTCGCCGCGGCGGACGGACGAATCAAACAGGGCGATCTCGTCATGCTTGAAGCTGTCGGGGGCGGCTTTACCTGGGGATCGGCGCTGATACGCTGGTAAGCTGGCGAAATACAACGCCTATTTCAATGTAAACAAATATTGGTAAGAAATATTGCACAAGCGGTTACAACCTGCGCTTGATTTCCGCATTCAATTCTGAAAAATTCCGACAATACCGGTGGCGAATACCCGCTGTGGGCGGGTTTCGGAGCGCTAACGCGCCGCCCCTGATCGCGCCCCGTCGTCCCCCCGGCGCGCTCCGGGACAGCCCACGACCGTCGTTTTAATGAATTGTAGGGCAGAAAATGGCCAAGGGGGACGCGACCGCTAAGCCAATCGGCGAAGCGATAGAGGAGCGCATGGCGAGCGGGGGCACCGTGACCCGTTCGGACCTTGCAGACGCAATCCATCGGAAAGTCGGAGTTCCGCGGGCGGAGTCCGCGAAATACGTCGAAATGGTGCTGGAAGAGATCTTCGAGCGCATCGTCGCGCGCGAAGACGTCAAGCTCTCGTCCTTTGGCGCCTTTGTTGTGCGCTCTAAGAAGGAGCGGCTGGGACGCAATCCGAAGACTGGCGCAGGCGCCAAGATTTCGGCGCGGCTGGTCGTCTCCTTCAAGCCGTCCAATATCATGCGTGCGAGAATCAACGGCGACGAGTGACGCTTGCGCCGACAGGCGCGCATACCCGCTTGACAAGCGTCGGCGCGTCATGCGCCAAGCATGCATGGCCAAAAGCCGTGCGGTCTACGTCTGTCAGAACTGCGGCGCCGTCGCGTCGCGGTGGCAAGGTCGCTGCGACTCCTGCGGCGAGTGGAACAGCCTCGTTGAAGAGTCGGAGGCCGGCGCGCCCGCCGTGTCCCGCCGCGCCGCGCGCGGCCGCGTCTTCGAACTCGAGGGGCTGGCTGGCGAAGGCCGGGCAGCGCCAAGAATTGCGACAGGAATCGACGAATTCGACCGCGTCACAGGCGGGGGCTTCGTGCCGGGCTCGGTGCTGCTGCTCGGCGGCGAGCCGGGCATCGGCAAATCCACTCTGCTCATCCAGGCCTGCGCGACTCTGGCGCGGCGCGGCGCGCGCGTCGTCTATATTTCGGGCGAGGAAGCCGTCGCCCAGGTGCGCCTGCGCGCGACCAGACTCAATCTCGCCGATGCGCCGGTGGAGCTGGCCGCCGCAACTCAGGTCGAGGACATTCTCGCCACCTGCGCGGCAGGCGCCCGCCCGGCGTTGATCGTCATCGACTCGATACAGACGATGCACACCAACATGGCCGAGTCGGCGCCGGGAACGGTGACGCAGGTGCGCGCCAGCGCCCAGGCGCTTCTGCGCCACGCCAAGACGACCGGTTCGACGATCGTTCTCGTGGGCCATGTCACCAAGGACGGGCAGGTTGCAGGTCCGCGCGTCGTCGAACACATGGTCGACGCCGTCCTGTCCTTCGAGGGCGACGGCGCGCATCATTTCCGCATGCTGCGCGCCTCCAAGAATCGCTTTGGCGCCACAGGCGAAATCGGCGTCTTTGAGATGACCAGCCTCGGACTCGCCGAAGTCGCCAATCCGTCGGCGCTTTTTCTCGCCGGGCGCGATTCTGGCGCGCCGGGCGCGGCGGTCGTCGCCGGCATGGAGGGGCAGCGTCCGCTGCTGATCGAAATCCAGGCGCTCGTCGCGCCGACATCGCTGGGCACGCCGCGACGCGCCGTGGTCGGGTTCGACCAGAATCGGCTGTCCATGATCCTGGCCGTGCTCGAAGCGCATGGCGGGCTGAAGCTTGGCATGCATGACGTCTATCTCAACGTCGCGGGGGGATTTCGAGCCCATGAGCCGGCCGCCGATCTCGCCGCGGCCGCCGCGCTCGTCTCGTCGCTCACCGGCGCCATCCTGCCGCCCGACATGTGCTTTTTCGGCGAAATCGGGCTCTCCGGCGCCGTGCGGCCCGTCATTCACGCCGGCATGCGACTGCGCGAATCGGGGAAACTCGGTTTCCATCACGCCGTCGTCCCGCAGTCCCAACAAATTTCCGATGACGGGCGCGGCTCCGGCGTGACGATCCGTCCCTGCGCGGACGTCGGCGGCCTCGTCGCCGCCATAGCCCGCATATCGACGCGCGAAAGAACGATCGCGCGCGGCTAACGAGGTCGCGCATTAGTGTTTCCGGCTGGCCTCAAGATGCGTTAGAAGGCTGCCAGTGCGAAAGCAAGACGCCTGCAAGATCGACGCTTGCCTACCCGCGGCGGCGCAAAGTTGACACAGGTTCTGGAGAGGGTGGTGCGGATGCCGCCCGGAAGGCGGCCAACAGCCCATTCAGAAGCGATCAGAGCTCGGGGCGAACAAGCAAGGGGCTAGCGATGCCATCATATCTTGATTTGGCTGTGATTACCGTCGTTCTGATTTCGGGGATGCTCGCTCTTTTGCGCGGCTTCACCCGTGAAGTCCTTGCAATCCTGTCCTGGGTTGCGGCCGCGGCTGCTGCGTATTTCTTTTATCCGCTCGCCCTGCCCTACATCAAACCATATGTCAGCAAGGACGAGATCGCCCTCGCGGCTTCCGTGGCCTCCGTGTTTTTCGTCGCTCTGATCGCGGTTTCTCTCGTCACGGTGAAGCTCTCGGACGTCATCCTCGATTCGAAGGTCGGCGCGCTCGATCGCACGCTCGGCTTTCTGTTCGGCGCGGTTCGCGGCGCCCTGCTCGCCGTCGTCGCCTTCGTCTTTTACAGCTGGCTCGTGCCCGAAACTAATCAGCCGGAATGGGTCAAGGACGCACGCGCCAAGCCCTTCCTGACGGCTGGCGGCGAGAAGCTGCGCGAAATGCTGCCCGACGACATCGACAGCCTCGTCGCAAAGATCAAGGCCAAGAAAGGCGCTCCGACGAATGAGGAGCCGCCAGCCGACGTCGAACCGGACAAGATTCAGCCTGCGCCGACCGACGCCAGCTCCGAGGCGCCAGCCGAGGCGGCGCCAGCGTCGGGCGACAAGCCTGAATGATGGTCTTGCGGATGGGCCCCGCCGCTGGCACATATGACGGGAATACGACGCCCGGTCGTTTGGGAATGCTGAGCGGCGGCGCGTCACGGGGGACGAAGCATGACCGAGGCCGCCGAGGATCTTCAGCGATCCTCATCGCGCGAGATTAACGCGACAGACGATCTCGACGGCGACAGGCTTCGCGAATATTGCGGCGTTTTCGGCGTCTTCGATCTGCCGGACGCCGCGGCGATCGCCGCCTTGGGGCTGCACGCCCTGCAGCATCGCGGCCAAGAGGCGGCGGGCATCGTCAGCTTCGACGGCGGCCGCTTCCATGGCGAGCGCCGACTGGGCTTGGTCGGCGATCACTTTTCTCAAGAAAACACGATCAAGCGCCTGCCCGGCGCCGCAGCGATCGGGCACGTGCGCTACGCCACCACCGGCGAAACCATGCTGCGCAACGTGCAGCCGCTGTTCGCGGAGTTGAACACGGGCGGCTTCGCGGTCGCCCACAACGGCAACCTCACCAATGCCCAGACGCTGCGCCGCGAACTGATCCGCGAAGGCGCGATTTTCCAGTCGACTTCGGACACCGAGGTCATCCTTCATCTCGTGGCGCGCAGCCGCCGGCCGCTGCTCATCGACCGTTTCATCGAAGCGCTTCGCTCGATCGAAGGCGCCTATTCGCTTGTCGCGCTCACCAACAAGAAGCTGATCGGCGCGCGCGATCCGCTCGGCATCCGGCCGCTCGTCATCGGCGAATTCAACGGAAAATATATTCTCGCGTCGGAGACTTGCGCGCTCGACATCATCGGCGCGCGCTTCGTGCGCGACGTGATGAATGGCGAGATCGTCATTATCTCCGAGGACGGAATTCAGAGTTTGCGGCCGTTTCCGCCGCAGCCGATGCGCCCCTGCATCTTCGAATATATCTATTTCGCCCGTCCCGATTCCATCGTCCATGGCCGTCCGGTCTATGAGGTGCGCAAGGCGATGGGCGCCGAGCTGGCGCGCGAGCGCCCGATCGAGGCGGACGTCGTGGTGCCCGTGCCGGACTCAGGGGTGCCGGCGGCGCTCGGCTATTCGCAGCAATCGGGCGTGCCGTTCGAGCTCGGCATTATCCGCAATCATTATGTCGGGCGCACCTTCATCGAGCCCACGCAGATCGCCCGCGATTTCGGCGTGCGCATGAAACACAGCGCCAATCGCTGCGTCGTTGCGGGAAAGCGCGTGATCCTCATCGACGATTCCGTGGTGCGCGGCACGACCTCGGTGAAAATCGTGCAGATGATGCGCGACGCCGGCGCGACGGAAGTGCATTTCCTGATTTCATCGCCGCCGATCACCAATCCGGACTACTACGGGATCGATACGCCGCAGAAGGAGAATCTGCTCGCCGCAACGCATACGCTCGATGAGATGCGCGAGTATATCGGCTGCGACTCGCTGGGCTTCCTGTCCGTCGACGGCATTTATCGCGCCATGGGCTACGAACGCCGCGATCCCATCCGGCCGCAGTTCACCGATCACTGCTTCACCGGGGATTATCCCACCTCGCTGACTGACCTTGTCGGCGAAAACCGCGCGCAGCTGTCGCTGTTGGCGGAGGCGAGCTGATAGTCGGCCGACGCGAGATCCGCGTGTATGAGAGGCCATGAGCGCAACGGCCCAGAGACGCATCAACGCAGCGGAATTTCTCGCCTGGGCGCAATCTCAGGAGAGTGGCCGCTATGAGCTGTTTCGCGGCGAAACCTTCGCTGTGGCGCCGGAACGCGCGGAGCATGTCGCCGCTAAGGCCCGAATTTGGCGCGCGCTGGCCGATGCAATCGCGCGCGTAGGGGCGCCGTGCGAAGCATTTGTCGACGGGCTCGGCGTAAAGATCGACGATCACACCGTTTACGAACCCGACGCATTGGTCAATTGCGGCGATCCTGTGCCCGCGGATTCGCTCCTGGCGCCTACGCCCATCGTCATCGTCGAAGTCATCTCGCCCTCTTCTCGCAGCTTCGACAAAAATTCAAAGCTCAGCGATTATTTTCGGCTCGCGAGCGTCAAGCATTATCTCGTCGTAGATCTTAGCCGACGGCTGATCTTGCACTATCGCCGGCAAGCCGATCAGATCGTCGTCGCCATCGTCAAGGAAGGTCGCGTGACGCTCGATCCTCCAGGCCTGGATGTCGCTGTTGACGAGATGATTCCCGAGATCCCTGCGTGAAGCCCATGCGCATCGCACTTGTCACCGGCGCCTCGCGCGGCATCGGTCGCGCCCTGGCGCTCGAACTCGCGCGCGACGGCGCGCATGTCATCGCCCTGGCGAGAACGCAGGGCGCGCTGGAAGAACTCGACGATGAAATCCGCGCGCAGGGCGGGCAAGCGACGCTCGTTCCCTGCGATCTGGCCGACTTCGACGCGCTTGACCGTCTCGGCGCCGCGTTGTTCGAACGCTGGGGCAAGCTCAACGTTTTCGTCGGCAATGCCGGCGTTCTCGGACCTCTGTCGCCGCTCGCCCACGTCGACCCGAAGGATTGGAACCGCGTTATGGCGGTCAACGTCACCGCGAACTGGCGGCTGATCCGTTCACTTGATCCGCTCCTGCGCGCGTCCGGCGCCGGACGCGCCCTCTTCATTACCTCAGGGGCGGCGCATCGCGAGACCATGAAGCCGTTCTGGGGCCCTTATGCGGTCTCGAAGGCGGCCCTCGAAGCGATGGCCCGCACTTATGCATCCGAGGCCGCCGGCGATGGCGTGACCGTCATGCTCGCCAATCCGGGTCCGCTGCGCACGCGCATGCGCGCTCAGGCGATGCCCGGCGAAGATCCGATGACGCTCAAAACGCCTGAAGAATTCGCAAAAAAAAGCCTCGCGCTGCTGGCGCCGGAATGGCGCGAGAGCGCGAGGCTTTACGACTTCCCCACCGACCAGCTGCTGAGTTTCGCCTCGCCTGCCTAATGGCTAGGTTTACGCGAAGACTTAGCCATGATGGTGATGATAGTGGTGATGATGGTGGATGTGATGGCGGCGCGGCATGGGCAGGGGCGGCGGCGGGACATAGGCGAGAGTCAGGCGCTCTACGCCCGCTGTCCATCCCACGCCGGAGCCGGCTTCAATGCTAAATGGCTGCAGCGAGAAAGTGTCGTTGGATCCGCCGACGAGCGCTGCGCCGCCGCCGCCGACCAGAACCTTGGCTGAGAAGCCAGGGCCATAATAGGCGCCCGCGAGCGCGCCCGGTCCAATATGGCTGGTGGCGGAGACGACGCCCCAGGCAAGCTCGCCAGCACCGTTGATCGTCACATTGGCGCCGACCTTGGTGAGCGCGCCGACGTAATGAGCAGGAACAGCGCCTTCAGCGTCATCGCGATACATGCAGTCTATCTGCTGATTTTCGACCAAGACGCTGATGCCGTTGCCAAGCAGCCGGCACTGCAAGGAGCCGATGCGGTCGCCCGCGAAAGCGCTCGCCGGCGCCAGCAGGGCCAGAGCGAAAACGCCGCTCAGCGCGCGACCCAATCCAAACTTCCGCATTTAAATCTCCTTTTCCTGATCTGCGCGCACCGTCTGAAGCGGAGCCGCAGAAGCACGCCTGCAGTACATCACGACCGGCGAAATGCAACAGCGCCGCTCCAGCCACGCAGATATAGCCTCTGGAGGGCGGATCATGTGCGCGGACGCAACGAGCGTGCGCGCATGCTGCTTCGCCACACCTTTGCCGCGCTTGCAAAGGACGTGGAAGAGTCCGATTTCTAAAGGTGATCTAAAGAACCGAGGATTCCGTGGCGAACTCCTATCCGCTTCCCGTTCTCGTGGACCAGGGCCTGTCGCAGTCCGACGTCGAGGCGCTGCGCGCCGCTGTCGTGGCGCTGGAACGACAGAGTTTTGCAACGCGGCTTGCCGGATTGGCGAGCCGGCAGCTGAGTTTTGGCGCGATGACGCTGCCGCCGCGACTGCAGGCGGCGGTCGCCGCCGCGACCCAAAAGGCGCTCGCCGCGGCGATGAAGTTGGCCTTGGCCAGCCTCGACGCGCAGCCGGCGAAGGACTCCATACGCATTCACCGGCGTCTGGCGGCGCTGACGGGAGGCGTCGGCGGCGCCGTTGGACTGGCGAGCCTGCCGCTCGAACTGCCGGTGTCGACGACGATCATGCTGCGCTCGATCGCGGAAATTGCGCAGGCCGAGGGAGAGGACCTGCGCCACCCGGGCGCCGCCCTCGCCTGTCTCGAAGTTTTTGCGCTGGGCGGCCCTTCCGCCGAAGGCGCCGTTCTAGAGGGCGGCTATCTCGCGCTCCGCGCGCTTCTCGCGAAATCCGTGTCCGACGCTGCACGATTTATGACTGTCCATCAGATCTCCAGCGAAGCGGCGCCCGCCCTGGCGCGCCTGATCGGCGCGATCGGGGCGCGCTTCGGCATGGTCGTCTCGCAAAAAACCGCCGCCCAGGCGATCCCGGTGATCGGCGCGATCAGCGGCGCGGCGATCAATGTCGCCTTCACCGAGCACTTCCAAAGTCTCGCCCGCGGCCATTTCGTCGTGCGCCGACTGGAGCGGGTTTACAGCCCGGCCCTGGTGCATGCCGAATACGCGAGGATCGCCCGCTCGGAGGGCTATTGGGATGATCCGTCGCAGGCGGCGTGAGCAGCGAGCGCTTTTGATCACGCTGCGTTTGGGGAATGTCTCTGTTTGAATTTCGCCCTTGGGTGAACCCCGGAAACATTTGGCTGGCAGCCGAGATGTTCGCATCGCGCCAAAAAAGGCAAGGTTCCATGATGGGGCGTTATGCGAATGCTATGCACGATCACCGCTATCGTTAAGCCGTGGCCTCGACGTATTTTTTGAAGTTGTTCAAAATTGTTTGCCACCCATCGCGCTGCTGTTCGATTGAATGTTCGGTTTCTGCATCGAAGGTGCTGCGCACTGTTACGCCATTCGCACTTTCCAAAAATTCCACGGCGCCGCTACGGTCTCCGAAGGAATATTCGATCAGCTCGTGCCGAACGATCTTGGTGTAAGTTCCGGCAAAGTCGAAACCAAAGCTGCCGTCTTTGGCCTCCATGCGGGAGGAGAAGGCGCCGCCCTCGCGCAGATCGACTGTGGCGCGCGGGCAATGCCAAGTGTCGACCGCGAAGTTCCACTTCGTGATGTCGGCCGGTGTGGTGTAGGCAGACCAGACTCTGGCGATCGGCGCATGGACAAGCGTTTCGACAGTGAGTTTCATTGATTGTGATCCTGCGGCATAGTTTTCTCGAATTAGACTCTTGAAGTCCGCTATTTCGCGAGCCGCGCTTTCTGGCGACGGGGCGAAACAATTGATACGTTCAAACGCGCATCCCGATATCTCCTCGCTTGCGGGAGATAGTCAAGGTGAGGGGAAGGGCGACCGGGTGAAGAGCTTCCTCTTCATCCTGAAGAGCGTGCGCAGCACGGATTCACTTAAATTCCGCATCTTCACTAAGGCAAACGGCGCAGCGCCTCGGCGAGATGTCCAACCTGCTTCGTCGTGGCGATGCTCGACTCATTTTCTTCGAGCATGACGAAATCGGCGCCCGCGAGGTTCTCATCGAGTTCCTCTTTCGTGGCCGGTAGCCGTTCGCCGTTCGAGGCGTCGCCAGGCGCGCGCCGGTAATGGCCGAGTTCGACGCTGTTGTCCTCGGTCCGCATGTAGAACCAATAATCGATTTGAGGCGGACAGGGCGCGAGGGTCGCCGCCGCCAGAACTTCATGCAGAAAGCTGCCGCCCAGCGCGAGCAGCCGCGGCGGGCGGGCGCAATCGCCCTTCTCCCCTGCCCGGCCAATCGCCGCCGTGGGATAACGCGCGTCCGGCGCTAAAAGATTGAGGAGATCCAGCAGGTCGCGGTCGGTGCCCAAGGCTTCCGGCGCCGGCGCAGACGCAAAAGCCAGCACGCCGACGGGAGAAGCGGCAAGCGCGCGCGTGGCTTCCCGCATGGCGAGCGCGCCGCCGACGCTGTTCCAATGCGTGCCGCCGCGCGGAAAGAGCGGTATCGGTTGTTTGGGCTTTTCCGCCGCAATGAGCGCCGGGCCGTCCACATAGCGCAGCTGAGCTTCATCGAGAGCCGTGCGGTAAGGCGCAAGCTTTTCGGGCATCGCCGTCGCGCGCAGGGCGCAAGCCGCCGACTTTGGCAGATCTTCCGGGTAGCGCGCCGCCTTTGACGGCGAAATGAGATAGACGAAGCTCTTGCCGCGCGCCTGCGCCCTCTCCTGAATTTCGCGCAGCGTCGAAGACCACGCGCCGAGCCGCGCGGAATCGAAGGCGCCGTCGCGGGCGCAAAATTCGTCGATGTAGAACTGCTCATAGAGTTGGCCATTGCGGCCGATCACGACTCCGGGCGCGGCCGAGCCGCCGAAAAGCGAAAAGATGAGCTGATTTTTCGCGCGAACGGAGATCGGAAACACCGGCGACATTCGGCCAAGATTGATGGAGACCGCCTTCTGCGTTTCTCCTGAGAGGAAGGCGTCGAGAGTCCAGGGCGCGGGCTTTGGCTTCGCGACGCCGTAAAGCGGCCAGGCGCTGCGGATGCGCAGCTTCGGCCAATCGCCTTCAACGGCGAAATTCCACAGATTGGCGAGGAACAAAAACGCGATGAAGCCGGCGCAACCGAAGATCGGCAGGCGCGCAAGTGTGAGCGCCTTCATGAAGGCGCGTCGTGCGCCAACGCTTTCAGCGCGCGCGGGCGCCTGCAGCGCGGCGCCGCTTTCTCCTTCAAGTCGCGCGGCGGGCTTATTCTTTTCGGCGAGATCGCTCATGCGATTCAAAACCGGAAGTAGATGAACGGCTTGAAGGGATCGGCAAGTCCCTTCGCCAAAGCCGCAAGGAAGAGCATGGAAAGCGCGCTATTTGACGCCAGGGCGAAGCGCTGCGCCGCGACGCCCCAATCGAAGTCCTTGACATAAAGCGACAGGCGCTGCGCGACGCAGATCGCCGCAGCGACCAACGCCACCACAACATATTCGGGAGGAATCGCGACAGGCGCGCTGGCGTGCGCCCAGGGAGTCGCCATCAACGCGAGCAGCGCGCCGGCTTGCGACAAAGAGGTTGCGCGAAAGAATGTCCATCCGACGATCACGATGATCATCGCAATGACGTTCGCGAGCCAGTCAGGCAAGCGCTGCAGACGATTGACCAGAAAGAGCCGGTCGAGCACGAGGAACACGCCATTATAGGCGCCCCAGGCGATATAGGTCCAAGCCGCGCCGTGCCAGAGTCCCGAAGCGAAGAAGCAGATCCACAGATTGAGGTAGGTGCGCGCTTCGCCGCGCCGATTGCCGCCGAGCGGGAAATATAAATATTCGCGAATCCAGCTTGTCAGCGAGATGTGCCAGCGCCGCCAGAAATCGGTGATGCTCGTCGCGACATAGGGCATGTTGAAATTTTCAAGCAGCCGAAAGCCGAACATGCGCGCAAGCCCAATCGCCATGTCGGAATAGCCGGAAAAATCGAAATAGATCTGGAAGGTGAAGAACAGCACGCCCGCCCAGGCCTCCGCGAAGCCAAGGGAGCTGACGTCATGCGCGAAGATCAGGTCCGCGCCGCTTGCAAGCGTATCGGCGAAGAGCAGTTTCTTCACGACGCCGAGCATGAAGCGGGAAAAACCCACGATAAAGTCGTCGACGTCGGCGTGCGGCATCGCCTCGAATTGGCGCGCGATGTCGTGATATTTGATGATCGGGCCGGCGAGCAGCTTGGGAAAGAAAAAGACGTAAAGCCCATAAAGCAACGAACTACGCGCCGGCGCCGTGACGCCGCGATAGACGTCGACGAGATAGGTGATCTTTTCAAAGACAATGAAGCTGACGCCGATCGGCAGCGCGATCTGCGGAATGTTGATCCCCGGCAGCGTCAACGCCTTCAGCAGCGCGTCGACATTGAGCGCGAGAAAACCCGTGTATTTGTAATAGACGAGGATCGCGAGATTGGCGACGACGCCGAGCGCCAGCCAGCGTTTGCGCATCTCATTCCCGGCAGGCCGAAGGCCTGATCGGGAATCCAGAGCAATCTCCGCCTCGCTCGCAAGTCTGGATTCCCGATCGCTTCGCTTAAGCGAAGCGCCGGGAATGACACTGGGATCGCCGATGGATAACGCGGCAATCTTCTGCCCCACGTAAAGGTCGAGCCCGACCGACGCGAAGACAAGGAGGATGAAGACCGGCTCGCTCCAGGCGTAAAAGGCAACGCTTGCCGCAAGCAGGATGACGGCCCGCCGCCAGCGGACTTCTCCAAAGAAGAGATACAGGAGGTAAACCGCCGGGCCGAACAGGAACAGGAACAGCGGCTCGTAGAAAAGCATGATTGTCCTGCGTTACTCGGCGCGCTGGCGCGAGCGCGAAGGCCTGCGGCTTTTACCAAAAGCCCAGCAGTGGAGCAAGAAAGCGGCCTCTCCAGCGTTAGCGGGGAAAGGCGCCACGAAGCGCCGGAAGGGGCAAGGCGCGTTTCGTCGCGAGAATGAAAGGCCGGCCCCCCTCCCCAACCCTCCCCCGCTTCGCGGGAGAGGGAGCAGATTGCGCCTCTCATGAGAGTTTCGGGGCCAAGCTCTTTCTCGTTAGAGCTCCTGCAAATCGTAAGGAGCTTCAAATCTTAACCGGAATTCTCGAGCCAGGGTCGCTTGCGCGGGCGCCGCGTTGCGCCTATCACCCCGCCATGACCGTTGATTTTTCTCCCACGTCCGATTTCCTGCGCGCGCTGATTGAGCGCGGGTTCGTTCATCAATGCTCCGATTTCGAGGGCCTGGACGAAAAGGCGCGCTCCGGCACGCTCTCCGCCTATATCGGCTTCGACTGCACGGCCGCCTCGCTGCATGTCGGTTCGCTGCTGCCGATCATGATGCTGGCCTGGCTGCAGCGCACCGGCGGCAAGCCGTTGCCGTTGATGGGCGGCGGAACGACGCGGGTCGGCGATCCCTCCGGCAAGGACGAGAGCCGCAAGCTTTTGACAGTCGAGCAGATCGACGCGAACAAGGCGTCGATCCGGACCGTCTTCGAGCGCTTCCTCACCTTTGGCGACGGCGCCACAGACGCGCTGATGCTCGACAACGCCGATTGGCTGGCGGGTTTGAACTACATCGACTTCCTGCGCGACGTCGGCCGCCACTTCTCCGTCAACCGCATGCTGACGATGGATTCGGTTAAACTGCGTCTGGAACGCGAGCATGAACTCTCCTTCATCGAGTTCAATTACATGTGCCTGCAGGCGTATGACTTCGTCGAGATCAACAGGCGTTACGGCGCGCCGCTGCAGATGGGCGGCTCGGATCAATGGGGCAATATCGTCACCGGTCTCGATCTCGGCCGCCGCATGGGCTGCCCGCAACTCTATGCGCTCACCTCGCCGCTGCTGACGACGGCGTCAGGCGCGAAGATGGGCAAGACCGCCGCCGGCGCCATCTGGCTCAACGCCGATATGCTGTCGCCCTATGACTACTGGCAGTATTGGCGAAATACGGAAGACGCCGACGTCGCCCGCTTCCTGAAGCTTTTCACCTTCCTGCCGATGGAAGAGATCGCGCGCCTCGCCGCGCTGCAGGGCGCCGACATCAACGAAGCCAAGAAGACTCTCGCGACGGAGGCGACGGCGCTCATTCACGGCCGCACGGCCGCTGATGCGGCCGCAGACACCGCGCGCACGACATTCGAAGAGGGCGCGCTCGCGCTGTCGCTCCCCAAGGTCGCCGTTTCGGCTGAGGAAGTCGCCGCCGGCATTGGCGTGCTGACCGCCTTCGTCAAAGCCGGTCTCGTCGTGTCGACCGGCGAAGCGCGGCGCCAGATCAAAGGGGGCGGGCTGCGCGTCAATGATGCGCCGGTGACCGACGAACGCACCGTCATCGGCGAAGCGGCGTTTGCGAGCGACGGCGTCGTCAAACTCTCGCTCGGCAAGAAGAAGCACGTGCTGCTCGAGCGCGCGTAAGCTCGAAGACTACCGCTGCTGGGGCATGCGCGTCGTGCCGTCGATGACGCCCATGATCTTGCGCATCAACCCGGGCGCGATCGCCGAAAGCGGATTGACGCTGATTGAAGGCGATGGGAGCGCGCCATAGAGGCGATAGCTCAGCGCAAACACGCCTTCATGCTGTCCGCCGGCGAGCACGACGCCGACCACCGGAATATTCGACAACAGATTGTTCAACGCATAGGCGGGCACATATGAGCCCACAAGGTCCAGCCGCTCGCGCGGGAAGTCGATGTAGCCGTCGAAGGTGAGGCCGATCTCGGGACCCGACAGCACGCCCTCGCGCACGGTAAGCTGTCCGCCCGACCAGCTGAAGTCGCTCTCCAATCTGCCGACGCGAACGAGGTCGGGGTCGAAGCGGTAATTGCCGCGATCGTCCGCGCGCGCCGTTCCGCTTTGCGCCATCAGCTGGCGAACGGTCGGTTCGCCGCGCACGAAGAAGTCGCGAATGCGCAAAGCGCCGTCGGCGCGGTTTTGACTAAGTTGTACGGTCGCGCTCAGCGCGCCGCTGTCCATCTTTCGATAGATGTCGAAGAAGGAGAGCAGCGAGCCGCCGTCGTTTGTCGCAATTTCGAGTTGCGACTGGTTATCCTGGCCGCGCCCCATGCCGACCGTGAGCTGCTCGCGGCCAAAAAAGCCCTTAAGCGCCACCGCGCGGGGCTTGCCGCCGCGACGCTCCAATTTCAGTTCGACGTTTGCGAGAATTTGCTTGCCGTAGCCGGTGACGATCGGCGACTTGAAGTCGAGATCGAGGTCGTCGACGCTGCCCTTGCCGCGTTCGGCGCGCAGCAATCCCTGCATGATCGGACGTGCGTCGAAATTCGCTCCGCGCGCGACGATCTTGACCAACTCGCCGCTGCGCTGCACGTCGACGCGCATGTCGTCTCCGGGCGAGAGTCGCGCCTGCGAGAGACGGGCGGCGCGGAATGCGCCTTCGCGTCCGAATTCGATGACGCCCTGCGCCTGCGTCGGTCCCGCGTCGAACACGAACTGTTCGAGCGACATCGCCTCCCCGTGGCGCGTCAGCATGAACGAAGACTTTGCCGCCTTCCCCGCCGGCTTGACGAGGCCCGGCAGCGGGTTGTCGAAATTCGTCCGGGTGAGATCGAGGTCGATCTGCGTATCGACGTTCTCAACCGGGATCGGCGTGCGTATCGTCGCCAGAATCGGTCCGCTGACGCCGGCGATGGCGTAGCCGGCGCGCTGGCGCGCCGCATCGTCAAAAGTGAATGCGACCTGCGCCTGTGCGGGCCCCTTGTCGCCAAAGCCGCGGCGCACGTCGAGGGTGGCCGGCGCGCCAAAGATTCGGCCGGTTCCGTTCACGCGCAGTCCGGCTGGATCAGCGACGATATGCAACGCGCCGCTCTCGAGCTTCTCCCTGCCGATCAGCTTCTCGATCACAAGGTTCGAGGTCGTCGCGTCGATGGCGAAAGTCGTGGCCGCGTCGCGCGCGGTCGCCCCTGTTTCGAAATCGACGCGCAGCCGACCTTCGAGGGTTCCTTTCAGCGCGCCTGCTTCGACGGGGATAGACGCGTGGTCGGCGATCGCCGGCAACGAAAGCAGGTCAGAGACGGCTTCGACGTCGCCGCCCACAGCAACCTCGACCATCGCGGGCGTCGGGCGCAGCGCGCTGTCAGCGACCAGAAAGCGGCCAGACGACAGTGCGAGGCGTCGACCTGGCCCGGTCTCCATGGCGCCTGAGGTCGCGTCGAAAGACGCCGTTTGCCCGGTGATCCGCAGTCGCCCGTTGATGCCGGTGAGCGGCGCCATGCCCGGCAGGATGTCGGACACTGTCGCATCGACGATGTCGCCTTCGGCGAACAGCGAGCGATCCGGCGGCGCCTGCTCGTAACGCATCGCGTTCAGCGCCGCGCCGTCGAAGTCGGCGGCATATTGGGCGCGCTTCAGGACGCCGACCGGCACATGATCGACGAACCAGGTGCGCACGGACGGCGCGACATGGGTCGGCCATAGACGCGCGAGCGCGCGTATCTGCGTGTCCTCGATTCCCATCTTGAGTATGACGCGGATGTCGTCGCGCCAACTCAATGCGCCGTTGAGGTCGACGCGCGCATCGGGACCGGCGAAGGCGAATTTGTCGAAGACCATCTGACGTTCGTCGCGAAACAGGCGCGCATTGAGCAGTCCGTTGTCAATGCGGACATTTTTCTCTCCCGCGCGCTCAGGCGCGACCACGGTTGGCGCTTTGAGCCGCAACGCGATCGTCCATGGCCCATCCAGGCTCGCCGCATCGGCGATGGTCTTCGCCCCGTCAGGTGGGCGCGCCTCGCCGACGATGGTCATGTCGAATCCGCCAGCCTTGAACACGAGCGGTGCGATTGCGACCTTGCGCGCGGCCCTGTCCCACACCGCGACGCCGGCGATCTTCTCGATCATCACCGGCTCGTGATCCGGCTCATCGAAGCGGAAATAGCCCCGGCCGATTTCCATTTGGCCCGACGCTTCCAGAACCTCGTCGCCCGGACCAAGCGCGAATCTCAGGTCGAAGGAGAGCGGCGCGTCGGTGTCGAAGGCGGTTGTGCGGAAACCGCCGGCAAGCGAAATCTCATCGATCGAAAAGTTGCGAAACTGCGCGTGGAAATCGCGCCGTCCTCCCGGCGCGCCCTTTGCGACAGCGACGGCCGTCCAACGCCCCGAGGGACCATTGGCCGCCGCGGAGAAGCGCATGCCGCTGTCGCCCTTGTCGAGGCTGAGCGTCACGTCTTCATAGCGGATGGCGCGATCGATCGTGCGGTCGTCGATCGTGAGCCGGCCGTGCGCCACGCCGAGACGATCGAGCGCGGCGATTGGACTGTTCGGGCTCGTGGCGAAGTCCATGAGCCCGCGCAGGGCCCCCGCCGCGTCGCGCAGCAGAGTCACGCGCTCCGACCCGGCGCCGTTCGCCGCCGCTCCGGGCGCAATCGCTGGCGCCTTGGCTGGAACCGGATGCGCGCCCGCGGAAATGGCCACGGATCCATCCGGATCGACGGAAAGTCGCAGGTCCAGATCAAGAACTTCGAGCCGGCGCAGCTTTATGCGGCCGATCAACAGGGAGCGAAGGTCGAGCGACAGTTCCGCGCGCGGCGCCGCAACGATGGGACGACCGTCTTTCTTGACGATGAAATTGTCGACGGACAGCGTCGGGCCATGATCGCCGTTGCCGATCGCGGCGGCGCCCAGCGAAAATTCGTAGCGGCCGCCTGCGAGTTCGTCGAGCGATTCGACGATGCGCGGCGCGAGCCAGGCAAAGGTGATGGAGCCCTGCGAAAGCAGCAGGAAGAAGCCGCCGAACGTCAGCGCGCACAGCAGCACGGCGGCAAGCCCGCTGAGCATGATCAGGCGGGGAAGTCCGCGGGGCGGCGCCCAAAAAAATGGCGATCGCCACGCCGCGCGACAGGCCCGCTGAATCGCGCGCCGCGCCCTATCGACGACGATATCGCCGCCGCCAGGCTTGCGCCCCGTCCTGTCGGTCAATTGGCCTCGCTCTCGGCTCGATCGCAGCGCGGACGCGGCGGCTACGCCGGTCTTGCCGGCTGGCGCGCAGTCTGCATTCTACGCACTGATTTTAGCTGCAGATGCGACGAAAGGAAGGCGCCATGAGCACGACCGTCGGCAAGGCCGAAACTACACTTAAGGAGGGGGCAAAGAAGGGAGGCTTGCAGGAGGGAGATTTGGCGCCTGCCTTCGATCTCCCAGGGGCTGGCGGCGAAAAGATCTCGCTCGCCGCGCTGAAGGGCAAAAAAGTCGTGCTCTATTTCTACCCTAAGGACGACACGTCGGGCTGCACGAAGGAAGCGATAGATTTCAACGCCTTACGCGAGAGTTTCGCGAAGGCGAAGGCCGTGGTCGTCGGCATGTCGCCGGACCCGATCAAGAGCCACGACAAATTCCGCGCTAAATACGAATTATCGCTGCCCCTCGCGTCAGATGAGGGAAAGGACACGCTCAGCGCCTATGGCGTCTGGGTCGAGAAAAGCATGTATGGCCGAAAATATATGGGCGTCGAGCGCACGACGGCGCTCATCGGTCCGGACGGGCGCATCGCCAGGATTTGGCGCAAGGTGAAGGTTCCCGGCCACGCCGAGGAAGTTCTGGCGGCGGCCAAGGCGCTGTAACGCGCCTTTCGGCCGCCAGGGACTTCAGTTGTGGTCGTGTTCGGCTTCGGGAGGGGCGGAATCGGCCGGCGTCGCCGCGCCCGAACCCTTTTTGGCGATGAGCCTGGCCATGTCCTCCGATCCCTTCTTCGCCGCGGCGAGATCAGGCTTGGCCGCCAGCGCCGCTTCGTAATCGGCCTTGGCGCGGGTGAAGTCCTTCTTGGCCCGCCAGGCGTTGGCGCGGTTGACAAGCGCGCCGACGTAGCTGGCGTCGATTTTCAGGGCCGCGTCGAAGTCGGCGATCGCCTTATCGAATTCGCCCTTGGCGTAGTGGCAGGCGCCCCGTCCATTGCGCGCCGCGGCGAGTTTTGGATCGCGCTTTGCGGCCTCGGAAAATGCGGCGATGGCCCGGTCATGATCGCCTTTCCCGTGATAGAGAGCGCCTGCGGCGACGTCCGCCGCCGTTGATTTTGGATCGGCTTTCGCGGCGTCCCCGAGATCGGCGAGAGCCTTGTCGACATCGCCTTTCGCGCGCCAAACATAGGCGCGCGCCAGAAGCGCAGCGGCGTTCTTTTTGTCGGCGGCGATCGCCTGATCATAGTCGGCGAGCGCGCTGTCGAGATCGCCCTTGGCATGATGCGCGGCGCCGCGTGCGGCCAGAATCACCGATGATTTGGGTTCAAACTCCAGCGCTTTGCCGAAATCCTCGAGCGCATGCGCGTAGTCGCCTTTCGCCTGATAAGCGCCGGCGCGATTGACATAGGCGGCCACCTTATTGTGCGGGGTCTCCTTGTCGATCTCCTGAATGACTTGCGTGCAGCCTGCGATGCGCGCGTCGGGGTCAGGCGCGCGGCACTGGCCCCACGCGGGGCTGACGCCGCCCTTATGCGCAGCCATGGCGGGCGCGCTGAAGGCGAGAAGTGAAGCGGCGATAAACGCCGCCGGACACCGCGCCCGCGCGGCCGCGCGCGCTGCGAGAGTGAGACGCTCATGCATGAATTGGGGGCTCCCCGGACAGAGTGGCGGCGGCATGCTACCCCATTAGGCATCGGCCGCAACTTGGAAATCATGGAATTCCAGAGGCCGGCGCTGTCTTTTTGCGACAGTTGAGCGGTCTATGCGCCCCCCTGCTGGACCGCATCGGCGCCACGTTGCAGCTTTTCGCCCGGTCCAGTGCGGACGTGGCCTCAGATGGTCTGCGAATTTCGGCAAAACCGTGTATTTTGGTCGGGCCAAAGCCGGCCGAGCGCCGCTGAAACGTCCTAAGTCGCTCCTTGGGACTTCAGACCGGGACCAAAAACGTTTAGAACCAATTCAAATGAGTCTTCTTACCACCAATCCCGAACTGACGGCGGTCTGCGACCGTTTCGCTCAGCATCCCTTCGTCACGGTTGACACCGAGTTTTTGCGCGAAACCACGTTCTGGCCGCAGGTCTGCGTCATCCAGCTGGCGTCGCCGGAAGAGGCTGTGGCGATCGACGCCCTTGCCGATGATCTTGATCTTTCGCCGTTTTTTGGCCTCATGGCCAATCCCGACGTCGTCAAGGTGTTCCATGCCGCGCGCCAGGATCTCGAGATCATCTGGCGCCTCGCCCGACTCATCCCCGCGCCGATCTTTGATACGCAGGTCGCGGCCATGGTCTGCGGATTCGGCGAACAGGCGTCCTATCTCGAGCTGGTGAAGGCGATCACGCGCGCCAGTCTCGACAAATCGTCGCGATTCACCGACTGGTCGCGCCGACCGCTGTCAAACGCCCAGATCGAATACGCCATCGCCGACGTCACCCATCTTCGCGACATATACACCGCCTTGCGGGCGCGGCTCGAACGTTCCAATCGCCTCGACTGGCTCGTGGACGAGATGCAGACGCTCACCTCGCCCGCGACCTATGAGCAGCATCCCGAAAACGCCTGGGAACGGCTGCGCCATCGCGCCCGCAAGCCGCGCGATCTCGCGGTTCTGATGGAGCTGGCCGCCTGGCGCGAGTTTGAAGCGCAAACGCGCGACGTGCCGCGTTCACGCGTCCTGAAGGATGACGTGCTCCTCGAGATAGCTCAAGCCGCGCCGCGCTCTGTCGAAGCGCTCGGCAATTTGCGGTCGTTTCCAAAGGGTATGGAGCGCTCCCGCGCGGGAAGCGACATCATCGCCGCTGTGGAGCGCGGCCTTGCGCGCGATCCCGCCACAGTGCCGCGCATCGAACGCGACCGACGCAACTCCAACGGCGCGACGGTCGAGTTGCTCAAGGTGTTGCTGCGTCAGGTGTCGGAGGAGACGGGCGTCGCCGCCAAGATGATCGCGACGGTCGAAGACCTCGAAGCCGTCGCGCATGACGACCACGCCGACGTTCAGGCGCTGAAGGGTTGGCGCCGGGCGATCTTCGGCGAAAAGGCGTTGGAGTTGAAGCGCGGCCGCCTCGCGCTCTCGGTGGAAAACGGCCGGGTCGTCACCTTTGACTGGCAGGCGGCGGACGAGCCCGCAAACGTTGAATAAGCCTCATGCTTTTACTGCAGCGCAGCAATAGTGCTGCGCCATTTTTGCCCGCAAGCAAGCGGCTGACGTATATTTGTGCGCCATAAAAATTCGTTTAATAGCATATAGATAAATAGACATTACGATAAGTTATTGCACTGCGATATTGCCGTGCTGCAATGCAGTAACTACCTTCCACACCGAGCGGGGCGCAGTTCGCTGCGACGGTTTCGCGTTAAGCCGGCCCTGCTCCGAAACGGAAGGATAAAATATGACTACAGGAAATCGAATTGTCGCGGCGGCGTTCGGCGGAGCGCTGTGCCTTGCAGCAAGCTCGGGCCTGTCCGCCGCTGATGCTTCCCTGACGATGAAGCCGCTTATGGCGGCGAGCTTTGACGCCGGCCCGAAGCATGTCGTGAGCTATTTCGTGGGCGGCGAGAACGGCTGCCGTCTGACCATGATGGTCATCGATTCCGCGTTGGAGGAGGATCCGACGCCCGTGACCCCGGCGACGCGTCTCGTCGTCACCGTCGCGGACGGAAAAGCGGCGTTTTTCGACTCTGCCGTCGGCACGTCGTTGCGCTTCAATTGCACCACTGGCGCAGAGACCATGCGCGTCGACAAGATCAATCGAGTGGCGCGCGCTCCGGGTGAATAGTGTCCGGGTGAATAGTGTCAGAGAGCGGCGCGTCCTGTGACGCGCCGCCAAAGGCCAAGAAACGCCAAGGAATGCCCTGCGCGTCAGTGCGACAGGAATTTGAATGGCTCGGCCGGAACGAATTTGTCCGAAACTTCGCCCGCGAGAATTGGACTGCCCGTGAGGTCGAGCTTTGCGGGCTTGGCGCCCGGTTCGAGCTTCAGTTTCGTCAGCTCGACCCAGAAAATCGAAGGGTTCAGCGTCGGCTCGAAATAATAGAGCCGATCCTTGATGTCAGTGACCGAACGCCATCGCGTCGAGGCGATGTTCGGCTCCTGCGGATCAGTGATGCCGAGCGGCACCGAGACGTTCCGAATGATGGAAAAGACGCTGGCGATCGCCACGCGCTTGTCGTCAACTTTCGGCGTCGCGTCTAAATTCCAACTGGCGCGGGCGAAGCGATCGGACGCGCGATGCGTGCCGGGAAGGAATTTCGACCCCCCGATTTCGACCCAATAGGTGTTGAGCGCAAGCTGCTGATCGAAAGGCGGGGAATTGGTCATCACTGTGTATTTCGGGTTGTGATGAATGACGAGCTTGCCGCCGAGATATTCGAGGATGGCGCTGTCGCCCGATTGATCGGCCAGCGCCATATGGCTCGCCGCTTTGACGCCGCCGGGAAGATCAGGCGCGACGATCGCGAAGGGCTCCTTTTGCAGCGCCTTCACCGCATCAGCGACGTTCGCGTAGTTGTCGAGAACATATTGCGCCCAGCCGCCGACGGACAGCAGCGGCTTCTTGGAGGCTTTCGGATCTCCGTAATCCGCCTCGGCCAGATAGAGAAGATTAACCGCGAGCCCTGCGTCGTTCATGCCCTCAGCCGTGGCCGCGTTGTAAAAGTCGGCGATAAGCGAACCATATTTCGCGGTCCATTTGATCGACCCCGGACCAACGCCGCCGTCGCGCGCCATGCCGCGCGGGAACGACCACAGGCTGGTTCGCGGATCGACGTCCCAATCCATCGTCCGACCCACAAGATAGTCTTTGTCGCTGGTCGCGTAGAGCACGCGCGTGCAGGCCTTGGCGCTCGCGCTCATCAATGCGACCGCAACGGCGGCCGCCAGAAGCCCTTTGGCGAATTGCTTGTCCATATCGAATTCCTTTCAAATAAGTTCGTTTGGAGAGTGAACCGCTTGTGCGTTCAGGGCGCGATCTCGATCTGCGCGTCGGCGCCCATGAGCTTGCCGAGCGCCTTCAGACGATTGAGCACGCGCTCGCTCGCAAGATCGGCGTAAGCGGCAGGCAAAGTGAGCGTCGCCGCGCGATCGCAGACCCGCAAGCGCGTGCGCGGCAACACGCCGGGCATCGACGCTGACAATAAATAGGCGACCCGCATGAGCGCCCCGAGAATGCGCGCGCGCGCGAACAGTCGCGTCGTCAACAGCGTGCGCAAATCCGAAAGGCCCTCCACCCCGTCGAGTCCTTCGTGCCGGAAGACGATTGCAAGCGACAGGAAGGCGCGGCCGGGATGATCAATGGCGACGAAGGGTCCCTGCGTCACGATGTTCATGGCGCGCTGCGCGCGATATTCCGGATGAGCGCGCCACGCGATGTCGGAGAGCAGGCAGGCGGCGTGGCGCAGCCGGCGCTCCTCGTCGGTTTCGTCAATGCCGCTCTTTTCCATATAGGCGTCCGTCCAATCGATGAGATCGTCGCCATATCCCGGCGCGCGGGCGAATGTCGCTTCCAATTCGCGCGTCGCCGCGAGCAAGGGGTCGACGCGACGCTCGGCCGGCGACAGGCGCTCATACAACAAGCCTTCGCGCACGCCCGCAGCTGAAATGACGATTTCGCGAGGCTTGGCGCGGCGGATGATCTCGTCAAGCACGATCGCGCCATAGGCGAGCAGAGGCCGGCGCGCCGCCGAAACGAAATCGATGTCCTCAAGCGCCTCGCTGTCGATATGTTCGACAAGCTCAGCGAAGTCGGCGGCTTCGCTCGTCTGGATGCGGTAATGATGCATGACGCCTAGAGCATAGTTGCGCTGACGCATGTGAAGTTTGGCGAGCGATCGCCAGGTGCCGCCGACCGCGTAAAAGGTCCGGCCCTTGAGATGATCGAGCGGCTTCGCGTCGGCGATCGCCTTGCGGGCGATGCGCGTCGCCTCGCGCATGGAGCGCCGCGAGGCGTCCATCAGCGCGAGTCCGCCGAGCGGCAGGGTGATCCCCTTGCCGAGCGCCTCCTTGTGGACGTCGATCAGTTCGAGCGACCCGCCACCGAGATCGCCCACGACGCCGTCCGGCTCATGGATCGCCGAAATGACGCCAAGCGCGGAAAGCTCCGCTTCGCGCCGGCCGGAAAGCAGCGAAATGTCGCGCTGAATGGCGTCGCGCGCGGCGTCCAGAAAAACGTCGCCGTTCTTGGCGCCGCGCACCGCCGCGGTGGCGATCACCTCGATGTCGTCGACGCCCATCGTCTCGCAAAGCGCGCGATAGCGGCGCAGCGCCTTCATCGCCTTGTCGACGCCTTCGTCGGGCAGCCGGCCTGTGGTGACGACGCCCTTGCCGAGACCGCACATCGCCTTTTCGTTGAAGATCGGGGTCAGCGCGCGCGCGAGCGCCTGATAGGCGACGAGACGCACCGAATTCGAGCCGATGTCGACGATCGCGACGGGTTTTGGCGCGGACTCGGCGCGCTGGGTCGCGCCACGGGCCGCCGCCTCAAGCATTTTGGCCGCGCTTTAAGAGCGAGCGCGGCCGCCAATCCTTGAGCGACTTGCCGCGCCCTGAAAGCGAGGGATTGGTCATGAAATATTTGTGCGCGTTGAATCGCTCCTCGCCCTCGGGCGGAACGATGCGCAGCGACGAGCCGTCCGGCAGGACGCGATAGCTCTGCTCATTGTCGATCAGATTGGCCAGCATGATCTGATCGAGCACCTGCTGATGCACCGTCGGATTGACGATCGGCATCATCACCTCAACCCGGCGATCGAGATTGCGCTGCATCAGGTCGGCGGAAGAGATGTAGACGTGCGCACGCGGATGCGGCAGCACATGGCCGCCGCCGAAGGCGTAGACACGCGCGTGTTCCAGAAAGCGGCCGACGATCGACTTCACGCGTATGTTGTCGGAAAGTCCGGGGACGCCGGGGCGCAGACAGCAGATGCCGCGCACGATGAGTTCGACCGAGACGCCCGCCTGCGACGCCGCGTAAAGGGCGTCGATGATTTCGGGATCGACAAGCGCGTTGCATTTGGCCCAGATAACGCCGGGCTTGCCGGCTTTCACAAAGGCGATTTCCTGTTCGATATGTTCGAGAAGCTTCTTCTTTAGCGAAATCGGCGACACCGACATGCGCTCAAGCCCGGCGGGCTCCGCATAGCCGGTGATGTAATTGAAGATACGCGAGATGTCCCGTCCGATCACCGGATCGGCGGTGAACACCGAAATGTCCGTGTAGATGCGCGCCGTCACCGGATGATAGTTGCCGGTGCCGACATGGCAGTAGGTGACGAGGCCGCTGCCTTCCCGGCGCACGACGAGCGACAATTTGGCGTGCGTCTTGAGCTCGATGAAGCCGAAGACGACTTGCGCGCCGGCGCGTTCGAGATCGCGCGCCCAGCGAATATTCGCTTCCTCGTCGAAGCGGGCCTTCAATTCGACGAGCGCGGTGACCGATTTGCCCGCCTCCGCCGCCTCGACAAGCGCGCGCACGATCGGGCTGTTGTTGGAGGTGCGATAGAGCGTCTGCTTGATGGCGATGACATTGGGATCGCGCGCCGCCTGTTGCAGAAACTGCACGACGACGTCGAAAGATTCGTAAGGGTGATGGACCGCGAGATCCTTCTGCTTGATCGCGAGGAAACAGTCGCCGCCATTGTCGCGCACCCGTTCCGGAAAGCGCGGATTGTAGGGCTTGAATTTCAGTTCCGGCCGGTCGAGCGCGACGAGTTCGGAGAGATCGTTGAGGGCCAGCATGCCGTCGATCTCGAAAGTCTCCGGCTCGTTGACGTCGAGCTCCTCGGCGACGAGCGCGCGCAAGCTCGCCGGCATGTCGGCCGCCACTTCGAGCCGGATCACCGAACCGCGCCGGCGCCGCTTCAGCGCGGTCTCAAAAAGCAGCACGAGATCTTCGGCTTCTTCCTCGACTTCGAGATCGCTGTCGCGGATGACCCGGAACAGCCCCTGCGCCCGCAGCAAATAACCAGGAAACAGCCGCTGCGCGTTCATCGCGATCAGCGTTTCGAGCAGCATGAAGCGTTCGCGGCCGGCGACTCCCGCCGTCGCCGGCAAACGCACGAAGCGATCAATCTTCGGCGGCAAGCGGACGAGCGCCTGCAGCGTCTTGCGATCGCCGGGACGCACCAGTTCCAACGCCAATGTGAAGCCGAGATTGGGGATGAAAGGAAACGGATGCGCGGGATCGACCGCGAGCGGCGTCAGCACCGGAAACACGCGGCTGAGGAAATATTCCTCAAGCCACTCGCGGTCGCCCTTGGACACGTCCGCGGGCTCGACGATAATAATGCCGACGTCTTCAATCTCGGCGCGAAGCTCGCGCCAGCGCCGCAATTGCTCGCTGGTCAAGAGCGTGACGCGTTCGGTGATCTTCGTCAGTTGCTCGGCGGGCGTCAGGCCGTCCTCGGAGCGCGCCGTCACGCCGGAGCGCACCTGCCCGCGAAGGCCGGCGACGCGCACCATGAAGAATTCGTCGAGATTATTGGCCGAGATCGACAGGAAACGCAGTTGCTCAAGCAACGGGTGACTGCGGTTGGAGGCCTCCTCCAGCACCCGGCGGTTAAATTCCAACCAGGATAGCTCCCGGTTGATGAAACGCTGAGGAGAGACCGCAAGCTTGGCGGGATCCTCCACGAGAATCCCGTCGGCGCAATCCATAACGGCGATATCGGCGCCCGTACGCTGGGCTGCGAGTTTATCCTGAATGTGCGGCTTCATTTCCACTTCCGGGTCCCAGCCATCATGCCACAGGCCTGTGCGGCGACGAAATCCTTCGGCCAAACCATCAAGTAAACCTCTCAATAACCTTGGCCGCGAGCGCCCGTGTGACAGGCCGCCCCTGCGCCAATGCCTCGCGGTCGAGAGCGGCGACAAAGGCGCGTGCGGCGGCAAGGGAGCGCTCCAGCCTCAGCGCGGCGAAAGCCAGCGCCGGCGGTTCGACGAGGAGTTGTCGATCCGCGAAGAGCTTCACCAGAACCGCGCGCATCAACGTCTCGTCCGGCACGCCGATTTCGACGATCGGGGCGCGGCGCAAACGCGACAGCAGGTCGGGAAGCCTAATGTCCTCCGCCCGCGGCGCACTGGCCGCGCTCATCAGCAGGAAGGCGCCGCTTTCGTTCACAAAATTCAGGAGATGGAACAGCGTGGTTTCGTCAGCGACGCGGTCGACGTCGTCGACGACGATGGCCCGCGGCGCCTGCGCAGCCAGAACTTCCAGGGTCGGCAGGGCGTCGGGCGCAACGACCAGCGCGCCCGCGCGCGCCGCCCAAATGGCGCAGAGGTGGGATTTGCCTGCGCCGGCGGGCCCGATCAGCGCGAGAACCCGATCCGGCCAATCCGGCCAGCGTTCGATCATTTCGAGCGCCGCGAGGTTCGACTCGGCGGGCAGAAACTCTTCGCGTCCGAAGCGCGGCGTCGTCGGCAGGTCGAGCGGCAACTGACGTCCCGGCTCGCATGTCTCCGGCGCGCCGGCCTTAGTCATGCGCGGTCGGGGATCGGGTGCTGATAGAGCGCGCTCCCGCGGTAGCGTTTCGCAAGAAAGCGCATGAAGGCGCCGAGCGCCGCCGCGACAGGCACGGCGACGATGAGGCCTGTAAAGCCGAACAGCGCGCCAAAGGCGAGCAAGGCGAACATGAGCCAGACCGGATGCAGCCCGACGGAAGCGCCGACGAGCCGCGGCGACAGCACATAGCCGTCCATGATCAGTCCGGTCGTCACGATCGCCACCGCCTCGATCGGCAGATTGATATGCGGCCAGCCCTGAACGATCGCGACGATGATCGATAAAATGAAGGCGGTGACGGAGCCGACGTAGGGGATGAAGCTCAGAAAACCCGCGAGAACCCCGATGAGGAAGCCGAAATTCAGCCCGATCGCCGAAAGCCCTCCCGCATACCAGACGCCAAGAAACAGGCAGACAAGCGACTGCCCGCGCACGAAGCCGGCAAGCGCGCGATCGATGTCGCGGGCGAGCGAGCGCACGTCATCGCGATGGCGCGGCGGGATCAGATCGTCGATGATGGCGACCATGTGATCCCAATCGACCAACATGTAGAAGGCGACGACCGGCGTGATCACAATGAGCGAGACCACGTTGATGAGGGCATAGCCCCGCCACAACAGCGATTTCACGAAATCGCCGAGCAACGTCGCGCCCTGGCTCGTGAGATCGTTTATGTATTTTTGCGCATCGAAGGAGGCGGCGGCGCCGCCCAGCCCGAATTCCTGCAGCCAGCCATTGATGGAATCGCTGGTGAAGCGCTCGCTCCATTGCGTCAGGAGCCCATGCAGCGTCTGCAAATAGCCCGGCAGCGATGTGATGAAGCCCGCAAGCTGATGCGAAAGAATCGGCACCAGAATAACGGCCGCGGTCCCGACGACCAGAAGAAAGACGACGAGCAGGAGACCCGCGGCGCCCAGCCGCGAAAGGCCCAGCCGCTGCAGCCGGTCAGCCACGGGATCGAGCAGATAGCCGAGCGCGGTTCCGGCGACAAAGGGCGCAAGCACCGGGCTCAGGAAATAGAGCGACAGGCCCAGCGCCAGAAGCGTCAAGCCCCAGAGCGCAAGCTGCCTTTCGAGGCTCAGCCCCGCCCATTGCAGCTGCCGCATCTCCGCTTCCTCGCCCGCGTCGAGCGGCGGCGGAATGACCGCCGGCTGCGCAGTATCCGAGCTGAGCGACGGTTTTCTCTGTGACATGTCACAGCCTCATATGCTGGACCCAAAGCCACAGATAGACGCAGGCGGAAGCAACGGTCAATGCGGCGACGAGGGCGATGAGCGTCACATTTAGCAGCGGAATATGAAGGCCGTATGCCTGAACGGCCAAAACCACGCCCGCGAACACCAGTTGCGCGGCGGTGGTCGCCTTGGAAGAAAAGTGTGGATGCACCTTCATCGGCCGTCCCATGAGCCAGGACAGCGACACCGCGCCAGTGATCATGACATCGCGAAAGACCACCATGATTGTGAGCCACGCCGGCAGCGCATCGACGATGGCGAGCGTGACGTACATTGAAACGATCAGCGCCTTGTCTGCGATGGGATCGAGAATCGCGCCGAGTTCAGATTGGAGATGGTAGGTCCGGGCCAGCCAACCGTCGAGGGCGTCGGACAGGCCGGCGACGGCGAATAGCAGGAAGGCGGCGGTCCATTGACGCTCGACGATCAAGATGATCGCCGCCGGCGTCAGCACGAGACGGCCGATGGTGATGAAATTCGGAAGAGAAGCGAACCAATTTTTTGTCATGATGCATTATCTGGCGCGCGCGCCAAGCTTGTCACCACTTGGCCATCGCGCCGCGCGCGCCTGGAAGAAACAAGCGCCGCGAGTCCGAGCGCTACGGCGACGAGCGCCAGAAGCAGCGTCGAAATGGCGTTGATCTGCGGCGAAACGCCCAAACGCACTTGTGAGTAGATGCGCATCGGCAGCGTCGTCGCGCCGGGGCCCGTCGAAAAACTGGCGATGACAAGATCGTCGAGAGAAAGCGTGAACGCCAGGAGATAAGCGGTGACGATCGCCGGCGCGATCTGCGGCAACGCCACGCGGACAAAGGCCCCGAAAGGCGTCGCCCCGAGATCCATCGCCGCTTCTTCGAGCGCCGGATCGCTGTCGCGCAACGCCGCGAGAATCGCAACCGTCGTGAAACACATTGTCAGCGTCACATGACCGATGACCAGCGTGATGAAGCCTCGTCCGACCCCGAACGCGACGAAACACGTAAGCAACGCGAGGCCGAGCACGACCTCCGGCAGAACGAGCGGCGCGTGCACGGCGCCAAAAAACAGAAAACGCGTGCGAAAGCGCCCGAAACGCGTGAGCGATATGGCCGCCAGCAGGCCCAGCAGGGTCGAGATCGTGGCCGAAGTCAGCGCGGCGGCGAGACTGATCTTCGCTGAATGTAGAAGCTGCTCATTCTCCAGGAGCGCCGCATACCATTTCGTTGAAAATCCGCCCCACACCGAAACGAGTCGCGATGCGTTGAAGCTCATGACTGCGAGAATGACGATCGGCGCGTAAAGGAAAACGAAGCCGATAAGGAGAGTCGCGCGCCGCGCCCAGGAAACGACCGCGCTCATCGAGCGTCGTCCGCATCGGCAAGCCGCGCCCGCTCCCACAGCAGCAGCGGAATCATCAGCACAGCGACGAGCACGATAGCCGCGGCCGAGGCCGCCGGCCAGTCGTGATTGGAGAAGAAGTCGTTCCACAAGGTTCGCCCGATCATCAGCGTCTCGGAGCCGCCGAGGAGATCGGGAATGACGAATTCGCCGACCGCCGGAATGAAGACGAGAAGCGCGCCCGCAATGACGCCTTCACGCGAAAGCGGCAGCGTCACGCGCAAGAACACTTGCGCCGGCGACGCCCCGAGATCCGCCGCCGCTTCGCGAAGGCTCGGGTCCTGGCGCTCCAGCGCCGCATAGAGCGGCAGCAGCATGAAAGGCAAATAGGAGTAGACGATTCCAACGACGACGGCGCCTGGCGTCGCGTACATCTGCAGCGGCGCCGAAATGAGCCCTAGCGCCATCAGCGCGTTATTGATCAGCCCTTCGTCCTTCAAAAGCGCGATCCAGGCGTAGACGCGGATGAGAAAGCTCGTCCAGAACGGGGCGGCGGCAAGGCCGATGAGGAGGGGACGCAGGCGCTCGGGCGCGCGCGCCATGGCGAGCGCGAAAGGATAGGCGATGATCAGCGTGATCAGCGTCGAGACCGCGGCGATCGTAAGCGAGGATAGATAGGATTCGAGATAAAGCGTGTCGCTGACGAGCGCGCGATAGGCGTCAAACGTAAAAGTCTGCGCCTTGGCCCAGATGTCGGCCAATCTGTCGGAAAATTCGAAAATCGGCCGATAGGGCGGGCGCGCCAGCACCGACTGCGAAACGGAGATCTTGGCGATGAGCAGCATCGGCGCAAGAAAAAAGGCGCCGATCCACAGATATGGCGCCGCGATCACGAACCGCTCGCCCAGTGAGAGTTTGCGGCGCGCGCTCATGCCACGGCGTCGCCGTAAGCGCTCTCATCCTGAGGAGCCTGCGCAGCAGGCGTCTCGAAGGACGAAGGCGCGGCTTCTCGCGCGACTGGATTTGCTCGTCCTTCGAGACGGCCTCTCCGAGGCCTCCTCAGGATGAGGAAATCCGCGTTGCGCCGCGCATTCATTGTTAACCTCACCCTATCTCTCCTCCACGAGAAGCGTTCCGGCGCCAGGCGGGAAGCTGAGCCTCACCGAGTCGCCGATCGCGTGGCGCTCGCCATGGCTTGCCGCCGCCCGCAGAACGATGTTGCTGGCGACGCGCACCCGCAGCAGCGTCGTTTCGCCGCGAAACACAAAATCCTCGACAAAGCCCGCGATTCCCTCGCCGTCGCGCGCAACGCCGATCCGCTCGGGGCGCACGCTGAGCGTCGCCTGCGCGCCGTCCGGAAGATTTCCGGGCTCGCAGGGGATTCGTCCAAACTCGGTGATCAGCGCCGCAGCGCCATTGCGCTCCAAGCGCCCCTCGATGAAATTGGTTTCGCCGACGAAGCCGGCGACGAATCGCGTCGAGGGCCGGTCGTAAATCTCCATCGGCCCGGCGATTTGCTCCACCCTGCCCGCCCGCATCACCGCGATGCGGTCGGCGAGCGCGAGCGCCTCGTCCTGGTCATGTGTGACGATGACGAAGCTCGTCTGCGTCCGCCGTTGAATTTCCTTGAGCTGAAACTGCGTCTCTTCGCGCAGCTTGCGATCGAGCGCGCCGAGCGGCTCGTCGAGCAGCAGCATTTTCGGACGCGGCGCGAGCGCGCGCGCCAGCGCGACGCGCTGCTTCTGTCCGCCGGAGAGCTCGGCGATTCGCCGAGGGCCAAAAGCCGAAAGCTGCGTCATCGCGAGCAATTCGTTGACGCGCGCGTCGATGGCGTCTCTCGTCTCGCCCTGCCGGCGCAGTCCGAAGGCGATGTTCTCGAACACGTTGAGATGCGGAAACAGCGCATAGGACTGGAACATCATGTTCACCGGTCGCCGATAGGGCGGCACGCCTGAGAGATCAGCGCCGCTCAGCGCGATCGTTCCGGCGTCCGGCGACTCGAAACCCGCAATGCAACGCATCAGTGTGGTTTTGCCGCAGCCCGACGGGCCGAGCAGCGCGAAGAATTCGCCGGCCCCCACGTCGAGCGACACGTCCTCGAGCGCAACGATCGCGCCGAATTTTTTGCTGACGCTTTTAATCGACAGCAGCGGCGCGCTCACCCGCCAGCCTCGTCGCGACGAAACTCCGCGCGCCAATGGCGAGCGAGATGACCGCTCGGTGGAATATCTTCGAGCGAAACAAGCCGCAGGCCGTCGACAGCGAACGCCTCGATGTCCTTCCGCGCGAGCGGCCAAGGCGGCCCGCCAATCTCCTCACTGTCATCGCGCGCCCGCGAGATGAGGAGCAGCGTTCCGCCGGGCGCGACAAAGGCGGCGAGCGCCCGCGCGGCGTCGGGCAGAAGCGCTTCCGGCAGCGCCTGCAGCGTATAGAGTTCGTGCACCAAATCGAAGGCGCCGCGCCATTCTGACGGCGCATCGAAGAGATCGGCGGCGTGATAGTCGACATTGCTCTGAGGAAAGCGCTCACGCGCCCATTGCACTGCGCGCTCGACGAGATCGAACGCGACGACATGCGCGCCGGCGCGCGCCAGCGCTTCGGCGTTGTCGCCCAGTCCGCAGCCGACGTCGAGCGCGCGAAGGCCGATAAGCGAGTGGGCGGCCAGCCAATCTTCAAGCAGCGGGCGCGGCTCAAGATGCGCCCAAGGCACGCCCGCCGGATCGCCTTCCGCCATCGAATAGACGGTTTCAAACCATTCCCGACGCTTGGGATCGGCCTCGATCGCTCCGGCGCGCTTATGTGGATCAACGGCGTCGAGCTTTTCGCGCGCTCGGGCGCGGCGCTCGGCGAAATCTTCGCGAAGAGCGCGCTGCGAAAAGAGGGAATCCGGTTTTTCGCCTGGAGCGCGCTCTAAGCCTTTAGAATCGATCACGTCATCCGCATCTGGGCGATCCCGCTCAGCTGCAGCGTGATCTATGCCTTCGGTTCGCGCGCCTTCTCTTCCCATCCGCCGCTCTCGCTCTGCTGGTGATAGACGAGGCTATAGCCCAGATCGCGCAGTTCTTTCCATTGCGCGCGCGCATCGGCGAGTTCGGCGTCGTCGCGCCCGTCAAAGACCAACGCGGCGCGTTCGCGCGGCGCCCCCGAACCGGCAAGCGCCGGGGCGACGCGCGCGCACTCGATGAAAAACCGCACATCGGCGTCGTTGGGATTGTCGTTCTCGCAGGTGAGATAGATCGGCTGCGCCTCCGGCGCGCCGTCCGCTTTTGTCCCGTGGGGGAGAAAGCTTTCCGGACGGAACGACCAGAGATCGGCGTCCAGTTTAGCAAGGCGGGCATCGCTCATCGCCTGCACGATGGCGCGCCAGCCGCGCGCGCGTGAACGCTCGAGGAGCGTCGGCAGCGTCTGCTCCACCGTGGCGCGCGTGAGATGATAGAACGCGATCTCTGGCATGGCGGGGCGCCTTTCGTCCCCGGCTATGTCGGAACTCTCGACCGCGCGCAAGTTCGATGGCCGATAGCCTCACCCAATTTTCCGAGCGAAACTCTTGAGTAGCCCAAGACGCAGGTCCGTGCGCGCCACTCTCGGTGCGGGGCGCAGTCTGAGGCGAGAGCGGTTCCTGCTGGCGAGGCCTGAGCGCGACTAAGTCTCGCCCGGGGTCCAGGAAGGCGGATCGCTGGCCGGAAATGATTCCAGGCCGGCCTGGTAGACGTCGTCTTTCGGCGCCTCCCATACTCCGCTGATGGTCAGGGCGTTTTTGACTTTGAGGGGCGAAGATGCCGTTGAAGCGGCGTATTCGGCCTCCATCCATTCAGCCGCCGAAGCGACAGAGCCCTTCAGCACGACTTCTTCTTCGACGATCTCGACAGAGATCGACTTTGCGTCCGCCAGAGGGCTTTTATCGAGAGCCTCACGGACGGCGTCGCGAAGCCCTGCTGTGTCCATACCGGTCATTATTGCAGCCTCGGCCCAAAGCGCCGCAGCCCCAAGGCTGCGGCGCGGCGCTTTGCAGCTCTTACATATGGGCCGTGGTGACCGATCGTTCCATGGGCTTCATGAAGCCGACCGCGAGCAGAACGACGGCCAGGACTGCATGCAGCCAGTGGTCGGCGTGGTTCATGGCGATCAGCCCGCCGAGCTCAGCGACGTTCGGCGCGATGAAGCCCAGGATGGCGAGCGCCGTGTAGACGATGGCGATTGTGCGAATCATGAGGACCGGAACGCCGAAATAGGGGCTGAGCAGCAAGAGCGCTCCGGTGATGAGATGCACGAAGTTGTGGGCTGTATTCACGTGGAAGTAGCCGCCGTCATAGACGATCGGATTGGGGATGAACCCCAGCAGGCCGACCGCCACGAACACGACGCCGAGAATGGTCGCGATAAAATCCGCGTTCCATCGAGATTCGATCATGATGCGTTCCTTTCAGTCCAGGACCAACTGAACTGACCATCAGATTGGGCGGCGCAAAAGAATTTCCATTAAAAATGCGCAATAGTGATAGAACTGCAAAGTTATAGCGAAAATCGTGAAGCTTTAGCAAAGAATAGAATCACAAAGTCATCGCGAGGTTACCAAGCCAAGGGGTCTTCGCTTTCTAAAGCCGATTTGACGGCGTAAGCGAAGCGGATAGATTTCGAAGTTGATATTTTATTGCAAGACGCCAAGCACAGCGCGCGACCGGTCGACTTTACACGGAAAACGCGGCGACGTGGTTCGAAAGCGCGCTTGATGGCGAAATCGGAGGCATTCGTCCGAATACCGCGATTTGCGAGGTATGAGATGCGGCTCAATGTCACAAATTGCGTTCACCCGCTGAAACTGCGCGGTTTGGTATGTCCTTCCTTCGTTCGCTCCAATTTTCTTGTCGCGATAGCGGTTGTATTGGGGTCCATGTCGCGATAGCCAACGAGTGTAAGACTATAAAATCGTATTCCGAAAAAGAGTTCCGCCGCGCGTTTAAGGATACGGGTTATAGCTATGACGCGGTTCTCGTCGGGAAAACCCTTAAGCGTGCCGACCTGGGCGTTTTGGCCGGTCCGCCCTCCGTGGAGCAGACTAAACGGACGCGCGAATATAAGCCCCTGCGAGTGTCCTATGAGCTCGTTAGGGTAATAAGATCCATCAAGGACGCTGAACATCTCGTGGGCAAAAACATTCATGTTCTTGAGGTTCAGGAGGGCGAAACGGAAGTTAAGCATTCGCCGATACAGTTTCTCGGTAATGACCCGCACGGGTTGTATAATAATTTGTACCTGACGCATTACCGACTTACGAGTCCTGCGAAGGCGACGCTCATGCGACTGGCGCCAAATGCATCAGAGCTTCGGCGTCTCAGAAAATATGGAATTGACTTCGATTTTGCGGTTCTGTCATGTGACGCTACTCCGTTCAAGGCAGGTGGCGATTTCGACCAAAAGCTAAGTAAATAGCAACAAACTCGCTCGTCGAAGTTGAAACCGATGCTGATTGAAAGGAACCACGTCCTCATTTTACTGGGTATCGTTATCGTTATTTTTAGCGGGCTAAACCTGCGACGATATTTCGCGTGGCGGCGATTGGAGGCGACAGTCGTCCACGTCAAGCCGACAATTGGCGAATTCATTGGGGACAGGGTGAAAGTGGAATATGATTTTGATCAGCTGCGCTATGTCAGCAATGTCGGATTTGGCTTTTGCCAAAACAGCACAGACGTCAATGTAAATGATAAAGTAGAAATATTGGTTAACCCGATAAACGCTAACGATTGCATGCTCTATGATCTACAAGCGAGCCTCTTCTCGCTAATTATAGGGGCGGTTATGATTATAGTCTCACGAGTGTAATTGGGCTTCGTTTGGCGTGGCCGCCGGAGACGGCGACGATCGCCGTCTCCTGTACACACAACTACCCCTCGTAATAGTCGCGCACCAGCCGGTCGAGCAGACGCACGCCCCAGCCCGCGCCCCAGCTCTGGTTGGTGTCGCTCATCGGCGAGCCCATGCCCGTGCCGGCGATGTCGAGATGCGCCCAGGGCGTCTTGCCGACGAAACGCTGGATGAAATGCGCGGCGGTGATCGAGCCGGCATGCCGGCCGCCGGTGTTCTTCATATCGGCGAATTTCGAGTCGATCAGCTTGTCGTAGGCGGGACCCATCGGCATGCGCCACAGCTTCTCGCCGATGTGGTTCCCGGATTTGGTCAGGCGTTCGGCGAGTTCGTCGCTATTGGTGAAAAGCCCGCAATATTCCTGGCCCAGGGCGACGAGAATGGCGCCGGTGAGCGTCGCCAGATCAATGACCGCGGCGGGCTGATGCTTCTCTATAACGTATGTCAGGGCGTCGGCGAGGACGAGCCGACCTTCGGCGTCGGTGTTCACGATCTCGATCGTCTGGCCCGACATGGATTTGACGATGTCGCCCGGCCGCTGCGCCTTGCCGTCCGGCATGTTCTCGACGAGGCCGAGCACGCCGACGACATTGGCCTTCGCCTTGCGGGCGGCGATCGCGTACATGGCGCCGGTCACGGCGGCGGCGCCGGCCATGTCGCCCTTCATGTCCTCCATCGAGGCGGCGGGCTTGATCGAAATGCCGCCGGAATCGAAAACGACGCCCTTGCCCACGAAGGCGAGCGGCGCCGCGCCCTCTGCGCCGCCGCTCCAGCGCAGCACGACGAGCCGGGCGCCCGCCTCGGAACCCTGCGCGACGCCGAGCAGCGCCCGCATCCCGAGTTCGGACATCGCCTTCTCGTCGAGGACCTCGACCTCGACGCCGAGCTTCATCAACTCCGACGCGCGGCGGGCGAATTCGGGCGGAGTCAGGACGTTCGCCGGCTCATTGACGAGCGTCCTCGCGAGCATGACGGCTTCCGCCAAATGGCCGCCATCCGACATCGCGGCGCTATGGCCGTCCGGATCGGCCAGGGCGACGACGACCTCCATGGGTCCTTCGCGGTCGGCCTCGTCCTTCTTCTTTGTCTTGTAATGGTCGAATTTGTAGGCGCGCAGCCAGCCGCCGAGCGCGAATTGGCCGACCGAATCGTGAGCGGCGGAAATCCCTTCCGGCAGGTCGAACAGCACGACCGCTCGCGCCCCGGCGCCGATTTTCGCCGCGGTTTGCCCGCCAAGCGCCACGAAGTCCTCGAAGGGCTTGGCGGCTTCGCCGCCGTCGGTCTCCTCCGCGGCGCCGAGGCCGATCAGAATCACCCGGCTCGCAGGCGCGCCGGGCGCCGCCAGAACCTCAAGCGACGTTCCCGATTTGCCCTTGAATTTCGCCGCCGCGGCGGCGCGAGAAAGATGGGCGGCCGCATCCTTGAGCACGCTGGCGGCGCGCTCGCCCATGGCGAGATCACGGCCCACGAAAACGACGAGGGTGCGCGGATGCGCGGCGTCCTCGGGCTGGCGCAGCAGCGCTTCAGCGGCGTCGAATGGCTGGAGTTCATATTTGGCGTTGACGAGCATCAGGGCCTCTTGCCTCCTCCGCCGAAGCGGAAGTCGTTCCGGCGCGAATGCGTCGGTTTTTGAGAAAGTTAGCGCCGGCGGCGCGCCAGGCGCGCAATTTAACGGGAGCGGCCCGCAATATCTTCCCGCGGGCGACCGGGGTCAATCGCGGCTCTGGTCATTTTTTGAACTATTCCAGATTCGCGTCCCGCCGCGGAATCGCCGCGATCTTTACGCAGAAATCCGGCGTGGCGCAAAAGCAACGCTCGCGAATTGAATATGTCGGGGTGGCTCAGAGGAGCCGCGCAACGCTTGCGCGCAAAGATGCGAGCGTCTAGCGATCGTTAACAGGGCTTTAACTGCTCCCGCCTGGGGCGGCGCGCCAGAACACTAAGGAGGACAGCCGCAGCCATGATCGGGGCGACGATCACGCGCTATTTTGCGCTGCGGTTTATGCGTACGATTCTGGCGATCTTTTTTACGATTTTCTGCCTGATGTTCGTCGTGGTATTCGTCGAGATGCTGCGGCGCGCCAGCGACAATCCGCAGGCCGGCGCGGCGACCGTCGCGCTGATGACGGCGATGCGGGTGCCGGCGGCCGCCGAGATGATCCTGCCTTTCGCCGTTCTCTTCGGATCGATGGCGACCTTCGTCGACCTCACCAGGAAGCTTGAATTGATCGTCGCTCGCGCCGCCGGCATGTCGGTTTGGCAGTTCATTGCGCCGCCGGCGCTCACCGCCCTGCTCATCGGGGTTGTGTCTGTGGCGATTTACAACCCGCTCTCGGCGTCGATGAAACAGCGCTCCGAGCAAATGGAGTGGGATCTTTTCGGCGTGCCTGGCAGTTTGCGCATCGACCACGGCGTCTGGCTACGCCAGCATGGCGTCGACGGCCTCGCGATCATGCACGCCATGAACTCCTCGAATGGCGGCTCGGAGCTCGCGGAGGTCAGCGTCAACATTTACGCGGCGCGCGGCGGTTTCCTGGAGCGGGTCGAAGCGCGTCATGCGCGACTCGAGCCCGGGGTCTGGGTGCTCGAAAACGCGCAGGTCAGCCTGCCCGGAGAGCCGGCGCGCAGCGTCGGTTCTTACATGCTCGCCACCGACCTGACGCCCGAGCAGGTTGCGGCGGCGACGACGCCGCCGCAAGGCACGCCGTTCTGGTCGCTGCCGGAAATGACGGCGCGCACCGCCGAAGCGGGTCTCGACGCGACCGGCTATAGGCTGCAGTTTCAGACGCTTCTCGCGCGACCGCTGCTGCTCGTCGCCATGGTTCTCGTCGCCGCTTCCTTTTCATTAAGATTCTTTCGATTTGGCGGGGTCGCAAAAACCCTTTCGGGTGGCGTGGCCGCAGGCTTCGTGCTTTACATCGTTACTAAAGTCCTCTCGGATCTCGGCGGCGCAGGCATGGTCAGCCCTGTAGTGGCCGCATGGTCGCCTGCGCTTGTCGGGAGCATGTTGGGCACGGTCATTTTGCTCTATTCGGAGGACGGCTGATGGCGCTCACCAGCTCCTCCCGGCGCCTATCCCTTCTTGCGGGCGCGCTCGCTCTCGTCGAGGCGGCCTTCGCCACGCACTCCGCCGCTGCCGCGCCGCCGGCCGCGGGCGCCGATGCGCGCATGGTCGTCGAGGCCAAGGAGCTCGTCTACGACGAGAAAAAGAACACCGTCACGGCGCGCGGGGCCGTTCAGATCTATTACAAGGGCCGGCTGCTCGAAGCCGACCACGTCACCTATGACCGCAACACGTCGCGCGTCTTCGCCGAGGGCCACGCCACGCTGACCGAGACCGATGGCTCCATCGCCAGGGCCGAGCGTTTCGACTTCACGGACGATTTCAAGAACGGGTTCATCGAGAGCCTGCAGGTCGACACCGTCAACAACACGCATTTCACCTCGCCGCGCGCCGAGCGGACCGGCGAGACGACGACCTTCGAAATGGGCACCTACACCGCCTGCGAGGCCTGTCGAAACGATCCCGCAAAGCCGCGCACGTGGTCGGTTCGCGCCAAACGGATCATTCACGACAACGTCGAGAAGATGGTCTATTACGAGGATGCGTCTTTCGAACTTCTTGGCGTGCCCGTCGCCTATGTGCCGTTCTGGTCGTCGCCGGACCCGTCGGTGAAGCGCAAGTCCGGTTTTCTGTCGCCGGTATTCATCTATCGCCAGCAGCTCGGCGCCGGCGTCGGTGTGCCTTACTTCTGGGCGATTGCGCCGGATTACGACCTCACCGTAACGCCCATTTATTTTTCCCGGCAGGGCCCGTTCGTGACGGCCGAATTCCGTCAGCGCTTCGATAATGGCGGCTACACGATCCGCGGTCAGGGCACGCATGTGGGAGACACAGGCGCCTTCGCGCAAGCCCCGCTTGGCGCCGGCAACAAGCAGTGGCGCGGCGCCCTACAGTCTTTCGGCGAATTCTGGCTCAACGACCGTTGGCGCGCTGGCTGGGACATCACGGCGCTGTCCGATCGCTACTTCCTGCAGGACTACCAGCAGTACAACTATCTCCTGCAGAACTATTTCTTCCGCGAAGCGTCATCGACGATCTATCTGACCGGCCAAGGACCGCGCAGCTATTTCGACATGCGCGGCTACTATTTCCAGCTGCTGTCGCCCAATGACGTGCAGGCGCAGCAGCCCGTCGTCCATCCGGTGATCGACTATAACCGCGTTTTCGACATCGATCCTGCGGCGACGGCAGGAGTCGGCGGACAGGTTGAACTCGACGCCAATGTGACGAGCACTTCCGCCAACGTCGCGAACTTCGAGTCCATACAGCCGCGAACGCTCGACCGCATCTATAGCCTCTACAACGTTTGCCAGATTTACGGGCGGGCGCCCGACCCGGCGCAGAGCGGCTGTCTGTTGCGCGGCGTCGGCGGCGATTACCAGCACGCAACGATCAGCGGCGCCTGGAAGCGTAAAATCATCGATCCGGTCGGCGGCGTGTGGACCCCGTTCGCGTTCGCGCGTTTCGTCGGAAGTTATCTCGATTACGACCGGCAAGGCTTGTTCCCGATCTATAACCAAAGTCTGTCGGCGATCCCCAATGCCGCGCAGGGCCAGTTCTTCAACGGCGCCGACAACCGCTTCCGCGGCCAGGCGCTCCCGGGCTTCGGCGCCGAATGGCGCTACCCGATCCTCGCCAGAAGCTTTATCGGCGACATCGTCTTCGAACCGATCGCGCAGGTCATCGCCCGTCCCAACGAGACTTCAATTCCATCGCTGGTGAACATCGACGCGCAAAGCCTCGTTTTCGACGATTCAACGCTGTTCGAGTGGAGCAAGTTCTCTGGTTACGACCGTTTCGAGACAGGCACCCGCCTCAACTATGGCGGCCAGGCCACCCTGTCGTTGTCCAATGGCGGCTTCATCAACGCGATGATCGGCCAGTCGCGCCAGATCGCCGGCGCCAACTCCTATGCGCAGGCTGACGCGGCGAATGTCGGCCTCGATTCCGGCCTCGACTCGCGCGCGTCGGACATCGTCGGGCGGTTCGCGTTTGCGCCCTCATCCGTTCTCAGCCTCGTCGCCAAGGGCCGCTTCGATAAGGGCAACTTGCGCGCGCGCCGGCTCGACGTGTTCGCGACAATGAACCTGGATCCGATCTCGCTCCAGCTCCAATACGCGAATTACGCGTCACAGCCGGCGATTGGCTTTGACGTGCGTCGTCAGGGACTCTCCGCGACCGGAAAATACGACATCACCAAAAACTATTTCCTGATGGGCACCGTCACCTTCGATATGAGCCGCTACCTCTATAACTCGCTCACCAATCCAACGGCCACCTACTACGGAACGACGCTTACGGGCTCAAATCTCACTGGCACGGCGCCCCTATTCTCGGTCGCAACGCTCGGCGGCGGCATCGGTTATCAGGACGAATGCACGACGCTGTCGATCAACTATTCGCAGATCTATCAGCCGCAGTCCTACACGGGCCTGCCGGCGCGCAACCAGACGGTGATGGTCACGCTCCAGCTGCGCACCCTGGGCGAAGCGAAGTTCAACTACGGCGTCGGTTCGATGCTGGTGAACGATGGCGTGGGGACCGCCGCCGCCCTGCCCCGCTGAGCTGTTCTAGATAATTGTTCTATCCTCGGTCGGGAGGACGCCCGCCGCCCCCTGTGCTAAAAGCGCGGCGACGAAGGGACCCGACACGAATGCGCTGTCGCGCAAAGGAGAATGCAATGAGCTTTTTTATCTCGCTCGCCGCCGGCGCATGTCTCGCTCTAGGCGCGGCGACGCCGCTCTTCGCCGAGGAGCTTTCAGGCAAGCAGAAGGTTGAGATCGAGAAGGTCGTGCACGACTATCTCATTGCGAACCCGGAAGTGGTCCGGGAAGCAATTGACGAACTTGGAAAGCGCGAGAAAGTCGCCGAGGCCGCCACGCGCGAAAAGGCCGTCGGCCAGCACGGTGATAAAATCGTGAACTCGCCCAACCAGGCCGTGGTGGGCAATCCGAGCGGCGACGTCACGCTCGTCGAGTTCTTCGACTACAACTGCGGCTACTGCAAGCAGTCGATGGCTTCGGTCGCCAAGTTGATCGAGGCGGACCCCAAGTTGCGGGTGGTGCTCAAAGACTTCCCCATTCTCGGCCCCGACTCCGTCGAGGCGGCGCAGGTCGCGACCGCTGCGCGCATGCAGCTCGACAGCCAGAAGTTCTGGGAGTTCCATCGCAAGCTGCTCACGACTCGCGGCCACATCGGCAAGCAGCAGGCGCTGGCCGCGGCGAAGGACGTCGGCGCCGATATGCCCCGTCTCGAGAAAGACATGTCGAGCGCAGAGACGAAGGCCGCACTGAAGGAAGTCGCGACGCTGGCCGATGAGCTGCGGTTCGATGGAACGCCCGCCTGGGTGATCGGCAAAGAGGCGATCGTCGGCGGCGTGCCCTACGCGCAACTGAAAGCCAAGATCGAAAACATGCGCAAATGCGGCAAGTCCGTCTGCTAGCGCGGCGACGGGCTTCCTTTGCGGCGACAACGAGGCTAAGACAGACAGCCTGCCGCCTTGAGATTTTTCTGGGAACGTTTTCGGAAGCGCTATGTCAGCCGTCCATGTGCTTAACGGTCCCAATCTCAATCTTCTCGGCAGGCGTGAGCCCGCGATCTACGGAACGGCGTCGCTCGACGATATCCGAGCGACGCTGGAGAAGCGTTGCGCCGAACGCGGCGTGTCGCTGGTTTTCCGGCAATCCAACCACGAAGGCGATCTCGTCGACTGGATCCATGAAGCCGGGAGCGCGGGGGCGCCTGTCATTTTGAACGCTGGCGCGCTGACGCACACATCGATCGCGCTCTATGATGCGATCAAGGGCGCGGAAGCTGTGGTCATCGAAGTGCATCTATCCAATGTGCACGCGCGCGAAAGCTTTCGGAGCCATTCCTACATCTCGCCCGCGGCGCGCGGCGTGATCGCGGGCTTCGGCCCGCTCTCATACATTCTTGCCCTCGACGCTGTCTTCGAAAACGAACTGAGAAAGAGCTGAGACACTTATGGCGCGCAAAGCTCAACCGCCTCGAACCGCTTCCTCGCGCAAACCGGCGTCGGTCTCCACGCCCGCGCCCGTCATCGACGCAGATCTGCTGCGCACGATTGCGGAGCTCGTCGCAAACTGCAATTTGACCGAATTTGAGGTGGAGAAGGGCGATTTGCGTATCCGCGCGGCGCGCACGCCCGCCGCAACAATGGCGAGCGTCGTCGCGCCGTCGGTCCAGCCCCTGCCGCCGCCAACGGCAAAGCCGGTCACATCCCCGGCTCCCGTCACGGAGCCCCCCGAATACCTGGATGCGGTGAAGTCGCCCATGGTCGGCACCGCCTATCTTCGGCCGAACCCCGACGCAAAGCCCTTCGTCGAGATCGGCGCGCGCGTTTCGCTCGGCGACAAGCTCTTGCTGATCGAAGCGATGAAGACCTTCAACGACATCGTCGCCACCAAATCCGGCATTGTGACGGCCATACTGGTCGAGGACGGCCAGCCAGTGGAATACGGCGAACCTCTCCTCGTGATCGAGTAGGCGGCGGTAAGAGATGTTCGACAAGATCCTTATCGCCAACCGCGGCGAAATCGCGCTGCGCATCCTGCGCGCAGCCAAGGAATTAGGCGTCGCAACGGTCGCCGTGCATTCGACCGCCGACGCCGACGCCATGCACGTCAAGCTCGCCGACGAGTCCGTCTGCATAGGGCCCGCCCCCGCCCGCGACTCCTATCTCAATATTCCTGCCCTGCTCTCCGCCTGCGAAATCACCGGCGCGGACGCCGTGCATCCGGGCTACGGTTTCCTTTCGGAGAACGCGCGCTTCGCGGAGATTCTCGAAGAACACAACATCACCTTCATCGGCCCGAAATCCGAGCACATCCGCCTGATGGGCGACAAGATCGAAGCCAAGGCGACGGCCAAGAAACTTGGCATTCCTTGCGTGCCCGGGTCCGACGGTCCGATCCTGAGCGAAAAGGAAGCGCTGAAGGTCGCCGAAAGGATCGGCTTTCCCGTTCTGGTGAAGGCGGCGTCCGGCGGCGGCGGCCGCGGCATGAAGGTCGCGCGCGACGCGCATGATCTTCCCATCGCGATCGCCACCGCACGGACCGAAGCAAAGGCCGCGTTTGGCGACGATACGGTCTACATCGAGAAATTTCTCGAAAAGCCGCGTCATATCGAGTTTCAGATTTTCGGCGACGGCAAGGGCCAGGCGGTTCACCTCGGCGAGCGCGACTGTTCGCTCCAGCGCCGACACCAGAAGATCTGGGAAGAGAGCCCCTCGCCCGCGCTCAACGACGCCCAGCGTTCGGAGATCGGCGAGATCTGCTCGCGCGCCATGCGAGACATGCAATACGCCGGCGCCGGCACAATCGAGTTTCTCTACGAAAACGGCGAATTCTATTTTATCGAGATGAATACGCGCATTCAGGTCGAGCATCCGGTGACGGAGGCGATCACCGGCGTCGATCTCGTCTGCGAACAGATCCGGGTCGCGGCAGGCTCGCCGCTCTCCCTGCGCCAGCAAGACATGTGGTTCTACGGCCACGCCATCGAATGCCGCGTAAACGCCGAGCACCCCACGAGCTTCAGGCCTTCGCCGGGGCGCATCGCTTATTACCATCCGCCCGGCGGCGTCGGGGTCCGCGTCGATTCAGCGGTCTATCAGGGCTATACGATCCCCTCCAACTACGACTCGCTCATCGGAAAACTGATCGTTCACGGGCGCAACCGAACGGAAGCGCTGATGCGACTGCGTCGCGCGCTCGACGAATTTATCGTCGACGGCATCGATACGACGCTTCCGCTGTTCCGCACGCTCGTGCGCAACGCCGACGTTCAAAACGGCATTTACGACATTCATTGGCTGGAGCATTTTTTGGCGACGGGCGGCATCGAGCCCGGATTTTAGAGCGCAGGGTGGAAGAAGATGAACCGATCCTTGGTCATCGTCGCAACGGTTCTGGCGGCAGCTGCGCCGCTCTCATCCGCCCACGCAAAAACCACCATGCGCGGTCCCTTCGTCTTCACTTGTTCGGGCGATCCCGAAGCGGCTCTGAGCGTCACTTTCCTTGGCGCGAACGCCAATCGCGCCAAACTTGTCTTTAAAGGCGAGACCGTGATGGCCAAACAGGCCATGGCCGCGAGCGGCGCGCGCTACGTCGCAAAGAATATCGAGTTCTGGAATAAGGGCGACGACGCGATGGTCGAGTGGCGTGGCGCGAAGCTCAACTGCACGACGCATAATTAATTCGATTTCTTTAAAGAAACTCGCCGCCGAGGGTGGCGCGGCGTTCTCGCGCCGCTATCCTTGAGTATATGTCCCGTCTCAACGCCCCGTATGCAATCACCCCGCATCTTCTGCTCCGCGCCTATTCCATCGGGCTTTTCCCGATGGCCGAGAGCGCTGACGACGATCAGCTCTACTGGGTCGATCCGGAGCGGCGCGCGATCTTTCCGCTCGATGACTTCATCGTGTCGCGCTCCCTGGCCAAGACCGTAAGGTCCGATCGCTTCGAGGTTGTCGTCGATCGCCATTTCGACGCGGTGATCGAAGCTTGCGCCGCTCCCGCATTTCGACGTGAGCGGACCTGGATCAACGCCGAAATTCACAGGCTTTATCGCGAGTTGTTCGATATCGGCTTCGCACATACGGTCGAATGCCGCCTCGATGGGCGTCTCGTCGGGGGACTCTACGGCGTCGCTCTCGGAAGCGCGTTTTTCGGGGAGAGCATGTTCCATCTGGAGCGCGACGCCTCAAAGGTCGCGCTTGTCCACCTGATGGGGCGATTACGGGCGGGCGGCTTCCAGCTGCTCGACACGCAATTCATTACGCCGCATCTCGCCTCACTCGGCGCGATCGAGGTTTCACGCGAGGAATATCATCGCGCGCTCGAACAGGCGCTCCCAGAGAAGGCCAACTTCAACGTCTGGCCCAAGAACGCGCCCGTGAGCGGCGCTCAGGCGCTGGCCGCGCTCGCGGATTAGAAGGGAAACAGCGGACTGCTCGCTGGAGGCGGCGCCGCAGCGGGGCTGGGCTGTTCGGCGCGCCGCTTCTTCTTCTTGCGTCCGCCCGGCGAGGCGGCAGGATCTTCCGCTGGCGCAGGAGCCGCCTCAGGCTCGACGGGCGCCGGAGCGGCCTGATCTACAGGCCCGATCGGCTGATTTTCCATCGGCGGCGGCGCCGTCGGTTCAACCCTCCTCGAGCGGCGCTTTTTGCCGCTGGCGCCTTCAGGAGCGGTGGTCGCCTCGGCCTCGGCAGGCGGCGCCGCCGGCGCGGCCGCCTCGGCGGGCGGCGCGACCGTCTCCTTGCCGCCTTTGCAGTCGACCAGCCAGACGTCATAGACGGGATGTTCGACTCCGTGGAGACCGGGACTTGCGGCGAACATCCACCCCGAGAAGACGCGCTTCGCCTCTTGTTTAGCGTCGGTCTTGACCGTTTCGGGCTTGGGGTCGCCCCGGCGTTCCGGCTTGAGGATGAGTTCGTCCACCTCGACGAAGCTCGTCGTCTGCGGCGTTTCGGTCTGCGGTCGCGTGTTGCACACGCGCGGCGTCACCTGAAGGGCCCCGAACTGCACGGTTTCGTCGATCGCGACGTCAAAATTGATGATGCGGCCAGTGGTTTTGTCGAGGCCGGCGAAGATGGCGGTCGGGTGCCGGATCGGCTCGGCTGACGCGGCGACCGCAAAAAAAGCCCACGCGCCGACAGCCGCTGGCGTCAGGGATAAGGGCAACTTCATCCGATCACCGCATGATTCTCCGCCCGCCTCAAAAACAAGCCGGGGACGAAAGCAGGCAAGAAAGGCCTTTCCAAGGAGAGCGCCGCTCAGCCTTCAGGCCGCCAGGGGGCGTAGTCGCCGCCGGCGGGTGGCCGCTCGCCCAGCGCGAGCTGAGAGCCCGGTGGCCGATAGGCCTGCGGCGTTCCGGTCAAATTGGCCTGATGCGGAAGCTCCCAGGCGCGCGGCCGATAGGTCTCGTCGGTCGGCGGCGTGTCCACCGTGTGGTGCAGCCAGCCGTACCATCCGGGCGGCGTCGCGGAACCCTCGCAATAGCCGTTATAAATCACCCAGCGCCGTTCAAACCCGAGCGCGGAATCAATCTTGCCGCCGCGCCTACGGTAATAAACATTGCCGAATTCATCTTCGCCGACGCGCTCGCCGTACAGCAGCGTCCACAGGCCGGTGCTGAGCGTGGCGCGGTTCCACCAAGTGAAGAAGCGAACGATATAGGACATGTATTTGGCGTCCTCGATTTTGTGGCCCCTTATTGCGTCTGATGGCGCCAATGTCCAGCCTTGCCGCAACCCCGCAATGGAAGCCGCTCGCGCTTCCGCTTGCAACGCCCCCAGACGGAGGACTGCATGTCCGCGACCCTTTCGACCCAGTGCTGCGTCGTCGGCGGCGGCCCTGCCGGGCTCATGGCCGGGTTTCTGCTCGCGCGCGCCGGCGTTGACGTCATCGTCCTCGAAAAACACGCCGATTTTCTGCGCGATTTTCGCGGCGACACGATTCACCCATCGACGCTGCGCATCATGGACGAACTCGGCCTTCTCGATGAATTCCTGCGGCTTCCGCACCACAAGACCTACGAGCTTTCGGCCTGGATCGGCGAGCGTCAATATAAGGTCGCCGACTTTTCGAGCCTCCCCGGCAAATGCAATTTCATCGCCTTCATGCCGCAATGGGATTTTCTCGATTTCATTGCTGAGCATGCGCGCGCGCTGCCGAATTTCCGCCTTCTCATGCAGACCCCTGGCGACGACCTCCTGTTCGATGGCGACCGCGTCTGCGGCGTTTCGGCGAATGGGCCGGAAGGAGAGTTGACCATCGAGGCCAAGCTCGTCATCGCCGCCGACGGGCGGAGCTCACGGATGCGAGAGGACGCGAAGATCCCCGTCGAGGATTTTGGCGCGCCGATGGACGTGCTGTGGTTCAAACTGCCGCGCAATGAGAGCGATCCCGACGAAAGTTTCGGCCGAATCGCGCCGGGGCGCATGCTGGCGATGATCGATCGCGGCGCCTATTGGCAGTGCGGCTGCGTCATTCCGAAAGGCGACGCCGAAAAATTGCGCGAGAAAGGCATCGAGACGTTCCGCGACTCAATCGCCCTGTTGACGCCCTTCCTTGCCGATCGCGTCAGCGCGCTCAAGGATTGGACCGACGTGAGTCTGCTGACGGTTCAGGTCAACCGCCTCAAGACCTGGAGCCGCCCCGGATTACTGTTCATCGGCGACGCCGCGCACGCCATGTCGCCCGTCGGCGGCGTCGGGGTGAACCTGGCGATCCAGGACGCCGTCGCCGCCGCCAATCTCCTTTCCACGAAGCTACGCGACAATGCGCTGAGCGACGAGGACGTGCGCGCCGTGCAGCGACGGCGGGAGTTTCCGACCCGCGTGACGCAGGCCCTTCAGCTCGCCATCCAAAATCGCGTGGTGCGCAGCGTGCTCTCGGCGCAAAAACCCTTGGACGCGCCGCTGGCGCTGCGACTGCTCAACGCCATACCGATGCTGCGCAGACTGCCGGCCCGGCTCATCGGGCTCGGCGTGCGGCCCGAGCATATTGAAACGCCGTGATGCAATCCCTCTTGTCATTCCCGGCAGGCCGAAGGCCTGATCGGGAATCCAGAGCAACTCCCGCAAAGTTTAACTATTCTGGCTTCCCGATCGCGCGCTTTTGCGCGCGTCGGGAATGACATCGGAGCCGTTCGGAAGAATTTGCAGGACTGCGAGATCAATCGGCATCGCGAATAAAGGCGCCGAAAGCCCGCGGGCCGTCGCCGGTCTGGGCTTTCCCGAGAACTTTCAGCGTCTGCGCGTCGAGCGCCCAGAGTTCGTTCGAGAACCAGTTGGCGACATAGACTCGCGCGCCGTCGCCGCTGACCGCAAGCCCTTCCGGATATTCGCCGACCTTCAGAGTTTGAACCGGCGCCAAGGTCTCGGCGTCGAAGACGCTGACGCTGTCGGCATGCTGATTGGCGACGAAGATTCGGCCCTTGGCGAGCGCCACCGTGTAAGGCCGGCTGCCGCATTTGAGCGTCGCGACGACCTTGCGAGACGCGAGGTCGATGACGCTGAGGTCATCCGACTCCACGTTCGCCGAATAGGCGCGCGCGCCGGCGGCGTCGATCGTCACGCCAAAGGGATGCTTGCCGACCGCTATGGTCGCGACGCGAGAAAACGTCGCCGCGTCAATCATGGAAAGCGCATTGTCGTCGCGGTCGGCGACGATGATCGTCTTGCCGTCCGGCGTGACGGCGACGCCCGACGCCATTGCGCCGACGCCGACGCTGCGCTGCGCGCCATTCGCCAGATCAATCTCGACGAGGCGCCGGCCATAGAGATCGGCGACATAGACGCGCTTGCCGTCGGGGCTCGCGGCGACGCCGAGCGGCCCGCCTTCGATCGGAATGCGCTTTTCGATGGTGCGCGTCGCCGCGTCGATGACGGTGAGAAACTTGCCTTCGGGACTGGTGATGAAGGCGCGCGCGCCGTCGTGCGACACCGCGACTCCTGCCGGCTTGCCACCGATGGGCAGCGTCGCGACGGTCTGCATTTTGGAAAGATCGACGATCGAGAGGGCGTCGGCGCCTTGCGCGGTGACGAAGGCCTCGTCAGCGAGGGCGGGCGCGGCGAAAATGACGAGGGAGAGAAACACTCCCGCCGTCGTGGCCGGGCTTGTCCCGGCCATCCACGCGAGCGCAAAACGCTTGGACGCTTTTCCGACGACGCGTCGCATCGTCTTGGCGTGGATGCCCGCGACAAGCGCGGGCATGACGGGTTGAAGCCTCACTTCCCCTCCACCTTCGCCTTCAACGCGGCGAGATAGGCGCGCTGCATCGCGGTGACAGCCGCTAAGGCAACGTCGTCGTTCAATTCCGGCGGCGGGTCGTTGTTGGGATAGCCGCGGTAGAAGCGCGCCTTCCATTCGACTTGCGTCTTGCCGCCTTCGGCTGGCCGCAGCGTAATCAGCGCGGTGTAATTGGTCGCCGGCAGCCGCTTCACATCATCGCCTTCGCGATGCAGGCCAAGCAGCATCCGCTCGGCGTCGCGCTTCGTCAGCAACTCCTCAATGACGCCGCCGTCGACCATGATCAGCTTGCGACGCGCCTGATCGGGAACGTCGTCGCCCGATGCTTCTATACGGGCGACGCCTGGCAACCAGTCGGCGTGAGCGAAGTCAGAGACGACCGCCCAGACTTTGCCCGGCGGCGCATCCACGATTGTCGTCTCGACGACTTTCAGCGGCGATGCGCCATGCGCCGCGAATGCGGCGATCGGCAGAAACACCGCGAGCCCCGCCGCAGCGCCAAGGATGAGCAGGCGCGTTGCGGCGATCATAACCGACGCTTTGCGCATGGCGCGGCGCTTACTTGCTCTCCGCCTTGGCCTTCAACGCGGCGAGACCCGACTTGTAAATATCGCCCACCGCCTTCAGCCCCGCCTCGTCGGAAAGCTCCGGCGGCGGATCATTATTCATGAAGCCGCGATAAAATGCGCCCTTCCATTCGACGACGCTCTTTCCGCCCTCTTCCTTCACGCTGATCGTCGCAGCGTAGTTATTGACCGGCAGCACTTTCACGTCGACGGCGTCGATCTTGTAGCTCAGCGACTTGCCCTCGGCGTCGTATTTCGTCAGCGTCTCGTCGATTGTGCCGCCGTTCTTGAGGGTCAGCTTGCGCTTGGCGTCGACGGCGTTGCCGCCCGACCCTTCCGTCTTCGCAATAGCGGGATGCCAGTTCCAATCCTGGAAATTGCCGACGATCTCCCAGACCTTCGCGGCCGGGGCGTCGATTTCGATCTTTTCAACGACCTTCTGGCGCGACGGACCGTGCGCGAAGGCGGGACCGGCGAGCAGCCCGGCGGAAAACAGCGACAGGGCCGCAACGACACATGCGCGGCGCGCAAGCACAAACGTCATTAGGATCTCCCAGAAAGCCTGATCTTGGCCGCCAGTGTGAGCGGGCAGGCGCACATAGGGCGCCTAAAGCGGCGGCGTCAAGAGTAGCGAAGAACTCGACCGCCCGGGCCCAGTCGCCAGGTCGACGATGGCATAAAGGTCGTGTGCGCCACTTGCGCCCAAATTTGCGACCATCCATATACCATCCAGACAGATGGTGAGAGGATGGCGATGGCGGACATACACAAATTACGAGAAAGGCCGCCGGAGGCCGAGAAAATCACGATCAACGTCGGATATGTCGATCTCGGCCATATCGATCTCCTGGTGCGCGAGGGCTTCTACTCCAACCGCACCGACTTCATTCGCACCGCGATCCGCAATCAGCTCGCCGCGCATGCGGACGCGGTCAAACAATGCATCGTGCGGAACACGCTCGATCTCGGCTTGCGCCACTACAGCCGCGAAGACCTCGAGACCGTAAGGGCGGCCGGCCGCAGGCTGCGGATCCATGTCCTGGGACTGGCGTCCATCGCCGAAGACGTCACGCCGGAACTCGCGCGCGAGACCATCGAATCCATCACGGTGCTCGGCGCGCTGCAAGCGAGCAAGACCGTCAAGGCGGCGCTCCAGGACCGCATCAGTTGACCTTCTCACTCTCCCGCGAGGCGTAGACAAAATGAAAAACCTCCTGACGAGCGCCTTCAACAGGGCGACGCAATTGACGCGCGAGCGAAATCTCGCGGAAGCGACGCGCGTGCTGATGGGCGCGCTGACGGCAGGCGGCGCTGCGACGCCAACGCCGCAGCCGGCCGCGCATGCCGAGCCGCATCCCCCGACGTTTCGTCTGCGCCGTCGGCTCGGCGAGACGGTGGAGTTGCTGCGTCACGCCGGTCTCCCAGGCCTCAATCAAAGCGGCTCGCCGCTCGTCGGCCTGCGAAAAGCTCCCAACATCGACGTTCCGCCGGGCGCCGCCTACCTCTCGCGCAGCTATGTCGGCCCGGCCGGCGCCCGCGACTATAAGGTCTATGCGCCCAATGGCATTGGAGACGGCGAACGGCCTTTGATCGTGATGCTTCACGGCTGCGCGCAGAACCCCGACGACTTCGCCGTCGGCTCGCGAATGAATGAGCTGGCCGAAGAACATGGTTTCATCGTCGCCTATCCGGCGCAGTCGACGACGGCCAATCAGATGGGCTGCTGGAACTGGTTCAACCCGGCGGATCAGACCCGCGAAAAGGGCGAGCCCAGCCTCATCGCCGGCATGACCCGCGCCATCATGGCGGAATGGCGCGTCGATGAGTCGCGCGTCTATGTGGCGGGTTTGTCGGCTGGCGGCGCCATGGCCGCGACCATGGCCGCGACCTATCCGGAGCTCTACGCCGCGGTGGGCATCCATTCCGGTCTCGCGCATGGCTCGGCGAGCGACGTCGCCTCCGCCTTCGCGGCGATGAGCGGTAAATTCGAACTCGGCGCGGCGCGCAGGTCGCTGTCTGACGACTACGTGCGGACAATCGTTTTCCACGGCGAAGCCGACCAGAAGGTGCATCCGACCAACGGCGAAACGATCATCGCAGGGGCTCGGCTCGATCTTGCCGATGCGCTCGCGCGCGAAACGCGCGAGACTGGATCGGCGGGCGGCCGCAATTACAGCCGCACCGTCATCGCCGACGCGCGCGGCGTGCCGCAGCTGGAGCATTGGGCTGTCGAGGGGCTCGGCCACGCCTGGTCGGGCGGCAATCCCGACGGCTCCTTCGCCGATCGCCATGGTCCCGAGGCTTCACGCGAGATGGTGCGGTTTTTCCTCGCCGATGCATCGGCGGCGCGGTAGCGCAGGAGCTGTCACACGCCCGTCTTAGAGGCGCTGCATCTGCGCGCCATGGCCTATCTGCGCGCGCTCGCCTTCGTCCTCACGCTGGCGGGCGCTTTCATTTTCCTTGTTCCGCTCCAGGCGCTGGCGCGCTGGCGCGGCTGGCCGATTCAGCGCGCGATCCAGACGCGCTTTTGCCGCGTGGTCTGCGCCGTCATCGGCATAAAGGTCGAGGCGCGCGGCGCCCTGCCCTCGACGGCGCCGCGTCTCGTCGTCGCCAACCATGTGTCATGGACCGACATCATCGCGCTCGCGAGCCTCTACCCTTTCGTCTTTCTGGCGAAGAGCGAAGTCGCAAGCTGGCCTGTGCTCGGACTGCTCGCGCGGCTGCAAGGCACGGTCTTTATCGAACGCGGCGCGAGGCAGGATATTGCGCGCGTCAATGACGCGCTCGCCGATGTGCTGCGCGCGCGCGGCGATCTCGTCGTCTTTCCCGAAGGCACGTCGAGCGACGGCGCGGCGGTCCTGCCCTTTCGCTCGGCGCATTTCGCGCCGCTCGAGGCCATGGCGGCGCGCGGCGAAGCGCCGACGCTCGCGCCTGTGGCGATCTCTTATTCAGACGGCGAGCGCAGGATCGATGTCGGCTGGTATGGCGACATGACCTTCCTGCCGCATCTGTGGCGCTTGATGAAGCGCAGCCGCACGCAGTGTCACATTGTTTTTGGCGCGGAAGTCGCGACGAGGGGCAAGGACCGCAAGACGCTCACGGCGGAGACGCACGCGAGCGTACGGGAGTTGCTCGCGTCGGCTGGTGGAGCTGAGGGCGTGGGATGCGCCACTTGCAACGGCAATAAGCAGTCCTCATCCTGAGGAGCCGCACTCAAATCGGGTTTACCCGACTTGCGCATTAAGATTCGATCTCGGGCAAGCCCGAGATCGAGGCGGCGTCTCGAAGGACGAGGACGGCGATGCAAGTCGAAGGCGCGAGCGTCTACATCCTGCTCTGCGCCGACCGCAGCTATTACACAGGACTGACGCGCAAAGAGGTCGAAACGCGGGTCAGCGAGCATAATCTCGGGGTCAACGCCGATTACACGGCGCGGCGGCGACCGGTGAAGCTGGTCTGGTCCGAACATTTCGAGCGTCTGACCGACGCTATTGCGACTGAGCGGCGCATCAAGGGCTGGAGCCGCGCGAAGAAGGAAGCGCTGATCAGCGGCGAGTATGACGCCTTGCCGGCGCTAGCCGCGCGCAGAAATAAGAAGGGCGGTCCCGGGGCATCCTCATCTTGAGAAGCGCCAACAAGCAGCCCTCATACTGAGGAGCCAACAAGCAGTCCTCATTCTGAGGAGCGCCGCAGGCGCGTCTCGAAGGACGTGGACTGCGCCATTCAGAATTTGCGTTTCGCGATAACGAGCGCGGTGGCTTGATTATCCGTCGGAAGAGCCGGCCCCTCGTCCTTCGAGACGGCCGCTACGCGGCCTCCTCGGGATGAGGGGCCTTGGGTTGCGCTTTTTTCGTACGTGCATACTGCTAATATTCATGCTGCGTCAAAAAGCAGTCCTCATCCTGAGGAGCGCCCGTAGGGCGCGTCTCAAAGGACGAGGACTGCGCCGTTCAAAATTTGCGCGCCGCCTGCCCGATGCGGCTACTAAAGTTGTCGCAAGCTGGAGTCGGCCCCTCGTCCTTCGAGACGCCTGCTGCGCAGGCTCCTCAGGATGAGGGGCCTTATGTTGCGCGACGTTCAGCGTGAACGTCCCGAGAGCGACCCTGCCTTCCGATTTCAACTCAAGGCGCCAGAAGCAGTCCTCATCCTGAGGAGCGCCCGCAGGGCGCGTCTCGAAGGACGTGGACTGCGGCGCCTACAAAGGCGAGCGCCGCAGTTTACTTTTTGCGCGATTTTGTGCTGGATTTGTCGGCAGCTTGCGTCAATGCAGTGGCAGCAAGCGTCTTGATTTGTTTCCTTGTTGCTGAGCTTGGATTTTGCAAGGCTTTGGAGGCGATTGTTGCAACGCGGCTGCTCGTTTTCTCATTTTTCGCCATGATGTTCATATCTCCGTAATTCGGTGATTAGGCTCCGCACTCTCGCTACTATTAGTTCCTCACGAACACCCCGTCGTCGCCCCGCACGTCTCGCACTTCAGACACGTGCCGTTGCGCACCAGCGTGAAGTTCGCGCACTCAGGACAGGCTTCGCCGACATAGCCTTTCATGCGCGCTTCGGCGCGTTTTTCGGCGACGCCGGTGACGGTCTTCGTCGGCTCGGTCCAGCCGAGTGTTGAGATCGCTTCCTCCGCTTCGTGGACGCCTTCGGGCGTCGGCTCGGCCTTTAAGGCTGTCGCCCCGCCGCCCTGCACCACCATCAGCCTGTCGGTCTTGGAGCGCAGCAGACCGCGCGAGACGACGGAATTCGTCTCGGGCGCCTTGCCCTCATGCTGGCCCTTGCCGAGCACGTCATGGCCGACGTCTTCGGGCGAGACATGCGCGAGATCGTTGCGGCCGAGATAGGAGACGGCGAGTTCGCGGAACACATAGTCGAGGATCGAGGTCGCATATTTGATCGCGTCATTGCCCTGCACCGGACCCGCGGGCTCGAAGCGGGTGAAGGTGAAGGCGTCGACATATTCCTCGAGCGGCACGCCATATTGCAGCCCGAGCGAAATCGCGATGGCGAAATTATTCATCAGGCTTCGAAAGGCCGCGCCTTCCTTATGCATGTCGATGAAGATTTCACCGAGCCGCCCGTCTTCATATTCGCCCGTGTGCAGATAGACCTTGTGGCCGCCGACCGTCGCCTTCTGAATGTAGCTCTTGCGCCGGTTCGGCAGCTTCTCGCGCTCGCGGATCACCTGATGCACGACGCGCTCGACGATGCGTTCGGCGATGGCCGCCGCGCGCGCCGGCATATTGGCGGTCACGAGTTCCTCGACGACGTCCATCGCGTCGATGTCGTCGTCGCCGGCGATGAGCTGCGCCGAGAGCGGCTGCGAAAGCTTGGAGCCGTCGCGATAGAGCGCGTTGGCCTTGAGCCCGAGGCGCCAGGACAGCAGATAGGCCTGTTCGCAATCCTCGATCGAGGCGTCATTGGGCATATTGATGGTCTTGCTGATCGCGCCCGAGATGAAGGGCTGCGCCGCCGCCATCATGCGGATATGCGAGTCGACCAGAAGATAGCGCTTGCCGGTGCGCCCGCAGGGATTGGCGCAATCGAACACCGGATAATGCTCGCGCTTCAAATGCGGCGCGCCTTCCAGAGTCATCGCGCCGCAGATATGCACATTCGCGGCGTCGATGTCGGCGCGCGAGAACCCCAGATGCGTCAGCAGATCGAAGTTCTTGTCGTCGAGCGAAGCCGCTGGAACTTTCAACAGGCCGGTGAGAAAGTCCTGCCCGAGCGTCCATTTGTTGAAGACGAATTTGATGTCGAAGGCGCTGCGCAGCGCTCCTTCCACCGCCGCGATCTTCTCGTCGGTGAAACCCTTCGCCCGCAGGCTCGTGGTGTTGATCGCCGGCGCGTTGGAGAGCGAGGCGTGGCCGACGGCATAGGCCTCGATCTCGGCGATCTCGCTCTCGCGATAGCCGAGCGAGCGCAGCCCTTCCGGCACGGCGCGGTTGACGATCTTGAGATAGCCGCCGCCGGCGAGCTTCTTGAATTTGACGAGCGCGAAATCGGGCTCGATGCCGGTCGTGTCGCAATCCATCACCAGGCCGATGGTGCCGGTCGGCGCCACGACGGTGACTTGCGCATTGCGATAGCCGTAGAGCTCGCCTTGCGCGAGCGCTTTGTCCCAGGCGGCGGCTGCGTGTTCGACCAAGAGCTGATCGGGGCAGGAGGCGACGTCGAGCGGCACGGGCGTGATCGCGAGCTGCTCATAGCCGACGCGCTCGCCATGCGCGGCGCGGCGATGATTGCGGATGACCCGCAGCATCGCTTCGCGATTTTCCATAAAGCGCGCGAAGGGGCCGCGCTCCTTGGCCATTTCGGCGGAGGTCGCGTAGCACACGCCCGTCATGATCGCCGACAGCGCGCCGGCGATGGCGCGGCCGGCGTCGCTGTCATAGGCGACGCCAGACGACATCAAGAGGCCGCCGACATTGGCGAAGCCGAGGCCCAGCGTGCGGTACTCATAGGACAGCTGCGCGATCTCCTTTGAGGGAAACTGCGCCATCAGCACCGAGATTTCGAGCACAACGGTCCACAGCCGCACGGCGTGCTCATAAGACTCGACGTCGATGCGCTTGGTCTCGAGGTCGCGGAACTGCAGCAGGTTTAGAGACGCAAGGTTACAGGCCGTGTCGTCGAGGAACATATATTCCGAACACGGATTGGACGCGCGGATAGGACCGCCGGCCGGGCAGGTGTGCCAGTCGTTGATCGTCGTATGGAACTGGATGCCGGGATCGGCGGACGCCCAGGCGGCGTAGCCGATCTTCTCCCACAGATCGCGGGCTTTCAGCGTCTTCGCCGTCTTGCCGTCGAGGCGCTTGATGAGGCTCCAGTCCTCGTCCTTCTCGACCGCCTGCAGGAACGCATCCGTAACGCGCACGGAGTTGTTGGAGTTCTGACCCGAGACGGTGAGATAGGCTTCGCTGTCCCAGTCCGTGTCATAGGTGTCGAAGTGAATGTCCTTGTAGCCCTGCTTGGCGAATTGGATGACGCGCTTGATGTAATTGTCCGGCACGTCGTTTTTGCGCGCGAGCTTGATCTCGCGCTTCAGCGCCGGATTGATCTCGGGGTTGAAGCAGTCGTCGCCGGGCCCTTCGCAGTTCATGCAGGCGCGCATGATCGCCTTCAGATGCTTCTTGACGATCTTCGAGCCGGTGACGAGTGAAGCGACCTTCTCCTCCTCCTTCACCTTCCAATCGATGAAGGCTTCGACGTCGGGATGGTCGATGTCGACGACGACCATTTTCGCCGCGCGCCGCGTCGTGCCGCCGGATTTGATCGCGCCCGCCGCGCGGTCGCCGATCTTCAGGAAGGACATCAGGCCCGAGGACGAGCCGCCGCCGGAAAGCTTCTCCTTCTCGCCGCGCAGCTTGGAGAAATTGGTGCCGGTGCCGGAGCCATATTTGAACAGCCGCGCCTCGCGCACCCAGAGATCCATGATGCCGCCGTCATTGACGAGATCGTCGGCGATCGACTGGATGAAGCAGGCGTGCGGCTGCGGATGCTCATAGGCCGATTTCGACTTCACCATCTTGCCGTTGGCGTAGTCGACATAGAAATGGCCCTGGCTCGGCCCGTCGACGCCGTAGGCCCAGTGCAGGCCGGTGTTGAACCATTGCGGGGAATTGGGCGCCGCCATCTGCATGGCGAGCATGTAGCGAAGCTCGTCGCTGAAGGCCTGGGCGTCTTCCTCGGCGTCGAAATAGCCGCCCTTCCAGCCCCAATAGGTCCAGGCGCCGGCGAGACGGTCGAAGACCTGCTTGGCCGAGATTTCGGAGCCGTTGCGCTGGTCCTTGGGGAGTTCGCTGAGCGCTTCCGTGTCGGCGACCGAGCGCCACAGGAAGGACGGGACGGAATTCTCCTCGACGCGCTTCAAGCGCGCCGGCACGCCGGCCTTGCGGAAATATTTCTGCGCCAGAACGTCGGCGGCGACCTGGCTCCACTGGTTGGGGACGTCGATATTGTCGAGGGAAAAGACAATCGAGCCGTCGGGGTTGCGGATCTCGCTCTTCGTCGTGCGGAACGGAATGTTCGCATAAGGAGATTCGCCCGCCTTGGTGTAGCGCCGCTCAATTTTCATCGTCTCATCCCCTCAAAGCGCAGGCGTCCGCCCGCACGCAGCCGTTCGCCGGCCCGCGACGCAATTTTTGCCCAAATCTGAACTCGAAAGACGCGCGCCCCGCGCTGGCGGATGGATACGCCGCGATTGAAAGCACGCCGAAAACGAGGATCACGCCCACGCAAGGCGACGCTCACGTCCGGCTGTCGCCGAGAGCCGCCGAACGTCTTAAAGATCGTTCGCCGCGTCGCCATTGCGTGTTGCCTCCAGACTGCGTGAGTCCTGCGACGACGTCAAGATATAGTGATGAAAATTAAAAAAGCGACAACATGTGGATAAGTTAGTGGATAAGGGGGAAAATTCCAGTCGGGCAGGATTGAACGTCCGGCATCTGCGCAGATTCGGCAAGGGGGACTTTTGCGGGGGGCTGCCGTCCCCCTAGCCGCTGAGCAGCGTCCGTAGGACGCGTCTCGAAGCTCGAGGGCGAGGGGTCGCACTCTGCAGCATCCTTCGAGACGCCGCTTCGCGGCCTCTCAGGATGAGGATGCGCACTCGAGCGCCATATTCTCAAAACAACAAAGATCGCCGCCGCTACTTGCAGGCTTTCGCCTCCGCCGGCTGGAGCAGAAAGGCGTGATTCTCCGCATTGTCGGGGCTCAGATAGAGATAGCTGGAGCGCCCGCCCGCATCGGGCCCCGGCATTTCCAACCGCTCGACGACGCTCACGAGCACGCCCTCGGGCTGCGCGGCGATCCGGAAGGAGCCGGACTCACTGTAGCCGATCCGGCAATGATGCACGCCGTCGCTCTTCGACTTGCAGAGGTCGGTTTCCTCGGCGGAGAGCGACGCATTGCATAAGAGGCCGCCGCCGTCCGCCTTGCATGCGCCGAAAGTCGAAAAGGTTCTCTTGGCGCGCCCCTTCGTCGAAAATTGCAGCGTCGCCGAAAACGGATAGGGCGGCGTGTCTTTTCGCGTCTCGATCGACAGCCACGCTTTGTCGACGATCTGCTTTTTATGGGCGGAAAGATGCGCCGTGTCATAGGCGCGCGCGTAACAGCCGAGCGACGGGAGCGGCTCCGCCTGCGCCGCGACCATTGCAGACACAAAAGCGCAGATCGCCGCGCTGCAGATCAGATGAGATTTGAACATTCGGACTCCTGGAGCGAGACGTTCAAGTGTAAACTGCAACTGGTGCGTCACAGCAGCATTTCTCGCGTCACAAAAGCTTCGCCTCCCCGTGATCTTCAAGCGGGGAGATCGCAGCGGAGCGAGTCGCACATGTGGACGGTCAACGCGGATTTCGGTCAGACGATCTTCGCCCTCGTCAATTTTCCGCAAGCGGATGCAAAAAAAACGAAAGCGGCCAAGAAAACGCTCAGTGAAACGCTCGGCCGTCTCGGCGCGCTCGAAGTGCGGCTCGCGCGCGGCAAGAGAGAAGTGCGCAAGGCGCAGCGCCTGCGTTACGACGTCTTCTACAAGGAAGGCGGCGCCATTCCCGATGCGCGCACGGCCTTCACCCGCCGCGACGCCGACCGTTTCGACAAATATTGCGATCATCTCATCGTCATCGATCACGCGGCGCAGACACGGCGCGGCAAGATCAGGCCGAAGATCGTCGGCGCCTATCGGCTGATGCGCGACGACATGGCGAAGAAGGCCGGCGGCTTCTATTCCGAAAGCGAATATGACGTCGGGCCGCTTCTCGCCCGTCACGCCGGCAAGCGCGCGCTGGAGCTCGGGCGCTCCTGCGTGCTCGCGTCCTATCGCAGCAAGCGGACGATCGAACTGCTGTGGCGCGGGCTTCTCGCCTATGTGCGGGCGCATGACATCGACGTGATGTTCGGCTGCGCAAGCCTGCACGGCGCCAATCCGCTCGCCCACGCGCAGGCCTTGAGCTATCTGGCGCATTACGCCCCGGCGGAAGAGACGTGGCGCGTCAACGCGCGAGACGAGCTGCACACGCCGATGCGCATGCTGGCGCGCGACGCGTTCGATCCGCGCAAGGCGCGCGACGCGCTCTCGCCGCTGATCAAAGGCTATCTGCGGCTCGGCGCGCGTTTCGGCGACGGCGCGGTCGTCGATCGCAAATTCAACACGACGGATGTTTTCGTCGTCATGCCGGTCGCCGAGATCGACGCGCGCTATCTTGAGTTTTTCGGCGGCACGCCGCACCGCCGCGCGGCTTAGCCGCTCTGTCATTCCCGACGCGCGCGCCGCCACTCGGCGCGCTGCACAGTCCAAGGCGCCGAACCGGCTGGGCGCCAGCAGCGCCGCCCCGCTCTGGCCGCCACCACTCTCGGGAGTCCACCTTAAGATTTTTCCCTGCCCGTGGCCTCTTGAAGACCGGCCGCGCCGCTCTGTTTAATCAAGAGCGCGGCCGCGCGCGAAATCGCCGCGCAGGAGCAAAAACATGGACGCGAAGAGAGCCACCACCCCCGAAGAACGCCATGAGCTGCGCGAGGTCGTCGGCCTGTTCGACACCGTCGACACGCTGCAGTCGGCGATCGACGATCTTCTCACTGGCGGTTTCGACCGCTCGGAGATCAGCCTACTCGCCGAAGAGGCCACAGTGCGCCAAAAGCTCGGCGACACGGACGTGAGCGCCGACGCGCTTGAAGACAGTCCCAGAGCGCCGCGCACGCCATACATCGACAATGAGTCGCTCAATATCGGCAAGGCCTCGATCGTCGGCGTGCTGTTCTACGTCGGCGTCTTCATTGGCGCCGGAGTCGCCCTTGCCTGGGGACTGTCGCTGACGAGCGCCATCGCGGTTGGACTGTTGACCGGCGGCGCAGCCGGGGTTTTGGGCCTGCTGGCTTCCAAGCTCGTCGGCGACCGTCAGACCAAATGGGCGCAGTCGCAGTTGAAGCATGGCGGACTGCTGCTTTGGGCTCGCGTCTGGAACGAGGAGCGAGAACGCGCGGCGATGGAAATTATGCAGCGCCACGGCGGCCGCGACGTGCATGCGAATGTTGGAGCGTAAGCGCAACTGTCGGTTGTCAACAGCTCGGATGGCTTCTAGCATCGCCTTGTAAGGCCCGCGGCGGATCGGCGGCGGGCGGGTTCCTGTGCGTGTCGCCATGCGTGTCGCCGTGCGTGTCCTGGCGGTTTTTATCGTTTTTTGCTTAGGGGTCGTTGCGGCGGCGCAGTCGGCCTTGGCTGGCGCGTGGCTCATGCCGCCCGGAGAGGGGCAGGCGATCGTCACCACGACCTTCGCCGACGCGCGCAAAGCCTATGACGCCAGCGGCCGGCTGATCCAGACGCCTTCCTATCGCAAGTTCGAGACGCGCCTATACGTCGAACATGGCCCTTTTGACTGGCTGACGATCGTCGCCGAAGGCGGCTATATGAATTTCTCCGGCGCGGCCGGGCCTTACGACCACCTCAACCTGCTCGTCGAGGAAGCCAAGTCCGGCCTGCCGCTATCGCTCCAGGGCCCATCGGGCGCGCGCTATGCAGGCCTCGGACTGGGCGCGCTCGGCGCGCGCACGCTCCTGTTCACCTGGGGCGATTACATCGTCTCGCTGCAGGCGGGCGTGCGCGCGGCCTCGCCGGCGGCGCGGCGGTTCCTCGACATGCGCGATCCCGTGCAGGCGGACCTGCGGCTGCTCGTCGGCCGGCCCTTCGAGTTTTTCGGCTTTCCCGCCTTTGTCGACGCCCAGCTGGGTTATCGGTCGCGCGGACAGAATGGCGACGAGATCCGCGCCGACCTCACCGCCGGGCTGCGACCCCTGCCCCCGATCCTGCTTCTCGCTCAAAGCTTCTCCGGCTTTGCGCCGAGAGGCGGCCCGGCGGGCGTCGTCGCCGCGCAGAAATTTCAGTTGAGCGCGGTCTACGACATGACCGCGTCGCTTTCGTTGCAGATCGGCGCGATCGCCGCGCTTGGCGGCGTCAACTCGCCTGCCGAGCGCGGCCTGATCAGCGCATTCTGGTGGCGATATTAGTACACGACCTGCTCTACCCTGACATGCGCGACGCCCGCCGATCTGAAGCCGAGGCTGTCGGCGGCCGCGACGGAAACATCGATCACGCGCCCCCGCGTGAAAGGCCCACGATCGTTCACCGTGACGACGATCGAACGATTGTTGTGCAAATTGGTCACCCGCACCTTCGATCCGAAGGGCAATGTCCGATGCGCGGCCGTCAGGGCGCCGACATGCGCGCCGCTCGCCGTGCGCCCCCGGTGCGCGTAATAGGACGCTTGGCCAACCCACTCTCCCGCTTGCGTCGCCGTCGGAGCCAGCAGGCTCGCGGCGCAAAGGGCCAGAACTCCAGACATAACTCTTCTCACAACAATCTCCTTTGCAAGGCCGCAAGCGACTCTGCGGATCTCTGGCCAATAGAAATCGCCCTTGACCAAACAATGGCGAGCTTAGAAGCGTCACGCCGCCATCCGCTGAGCACTTCATAGAATGATGGAACCGCGCTTAAACCTACATTGTTCCATTACTGCTTATTCTTTTCTTTGATCTTCGTGACCGCTTTGCATAAACTTGTCTTCTTGGCTTGCGACATAAGCGCAACACTCCAGGACTATTTTTATCGGGAGGCTCCCTCCCCTGCTCGAGCGTAGAGCGCAGCACTTCTTGAAGTGCGTGCGCCCCGCGCGATTTAGTGACGTTGGCGGGGTTGGCGGCGAATATTCAGCGCGCCAGGACCGCGCATGAAATTTTCGCCTGCCAGCGCAAACGCGTTGAGACCACGATCAGGAGCTGGAAATGTCTCAATCGGTCAAAACGGCGGTCGCGACGGCCGCGTTGGTTTTCGGGTTGCTGGCGCATACGGACCTCGCTGAGGCGCAAAGGGGCGGCTTTGGCGGTCGAGGCGGAGGGTTCGGCGGCGGCGGCTTCGGCGGCGGCGGATTCGGCGGTGGCGGGTTTAGGGGCGGTGGCTTCGGGGGCGGCGGCTTCGGCGGCGGCGGACTTGGCGGCTTCAGGGGCGGCGGTTTCGGCGGCGGTTTCCGTGGCGCGGTTCTGCCCGGGGGCGGCTTTAGAGGCGGCTGGGGCGGCGGCGGCTGGCGCGGGCCCGGCTGGGGCGGCGG